>Ga0070741_10000253_pt1 | contig 205134 bp, 171 predicted proteins | sample Coa_R1_4_FD_66440 | JGI IMG/M metagenome (GOLD analysis project Ga0070741, IMG submission 66440) | Surface soil microbial communities from Centralia Pennsylvania, which are recovering from an underground coalmine fire - Coalmine... | ecosystem: Environmental > Terrestrial > Soil >... | reverse complement strand
CGCAGCGCAGGGAAGAGAACAGCCCGAGAACTTGTCCGAACATCACGTCGATCGGAGCTCGATAGTCGTCCGGCACCGAGCTGTTCGAAGGCAGGAGATTTTCAGCCCAGCCATCCAGTTCCACCGTCGACAGTCCACCAATCGCAATCCGCGTTTTCACCAATCGCTTACTCCCGATCTCCTTGAGCAGATCTTGCTCGTAAGCACGAATGCGATCGTCACTCGAAAGAAAGCTAACAAAAAGTGTTTGCTGATCCAGCGCAGCCATTGGGCCGTGACGCAGCCCGAGGGTCGACTCCGACATCGTCTGCCGCCGTCCTGCGGTTAGCTCAAGCAGTTTCAGCGCACATTCCTGCGCCACCGCCCGCAGCGTCCCTGTCCCGACAAAGCACGCTCTCTCGTATTCACCGTTGGCAAGGTCGGCAGCAGTGTTGGCGGCCATTGGAAGAAATTTCTCGGCGGTCTCCGCGAGGCGCCCAACGATTTCCGCGTACGCCTGCGGATCGTCAATGTGTGCCAGGCAGTGCCCCAGTACCACCATGTTCGAAAACGAACTCGTCATGGCTAAGCCGCGGTCGTTAACCGACTCGTCGAGACAGATGGCCAGCGCCTGCTTTCGACCTTCAACCTGCTGCATCATCTGCCCTTCGCGGTTGCAGGTAACTACCACGTGATGAACATCCGGCCTGCTGTGCAGCACTTTCTTGATGACTGCAACGCCTTCCGGACTGTCCCCGGATCTCGAGAACGAGATGCACAAGTACGGTTGTTGCGGACGCAGAATGTCCGCGTAGTGCAAAACGAGGTCGGTGCTCGGGCAGGCAACCACCTCGCAATTCCACCGGCGTCGTAGTAACGACACGAGTGATCTGCCCACGTAGTCCGAAGAACCGGCGCCGACCAGCAACACCATTGGCTTTTCGTGCGACCCGGTCTTCACCCCAGCCCCAGCAAGGAATTCGCTGATCTCCTGGCATCGTTGCCGAAACAACTCGAAAGTTTGTCGCCACGTTCGCGGCTGCTGGGCGATTTCACCGGGCGTGTACACGATCCCTGTCCGAAGCTTTTCTTCCTCCGGCAATTGCAACAACTGCTCGAGCGCGTTCACGCCACTGCTCCCTTTCCGCTGTTTGCGGATTCCTGCTTCTCGATCACCTTCAACACCAGAAGATTCCACCCTTTTCGATTGTTGGCAAGACGTAGCGGGTTCGCCCTTCCGCTACCTTCCCGGTCACTTTTATGGCTGTCCCAAGAAAAGGCAGGAACTGTGCTGGCCCTGCGGACCTTTCTTCCACCGTCACCGATGCACTCGCCTGGGGAGTTTGTTTGGGATTATATCCGCCGCGCAACCCCGCGAAATTTGCGAAGAATACATGCATGCGCCCGTTCACTCGAGCGATGGATGTAGCCACCGCCGGCGAAACGTCAACCGAAATTCCCTGTCCTGCGTCCAGCTTGGACAGAAACTCCGCTTGTGAAGAAGGGTTCGCGTTCTGGAAGTCGCGCTCAAGTAGGCCGTCGTACGCTTTCCCGGGACACGCCGGGAACCGGATCACATTGGCTTCCTTGAGCCCCGTCCGGTCCTCTCCCGTGATGATCAACTTCCCGGAACCGGCATAGTTCCGCAGCTGTGCAGCCTCTTCGGCGCTCATTTCTCGAACGTCAGGCAGCACAAGTATCCGTCCCGCGAATTTCCCCAGTGTGCGCGGCGTGACGATCTGAAATTCCCGGTGAGCCTGGAGCAGCAAAATGACAATCCCACGGTAAGAACGGATGAATTCTTCCGCGTGATAATTCCTGGTCGATGCCGAGAAATAAATGCCGACTGGGCTAATGGGCGTGCGCGGTGAATACAACGTATCCTCGTTCGCCTTGATCCAATCGAAAATCTGCTTGCGCATGCCCAGGTCGTTCGATCCCGCCATGGAGTGACCTGGCGCGTCCCAGAAGTTCGCTCCTGCCATCACCTCGGACATAGCGAGGTTCATCATCGATTCCCGGATGTCCACCTTCTTGTCGCCATCCCAGGAATAGTTCAGGATCCAGGTCGGCTTCCCTTCGGCGAATGCACGGAATGAGTGCATGCCAACCTGGTATCGGAACCAGTCCAGCGGCGTACGCGATGATGCCATGTGATCGCCACCGCCAAACTCGTACTCGTGCGCGATCGCATCCACCACTGGATAGAGGCTGTACACGTCCGCTCCGACCCGCACCGCCTCGGATTCTATGCCGGGATAGATCTCCGGAATCGTCTTGATCTTCGGGTTTACCGACTTCGCCGTGGCATCGATCTCCCGCATGAAATCCGTAAAGGTCTGGAGGCGGAAGTCGACCCACTTGCGGAAGTTGGGATCCGCAAAGTCTCCGAGTCGTAAGTCTTTCTTTGCGTCGAGTCCGGATTCTCGTTTGAACGCCGCGACTGTGTAATCATCGAAGCTCGCCCAGCTGTCCTCCCAGCCTTCGAAGTGTGTCATCCAGTACGGAATGTCGACGTAAATTCCATCAATCCCCGTCTCGGCAATTTGACGCACACGTTGCATGTAGATCTTGCGCCACTCCGTCGCGTAAGGACTGATCCAGACATCTTCGTCACCTTTCGCGATCCAGAATGCTGTCCCGCCCCCGAACACTGCCGGCTCGCCGGTTATCTTGCGCTGCAGCCAGTCCGGATGTTCCTTTGCGAGACTGTGGGGAGTGCTGGCGGCGTTCGCGGTGATGCACTCCGTTCCGGCGATGTAGACGAATGCATGGTTCCCGGCCGCATGCGCCTTGCTGGCGACTGCCCGAATGGCTTCTAATTTCGGGGCCGGATCCTGGAAACTCTCATACCTTCCCGGGATATCGTTATCGACTTCTATGCCGAATACACCGCTGGCCTGCGCATTGCGCACAATCTGGTCAGCATCGTTCCGGGTCAGGGAATACGCTCCGATGCGGACAACATGAGTCCAGTCGCGCGACAATGAGGGCGGATCAGCTGACGGTCTCGGAAACAGACCAGGAACCGCCGTCCAGCCCGATGCACGGCATGTCATGGACCCGAGGGCAACCGCGCCTCCGGCGATCAGGAAATCTCGTCTTCGCATGATTGCAGCCTGCGCCGCTTAAAACTGGAATCGCGCTCCAAATTGCATTCTTCGGAAGTTGCCGGTCGTGGAAGTGACTTGTCCGAAGCTTTCGTTCCCCCATCCCACATCGGGGAACGCGAACCGCGGAGTATTCGTGGCGTTGAACATCTCGGCGCGTACCTGTAGCCGCATGTCTTCCTTGATCTTGAATTCCTTCGACAGTGACAGATCCAGGTTCCGGATTCCATCTCCCCGCACCGTCGATAGGTGCCGTGGCGCATCTCCCGGGATGTTGTCGCCCGGATCTGCAAAGCAATCGGTATTCAGATATGGATTGCCAGTCTCTGCGGCTTGCGTCCAACTGATCCCGGTACGCATTTGTGAGCAGACTACGTTGGGTCGCTGGTTACCATCGGCCAATCGCGGGCTGCCCATGACCACCGAAAGCGGCTGCCCGCTCTGGAATGTCAGAAAGCTGTACAGCGACCAGCCGCCCACGATGCCATCCGCCACTCGATTCATCCCGTTGCCCACCCAGCGGCCGCGCCCGAATGGCAGGTCGAAGATGAACGCCATCGTAAAGCGATGCGTAGCGTCGTTGGCGCTGATGCTGTGCTCGGCGCCGAGATTGTCCAGCACCTGCGGGTTGTCGAGAAACAGATTTCCCAGCCATGCGTTCGCCCCAGCCGAGGAATTGTCTGTCGCTTTCGACAACGTGTAATTCCCCTCGAAGCTTATGTAGTGACTTGTCCGCTTCTGGAACCTGATCTGCAGCGAGTGATACCAGGAACTCGCCTCCAGCAGCGGCAATCCCTGGAATGTTCCGTCAAATTGCGGATACGGCCGCAACAGGTTGATCTGCGGGATTGTCGGATCGTTGTAGCGCGAATCCACTTCATTGAATATCTGGCTCGGCCCCGGAACAAACAGCGGCTGGAATGGATTGGGAACAAAGTTATTCAAGTAGTCGGAAACACTGTTGTCGTTCGGATCATGCGTTGGGTTCATCTGCTCAACCAGCCCATTTCTCACCGCCGAGGAGAGGAAATTGCGGTTCCTCGTACTGGTTACTCCTGCCCACGGCAGATGCGTGCTGCGGTTTGCTGAATAATCGGCGCCGATAACGATCTGTCCCGGCAGCATGTGTTGAACTCCGAGATTCCATTGATAGATGTTGGCGTTTAGCGCCTTCTGATAGCTCAGGTCGTTACCGTTGTCGAATCCCCACTCCGCCAGCGCGCCATATTTCCTTCCCTGTGGCGGTGCGAGGCCTGCTGGGAACGGTTGCGACAGAGTAGCGTTTTGATTCTGAAAATTATTCTGCTGGAAGAAAATGTTGGCGCTCTTCCGGAACGCTGTGCCCGCATACTGGAAGTTCGTGGCGACATTCATGCCGTAGAAAACGCCCGCTCCGCCGCGAATGACCGTGTTCGATCCAAGCGCGTAGGCAAACCCCAGCCTTGGCGCGAAGTTGTTGCGATCGACCGGCACTGTGCGGTGGCTCGAGTCCGGGAACGACGTTGTCCCACGGATTTGTCCGACCCCTGGAACGTTGATCCCGGCATCCCCGTTGAAGTTGCTGAACTGCAGCCGGTCGAATCGTTCGTTGTACGGCGTGCTCCATTCGTAGCGCAGGCCGAGGTTCAGGGTCAGCCTCGGCGTGACCTTCCAATCATCGAGGAAGAAGAATCCGGTCTCCTTTGATTTGTCAGCCACTGCCGGAACAATGTTCAGCTGCCCATCGTAAGCAAATCCAGTCAGGATCGTGGCGAACGCATTTCCTTCTCCCTGGTCCCCGAGCCCCGCGTTTGGCTGGGACGCCGTAACGTCTCGGAAGAAGTCAAAAATCCCGGTCGGGTAGTTCGGCTGCCAGAAGTTGTTGTAGAAGAGTCGCTGCTCGCCGCCGAATTTGAACGAATGCGCTCCTCTCACCCATTGGAATCCCGAGGCGTAGCTATACAGCGAGTGTGCGAAATTCGTGTCGACGCAGCACTGGTCATACAACGACAACCACGCGCTATTCGACGGGTCAGGGTCGGTCACGATCGCCGGGATCCGCGTGAGTCCGTTTGCGGCGAGAATTGGCGGCAGGCCAACGCTACTGAGGGTCGGATAATTGTTGGTTCGTCCCGGAGAAACCACGCGGTCGACGCCGATCCGGCTCGTCACTAGGGAGGTCGGCGACGGCGACCAGTTGTACTCGATACCGGCATTTTGAACACTTGTCTTATAGATCGTGCCGTCGTTCAGATCGCTGCTACCTAACACGGTGGGGGTGATGGAGTCGTCGCTGTGACGGCTGTAGCGGCCCATAATCTTGTGGTTCGTACTGATCTGGTGGTCGAGCTTCACATCGAACTGCCAGGCGTTGAAGCTGCTCACGATCACCTTGCGAAAATTCGGATCAGGAAAAACTGCCCCTGCCACATTCGGCTGGGGATACAGGTTCAGAATGGCCTGTCCGATTGGATCGATCTGCCCCGGCGGAATCACGTCGTTCACTCCGTTGAACGAAAACTCCGGCCGCGTACATGCCGTGTCTCCCGGATTCAGCAACGTGCACTGATGTGGATCAAAAATCGGCGTTCCATCCTGCGAAAAATCTCCCGCCCGCTCCGCCGCAGTTGGCACGTAACCTTCGAGGTTAACTGGATCGTTCTGCCGCACTTTTTCGAAATCGAGAAAGAAGAACGTTTTGTTTCGGATCACCGGCCCGCCCAGTGAGAACCCGTACTGGTCGCGCACATGATCAGGCTTTTCTCCTTGGTTGAAGAAGTCACGCGAATCGAAATTTGACCGCTGCCCGTACCACCACCCGCTGCCGTGAAACTTGTTCGTGCCCTGTTTCAGCACGATGTTCATGAGCGTGCCGCCATTATTGCCGTATTCGGCGGAAAAGCTGTTGTTCTGTACCTTGAACTCCTGCACGATCTCTACCGAAGGCTGGTAATAGACGTTCGAATTGCCGCCTTCCCCCTGTTCCGGCGCGCTGATCGGCAGTCCGTCCAGCGTCACTTCCGCGGTCGCGTTGCGCTGTCCGTTGGAGACGAAATTCGTGCCCGACGGATAGTTGTCCTGTATTCCCGACCCAGTGGTTTCCGTCACTCCGCCGGCCAAAAACGCCAGTCCAAAAAAGCTTCGGTTGTAGAGGGGAATATCTCGCACGTACTGGTTGGTCACATCGGTGCCGATGGCTGCGCTTTCCGTGTCCAGCAGCGGCGCCGCCTCGGTGACGGTTATCGTCTCGGTCGTCCCCACCGGCCGCAGCGTGAAGTTCAGCGTGGTTTGCTGATTCACCGCCAGGACGATGCCCTTGGTCTCGACGCTGCGAAAGCCCGGCGCATCGACTTTCATCGAGTACGATGCCGGACGCAGCCCGGTGAGCGTATACAGTCCCTTTTCGTCCGATTTTGCAGTCATCGCGATATTCGTGCCATCGTTGATAATGGTCACAGTCGCGTTTTGAATGACCGCGCCCGAAGCATCGGTGACGGTGCCTCGCACCTGCGCGGCATACCCTCCTTGTCCGAAGGCCGCATTGGCCACCAAGAGAGCGAGAAAGAAAACCGCGAGACTGACTCGTGCAATCCGGGAGGAGATCATAGGACGACCTCGTTTCTGCTGCGTCCAGCCTGATTTTTGGGAGTTACGGTCTAACTTTCGTTTTGTTTCGTTTACATGCTAATACTTGTGTATGCTACCCTGTCAAGCAGAAACTCGGGAGATTCTGCGATCCGCGGGGGGCCCATACAGGCCACCATAGACAAATGGCAAGCTCCGGGATAAAAACGAAGGCGAATGGACAGGACCACTCCCTGCGCAACATGGCCAACCATCCGGTACTGAACGAAGAACGTCGCCGTGCCATTGTCGGCTTGCTCCAGCGTCAGGGCCGCGTTCTGGTCGCCGACCTGGCCAAGCAGTTCAATACCTCTCAGGTCACAATCCGCAAAGACCTCGAAATCCTTCATTCCTATGGCCAGATTCACCGCACCCACGGAGGCGCGCTGCCGGCCCGCGAAGGCATGCTCGAGGACCCGGCACTGCGCGACAAAGAGAAGCTCCATCGCCGTGAGAAACTTCAGATCGCCGCTGCCGCCGCAGCCATGGTCAGCGAAGGCCAGGTCGTCATCCTCGATTCCGGCACGACCACCACCGCTATCGCCCGCGCTCTCCGCGACCACAAAAATCTGACTATTGTCACCAACGCCGTGAACATCGCCGCCGAACTCTCAGGGTCCCCGTTGGAAGTCATCCTCACCGGCGGCACGCTCCGCAACAACTCGTTCTCATTAGTAGGCCCGATCGCCGAGGAGAGTCTGCGCCGGCTGAATGCCGACATCCTGTTCCTGGGCGTCGACGGCTTCGATGTGCACTACGGCCTCAGTACACCCAATCTGCTCGAAGCCAAGGTCAATCGCACCATGATGGAAGTGGCTCGTGTTTCGGTTGCAGTCTGCGATGCCAGCAAGTTTGGACGCCGCAGCCTGTCCTTGATCGCTCCCCCGTCAGCGATTCACCACGTCATCACCGACCGCGCCATTCCCAAGCCCGATTTAAACGTGCTGAAGAAAGCTCACATTGATGTGACCTTGGTCTGATTGCGAATGCGATCTGCGCTTCGTTGGCTGCGCAAACCGAAACTACAAGGGACTTGATGCCGTCTTTCGATGTCGCCATAGCCGGTGAACTGAATCTCGACCTGATCCTTTACGGGTTGCCCGACGAACTCGCGCCCGAACGCGAACTGCTTGCCCGCGACATGATTCTCACCCTCGGCAGTTCCTCCGCGATCGTCGCCCACAACCTTGCCCAACTCGGCAGCCGAGTCGCCTTCGTCTCCTGCATCGGCACAGACCAGCTCGGAACCGTGGCCCTCGAACGCCTTGCCCAAGGCGGGGTTGATGTCTCTCACGTCCGCCGCCTGCCCGGCGCTGTCAAAACTGGACTCACCGTGATCCTTCCCCGGACCGGCTGGCGCAACATCCTTACTTACGCGGGAACCATCTTCGATCTTCGTCCCGAACATCTCGACATCGACTATCTCGCCTCTGCCCGACACTTTCACCTTTCGTCCTTCTTTCTCCACCGTGGCTTACGCGGGCACATTCCCGAACTGTTTCGCAAACTGAAAGCGAGGGGACTCACGATCTCGCTCGACCCGAATGACGATCCCGACGACCAGTGGCAAGGACTCGAAGAAGTCTTGCCCTTTGTCGACGTCCTTCTCCCGAACAAGCGTGAACTGCTGCGAATCGCGCGCACCAACGACTTCGACGCAGCTGTTGCCAGGTTGTCACAGCAGATTCCATTGTTGGTCGTGAAGTTAGGCGAACACGGCGCAATGGCTCGCCGGGGCGATGAGCGAGTCAATAGTCCAGCCCTGCAACTTGATGTAGTGGATCCCGTTGGAGCCGGCGACAGCTTCGATGCCGGGTTCCTGCACGAATTCGTCGCTGGCAAAGATCTCGCCGCCTGCCTTGCAGCAGGTAACCTGGCTGGAGCGTTTTCGACCACACGCCCGGGTGGCACCGAGGCCTTTCGCGACCGCGACTATCGACACCAGTTCTACGAAGCCCATCACTTGGCCATTGCGAAACATTGAGGTTTTCCTTCGTCAACCTTCGTGCCTTGTGCAACCTTCGTGTCCTTTGTGGTGACGCTTTTCTCCGTGCTCTTCTGTGCCCTCTGTGGTTGAACAGGTTTCCTGGTTAAAGAGGTTGCCGTTCGTGCCCTTTGTGCAACCTTCGTGTCCTTTGTGGTGATGCTTTTCTCCGTGCTCCTCTGTGCCCTCTGTGGTTGAACAGGTTTCCTGGTTAAAGAGGTTGCCGTTCGTGCCCTTTGTGCAACCTTCGTGTCCTTTGTGGTGAAGCTTTTCTCCGTGCTCCTCTGTGCCCTCTGTGGTTGAACAGGTGTCCTGGTTAAAGAGGTTGCCGTTCGTGCCCTTTGTGCAACCTTCGTGTCCTTTGTGGTGATGCTTTTCTCCGTGCTCCTCTGTGCCCTCTGTGGTTGAACAGGTGTCCTGGTTAAAGAGGTTGCCGTTCGTTGTGCCCTTTGTGCAACCTTCGTGTCCTTTGTGGTGATGCTTTTCTCCGTGCTCCTCTGTGCCCTCTGTGGTTGAACAGGTTTCCTCTGCGTGGTTCGTGGCGACGTTTTATTTTCTTGCTAGACCCCGAAACTCCCCGAAAATCCGCTCCGCGTTCTTGTGATAAACCTTTTCCAGCACCGCATCCGGCAATTCCATCCCATAAATCTTCCAGCGTCCCTGCGCCGGATATCCCCAGTAATCGAAATACTCGTCGCCGGTCTCCAGCCAGCGGAAATGGTTCCGGTACATCTCCTCTTCCATACCGTTGTCCGTCCCGAACATGATCCGGTCCTGGTATTTCAAGAAGAACTCTCTGGCACGCCGTGGTTGCCGTCCCAGTTCAGCCTCGCGGGCGCCAAACTCGACGTTCACGTTGGGCAACGTGTCGAGCAGGTGAGAGACGTAGTCGAGGTTTTCCGGCCAATTTGCCACGTGGAGCGAAATAAACGTCGTGTGTGGGTGCTTGGCAAACATCCGGTCGCGCGCCGCCAGGATCGACTCCTTGCTCGGAAATTGCGGTCCGTAAAAACTCCAATCCGGATGTTCGATCAACTCCTCGTAACGCTCGTTCGTATTGTCGACAGGATGAAAGAACGCCTCAGGATCGCTGACGTGTATCGATACCGGAATTCCTAGCCGGCCACACTCCTCCCAGACAGGATCAAGCCGCGGATCGTCCACCGTGATCAGCTTGCCCGTCTTGTCCTTCACCCCCAGGCCCAGATCCTTCAGCACCTTGAGTCCCCGGGCGCCGCGCGCCACCGCATCATCCAGTTGCGCCACCATCTCCTGGCTGAAGTTGGGGTCATCAATTTTGCTCCAGTCAATTTGCGTGAAGACCATAAACCGCCCGGGATATGGCTTCACCATTTCATCGATCACCTTTTGCAGCTTCTCTCCCCACATGCCGGTCAGGATCACCACCGTTTTCACGTTGGTGTTGTCCATGATCTGCACTACCCGCTTGGGATCGATGTGATCATCAATTCCTTGGGCATCGTTCACGTGATTGTGGACATCGACCACGTAATACTTTGCCCGGTCCACCTTGTGCACCGAAGCATGCAACATCGAAACGGGGTGAAAATCCTTCAGCAGTAAGGTTTTCTTCTGCTCCGCATCACTGGCCGACTTATATCCAATTTGGCCGGATGCATCGGGCTGCTGATTTTGCGGTGCGCTCGTCTGTGCTGCCGCCGCGAGCGCTAACAGGAATACAACGAGACTTGTGTACCGCAACATGAAGAAGGCGCCTCCATTCGAGTAGTGGTCGTGCCAGGATTCACAAACTAAACTCGCGCATGATCGAAAGAAAAAGTAAGGAATCGTAATACACCTGCGATAGAGTGCCTGTCAACGCGCCGCTGTTCGGAAAGTCCAGCGAGCGTCTATTCGCGCGAAGGTAAGGAACTGCTCATTCGGCCTTAGCCAGCTTTCCTCGAAGGACCGTGACCGATGCTTTGGGAAGAGTGAAGATAGTCGCGGCGTTCGCCTGGATTGTTGTGGACATAATCGGACCGTCCGGATCCGCATGGCTGTTGGGACCGTCATTGATCCAGACATACTGCTCGCTGCCAAATGTCGCAAATGCCACTGGGCCGGAGAATGAGGCCGCGTGCTTGCTCTTTGCATCCTCGAAGCTCACCCGAATACGGTGTGGTCGCGCCTGGTCGCGATTCACCAGCATCAAGGACCAGTTTCCATCCGGGCGGACCACCGCATACGACGTGACCAACAGATTCCCATCTTGATCCTTTACGTCGCTTGTGGCTGGGAACATCACGTGCGTGCCCGAGCGGTGCTGGACCCACTCAACATTGATCATCCGCGCCGCGAAATACGGGGACGTATATCCCCTGATCGTGTAGTCCTCATCCGACACGAAGTTCGACCACGACGCCCATCCTAAGCAGGTGTTGTGTAGCACCTGGGGCTGAATGGGAGAGTGATAGAAGGCAGCGCCTCCGCCTTCAAAGAACGAGCCCACGTTGTCCGCCAGCCAGAGCGCCGCAAAGATTGTTGTCATCGGTCCAGTCAGCTGCGCCGCCAAGTGATTTTCGGTGACCATCAGCGGAACGTTTCTTGGCACGCCGTCTTGTCGCCACACGTCGAGGATGTGTTTCATCAGTCTAGGTTCGCTATACAAGGACTGCCACTTAATATCGCATGGTTCGAACGGGTAGTGTTCAAACGACACGAAAGACAGGTCGGACAATCGCCCATGCGTCTTCAGGTAGTCAATGAAGCGGCCCATCCAGGAAGTCCGGCCCTCCGCATCGGGCCAGACCCTTATGTCTTCATTGACGCCCTCGAACACCGGGCCCCCCAGTTTCAGGTTGGGGTCAATCTTATGGATCGCGGTCGCCCACTGCAGGTACAGCGCGCCGTAGTCCTCCGGCAACATGTGTTTGCCATCTGGTTCTTCGCCCATCTCAATGTGACCGATTGGATATCCTCGTTTTTCGAGGTACGCAATCTGGGCAGCGGAGTCATTCGGAGTGCCGTACAGCATGGTCACCGGAATCATCGCGGGCAGATTGTTCGTGATCCCACTGGTGAAGAAAAGATCGAGCCCGGTGTGTTGGTAGTCACCACCATCCCGCACATCGTCAGCCGAATGCCATGGATCTATCGAAGAAACGCAGTAACTCGTCAGCGGAGCCGCGGGATCGCTTGCTGCTTCCACAAATCTCCCATCCGGACCAACTGTCCCCGCCAGGATCTGCTGAATCGCGTACCCCACGCAGTTTCGTATGTCCGACGAGCCATGTTCGTCACACGTATTCGACGACTCGGTCATCAAGAGCCGCAAATATCTGGTGACAACAGGTTGGTCGGCCAGCTTCAGTGTGACCGTGCCGCCTTGTGCTTTTGTTAGACGCCCCGAAGGGAACACGTTCCACTGACCCTGGGGGCCGGCGTCGAAGTCCAGTGCGCGCTGCCCAGTCCAGTACTCTACCTGGTAGTTGGTCGCATACGGACTTGCCCAGACGATGCGGACAGCGTTGATCGGCTTTTCACTGTTCAGATCGACAACTACCCACTGCGGATGAAGCGAGTCGCTCTCTCCCGTAAACTTGCTGGTCAAGTAAGGATTGCTCTTCCAATAGGTAAGGTTCGGCCCTTGGACGGGCCGGTCGCCGCTGGTGGCAAATCCTCGATGTGGCAGGGCGTACGCGAGAATGTAACGCACAGGCTCTTTCAACTCGGTGCTGCCGGTGAAGTACCCACTGCGATGCGCCGCATCACTCCACGTCCCATTCTCTGTCCAATGCCACGCCCCCATTCGCAATTCCGTGTTATTTCGATACGTGATCGGCCCCCAACCGGCGGACAGGGACTCCTGCAGAATATGAGGTGTATAAACCTTGTCGATATCCCGGCGCGACAACACGTCCACCGAGCTTCCGAGCGCATTGTCCGGATCGAAGGAATTGATCGAGTGGCCTGGCGTTACGTCCACTCGAATGGTGGAAGGTTGCTCGGCCGCGGTCGTAGGAACCTGACCACCCGCCATTCCCGTCCCAACTTGCATCATCAAACCTGCAAGGCCAATACGAACCATGCTCCTGCAAATGGCGACACTCATTATCGTTCTGCTCCACTGCGAATGTGTTGGTGGTGTTACGTCGTTACTTCGGAAGCGCGTAAGCAATGTACACGCCGCCAGACTTGGACCGCAGGTCCTTGCCGCCGCCCGCGGCTATAGCCACGTATTGCCTGCCGTTTACCTCGTACGTAATGGGAGTCGCGTTTCCGGCGAACGGGAGTGTGGTCTCCCAGAGCAGTTGGCCCGTGCGCTTGTCGAAGGCCCGGAATTTCTTGTCGTAGTTAGTCGCTCCGATGAAGAGGAGTCCGCCGCCGGTCACAATAGGTCCACCGTAGTTCTCGCTGCCCGTATTCTTTTTCCCCTGTGCAACAAGCTCGGGATATTCACCAAAAGGAATTTTCCATGCATATTCCCCGGTGTTCAGGTTGATGGCATTCAGAGTGCCCCATGGAGGCGCCACCGCCGGATAGCCTTCTGGATCAAGAAACCGCGTGTATCCCGAAAAGCGATAGGGCATGAGCTGAGGTGATGGCTGATCCGACGCGACTTCCTTGTTCTCGCCGCGAACCAGATATTCGATCAGCGCTTTGACCTCTTCTCCCGACAAGTTTGGGAACCCCGGCATGCGCCCCCGCCCTTTTTGGATGGTACGTGCAATCGCTCCCGGCTTGAGCCGTTGTCCCACTCCTATCAATGATGGGAAGAGCGGGGGCGAGCCGGCCATGTCGTCGCGATGACAAATTGTGCATTGTGCCTGATAGATCCCCTGCCCGCTGAGCGGTGCCGTCGTGTTGGCCGCGAGTTGCGCGTCCCACGCAACATCGTTCGAATTCACATATAGCAGGCCACTCTCGGGATCAAACGCAGGACCACCCCATTCCGCGCCGCCATCGAACCCAGGGAAAATTACAGTTGGCTGGTTCGTGCTCAACGGCACAAATTGTCCGTCACTTCGAAACGTGCGAAATTTCTCGAGCGCCCACTGATGCGCTTCCGGAGTACGGTCGGTGAGCAGATTCTCCGTTAGGAGTTGACGCGCATACGGTGCCGGCTTCGTCGGAAGAGCCTGCTCGGTGGCCGCCGCCTCACCCGGTATATCGCTGGGTGGGTACTTCTTGTATTCGAGAGGAAACAGCGGCTGACCATTCGCACGATCAAACAAGAAAACAAATCCTTGCTTCGACGTCTGCGCCACCGCGTGGACCTTCTTTCCCTCATGCTCGACCGTAATCAGCACCGGCGGTGCGGGAAAGTCGCGGTCCCACAGGTCATGCCGGACCGCTTGAAAATGCCAAATGCGCTCGCCCGTTTCCGCCTTGAGGGCCAGCAGGCAGTTGGCAAACAGGTCATCGCCAATCCGGTCACCGCCATAGAAATCAAACGCGGCTGAACCTGTCGGCACATACAGCACGCCCGTCTTGGGATCCAGCGACATGCCAGTCCAGTTGTTCGCCGCGCCGCTGTTCTTCCATGCGTCCTTCGGCCAAGTCTCGTACCCGTATTCGCCGGGATGTGGAATCGTGTGAAAACTCCACCTCAGCTTCCCGCTGCGAACCTCGTACGCGCGAATGTCTCCCGGACCGGCCGGCAGCGTCTCCGACTCGCGCCCACCTACGATAATTAGATCTTCATAGATGATGGGTGGACTTGTCACAGCGATGAAGAGCGTTGACGCGTCGCGGCCGAGATTCTCACGGAGATCGATTCTGCCGTGGTCGCCAAAATCAGCGACCGGCTGTCCGGTGTCCGCATTCAACTCGTACACGAAGTTCATGACCCCAACCACGATCCGCCGATCCTGCCCGCTTTCCCAAAAGGCAAGTCCACGGTCGGGCTGCGTGCCTTGCACGCCAGAATCGAACTTCCACTTAAGACTGCCGGTTGCCGCATCAAGCGCAAAAATCTTCTGCGTTGGAGTGATCCCATACAACACGCCATGCACCACGATCGGGCTTGTCTGTAGCCCGCCCGTCTCTCCCGTATCGAATGACCAGGCGACCTGGAGCTGGTTCACATTATTGCGGTTGATCTGTTTCAATTCCGAGTAGTGCCCGCCTTCGGGAGCTCCGCCGTAAACGGGCCAGTCGCGGTTCCGGGTACATGCAACCTGAAGGGTAACTAAGCCAAGCAGGAGAAGCGGTCGGATGCGCACAGCTCTGGGTTGTACCCGAGCCCCCTCCTCAGGGTCAAGAAGAATGCCAGAGGTAAGAAGATGCGAGCCGTTCTTGTCATTGCAATTTGGGGAACGCTGCTGTTGAAATAGCGACGTGAGGATGTCTCGTCTGCGGTTCGCTTTTGTTCTCCTGCTGGGCCTTGCCGTCGTCGCGGTGGTCGATGCACAAACCTCGCCAACCAAGCCTCCCGAGAAGATCATCATTGATACTGATATAGGCGACGATGTCGACGACGCCTTCGCCGTCGCCCTGGCACTCGCCAGTCCGGAAGTGCAGATCGTCGGCATCACTACCGTGTTCGGCGACACCGAGGTGCGGGTCAGACTGCTGGATCGCTTATTGGGCGAAGCTGGTCGGGCAGATATTCCCGTACTCAAAGGAACCCCAACGGATGCCAAAACCTCTCTGAGCCAAAGAAAGTACGCCGAAGGCGGACACTTCGCCCGGTCCACACATGCCGATGCCGTTTCCTTTATTCTCGACCAGGTTCGCGCTGCTCCTGGGCAAATAACTCTGGTCTGCATCGGCCCCTTGCTCAACGTCGGTGCGCTCATCGACAAGGACCCGGCCACGTTTCGCAAACTGAAGCGCGTTGTGCTGATGGGCGGCTCGATCAAGCGCGGATACGGCGATCTCGGTTACTCCAAGCCCCATGGGCCGGACGCGGAATGGAACATCAAGAACGATCCCCGCTCCGCCCAGAAGCTCTTGGCATCGGGCGTGCCCGTCTTCATCATGCCTCTCGATTCGACTCAGCTTAAGCTCGACGAGTACAAACGAGCTGTCTTGTTCTCCGCCGGTAAGCCCCTGACCGACGCGCTGACCCTCCTCTACCAGGAGTGGGGGCAGCAGACGCCAACGCTGTATGACCCCATGACCATCGCTTTTGTTGTGAGTCCACAGTTCTGTCCGGTCAAGCCAATGCGCATCCGTGTTGATGACGAGGGTTTCACCAGACCCGAAGAAGGATCGCCCAACGCGCAGGTCTGCCTCGATTCCGATCCGGAAGCCTTCTTCCGCTTCTACATTCCACGCGTAGCCGGAGAGTGATGCCATCGCAGCCAAATGGAACCGTGCTGAACCGTCGTGAGTTTCTGACGCAAGCGGCCCTGCTCGCAGCAAGCGCCGTCGCTTCTCCCGCTCTGGCGTCTTTAGCCGATACGCCCTCCGTCGGCCCCGCTACTACGCGTACACCAGTGCTGAAGCGGTATGAAGACATGCAGTTCGGCGTCTCCTTTCACTTCAGCATGAACACCTTTACGGGCAACGACTACGAAACGGGTGGGGTTCCGGCAACCACATACAATCCCACCAAGCTGGACGTGCGCCAGTGGATCCGCGTCGCGCGTGATCTGGGTGCACGATACGCCGTGCTCACCGCAAAGCACATGTCTGGATTTTGCCTATGGGACTCGAAGGGCTACGACTACGACGTCGCCGAGAGCCGTAGGAAACCTGATGTCGTCGCGGCATTCATGGCAGCCTGCAAGGAATATGGCATTGCACCAGGGTTCTACTACTGCATCCTCGATCCCCACAATGAAGGCAAGTTCGACTGGGATTCCCACGTGCCCGATCAATACTACCGGCTCATCAAGCACCATCTGACTGAACTACACACGCGCTACCGCACACCGGTGTACCAGTTGCTCGACATCACGTGGAAATTGAACCTCGAGCAACGCTGGGAGGTCTACAAGCTCATCAAGTCCCTCAGCCCCGATTGCATTGTCGTCATGAACCAGGCTTTTTATCAGAGCAAGCGCAATCTCGGCCGAATCTGCGAGCCGGCAAGTTTCCCGACCGATGTCATCAATGCCGAAGACACTTTGCCGCCGCCAGAAGGACACGATCCCAACGTCAAGTTCGAAGGCAAGACCTATTACATGCCGATGGAGGCCTGGATCCCGACCGGCCCACCCTACACGCCCATGCCGCCGATGCATAGTTGGTTCTGGCGCGAGGGATTCAAAACACAGGACCCGCAGGTGATCGCCGACGCATACCACGCTTGCAGAAAGCGGAACTCGAATCTGCTGCTCAATTTGTCCCCTGACACGACCGGCAGGCTTCCCGACGAGACCGTCCGCGCAATGCAGCAGGTCGCGAAACTCATCAATCCGTAGTACCCGGAACGTCCGCCCACTTCCGGGTTCGATTGCTCTCCAGCACCGCGTCCAGAATTACCAGCTGCCGCAGGCCGTCGGCGAATTCCGGGTACTCAGGCGTTTGTCCCGAAACAATCGAGGCATAAAAGCGGCGAAACACCTGCTTGAACGTATCGTCGTACCCTTCGCTATGGCCGCCGGGCAGATCGGCGAACGCCCGTGCCTGCGGCGCAAGCAGGGAAGGATCCTTGATAAAGATTGAATTGCCGGTTTCGCGATGGCCGACCCAAAGCTCATCCGGCCGCTCCTGGTCCCAGGCCGCCGACGCCTTGGATCCGTACACTTCCATTCGGAAGTTGTTCTTGCGCCCTGCCGACACCTGGCTGGCTGTCATGCTGCCGCGAGTTCGATCTCCCATCCGGAAGACGACGGCGCCGAAGTCCTCCGTGTCAACCGGCGTTTCGACGTAATCTCCCGGTCCCATCATTTTGTTGGCAAACGTCTCGACGGATCCTTTCGGCTGCTTGCGCGTCTTATGAAAGGTCTGCAGGTCAGCAGAGACAGACGTAACCCGCAGGCCCGCAACATGCTCGGCAAGATCGAACCAGTGCGAGCCGATGTCAGCCATGCAGCGCGACGGGCCGCTGGCTTTGGATTCAACGCGCCAGTTCCAGTCCGTGTCGTAAAGCAGCCAGTCTTGCGAGTAGGTACCCTGCACCACCAGGATTTCGCCCAGTTCGCCCGATTCTCGCAGTCGGCGCATCTGCTGGACCACGGGGTAGTAACGCAGATTGTGACAGACGCAGTTCCGCAGTCCTTTCTGCGTTGCCAGATAGACGAGTTCCTTCGCCTCCGCCGCCGAGGTAGTCAGCGGCTTCTCGCACAAGACGTGCTTTCCCGCTTCCAGCGCGGCTTTTGTCATCTCGAAATGATCGGCATTGGTGGTGCAGATGTGAACCGCCTCAATGGTGCGATCGCGAATCACCTGCTGAGGATCGGTGGTGATGAGGGGTACGGAAAATCCAGCCCCAAGTCGTCGTGCCGCTTCTTCGCGCCGACCAACCACTCCTACGACCTCTACGCCCTCCACTCTGCAAAGTGCTTCGAGGTGTACGCGTCCCATGAATCCTGTGCCGAAGACTGCCGTTCTGATCGTTTTCATCGTAGAGATCGCTCAGGTTAGGTCCACCAGGCGGCGGCCGGTTGCTCGCGGACGATGATACTGTTCAGGAAGTTCGCCGCCTTGGCCAAACCCTCTGCCGGAGACATCAAGCTGTCCTCATGTTCGATGGAGAGCACGTAATCATAGCCGAACATGCGCAGCGTCGAGATGAATTCAGTCCACCACTCGGCCCCGTGTCCATAGCCGCACGTCCGGAAAATCCATGCGCGAGCGCGCTCCTCGGTATACGGTTTCGTGTCGAGCACGCCTGTGCGCGGCAGGTTTGCCGGGTAAATCTGCGTGTCCTTGGCGTGAACGTGGAAGATGGCTTTCCCCAGTAATCGGATCGCAAGAAACGGATCGATACTCTGCCAAAAAAGGTGACTTGGGTCGAAATTGCAGCCTATGTTGTCTCCCGCAATCGAACGGAGGCGAAGCATGGTCTCGGGGTTGTAAACCACAAAGCCTGGGTGCATCTCGATCGCAATCTTCACCCCGTGATCGGCGGCAAAGTTCGCCCGCTCGACCCAATACGGCGCGACGACTTCGTCCCACTGCCACTGCAAAACCTTCGTGTAGTCAGGAGGCCAAGGGCAGGTAACCCAGTTCGGAGCCTTGGCATTCGGCGAATCGCCCGGACATCCCGAGAAATCGACAACCACCGGCACCCCCAGCTTTTCTGCCAGAAGAATGGTCTTGCGGTTCACTTCGCTGTCGTGCTCCGCATGCGCTTTTTCCGGATGCAGCGGGTTGCCGTGACAACTCAGCGCACTGATGCTTATTCCGTGATCCGCAAGCATTTTCTGGAACTCGGACGCGGCCGAAGAGTTTTCCAGCATCGACAGCTTGCAGTGCGGGTCGCCGACATAGTTCCCGGTTCCAAGTTCAACCGTCTGAATGTTGAGGTCCCGAAGTTTTTTCAAGACCGCATCTAACGGCAACTGCGACAGAAGTGGCGTGAAGACTCCGACACGCACAGTGACCTGCTCCCCATTTGCAAAAAATCAAACACCGCCTATTCTACGATGGCTTCTCTGGCCGGTTTTATCGACTCGACAGCCTCGTTTGCTATAAAGGTGAATAATGAGACTATTGACAACTTTGTTTGTCCTCTTCCTGACCACCTTCGCTGCTGCCCAGACGCTCACGCCCGCGGAAATCTCGAAAGTTGACGGGGTGTTTGCACCGTATGCCAAGCCGGACTCGCCCGGATGTGCTCTCGGTATCTATCGCAACGGCTCCATGGCATACGAGCACGGATACGGTCTCGCCAGCCTCGAACTGGGTGTCCCGATCACCGCGGATACGGTGTTTGACATCGGCTCTACCTCGAAGCAGTTCACAGCCTTCACGATCCAGCTGCTGCAAGACAGAGGCAAGCTATCAATCGATGACGACATACATAAATTCATTCCCGAATTCCCCAACTACGGCCACGAAATCACATTGCGTCACTTGCTTTCGCATACCAGCGGGATCCGCGACTACACGGCACTGTTCGGCCTGGCCGGTGTTCCCGAGCAAAATCTAACGACCGATCAGGACGCGCTCGACCTGATCCTGCGGCAAAAAGCCTTGAACTTTAACCCCGGAGAGGAGTGGGACTACAGCAATTCTGGTTTCTTCCTCCTCTCGCAGGTAGTGAAGCGTGTGACCGGTCAGACACTGCGCCAGTTTGATCAGGAAAATATCTTTACCCCGCTGCGAATGAGCAGCACGCGAATTTTCGACAATCACGCCCAAGTCGTCCCGCATCGTGCCACGGGCTACAGCTACGAGGAAGAAAAGAAGACCTTCGGCGTAGAGATGTCGAATTTCGAGCAGACAGGCGACGGTTCCGTGCAGACCAGTGTCCGCGACCTGTTGAAATGGGACGAAAACTTTTACACCGCGAAGATAGGTGGTGCCGAGGTGATTCGTCACATGCAAGTCGTTGGTAAACTCACCAATGGCCAGGAGCACGGCTACGGCACAGGCCTGTTCATTTCCAGCTATCGCGGTCAGCCCATCGTCAGCCACGGCGGCGCATGGGCTGGATACCGCGCCGAATTGTTGCGCTTCCCGCGACAGCACACATCCGTGGCCGTCCTGTGCAACGTGGCCCAGGGCAGGCCATCAAAGCGGGCCCGACAGGTTGCGGACATCATCTTGGAAACTGTCTTACACCCTGAACCGGCCGCCGCGACAAAGCATGCGGCTGTCGCCGTGTCTGCAGATCAGTTGCAGAGTTACGCGGGTGTCTATAAGAACGAAAGGGGGCAGTACCACAAAATTGAGGCCAAGGACGGCAAGTTGTGGCTTGCGACCTACGGCATTGAACTGGTACCGCAGGCTCCGACTGTTTTCAGGAGCGACGACCTGGACGCGACCATTTCATTTTCACCGGAACAGATGGTCATCGACGAGCGGGGTGAAAAGCCCAAAACCTACACCCGCGTGCCGACTGAAAAGCCCGGCGACCTCTCCCTCTTCGCCGGCGATTACTACAGCCCCGAACTGGATGCCACTTGGGAAATTCGTCTACGCGACGGCGCGCTTACAGCTCATGCCAAGCATGACCCCAGCCCGCCCGCTCCGCTCGATCCTATCTCTCGCAGCCTCTTCTTTGTGTCTGGAGGAACAATACAGTTCGACGTGCAGCAGGGGAGACCTGCTCACGCTATGGTCTCTTTTGACCGCATTCGGAATCTGGACTTTGCCAAAACGAATTAGAGACCATCAGTAGACAAATCAGGGGGGCTCGTGCGCTATCGCACTTGCTCGACCGGACGCTCACATCCGGAACTCAAGATACGAGATGCCTAGGCGACCCGCGATTCCTGGGATAGGAGGCTACTTGTCAGATTTCGTGCCGGCGGAACATGGTGGAGCGCACGTTTGTTCATCTCCTCTACCGTCCGCTGAAGTGCAGCTATCTTCTTACTGTGTTCGTGAAGAAGCTGGTGCAAATTGCGGCGCAGGTTGCGCTGCCGTTCAAGTTCTTGTTTGTCCGTGACCACGGCCTTGGCACAAGGCTCACTGTAATGTTCAATTCCTATACTTCCGATCCTCCGCAGCCAGCTTTGCAATTCGACGGGGAAGGCGAATACTGGGGCTTTGTCTCCGGCCCCAACGCGATGAACCGGTAATTGATTTTTCTTTTCCCAACGCTGTACTGTACGCACACCTCGGTTGAGAAAACTGGCAATTTCCTTCCAGGAATTTAGAACCGGCATACAGCTACCCCACAGTCAAACCACGATCAACGTACAAGTAGTATATCTGTAATATGCATGTTCAACCCATTTTCGGTCGGTCTCGCAACGCACCGACTGGCCGGGTACCTGTCGAACCGAATCCACCGGCCACTTGGACGGCTCACGAACTGTATTCAACGTCACCCCGCGAATGACTTCCGGTAGAAGCCGTTGCCGAGCTGTTCCTATCGCCGGGCTCTGGGCTCGATCCCTTACTTTACTGCCGCACTCGCCGGCGTCTTTACGAAACCTTCCATTACCGCTTTGCGCATCAGATCCGGGGGAAGGAGGCCCTGCGCGAGGATGAAGTCATGGAACTTCTTCTGGTCGAACTTGGCTCCCATGGCCGACTCTGCGTCTTTGCGTAAACCCACCAGCTTGGTATATCCGTAGTAGTAGCTGTTCGCTTGTCCCGGCGCGCGGTAGGTGTAACGCTCGACCTCCTCTTGTGCAAAAGCGGGAGATTGGACAACGTCCTGTTCCAATACCCGTTTCGCCTGCTCGGGAGTGACTTTGCCGGCTTGCAACTCAGGATCGAGAAAAGCACGCGCCGCGCGCAGCAGCCGGTAATCGAGCGAGATTAACTGTCCTTCCAGCGGCATATAAGGTTTGATCAGGTATTCCGCATACAAGCCCCAGCCCTCGACGTTGGTGCTGTTGAACGCATACCGTACGCGCGCCACTGACACTCCGTGCTCAACCATGGAATCGAACTGCAGTTCGTGCCCGGGACGCGCCTCGTGTGCGGTGAGCGTCCAGGCGGCCGCGTCAAACGTAAAGTCATCGTACTTCTCTGACGAGTGCTGTCCGGGGCCCGCCGGAATATTCAGCGGCAGAACGAATTCGCCCTTTTGTCCCGTGTTATGCAGAAACGGCGGAGGGACCATGTGCGGCGCCGGTTGCTGCGCTGTTTCGGCAGCGGTCGCGATACGGATACGTGCCGGTCGATCGGGCAGTGTGACGATGTTTTCCTTGCGGATGATGTCCTCGATCTGCTTCAACCGGTTCTCGTAAAATGGAAGAATCGCCTCGCCGACTAGCTGCTGTTTCTTCAGTTCCCGAATCACGTCCCGGTAATCGCTCGAAGCCCACTTGTGTTCTTTCGCAATCTGCGCCGCGATCGGCTTCATCTCCGCCTGGATTTCGTCGAAGCCTTTATGAGCCAGGGCGGCCATCTGATCTGGTGGGATGTCGATGCCATAGTTCTCCAGGTCAAGCGCGTACTCTTCCGGTGGAAGGCGAAAATCCGGGCGCGCCTTGGGCAGCACGGTCGTCTTCAGCCACGCGTCGTAATCCATCAGCTCGGTCTTGAGTTTCGCGTACGGTTCTTCCCACCCGGCCAGCTTGTACTCTTTGCACAAGGCCTCAATGCCGTCCAGGTAATTGGAGTTGCGGGCCATCTCCGTTTCCATCTCGACCTTGGCGGGATAGATGATGCCCGGCTTTGCCATCTGCTCGGTCACGCGCCGTTTCAGGATGTCCGTGATGGCTTTGTAGGAAGGGTCGAGTCCTGCATACCGGCGCATCCGCACAACCGCCGCGGGACGCCGCTCGGCGGGTGTCTGCTCGTCCAGCAGCACGCGCAATGAACCGAAGACCAGTTGACTGGCGTTGATGAACGGAACTTCATGGGCGCGCTCGAAGTCCTGTAGTCGAAGATTTAAATCTGCCCTCCGGATGATGATTTCCAGGTCCTGCTGAACCTGCTCTGGTTGCTGCGGCATGGCGGCCTTCAGCTTGGCCAAGACCTCCTTCACTTCTGCGCGCTGCTGATCTTCATCCGCGAGAGTCGGCTGCGAAATGAGTTCATCGTACTGGCTCAGCCCTTCTCTTGACCCGAGTTCCGGACGATGCTTCATCTCCACTTTCAGCAGCATGTCAGTGAACCCGTTGCTTACGTCGATCCACGATTTTTCCGCGGCTTTGTTCTGAGCAAAAGTGGGCAAGGTAGACGTCATAAGAAGCAGGACGAACGCAATTCGCATGAAGCCTCCAGGCGAGACACTTGTTTTACGATAATCATCCCGACGCGCGCAACGTTGCAGCGCGACCAACGTGGGCAACACAAAAACAGACACCCCGCGGTGTGGCGGGTGTGTGTGACTAGTTCAGGTGGACTGTAAGTGGAGGGGAGCGGGAGCCCGCTGCCGAAATCCCGAGTGCAAGCCGAGGGACGTCTGAATTAAACGATGGCAGCCGGACCTGTAAGCCGAATTCTGTCTGCCAGATTGCTCCAGCAGGACGATCATTCCTCTGGGCCGCCCATTACTGAACGGCTCTAGCGACCTACCCGAAGGTTTGGCGAACCGAGCCGGTTCGCGTTCCGCCGGTTCCTTAGATTCTCCTCCACACTTGAGAACCTAATGAACCGGCGAGACTCCCTCCCTATTTGGTCTTGCTCCGTGTGGGGTTTGCCCTGCCCGCGCCATTACTGACCCGGCGGTGCGCTCTTACCGCACCTTTTCACCCTTACCCGGCGTTGCCGCCGAGGCGGTATCTTTTCTGTGGCACTTTCCGTCGACCAGGCTTGAACCCGGCCTCCCGGACGTTATCCGGCACACTGCTCTGCGGAGTTCGGACTTTCCTCTATTACCCTTGACGAGCAACAGCGACCGTCCGGTCCAGCTGCCAACCTCATCATTATATTAGATGTGCCGCCAGGCTCCCCGCTTCCGGTTCCGGCTTCTGGTTCTGCGCCTGCGCGTGCCCCCGTCGGGAACAAATCTGACTCGAGTAGCGTTACACTCTATAGTGCTCCTGCTTCGCGGCGGACTTTAGACAGGCGAGCCTGTATCTACCCTCGAAGCCCGGAACCCGTGGCCCGAAGCCCACTAATGAACACCGTTGAAGCCATTCGCATCGCACTTCAGTCGCTCTGGGCGAACAAATTGCGCTCGGTGTTGACCCTGCTCGGTGTGGTGATCGGCGTGGCCGCTGTCATTGCCGTGGTCACCTTCGTGAACGGCATCAACGCCTATGTTGCGGAAAAAGTCTTCAACCTCGGCGCGGACGTCTTCATCATCAGCAAAATTTCTCCCGTGGTCACGAACGTTGACCAGTTCCTCGAGGGCGAGAAGCGCAAAGACCTCACCATGGAGGACTACCAGGCCGTCCTCGAAGGCTGTCGTCGATGCACCATGGTAGGCGCGTCCACGTTCAACCCGAGCGGCCACGTCAAATCCGGTGAGCAGAACATCAATGACACTTGGATTCGCGGCCTCACACCGTCCATGGCCGCCATTCTCGATCTCGATCTTTCTGCCGGTCGCATGATCAACGACAACGATGTTAACTATCGTTCCAATGTCGCGGTGGTTGGAACCGACGTTGTCGACAACTTGTTCCCCGGGGCTGATCCCCTCGGGAAGGAACTCCGCGTCGAAGGCCAGCTGTACACCATCGTCGGTGTCGGCACGAAACAGGGGAAGACGCTGGGCCAGAGCCGCGACAACTACGTTGCCATTCCGATCACGACCTACCTCAAGCAATATGGAACGCACACGACCATCCGGATTTCCGGTAAGGCCAACGGTATTGGCACGCAACTCGATGCTGCCATCGACGATGCCCGCTCGATCCTTCGGGCCCGTCGCCACGATCTACCCGGTAAGCCTGACAGCTTTGCTGCTGAGACGAATGCAAGTTTTCTCAGCCTCTGGTCCAACATCAGCGGCACGTTCTTTATTGCCATGATCGCGATTGCCGCTATCGCACTGGTCGTGGGCGGAATCGTGATCATGAACATCATGCTGGTTTCGGTCACCGAGCGGACCCGCGAAATCGGCATACGCAAAGCCATGGGTGCGCGCAGCAAGGATGTGCTGCTTCAGTTTCTGATCGAATCGTCCACCATGGCACTGGTCGGAGGACTGTTCGGTGTTCTCTTTGGCATCGGCATCGCCAAGGGTGTGACCGCCATCATCGGCATGCCCTCGGCAATCAAGCTCTGGGCCGTATTTGCAGGGCTGGTCGTGTCCGCGAGCGTAGGAATCTTCTTCGGAGTCTATCCCGCAAGAAGAGCCGCGGTGCTGGACCCCATCGCGGCGTTGCGATTTGAAATGTAAAAATTGTAATTGGGTAATTTTGTAATTTTGACCAGCAACGATGCAAGGGGCTGACTTTACAAATTACAAATTACCAATTTACAAATTGCCCCATGATGAGACGTGGTGATTACGGTGAAGTGGTCCGGATGACCCTGGATACCATCCGTAGCAACAAGCTGCGCTCCGCCTTGACGGTCCTCGGCATCGTCATCGGCGTCGCCGTCGTAATCGGCATCTCCTCAGTGGTTCGCGGCCTGAATACGAACGTTTCGCAGTCAATCACCAGCCTCGGCTCCAACCTCATCTTCGTCTACCACATGGACATCCTCCAATTCGGCCGCCCCACCGAAGAAATGCGCAAGCGCAAGGAGATGACTTACGAAGATGCGATGGCGTTGAGAGACCTGCCCCATGTCGCTTCCGTCACCACGGGAATCCGTTACGCGCGCCCGGAGTTCGGCACCGGCACTTACGTCGTGAAATATGGCACGCGTAAAGTGAAGAGCACGATTCTCGAAGGCGACACCGCATCCTGGAAAGATGTTTATGACCTGTCCATTCCCGAGGGTCGATACTTCACCGAAGCCGAAGAGGAACGCCATGCTCCCGTCATCCTTTTGGGCTCGGACACGGCGGCTGAACTCTTCGGCAGCGGCCAGGATGCCCTCGGGAAGGAAATCAACATCGACGGCCAGCTGTTCACAGTCATCGGCGTCGGCGAGCCGCGCAAGAGTGCTTTCGCCGGCGGGAAAAACCCCGAAGACAACATCGTGATCTTTCCTTTTTCCACTTTTCACAAGCTGCACCCCGAAAGGAAAGATCACTGGATCAGCGTGAAGGCGACCTCTCACGATGACATGCCCAAGGCCATCGACGAGATCCGCGAACTCCTGCGGCGTCGCCGGCATGTGCCTCCCAATAGGCCGGACAACTTTGCCGTCTTCACTCAGGATTCACTCTCCGATTTCTGGAACCAGATCTCGGCCGGCATCTTTATTTTTATGTTTGCCGTCTCCAGCGTCGCCCTGATTGTTGGCGGCGTTGGCGTGATGAATATCATGCTGGTCTCCGTCACCGAGCGCACTCGCGAGATTGGTGTCCGCAAGGCGATCGGCGCTCGCAGGCGCGACATTCTCCTCCAGTTCACCCTTGAGGCGATCACCCTAACTCTTCTCGGAGGGGTGCTCGGCATTGTCGCGGGTGGAATTCTTACTTATGGAATACGCTTGCTCTGGAGTTCGCTGCCGGCAACGATGTCCGCAACTTGGACCGCTTTTGGGCTTGGCGCTGCCGCTGCCGAAGGCCTCCTGTTCGGCATCTACCCCGCATGGAAAGCCGCCAACCTCGATCCCATCGAGTCTCTGCGGTACGAGTAAGGCACACGGCCTGCATGACGTCGGCGGAGCCATGAACACCAGCTTCGCGGCGATCCAGCCCCGAAGGGGCGGCAGCGCTTCAGACAAATTCAGAACCCAAAATTCCGCCATTGCCGTCATCTCACATAGGCGGCGAACTAGCCCCGAAGAACCGGACCCTTCAAGCAAATTCCGAACCCAAATTCCGTGCTTCGCCATTCATTTCATATCGACACCGAACTAGCCCCGAAGGGGCGGCGCCACTTCAGACAAATTCAGAACCCAAAATTCCGCCCATTGCCGTCATCTCACATAGACGGCGAACTAGCCCCGAAGGGGCGGACCACTTCAAGCAAATTCCGAACTCAAATTCCGTGCTTCGCCATTCATTTCACATCGACAGCGAACTGGCCCCGAAGGGGCGGCGCCACTTCAGACAAATTCAGAACCCAAAATTCCGAAATTGCCGTCATCTCACATAGACGGCGAACTAGCCCCGAAGGGGCGGACCACTTCAGACAAATTCAGAACCCAAAATTCCGCCATTGCCGTCATCTCACATAGACGGCGAACTAGCCCCGAAGGGGCGGCACCACTAGACAAATTCAGAACCCAAAATTCCGCCTTCGGCCGTCGTCTCACATAGACGGCGAACTAGCCCCGAAGGGGCGGCGCCAATTCAGACAAATTCAGAACCCAAATTCCGCCTTCGCCGTCGTCTCACATAGACGGCGAACTAGCCCCGAAGGGGCGGCATGTGTGATAGCCCGGCACGGAAGTGCCGGGTAAGCAGTCGTCCACCACGTAGTCCCGTAGGGACGGCACCGCAGTTCCTTCGCCCTCATGCTTGCTGTAAAGTAACCCCCAAATGCCCCATCTTGCCTTGCGAATTGCCCAAGCACTCGCTGTCGGCACCGCCGCCGGAATTGGCTACTATTGCCTCTCGATTTACAGCGGCCTGAAATATCTTCGCTACCGTTCGCTCCCAACCAACGTTTCGTCCTTTTACCCGCCGGTTTCGATTCTTAAACCGCTGAAGGGTACTGACCCCGAGATGTACGAGAGCTTCCGTACCCACTGCCTGCAGGATTACCCCGAATACGAAATCATCTTCGGTGTGAGCGATTCGCACGATCCGGCCATCACGCTTGTCCATAAACTCATCGCCGAATTTCCCTCGCGCAAAATCCGCCTGATCGTTTGCTCACAAATACTGGGAGCCAACGTGAAGGTCAGCAACCTCGTCCAGATGACCCGCGAAGCCGCATACGACCACCTTCTGGTGAACGACAGCGACATTCGCGTCGAATCGGACTACTTGAGGCGCGTCATGGCGCCGCTCTCCAACTCACAGGTGGGTCTCGTCACCGCCCTGTACCGCGGCGTCCCTGCGCCTACCCTCGGATCTAAACTCGAGGCGATCGGCATCAACACCGACTTCTCCGCCGGTGTTCTTTCCGCGCAGATCGTGGAAGACGGGATTCGTTTTGGCCTTGGATCCACCCTCGCCCTACGAAGACAGCAGTTGCACGACATCGGAGGCTTTGAGGCGCTGGTCGATTTTCTGGCTGACGATTACGAACTGGGTGCCCGCATTTCTGGCCTGGGTTGTCAGATTGCTTTGGCGGATGTCGTCGTTAGGACTTTTCTCCCCGCATATTCCTTTCGCGAATTCATCTCCCACCAATTGCGTTGGGCACGCACTGTACGCGATTCGCGGCCTCTCGGATACTTCGGGCTGATACTTACGTTCGGCTTGCCGTGGGCCATTCTCGCTACCGTGCTGGCGCCGCAAAAGCCGTTTCTCCTGTTGCTGGCCGTAACCCTGGTTTTGCGATTCGTGATGGCATGGGTGATCGCCAGGAAGGTCCTGGGCGACCGGCTCACACATCCTCCCGCCTGGCTCATCCCTTTACGTGACGTGATCTTCGTTGTGGTCTGGTTCGCCAGCTATGCCGGCCACAAGATTCACTGGCGCGGTTCCGATTTTCTGTTACGGAAAGGCCGTCTCGTCCGAATCGCCGATTAGTTCATCCGCCGACCGGTGCTGCCGCCGTCGCTCCAGCCGGTGCCGTCAAAGCCTGGCGTATCTTGCATCCCAGTGTTTTCAGCGTGAACGGCTTCTGCAAAAACATGGTTTCGCCGGTATGCACCCCGTGCTGTAACAGCGTCGGGGCCGCGTATCCGGAAACGTACAGCACTCGCATCTCGGGCCTGTTCGCACCAACATGCTGCGCAACTTGGCTCCCGCTGAAATGCGGCATCACGACGTCGGTCACCAGCAGGTGAATCGGTCCCGCGTACGTGTTAGCGATGCTGATCGCCTCGCTCCCGTCCCGCGCTTCCAGAACTTTGTACCCGCACACCGTCAAAAACTCCGTGGAAGCTCGCCTGACCGCGTCCTCGTCTTCCGCCAGGAGGATTGTCTCCCAGCCCTTGGGCACGTCCCGGAGGCCTCCCACGGTGCTTTCATTCTGCTTCGCTACGCCCCCCGCTCGCGGCAGGTAAACTTTGAACGTCGTTCCCATTCCCGCTTCGCTGTATACCCAGATGTATCCGCCAGTCTGCTTGACGATCCCATAAACCGTTGCCAGTCCCAGCCCCGTCCCTTTGCCTTTTTCTTTCGTCGTAAAGAAGGGCTCGAAAATGTGCGGCAAGTGTTCCGGGGGAATGCCGGTTCCCGTGTCAGTTACCGTGAGTAGGACGTACTCGCCGGCTGCGACGATCGGCCGTCGGTGAACGTATTCCTCGTCCAGAGCCAGATTTGATGTTTCGATCGTGAGTTTCCCGCCTTGCGGCATCGCATCCCGGGCATTCGCCGCCAGGTTCATGATGATCTGTTCCATCTGCACCGGGTCAGCCTTGATCTTCCCCAAGCCGCGTCCCGGACTGATCGTGAGTTGTATGTCTTCTCCGATGAGTCGCGGCAGCATCCTCCCCAGTTCTCGCAGCACGTTATTCAGATCCAGGATCTGGAGCGTTTGCATCTGCTTCCGGCTGAACGCAAGCAACTGCCTCGTCAGGTCGGCGGCATGACGAGACGCTGTGAGGATCTCTTCCAGGTTATGGCGCAACGGATGTGCCGGTGCAACCGTGTCCAGTGCGAGCTCTGCATAGCTGCTGATCACCATCAGCAGGTTGTTGAAGTCGTGCGCAACTCCTCCGGCTAACTGCCCGATCGCATCCATCTTCGTAGCCTGCAGTAGTTGCGCCTCCAAACGCTTGCGCTCGGTGATATCGCGGTCGTTCGATATGAAGTGGGTTATTTTGCCCCACGGATCTCTCACCGGAGTAATCGTCTTCTCTGAATGGAAATTCTCGCCGCTCTTTTTCTTGTTCACCAACGTGCCGCGAAACACTTTGCCGGAAAGAATCGTCTCCCATAGCTCCTTGTAGAACGCCGGAGACTGCACTCCCGACCGCAGTATGCTGGGTTGCTTCCCGAGCACCTCTTCCCTCGAATAACCGGTCAGCGATTCGAAGGCGGGATTCACGTATTCGATACTGCCGTCCACCGATGTGATGATGACAAGATCGGCACTCTGTTCGACTGCTCGGGACAACTTGCGCAACGTCTGTTCTGCCACCCGCCGTTGTGTTTCTCTTTTGTGAATACAAAGCGAGCAGCGGATCAACTCCGCCAAAGTGCCGGGGTCGCACGTGAGGCTCTCCGGACACTCTCGTGACCGCATGTGAGTTGTCTGTTCACTCAGCTTGCCACCCCCGTGGCCGTCCAGCAAAACCAACGGCAGTTCTCTTGCCTGCACTTGATTCAGAAACTCGGACCGCCGGTCTCCATTAAGATCTTCATCCAGCAGCACCAGGTCGTATTCTCGTTCGGCCACCCGCGGCAGGGCGTCGCTCACCGCTCGCTGCGGCTCAATCTGAACCGTGCGGCCGCATGCGACCTTATTCAAAACCTCTTGGATCGCGCTGCAGGCGCCTTCTCGTTGGCTGACCAGCAGGAAATGAAACTCGTGTTTGCCCGACATGACCTGTACCCATGATTCCTCTCTATTCTTATCGGCACACGGGCGGCAGAGTTTGCTCTTTAGCTGTTACGCGGGCCACGGCAGGCGTGACAGCCAGGGAACTGATGGCAATCGGGACTCCGGCCTTCAACCGGCCTCCGCCAAAGCTCCTGATATCAGTGGTTTTCAGAATGTGCCGAATAGTCGGCGGGCGGGAAGGGATGCCGGCAGCGCGCCTGGGCCGTATGGTTGAAGGCGCCCTGCAGCGCCCCGCCGCCCCGTTCTAGATCACGCCGGACTGTGACGTCCATCACAGGGTGAATGTTTGCCCACGCCTACACTTCACGTAAAGGCTCATTGCGGGCGAATCCCGCAGGGACGGAATCAGGAGACTTTTATGGCGAACCACAATGGCCAGCGGACCACCGCAACTTCGATCTGGACCAGCAAACAGGCCTACACGATGGCGGTGATCTGCTTGTTGCTCGGAGGCGCCTTCGGCTACCTGCTGCGTGGCTCCGGGTCTGCCGACAACACGCCGACCGCCGCGCAGCCGGCCTCCAATGGCTTGCCAACGCAGGCCCAACAGCAGCCGACCCCCGAGCAGATGGCGCGAATGGCCCACAAGCAGGCCGAACCCCTGCTCGCTCAGCTTAAGACCCGTCCTTCCGACCCGGCCCTTCTGGTACCGATTGCCAACATCTTTTATGACGCCGGCCAGTACGATGACGCGATCGGCTACTACAAACAGGCACTTAAAGTCGATCCGAAGAATGTCGACGTCCGCTCCGACATGGCGACCTGCTACTGGTATAAGAACGATCCCGACACGGCCATCACAGAATTTCAGAAGTCGCTGACCTACAACCCGGCGCATGCCAGCACTCTGTACAACCTCGGCGTCGTGAAATGGCAGGGCAAGGGGGACCCGAAGGGCGCGGTTGCCGCATGGCAGAAGTTGCTCGATACCAATCCTAATTATGAGAATAAAGCGCGCGTGATGGAGTTAATCTCCCGTGCCCGCCAGCACGCATCCGGTGCTATGGGCAACCCCAAGGGGTGAGCTCGAACGACGTCGTTGTCGACTGATCTCCGCCCGCAGTCGATACCGGATCCCAACGCAGTCCCGGCGCTCCGAACGGAAGCCCCGGCACTCGGGATCTCCAAACCGCAGCCCCGGAGGGGCGGCATAGGATATGCCGGCACGGCAGCGCCGGGAAAAATTTCGAGATACCGAACCGCAGGCCCGGCACTCGGGATACCGAACCGCAGCCCCGGCGCTCAGGATCTCCGAACCGCGGCCCCGGCGCTCAGGATCTCCGAACCGCGGCCCCGGCGCTCGGGATACCGAACCGCAGCCCCGCACTCAGGATCGCCGAACCGCAGCCCCGGAGGGGCGGCATAGGATAGCCCGGCACGGCAGTGCCGGGAAAACTTGCGAAAGCCGCGGGAGTCCCGTAGGGACGACACTTCTCGCCATAACCCAAAGATTTTTTCCGCCGTGACGCCCGGCATCCTGGGGCGCGCACGAACTGGGCTTTAGCTGGTTAGCGCTTTTACAATTTCCGCCCACTCGGTTTCGAACCCCGTCCCTGGCGCTTCTCGTCTCGCGCGGCCGTACCAGTACGCTGCATTCGATTCGTCCCCTTCTTTGCGATGTAAATAAGCATGGACCCAGGATCCTGCCGGTCCGTCATCCTGCTGGGCGGATTCGTGCGCTTTGGTCCATTCGCCCTTTGCATCCCACCAGAGTCCGGTCAGCGCGAATCCGATTCCTGCCGGTGGCGCCTCGTTTCTCAACGAATTCTGAAATTCATCAAACGTCATATAACCTCACGATAGTGGAGCTACGGGCGTCCTCGCCCGTAGACACCCTCCATCTTCTGAAACCCCTCTTACCTCGCGTACAATATCGGCCATGAAAATCGCGTTGGGCGCAGACCACGCCGGGTTTGAACTCAAAGACACAATCAAGCAACACCTGCTTGCAAAGGGGATCGCCGTCGACGATCATGGCACCAATTCTGCCGATTCAGTCGATTATCCCGATTATGCCCATCTGGTTGCCGAGCAGGTGGCCACGCAACGCGCCGAATACGGAATTCTCGTTTGTGGTACTGGCATAGGCATGGCGATGGCTGCCGGCAAAGTTCCCGGTATACGCGCTGCGAAGGTCAATTCGGAGATGGAAGCCCAACTCAGCCGCGAACATAACGATGCCAACATCTTGACCCTGGGAGCGCGTGTTCTCGATCCGGCCATGGCGATTAACATTGTCGATCGTTGGCTCGCAACGTCGTTCCAAGGTGGCCGTCATCAGCGCCGCGTGGACAAAATCATGTCTGTCGAGCGCGACGATGCGCGCGTACCAACTCAATAGATGGCGGCTCGAAACAATCCTCAGGAACTTCGTGCCGGCGGCTTTCTTTTCAGCACCGACAAGAGACGTCTCGACCTCGATGTCATCCACGGTTTCCTGCGCGAGTGCTACTGGTCGAAGGGGATTCCTCGCAGCATCGTTGCTCGTGCCATCCGCAATTCCTTGTGCTTTGCCGTGTACCACCGAAATCGGCAAGTTGGCTTCGCTCGAATCATCTCCGATTACGCCACCTACGCTTACATTGCCGACGTTTTCATCCTTGAGCCATACCGGGGGAAGGGACTTTCCAAGCGCCTGATGCAATTCATCCTCAACCACCCCGATCTCCAGGGTTTACGACGCTGGAGCCTGGTGACCCGCGATGCCCACGGCCTATATGCCAAATCAGGATTCACGTCCCTGAAATCCCCCGAACGCCACATGGAAATTCATAACCCGAACGTTTATAACAGTAGGGAAGTACCTCGAAAGCCGGCCGCGAAGCTCGCGCCCAGAGCCCGACTATGAACAATCCCATGTCCCGCCCGCTGTTTGAAGCCGATCCCGAGATCGCAACCGCCATCGACAACGAAACCCGACGCCAGCACGAAGGTCTCGAACTGATTGCTTCAGAAAACTTCGTCAGTGAAGCCGTGCTCGAGGCCATGGGCTCGGTCTTTACCAACAAGTACGCCGAGGGTTATCCCGGCAAGCGGTACTACGGTGGTTGCGAATTTGCCGACATCGTCGAAGACCTCGCCCGCGAGCGCGCAAAGAAACTCTTCGGCGCCGAGCATGCCAACGTTCAGCCTCACGCCGGCTCTCAGGCCAACATGGAAGCCTATGCGGCGGTTCTTCAACCCGGCGACACCATTCTCGGTCTCAACCTCGCGCATGGCGGACACCTTACCCACGGCCACCATCTCAACTTCTCGGGCAAGACCTATCGAATCGTTCCCTACGGTGTCACCAAGGAGGCGGAAACGATCGATTACGACGATCTCGAAAAGCTCGCTGAAAAAGAGCGCCCGAAGTTAATCATCGGTGGCGGCAGCGCTTATCCTCGCATCATCGACTTCGCACGCATGCGCCAGATTGCTGACAAGGTCGGTGCATTATTTTTGGTCGACATGGCTCATTTTGCCGGGTTGGTCGCTGGTGGCGTACACCCATCCCCGGTTCCGCACGCGCAAATCGTCACCTCTACGACCCACAAGACTCTGCGCGGACCACGTGCGGGCATGATTCTTTCCAAGCAGGAGTATGCCGCGCCGATCGACAAAACCGTTTTCCCCGGGATGCAAGGCGGGCCGCTGGTTCACATCATCGCCGCCAAGGCCGTCTGCTTTCACGAGGCGATGCAGCCCGCGTTCCGCGACTACGCCCGGCAAATCGTCGCCAATGCCAAAGTCTTGGCCGAAACCCTGGCCGCGGAAGGCTTCCGCATCATTTCAGGCGGAACCGATACCCACCTCATGCTCGTGGACGTGTTCTCCCAGGGCATGCTGGGCAGTGAGGCGGAGAAAGCTCTCGGTCAAGCCGGCATCACCGTCAACAAGAATGCCATTCCTTTCGACACCAACCCCCCGATGAAACCCAGCGGCATCCGCATCGGCACGCCCGCTCTCACGACGCGGGGTATGAAGGAGCCCGAGATGAAGCAAGTGGGACGCTGGATCTCCGAGGCCCTGCACCACCGTGCCGATTCAGGCTTGCTCTCCAGGATTCGCAAAGAAGTGCTGGCGCTCGCCGAAGCCTTTCCGCTTTACCCTGAGCGCCGCGCCAAGGCAACCGCGGAGCTGAGAGCATAAGCTGCCACGCCGGGGTTGAAACAGCGCCGTCCTCAACCGTGCCGCAACTACCCGAAACCCGAAACTCGAAACTTGAGACACGAAACTGCCGTTCCAATTTCCCCTGCATCGGTCGCGCACTCTGTGGTTAAATCCCTCCAGTGAACATTGCCATCGACATTCGTCGGGTAGCGGACTTCGGTGTCGGAACCTACATCCGCAACATCGTCCGTGCGCTCGGCAGGCTGGACCACCAAAATACCTTTTTCCTCATCGGGTCCCCTGAAAAGGCCGGAGAAATCGGCCCCCTGCCCGTGAATTTCCAGACCATCCCTTTCGTTCTGCCGGACACCACCGCCCGTGGCTATTTCGAGTTCCGGGTCATCCTGCGGCGGCTGCGCTGCGACCTGGTCCATATTCCCCACATGTTCTGGATGCCGCGCGCGTTGCCTTGCCCCTACGTAATGACCGTGCACGATGTCCTCGACCACATGTCACGTGCCCGCGAAAAGTCCGGGTTCCGGCGGTCGGTCCATTTTCATCTCACGCGCCGAGTTTTGACCGGGGCCGCCCGCATCATCGCTGTCTCCCGATTCACCAAGAGCGAACTGGAGAAGCTCTTCGGAATCTCGCCCGATCACGTGGAAGTCATCTACAACGCTGTGGATGAGCGCTTTCAGCACGGTCATGCGACCCGTGCCGATAAGGACCTTATCGAGCAGCGCTACCAGGTGAACTATCCATTCCTGCTGTACGCCGGCCGAATCAGCCCTCACAAGAACCTGGTGCGCATCATCGAAGCGTTCTCCGCGCTGAAGGCCGAGTTGGAAAAAGATGACAGCTTCCCCGACTTGAAGCTCATCATCATAGGCGACGAGTTATCCAAGCATCCCGACCTTCGCCGCACCGTCATCAAGAGCGGCGTTCAAAACGACGTCAGATTTCTGGGGTTTGTTCCTATCGAGGTGCTTCGCATCTTCTACGATGCTGCCAAGATCTTCGTCTTCCCATCGCTGTACGAGGGTTTTGGGCTCCCGCCGTTGGAGGCCATGGTGCACGGCACACCCGTTGTCACCTCAAACACCTCGTCTTTGCCGGAAGTGGTGGGCAACGCAGCCGTGCTCGTCAACCCGGAGAATGTCTTCGAGATTCGCCGCGCCCTTCATCGCGTCCTCCTCGACCAGCCTTTACGCGAGAAGATGAAGGAGCGCAGCTACGAGCAATCCCAGCAGTTTTCCTGGCAAAAATCCGCGCGGCGGGTTCTGCAGATTTACAACGAAGTGTGCGGCAAGCAACCGGCGTCGCAATCCGAGCGTCCCGGCCAGCTACAAGACATAGCCAGCGACTAACCAGGCGTATCTCTGCTCGGCAAGGCGCCTGAGTTATTTGCTGGCTGCCTTCGTGAGCGGTTGACCCGGGGATCCCAATCCTAAACGGTGCAGCTTCGCGTTGATGTTCTTGCGATCGCTCTCCGAAGTAGTCATGTTGAGGCGCTTCTGAAGGCTCTTGATCTTTTCTTTGCGGGTACGACGGCGGCGGATCTCAGGGCGCCGCGAAGGTGCGGACATCATTAGACTCCATGCAGTGGGATTTCGCGGCCGGCAACCTGCGCCGTTCGCTTTCTATCGTCATTATACCGATGTCATCACAAAACTGCGTTGTCATCATGAGCGAAGCGGAGGACCTATGCATTTGGTCTTGCGCGTGCCGCCTCCACCCACGCCCTCGATCTCGCCGATCGCTCGACAGCATCCATCAACTTCTGCACTGCGAGGCCATCATCAAAGTTCGGATGAAACTTCGCCCCACTTTCCAGCGCGCCAAGAAAATCCCCCAGGGTTGCGATGAACGTGTGCTCGTAGCCGATCGCATGCCCCGGTTTCCAGAAATTCTCCCAGTACGGATGCCCGGGTCCGGTGACCATCAGATCTCGCCCACCTTGTAGCGGCGCGGCGTCGGTGGCGTCAAAGTAGACCAGGTGGTTCATATCTTCCAGGTCGAACCGCAGCATGCCATTGGAGCCATGAATCTCGAACGCGTTCCGGTTCCGGCATCCCACGCCATATCTGGTCGCTTCGAATGTGCCCACACTGCTGTTCGCAAAATGTGCCAGCAGTGCGACAGCATCGTCCACGTCTCGTCCCGCAGCAAACGTGTGTGTCATCGCCGTGAGATCGTCAATCGGGCCGTTCAAGTACAGCGCCATGTCGAGCAAGTGGGAAAGCAAATCCCCGGTCGCTCCCGATCCCGATTCGTTCTTTCGATACCGCCACGTGTTTGCTTTTGCGGGGTCGTTTCCCGATTGGTTCAGGTAGACGGCCCGATAATGATAGATCCGGCCGAGCCGTCCTTCGTCGATCATGCGTTTCGCGAGTGCCACTGCCGGAACGCGTCGGTAATTGAACCAGACGAGATTCGGCCGTCCCCGCGCCGCCTCGGCCATTTGCTCAGCCTCAGAGACCGTCATCGCTAGCGGCTTTTCGCAGAATACGATCTTCCCGGCTTTCGCGGCGGCCACAGCAATCGCCAAGTGGGACGAATTCGGTGTTGCTATGTCGACCACATCGACATCTGGCCGTTCCACCACGGCTTGCCAGTCCGATGCCGTTTCGCCCCAGCCCCACTGCACGGCCAGCGTGCTCCGGGTGGCCTCATTCCTTCCGCACAGTACCTTCAGGTTCACGTCATAACGCGTTCGAAAAAAATGTCCGACCTGCTGGAACGCGTTCGAGTGTGCTTTGGCAATGAATCCTGATCCGATCATCGCCACATTCAACTTCTCTTTGGGAGCCTTCATGGTGGGGCGATTGTAGCTGACTACAGCGAGGAATCTGTTTTGCTCTGAGGAGCGTTCCCCGTCGCGCCGGGCTTGTACAGTTCATCACTCTGCACGTCGAATACTCGGTTCAACCTTGCCCGGAAGTTCTCAAACGCAATCTGCGCTCCCAAGTCGAGCAGCTGCTCTTCAGAAAACTGGTTGCGCAGCCGAGCATAAAGATCGTCCGAGATATTCGACGGCGTCTCGGCCATTCGATCCGCCAGCTCGATCACGAGTTTTTCGGTGGGATTGAATACGGAGAGGTCTTCGCCCCGAACGGCCAGCAACTTGTCGTCAGTCAGTCCCGCTTTTCTGCCCACGGCAGAATTGATGTCCACTCAAAACGGGCATCCCACTCGCGCGGCCGTCCTCACCTTGCCCAATTGGATGTACCGCAGAGACACACTTCGTTTCCGCCCGAGCCCCGCTTCCATCCCGATGCTGCCCCAGATGATCCCGGGCCGCCGCATCTGGATCTTCGCCGGCGTCAGATCTTTTCCGAACATCTTCCGCATCACCCGATAGAACCACCGCAGGTGCCACGGAGCCTGGTTCTTTTCCAGTCCAGTGATACGCGCCATACGCCAATTTTATCCGCCGGCAATCGCCCCAATCACCAGGAACGGTTCCTTCCCCGACGTGATCGCTTCCGGCAATGGGCTGTCTGTGGGCTCATGCGACAAGTCTTCTTCACAGGCGAAGAATCGCAGAAACGCACGCCGCTGCTTGGTCACGTGATCACGGATCGTGCCCTGCAGCATCGGGTACCGCGTTTCCACCGCGTCAAGAACGGAGCAAATGGTTACTGGATCCTGAACCTCCACCGTAACTTCGCTCCCGACACCCGCCAGGGTACGCAAATGCTGTGGCAGTACTACTCGAATCTGTGATGTCATTCCAAGCCATCCTAGCAGCGCGCGGTGGAACCCCGGCTGCTCCGCTAATCTCATGCCACCACTCCATAGTGCGCTAGTTGCCGATCTTCGATACCAATTTTGCTGATCTTCATCGAGGGCTACCTTTCTCCTGTCATCCTGAGCGCAGTGAAGGACCTATGTATTCTCGCGTGCTCCACTCCCGCCCTGGTGAGGACACGAATTAAGGAATCGTCTGCACTTCCACCGACAACACCGCCGGCAAATCCCTTACGATCGCATTCCAACTATCCCCGGCATCGGCGGACGCATATACCTGCCCCCCGGTCGTCCCGAAGTAAATCCCGCACTTGTCCAGCGTGTCGACGGCCATAGCGTCGCGCAGCACGTTGACGTAGCAGTCCTTCTGCGGAAGTCCCTTCGTCAGCGCTTCCCACTCATTTCCGCCCGTACGACTGCGGAAAACACGCAGCTTGGCGTCATGCACGTAGTGTTCGCCGTCGCTCTTGATGGGGATCACATAAACCGTTTCCGGCTCGTGCGAGTTCACATCGATGACAAACCCGAAATCCGTCGGCAGGTTCCCGCTGACTTCTTTCCACGAATCGCCCGCATCGTCGCTCCGCATGACGTCCCAGTGCTTTTGCATAAACAGCACGCCCGGCCGTTTCGGGTTCATCGCAATATGGTGCACGCAGTGCCCAACTTCCGCCGTCGGGTTGGGAATGTATTTTGAATACAGTCCCTTGTTGATCGGTTTCCACGTGTTTCCGCCATCATCCGTACGGAACGCGCCCGCCGCCGAGATCGCAATCCACATCCGTTTCGAGTCCTTGGGATCGAGAATGATCGTGTGCAGGCACATTCCACCCGCTCCGGGTTGCCATTTCGGTCCTGTGCCATGACCCCGCAATCCCGACAGTTCCTTCCAATCCTTTCCACCATTTGTCGTTTTGAAGATCGCAGCGTCTTCCACGCCGGCATAAACCGTATCCGGATCGGTCAACGATGGCTCCAGATGCCACACCCGCTTGAACTCCCACGGGTGCTGTGTTCCGTCATACCACTGGTGGGTGGTCAGTTCCTTGCCCGAACCGGGCGATGTGTCGTAAACGAACTTATTGCTCTCTCCTCTCGGCATACCCGGAGGAGTCGTTTCCTGTCCCGCCGGCGTGCCCGGCTGATGCCAGGTTTTGCCGCCGTCGTCGGATCGCTGAATGATCTGGCCGAACCATCCGCTCGTCTGCGAAACATAGATTCGGTTCGGATCCACCGGAGATCCCTTCACGTGGTAGATCTCCCACCCCGCAAAATGTGGGCCGCTCACCTCCCATGTTTCACGTTTACCGTCAGAACTAAGGATGAATGCGCCTTTGCGTGTGCCCACCAGTACACGTACTTTGCTCATGCGTAGCTCCTTAATGAAGGCTCTTGTCCTGAAATCAATTTACGGACCATCGCGGTCCTCTCCGTTGATACGACGAACGACCCCCTGCCAAATCGACATCAAAAAAATTTCGAATGCGAGCGGAATGCGCAACCAGGCATTCCGCTCTCCGTTCCTGGAGACCTCTCAACCCGCCCCATTACGCCTTTTTAGTTCCCGGGAACGCAATTGATCATCCATGGCGTCCCATAGCGATCGATCAGCATACCGAACTTCTCGGCCCAGAACGTCTTTTGGAGTGGCATTTGCACATTACCCTTGTCGGACAGAGTCTTGAAGATCCGTTCCGCACGATCTGGTTCGCTCACATTTACCGCGACCGCGAATCCGTGAGGCTTGCTGAATTTTCCCGGAGGCGCATCCGCTCCCATCAGAACCTGGCCGTCGATTACTAAGCTCGCATGCAGAACCTTGTTGCGCATCTCGGCCGGAACCTCGCTCGCCATGGGTGAATTTTGGTACGTCATAATCATTTCGATCTTGCCGTCGAGACATTTTTCATAAAGTTTGAACGCTTCTTCGCATTGTCCGTCAAAGCTCAAATGGGTGCTTAACCGCATAGATACTCCTTAATCTGTTTTGAAGGGCGCGGCTCCCGCCGCGCCGGCCTTGGTCTTCCGAACACGGGGCGTGAACCCCCGCTTTAGCTCTTGGGAAAGTTGGGATCCGCTTTTACTTCCAGGATCTGCTTGGTGTGTCGCGCGCTGTGCCCTCCCATGAACAACAGCCACTCATACGCATCCAGGGGTTGCCCCAGCGGGCTGTCCACCACATGTGCCCGCAGATCCGGCGTCGACTGCAGAAAGGCAATAGTCTTTTCGCGGCTCTTTTGGAAATGATCGAGCGCTTCTGCCGCAGTCCATTGTCCTGTTGGCACGAACTCCGGCGGTGCTTTCGCTTTATGGCTTCGATCGGGTAGAGCGGCGAGCACAAAACTGTCCGTCTTTACCGTGTCGCGATTCGCTGCCCCAGCCGGAGCCTTCATCACCTTTTCGGTGACATTCTTGAAGATGCCATCTTCCACCTTCGCAATATGCTCAAGCACCTCTGCGATTGACCACCGGTCCGGCGCGGGCTTGAACTTCAGCTGCGCTTCCGACAGCCCCTTTACTGCATCGGCGACGCCGTCGCGGGTTTGCTCGAGATACTGAACACCCTTGTCTTTGTCGGCTGGTGTGAGTTCCTGTCCAAATCCGAATGCTGCGAGTAGCAGCACCACTACGGATACCAATGTGACTTTCTTCACCGTCATCTCTCCTTGAGGAAATAGAGCCCCACTGCTTTTGATCACATCATTTGGCCAGAGTGGTTATATTGCCCGCTTCCCCACGCAGGTTATCCAACGCTCACGACTGCTTTTGTGAAAGCTTCCGAATCGCGGCGTTCTCAAACCGAGGCAACAATGGCGTGTGGTCGTTTTCCTTCCACCGCCGTCGCACCTCGGCCAGGACGTACTCCCGGTTGTTGGCCATCTCTTCCATCACAGCCGACGGAACTCCCGTCTGCTCGTGCCGTGCTCCCCAGATCAACAACTCCAGCATCGTGGGCGCAAGATCGATGCCTTTGTCCGTTAAACGATAATTCAGTCGCCGGCTGTCTTTGTCATCAACCGTGCTCGTGATGATCCCCGCTTCGTCGAGCCGGCGCAGGCGTTCGGCCAGGATATTCGTGGCGATCCCTTCGCCCGACTCCTGGAACTGCTTAAACGTGTGAAAACCACGTACCATCAGGTCGCGGATGATCAGCAGCGACCATCGGTCTCCAAAAACTTCGAGCGATGTGCTGACGGGGCATCCTGACCTGTGTTTTTGGTTTTTCCCCACAGGCAGACACCTTACGGGAATTACTTGCAAAATGCAAGTAATCTCGAGTCTCCAAAACAGGATTCTTTGTGGAAATTCCGCGATTACAGGCGGGGTTTGCTCTTCCGTTCTGCGGATTCAGGCCTAACCGCCGAATTATTCCGCAAAACCGTCGGGCTGAGTCACTGCTCCGACCCAGACTTCCTGGTCAACAAAGTCACGGCCGGCTTGCAGCCCCTTCCGATTTGCCTCGAGCAACTCGACCTTCTTAACCTTGCTTTGGATCACGCTCATTGCTGTCGCGGGCGAGAGGCACTCTGTTTCTGCGAGCAGTGCTCCCATCATCACAACGTTGCCTACTTTCGCGGAGCCAAGTTTGTCCGCGATGGTAGACGCAGGAATACAAACCACGCGTGCCTCCGGCGCGGTGAAATCAACAGGCAAGCTTTCGCGGTTATACAAAATTAGTCCGCCCGGCACGACCTGCGGTGCGAACTTGCGCAACGAAATCTCGTTCATGGCAATCAGCACGTCGGGGCGCGAAATCAGCGGTGAACCGACCCGCTCTTTCGACAGGCATACGTGACAATGAGCGCTGCCGCTCCGCATCTCCGGCCCATACGACGGAAGCCAGCTGACTTCCAGCCCTTCGCGCATACCCATCTCGGTGAGAAGCTGGCCCAGCAGCAGAACTCCTTGTCCCCCGAATCCGGCAATCTTGATCTTCACTTCTTTTGAGGGATGACCGTGCGTTGTGGAAGAGGCCGCGTCCGACGCATTCAGCTCCAGTACATCCCCCATGGAGCGCTGGGGCGGATCGCCAACCTGCGGGACTTCGGGTTTACGATCTCGAAACACATTCAGGGGAAACGCCGGGATCATCTTTTCTGCAACCCACTTCCGCGCTTCGACCGGGTCCTTACCCCAAATCGTCGGGCAAGGTGACAATATCTCTACGAACGAGAAACCCGCGCCCTCGCGCTGGTTCTCGAGAGCCTTTCGGATTGCGCGCCGTGCCTTCATGATGTTTTTGTTATCCGACAGAGCGACGCGCTCGATGTACACCGGCGCTTCGAGTGTGGACAGTAACTCGCAAACATGCAGCGGGAAGCCCTCATTGTTCGGCCGCCGGCCCCATGGCGAGGTCGTGCTCTTCTGGCCGACCAGCGTCGTCGGAGCCATCTGTCCGCCTGTCATTCCATAGATCGCGTTGTTAACGAAGAAGCAGGTGATCTTCTCCCCGCGATTGGCCGCGTGCACGATCTCGGCTGTTCCAATCGCTGCCAGGTCGCCGTCGCCCTGGTAGGAAATCACGATCTTGTCGGGATGTGCCCGCTTGACTCCGGTTGCTGCCGCCGGCGCTCGCCCATGCGCCACCTGGACATTGCCGACATCGAAATAGTAGTACGCAAAAACCGAGCACCCCACGGGACTCACCAGGATTGTCCGGTCCTGCAACCCGAGATCCTGGATGGCTTCGGCAATCAACTTATGCGCGACGCCATGTCCGCATCCCGGACAATAGTGCGTCTGGTGCCGCAACTCCGTCTTGCGTTCATATAGGTCGTAGAAGACCGGCGACTTGGAGTGGATCAGTTCGTAACCATTGCGGCTGATTGTGGATTCTTCAATGACCTTCATCTCGTCGCCCATGATGACTTCCTCTTTAGCTTCCTTGTTGAACCCGTTTGTGTCCTTTGATCAACCTTAATCGACCTTCGTGTCGTTTCTGTTGAGCTTTTCCGGCGTACCCTCTGTGATCCTCTGTGTCCTCTGTGGTTGAAGGTTTCCTTCGTGTCTTTTGTGCAACCTTCGTGTCCTTTGTGGTGAACGGTTTTGTCTGTCACCAATTGCGGTTCTAAGCTGCTGCACAAATATGCATCTTCTCCTGTACTTCTTCGATCGAGGGCACATTCCCCCCGACCCGCGCATAAAAGTCGACAGGCACCCTGCCATTCACCGCGAGCCGCACATCTTCCACCATCTGCCCATTGCTGAGTTCGACGACCAGGACCTTCTGCACCCGATCCGCCGCCCTCGCCAATGCCTCCGACGGAAATGGCCATAACGTGATCGGCCGGAACAAGCCCACGCGTATGCCTTCTCGTCGCGCCTGTTCCACCGCCGACCGCAGCACTCGCGACACGATCCCGTACCCGACGACCAGCACTTCAGCATCCTCGGCCAGATATGTCTCCCAGCGCGGCTCCTGCTGCGCGCACCGAATGTACTTCGCTTCCATCTGCCGCTGGTGTTGCTCCAGGTCGTCAGTCTCGAGATAGATTGAAGTGACCAGGTTATTCCGTGTCTCCGGCGTTCCCTCGACTGCCCACAGCTTCTTCAATGCCGTAACCTCGTGGTCACGGAGATCCAATGGCTCCATCATCTGCCCAATGAAACCGTCGGCCAAAACCACCGCTGGATTTCGATACTTGTCAGCCAGATCAAACGCCAGCGTCGTCAGGTCGGCCATCTCCTGTACCGACGCGGGCGCCAGCACGATATTCCGATAATTTCCGTGCCCTCCGCCTTTCACAATTGCAAAGTAATCGCTTTGTTCTGGAGCGATATTGCCCAGCCCTGGCCCGCCGCGCACCACGTCGACAATCACGCACGGCAGCTCCGCACCCGCGATATAGGAAATGCCCTCCTGCATGAGGCTGAGTCCGGGGCCCGATGACGCTGTCATCACCCGCACGCCTGCCGCCGCCGCCCCATACACCATGTTGATCGCTGCGACTTCGCTCTCCGCTTGCAGAAATGTCCCCCCGATTTGCGGCAAGTACAACGCGGCCGCTTCTGCGATCTCACTGGCCGGGGTTATGGGATATCCGTAGTACGCGGTGCATCCCGCCAGCATCGCCCCCTTCACAACTGCCACGTTGCCTTTACAAAGCTGCCGCATGGGTTCCTCCTTGCGTTGCCTGCTTGGAAGGACTTGCTAAGCGGTATACCGAAATCGCACCCGGTTCCGGACAGCAATAAAAGCAAATCCCGCATCCCGTGCAGTTTTCTCCCGTGTAACGCGCCGGATGAACGCCGTATGCGCTCAACTCGTGAGCCAACTCCAGGCATTTCGGAGGGCAGGATTCAACGCACAGTCCGCACCCCTTGCACTCTTCGACGTTGATGACGACATTACCCCGTGCTTGCGCCCCCATATTCACCTCGATACGGCGTTAGCCATTGCCTGCGGACGTTGCAGCCACTTGGTCTCTTCGCAATACGCGTACAACTCCTCCCGGAACTTCGGGTGTGCAATCTCGATCAGCGCCTTTGCGCGTTCCCGAATCGATTTCCCATGCAGATACGCCACGCCATACTCGGTCACTACATAGCGGATCAACCCTCGTGACGTGACTACCCCCGCTCCCGGGCTGAGCATTGGTTTGATCCTCGAGATCGTTCCGTTCTTCGCCGTCGACGAGATCGCGATAATCGCCTTTCCACCCTTCGACCGCGACGCTCCCCGAATGAAATCCACCTGCCCGCCGATGCCGCTGTAAAACTGGTTTCCAATCGAGTCCGAGCAAACTTGCCCGGTGAGATCGACTTCCAGCGCCGAGTTGATCGCCACCATCTTGTCGTTCCGCGCGATGAACATCGGATCGTTTACCCACGCAGTCGGGTGGAACTCGAAAATCGGGTTGTTATCCACGAAATTGAACAGCTCCTTGTTGCCGATCGCGAATCCAACGATGATCTTTCTAGGCTTGAAGTTCTTTCTCGCCCCAGTGATTACACCCGTCTCGATCAGCGGAATGACCCCGTTCGAGACCAGTTCGCTATGGATCCCCAGATCTTTGCGGTCCATGAGGAAGGGAAGTACGGCATCAGGAATTCCGCCAATGCCCGTCTGCAAAACTGCCCCGTCTTCAATCAATCCGGCCACATTGCGTGCGATCGCCACGTGCAGATCGGTGATCTCCACCTTCTTCACCGTGCACAGCGGACGCGATGACTCCACGATCGCGTCAATATCGTTTACGTGAATAAAGCTGTCTCCGTATGTGCGCGGCATCTGATCATTGACCTGCGCCACTACGTACCGGGCGCACTTGGCGGCGGTGAGGCTGGTATCGACACCTACTCCAAAGCTGCAAAATCCGTGCGCATCAGGCGGCGAAAGTTCGAGCAGTGCCACGTCGATGGGCATCGCGCCGCTCTCAAACAGCTCTTCGATTTCGCTGAGATAAATTGGTGTGTAGTCGGCCCGTCCTTCGTTGATGGCCTCGCGGACGTTGCCCCCGATGAACACGGCGTTGTGCCGGAAGTGCCCTGCCATTTCGGGAGCGACATAGGGCGCGGCTCCCATCGTCATCATGTGCACGATCTCGACGTCCTGCACCTGTGGTGCCCGCCGGATCAGCGCTTCCACCAGGGTTTCAGGTTCGGCGCAACCGGGATGTATATAAACTCGCATCCCCGATTGCACACACCGCAGCGCTTCATCGGGTGTTCTTAGCTTCTTCTTGTACTCGATCTCCCACGACATGGATGGCTTTTTCTCCTTACCTTGTGCGCACAACTGCAGAGGCAGCTCCTGTCAAACTTGATCTCCTGTATCGCTCGCAACCGATCGCCGCAAAATACACGGCCCGGTCAAAAAACTGTTCCAACAGTTGCAGCATTTCCAGTTCGCCAAACACTTCCGTCGGACGCTCCATCGCCGACTCTTCCTTCAGGAACTCCAGCAGGTTTTCCTTCGTCAGAGTGATCGTCCAGATCACCTGGCTCAGCGGGATGTCTTGTTCGGCACGGCGCGCGCCGATCTCCACGTACCGCCGCTCAATGTCCGATTCGCTCTTGCTGAGCAGCCACTCTCCCAGGTGCCGGTAAATCTCGTAGACCCTCTGTTTGAGTTCATCGGATGGAACATTGACGTAGTCTCTCAATTGAGGAGAGTTTTGGACCTTGGCAAGGAGGTTGGTGGCGAGCGCGTCCGAATGACTCTCGATCAGCCGCACCAGTCGGTACGCCAGCATCATAAAAACTGCCCTCCTTACGATTCCCCTTTACAGGTCAGTTTCAGGCCCCGGCATGGGAAAAGGCCGTGATTGATAACACAACCGGGTGTGATCCCAGTCACAACCAGAACTGCCATGGATTCAGGAACTTGCAAACGCCGCGGGTTCGCATCCTGGCGTTTGACACGCCCATCTCGCCTCCCTATACTTCTGCGCGCCACGAATCCCATCCCTCGAAGGTTCTTATGAAGCACTCCCTGTCCGTTCTGCTCATCGCCGCTTCCACTCTGGTCCTGGCTCAGGACCGCGAACTCCGCCAGCCAAAGCTCACGCCGCAAAATAGCGGTACAAACCAGCTACTCATCGCCGTCAGCCCCGTCAATTCGCGCGTGGTTTGGGCCTCCGGAACGGGAGGCACCTTCGTCGTCACCACCAACGGGGGTCAGACCTGGAGAGCAGGGGTGGTTCCCGGAGCGGAAAATCTCCAGTTTCGCGATGTTCAGGGCGTCAGTGAAAAGGTCGCGTACCTGTTGTCGATCGGCAATGATCCAACCGACTTCCGCATCTACAAAACCATCGACGGTGGCGCGACTTGGACCATTCAGTTCACCAACGAACTCGTCGGCGCCTTCTACGATTGCATGGCCTTCTGGACACCTAAACGCGGCATTGCTCACAGCGATTCGGTCAACGGAGTGTTCCCCGATCTCCGCACCAGAAACGGAATGACGTGGGAGTCCATTGCCAACAACATGCCTCCAGCGCTGCCTGGAGAAGCTTCGTTCGCTGCCAGCGGGACCTGTGTCGCGACCCAAGGCGAGCGAAATGCCTGGATCGCAACCGGCGGCTCCACCATCGCCCGCGTTCTCGCGACGCGCGATGGAGGCAATACCTGGAATGCCTACGACACACCCCTCGTCAGTTCGCCGAGCGGGGGCGCAATTTCGGTCGGTTTTCGCGATCCCTGGAACGGAATGGTGGCCGGCGGCGATCTCGCCAACAATGACAACCAGGACGCCGCCACCTCTCACGACGGCGGCCGCACCTGGACGTTGACCACTAAGCCTCCCACACCCGGCTCGATCTTCTGCCTGGCCTACGTGCGCGGCAATCGCAACCGGGATGAGGGAGAAGCCGATTCGGAGAACAACCGCACCGTTGTCGTGACCGCCGAGAGGGCGCCTGACTTCTCTTCAGGTTCAGCGGCTTGGACTCCCGACGAAGGCCAAACCTGGTTTAGATTGCCCGACGTCAGCGGCTATTGGGCCGTGGCTTTCGCCAATCCCCACGCCGGGTGGTTCGTCGGCAACAACGGCAAAATCCTCAAAATCAGCTTTGCCGGGAAGTAGCTTCACGACCGTTTTGTCATCCTGAGCGAAGCGAAGGACCTATGCATTTATCCTGACTCTTCTCGATGTCATCCTGAGCGGGGCGAAGGACCCATGCATTTGTCCCGCTCTTCGCCCTAAACAGCAAAACGGCCGGGTGTGACCCCGGCCGCTCCCAAAGTCCCGAACCTACGATAAAAAGAATTCCTTCGCGATCTGCGCCCAATCCTGGTCCGGCATCTGTGCACTGAGGTTATCCATCGCTACGCCGCCATCTTGCGCCAGTGCTCCCAGCGCCATCGGCATCTTGCGTTGTAACCGGCTCGCCGATTCTTCCGTCCACCATCGTGCCAGCGCGCCACCGAGCAGATTCCGGAAATTGGTTTTCGCATCTGGCGACTGCACTGTCACGAGCCAGCCTTCGCCATAGGGATCGCGTAGTGCCAGCTTGGCGTCCCGGTTCACCGCCTCGTTGATGTCGGCTACGCTGCCCTCGATCGGCGACACAATATCTACCGCTGATCCGTCGCGATGCAATGTGCAGATCTTCTGCCCTTGGCGGATCCATTGCCCGCGCTGCGGCAGGGAAATGTGCTCGACTTTGCCCGTCAACTTCGACGCGAAGTCATCGATACCCACACGCACCAGGCTAGGACTCTCGCTCAGCGCCCAGGTATGCCCGGGGTGGTACCGCAGGTTTTCCGGAACCTGGAATCCGCCCACCAGGCTCGGCTCTGGGCGCGTCATCGGCTCGCGTTTCCCCGGCGCAATCTGCACGCCCGGCTGCACCACCACACGCTTGCGGCTGTAAAAGTGATCAATCAGCAGAAAACCAACAAATGTTAAGAGGACCAGTAGGACTGTCATAAGTCACCTCGCCGGAGGGCCATCACTTCTAGAGCCGCTCGCACTCTGACTAAAGGCAATCGTTGTACCGAAACACAGACACTCGACTGCCACCGGCTCGCATGTTGATGAAGAGGGATGACTTAAAAACAATAAAAGTGAGTTTTCTGCTTACTTATCTGCTGAGATCGGCAACAGGGATTTGATGAAAAGCTCATCGGCGTTGCTCGATGTAACATCCTGTTACTCGGAAGGAAATCCTCGAAGCCCAACAGAATCAGCAAATCTGAAGTTGATTTGCCTGCGATGAATCCTGCAACACGAGGAGATGAAGATCACAACATGCGCTCGGCAGAACCCAAGTTCCCCGCGCCCCGCCGACTTCTGGGTCCGAACCCAGAGCTGAAAGCTGAGAGCTGATTGCTGAAAGCTTCTTACTGCTGCGCGACCCCTTTCACGATCAGCCCGAACGGAATCTCTTCGCCACCTGACAACTTCAACTTGCCGCTGAAGATCCAGTGGTCCTGATCGTCCTTACTTATAGCCGGAGGCTGCTCCCCAGCCTGGACGATGCTCAGCGGTGCTGGATGTTGCGCACCGGAAGCCTTCTTACTGAGATTGACCAATTCCGGGTACTTGATCTCAGTCTTCGGATCCGGATCGGCGGCCACGGGGACCAGCAACCCAAAATCCCGGTTCGGCGAAACTCCGAGATGGTTCCCATCGTTGGGCAGCAATTCATAACGCAGCGTGTAGAAGCCCGCCTTGATCGCTTGTCCCCGAAAGTCGCTCGCCTGTTTAGGAAACGAAACAACAGCGATCATCGTCGACGGAGCCAGCTCGGGATACACCGCACCTTCCACATCTTTCTTGCCAGAGCTGGGAATGTCCTTCCGAAGCCAAATCTCGCAGGCAACCGTGCCGTCATCCAGGGTGATGCGATACCCGTTTGGATCGAGCAAGCTCCATACTGCCTCCGGCACCGGCGATTCCTTCGGCCGTTGAACCGGTTCAACTTTAGCGGCTAGACATGAGGACAGAGCGATGACTGTGATGAACAGCGCAGTGCAGAGATATTTCCGCATGCGAACAGTGTAGTCGGTTACAGCGAGTTCGTACTTACTGTTTGTGGCAGATCGCGAATTTTAGATGCCCGGCGAAAACACAGACCCACGGAGAGACTTCATGCCCTTTGTCTTCCCTTCGTGTCCTTTGTGGTGACGCTGTTCGTCGTTTACACGATCTTTGGTAAGAGCTTATTCCCCGAACGTCCCCAGGAACGCGCTCCGCTTCCCATGCAAGTCCCAGGAGGTATCGAGGCCGGGCCCGTTGTACGCATCCGTCACGGCCACTGCCGGCATCGCGTGTGTCGTCTTGGTTAGTGGCGGGTAATAAGTTTCCTCGTTTCCGCAAACGTGATCGTGCTCCCCGAGCGAACGCGTTTGAACTGTGGCGAAGCTGCCGGCACGAAGCAAAGCCGCCCCGTGCTGCTGCGGATTGGTTTCGAAGGCCACCGGTGCCACAATGACCCTCTCGACGTGATCGAGAAGCGGACCCGCCATATGGTGGGCGAAGCTCTGGAGCGCTGCTCGCTGCTGCGGCGTCGCCTGATCGTCGACAATGACGACCGCTTCGGCGGGATAGGGATTCTCGTACGGATCCCCCAAAGTCCCCTTAGCCTTGATGGCCGCCGCCACCGAAAGCCCGTCCAGCGCGACACCGTTCCAGCTTCCATCCCGAACATGCCACGCGACAATGGCGTTGTCGCCCACCAGGTTCACCTCGCCATTGGCAAAGCACTGCCCGGTATAAACATCTGCATTGCGGCTCTCGATGTAGTCGCCCCGAATCTGCTGGGCTACGGCGGACACGCACAACACGGCAAACAGAGAAATCAAAGCTGGCAGGCGGTAACGCATAGAACACTCCTCCCCACAAGGGCTTATTCCTATTTTACGGAATTGCCGCCGTGATTGCATTGACTCTCACATTTGCGCCGGGTCCCGAGCTGACGCCCGCCCGTCCCGCTTTGTCTCTTATTAGCTCGCAATGCGCGAATTACCGCATTCGCGTTTGCATCGTTTGACTTGGCCTTCCGCTCCGCCTAACATCGAACTACTCCGCTGTTCCCAAGTTCACCCATGATCGGGCAGACCATCTCGCATTACCGTGTCCTGCGCCAACTGGGCGGAGGCGGCATGGGTGTCGTTTACGAAGCTGAGGACCTCAATCTCGGCCGTCATGTTGCTCTTAAATTTCTTCCCGAAGAGATGGAAAAAGATCCCCAGGCGCTGGAACGCTTTCAGCGTGAGGCCCGCTCCGCTTCCGCGCTCAGCCATCCTAATATTTGCACCATCTACGAGATTGGCAATGACGGTAGCCGTCACTTTATCGCCATGGAGTTGCTCGAAGGCGAGACCCTGAAATCCGTTATCCACCGTGGGCCGATGGAAACCGAGCAGGTGCTCGACCTCGCCATTCACATCTCGGATGGTCTCGAAGCCGCGCACAGCAAGGGCATCGTTCACCGCGACATCAAGCCGGCAAACATTTTCGTCACCCAGCGCATGCAGGCCAAGATCCTGGATTTCGGGCTAGCCAAGGCTGCGCTTCGTCCCGCCGCTCTCAGCGCCAATGTCAGCACGCTCGCCGGTTCGCACGTTCCCGAAGACACCCTCACGAACCCGGGCAGCACAGTCGGCACCATCGCCTACATGTCACCCGAGCAGGCTCGCGGCAAGGAACTCGACGCCCGCACCGACCTGTTTTCGTTCGGCGCCGTCTTGTACGAAATGGCCACTGGGATGGTCCCATTTCGCGGCGACACCTCCGCGATCATCTTCGAAGCGATCCTGAACCGCGCGCCGGTTCCGCCCGTCCGCCTGAATCCCGGCATTCCTCCGCGCCTCGAAGAGATCATTGGTAAGTTGCTCGAGAAAGATCGCGATCTGCGCTACCAGAGCGCCGCAGAAGTTCGTTCCGATCTCAAGCGCCTGAAGCGCGACACCGAATCGGCGCAAGTAGCCGCCGCACCAAGCGGCTTTCATGTGATCCGAGGACGTACTACCCAAAAACGAAATTGGGGAAAGTACGCCGCTCTCGCCGCGGTTTTGGCGATTGCGATTGCTGCTGCCGGCGTTTTTCTTACCAGCCGTGGCAGTCGGGCCATGACCGAGAAGGACACCATCCTGGTTGCTGACTTCGTAAATACGACTGCCGATCCTGTCTTCGACGGCACCTTGAAAAAAGCTCTTGCCGTGGACCTTGAGCAATCGCCCTTCCTCAACGTCTTTCCTGAGCCCAAGGTCCAGCGAACGCTGCAATACATGGGCCGCTCTCCTGACGAACGCATCACCACCGACATCGGCCGTGAAATCTGTCAGCGCACCGGCATCAAGGCCATGCTCACCGGCACCATCGCCAGCTTCGGCTCGCAATACGTGATTACCCTCGAAGCGGTCAATGCGGCTACCGGTGACTCGCTCGCTCGCGATCAGGCCGAGTCCCCCAGCAAAGAACAAGTTCTTAACGCGCTCCACAAGGCGACTTCCGCTCTGCGTTCTAAGCTCGGCGAATCTCTGACCTCGGTCCAGAAATACGACAAGCCGCTCTCCGAAGCGACCACCTCCTCGCTCGACGCGCTCAAGGCCCTCACCCTTGGCGACATGAAACACAATAGTGGCGACGAGCTCGGAGCGATTCCCAACTATCAGCACGCCATCGACCTCGACCCCAATTTCGCCATGGCCTACGCGCGCCTCGGTGCCGTCTACAACAACGTCGGCCAGACTCAGCAAGCCGAACAACTGCGGCAGAAGGCGTTTGAGCTGCGCGACCGCGCCAGTGAACGCGAGAAGCTCTACATCATGTCGCACTACTATGCCGACGCCGGCCAACTCGACAAAGGCATCACGGCCCTCGAGCTCTACAAGCAGACCTATCCGCGTGACTCCATTCCGTACAACAATCTCGCGAATATCTACAACCAGCTCGGGCAGTTTGAGAACGCGCTCGAGAACGCCAAGAAGTGCGTTGAACTTGATCCCACCAGCGCTCTCGGCTATGCCAATCTCGCCCAAGCCTATGCCGGACTGAACCGTCCCGACGAGGCCAAGGCCACACTCAACTCGGCTATTTCGCGGAATATGAGCTATCTCGGCTTGCGCTTCCAATACGCGAACTTGGAATGGGCGCTGGGTAATGTGGACGGAATGGAAAAGCAGCTTCAGGCAGCCAGTGCTATGCCCAACGCCGAGTCCCCGGTTCTCGGTTTCCGAGCGGGACTGGCTGCAGCCCGCGGCCAGATTAAGGAAGCCCGTAGACTCACGGAGCAGGCAAACGCCGCTTCCAACCAGCTCAACTTGAAAGAACTGGCCCCCATGATGCTGTCGCAGGCTGCCGATCAGGAAGCTCTCGTTGAAAACTACCAGGTGGCGAAGCAGCAGGCTTTGGCTGCCCTGAAGCTTTCCGATTCCATTCAGGTGGAAGGCAACGCGGCTGACGCCCTTGCCGTCGCCGGAGATGAAGCCAAGGCGCTGAGCCTGGCCGACCACATTTCGCAGCGCCGTCCCAACGACACCATCTCACAATTCGTAACTGTGCCGCTCATTAAGGCCCTCGTGGAATTGCATCGAGGCAAGCCCGATGCCGCAATCGACGCCGCCAACACCGCCGCTCTTTACGCCCGGGCCAACTCCGGTGTCCTCTACACTCGCGGTATCGCTTACTTGAAAGCTGGCCGGGGCGGGGAAGCGGCCCAGGATTTCCAGAAAATACTCGACAGCAAGCTGCTTTCCGGCGTGGATATCATTGTTCCGCTTGCGAAACTCGGTCTCGCCCGTGCCTACGCGCTGCAGGGAGATACTACGCGCAGCCGTACCGCCTACCAGGATTTTCTCGGCGCCTGGAAAGATGCCGATCCCGATGTCCCCATCCTCAAACAAGCCAAGGCGGAATACGCAAAGCTGAAGTAGCGCTCACCGATCCGCAAGGATTCTCAGTCTGAGAGTAGCGAATCAGCTTTTCGAGTTCCGTGATTCTCTGCGGTTGTGTGGTTATCCCGCGCCCTCGAAGGCTGAATGTTGATGTCATCCTGAGCGCAGCGCGGGAGGAGCCATGCATTTGGCCCGCACTTCGCGATGTCATCCTGAGCGCAGCGCAGGACCTGTGCACTCTGCGTCAATCTCCGTATCTGTGCCCTCTCTGGTTGGCTTTACTTTCCCGCCCCAAGCGTAATCACCACGACGCGTCCATCCGAATGATAGCCACCTCCGGTCGCATTCTTGGCCTCCTGCACCGGATCGGCCGGCAAGTAATAACTCAAGGTTTTGATCTTCCCCGCCTTCTCGAGACTCTCCGCGATATGGTCGCGCTCGCCATCCACCGCGGGATCGATCTTGTGCGTAACCTTCCCGTTCCGTTGATCCTTTTCGAACCCGATGTCATGCGTACCGGCGCCTACCCAAACTTGCTGACCATTGAATTCCTCATCCGCTTTCCATATGCGGAAGTGGTGCCGGCTCGCCACAACCGAATAGGGCTCTGCCTGCTCATATCCAAAATCCTGCGGGCGCCCGAATAGATAAAGGATGCTCATCGGCATCTGCAAATAATCCTGTTTGTGATATGTCATCATGACCGCTTTCGCGACCGCGTCCGCATTGTTGGTATCGGCTACGAACCAGTTCGCCGCCTGGAGCGCGGATTGCAAATCGCTCTTCGACCCGATGATCACGAAGTTCACCATGTCCCCCTCATGATGAAACTCGTCGTTCACCCGGCGCGGCAGCTTGTCGATGATCTCCTTCAGCTTGGGATCGAGAACTGCCGATGCAGGTGTAACCGCCTTCGCGGCAGCCGCCGCCAGCGGGTTCGACGCAGAGAGGGCCGGTGTTCCCGAGTTTGCCGCGTTCGCGCTCGTCCCCCCGAACTGCCCTCCGAGCCAGGTTTGTGCCGCGGCGGCCAGCTTGCCCTTGATGCTCCCTTGCGCCAATCCCGAAGGCTTCGTTTCCACCTTTACAGCAAAAGTGCCTTTACACAGTGGCGTACCCGCGCTGTTTACGCCCAGATACAGTCGCCCTTGCTGGGTCGCGTTGATGCTCTTGGCGGCGCCGATTCCAAAGCTGGCATCGCCAATCTTCCCAATCAGTGCACCCGCTGCCGCATCCGGCACGGGAACGCCGTTCGACGAACCCTCCCTCACGCCCTGCGGGTCACAGGTCGAAGCAGCACTCGAATCATTCTGCGGTGATGAACCCTTCAGCGGAGCAGCCGTGATCTGGATCAGCTCTCCCGGATGTACATCCACACCGGTGTCCGTCCAGTCTTTCGTCGTCGATACCGTGAAGTCAGAAGCAGATCCCTGTTGTTGCTGCGGTGTCGCCGTCAGCGTCGGTGTGGTTTGGGCAAACGACGATAGCGAGAGAAGCAGCACGAGCGGGGAGCTTTTCATAACGAATCCACCTGACGATGAAGTCGATTATAGGTGATTTGGCAGGCACCTTTGCTGGGACTCCCGCTGATCTTTGAGGTTCGCCCTTCTAAGGTGCGAACGAGTTCACCCGAGCACCTGACCTTGAAGACTGCAAGCTTCGCGCTCGAGTGCTTGCGCTGTTAATCTCTTCCGGCTTCATTTCCCTCGTGCCGTTACCCTCGTTGATTTGGCCACAGCATAGCTGTGGAACCTGCTCCAACACGTACGGTGCAACCCATACGACCCGGACAGTTCAGTGCCGCAGCATATCGGCGCGGTGCTATGGCAAACTAGGAGCGAGTCGCTCGCCGAGATCGGGTGGCAAATGGCTGCATGAAAGTCAGTCAGGGTGGGGAATTTTACGAAGGGTTAAGTCTTCGTCTTTGTACCTCGGCACGATGGTCCTGCAACACTGACTGCATCCGCTAATCTGCACGCATTTTCCAGCCTCAGGATAAGAGACAATTCCCGCGACTCCGCCAGCTGAACTCCCATCCGGGTTGAGGATGGCTCGGGGGTTGGGGTATTCACATCCGCAGAAGGCAAGAGCATGGGCATACGGATGGTGGAACCCCCCGGGGGGCGGCCCACCGGCGCGGACAACTCTCACCTTCAGAGCCGGAAGACCAAGTCGAGCCAACCCCGAGAGCGACAATAATGCATTCTCTTTGCCTACGTAAGAACCGGCGTCCTCACTATTCCAGGACCGTATTTCATCGCAGGTTGCGTCCGACATTTTCATGTTGGTTTTGGATAGGGCAGAGACATCAATCTGAACTGAATCGGAGCGCATCCGAGGTGTTATGCGAACAGCTATAAAGCGCCCCTTGCGAAGCGGAACGGTGCCGAGTATTTCTCCATCGCCCACAGCAGGGATATAGAAAATGCCTCCATTTGGGAGGCTGACTTCAACCTTTAGTGTTACGGTAGGCTCACCCCGCGATTCTTGCGGCCAACCTCGAACGCTGCCCAAGATCAAAACCGCGCTGAGCGCAATGTTACACCGCCACATTGGGCAGAAGCTCCTTTTCAAAAGAAGGCCCGGAGAACTATTTCTTGCGAGATTATTTTCTCAAGTGACGTAAGCAGGCAACACACTTGGGAGGACATCGGGAGGGTAGCGAAATTCAAGTTGACGTAACCAGTCGTTTTACACTGATTGGCTCGCCGTCATTGAGTGCAATCGGGACGTATGCCAATTGGGATGCGTTCTTGCACGTTGTTTGATTGAACCAATGATTGGTCTTGGCGACTAGTGAATGTTAGAAAGGTCGGTTAGCGCCACATTCTCTGCGGCAACGTTGGACCAGTTCATCAAACCGGGGGTCAGCATGGAGGCTCTCAAGATCCGGGTCGACCAACAATTCTTCAAGATCTTCATCAGGTTGATCGTGTTGCTGAACGGCCTTAGCCAGCGAAGCGAAGGCGTGATCGGTCTCGCCAAGTTCAGCGTAGATGACAGCGCGCTGGTAATTGGTGGGGCAAATCATGGGGCGAACCGCTTTGGCAAACTCCTGCCCAAGCTCCGCCCTAAGGTACCCCCGATAACCCGACCTCTTATACGCCCGGTTCAGGACCTTGGCCACCGCGGGATTGTGCGCCCAATATCGTGACCATTGTTTAACCGCCGCTTCATGCTGTCCTTGATGCGCATATGCCCACCCGATGTTGAGGTAAAGGAAGTGGAACTCCGGCTCCAGCTCGATAGCTTTTTGGAATTGCACGATGGCACGGTCAAACTGCTTGGCATCATATAGAACATGGCCAAGACTTAACCGGAGATGGGCAGAGAAAGGATCAAGTTCTTGCGCTCGGGTCTCTTCAACGATGGCCCCATCGAAGTCACCGGTCAATTGCAAATACAAACCGTATAGCTTGTGAGCAGTGGGGTTACTCGGGTTCAACTGCAGGGCGCGTCGAATTTCACGGTCCGTTCCCTCGCGATCTTTCAGAGTACATTTGTAAGAGGCCAGCGCGGTATGAGCTGCGCTGGAATTGTCGTCTAATTGAACTGCTTTCATCGCTGCCGCTTGAACCTTGGCATCTGCATCTCCGCCCTTGATCAGACCCCAACCAGCAAGGGTGCTGTAGGACTCCGCCAAACCGGCATAGGCTTCCGCAAAGGTCGGGTCTTTATCTACCGCTAGCTGAAAGTAATAAGGTGCTCTCACGAGGTTGTCCTGACCTCTGAGACTTAACAAGTAGCGTCCCCGCAAATATGCTTCCTGAGCTTCCGGCCGGGGTTGTCGAGAACTGGCAAGCCGGAGTTGCTCCTCGGAACTCAAAGTGGCGCTGATCCTGGTCGCAACGTTCAGGGCAATCTCCGACTGCAAACGCAAGAGGTCCCCTATGTTCCGTTCGTAGACGTCTGCCCAAAGATGCTGGTCCGTGGGCGCTTCAACCAATTGAGCCGTGATCCGGACGCGGTCACCCGAGCGGGAGAACGTGCCTTCTACCAGCGCGTCGACCTTCAGTTCCCTCGCGATTTGGGGCAATGACTTACGTGTGCCGCGGTATTGGAGTGTCGACGATCGGGAAGTTACTCTTAAAGAATGAATCTGGGCGAGATTGGTAAGCAGAGCGTCGGTGACGCCATCCGCAAGGTATTCCTGGTCAGGGTCGCCAGACAAGTTCTCGAAAGGCAACACCGCGATGGAGCGAATCGTCAGGTTTGTGATTGGCGGACCTGGGCGCAAGCCGCGGAATTTTGCGGCGAACAATACCGTCATTAGAACAGCCAGCAGCCCGACCGAAAACACCGCGATTAACCAGGAGCGTGGGCCCGGATTCGGGCCGAATATCGTCTGAACTCGCTGCTCGAGGTTGGTGGTATTTTCATTGGCCAGACTGGATCCGTTGCCGGTCACGGTGATCGGGCCGACAAACCGGTAGCCCTTGCCCACTACGGTCTGCAGGAACTGGGCTTCCTCGGCATTATCTCCGAGCGCCTGACGAATCTTCCGGACGGCTGTATTGATGCCCTGCTCGGTGTCGAGGTGGACATGCTTCCCCCACAGTCGCTCGACAATCGCCTCTCGGGTCACCAACCTATCGCGGTTATCCACCAGGAAGGTCAGGAGATCCATCGGGATCTTTTCCAAGCGGACGGGTTCGCCATTCACGCGAAGCTCATAGCGATGCAAGTCGAGTTCGGGTATTACGGATGAATGCGACACCGGCTGAGAACCCCAAGACGAGCGGCCATTTTACAACCGTTTTTATCTGACGGCGATTTCGTTCTTGAGCCAATCTTGAGGGAAACTTGAGCCCTTATCTATTTCTCGCGCATTGGATTCGCCGTAGTATTCGACCTCGACAAGGAGGTTTAGCCATGCGTCTGTCGAGATTTTTGGTTGTTCTGTGTGTCACAACGATTGGGCTGGTGACCGGCGTTGTGGGGCAAGATAGGGATCAGTGTTCGAATGCCAGTCTGCACGGTAGTTTCGGGTTGAGGGCGACTGGAAATACCACCAGTGGTGGAGCTTTAATCGTCATGGGCAGGTTCACCTTTGACGGTGCCGGAAGTCTAACAGCGAAACTGTATACGCGAACTCCGACCGGCGCTAACGTGGTCGATACCTACACCGGAACCTATTCCGTGGACGCGAATTGCATCGTTTCCGATGTTTGGCGGTCTGACAGCACTGGGGCCGAAACAACCCACGTTTCATTGCTGGTAAACAACGGGAAAGGCTATTACGTGTTGAACACTACGGAAGATACTGGGGTGATCATCAGCGGTGAGGCGACAAGACAATAGCGCGACTTGGAACCGCGCTGATTCAGTAGGCGGATAACTCGGCCTAGTAATTGGAACGCCTATATCCTCCCCCTTTTTTCCGGGAAAACCTGTACAAGTGCACGATGGTCTCCTGACACCGACTGCATTGCAAGTCGGCGTGCGAGACCATCGAAGCCCTTTCACGAATTGTGCAACTCTAAATCTCACCCTCGGCGACAATTGATGCATTAAGCCCGATTTCACTCCTTGACCGCTGAAACCGGCCGCATGGGATCTCTCCTTTATGACCCGGTTACAACCCTCATGCGACCACCTGGCGCACACTCCTGCTACCCCTACCGCTTGCACCCATGTTTCTGACAGCGTAGCTTGATCAAGGGACGAAAAGATGACACGCAGGATCTCAGCTCTGATCGCGCTCGCTGCATTGTTGGTCTCTCCTGCGGCGGGTTTCGATACTTATTGGCACTCCCAATGTACTCAGAAAGCCGGAGAGAGCGCCGGCTTCTCCGAAGACGCCTGGAAGATCGTTCAGATGGGAGATTTCTCTCCCGATTTCTTCGGCCCTGTCGCCGCCTATGCCTCCAAGGGTCTCCCCGGTCCCGAGCTCCAGAAGCTGAACGACTACGAGGCCCAGAACCAGCGCGTCCGTGGCGCCGCCATCTTCCTGCATTTCGACAATCTCAACGGAGACTTCCAGCGCAACTCCGATTTTGATTACCTCTTCACCCACTTGCTTAAGTCCACGCAAAAACTCCTGGCCGACTTTGGCAAGCTGAACGGCGACGAGCGACTGCGAAAAGTCCTCACCCTCGTTACCCTCGGCGCCTCGCTCCACTCCGTTCAGGATTTCTACAGTCACTCGGATTGGGTGCACAGCGACTTCGATAAGACCGACGTGAAGATGGTCAAGCTGCCCTCCGGCGGTGTTCGCGCTCCCACTTGGTGGGAGTTCCGCAGCAAACACGACAATCCCGATCAGTGGCCCTTCCACGTGCAGTCCGGCATCTATCCGCCTGTCGCGAATGCGCGCAATACGCACACTCACATGAATCACGACAATTCGCGCCTTCTCTATCGCGAATATGAGACCTCAGGTGAGCCCCTCATATCCCAGGCGCCCTATCACAATGCCGGTCCAATCCCCGCTCATGGAGATGACGAGTCCGACCTTGCCCACCAGCAACTCGCCGTTAACACCGCCATGGCGGCCAGCATCGAGTGGATTAACAAAGTCGAAGAAAACTCCGACGCAAGGAAGGCAATTGACGCGGCGAAAAACTGGAATCTAAAGCTGAGTGATCCTCACTTGGCGGCGGAGCTGAAGGCCGGGATCATCACAGAAATGGCTGTCTCCTGCGCGGCCGGCACGTGGGATGGCGAAAATCCTCCTGCCGATCGCGGCGCCCTATGCCGCTCCGTCCTCGAGCGCAAGGTGAATCCGATCGGTTCGACCAGCGGCTCCGATATCATCTCCGAGATCATTGGCCTCGCCGCAAATCTGGCTACCCCTTACGCTCTGCGTTTCACGGGAATGTTCTGGGACGTCCACGGCCAATATCACATTCTTGAGCGGCTCGCCAAAGATATCGGTGCCAACAACGGACACTACCGGTTTGCCAAGTCGCGTTGAACACGCACAACGGTCTCTCAGTCCCGCAGCAGTTCGTCCACGACCGCCTCAACGTGAATCACAGCCGTGTCCAGGAACTCGATACTTTCATCGCCCGACTCCCGCAACAATAGCGGCAGCTCAGTGCCTGCCAAAACTATTGCTTCGATGTTTTCGTCGGACTTCATCCGCCGCGCGATCCGCAGAATCTCTTCCCTGGTTTCCGTTAGAAACTGGTTCTTCAGCAGCTCGCCGATATACTTGCGGTGTATGTACTCCCGCTCCTGCTCCTGGGGCGTCACCAGCGCGATTCCCGCTCTCTGAAATTCCTCGGGATAAAACTTCGCGCGCATGGTGAACCCCGTACCCATCAGGCCGACTCTCTTCAGCCCGAGCCCGCGGGTGTGCTCTGCCGTCGCCCCCACAATGCTGACAAGCGGAATCGCCGACCGCCGCTGCACCTCATCGAATACCAGGTGTGGAGTATTAGCCGCCATGAACCCGAAGTCCGCGCCCGCGCGTACCAATGCCTCTACGCCTTCGGCAAGATAATCCGCCAACTCTTCCAGGCGTCCATCGTCGAGCATAGCTATGCCCTTATCGACGTCGAGGCTGTTGATTACGATATGCGGATTTCCCGCGTTCGGCCTGCGTGCGCGGTACCGCGCGATAATCGACCGGTAATAGTCAATCGTGGACTCAGGTCCCAGGCCGCCGATGATTCCTGCAGTTCGCATTTCAGAACAGATGCAGCGTACTCACAATTCGATTCGTACTGTCACTTTTGCCACTTAACGGTTTGCGAGCCGGCTTTCTTGCCGAAGAGTATCCTTTACGCCGGGCAGCCATCTAAATCGCAACCTCGTAAAGCAGGAGACACAATGCAAAAGCGGAAGCTTGGGAAAAGTAATTTGGAAGTCTCGGCAATCGGCCTAGGCTGCATGGGACTAAGCTTTGGCCTCGGTCCAGCCGTCGACAAGCAGGCGGGAATCTCGCTTATCCGCGCGGCGGTTGATCGAGGCATCACGTTCTTTGACACTGCCGAAGTCTATGGCCCCTTCACCAACGAAGAACTGGTCGGGGAAGCCCTGGCGCCCGTCCGGGACCAGGTTGTCATCGCCACTAAGTTTGGCTTCAAGCTTGATCCAAACACCGGGAAGCAAATCGGGGTCGACAGTCGGCCGGCTCACATCAAGCAGGTCGCCCATGCCTCGCTCAAGCACCTGCGAACCGACGTCATCGATCTTTTCTACCAGCATCGCGTCGATCCGGATGTGCCCATCGAAGACGTTGCCGGAGCCGTGAAGGACCTCGTTCAGCAAGGCAAGGTGAAGCACTTTGGACTCTCGGAAGCCGGAGTTCGCACCATCCGTCGCGCACATGGCGTCCTGCCCGTCACCGCGCTCCAGAGTGAATACTCACTCTGGTGGCGAGAGCCGGAAGCCGAGGTGATTCCCACTCTCGAGGAACTCGGGATTGGATTCGTTCCGTTCAGCCCTCTGGGCAAAGGTTTCCTCACCGGCAAAATCAGCGAGGATACCCAGTTCGACAAAAATGATTTCCGCAACATCGTTCCCCGATTCTCCGCCGAGAATCGGAAAGCAAACCAGGTCTTGGTCGACCTGATCGGCAAGTTTGCCGCGCGAAAGAAGGCGACCCCTGCCCAAGTCGCGCTCGCATGGCTGCTCGCACAGAAGCCTTGGATTGTCCCCATTCCCGGTACCACCAAGCTGCATCGTCTGGAAGAAAATATCGGCGCGCTTCACCTTCAACTTTCGCCCGATGATCTCCGCGAATTGGAAACCGCAGCCTCGAGAATCCCGGTGCAGGGAGCTCGCTACCCTGAAGAGCTACAAAAACTGGTCGGCCGCTAGCCGCCGTTTCGAACCACGATTTTTGACGGATATCGGAGAGAGCACCTAAGCGCATGACAGAACTGTCCGGATGGGAAAATTTCTATGTGATCGTTGGCTCTTCCGCTGGAGCGCTCATCGGCTTACAGTTCGTCGTCATAACCCTCATCGCCGACCGGCCTCGAGTGGCGCAACAGGCGCAAGCCGGGGCTGCCTTCGCAACGCCTACCGTCATTCATTTCGGAGCCGTCCTGCTGCTTTCCGCCATCATGAGCGCCCCATGGCGTTCGATGAACAGCGCCGCCGTCACTTGGGGATTCTTCGGTGCTGTCGGCATCATTTATCAGATCATCGTGATAAGGCGAATGCGACTCCAAACCTCATACGCCCCGGAATTCGAGGATTGGTTGTTTCACGCTGTATTGCCGTTCGCCGCGTACATAACTCTCGTCGCTTCGGCCTTCGTTCCTCGTTCGCGAGAGTATGGAGCTCTTTTTGCCATTGCCGCCGCGGCTCTTTTGCTCCTCGTCGTCGGCATTCACAACGCGTGGGACGCGGTCACCTACCATGTCTTTGTAACCAGGCACAAAGAACGCCAGGACCAGCAGCATCAATAAACATTTGTGCGATCAACATGAATTCCTCCGATGTCAAAGGAAAAGGGAAATCCGTATGGACATCAAAAGAGCCGGTTCGCAGTCTTCCACTAAGGGACCTTCCGATTGGTTCACTGGAGTCGTTCGCATTGATCCGCTTTTCCAGGCTCCCGATCCAGCGCTGGTTCAAGGTGCCAGTGTCACCTTCGAACCGGGCGCCCGCACCGCATGGCATACTCATCCGCTCGGCCAGACTCTCATTGTCACCTTCGGTTGCGGCTGGGCACAGCGCTGGGGAGGTCCCGTCGAGGAAATCCGGCCCGGCGATGTGGTCTGGTTCTCCCCCGGCGAAAAGCACTGGCACGGAGCCGCCCCCGCCACCGCAATGACCCACATTGCAATTCAGGAAAAGAAGGACGGGAAGGTCGTCGAATGGCTGGAGCACGTCAGCGACGAGCAGTATCGCAAGTAATGTCCGACGTCATCACCGACTCTGGCGCCGGTCTCGTGCCTGCCATATTTTTGCGCCTACGATTCGGATCTTCCTTTGTGCCCTTTGTGTTCCCTTCGTGTCCTTTGTGGTGAATGCATCTCTGTCCCGCTGCAGGCCCAGAGCCCACGCCACCATTGAACGCGTACGCATCGCGGGCGTTCCACGTGCCTCCTGCGATGAACGTGATCCCTTGTGTCTTCGTTGTGTCCTTTGTGGTGATGCGTTTTTCGGCCCGATACAGGCTAAGAGCCCGACAAGAGATCGGGAATTTTGGGCGGGGTATTAGACGCCGATCTGGTTCGGTTCAACAACCACCCTCACCCACATTGCCCCGTACCGTGACATTTGCGGAAGCGTGACGAGCAGTTGCCCGGTTCGGCGACTTTGCCGTCCGGTCCAATGCAAGTCTGGGTGTGCATGCACCAGAACAAACCTGAATTGGACGCGGGCACCGTCGGATCGGGTTCGGCCTCGATAAACTGTCCCTTCCAACGCAGCGCCGAGCAGAGGTCCGGATGATTGGTGTTGAAGCGCTCGAATTCGCTTTTCATGCCGCACCTCCGGCAGCTTTGAGAATCGCTCGTTGTAACGAGATGCGCGCCAGCCGCACTTTGTAACCATTGTGACTGAGTGGGCGTGCATTCTTCAGTGCAGCATCGGCCGCCGCGCTCGCCGTCTCTCGGGAGATGGCTTTGCCCGCAAGCGACTGCTCGGCTTCCGGCGATGGCCACGGCACCGGCGCGACGTACCCCATCACCACGCGCGCTGCACTAACTGTGTTGCCATTCATCTTCAGCGCGACAGCGCTCACCGCCAGCGGCCAGTCAAATGCCGCTTTCTGCCGCACTTCGTAGTGCGCCGCCTTGACGTCTCCCGGCGCAGGAAGGAGGACAGCAGTAACAATTTCGTTCGGTTGTAAATCGTGTTCGCGTTCGTTCTCGCTCTTTGGAATGACGTAGAACTTCTCCAGCGGAACCTCGCGCGCGCCTTTCGGCCCGGCAATCCTGATCTTTGCGCCGTACGCGATCAGGATCGGCACGATGGTCGACGGGCTGACAAACTTCGCTGGACCGTCGTTGCCCAGAATCGCGTGGTAGCGGTTCTCGCCGTCGCTGACCAGGTCCTTGCCTGTTTCGTCCTTCGGCAGCAGGCCGAACCCGTTGCGGAAGTACCAGCAGCGCGGCCGCTGGCAAAGGTTCCCGCCGAGCGTTGCCACGTTCCGAATCTGCGGGCTCGCCGCTTCGTCAATTGCTTCGGCCAGCGCCGGATAGTTCTTTCGCAGTTCGGAAGCTTCGCTCAACTGCGCCAGTGTCGCGAGCGCTCCCAGGCTCAGTCCGCCCTGCGCGGTACTGACCGCGTGCATGTTGGGCAATTGCTTGATATTGACGAGGCGCTTGGGCTGGACGACTTCGTCTTTCATCAGCGCCAGCAAGTCGGTGCCGCCGGCAATCACCTCGGTATTGCCCCAGCTCGTGCCCAGAAGGCTGACTGCCTGCTCCTGGGTTTTCGGGCTGACGTAGTCAAAGGGTCTCATCATGCACCTGCCTTCTGCTCGAGAGCGTTGAGCACGCGATCAGGAGTGAGTGGAAGAAAAGGAACCCGCACCCCGAGTGCATTCGCTACCGCGTTCGAAATCGCTGCCCCGGGCGAAATTACGGGTGGTTCGCCGAGCCCAATTACCCCGCGCTCGTCATAGCCCTTGCCGGTCATCATGTGAACGACAAGCTCAGGAATATCGCTCAGGCCCGCTAGGCGGTACCACTGCATGTCCGCGTTCAACATGTGCCCCGTGGTCGGATCGAAAACCTTTTCTTCGAATAGCGAGTAGCTGATGCCCATGATGAGCGCGCCAAGGCACTGGCTCTCCGCCGTTTTCAGGTCGATGATCAATCCGCAGTCCTGCACCGCGACCATCTTCTTGACTGTGACGATGCCGGTCTCGGTGTCGACCTCGGCCTCGGCCATTTGCACGCCTCCGACGCCGCTGTTAGTCAGATCAGGCGGCTTGTTCCGATCCGGATTCTTACCGCGAACCGTGATCGGCATCGCCCCGATCTTCGCGCACGCCTGTTTCCAGGAGAGCGACTTGCTTGCATCGCCTTTCACACTGACGGTGCCGTTGACGCACTCCAGGTTTTCCGGTTGCGTGCTCAGCGCCGGGGCAACCTTGGCGAACAGCGCCTCCCGCGCATCCACAGCCGCCCGTCGTGTCGATGAACTGACACCGCCAATGGTCGTCGACCCGCCCGAACCTCCCGACGGTGGATATTGCGTGTCGCCAATCTGCAGTTTGATGGCATCCATTGGAATGCCCAGCGTGTCCGCGGCAACAATAAGGATGCAGGTGCGAGTTCCGGTCCCCAGGTCCTGCGACCCCATTTTCAAATCGACGGACCCGTCGGGGTGAATCGTCAGATCGCAATCGCTGTTGTGCCCGCGCCCACCCCAGGTGTGCATCGACAGTCCAACTCCGCGGACCACTCCGGTCGCGGGACTCTGTGGCCGCGCATGCCACTTCTGTTTCCATCCCATGAGGTCCGCGGCAATGCCGAGTTCCTCGCGGTAATTGTCCGCGCGTGCTCCGGTGATGCTGAGGTTCTTCTGGAAGAACTCCAGCGGATCCATGTTGAGCTTGGCCGCAAGATCGTCCAGCGCACACATCGTGATGACCGCTGCCTGCGGATGATTCGGCGCGCGCCATGCCCGTGCCGGACCGATGTTGGTCTTGATTGCGGTATGCGACTTGCGCTGGTTCGGAATACTGAAGACGTATGGAATTGGCGGCATCCCTCCACCGCCAGGCCCGCCAGTTCCCCACGACTGCGATTGCCAGGCGGTGAGGGTTCCGTCTTTTTTTGCCGCGAGCTTCACGCGAGCATAAGCGGACGGCCGAGCGCCCGCGACTTCCAGTTCGCGATCGCGTTCCAGCATCATGCGGACTGGCTTTCCAGCGGCTTTCTTCGAAAGCTGCGCGGTCACGATGCCCCAGCGGTCCGGCGAAAACTTGCTCCCGAACCCGCCCCCAATGTGGTCCTGGTGCACGCGGATGTTGCTTGCAGGAACCTTCAGCGGCTCCGCCATCTGCGCTGGAATGCCAGAAACGTTTTGCGTCGACATGTGAACAAACAGCTTGTCTTTTTCCGGCCACTCGGAGATCGAACCATGCGATTCCAGGCAGCAGTGCGCGATCACAGGTATCCCGTAGATTCCTTCGGACGTCACTTCCGCCTGTTGGAATGCCGCGTCCGGATCACCCTGCTTCACTTCCGCCGCTTTCTTGTAACTCGATTGGCTGGTCGCGCCTTCCTTCTCCTCGTGATAAGGCGCGCTCTTCAGGGCATTGATCACAGCATCGGCGACGCCATATGCCTTCAGCTCCTTGGCGAGATCGTCGTCGACCTTGAACGTGAGTCCCTGCTTCTGGACCATGTCAATCAGTTGCGCATCAGGAACCTGGTTACTCAGTGCATCCTCGACATCGTCCTGAGTCAGTGGACCTCCTCCTTCGCCGGCTCCCGCGGGAGGCTCGGCGTCGCTGACCAGGTGCGGCAGCTTCTGGTACTCGATCTTGATCGCACGCGCCGCATCATCGGCGGTCTGCTCATCGACGGCTGCGATGCCCACTACCTCGTCACCCGCCCAGAAGATCTGCTTCCCGGGTCCTTGCACGATTTCAATCGCTTTTACACCCGGCATCTTCTCCGCCGCGCTCGTGTCGATGCTGACCACCTTGCAGTGCGCGTAAGGAGATCGGATCATCTTCCCGAACAACATGCCCGGACGCTTCGTGTCGTACGTATATTTCGCCTGTCCCGAAACTTTGACCGGCGAATCGACACGCGTAATACGCTTTCCAATGAGCGTGCGGCGCTCTGCATCTGGCCATTTGTACTCTGGCATCGCCTATGCTCCCTTCCGCGCCGTCAGCGCCTCACGGATTCCGGCATACGTCCCGCAGCGGCAGAGGTTCCCGCTGAGCCCGCGGCGCATGTCCTCCGGTGTTGGATTGGGGTGCTTATCGAGAAATGCCTTGCTGGCGACCACAAATCCCGGAGTACAGAACCCGCATTGCGACGCATCGGCTTCAACGAAGGCCTGCTGCACCGGATGCAACTTGTCGCCTTGCATCAATGCTTCGACGGTGGTGATCTGTCTCCCCTGTGCTTCGATAGCAAGCACGGAGCATGCATAAACGGGTTTGTCGTCCATCAGCACCGTGCACGCGCCGCATTCGGCCCGGTCGCAAACCCGCTTGGCTCCAGTGATATCAAGATGATCGCGCAACGCGTCCAGCAAAGTGACTCGCGGCTCGAGTTGCAGGTTGTTCTTTTTGCCGTTGACGGTCAATTCCATTGGTACTTTGCCGGGACCGTAAACGGGAACTTGTTCGCCTGCGGCCATCACGCTCGCAGGTTCGACTACCAAGGGAACTGCAGCTGCAGCGATTCCTGAGATCTTCAGAAAATCGCGCCGCGAAACTCCCGAATGTTCTTCTGGTTTTGAGGGCTTGTCATCCTGCATGCCTTACCTCCACGTTGGGTGGAACGGCTTACCGCATTGATGAAAAGTTGGACGAAGGCTGAGACGATTTGGTCATCACGAAACGTACAGCCTCTGTGTTGCACAGGGGCCGCAGTCGCGCCAGAAAGTATACAACCTGGGAAGGAGTGGCCGCGAGAGTGACAAAACAAAAACGACCGGACGTTTCAATTCGAAACGTCCGGCCCAATCGGTTTGTACCCACCAGCTTTGAACCTGGCAGACCTGGTCCGCTCGAAGCTGGCCAGGGACCTCTACTTTTTCAACGACCGAATGTATTTTACGAGGCCACTGATATCCTCATCCGATATTTTGCCTTTGTACCCCGGCATCGGTTTTTTCCCGTCGGCAATGATCGCGGTCAAGTCGGCGTCCGACTTGTTCTGCACGTCCGCCGAGCCGAGATCCTTGAGCTTTAAATTCTTGCCCATCGTGGTCTCGCCCTTCCCGTCAGCTCCGTGACACGAAGAGCACTTCGCTTTGTAGACCTCCGCTGCGTCGGCCGCAAAGCAAACGCTGCTGAAGACATACGCTAACGCCATCACAACCATTGAGGCCCGAATGAATTTCATCATCTCTGATCTTCTCCTCTGGTGAAATGACAGAAGTGGCCAGCCGCCCCTTCTCTAACGGCAGAAGCTTTTGCCTGGCCAACGTTGCGATGTCGCGATTGGCCCGTGCAAGTTAAGCAGACAAACCTGATAAGGCGCCCCTTCGGTTCCCGACGCTTCTGGGGTGGATGACACGCTACGGACATATCGTACATCACGCCGCAATCCTGTGGGGTTGCTTCAATCACGTCAAGGCACGTTCGGTGCCAATTTGTACATGCTGCGCCGGAACTCGGACTACACCAATCGGGGAAACCCTTTGTTCCTAAAGAGTACTCCCGGTTCCACGTACAGTATTCCCTGTACCGCTGTTCATAGCGCGAATCGGTTAGAATCTGCGTTCTTGGTGTGTGTGGCAAATGCGCTATAAAACAGGACAGGTCATTCCCAGCAGTGGCATCTACGTCGTCGTCCATGATCGCCATCGGGCGCCGCATGAAGTCACACTCCTCATGGGCGATGTTTTTCCTCGTTGTGCGAAGTGCGCCGATCAGGTGAAATTCCAGCTCGTCCGGCCAGCTCCGGATTTACTTGCGGGGACCTTTGCGGTTCATCTGTATGAAATTCCGGACTTGGAAGACGGAATGCCGCAAGCGATGCCAGGTGAGTAGACGCGCTACTCTGAAAAGTTCTGTTTTTTGACCTGCAGTTCGGTTTGCGATCCACCTCACACAATCTCCACATCCAACTTGCGTGTTGCTGGCAGCATCCCACACGCGAATGTTGCCGTTTCGCGATCACTTCGTCTTGGGGCGTAATTTCAACCCTCTCCTGCTGGCAGGGCCCGATCAATGCTGGAGGTGACCATGCAAGACAATACTGCCCATCCCAATGGGTTCGACCAAGACGACTGTCCTTACGTAGCCGGTGACACGATTCAGCAATCCGGCCTTTACGAGATTTGTCATCATGACGAACCGCGCACCAAGGTTGTGCTGGTTCTTAATGGGGTGTTCCCCTTCTGCCGCCGGTGTGGCGACAAAGTCCGCTACAAGCTGTTGCAGCCTGTGCCGCACATCTCCGAAGATCCTGATTTCAACGAATTCTTTGGAGAACCGTACAACCCATCGACGGAAAGCTCGGCTCCAAAGTTGGCCGTCCCTATTCAGCTCGGACTAGCCTATGGCTTCCGATTCTGCCAAGACCCTGTACCGGCCTGGCGAGAAAGTCCCGAGGCCGGGGATTTATAAGGTCGTCCACGACCAGCACCGGCGCTCGCACGAAACCAGCTTCCGCCTGAACGAAATGTTCCCCACCTGCCGAGTCTGCGGCAGCCGCGTTCGTTTCCAACTCGTTATGTATGCCGAAGAGGGAAATCCCGTAAGACCTGGCGGACGTGAGTAACTCACTCGGATTTTTCGAAGTCTTCGTCCGTGAAGATGTACGGAGCCGTCCGTACTAATCGGAACCGAACCCGGTCAGAGCACGTGTCGCACGGAGGAAACAGGTCTGAAGCGATCATTACCACGTCGTGTGGCGGGCGATGCCCCGCTTCATGGATCGCCTCATAAATTCCGCTCTCCTTCACCGGATCCCCCGCACGATACATCTGACCCTTGGGGTGTGGCCCTTCCCAGTGATGGCGGCGCCGTTTCCCACGGTCGCTCGACACCGGAGTTAGCGGTCTCGCCGCTCGCTGTTCCAGCGCGAAAGCCTGCTGCTTTGGATTGTCACAAGCCTGCATCTTTGAACATCCTCTGAATTGCGAGATCTCGTTACTCCGTTTGCCTGACGCACTCACTCCCGCTACTTGCCGGCACTTCTTCGGCGCACGCGAGGCTTCCTCGTCTCCTCGGAAAACAGAAACTGCACTTTGTCCGAGCACCGGGCGCAGGGCGGAAACACTTCCCCCCTTCGGAGCGTCACCTCGTGAGTCGTGCGATGTCCGGCGTGAATCACCGTGTATACCGCAGTTTCGGGAACCGGCTCCCCCGGCCGAAATGTCTTCTTTGCTGCTGTCATCAGGAGACAGGGAGAATGGTACAACATAGCGTCAAATACATTGCAGACAACGGCGGGGACTGGTAAGTGCGGGCGGGCACTAGCCGTTTTCAGGGCTCGACGGAGCTGGTTCTTCGTCGTCGGCGTGAATCAGGCCGAATTTCTTCAGCTTGTAGCGGAGGGCATCGCGGCTGATATCGAGCAGGCGCGCCGCGTGTGTCTGATTGTTGTTCGCTTGCCGCATCGCGAGCTCCACCATCGAACGTTCTACCTCTTCGAGAGATGTTCCCCCCTCCGGAATGTAAAGCCGCGGCAATAGCCGCCCGTTTGGCAGCTGTTGTCCCGCATCCTTGACGCTCGTTCGTTCGAAAGCCGTATAGCCTCCAGACTCGGCTACAGAAAACGGCAGGTACTTGGGGCGAATTAGCGGCTCCTCCTCGAGGATCATGGCGCGCTCGATCGAGTTCTTCAGTTCGCGCACATTGCCCGGCCAGCCATGGCTGAGCAGCAGACGGCGCGTGTCGTCGGTGATTCCACGTACCGCCTTCTTGAACTTGCGGTTGTAGCGCTCGATGAAGAAGTCCACCAGCGGAAGAATGTCTTCTTTGCGATCGCGCAGCGGAGGAATGAAGATCGCTATGATTGCCAGCCGATAGTACAGGTCCTGGCGGAATTCTCCGTCGCGCACTGCTTTCTCGAGGTCGCGATTGGAAGCCGCGATCACTCGCACATCAACCTGCATGTCGCGAACGCCCCCGACACGCCGAATCACCTGGTCCTCGAGGACACGCAGTAGCTTGGCCTGGAGCAGCGGCGACAACTCGCCGATCTCATCAAGGAAAAGCGTCCCGCCGTCCGCCATCTCGAACAGCCCCTTCTTCATCTGCTTTGCGTCGGTAAAGGCACCCTTCTCGTGTCCAAAAAGTTCAGCCTCGATCAGAGTCTCAGGGATAGCTGAACAATTGATGGCCACGAAGGGCTTATCCTGCCGGGAGCTTTCGTAGTGAATAGCTTTGGCAATGAGGTCCTTGCCGGTCCCACTCTCACCTTGAATAAGAATCGTCGTCGCTTCGCTGGCCGCCACTTTTCGCACGAAGCTCATCAGCTCAGTCATCTTCGGCGATGGCCCAACCACCTGGTGATACCCGGTGCGCCGGCGCATTTCACCGCGCAAGGTTTGGACTTCGCTTCGCAGGCGGGTAGTTTCGAGGGCATTCTTGATCGCAGTCTGCAGGTCATCGAAATCGACTGGTTTGCCTACGAAGTCGTAGGCGCCAAGCTTGAGGGCCAGCTTGACGTCATCAAGTTGTGGATCAGCCGTGATCATGATGACGGCGCGGGCGTCGCCGTTCTTGGTCAACTGTTCGAGGACTTCCAAACCGCTCATGTCTGGCAGGCGGACATCGAGCAGGACCACGTCGGGCGACTCGCTCTGCGCCAAGCGCAATGCGGGTTCCCCGGCTTCCGCTTCCAGGACGTGGTAGCCCCACTCCTCGCATTTCTGGCGTAACGACCAGCGTACCAATCGCTCGTCATCAGCGACTAGGATCTTCTCCGCTGCCATTCAGCTTTAATTTACTACGAACGCGAAATATGGGCCGAATACAGCGTTTCTCGATATGTGGCGAGAATTCGAATCGAAGGAAGGACTTCCCAGAGGACATCGGGGGGAACTGACCGAACTTCATCTTTCTGTGACCCTCTGTGCCCTCTGTGGTGGTTTTGGTTTAGGCGACTACTTGGGCGGCGGGCCGATGAATCGGCAGCCTGACCATGAACTTGGTTCCTTCGCCAATTGAACTGGTCACCTCGATTCGTCCCAGATGCTCCTCGACAATTCGCTTCGCCAGCGACAGTCCCAGGCCGGTGCCATTTCCTTTGGTGGTATAGAACGGACGAAAGATGTTAGGCAGGTGCTCAGGCGGAATCCCGCGGCCATTGTCGCTGACCGAGATGATTGCGTTCGGTCCACTCTTCTCGATTTCAACCTGGATCACACCCTTCCCACTGATCGCCTGTATCGCGTTTAGCAACAGGTTCAGCAGGACCTGGTGGATTTGATCGCTGTCATGCTCAACTTCGGGAAGACTGGGCAATTTGTGCAGATCGATGCGGATCGGCTTTGAAAGCGCCTGTTGGCGGGCCAGCATGACCGCGTGCTCAACGGTGATGTTGAGGTCGCTGCGACGAATTCGAGGCTGACGCGGGCGCGCCGTTTCCAGCAAATCAGTAACGATCCGATTGATTTGCGTGATTTCCTGGCGAACATCTTTTATCACGGCTCGTGCCGGACTGGTGGATGGCAAGTCCCTCCCGACAATTTCGATTACTCCAGCGATCCCGGCGAGGGGATTACGAATTTCGTGCGCGAGGCCGGTTGCCAACTCGCCCAGAGTGGCCAGGTGCTCGGCCCGCGACATCTGATTCCTGTGAAGGCGCTCGATTTCGTCGCGATCTCGCCGCAACTGTTCCACCATTCTGTTGAAATTCCGCCCTAGGTCGCCAATCTCATCGTTTCGCTTGGCAAAGGTAACCGAGACGTTGAGATTGCCCTCCCCTACCTGCTGAACCTTTTCCTGGAGTTCGATCACAGGACGCTGGATTACGAATGCCAGGACTAGAATGAGCACCGCGCAAATGGCCACGGCTCCGGTTCCTGCGACAACCAGCACCTGGTGCCTTTGTGGATTCTGTAGGGAGACCGTTGCAATCATGAACAGGAGTAGTCCGTTTACCAGTACGAAGGCGATCGGCAGTAGCGCCTTCAATTGCCAGTTCAGTCGCATGGGCGACAACCCGGATTCGTTCGTTAATGGCGCCTGTGCGCTCGAGGAGGTGGGGGCTGGCTTCACCACCTCCGGCGTTGCGATTCCGATGGACCGATCACTATCAGGCATAAGCGTGTAGCCCAGGCAACAGGTACGTAACTCCGAAGAACGTGAACATCACGACACCAAAGCCGAGGATCGCAAAGTAGGCGGCGCGCCGGCCTCGCCATCCGCGAGTAATGCGCATGTGCAGATATCCCGCGTAGACCAGCCACGTGATTGCCGCCCAGGTCTCTTTCGGATCCCAGTTCCAGTACGATCCCCACGTGCGGTTCGCCCAGTACGCCCCAGCCGCAATCATCAGCGTTAGCAATGGAAATGCAATGCAGATTGTCTTGTAGGTGATGCGATCTAGTTGCTCGGACGTGGGCAGTAGCCGCTCAAGATCAGCGCGGCGCCACAGCAGCATCAGGTAGAGCAGGGAAACGAAAATGCTTCCCACAATTCCCGACAGGATGAACGGACTGGCCTTCAGGCTGGTGGCAAAGAGTCCCTCTGCGTCGAGCGAGGGATAAGCGCCGCTTCGAGATCGCAAAACGAAAGCTCCCATCGCGAGCAGTTGGAGGAGAATGCTGACGAATACTGCTCGATTGGCCGAGGCAATCAGAGGCTCGTCATTGTCCGGTTCTGGGTTCTGCGCCACCCAGGCTTTGGAGATAGGACGAGGTTCGCGTCCCGGATGAACGATGCTGTTTACCCAATCCAGCCCAACCCTGTATCCGTAACCCACTCCCCAGGAAATTTTCTTCCTCCGCGAGACGAGATAAATCACCAATGGAGCCGACACCGCTCCTGTTACCAGCAGCACCAACCACCCTAGGTCGGGAATCGTCACAAACAGCCGCACTCCGCGCGACAGGAAAACCTCGGATTTGTTGGCCTCGTCCCACGCGATGACGCTTAGCCCGCCTGACTTCTCGAACCGAGTGAACACAATCGATGCGTAGGTCGTTACCGCAAACAGGCTGGTAAGGGCCAGGAAGCTTTCCGTCCGGAACTTGTCTTGTATCAGGAACATCATTCCCAGCGCGAAACTAAGGGCGCAGGCAGCGTAGGCCAGCATTGCCAGCGTGACATGGACATGCAACCACGTCGACTGCAGCGCGGGAACCAGAGGCCGCACATCAGACGGGAGCAATTGCATCAGCAGAACGCCGACAATGGCGACCGGCATGGTCACCGTGCCGATTACCTTCACGCCGAATCTCTTTTCCGCGATCAGCGTCAGCGCGGCGAGCGTCCATACGAAACTCAAAAGCATTTCATAGATGCTGGCAAAGGGAGGATGTCCCGCCATGTACCAGCGATGCGCGACCGCTCCGGTATTCGCGAGCAACCCCAACCACGTTGCCATCGAAGCAAACTTCACGTAGGAATCGGTTCCGCTCACGCCGAAGCCGAGATAAAGAACTCCCGCGCCCGCGTAAAAAATGAGTGCTAGAAACAGCAGGTTCGATTCCTGCAGCAAGTTGCCGCTCTTCACCACGTTCAGAAAAGCCATGAAAAGCAGGAACGCAATCCCCAACCCAACGCCAACAATCAGCGTGTTTCCGTTTGAGGTGACCTGCTCTGCTCGCGCGCGTGCCATATTCCCCTCCATCGTTCCGCTTAAACGCCGGCGGCCACATGCTCTTCCGCGCATGCGACTGGTTGCTTGGTTTGAACTCTCTGCGGCTGATTTCTGAGCTCTTCTTCCACGTTTTGCACGATCGCAGCGAACCGCTGCTCGAAAGCGTCCCGATTCTTATTAGCCGCCCCTCCGATCCAGAGGGTCAGTTGGCCGTGGCTATCGAGTAGCGGAACTGCCCAGATCCGCATGTGAACCAGGTAGAAAGCGCTTGCCAGACCGAGCCCCATGAGGACGCAACCTGTCCACACCGCCCATTGCCCGGGTTCGTGCGAAACCTGTAACCCGGTGAAGTAGGCCATCTGCAGGTCGCGCGGCTCGAACGCGTACGAGGATTCCTGGTTGTGCGCGACCTCGGGGATTTCGGGAAGCCAGACTTCGACGCTTTTACCGGTGTTTCTCGATTCCACGAACATCTGTACCGCCGGGTTCTCCGGCGACTCGGACCGGGTGAACACCTGGCCCTCACGAACGAAGTAGTCGGGAACGAAACGTGCCAGCCGCACCGATGTGTTTTCATCCAGCTCGACGGTTTGGCCTACAGACAGTTCGATATCCTTTGGCTTGCCCGCGCCGGCTCGCGGAGATGCAGTGAGCAGCAGTTTGTCCATCTGACCGGTCGAACCATAGCTGGACTGATAGAACCGAACGCCGGCAAAGATCAACGGATCGTTGACGACGATTTCCTTGCGCTGCAGTTCTTTTCCGTCCTGGGTGACGGCAAGCTTCGACCACCACCTTTTCGGACTTCCGTCCTTATAGTTCTCTTGCCCTGCGCCGTCGCACCGCACGGCGAACGGAAGCTCCCTGGTGCCGCCGTCCCGCAACGTGACCGTGCTGACGCTTTGTCCCTTTTGCAGCGAAACGAAGCCCCGCCAGCCGTACACGCCGTCGATAATGCCGCCCAGAAAGATCAGCAGAAGGCTGGCGTGTACGATGTACACCGCCATCTGGGACAACCGATTCCGTTCGGCGAAGATGTGCGCGACGCCGTTCCGCACAATTCGTTCCGGATGAAAACCCGTGTTGCGGAGCGCCCTCTCGATCGCGCCCAGACCGCCTTCCTCATCGGCGAGGGGAATTTGCTTGTGCAGGGCGACTCCACGACGGAATGCCTCGTCGGTTACCTTGTACGGACGCGCGAAATAACGCCATGCATTCGGAAACCGTTCGATCGACGCTGCAATGATGGAGATGCTGACCAGTCCGAGCATCAACACGAACCACCAGGCGTGGAAGACATTGGTGAGGCCGACGGAGTCGAGGATTCTCAGCATCAACGGCGAATAGGCGCGCTGCATTTCGTCGGGGTCTGTCATCGGCCGCTGCAGGATCAGTGTGCCCGCCGCCGAAACCACTACCACGGCTATTAATAAAACGACCCCCGTCTTAATCGAACTGAGTGTTCGCCACAGTCTCCGAGCGAGTTGATTGAGTCCCATATATCCCCTCATTCTTCACTCCTGAACGCAGTTTGCTGGCCAATCCGCCGTGGTTCCGAAACTGCTGATGTACCAGTATTTGCCGCCCTGGAGCGAAATTCCCCACCACCCCACTTGGGCCATATCGCGCACCCATCTCCTTGTATAGCGGGGATATCGCGCAGGTCACGTGATGGCCATCACAGGCCGACGTGACCTCCGTCCTACTCGCTTGCTGTGAGAACAGTTGGAATGTTCCCTAACGGGAATCGACTTACCGATTTCTGTTTCGGAACAGGCAATGAACGTCGGAAAACGGAGCGCGGAGTGCTTGGGGCATTTAACCACCCTGGCTGTGCCAGAAAGCCCAGCAACTAACTCCATCACCGCGCTGCTGGGTTTCGCTACTGAGCGGCCGAATTCCAAACAAACTCAGCGACAGGCACTTACAGGTGCTGTGCAAAATTGCAACATTTGGGCTGCTTACGGCTACTGCCGTGCACAGCTGCGAGTGGAGGCTGTTGTGAAGCACATCAGTAAATTCGCCCTCCTGCTCCTGCTCATGATCGCAGCCGCCAAACTGCCCGCGATCGCAGCTGAGCACCCCATCAAGCTGGACAAGGATGCCGACTGCGCTTCTTGTCACGAAGACAAAACCAAAGGTAAGGCGGTCCATTCGGCAATCGCCATGGGTTGCACGACCTGCCATGACGTGAAGACGGAAGGCGAAACCACCGCCGTCAATCTGACCTCCCCCAAAGATCAGCTCTGCTTCACTTGCCACGACAAGGCAAAAGAAGAGGTGAAGCACGGCCCCTACGACAAAGGGAGTTGTGTTACCTGTCACGACCCGCACACCAGTGATTATCCCAAGCAATTGCGGGCAGAGCTGAATTCCAGTTTCTGCCTGGAATGCCATGCCTCCCGCAAACAGCTAGGTGACAAGGTGGCCATCTTCAAGTCGCAAGAGATGACCCGCGACGAATTCCTCGAAGTCCCCAAGATCTTCCTCAGCTTCGATATGGCATCCGGCCACCCGATTGACAAACATCCGACCACAGGCGTTCCGAACCCCTTGAAACCCGAAGAGAAGATGACCTGCCTCAGTTGCCATGCGGTGCACGCTTCGAACGAAGCGAAGCTGCTTCCGCCGCCCGATAAGGAAGGGCGCGACATCTGTGCGCAGTGCCACCTAATCGTGGATTCGGCCGCGGAAGCCAAAGCCCTCAAGCAAGGGGAAGCCCTTGAAGCGCAGCGGATGGAGAAGCTGAAGAAGGAAAACCCGAACGCCGGGAAGCCGGCAAAACGATATCGCACAGGGGAGCGAGAGCAATGACGACCAAGCGATCACTTGTGCTCTTCCTCATGGTCCTCGGCATTCTGCCGGAGATGGGCTTCGGCAAGAAGAAGCAGGAGCAGCCGAAAATCGATCCAAGCACTCTGGTCTGGCCGATGGCGCCGGACAAGCCGCGAGTCCGGTTCATCGAGATGTGGGAAAACAACCTGCAGATCGAGCCCGTCCGGAAGCGTAGCTGGGCTGACCGGCTCGCCGGCGTATCCGACAAGAACATGGTTGAGGATTTTGGAAAGCCGGCGGGTGTAGCGACCGATTCCAAAGGCAGGATTTTTGTAGCCTCACTTAACCGCGCGATCGTATATGTGATCGACCGCGAGCATCGGCAGTTACTCCGGATCGCAGGGGACAACGGAATAGCGTTCCGCTCGCCCGTCGGTATCGTTGTCGACGATAAAGACAACGTCTACGTTTCCGACTCGCAGTTGCACCTCGTCACCAAGTTCAATCCGGAGATGAAGATGGTTGCGACCTTCGGCAGCGATGAGGGGATGGTGTCGCCGGCCTACATGGCCTTTGATGAGCAAAGGCGTCGAATCTACGTTGCCGACACTCGTGCGCAAGTCATTTTCGTCTTTGATGTCGACAGCCTGAAACTCCTCAAGAAAGTCGGCAAATTCGGCTCTAAGAAAGACGAGTTCCAGTACCCCGTGGGAGTCGGAGTGAACCGTCAGGACGGCAGTTTCGCCGTGACGGACACCGGCAGTTGTTCCGTAAAAGTATTCAGCGCTGATTACAAATTCGTCCGCACATTCGGAACGCAGGCCATGTCACCGGGCAACTTTGTACGCCCCAAGGGAGTGGCGTTCGACAGCCAGGGAAACATCTGGGTGGCTGATGCGGCATTCAACAATTTCCAGATCTTCGCTCCGACCGGCCAGGTCCGGATGTTTGTCGGATCGCCGGGAATCGGGCCGGGTCAATTTCAGCTTCCCAGCGCGCTTTACATAGACAAAAACGATCGCGTGTATGTGGGCGATCAGCTCAATGGGCGCGTCCAGGTCTTTCAGTTCCTGGGCGGGAACTAACAAGTTCTGTTGCGCACCCGAGTGTGCGACGGGAGAAGGCGGTCATGGGTATACCCGCTAGCAGTAAATCATCAGGAGGTCTAATGAAAACGCTACGCGTAGTCCTGGTAGTCATGATGGCGTTGATCGTTCTGTCCAGTCTGAGCTTTGCCCGCGTGGACAAGGCCCTGATCATCAATGGACCGCATGATCTGCGCAGCACGGGCGCGGGCGGCACGGGAACCGGCGTGAACGGTCCCTCGTACGCACTGTGCAACTACTGTCACGTTGCTCACAAGTTCGCCGGCGATGCGCAGTACGGCGGCTTGGGCGCCAATGGTCCCGCACAGCTGTTGTGGAACCACACCCTTAGCACGTCCACGGCTTACACCGTGTACAACAGCTGGACCATGCAGAACAAGGATATTGCCAGTCTGCAGACGACCAGCAATCCCAATGCTGATCTGAACAACCCGAGCGTGATGTGCATGAGCTGCCATGACGGTACAGTCGCCCTGAACTCGACTTATACCGGCACGATCGGCAGCAATGGCGCGCTAACCTCAGCCGACATCATCAACCCGGCAGACGCGAACAAGACCCACCCGGTCAACTTCACGTATGACGCCACCCTGGCAGCCAATGCCGGAATGCGCGTTCCCGCCGGCACCCAAGGCGTAGACGCCAACACCGGTAACGCTGTGGTTCCGTTGTTCGGTGGCAAGATGCAGTGCGCCACCTGCCACGAGCCGCACACCAACACTCACCTGTTGTTCCGCAACTTCAAGGCGGTGTACACGGCCACCAATGGTTCCTGGTGCCTGTATTGCCACTCTGACCAAACCGGTTCAATCCAGTAGTGACCTGGGAGGGGAGAGACCCTTCTCCCCTCTCAATTTTCAGATGTGGGGATGGCACGTGATAGGGGGTGAGATGTGAAATGGCACTGGATCATGATCGGAATCTTGCTGCTCGCGCTGGCGGCCAGTGCCCCGACGTTCGCCCAGTACCAGTACGAGCAGGAGATTCCAAAATGGAGTCTGAGCGGCGATCTGGGATTTGATTTCAACCATGACCGGCTCGCATCGCGCGGCACTGGCTTCCAGGGGGCCAACTCGACGAATCAGTACGGCGGTACTGTCGATGCCAACCTGCATGGCTTCTTGTTCAATCCGCTGTTCCTGGATTTCAATGCGACCGTCAACGACTTGCAAAGCAGCAGCGGTTCTCAAAGCAACGTGGACAACGGTGCCAGCCTGCCTACGATTAATAACCGCACCGGCGCTCTGAACTATTCCTTCAATGGCATCTTTTTAAGCGGCCGGAGCATGCCGCTCATGTTTCATTACATAAAAACCGATGCGGGGCTTACATCCACGCTGCTTCGTCACAACCAGGGAACGCGCGAGTACGGATTTGATTGGCGTCCCAAGCTCCCTTACATTCGCAGCATGTATGTCACTTACCGCGACAACACGTCCGATGTGGCTGTCCCGACGTCCTTGTACCAGACCAACAACGCCCAGAAGACCTTCCAGCTCAATGCCAATGACAACCTTTTCGGATGGGACTGGAACACCAGCTTTTCCGATTTGGCGCAGAATATCGGCTCGATCGGGCTTGCCATTCTTCCGCAGAACATCATTGACCACGCCTGGAGCCACAACTTCGATATTCGCCGCGACTTCTTCGACCGGCTTTTCACGTTTTCCGCGGGAGAGAATGTGACGCGAGATCACAGCCTTAGTCCGGAAGGGCGCAGCCAGTTCAACCTCTTGGGCTATCACAGTAATCTGATCTTTCGACCAACGGAGAAAGTCTGGGTTGGCACGAACTACTCGCATGAAGAATTCGAGAGCGGGCTGTCGGAATCGTTCATCGGTCCAGGGGTTGGACCCGGCAATACTTTTACTCTGCCGTTCACCCGTATCGATTCGATTTCCGGCAATGCCAACTACCGGCCCTATAGCTTCTTCAATCTTAATGGCAGCGTTACCTACAGCAGGACAGATACGCCAACAGTGTTGGAAACTCTGGAGAAGACCATCACTCCGCAGGTGACCGCAACGGTGACAAGGCGCTGGCGTGGTTTTGAACTGAACGGTGTCGCCGGCGGCGGCTATCGCCTTACGACCAGCAACTTGGGGAACTCCGCAAACGGTGGGCTGTACAATTTTTCGGCTACGGCAGCCCGAGGCAGTCTTAACAACTTGCGCTGGACAACAGGGTTTCAGCTGACTCACGACCTCCTGCCGCAAATGATCGGTTCCTACACCAATACGGGACGCTGGAATCTCGAAGCCGAAACCTATCGCTTTGCGAATTGGCGGTTCAGTGCCGGGGTCGACTATAGCCGTTACGACAATCTCACGGTCGGCGGCAAGTTCGCCACGAATGCCTGGGGCTTCAATGTCGGAGCGCAACGCGAACGTTATGGCGCGCGCTTTTACCAGACCTACTCGACGGGCAACGGCGCGATCTTCCCCGGTTTTGTTCCGGCTAATGAATACATCGTCCACCTGCCGCTCGATCAACTGGTGGGATCGCCTCTCCTCGATCGGACGACCCGCCTCACCGGGCTAACCGGTTTCTATATCTGGCATCGTTGGGTTGTGAATGGAACCATGACTCGCGAACGCGATTTGTTGCCAATCAATAATCAGACCTTCAACTATATAAACGTCGTTGTACGCTACTCGCTTGGCAAGTTTACGCTGGACGCCGGCTACAGCCGCAATCTGCTGGAAACGAACCCGGATGGGTTGCACCTTAACGGAACGGTGTTCAACCGCTATCGTATTCGGCTAACGCGTTCGTTCAATGTTTTCTAGCTCTGGCCCTGAAGGTTGTAATGTTCGACTCGACAAATCCCGCAAAAAGAATGGCCGGGGCCGCACTGTTAGCGATGCTCGTGCCCGTCTCTATTTTCCTCGCGCAGCCCAGGATCGAGGCCGTCGATCATCAACCGGCCCGGAACCTTCCTTCGCAGCTGGAATGGGTAGGTACCGTACGCAACGCCGGGGACGTGCTCGGAAAACAGTCCCGTTTCAAGTGGTTGCTGAAGAAAATCGCAGGCTTGGATGACCGCAGCCGCGCCATGCTTGCTCCCTATGGGATCGCCGTGGACTCTAAAGGCCGCATGCTGGTGGTCGATACACGCGCCCGCCTCGTGCACATGTTCGATCCCGAAAACCACAAATACAAAACCTTTCACCCGCCTGACAAAGACCCGTTCGCGTCCCCCATTGCAATTGCGCTCGATGGTGCGGGGCTGATCTACGTCTCCGACTCAGTCCGCTCTCGCGTCTACGTGTTTAATCCCGAAGGGAAGTTCTTGAGAAGCATCGGCGCAATCGGCAAGAACGAAAGCATCTTCAAGCGTTGCACCGGGCTCGCCGTGGATCGCAAGCTGAACCGCTTGTATGTCGTCGACACGATTGCCATGAAAGTGATCGTGCTCGGACTCGACGGCAAAGTCATTAATCGCTTTGGCGACCGTGGAATCCGGCCTGCCGAGTTCAACTATCCGACTCAGATCGCGGTCGCTCCCGACAGCACTCTCTGGGTCGTCGATTCTTTGAACTTTCGGGTACAGCACTTCGACCCCGAAGGCAAGCCACTGAGCGGATTCGGGCGGCTTGGAGACAGCTTTGGCGAATTCGATAAAGCAAAAGGTATCAGTCTCGACAGCCATGGAAACGTCTATGTAGTCGATGGCTTCCGGGACCGCGTCCAAGCCTTTTCGCCACAAGGCAAGCTACTGTTCTTTTTCGGGCACACCGGTCCGGGTGAGGGGCAGTTCTTCTTGCCCACCGGGATCGTGATCGACAGCAAGGACCGCATCTACGTCGCCGATAGCTATAACCGCCGCATACAGATGTTCCACCTCCGGGCCGACGCCAGGCTGGACGGATCGCCCGATCCTGGAGGTTACTGATGCGCCGCTCATTGGTGGTTATCGCTGTGGCTTTGATCGTGGGCTCAATAGCGCCCCTGCGGGGAGTCGACAAAGCCGTCATCATCAACTCCCGGCATGACCTGCGTGCCACCTCCACGGCCACGATCAAAGCTGCAGGACAGGTGAACTCGGGCGATCAGCTTTGCGTCTTCTGCCACACGCCGCACAATGCCAACCCTGGCACGGAACTGTGGAACCAGACAATGGGGAATACGCCGTTCGGCAGCTATACGAGCACAACTCTGCAGTCCACGGTTGGACAAGTGAGCCAGCAGGACGCGTCGAAACTCTGCCTGAGCTGTCACGACGGTACGATCGCCCTGGGAGACACCATCCGCAACGGCCAGGTTGCATTCGTGCAAGGCACCTCCTATCAACTACCCGCAACCAGTTCCTCCAACCTGGCGGGCGGCGCGGGATATGGTTTCAGCGACGATCATCCATTCGCATTTACGCCGAATCTGTCCAACTTGGAAATGCAGGCGCCCCCGCCCGGAGACCGCGTTCACCTCATTAATGGAAGCATTCAGTGCACCAGTTGTCACGATCCGCACAGTGAATTCGCGGATGCCACCCAGGGCAAGTTCCTGGTCAAACTGAACCAGGGATCCGCGCTGTGCGTGAGCTGTCACCAGAAGACTGGGTGGGTAGGCTCTGCACACCAGAAGCCACCCGATCCGGTGCAGGACGCGAAGTACACGTCACTGCAGGGCGCTCACACCGGCTATATCGGCGTAGCCAACAATGGTTGCGAAAGTTGCCATAAGCCGCATGCACCGCAAGTCGGACAACGCCTTATCAAACTCCCGGAAGAGAACACCTGCTTCCAGTGTCACGACGGGTCGGTTACCAATCTCAACCTCAAGATCGAGTTTGGCAAGCAGTACAAGCACCCGGTAATGGTCACGCCTTCCGTACATGATGATTCGGAAAGTCCTAATTCGGCGCAATTCTCGTTGCCCGAGACCTCTCCCGGCAGCCAGCGCCACGCCGAGTGCTTCGATTGCCACAATGGGCACCAATCCCAGGCGACTCCGCAGGGCTACACCCCACAACCGCCCCGGGTGACGCCTCCTATCCTTGGTGTCAAGGGTCAATCCACCGCGAACAGTTACGTGCCGCAAAGCAGCAATGAATACGAGATCTGTTTCAAGTGTCACGCCGACAGCCGCAACAAGCCGCAGTCCACGGATACCGGGACGGCTGGCGTAGGCTACGGCCGGGACCCGCAACGCCAATATGATCTCGGCAATCCCAACGCGTACAACACCCGCATCGAGTTCACGACAGCGATCTCATCCCATCCCGTCGCGCTTCCGGGGACGGTGCCTCAGTCCGAGGTCCCCAGCCTGCGTCCTTTCATGGTTTCCTTAAATGGCACGCCCATCAACACGCGGCCATTGACCGCCACCACCCAGATCTACTGCAGCGATTGCCACAATAACGACACGGGACGGCAGACCGTAGACGGCGGAATCGGCCCGAGTGGTCCACATGCCTCCAGTTTTCCGCACCTGCTGGAGCGCTCGCTGATGATGGAAACTCCGCCTGCCAGTCCGGGTGGCGCATCCGCTGGACTGGGCGGATACAGCGTGAACAATTTCATGCTTTGCAACAAGTGCCACGATTTGAGCGTCGTCCTGAGCAGTTCCAGCACGTTCCCCCTGCACGCCGAGCACATGCAGGACGGTGCTTCCTGCGACACTTGCCACGCCCCGCATTCCTCAGCGACACAGATGCTGGTGAACTTTGATACCAGCGTTACCAGTGCGAATCCCGTGTGGACCCGCACCGCTCCGGGCCAAGGCAGTTGCACCCTGAGCTGCCATGGCGAAAACCACACCGGCTACAAATACCCGTGATTTCATGGAGCGCCAACGTGTGACATACGTCACATTGGATTGTGACCGGCACAACAGGAGCAACTTGCGGGCATTTCTATACTCGGGTTGAGAGTTGAGCGAGGATGGATATGAATAAGCGCGGCATCATTGTTCTCATACTGCTGTCGGTCGGGTTGGCCGGGTGTTCCTCAAATAGTCCTACGACTACCGAAGGGATCGGTACCTGGTTGAGGCTGAAATCCGCCCTGAAAGCCCGGTTCACGAGCGGGGAGACAGCACTCCGCCAGGCCGGCGAGGCCAAGGCGGCTGCGAAAAGCTACAAGATGCGAGTGGAAATGCGTCTGCATCCTGGCGATCCCTTCGTAACCGTCGAAGAGGTGGGCTGTCCCGATCGGCAGAAAATGACCGCCAGCCTCGGCGACCGACCGATGTACGAGGCCGTCCGTGTGGCCAAAACCAGTTACGTGATGGAGCAGGGCAAGTGGGTCCAGAGCCCGATTCCCCCCGAAGTCTTTCCCTGCGGCGACCAGCCGGGAGCGCCGGCACCCTGGGCCATTTTGAACGAAGGCCGCGATATGAGCAGCGCCCTCGCGCAACTCGTTTCCAAAGCCAAGGCACAGGTCTCGGTCGGGAACCTGATTGTGGCCAACGGTTCGACGTGCCAGGAGTGGGAGGTCACGTTCGGTCACCCAGGCAGCAAAACCCCCAACAACGCGCCCGGTATGGGCAACATGCGCTACACGATCTGTATCGATACGGAAACGAATCTTCCTAACCAGGTAGTGATGGGAACCGGTGGAATCATTATCAAGTACTACGACTGGAACAAGCCGGTGAACATCAACGCGCCTGTGTAAAGGGTCAGCTCTCGAAAGCCGTGCGTAGGAAAGATACGATCTGCCATCCGTCCATGTATTTGTAGGGCGTCTCTCCGGTCGTGTAGTGGCCGCAAGGAAGCACTACGACCTTGTGATCTAGTCTGTGGCGCGCAAACTCCGCGACGATTTGCTCCGAGAATTGTGGCAGGAATGTCAGATCGTATTTTGCGTATACGATCAGCGACTTGCGCGCATGGCGCGAAAACTGAGGGAAGTACGACATCGGGCTAATGGCCGCCCACAGCGCGCGCAGGCGGTCAACATCAATGTGAGATTCAATTCCGGCGCGAATATGGCGCGTCGATTGGCCATGCCAGACCACGTCGGCAAAGTACGTTGACGCATGATTGAACGCGGCCACGCGAATTCGCGGATCGTGAGCGGCTGCCAAAAATGCATAACACGAGCCCAGGCTCGTACCGACGATCCCTAACCGGCTATATCCCTGCGATTCGAGCCAATCCAGGCAGGAACGCACGTCCACCACTCCCTGTCGAGCGGCATCAAGCGTTCGTCCGATGTTTGCGGACACGGCATAGTCGGCGCGGCGAATCTCTGCCGGCATGCGGATGTCGTGGTACGGCATGCTGAGGCGCAGCACCGCGATTCCCATGAGGTTCAACGCGTAGCACAAGCCTGTGTAGGCAACCGCGTCGGAATTCCAATGCGGAAGTAGGACAACGGCACGACGCCCGCGCGCGGGAAACCAGCGCGCATTCGCCAGATTGTTTTCCGGATAAGGCGAACGTACGGCGGAGGTGAACCGGAGAAAACTTGTGTGCCGGCCCCTTACCTTCTGTTCCAACTTTGGATCAGGTATTTCGCGGGTGCTGAAAACCTGGACTTCCCGCCGTTCCAGGCGGAAATCGGAAGGCGTTTTGTAGGAATAGAACTCGTCGCTGTTGGCGACGATGCGGCGATTGTAGTCGGCGAAAAATTTCTCGGGATCGGGAGGCATTTGACCGGCCGGACATCCGTTACGGCACGGCCACTCGGTGGCGAACTCCAAGCCCCACTCCAGCGGACGCACAACTCGGTTGTTGTCCACCGACGTGAGCTTGTGCTCCCAGTCGTACATCCACTGCTGATAACGCGAGCCCATTGAATGGGTTCAGCATAACAGAGCACAATACAGCAGTCAGCGACTGCGCACCAAGCGGGCAAAAGCAGCATTTAGTAATCACCAATCACCATTTAGCAAGAACTAGCGACCGTGAGTACTACCCGACACCTTGCGGGCGAACTAAGCCTCTTTCAGCTGCGCCGGTTTGACCTCGCCGTTTTCCGAAACCCACTCCCAAACACGGCGGCCGCTCTGGTTTACCAGGCTTCGCGCCTCGCCGTACTCCACGAGCCGGTTGAGCACTGTAGTCACGGAAGCCAAAGGGTCTTTGTGGCGCTCCAGCAGGTGAGGAACTCTTTGGCGGATCTGGTCGGAGACTTCGCGCGCTGCCAGTGGACGGTTTGCTTCCATGAGAACCATGCGACACGCCTTGGTAAAACCTGGCTGTCGACCGCTGCGCTTGCGATCGATCAGTTCCAAAAGATCGTCATTGAGGATCTCATCGCCAAACATGTTGGCCAGTCCCGCGATGGTCTGCTTCACGGTTCCGATCCTCTTCATAATCTCTGCTCTTTGTTGGAGCAGCGATTGCAACTCCTCTTGCGCTGACCTGACGACCTGCTCAACGTGTACCTGGTTGGTGTCGCCAAACTGCCCGCTTTGGCTAGCGGTTATCCCTAGAGCTGCTTGCATGACTACCTCCCACTCCCGGTTGCTGCCCCAACCCCCAAAACAAGGGTTACCCAGTAGTCTGATACGAAAGCTTTGCGTAACCGGTTCCCTGAACGGCGACGTCGGTTCCGATTCCGCGCCTGTGATTGTTTAGACGGAAGAGCTACAAAAAAGTCATGTTGCAGGCGACCGGATCCTTGACTGTTCGAACATTCCGGCAAGTCATTTAGACGCAAAGGGCTAGCCTGATGGATCTACGGATCTGGCGTCCGCCTTATCTTCTGGCTCCTTTTTCAAAGCGGCGCATCTAAGCCCGGAGCAGTGGAAGCATCATCTTGCCGAACGGGCTCGTTCTTGAAGCTGTTTGCCGGAGGGGAAATGCTCGCAGAAGCCAAAACTGCTACTGGGCGACTGGCAGAACGCCTCGGAGATGCTCGTCAGCGCACGGATGATCTGTTCGCGATCGTTCGGCCCGATTCGTTATACGAGCGCCCAATCCCCGAGCGTCATCGAATCGTGTTTTACATAGGACACCTGGAGGCGTTCGACTGGAATCTATTGCGCGAACGCGTCCTCGATCAGAGGGCCTTTGACCCGGAACTGGACCGCCTTTTTGCCTTTGGTATTGATCCGGTCGACGGTGGGCTGCCAACCGATAAAGTCTCCGATTGGCCTTCGATGGATATCGTCCAGCGCTATGTGGGGCACGTCCGTCAGAGATTGGATTCGGCGCTGCCGAAAGTCCTTTCAGATAGTCTCAACTCCGACGCACACCAATTGCTCAATGTAGCTGTCGAGCACCGCCTGATGCACGCCGAAACACTGGCGTACATGCTGCATCAGATGCCAGCTGATCGTAAGCTAGCACCGTCTGGACGTCCCGAGCCTATCGTTCCGCCTTTCACTCCTACGGTGGTCAAGATTCCCTCCGGCTCGATAAGCATGGGATTGCGGCGCTCAGACAACGGTTCTTTTGGGTGGGACAACGAGTACGAAGCTCATGAAGTGGGCGTCCCCGCCTTTGCCATCGACAAGTACAAGGTAAGCAATCGGCAGTATCTGGAATTCGTAGATGCCGGCGGATATGACGAGCCACTCCTGTGGACAGCTGCTGATTGGCAATGGAGAAAGCAGCAGGACATCTCTCACCCGGTGTTTTGGCGGAAGTCGGGCAACACGTGGCTCTACCGAACCATGTTCGGCGAAATTCCTCTCCCCATGGACTGGCCCGTCTATGTCAGTCACGCCGAGGCTGCCGCCTTCGCACGCTGGGCCGGCAAATCGCTGCCCACCGAAGAGCAGTGGCAACTTGCCGCCTACGGAAACAACAATCATGGGAGAACGACCGCACCTGATTCGTTGGCGGGGAATTTCGATTTTGAGCGTTGGGATCCTGTGTCCGTAGCATCCCCGCACCAGACGGAAAGCTTCTTCGGAGTTGCCGGCATGTTTGGTAACGGTTGGGAGTGGACCTCGTCGGTTTTCGGGCCATTTCCAGGGTTCGAAGCCTTTTCCTTTTATCCGGGATATTCGGCCAACTTCTTTGATGGACAGCATTACGTGATGAAAGGCGGATCGGCGCGCACTGCCGCCTGTATGATGCGCCCCTCGTTCCGCAATTGGTTTCAGTCGCATTACCAGTACGTCTATGCGGGATTCCGCTGCGTGATCCACTGAGTGTCCGGAGACCTGACAAATGCTGGCACATTCGATTACCCCCGATCCGGTTTATGATTTCGCCGCAGAAGTTCGCGCCGGTCTGACCCGCTTCGGTCAAAAAGAACTACCCTCAAAATATCTTTATGACGCCGTTGGCTCGGCCCTCTTCGAAGTCATCAGCGTTCTCCCTGAGTACGGATTGACGCGCGCCGACGAGCGGCTCTTGCGTCGCCACGCCTTCGACATCGTTGACCGCCTGCCGCGCCCGGTGATCGTTGCTGAACTGGGGAGCGGTAGTGGAAAGAAAACTCGCTGGATTCTGGAAGCTATTTGTCGCCGGCAGCATACATCGTATTACCCAATCGAGATCTCCCGCAGCGCCCTCGATATGTGCGCGCGTGAACTCGGTGACATCGAGCCCATGAGCATTGTCGGTTTCGAGCGGGAATACCTCGATGGGCTGCTGGAAGTGGCGGCTCGCCGAAAGGCTCACGAGCACATCCTGGTGCTGTTCCTGGGAAGCACGATCGGGAATTTCGACCGGCCCGCCGGAATCGACTTCCTGCGGCGAGTGCGGCGAATCCTCAGCGCTGGCGATTGTCTCTTATTGGGAACCGATTTTGAGAAACCGATTCCGCAACTGCTGGCCGCCTACGACGATCCGCTCGGCGTCACTGCCGCCTTCAATCTCAACCTCTTGGCACGCATCAACCGCGAACTGGACGGGAACTTTGTTTTAGACAACTTCAAACATGAAGCGCGCTTCAATCCTGAAGCACGCAGCGTGGAAATGCATCTTCGTTCCAAAAAATCGCAGGAGGTGAAGGTTCGTCGGGCCGGTTTGTCAGTGAAGTTTCGCGAGGGAGAAAGCATCTGGACCGAGAGCAGTCACAAGTATTCGCCCGGGGAGGTTTGTGACATTGCCGTCAATTCGGGTTTCCGCTGTGACGCACAATTTGTTGATGATGATTGGCCCTTCGCCGAAAACCTGCTGATAGCGGAGTGAGGCGCTACCGCTTTTCCCAATTCCTGCCGCCATCACCGGTGGCCCAGCTCTGGCCATCGGCTGTAGTGAGGGTCCCGTGCTGCACGTCGCTGAACTCGATCCGTGTTATATCCGCTGAAAGGATCTTGCCGCCGGCAGCCGGGATGACGCGTACCCAGTGTAATCCGATGTCAGAGGAGTGATACAGGAGTCCGGCGCGTCCGCCGACCCATACTTCCATTCCGTTCGACGCCAGCGCCCTAAATCCGGCTTGATGGTCGACCTGGATCTTTTCCCAGCTTGCTCCGGAATCGAACGACCGCTGCGGCAACCCATCTTCGGAAAGCGTCCATTTGGGAGTCTTCAGATTCGGCATGAAGCCGGCTCGAGCCGATGCAGCCGTGTCGAGGACGCCGCGATTGCCATCTGGGGCCGGAGCCGCAGCGCTGTCTTCCTGTCGTTTCTTGGTCTTGGCGAGATCCGCAGTCTCGCTTTGCACCGGCGGAGCAGCCGTGGCCACTGTAACCGGCTGTTTCAGAACCATGCTCCCGGAGGTTGGCAGCGTCCGCTCTAGTTCATCGGTGCCGCTGTCCGCGCTTGTTTTCGGAATACTTTCTTTCGGAATTGAAAGATCTTTGGCTCGCGGCGAGTCTGCGCGCCCAACTACATTTGCCGCATTCGTCCCGACTACGCCTCCGACTACCTTGGTGTCGGCAGGTTTGTTCTCGAATGCTCGGGTGGGTGTCGGGGCGGCCGGCGCCAACACCGCGTACGCTGGGGAATTCTCTGCTTTGGCCCTCATTGAGCGATCAAGCAGCTTCTCGTCAGGCTTTGATTGCGCTATTTTTCTGGCGGCTTTCCCTCGTACCGAGGACGTCGACCCGTGTGGAATGTAACGTTCTTCAGTCGCCTGTTCCTGATTGGAAGGAGCACTCCTGATCGCGCTCGCAGGCGCTTGGTCACTTTCCGCCGTTGGAGCCGGGGCTCTCTGTTGTTCTGCCGTTAAAGCCTGTTTGTCCGAAGAGATGCGGGATTCGGCCGTCAGGGACGCCTGTTCCTTTGGCCGATACCCGATGAACACCGCGGCACCGACAACGATCACACATGCTGCAGCGGCACCCCACCGCAAAACCGGCCAGCGCAGCCATGAACTGCCCATGCTGCGGCTGACGGCCTGCGGAGACATGGTCGCCGGTGGTACGGCTGCGAGTGCCAGAACTTGGCGGCACAAAGCACACTGGCCTAGATGAGCAACTACTTTTTCCCGCTCGCGCTCGGTAAGGCGATGCTCGGCGAAGCCGGTCAGCAGGTCGGCGTCGGGATGCTGGTCGGGAGCTCCGACCCGCAGCCGATCCCATACGATTCTAGGCAGCTGTTCCATACAGCGTGTGATTAATCCTGACCTTCTCCGGCGCGGATGATCTTCTCTTTAGAGAACGCTGCCGGGGCCTTTTCTTGCGCCAGGTTTTGGCGGATATCTACTGTAAGATCACGAACATCCACTTCCATGGCCTCTTCGGCCTGCCGCCTACTCATGCCCTCGGCCAACAACCGGGCCACGATGTCCTTTCTTAGCCCCCGAACCAGTTTTTCCAGGCGTCTGCTGATGGTCGATTCATGTACTCCCAGAATACTCGCAATTTTCGCCAAGGTAAGGTCGTCCAGGAAGTAATAGGCCAGAATGCAACGCTCTTCATCGGCAATGGCACCCAGGGCAGCGTCGATGGCGGTGTTCAGCCGGGGATCCACTTGCTGTTGGGGCTCCGGCGAGGCGGCAACGAATTGCTTGCCTTCCTCACTTTCCTCGTCCAGACTGACCGTCTTTCGGCCTCCGCGATATTCATTGACTTGCCTTTGCGCAAGCACCGTTCGGAGCCAACCCTCCAAGGATCCGCGGCCATTGTAGTAGGACAGCTTCGAAACTCTCGCGCCCTCCTTCATCGCGGTACCGTAGAGATCCGCGTAAATTGATCCCGCAAGTTCACGCGCTTGAGATTCCTCGCGTGTTATTGCCAAAGCCGCGTCGTGCAACTTCTCGCGGTAGCGGATCATGAACTCCTGCCACGCCAGCTCGTTCCCCGCAGCGCAGGCGCGAGCAAGTACCAGTTCCTCAATTCGCAAAGTTCCGCAGAGCTCACGTACTTCCTGCTCCGAGGGCGTTTCCGAAACGTATTTCTCCGCGATACCCGCCAGAATCTCGGCCAGTTGATGCTCTCCCATGCCGTACTTCTCACCGCAGCCTTGTTCGTAAAGCTTGCGTAGGAGCGGCGCAATCCAGGCCCGCAACTGGGATCCGAGATGGGATAGGGGACACACTTGGCTGGATAGTAACAATTTTTTTGGATGCAAATGCAAGAAACGCCGCTTATGACGTTCTCTCCACAAGTCAGGATGGGAACAGGGCGCCCCGGGTGACGGAGTTGGCGCTGCACTCGGGGTGTCTTACACCCAGGAGGAACAACATGGAGCGCTTGGTGTTGTTCGCTGCTGTTCTAGTCTTGCTTGCGGGAATGGCCTGGCAAGGTGAAGCCTATAGTAGGCCCGAGCCACGCGGTTCCGGATACAAGGTACTGGCGCCCATTCACCAGGGCAATTTAACTGTTTTCCCAGTCGTTGGCTCCAAGTCTTTCGATACGGGACAGTTCCTCACACTTGATGAGGGCTTGCGGTCCGGGGACGTGATTGTCACCGAATCGGGCTCGATCCAGCCCATGATGCGCCGCCGTCGGGGCATTCAACCGCCGTATTCCCCCGAGGGTGCGCAGGTCAACAAGCTCATGCTTGTTAACAACTCTGAGCGGCCCCTTCTTCTTCTTGCAGGGGAGATCGTCACCGGAGGCAAACAGGATCGCATTATCGGAAAAGATCGTCTCATCCCGGCGGAAAGCGATCCAATCGACCTCGGCGTGTTTTGCGTTGAGCCGGGGCGCTGGGTTCAGACCAGCTCTAAATTCGACACCGCCATGGTCGGGGCCTTGGCATCGCCGAGCGTGCGCGGCAGGGCCATGGCCGACAAAGATCAGGCCAAAGTATGGTCGGAGGTGAGAAAGGCCCAGTCTGTAGTGGTCGGCGGCGCCGTGCCTCTGTCCTCGACTGAAACTGTCCAGGTTGAGGCCACGAGCTCCTACGCCCGGGTTATGGACAACAAGGCTGTACAAAAGCAGGTCGACTCGGTCGCACAGCCGATCGAAAACAGCTACCGCAGTCTGATCAAGCAACTGCGAGTTCAGAACGCGGTCGGCGTAGTCGTGGCCGTCAACGGCGAGATCATTTGGGCCGATGTCTTCGCCAGCACTGACCTCTTACAGAAATACTGGCCGAAACTGGTCCGTTCCTACGCAGCGGAAGCAATCCTTAATCGCGCTAGCAAAAAGGATGTTTCCGAGTCTGCAGCCCAGGCCTTTCTCGATCATTTGGACGGACGTCATGAATCCGTGGAGAGCGAACCCGGCCTGTACCGACAGACTGAAATCACGGGCGACGGATTCAAGGCGTTCGAATTGACCTCGTTGTTGCCGAAAACTGGATTCGATATTCACATCGCGAAGATGCTCGATTGACACAGCCGTCCCTCTGCGCCTCTGTTCCTTTGTAGTGCATGACGGCAAGGGAACAGGGGCGTCTGCTTTTCACGTTCCTCTAGTCTCCCGCTTCAGCCTCTCTTAACGGAAATGATGTAAATTACCGGAGTCTTCGAGCGAGCACCCTGCGGTGAAAGGCTGCCCATGAGGATCCGTCATCTTCCTGTACTGATCGCAATCAGTCTGTCGCTAGTTGCGGGCCTGATCGCAGCATCGAAACCTGGCTATCAGGTCATCAAGACCTACAAACTCGGCGGGGAAGGTGGTTGGGACTATCTCGCGTTCGACAACTCCAGCCATTACCTTTACATCTCACGTGGTACCCACGTCATCGTCTTTGACACGGACTCGGGGAAACAAGTGGGCGACATTGCAGATACACCGGGGGTACACGGCGTTGCACTTGTTCCGGAGCTAGGTCGATTATTTACCAGCAATGGGCGGGAAAACACCGTAAGCGTCGTGGACCTGAAGACACTTAAAACTTCCAGCAAGATTAAAGTCGGAGAGAATCCGGATGCCATTCTCTACGATCGTGCCAGCAAGCGGGTTTTTACCTTCAATGGACGCAGCCACGATGCGACCGCCATCGATCCGGAAAAAGGGACAGTCATTGGTACCGTCAATCTTGAAGGCAAGCCCGAATTCGCGGTCAGCGATGGGCAGGGTGGCATGTTCGTAAACATTGAGGATAAAAATCAGATTGATTCTGTTGATCCGGCCGCGCTGCAGGTCAAGGCAAGGTGGCCCATGGAAGGTTGTGAAGGGCCAACCGGCCTGTCGATGGACCGAAAGCATCGCCGGCTTTTTTCCGGCTGCGACAAGATGATGGCCATTGTCGATGCTGATTCGGGCAAGTTGGTTAGCCACTTGCCTATTTGCGACGGCGTGGACGCTACCGCTTTTGATGATGAGACGCAGCTTGCATTCGCGTCTTGTCATGATGGGAACTTAACGGTCATTCATGAGGATGCACCAGATCAGTTCACTGTGGTCGAGACTGTTCCCACTCAGCTGGGTGCGCGCACTCTGGCACTCGATCCCCAAACGCATAACATCTTTACCGTTACTGCGAAATTCGGAGCGCCTGCTTCGACTCCACAGAATCCCCACCCTCGGCCAGCGATTCAGCCCGATTCTTTTGTGCTCCTGGTGCTAGGCAAACGATGAGTAGGAATCGCTCCGGCCTGGCTACCGCTGTCTCGCCCTGTACCCGCACTCTGTGTCGAGCCGTGGCTGGGGCCTTGCTGATGATTGTCTTGTGTGATGTGTCGTTCGGCTACTCGGTGCTCACACATGAGCAGATCGTCGATCTACTGTGGCTTGACCAGATTCGCCCCATGTTGCTGCAGCGCTTTCCCGGTGTTAGCCCTGAGGATCTTCGAAAAGCCCACGCCTATGCGTACGGGGGATGCATGCTTCAGGACATGGGCTACTATCCTTTCGGCAACAAGTATTTCAGCGATCTTGTGCATTATGTTCGCAGCGGAGATTTCGTTGAGAATCTCGTAGAAGAGTCATCAAATCTCAACGAATATGCTTTCGCTCTCGGCGCCCTCGCGCACTACGCTTCCGACACCACGGGACATCCCGCAGTCAATCGGGTGGTTGCGATGGAGTTTCCGCGTCTTCGCCAACGGTATGGCGACCGCGTGACCTACGCCCAGGATCCGAAAGCCCACATCCAGGCTGAATTTGGTCTCGACATGGAGCAGGTTGCCAAGGACCGGTTCACGTCTGACACCTACCATGACTTTATCGGCTTCGAGGTCTCGAGCGGTGTCTTGCAACGTGCTTTCGAGCGGACCTATAACATCCCCCTGAAAAGCGTGTTCAGCAATTTGGATCTATCGATTGGCAGTTATCGGCGCGCCATCAGCAAGATCATTCCCAAAATGACCAAAGCCGCACTGCTGGCACACGGGAAGGATCTTGTGCGCGAGAAGCCAGATTTCAATAAGAAGAAGTTTCTGTATAACCTCTCGCGGGCCAACTACGAAAAGGAATGGGGAAAGACCTATCAGAAGCCGGGCATTGGTACTCGCATACTGGCGTTCTTTCTGAAATTCGTTCCCAAGATTGGCCCCTTCAAAGCCGTTGCTTTTAAGGATCCTTCACCGGCGGCCGAAGACCTGTACATGAAAAGCGTCAACGACACCGTCGAAGAATATCGACGCGTCCTCCGCGATGCCAAGGACAGGCACTTCGATCTGCCCAACAAGGACTTCGATACCGGACGGGAAACACGCGCCGGCGAATATGTGCTGACCGATCGCGCCTATGCTCGTCTTCTGAACGAGCTCGCCGAGCGCCGATTCACCACCGTAACCCCTGAGTTGCGCGCTGACATTCTCAAGTTCTATTCCAATCTGAATGCCCCGATCGCGACCAAACGGGACAAAAAGGGATGGGAACGAACAGTCCAGGAGCTGGATGCATTAAGGCAGCAGGTACCACAACCCGGGGCAATCCAGCCCGCCGCCATGATCGATTCCCATTCCGGCGCCGATAAGCAAAGGTGATCGTCGACGCTGTATCGCGCGTCCTTGACTTTCGACTACACTGTCGGCTGTAGCCCCGAGAGGCGATCCGCCAATTTGCCGCGGCCTGAGTCGCTGATGTGATTCACAATACGAGCCCGGCAATGCGATCCTCAGTTCGGCTTCCGGGGCTGGCCGTTGAAACTTACAACCGGAGGGTACCCTGATGCCCACTCCCGACGACAAGTTCTTTCGCGCAAAAATCACGCAGCGTATCGATATAGCCCCAGACCTGTGGTCTATCCGCGTGAACCCTGGGGGCGAGTTCAAGTTTCAGCCGGGGCAATACGCCACGCTCGGCGTTCAGGGACCTGACAAGCGCTCCGAGCGGCCCTACTCCATCGTGTCATCGCCGTACGAAGCGGAGATCGAATTCTTCTTTGAATTGGTCCCCCATGGTGAACTCACCCCGCAGCTCTACAAGCTGCAACTGGGGGACGAGATGCTTATGCGGAAATCTCCCAAAGGGCGTTTTTGTCTCGACTGCAAAACAACTCGCACCAACCACCTAATGGTCTCCACTGTCACAGGGTTAGCGCCGTTCATGAGCTATCTTCGTACTCTGACTCGAGACTACAAAGAAGGGAAGTTCCCGACCGGTCACAAGCTCTATCTAATCAATGGAGCGAGCCGCTCCTGGGAATTCGCGTACTACGAAGAAGTCCAGAAGATCGCCCCGGATGCCCCCTGGCTCACACAGGTGTTTACGATCAGCCGGCCCTGGGAAGACGACAAGTGGAAAGGCGAAGTCGGACGCGTGGATGACTTGCTCCGCAAGTACGTGGACATGTGGGGACTCACCGGCGATAACACCATCGCCTACCTCTGCGGTCATCCCGAGATGATCGAGCACGGCAAAGGCATTCTGAAGCGAAAAGGGTTCGCCAAGGAAGCGCTGAAAGAGGAGGTCTACTGGATTCCGGCAAAGGAAGCTGCAGGCGCCTGACTCAAAGCACAACTACGCGGCTGTTTCTCCGGCGACGCTACGTTTCCGCAGGAGCGAAGAACACCAGCACGTGCAATTCTTCATCGATGTCGAAGAACCTGTGCTCAAGGCCCGCGTCCACGAAGATCACCATGCCGGCTTTGACCTCTTGATCTTCTGATCCGACCCTCATCCGGGCTCGTCCGCGAACCACGTAGTACATCTCGTCTTGCCGGTGTGGCCTTTGTGGATCGGGAGCGCCGGCCGGCAACACATACATCCCCGCACTCATGGCCGGAATACGCAAGAACTCCTGGTACAGCCTGCCGCCTTCTTGGCGTTCCCGGTTCACATCGGCAAGATCGAAAAAGCGTTTCAACCGAAAGCTCCCGCAAAAAATATTTCCGTGTACTGCCGGACCAGATCTTCCTCTGTCAATCCGCCCTCGGGGCGGTACCACTGGTAAATCCAATTGATCATGCCCAGCAAGGCGAATGCTGCCGCACGGTGCGTGACATTCTTGCTGTTGCGTGCGCGCTGGACTTCCATGATCAACTGCTCGAGATAATGAATGTATCCCTTTTTCCGGATATTTACCTTCTTGCGCAGGCCCGGCGGCAACGGATGATTTTCGTGCAGAATCACGGTTATCTCGCGGTCGCGCGCCCGCAATACAAGCTCGATGTGCAATCGGATCAGGGCTCGCAGACGTTCTTCCGGGTCGGCAATGTCGCGAATGGGCGTGAGCACGCGATCCTCTGTGATGTCCATCGCGTGATTCATGATGTGATAAAGAATCTCGTCTTTGCTGCGGAAATGGTGATAGAGTCCGCCTTTGCTGAGTTTCAGTGCGGCGGAGATGTCATTCATTGAGGTGGCGTCGTAACCACGCTCACGAAACAGGCGGGCGGCCGTTCGCAGAATCTCAGGCCGAGCTCCGGTGCTGTTCTCGCGTGGCATGAACCCGACATGGTAACACCGGGCTTTCGTTCTCAGTCCCCAGTCCATGGTGCGTCGTCGAAAACTGGGAGCGAAGGACTAATGTGACAGCTGACAGCTCACCGCTTTATAGTTCCACCATGCGAGCCATTCTGGCTGGAGGCGGAACGGGCGGGCACGTCATCCCAGCCCTCGCGATCGCACAATGTCTGCAAGACTTGTATTCCGCTGAGGTCATCTTTATCGGAACGGCTCGAGGTATTGAGAATCGTCTTGTTCCCGCGGCTGGATTCCGTCTTGAGCTGGTCCAAGTTGGGGCACTTAAGAACGTCAGCTTTGCGACTCGATTGAAAACCAGTCTCGATTTGCCCCGGGCCATCTGGACCTCCGGGCAGATCATCTCCCGTTTTCAGCCAGCTGTGGTTATCGGTGTTGGCGGTTACGCCTCAGGTCCAGCCATGATGGCTGCATCGTTGAAGAGCGTTCCCACGATCGCCTTCGAACCTAATGTCGTTCCTGGCTTTGCCAACCGCGTGGTGGCTCCCATGGTCAGCGAGGCGGCGGTTCACTTTCTCGAAACTGGACGGTACTTTGGCCGGTTTCAAGTAACGGGTGTCCCCGTGCGACGGGCCTTTTTCGATATTGCCGGAATGCGGACCGGCGACCCCCGACCGACCCTGCTGGTTTTTGGTGGCAGCCAGGGTGCCCACGCGATTAACCAGGCGGTGCTTGATTCGCTGGAAGCTTTGCGCGCTGCTGTTCCGGGTGTGCACATCATTCATCAGACCGGTGAACGCGATTATGATATGGCGCAAGCAGCCTACCTGGACGCGGGCGGATCGGCTGAGGTGTATCCTTTCATCGATAATATGCCGGCGGCCTTCGCTCAAGCCGACCTAGTGCTCTGCCGGTCGGGGGCCAGCACCGTGGCTGAGATCACCGCAGCCGGAAAGCCGGCGATTTTCGTTCCGTTTCCAGGCGCTGCCGACGATCACCAAAAGCGCAATGCCCAGGCCCTGGTGCACGCTGGAGCGGCTTTGATGATCGAGCAGAAAGACCTCAGCCCGGAACGGCTCGTGGATACGGTGCAAGCGCTGCTGTGCGATGCTCCTCGACGCTTGAAAATGGCCGCTGCTGCCCGTGCTCTCGCACATCCGGATGCGGCTGGCGAGATCGCGCGCATGGCAGCCAGGCTTGCAGGGGTGAGCAGGTAGTATTTAGCAATCGGGGCCCGAGTAGACTCCGCTCTCGCTATACTTTTCTTTCGTACGGCTAACTAGTAGCCCCTGACGACTCTTTTTCATGTTCGCAAAAATTCAGCGCATTCATTTCGTGGGCATTGGCGGCATCGGCATGAGTGGGATTGCCGAGGTTCTGCTTAATCTCGGCTACAAGGTGTCCGGGTCGGACCTTAAAGGGTCGGCCGTCACCCAGCGGCTCGCTAATCTAGGTGCAACCATCTTCGAAGGACATCGTGCCGAAAATGTTGCGGGTGCCGAAGTCGTGGTGACGAGCTCCGCAATCTCCACCAACAATTCAGAAGTCGCGCAGGCTCACCAAAGCCATATTCCCGTAATCCGTCGCGCCGAGATGCTGGCCGAACTCATGCGGCTGAAATACGGAATCGCGATCGCTGGCATGCATGGAAAAACGACGACCACCTCCATGGTGGCCGCGGTACTCGCGGCAGGCGGTCTTGACCCTACCGTGGTTGTCGGTGGCCGAGTGGACGCCATGGGTTCCAACGCGCGCCTCGGAAAATCACAGTACCTCGTGGCCGAAGCTGATGAGAGCGACCGCTCCTTCCTTAATCTCTCGCCCATTCTCTCGGTCGTCACCAACATCGACCGCGAGCACATGGACTGTTACCGCAACATGCGCGATGTTCGGCGGACGTTCTTGGCGTTCATGGATCGCGTTCCGTTCTACGGCATGATCGTGGCATGTAATGACGATCCCATCCTCAGGCGTTTGCTCCCCCAGGTTCAACGGCGCACCGTCACCTATGGGACCCGGCGAGGATCGGACTTCCATATTTCCAGGACGAAGCGCCTGCCACTCGCGGCAGATCATCGCCCCGCCAGCCAGTTCGCGGTTCGGTTCCAAGAGAGGGACTTGGGACAATTTGTTCTTCACGTTCCTGGATCGCACAACGTACTGAACGCAGCCGCCGCGATCGCAGTTGGCGTAGGACTTGATATTCCAGTTGATAGCATTCGCAATGCTTTAGACAGCTTCCGAGGAGTAGACCGCCGCTTCCAATTGAAAGGTGAAGTCGGCGGAATAGCTGTCATCGACGACTATGGGCATCATCCGACCGAAATCAAGGCCACCCTGGCCGCCGCAAGTGAATGCGGGTACAAGCAAGTTCATGTGATCTTCCAGCCACATCGCTATAGCCGGACGCAGGCGTTGATGGACGATTTCGCTACCGCATTTCAGAATGCGGACACCCTGCGCGTTCTGGATATCTATGCGGCCAGTGAGCAACCGCTGGAAGGAGTCAATGCTGAAGCCCTGGTGCAGCGGATCAGGGATACAGGTCGGAATGTTGAATACACCCCCACGTTTTCTGCTGCGATAGACGCCGTGCTGAATGACGCCGCACCCGGCGACATGATTCTCACCCTCGGCGCCGGCAGCGTTTCTCAAATCGGCCCGATGATCCTTGATCGCCTGCGAGCCCGGTCCGGTGTTCCCGTGTAGGCATCCTTGTTGACTAAAACCCAGCGGCTGGCTCCGCAAAATGAAAAACCCTCCCAGTCAGCCTGAGAGGGCTAGCGAATGGCGGGATCCCGCAGCGACTACACGCGCACGACGTTAGCTGCCTGGAAGCCCTTGGGGCCTTTCAACAGATCGAACTCCACGGTTTCGCCTTCGTTGAGTGTGCGATATCCGTTCTCCTGGATGGCGGAGAAATGTACGAAGACGTCTTCCCCAGTGGAACGCTGAATAAAGCCATATCCCTTGGCCCCGTTAAACCACTTCACTGTACCCTTCTCTCTCACAAATTACTCCTTTCGCCTCTGCTGTGGATGTTTACTCCCGCGCGCCCATAAACGACAACTGTTATGTCAGTCGTTCCCCGAGGCCGCTGTGGAGCACGATGGGCTGGTCTCCGGCCGTGCAGAGCAACAGGTGCAACTACGAAGGGCTCCCGAGTTTCGTGTCGCCTGAAGAAGATTCGGCACGAAGCTCCGGAGCCCAAGTACGTTTGCGCGAGTTCCAACTGCTACACACAAGAAACATCAACCCGATTGCTTGGTTTCAACAACCCTGCCGATTTCTCGGCAGCGGCAGACGATAATATTCAGGAACTTACCTATTTGGCAAGCGAAGAAATTTTTACGTGACCCGCGGTCAAAAATAGTTATCGCTTTCGTTACTGTTGGTTACCAGCGGGTTACCAGGACTTACTGGGATCGTGTTGCGGCCGCACCGGTTTGATACGATGACCACACCAGAGTGCCGGAAACGCTTTCATCCACAGCTTCAGGCCGAACAAACAATGCCGTTCCGGTGCACACACGGCCGGTTTCGGGCGCGATCTCTTCGACTGTCCGATACCTTCTTAAGACCGAGGTTCACACCTTTGCGTTTTCGGTCGCGGCCAACGCCATTCTGTCTTTCTTCCCATTTGTCGTCCTGTTGATGACTTTGATCCGAAAGGTCTTCCACTCCAAGACGATGTACACCGTTGTTCTGGACCTGCTGCGCGATTACTTGCCGGCGGGTCAGGATTTTGTTATCCGCAACTTGAATGCATTAGTCAGCGCCAGGCATGGCGCGCAGATCGCTTCGCTGCTCATTCTGCTAGTGACCTCGACCGGCGTATTCCTTCCGCTCGAGGTTGCACTGAACCGCATTTGGGAGTTCCCAAAAAACCGTTCCTATTTCGGGAATCAATTTGTCTCGCTCGTCCTCGCGTTCGGATGCGGCATCCTGGCGTTACTCTCGGTGGCTCTGACGGCGCGCAACCTTGATTTTCTTCAAGGCTTGCTGGGCGGCCACGCTAACTTTCTGGTGCGATTAATCGGTTTTCTGGTGATGAAGATTGTTGCCATTGCGACCAGCATCACGATTTTCTTTTTGATTTACTGGTTGTTGCCGAACGGTAAAGTACCAGCGCGAAGGGTGTTGCCCACCGCCGTAATCATGGGCCTGTTGTCCGAATGCCTCAAGTACGTTTACATTCTTGCGCTACCCTGGCTCGACTTCCAGCAAGTGTACGGTCCGTTCGCCTTGTCGGTAAGCCTCATGTTCTGGGCCTTCCTGACCGGCCTGCTTCTCCTCACTGGAGCACATCTGTCGGCCAACCGTTATCAGCGGGAGTCTCAGGTTTTGAACGCCGGGCTGTGATGTTCGAGGCCAGCCCAGCCCGTCACTACCGTCCGTGATTCTGCGCACTGCGGCGGAACCCGCACGCTTCTATCGTTAAGGTCGCTCCCGCCTCGTTCCTCGCCTCTTTCCCTCGGAGTACACATGACCATCAGGTTGCGGTATGTCTGCACTTCAATCCTTGCTTTGGCGTGCTCCGTTCCGGGTCACGGTAGTGACACGGTTTTCAGTGAAACACTTCAGCAAGTACTTCCCAAGGCGGGATACGTTTTCCTGGGCCGTGTTACAGACGTCCGCTATCTTCCGCCCAGAAACAGCGCCGAGCTCGGTACGGTTCGCGTCACGTTCAACGTCGAGCAGGGGATCCGTGGTACGAGAACCGGCACAACCTTTTCCATCCGCGAGTGGTCAGGCCTCTGGAACTCCGGTGAGCGCTATCGCACTGGTGAGCGGCTTGTGCTGTTCCTATATCCGCCGAGCCGCGTGGGCTTGACCAGCACTGTTGCAGGGCCGAACGGGCGCTTCCGCGTGGATCGAAGCGGTTACGTGATCGTCCCAGGTCCGATCTCCCCAATCGCCGCACCTGGCCGCCCCTCGACGCGCACTCATGTTCCCGTGCGGGAGTTCACGCGGGAGATCCGCAGGGCAGCCGTCGTGGAGCGCGAGCGATGAAAGACACAGTCCTCATCATCACCCTCCTGATTGCTTCAGCCCTGTTCGCATTCGGTGGAACTCCGCGATATGTCGCTGGGGCGAGCTACTTTGATCCCGCTGCTAAAGGCCAGCCGATCGTTTGGGCGCAAGGACAGATCACGTACTTCACCGATCAAGGCGACTTGAGCCCTTTGCTGCAGCATGCGGCGGCGGACACATTCGTAGCTGATTCGCTATCGCGATGGACATCGATTCCCACGGCCGCATTGGTCGGAACACAAGGGGGACAACTCTCAGAGGATGTGAATGGCACGAACGTCAGCATCGATGCAAGTGGATCGATCACCCTTCCCGCAGACATTCAACCGGGTGCAATTGGCACGCCGATCGCAATTGTTTATGACTTCGATGGTTCTGTGACCGACGCGCTGCTGGGCGCAGGTGCAGGCCTTGCCGGCAACTGCTTTACAAATGCTGTCTTCGGTGGAGTTGATAACTTCACCACGGACGGGCATTTGGCACATGCTCTGATCGTCATGAACGGCACTTGCGTGCAATCCTCTGCCGATCTTGCCGAGGTGCAGTACCGCCTGGTTCGTGCATTCGGGCAAGTTCTCGGATTAGGCTGGTCTCAACTGAATCTGAATGTCATCACTGGAAAACCGCAGGCTCCTACCGCGTCGGATCGTGCTGGTTTTCCAGTGATGCACTCTATCGATCCGATCTCATGCGTTCCGATCTCCCGATGCTACAGCTCTCCCGATCAGCCCAAAGAGGACGATCGCGCAGCCTTGTCGCGGCTGTACCCGGTGACCCCGCAGAACATCTCTTCTTTTCCCGGCAAGCAGGTCTTTGCTGATAACACCGCTCGCGTTCATGGTTCCGTTTATTTTCCCGATGCCGCGGGACGTGCAGCACAGGCGATGCAAGGGGTCAACGTGGTTGCCAGGTGCGTTGACCCGGCTACAAACCAGGCTTCTCGTCAATACGCCGCGTCATCGATTTCAGGTTTCCTATTTCGCGGGAATGCCGGAAACCCTGTGACAGGCTACTTCGACGGCACCGGCCAGCTTTTTGACCGCTTTGGTTCCGACGACCCAGCGGCGCAGGGCTTCTTCGATCTTGCAGGTCTGGAAATTCCGAATGGAGCAACATCCGCGACGTTTGAACTTACGGTCGAAGCTTTGGATCCGCTATGGTCCCAAGGTGTGCAGCCGTATGGGCCTTGGCAGGTGCAGCCTTCGGGAATGTCGCAGACGATTCGTGTCACTGTTAACAAAGGTGGCGACCTTCAACAAGACATTGTCATGAGCGGAGGAGCAACGTTGGCCGCAGATCCCCGCGAACCGGAAAGCTTCCTTGCTCCAGCGGCGCTCCCAGCAGGCGGCGACTGGACTGGAAGTCTCAGCGGGTACGGCGATGCGGATTACTTCTGGTTCACCGGGAAAGCGAATCGCACGCTGTCGGTCGATGTAACTGCGGTTGATGCGGGAGGCTCGCCCACCCAGGATAAGGTCCGTCCGGTGATCGGCATCTGGTCTCTTTCCGCTACTCCCGATGTATCTCCCGGTGCGGCCACGCCAACCGCATTCAGCACAACTGTTTTCGCCTTAAGCCGACTCGATGCCCAGCTACTCCAATCTACGAGCTTTCGCATTGGCATTGCTGACGAACGAGGGGATGGCCGGCCGGACTACGCTTATCACGCACGCGTCCTGTACGGCGATTCGGTAGTTCCCAACCGGGTACCCGCAGCCGGCGGTATTCCAGCCATTATTACGGGAACCGGATTCCGTGCAGGAATGAACGTAACCGTTGGCTCGGGCAGCGCGCCGATTCTGTCGAGGAGTTCGAACCAGATCATCGCTGCCGTTCCCGCCTTGGCAGATGGGCTTTACAGTATGACCATTTCCGACCCGGCAACCGGTGCTTCGTCCACGATGACCGACGTGCTCACGTTCGGTGCCGGCCCAAATGACATGCTCTTGCTCCTGCAAGGTTCAAACCCTCCCACACCCGCCGGAACCGAGGCCACGAATCCTTTTCGCGTGCGCGTCGTAGCCCCTGACGGGTCCACTGCGGTCGCGGGTGCGACTGTGTTGTTGTCGAGCACGCCTCCTGTGTCTCTTTCGGCCTGCGGTGGGGCCTCCTCCTGTGTCGTCTTCAGCGATGGGACAGGGGAGATCATTACCCGCATGACACCTCCTCAATCGGGCACCTTTTCGATCCTCGCGACCCTGGCGCCAGCGTCCTATGCTTCCCCAAAGGTCGTGCAGTCGACCCTGAGTGCCATTTCGACATCGCTCGACATCGCCTTCGTAAACGGTTATCGCTTGGTAGCTGCGGGCGCGAATCTCGACATTCCGATTGCTGCACGGGTCGTCAGCAACGGATTCGCAGTTCCCGGCAAGACAATAGATTTCGTAGTAACAGCTGGAAGTGCTCTTCTGACGACCGGCACCTCTGTGACTGACTCGCAGGGGTATGCAACGACGACCCTGCAATTGCGCAATCTTGCTTCGCAGGTGACACTTACCGCCTGCGTATCGCCGGCCGAAACACCATGCGCAACCATGCACGTGTATAGGGTTGCGACCGCGAATATTCAGCTCGAAATAGTCTCAGGTAACGAGCAATTGATTCCAGCAGGACAAACCTTTCAGCCAATCAAAGTCCGTGTGGTCGATTCCTCTGTACCTTCCAATCCCGTCGAAGGAGCGACGGTAAGCTTTGTGGGGATGATCTTGCGTCCTGACTTCGACGTCTACGACGGTCCTGCGGACGACAATGATGGCGGGACGGCCGGTATGCCTGTAATCCTGGGATCGTGGCAGGCGTTGGGAACCTCTGACTCCACGGGTTTGGTGGGTCTGGTGCCATCTCCCGGTACTGTGACCGGACCACTGGAGATCGAGGTTGTTGCCACAGCAGGCGCCAGCGCCATTCAGCTTTTCGAGCTTGAATCGATGGACATGGCGACCGCAGTTGCCGGTATGACTGCCAATGCCTCAGCGGACAGCGTCAAACCGCGATTGTCTCGGCGACCGCGGAACTCGGATCGCGCACACAGTTCGGCTCGACCAGACTCTTAGTACTTGGGGATGGAAGGCGTCCGCAAGAGCTGAAATGATCATCGAAAACAACACTTTTGGTCTGCTGTGCACATTGTTTACATCTCGTCGTCGGTTGCCTGTCATCTAAAAGGGTTTAGCAACTCTGATCGAAGCTGGCCACAATAGACCAGACTCGACGCATTCATTTCGGAGGACATTGACTTGAAGAAACTCACTTCTGCCCTGGCAGTCTGTGTAGTTTTGAGCTTCGCTGGTGCGGCGTATGCACAGCGCATCGACCTGAGTTTCGGTGCCAGCACTACGACCGGCCCCCGTGCATCGTTCAACTCCCTCACCAATGCCATAACGCCGAGTTTCGCTCGTGGAACGTACCTCTCCTTCGGGGGGAACGTGTTGTTCTGGCACGACCTGGGGGCCAACGCCGAGGTTACCTGGCGTGCCACCCGATCCACATACGATTTCGGCATTTTCGGTTCGCTGCCGTATCGGCCCCTGTTCTACGACTTCAACGCGGTTTACTCTCCCAAGTTCGGTCGGATCAGTCCCGAATTGATGGCTGGCATCGGCGCCGAGAGCTTGCGTGTATACACCGGGCAGACCATCTGCAACGGTTTCAGTTGTACGAACTACCAAAGCAGTAACCACTTCGCTGGGCATTTTGCCGGCGGTTTGAAGTTGTATGTAAAAGGCGGGTTCTTCGTCCGCCCCGAAGCACACGTGTACGTCGTGCGCAACAACCAGGAATTCGATGGTTCCCTTATCGGGCGGTATGGTGCGTCGATAGGCTATTCGTTCGGCGCGAAGTGAAATAACGAATCGTAAAGTAGGCAGCCGTCAACCCAACTAGAAGTGCTGCCCCAGTAAGAAGGTTGACTCTGGAATCCCACCATGTCTTCAGAGTCGCAGAGACCACGACAACAAATCCGATCGCCGATCCCCACATGCCCAGTGGGGATCGGATCGGCAAAGCAGATACCTGATCCGGACTCGCGCGTCTTCGAAACGAGACGTGCGCTGCCAGCGAGACAATCCAGGACAGCATCATCCCGGTGAAGGCGCCCCGCAAAATGTATTCAAAGGCGTTTCCGGGCACCCATTTCGCCAACACCAGCGCGACCACAATTCCATAAGAGGAAACAATCACGGCCCAGGTTGGTGAACCCGCCGAGTTCAGGCGTCCGAACGCCGGAGGCGCCCAGCCCGTCCGGCCAAGCGAGAAGAGCATTCGGGAAGAAATGTAAAGTGCCGCATTGGCTCCCGACAGGGCTGCCGTCAGCACAACGAAGTTCATGACGTGAGACGCTGCGGGGATTTTCGTCAGCCGGAACACGGTCACGAACGGGCTCTCGGACACCCCCGTCCGGTTCCACGGCATTACACCGACGAGGACAACGATTGCGCCCAGGTATAACAGCGTCAGGGTGAAGAAGGTCAAGCGCACAGCTTTGGCTACCTCTTTCGCCGAGCGCGATTCGCCCGAGGTGACGGCGACAAACTCGACTCCCCCGAACGTGTACACGGCGAAGGTGATGGCCAGCAACGGGGCCCAAACGCCTTTGGGGAAGAACCCCTGTCGGGTGTATTGGGCCGGGACACGCCCCCCGAGAAGCAAGGTCGCGCCCAACACTATGAACGCGGCGATGGTTACGACCTTGATCATCGCAAACCAGAATTCGAACCGGCCATAATGGCCCACGTCCCAGAAATTAATCAGCAGTAACACCGCAGAGAACACGATCACCCACACTACCGCTGAGACTGCCGGAAACCAGTACGCCATGTAGGTTGCGGAAGCCACCATTTCGGCGCCGATCGAAACCGCAATCGCGGCCCAATATCCTGCGCGAGAGATAAAGCCTGCCCAGTCGTTTAGATAGAGATCGCCATACACACCAAACGAACCGGCCGCGGGATGCGTGCTGGCCAGTTCGCCGAGTGCCAACGCGACCAGCCAGTCAATAAAAGCTGCGAGCAAGAAGCTCAGGATGACCGCCGGGCCTGCTAGTTCGATCGCTGCGGCGGATCCCAGGAGCAAACCCGTACCGATCGACCCGCCGACTGCGACCATGGTCATCTGACCCGCAGTTAGCTGGTGGTGGAGGCCTTGTTCGGATTGGCCAGGAGGAGACGTGGACACGCAAGGGCTTATATCAGAAACCTCCACCTCCCCAAAATGTTATTGATGGATGACCTTCGTAACCCGCCGGCGTCGTTACTTCGTTGCTGCTCACAGTTCACCACCCTAGAATTCCAAGTGGATCAATCCGCATCCCTGCCATGGCCGATACCACCAAGCGACCCGACCGAGCCGAGATCAGCAAGCGCGTCGAACGCGCGGAGAAATTCCTGCAGAAGGGCAAAACGGCCGACGCTCTGGAGGAATTCTTGGCCGTCCTGGTCGAGGATCCCGAAAATGACAGTGTCCGGCAGATGGCAGCCGATCTCTGCGTATCTTTGAGCCGAACTTCCGATGCGGTTCGCCTCTTAGGCGAACTCTTTGAGCGCCAACTAGCCGCCGGCGACGCAAGCCGCGCGACGTTAACGTATAAGCGCCTGGCTCGTCTGGTGAATCCCACATGGGAACAGAAGTTCCGGTTTGCTCAATTGATCGAGCAATCGAACAAGAAGCTGGCCTTAGAAACCTACGAAACAGCGCTGGCGGAGACCACAAAGCTGGCTCGCAAGCCGGAATCCCTCGCCATCCTGAAGCGGGTCGTGGAACTGGACCCTTCCGACAAGAACCTTTTGCGCCTCGGCGAACTTTGTTCGCAGATGAACGACCATAAAGGCGCGGCCGCGGCATTCTGCCGTATCGCGGAGATTCGCCAAAATGAAGGTGCGGACGCGAGCGAGTGGTACGAGCGCGCTTATACGGAAGACTCCTCTGATCCCAAAATCGTTCTTGCCTACGGCAAGGGCCTTCTCGACCAGGGACAGATCGGCGCAGTCATATTCGTTTTGGAGCAGCACGTCTTGGCAGGCACGGCCACGCAGGAAATGCGTGACGTCTACGCGCAGGCCCTGCTCGGTGCCAATCGACTGGTCGATGCCGAGCCAATCATCTGGGAAATGTTCGAGCAGCACCCCGTTCGCATTCAACAGGTGCTGGACCTGATCGGTGCCTTGATCGACTCAGAACTGGATAATGAAGCCGTCGCGTTGTCGCGGAAGCTGGAACAATTTCAACGCCGACGTGGCGAGCGCAAGACTTTCGTCAGCCAGATGCAGGAGATCTCCGCGAAGCATCGCGCCTCCACGCATGTTCTCGAGTTCCTCAGCGAGTTGTTCAATTCCTCCAACAAGGAAAGCGAATACGCTCAGACGCTGCTCAAGCTTTTTGATCTCTACTTCAGTCTTAGCAACTTTGAAAAGGCCGGCGAATGCCTGGATCGCGCCGCTGAGGTGGATCCCTATGAACCAGGACACCAGAAACGCTTGGAGTCGCTGAAGGGGAAAATCGACGACAACCGTTACCAGGTGATCGCGTCGCGTTTCAACAGCGCCACCAAGGCCGAAGAAACACGTGCCCGGTCCGAGGAAGTCACGCTTGGAACTGGCGCTCTGCAAGACCTCATGTTGCAGGCAGAAATCCTGGTGCAATATGGAATGAAGAGCAAAGCGGTCGAGCGGCTGCTGCGCATCCAGGAGCTCTTTCCTCACGAAGAAGACCGCAATGAAGACCTGCAGCGGCTATATATGGCCGCCGGTGTCACTCCGAAGTATGCAGGAGCAACCCCGGTCATGCCGGTCGCAACGCCGCCCGTCTCCGTGACCGCGACTCCGCCCGTGCAGCCCGCGACGTATCCTGAATCGTCGGATGTGAGCAGCCTGACGAAAGTTGCCGATATCACCCGGAAGCTCTACAAGCAAAGCACTGCAAACAACGTACTGGCAATGGCCGTGAACGAGATCGGTTCTCACTGGCGCCTCACGCGCTGTGTCGCCGCTATGCGCAAGCCGGGACTGCCGCCCACCGCGGTCCAGGAATATACCGCGGATGGCGTTCGGCCTTCGGACCCAAGCCTGATGGTTCGCCTCATTTCTATACTCCACGAACTTACGATCACCCGCGGTCCCCTGGCGATTCCCGATACGCTGACTGCGCCGGAGCTCCAGCCGGTGCGCGAGATTATCACCGAGTTGGCGCTTACCTCTCTGCTGGCGTTGCCCCTCGGCGATGGCCAGGAGCAAGTGGGGATTCTCCTCCTTATGCAGACAACAGCGCGCGGTTGGAACGCCAGCGACATTGTTGTCCTGAAGACGATCGGTGAGCAGATAACGATTGCGCTCAACAACGTCGGACTGCGCCGTTTGGTCAAGAACCTGTCCGTCACGGACGAAGGTTCAGGGTTGCTGAATCGGGCTTCGTATCTCGATTTACTGCAGGCAGAAATCAGGCGCGCCCTGCAACAAGCTACTCCAGTGTCGGTGCTCTTGATGAAATTCAGCCGGAGTGCCATGAAAGATGGTGGAGAAAACGCCCTTGAAACCACCATGCAGGCCATCGGGAAGATGATTGCCGCGAACATCCGCCAGAACGATTTGGCTTTCCGCTATGACAAGACCACGGTGGCTTTGGTGCTGGGAGAGACCAGCGAGAAAGAAGCGCTGATGGCGCTCGAGAAGTTGCGCAAACTTATCGGTGAGATCAAGGCTCCGGGGAAGGATCAGCCGGTACCGTTCGCCGCTGGACTCGGCCAAGCCGTTACACGTCAGCAATACGACCCTGTGGACATCGTGACCGAAATCATCAACCGGGCTGAACAGGCGCTTGACAGCGCACTCACCGGATCCAACAAGGTTGTTGCGCTCGCGGCCAATGCAGCCGCGGCAGCCGTGGCTTAATCCAACAATTCTGGGACCATCAGGCGTTCCGAGCTCCTGCTCGCAGCTTGATTTGCCAGTGTCCCTCAAACCGTCGCCGTTAGACGGTTTCCTTCTGCTAAACTAAGAAGTTTTCGCGGGCTCGGGAACTCTGTCTGTAGGGAATCCAATGCTGAAACCAGGGGACATTGCCATTGTGAGCGGCGCACGCACGCCGATGGGCCGCTATTGCGGCAAGTTGCGCGATTTCAGCGCCATGGATCTAGGGGCCGTGGCTGCGAAAGGGGCCATCGAACGTGCCGGCGTCGATCCTAAGGAATTCGACCATGCCGTATTTGGGAACGCGCAACAAACGTCTGGCGACGCACTCTACGGAGCGCGCCATGTTGGCCTGAAGGCGGGATTGCCAATCGAGACCCCCGCGTTGACGGTGAACCGCTTATGTGGCTCTGGTATGCAGGCCATTGTGAGTGGGGCGCAGATGATCCAATTGGGCGAAGCTAACATCGTGCTCGCCGGCGGCATGGAGTCCATGTCGCAAGCGCCGCATGTAATCCGCGGCGCGCGCTGGGGTTTTGGTCTGGGCGAGGGCAAGATGGAGGACTCGCTGATGGTCGCCCTCCTTGATACCTACTGCGGCCTGTACATGGCCAACACCGCCGAGCTCTACGGTGAGCAGCAGGGCATCACGCGGCAGGCACAAGATGAATTCGCGTTGCGGTCGCAGAAATGTGCCGAAGACGCTTACAGGGCAGGGCGTCTGCAAGAGGAGATCGTAGCCGTGCCCCTAAAGAATCATCGCGGCGAACCGACTGGCGAGATGTTCGCCGAGGATGATCACCGCCGTCCGCAAACGACACTCGAGGGCCTTGCAAAGCTCAAACCCGCTTTCGGCAAAAACGGCACCGTAACCGCGGGCAATGCGAGTGGAATCGTAGATGGTGGCGCGGCGGTCGTTTTGATGTCGATTGAGAACGCGCTTAAGCGTGGACTCAAGCCACTCGGGCGCATTGTGAGCTGGGGCATAGCCGGAGTTGAACCGAAAATCATGGGGCGCGGCCCCGTCCCGGCGACCAAGCTTGCACTCCAGAAGGCCGGGCTAACGCTCGATTACATCGACCTTATCGAGGTCAACGAGGCTTTTGCGGCGCAGTACCTTGCCGTCGAGAAGGAACTGGGTCTCGATCGCGAGAAGGTTAACGTGAACGGTGGCGCGATTGCGCTTGGCCATCCGCTCGGCGCAACCGGCACGCGACTGGTCATAACTCTTCTCTATGAATTAAAGCGCAGGAACAAGAAGTACGGCGTTGCGACCGCGTGCATCGGCGGTGGACAGGGCATAGCAGTAGTCGTCGAGCACATGAAAGAGCCCACTTAGCGGTTGTCCTTCGAGGCGCCAGGTAGCAGTAGTACAAATCCGGATACTTTTGGACAGGACGAAGTATGGAAATCAGAAAAGTTGGTGTTCTTGGGTGTGGACTTATGGGTTCCGGAATTGCGCAGGTGAGTGCGACTGCGGGATTCGACGTGGCCGTCCTCGAGGTGGAACAAAGATTTCTCGACAAGGGATTTGCCGGAATCGAGAAATCCCTGGCCAAGTTCGCTGAGAAAGGAACGATCAAAGACCCTGATGCGATACGAGCACGCCTGAAAGGCACGACGAAAAAAGAAGATCTTGCCGACTGCGACATTGTGATCGAAGCCATCATCGAGAATGTTGCCGAAAAAAAGAAAATGTTCGCATCCATCGATCCGATCGTTAAGAAAGAAGCGATATTCGCGACGAATACCTCCTCCATCTCCGTTACGGAACTGCTTTCTGCGGTGAAGCGTCCGGAGCGAGTGATCGGGATGCACTTCTTCAATCCCGTCCCGCTGATGAAGCTTGTCGAAGTAGTAAAAACTATTGCGACAGCTCCCGACGTTTACGAGACGGCTTCCGAATTTGGCAGGAAATTGGGCAAGGTTCCCGTCCGGACGAGTGACAAAACCGGGTTCATCGTGAACAGGCTCCTCGTCCCCTACCTGCTGGACGCGATCCGCGCTTACGAAGAGGGTGTTGGCTCTATTCCGGATATCGACAATGCCATGAAGCTTGGTTGCGGTTATCCCATGGGGCCGTTCACGCTTCTGGATTTTGTTGGACTTGACACCACCTACTACATAACCCACGTGATGTTCGATGAATTCAAAGAGCGCCGCTTCGCATCACCGCCTCTGCTGAAACGACTGGTCATGGCGGGATGGTATGGTCGCAAGACCGGCAAGGGTTTTTACGATTACGCCGACCCTAATAATCCGGTCCCCGGGAATTTCTAAGAACTTTCTGTGCGAAATCCAACTGCTGAGGATTGTTTCCCGATCGAGGTAAGAGGATTCACCGATGGCTTACGAAAATATTCTGGTTGATAAGAAAAATGCTATCGCTTTCGTGACCGTGAACCGGCCCAAGGTGCTGAATGCCTTGAATATGGCCACAATGGAAGAACTACGCTCTGCCTTCCATGACATCAAAAACGATTCTGCGACGCGCGTGGTCATTCTCACAGGATCCGGAGAGAAGGCTTTCATCGCAGGCGCCGACATCGGCGAACTTGCCAAACACGATGCCGTTAGCGGCAAGGAATACACGCATCGCGGACAATCCGTTCTAAACCTTATCGAGAATCTCGGAAAGCCAGTGATTGCCTGCATCAACGGCTTCGCCCTGGGAGGCGGCTGCGAGATTGCAATGGCTTGCACCATGCGTCTCGCCAGTGACAACGCCAAGCTCGGCCAGCCGGAGGTAAAGCTCGGTATCATTCCCGGTTACGGAGGAACACAGCGGCTCCCGCGCCTGGTCGGAAAAGGCCTGGCCATGCAAATGGTCCTTGCCGGCGAGATGATCACCGCTCAGGAAGCTCATCGGATCGGCCTGGTCAATGAAGTTACCGCGCCAGCAGAGTTGATTCCGCGCGCCGAAGCCATTGCACAGAAGATCATTGCCAACGGGCCCCTCGCGGTGCAATACGCGATGGAAGCGGTGAACAAAGGCATGGAGATGACGTTACAAGAAGGCCTTTACCTGGAGGCGGTCTTGTTCGGAGTAGCGTGCGCCACCGAAGACAAGAAAGAAGGCACAACCGCGTTCCTTGAAAAGCGCCAAGCTCAGTTCAAAGGCAAATGAACTCGATAGACTTAATGCTCCCCGAATCAACGGGGTAATGAAGTGTCGTCTGCTTCGACTAGCCGCTAGTTCCGAAGCTCAACCCAGTGAGCCGCGACGCGGCTTCCGAATCGACGCCTTTACTCGCAACTAACACATGGAACGTCTCCCCCATACCAGCCGGGGTTACGAGATGTTTCAACTGCAGAGCAACCTTGGCCCGCTCTTGTGGTAAACGGCACTCTGCGAACGCGTCCGCAAACTGATTCTGTTCTCCGATTCCCATCAAGAACTGCGACTGCGTGAGTAGCTTTTGTACTTGCATCCCGTTCTTCTCGGCAGCATGGGCGAGGGCCGTGAAATTCACGTGTGCGGTGATGTCCTGTTCGCCAGGTGCTTCAAACACGTTCGGACTCGCCGAGTGTTGGCGATATCCCAGGACCGTACCCCGATGTCGGCCGGCAAGGAGTTCATCGCGGCTGTACCCATAGTCAATCGCGATCACAAACCCACGACTTACACTTTGACAGACGCCTTCCATGTACCTTTGCGCAATCAGCAGAGCTTCAACACGCTCACCCGTCTCGGGGTGAACGCTATATCGGTCCAGGTACTCGAGTTCCTCTTGCGATGCACTGTCCCACGTCTCCACCAGTCGTCCGCCTTTACTGTCGATTCGAAGCTCGCCGCGCTCGCTTAGAACTTCGACGGGAAGAGCGTCGAAAAACTCATTGGCAAAAATAATCGCATTGGCGGCGATTGGGATCAGGGTGTTTGAGTTCGCATTGATCGCAACGCCCCGGGCCGAATCGGTTTCCTCGTGGGCTGACAACCCGGAATTCACCTTCAGGACCGAGGCCTTTCCCGCGTCCATACGCTCGCTTAGCGTCTCTCGTAGTTTCGCCTGCAACGCGGGTGACTGCTCAACCAACACGTAACGCAGAGCTGTGAAGAACTGGGGAAACTTTTTCTCCGACCAGTCCAGCACATCGCGTGCGAACAGTCCGCGCCCTGGACCCAATTCAACGACGTCAATTTGCGCCGGCGATCCTAAAAGACGCCACATCTCCTCGAACTGCCGCGCCAACAGACGCCCGAACACCGCATGCACGTCGCTGGCAGTGTAGAAGTCTCCGGCCTTCCCGAATTGATTCGCGTGCCTCGCGTAATAGCCCAACTCGGGGTGGTAGAGACACAGTTCCATATATCGGGAGAATGGGATGGGGCCGTCCCGCCGTATTGCGCGCTCGATTTCCTCCCGCAAGCTCACAGGCCGTCGCGCTGCCTCTCTGCGCGGCTTTGAGGAGTGCGGGTGAACATTTCGATCAGGTAGTCATGCAGGCAATCGTAAAGTTGCCGCTGAAAAGTCCACTCAAATTGCGGGTGGTCGAGATCCCGCGGATGAATGTCAAAGACGTACGTGTGCACCGGGACCGCAGGTTGCTTGAACTTGATTGTAACTTCTACCCCTTCTCCCTTCGCCTGCGCGCCGAAGATGAGCAAGGGGTGTTCGTAAAGGCGGAGTTGGTCGAGAACACGTTGCAGGCGCGCGTCGGACACGTCGAAATTGTAATGAAAAGGTTCAGTTTTCGAACTTGAATTCTTAGCCGCGGTGCAACCCCACTAACACGCGAAGCGCAGCGCAACGCGCTATTCGTACCGCAACGCCTCGATCGGATCCATACGTGCCGCTTTGATCGCGGGAAACATTCCACTGACGATCCCAACAAACCCCAAAATCAGTGTAGAGGCAATCAATGTGCTCGAATTAATGACCAGATGAATATCGCCTTCACTCGCATCGTCGGCAAAAGCACTCCAAAGCGTCAGGGAGCCGACAGACCACGAAATGATGTAAGCGATCACTACACCGGCCAATCCGCCCAGGAAAGTGATAACCAGGGCTTCGGCTAAGAATTGAAACAAGATGTGCCAACGCCGAGCTCCCAGTGCCTTTTCCACCCCAATTTCCCGCGTACGCTGCGTAACCGATACCAGCATGATGTTCATGAGCCCTACGCCGCCGATACCGAGCGTCAGCATGCCGATAAAGCCGAGCAGAACCTTGATGCCAACGGTAATGACCTCGAGATCGGCAAGATCCTTCACCGCGTCGAAGATGAAAACAGCCTTTTCGTCCTTGGGATTGAAGCCGTGGTGGAACGCCAGCGAGTTGCGTATCGCGGGAACGATCTTCTCGTGAGGGCCTTCGTAGTCCAGGGCGATCGCGTCGAGGTGATAAGTATCTTTAAGGTCACTCATCGCGCTATACGGGATGTACACCATGGCGTTCATGTTGTCGTCGCCGTTCGAGATCATGTGCTTGATGATCCCGATGACCTGGTACGAAATTCCATCGATGCGAACCGCTTCGCCGACCGCATTGCGTCCAGAAAAGAGCTTCTTTTTGACGTCAGCGCCAATCACTGCGACGCGGGTGTGGCTGAAATCTTCCTGTTCCCCAAAGAAAGTGCCTTCGGAGACCGGAACGTGGCGAACCTGCGCGTAATTTGCATACGTGCCGCGTATGGAATAAGTGCCACTTCGCGCGCCATACGCGACCAGGCTCTGCTTGTCTGATTCCGGTGAGATGTGCTTGATCAGGGGAACTTCGGCCCGCAAATAGTCGACATCCACCCGGGTGAGTTTGATTTGGCTCCCCGCCTTACTTCCACCCGCTTGCATCGACGTCCGGCCCGGGAAGATAGCTACCAGGTTTCCACCGAACGTGCGGAATGCGACCATCAATCCGTTTCGGAACCCATCGCCATATGCGAGTAGCAGCACAACCGTGGCGATACCCCAGGCCATGCCGAGCATGGTCAACAGCGATCTGCGTTTGTTGTACCGCAGGGCGCTATACGCCTGTTTGCCAAGGTCTGAAAACATGTCAGTCCTGCCGAAGCGCCTCAACTGGGGGCAGCAAGGCGGCTTTACGCGCCGGGTAGATCCCCGCGGCTACTCCGGCGATCGAAAGCGAAAGTATCGCGGCGACAGCGGAGGCGGGTACGATGCGTGGCGTGTCGAAGCCCTCGGGAGAAGGAAGTTGCGCCAACAACGTGACAAAACCTATCGAGATGGCCAGCCCTATAAAGCCGCTGAAAGCAGTCAGGAATGCGCCCTCTATGAAAAATTGCGTCAGGATGTTGCGGTGGGTGGCGCCTAGCGCCTTCCGTAAACCGATTTCTTTCGTCCTCTCCGCAACCGAGACCAACATGATATTGATGATCCCGATTGCGCCCAGGGCCAAGGTCACAAGACCCACCACTCCCAGAAAATAGTCCATGGCGTCGAAGATTTTGCCTACGCGCATGGCGCCCTCGATGGTGTCCCAATCCTCGAAGACATCCTGAGCCTTGGGATCAAAACCGTGTCGCCGGGCGATAATCTCATGCACCTCATTTTTCGCCTCAAGGTGCAGTTCCTTGGTCAAGGGACGATAGTTTAGGAACGAAACCGCATTTTCCGAATTCTTCGTGGTTAAGGGGAACAGCATCCGCATAGTCTCGATCGGCACGAAAATGCGCCCGTTGGTGCCGTTCTGACCTTCCTTGCCGATCTTTTCCACGACACCGATGATCTGGAAGTCAAGCCCGTTCAGCAGGATCGTGGTTCCCACCGCAGGCCGGCCAGAAAACATTTTCTTCACCATCTCCCAGCCGATCACGCAAACCCGCCTGTGCTCGTTGTTATCTTCATCGTTGAACCATCTCCCCGGCTCGATCGGAATAGAGCGGATGTCGTTGTAGTCTGGCGCGACGCCGAAAACCTCGCCATTGGTAGTCCCGTACTCGCTTACGGCGCGGATGTCCTGACGGTTGATCACGGGGGATATCGCCCGCAGGAACTTTGCCTGGCTGCGGATCGCAAGGTAATCGTCGTAGGTGAAATGGTACGTCTGGCCGGACTGGTAGCTACCCTCAACCGCCGGGATGCGACCGGGGAAGACAAACATGATCGCCTCCCCCATTTGCGCCATATTCTTTTCCTGGCCGCTGCGGAAACCTTCGCCGAGGCCCACCAGCAGAAGCAATGATCCGACCCCCCAGACAATGCCGAACATGGTCAAAAAAGAGCGCAGCTTGTGGGCCCACAGTGTCGCGAGCGACTGCTTCACGATTTCCAGGAGAGATCGCATGTTCTGAAGAATGGCAGGAGGCCATCTAGGCGGGGATACACCATGCGGTGCTCCTCTGCCCACATAAAGTACGTGGTCGGTGCTCCCCAGGTTCCCTAAATTGTGCCTGTCGGGTTAGACCGTGCCGGGCTGCAGAGGTTAGCTGAACGATGCTTCTTAAGCCCTAGCTTGCAGCCTTTTACGCGGGCTCAGGGGGACCTGTGGTGGTCGGCGGCGAGGCTTCTCACGGCTGTGTGGGGAGCTCGTTGTGGCGAGCTTCAGCCCCGAGGGCGGGCGTACTAAAGCTCAAAACCTTGCTGCTGTCACTTGCCTGACCGGCGCCAGCCCGGCTCTTGACCTGGAAGAAATACGTCTTACTCGGCTCCAGGCCTTTCAATTGGACCCGGTGCATGAGTCCTTTCCCGTCTGGTTTGACCGTCTCAGACCGGTTGAGGAGGTTCCGCTTCGCCCCGTAGCGCACTTCGCTGCCACTTTTCACGTTCGTTGACCAGGCGATCATGGCTGAGTCGCCTTTCACGCTCTCCACGATGGGCCCATTCGTGATCTTCACTGGCCCACTCTGGTCGTCGAGGAAGCTTTTCCTATGGGCCAACTGTGCTTGGGAAACGGAACAAATAACAGGGATGCTGGTTAGCATCAACAGCACAGCAATAATCCTGGATCGCATGGCGCGGCTCCCCGAAAGAAAGTGGCACTCAGTTAGATTGCTGTGTTCCCGGGCGGTTGTCCCGAACTGTGCGATACAGGAAAATCCGAAAGAGTATCAGCTTGTGGGACGCCCAAGTACGCGTCTGCCTGAGAGCCCAACTCTATAGGCTCGCCAAATCGGCGATCAGGTTTGCTGCTGAATGCGAACTGTTCGAGGTAGATTCAGAGCTGCCGCTAACCTTGAGGTACTCCTCCCGTCTAAGTTCGCCGTATCGCTAGACGCGCCACTTCACATTCTTTCCACTGGAGGAGTCTTTTATGGCAGCACGCCGTCTGTGTTTCTGTCTATTTATGCTGCTGTTCGGTGTTGTCTTGTGCAGCGCGCAGTCCGCGCTCCTGAACATCCCCCGGCAGAGTCAAGCCGCGACAGTGTCACAACGCGTTGGTATCACCGATATCACCGTGAAGTACCATCGCCCCTTGGTCAACAACCGCCAGATTTTCGGAAAAGTTGTGCCTTACGGAGACGTCTGGCGCGCCGGAGCCAACGAGAACACGATCGTGTCTTTCACCGATCCGGTCACGATCGAGGGACAAAATCTCCCCGCCGGTTCCTATGGCCTTCACATGATCCCGAATGCGGATCAATGGACCGTCATCTTCAACAAAGTCACAACCGCCTGGGGCAGTTTTACCTATGACCAAAAAGAGGACGCCTTGCGCGTCAACGTGAAACCCCAGTCATCCGACATGCGGGAAGCCCTCACCTATGACTTCGATGAGGTGAAGCCCGACTCCACCGTTCTGACTTTGCGTTGGGAAAAGGTTGCAGTGCCGGTCAAGATTGGAGTCAATGTCCACGACATCGTCCAAGCAAGCCTGGAAAAGCAACTGCGCGGCATCCAGCAATATACCTGGGAAGGTTGGGACGACGCCGCGAACTATTTGCTGGCTGAAAAAGTCGACTTGCCAGACGCGCTCAAATACGAAGACAAATCCATCCAGGTCGAGGAGCGCTTCGACAACCTCATGACGAAGTCACAGATCCTCGATGCCATGGGCAAGAAGGAGGACGCGGTCAGTACGAAGAGCAAGGCATTGGCGAAAGCCAGCCCACTGCAACTTCACATCTATGCCCGGCAATTGCAAGCGCAGAAGAAACAGAATGAGGCCTTTGACATCTTCCGGGCGAACTACAAGAAGTACCCCAATGAGTGGTTTGTTCACTCGGGGATGGCTCGGATTTACTCGTCGCAGGGCGATTTCGACAGCGCAGCGAAAGAGATGAAACTGGCGCTCGCGGGAGCACCCGACGTTGCTAAAACTGGAGTGGAAGGCCTGGTTAAGAAGCTGGAAGCGAAGCAGGACATCAATCCATAGTTCCAAGCTTTACGTTTTCAGGTTCGAGCGGTTGGGGTTAAGAGGGATGCAGTCTCTTACCTCAACCGCTCGAAGCTTTAACGCCGGAACTCGAAGCTTACATCCCGTTCTTCTGCTGCTCGTAAGCTTTCTGCAGATATCGCCGTGCTTCGTCGAGGGCACCTTGGGTGTTGTCGTTGGTCTGCAGTGCCTGACGATATTCGTTGGTAGCGCGCTCGCGCTGGCCGGTCACGTCGAAGATCTTTCCCAATTGGATGTGGCTCCATACTTCAGTCCAGCGCGGCTCGCCATCCCCATTCAGCGATTCGCGGTAGGCATTTGCCGCCGCCTGGTAGTTACGCTGCAGGAAAAACACTTCGGCAACGCGGTAGTGTGCGAGAGAACTGTTGGGATTGCTGTCAAGCGCCTTCTTGAACTCGGTCAAAGCTCCGGCTAGATCGCTCTGCTGAACAAGCGCTTGCCCGCGAAGAATCGAAGCACGCAGTTTGATGTCTTTCGAGTTCTTCAGAACGTCGTCATTCGGATCGATTTGAATGCGCCGCGGTTTACCGAAAGTCTCGACGGTAAATGGGGAGTTGGTGCCGACCACTTCGACCCGCTTGATCTCGGTCTTGCCGTCAGTGTCGATCTTGAGTTGCACCGGCATTCGAAACAGGTCCAGATCCTGCGTGATATTGCCGACGACGCGAAATCCTTTTGCATTCTCACCTAACCTGTAGACGGTGTACTTGGCATTGAATTCAGGGGCGCCCGTCGAATCCAGCCATTGGGTGAAGAACCAAGTCAGCTTGTCGCCGTAGTTCTTTTCACAGATCGCCTGGAAATCATTCAGCGATGCGGTTTTTCCCCGGTACTCAGTGGCAAAAGTCCGCATAGCCTGGTCAAACTTTCCGTCTCCCATTACCCAACGCAGCATGTGCAGGATCATCGCCCCCTTGTCCGTAGTCAGTGACTGAAACTCAGGGGAAAACATGTCCATCTTGCCCACGCTGGACAGAGGCACGGTGTCGTACGCGAGGGCGCCAACGGACATGTCTTTCACGACCTCGTCCAACCCTGCCGCCCCCGCTGCGCTGCCCACGTAACGAGCCTCTGAATACCGCGCGAATCCGTCTTCCAGCCACCAATCACTGAGCGAATCCGGGCTCACAGATGCCCCCCACCACTGGTGGGCGATCGTATTCGCGAGAAGCCGATAGTTGATCTTCTCACTGACCGCCCGGCTTGCAATGGCAGCCACCTGGGGAGCCCATGCCGACGGAACCGTGTCGTCCGGAAGTTCCACAATCCTTAGAGTCGGCGCAGGAAACGGGTTGTATAACGTTGTGAAAAACGTGTATTCCTTCGCCGCGGTGGTCGCGTATTCGGCCGCAAGCGCCTGGTGCGCAGGCTTGAAGTACACGTGCAGATCGATACCCGCCTCGTTGTACTGAGTGTCGGTAAACTGCCCGGCAATGATGGTTCCGGGAAAGCTCGGCGCGTCGGACACAAAAGTGAACGTTTTAACTGGCCCGGTGGGCTTGGGGAGCGCATCTTCGGTAGTCGTAGATTTCTTGACTGTCTTCTTCGTTCCGCGCTTCGTTAGTGTTGTGACTTCTTCTGATTTCGTAGTCGTCGTTGAGGCAATCGGGCCGTTCGCAATCGACTCCTTCCCGCTACCAATCACCGTAAAGTGCGCTGGTACCGTGATGTTGATGGTCGATGTGAATCGGTTGATCCCATAGTTCACGACCGGAAACCACCGTCCGGCATAAAGCAGGTAACTAGTGTCATCGCCGACATACGCCAGCTTGAGGCCTTGAACTGGGCTATCGTCCGCGTTCTCGAGAATGCCTTCATAGTCGAACGTCAGGGTTGTCGAGGACCCTTTGGTCAACCCGTTGGGCAGGGGAACGCGGATAGAGGAGTCCTGCGAGATACGTTCGGCCGACAACGGCTTGCCATTTTCGTCGAGAACTTTGGTGGCACGAAGGCCATTGTGCAGCTCGAACGAGACGACATTAACGTCCTCGAGTGCGGTGACTTTGACTTTGGCGTGCGCGATCAGCTTGTGTGCGCTGGGCTGCAATTCCGCATCGATAACATAGTCATCGACCTGGACCCGGGGCTTATCCGCTCCCCACAGCGGCAGCACAAGCACCGAGAACAGCAACAAAGCAGACGACAAAAAGGCCCGAGCGTGGCGCCTAAGTTGAAAAGGCATGTAAGCGTGACTCCTGCAGGCAACTACTCTATACGTAAGATGAAAATTTTGACGCAAAAGATGCTGGCTGCACAAGGGTTTAAAGGGCAATTGACCCTCTGACTAGTTCTAGAATGGCATCCGCGGCACGTTCTGCCGGACGCCGTTGATCCTGGCCATCCTTCCGCAAGCGAGCCTTTACACGGGCCAGTCCCTCTATCATCCGGTCGCGCGCGCTACCGTCAGGCAGAATCTCGCTGATTCTGGCCACTACATTGGCGGCCGTAAAGTCACTTTGGACCAATTCCGGCACGACCATTTCGCCTGCGATCAGGTTGACCATGGCAAAGTATGGGACCTTGATCCGCCAGCGTCCGAGCGCATAAGTAAGCGGCGAAACACGGTAGACCATTACGAACGGTGTCGACATCATCGCTGCTTCGACAGTCGCTGTGCCGCTAGCGATGATTCCCACACGGGAGTGCCAAAGTGCGGATAACGCCTCGGGGACTAGCCGAACATCACGGCCCTCGACCAGCTTGTTTATGAATTCAGGCTTCAGTGTGGGGGCGACCGGAAGCAGAAACTCATAAGCGCGGCCGAACTGCGAAGCAGCCTCCAGGATCGTCGGCAGATTCATCCGAACTTCTTTGACCCGGCTGCCGGGCATCAGCGTGATCCAGTGTTTTTGCGGATCCAGGTTGAATTGCTGCGCGTAGTCGTCACGCTCAACGGCTGGATGGGAGAGGTCCGCCAGCGGATGGCCAACGAAGGTGGCGTCGACTCCGCGATCTCGGTAGAACCTCTCTTCGAAAGGAAAAATAACGAGTGCTTTATCCACGTACTTGCGGAGCAGCTTTACGCGTCCCTGCCGCCATGCCCAGAACTGCGGACACACATAGTACGCCACAGGGATGTTGCGCTCATGCATCTGCCTTGCGACTCTCCAGTTGAATGCCGGGGAGTCGATCACAATGGCGATATCAGGTTTGTGCTGGTCGGCGTGTTCAATGAGACGCCGGAAAAGGCGGTAAATCTTGAAGAGATGGCTCGCGATTTCCGTTATTCCAACCACGGCGAGATCGCTGGAATCTATCACCGTCTCACATCCAGCGGCCCGCATGCGTTCCCCGCCTACGCCGAAGAACTCCAATTGTTGCCCGCCCATCCGGCGGCGTAAAGCTTCCATCAATTGGGCGCCATACATCTCGCCGGAAGCCTCGCCTGCGGAGATCAGGATTCGCACCGGAACATTGTACGAGAGGCCTTCAAAAGCTCTTCAGAGCGCCCGCGGTGTGCGGTTTCAGAACGGCGAATCGACGTGTATGGGATAGACAGGCGGGGGTATCAATCGTCGGCACTGGCCGTTACTTCAGGATTCGCGGGCAACGACGGCGCGGGAACCTCTTGGTCCTTGTACTGCAACTGATAAAGCTTGTAGTAGATTCCCCGGTTTGCGAGCAGTTGCTGATGGCTTCCGATCTCCCGCACCTTGCCTTTGTGCATGACGATGATCTTGTCGGCGCGTTGAATGGTCGACAGGCGATGCGCGATGATCAGCGACGTTCGGCCTTCCACCATGCGGGTGAGAGCGTCACGGACTCGGAACTCCGTTTCCGTGTCGACGCTGGAAGTCGCTTCATCCAGAATGAGGATTTTGGGATCGTGGGCCAGCGCCCGGGCGAACGATATCAACTGTTTTTGGCCGGTGGACAGAGTGCTGCCCCGTTCACGCACTTCTTCCTCGAACCCATGGGGAAGGGTGCGGATGAAGTCAGCGATGTTTACTTCCTCGGCCGCTCGCTCGACGTCCTCGTCTTTGATCCAATTAGTACCCAGCCGGATGTTGCTCTCCACCGTGCCGGTGAAGAGGAATGGATCCTGCAGCACGACGCCAAATCGCCGGCGCAGGTCGGCGATATCCATGTCTTTGATATCTACGTCGTCGATGCGAATGGCGCCCTTTTGGACGTCATAGAAACGCATCAAGAGCGAAATCAAAGTCGTTTTGCCGGCGCCGGTATGGCCTACGACGGCGACTGTCTCTCCGGGTTCGAGCGTAAAACTCACATCCCGGAGGACCCAGTCCGGCTCAGCCTCCCCCGAAGCATGCTCGCTACTGCTGGTCGGCGATTTTGAGCTCGATTCACCGGGCACGGTGCGGTAAGCAAACCAGACGTGATCAAACTCGATTCGGCCCGGCCCATTGGGCTGCTTGGTCAACGCAGGCGTGAGAATCTCGACGGGAGTATCCAATAGCTTAAAAACGCGCTCGCTGGCCGCCATCGCCGATTGCAGGATGTTGTACTTGTCACTTAGATCCTGGATAGGACGGAAGAAGCGTTGAGCATATTGAATAAACGCCACCAGGATTCCCAGGGTCGCCACGGTATGCACGAGCTGGATGGAAACAAGATGGGTGCGCGAAAACTGCACCGAGATACTGCTGACACCGGTACCGCGCATTACGTCCAGCCCACCGAACCAGACCACACAGGCGATTGCAATCGACGACAGGATTTCAACCACCGGGTAATACACCGCATACGCCATGATGGCGTCCTTGAAAGCCTCCATGTGGCTCTTATTCACATCCGAGAATTGCTGGTATGCGCGTTTCTCGCGATTGAATAGCTGCAGAACCAGCATGCCCGATACATGCTCCTGCAAGTAGGAGTTAATTCTTGCGATTGCGACTCGAATGCGGCGATACGAGTCCCGAACCTTGGTGCGGAAGATCATCGTGGCCCAGAAAATCAGCGGCAGGACGGCAAAGGTGATCAAAGCCAGTTTCCAGTTCATCCCGAGCATGATCGCCAGGATCCCGGCAAGCACGAACACGTCTTCGAAAATTGACACCACTCCTGCGGTGAACATCTCGTTTAACGCGTCGACGTCGGTCGTGACGCGTGTCACCAGGCGTCCGACCGGGTTCTTGTCGAAAAACGCGACGTGCATGTGCTGCAAATGTCGGAAAATCTGGCTGCGAAGGTCGAACATTACCTTCTGCCCCGTCCACTGCATGAAGTACGTCTGCAGGAATTCCAGGAAGAAGCTGAACGAAATCAGGCCGACGTAGAGTGCGGCAATCTGGGCGATGCCGGTAAGCGGCCTGGAACTTAGAAAGCGATCCAGAACAGAATGGCCCGGCACCGGCGCCAGGTACTTATCGATGGCAACTTTGGTGAGATACGGTCCGAGTACATCGGCGCCCGCCTTCAGCACAATGGCCGAGAGTGCAATGGCCACCTGCCAACTGTAGGGCCCTAAATACTTAAGCAGCCGCTTCATCAGGCGGCTGTCATAAGCTTTTCCTAGTACCTCTTCCTCGGCTGCCATTGTCTGCTTAAGAGTACCTTAAATAGATGGTGGGACAAGGGGTTGGGATGGAAAGAGTTTGGCAGAAAGGCCACAGCGCGACCGCATCGCTATGCCGCAGTCATGAGGCAATTTTCCGCAAAACCAGAGCCGAGTTCTTCGATCCAAATCCGACGCAATTACAGACCGCGTGCTCGATTTGAGCCTTGCGGCCAACATCCGGAACGTAGTCCAGATCACAATCGGGGTCGGCAATTTCCAGATTGATGGTGGGCGGGATTTGGCCGTGTTCGATCGCCACCAGCGTGGCAGCCACTCCGACCGCGCCCGATGCTCCTTGGGCGTGCCCGACCTGCGATTTGATCGCCGACATGGGAACCTTGCGGGCATGCTCACCAAGGGCCATCTTCACGGCGAGCGTTTCGACACGATCGTTGAGTTCGGTGGAGGTGCCGTGGAGTTGGAGGTATTGAATGTCTTCCGGCCGTAATTGAGCTTCAGCAAGCGCTTCCGTGATTGCCCGTGCCGGCTCGTCCGGGCAATCGCTCAAACGCACACGGTGGAAGGCCTCGCACGTCGACGCGTACCCCGCAAGCTCCGCATAAACCCGCGCACCACGGGCGCGTGCATGCTCATACTCTTCCAGGACAAACATCCACGATCCTTCGGCAAGGACGAATCCGTCACGGTCCGCCGAAAAGGGCCGTGACGCACGCTCGGGCGCATCATTCCACTTCGTAGTCAATGCATGCAGCATCGTGTAACCCTTGATGATGCCCGGCGTGATTGTGGAATCTACGCCACCGACCAGAAACATCGGCTGTACTCCCGCCTGGATGTGCTGCATCGCGTATCCGATTGCGTCCGTGGATGACGTGCAACCGGTGGTGACGACATGACTATACCCGCGAAATCCGAACCTCATTTGCACTTCGCTGGAGAGCGTGCCCATCGTGCCGCTGGGGATGCAGAACAGGCTGACTTGCTTCACGTGGCCGGAGTGCCACAGCCGATAACATTCCTCAGAAAACTCCTGCGCTCCGCCCCCTGTGCCCAGCACCAGGCCGATCTCCCGTTTCTGGTCGAGTGACATGGATGCATAGTCGAGCCCGGCGTCCTTTAGCGCTTCGGTGGACGCAGCCAGACACAACGGGACAACCCGCGATACATGTTTGCGCTCACGAGCATCAACCCAGGCGAGTTCGTCAAAGTCGGGAATCTCGCCGGCGATCTGCACCGGTAAGTTGGAGACGTCGTAGCGGGTAATGCGCTTCACCCCGCTTTTGCCGGCCAGGATGGCGCGGCAGAAAGCCTCTTTCCCTAGTCCATTTGGGCTGACTACGCCCATACCGGTGATGACCACGCGGTGTGTCATGTAATCGTGAGATGTGCGGAGATCGGGGTCAGTTGCAACGTCCTTGGCCCTTGCCCTCTCGTCGCGCGGCGAGCGTCCGAGCCGAACTAACGCTACAGATGCACTCTGCGGGACCTGTGACCACGCCGAGAACAAGGGGGACGACAACGACTAAAATGGACGTAATGGCCCTCGGCCTCTACCTGTCCGTTCCTTTCTGCCGGACGAAGTGCAGCTATTGCAACTTCGCTTCCGACGTCTTTTCTCGTGTCGTCTTTCAGCGTTATGTCGACCGACTCTGCTCCGACATCGCTAATGCCGCTGCGGTCGCCGAACAGATGGGCGGGCAGTTTGATCCGGAAGCCGATTCGGTCTATCTCGGCGGCGGAACGCCTACCCTACTAGATTCGCATCAACTGGAAAAGGTGTTTGTAACGATTCGGCAAAATTTCCGTCTGATCCCAGGGGCCGAAATCACGGTCGAGTGCGCTCCTGGGACGCTCAATGCGGCCACCCTGGACACCTTGCTGCGCAACGGTGTGAACCGGGTCAGCCTCGGAGTCCAATCGTTCGTGGATCAGGAAGCCGCGGCGGTCGGCCGGCTGCACAAGCGCACGACCACCCTCGACGACGTTGCGCGTTTGCGGGCGGAAGGAGTTTCCAATATCAATGTGGATTTAATTGCCGGATTGCCCCATCAGACCGCAGAGAGCTGGCAATTTTCCCTTTCTGAAGTGCTGGCGACCGGCGTATCGCACGTGAGCGTGTACATGCTCGAAGTCGACGAGGATTCCAGGCTGGGCCGCGAACTCATTGCCGGGGGTACTCGATATCATGCCCATTCCGTGCCCGATGACGATTTAACCGCCGACCTTTATGTCACGGCTTGCGAGCAACTCGACAGCGCCGGCGTGCGGCAGTACGAGATTTCTAACTTTGCGCGGGAGGGGTGCGAGTCCAGGCACAATCTGAAGTACTGGACGCGCCAGCCCTACCTCGGAATTGGGGTGGACGCTCATTCGATGCTCTTCGCCTCAGCTGATCCCTACCTAATCGTGGAAGCTGGGGAGAGCACTAAGGGGCCTGGTGGGTCGCCGCCTTGCGAAGCGCTCGCAGGCGACATCGAAGCCGTTCGACTCGCCACCGCTGACTCTTTGGAACAATACGTTGCCGGTACTGCCCCGAGGCGCACCCTGGTAGGACGCCGTCAAGCATTGGAGGAGACCTTCTTTTTGGGGCTGCGCCTCAACAGGGGGGTTGATTTACGGTCGGTGATGGCGCAGTTTGGGCCGGTTGCGGTGCAGAGAGTTATGTCTGCCATTCACGAACTGCTCAGTGAGGGCCTCGTGCAAAGTGACGACAGCATTATTCGCCTGACCCCACGCGGCCGTTTGCTGTCCAACGAGGTGTTCGAGCAGTTTCTGGCCCCAATCGAGGTATAATCGCGCCGCTCGACTTCTGGAGACGCGGGGTGATCCATGGGTCTCTACTCACACTATGACGGCGCGCACAATCATCCTGTGAATCGTGCGCTGCACATGATTGCCATTCCGGTAGGCTTTTCATCGATCATCGTGGTCTGGTTTCACTGGATCATCGGACTTCTGTTGATTCCCACGGCGTTTGCGCTGGCGTGGTTGGGACATCTCATCGAGGGAAACAAGCCCGCCTTCCTGACCAACCCGGTTCACGTATTCGTCGCGCCGGTGTGGTTGGCCAAGAAAATATTCGGCCGCAATCAGCACAAATCGACGCAATCGGCGTAACTATCCTCACCGCGTACACGCAGAGAAAGGCCGAGAGGCTAGTCCTTACCAACCGGTCGGTTCGTTGGTTTCGTTCTACTTACACGTCTGTGCTCTAATAAAAGGTTCTGCTTCAAACGCCGAACGCTTCCGTGGGGAACTGTTCTCTCCGCGCTCTTTGCGTCTCGGCTGGAATTCATTCGGAGGGCCCTTGGATTTTTTGTTGAATGACGAGCAACTGCAACTGAAGAAAAGCGTCCGCGAGTTCGCCGAGACCGAAATCGCGCCCAATGTAATGAAATGGGACGAGGCGGGCGAGTTCCCCATGGCCACCATCAAGGAACTGGGCAAGATGGGGCTGATGGGGGTGGTTTTCCCGCCGGAGTACGGCGGCGCCGGCATGGGGTACGTCGAGTATGTGACGGCCATCGATGAGCTTTCTCGCGTGGACGGCTCAGTCGGCATTATTGTTGCGGCCCATACCTCGCTTTGCTCCAATCACATTTTTCTGGCCGGGAATGAGGAGCAGAAAAAGAAGTATGTGTCGAAGTTGGCCACGGGCGAGTACATCGGCGCATGGGGATTGACCGAGCCCTCGTCCGGCTCCGACGCAGGCAGTGCCCGCATGACGGCCGTCAGCAGAGGCAATACATGGGTCCTAAACGGAACCAAGACATTCTGCACGAACGGACACTATGCCGATGTTGTCGTGGTGATTGCGGTGACGGATCGCGCAGCTCACACCCACGGCCTGTCCGCATTTGTTGTGGAGAAAGGGACCAAGGGATTTCGTCCAGGGAAGAAAGAAAACAAGCTCGGGCTGCGCGCCAGCGATACGGCTGAGTTGATTTTCGAGGATTGCGTCATTCCTGCAGAAAACCTGCTGGGCCGCGAAGGCCAGGGCTTCATCGACGCCATGCAGGTGCTGGACGGCGGCCGCATCTCCATTGCTGCATTGTCGCTGGGCATGGCGCAAGGCGCCTACGAAGCCGCTTTGCGGTATTCCAAGACCCGTAAGCAATTTGGGAAGGCCATCAGCGACTTCCAGGCGATACAGTGGAAGCTTGCCGATATGGCAACCGAGATTGAAGCCGCGCGCCTGCTGACGATGCGTGCAGCATCGATGAAGGATGCTGGACTTAAGACGACCCTCGAGTCATCGATGGCCAAGCTGTACGCCAGCGAGGTCGCCGTCAAATGCGCCAACGAGGGTGTCCAAATCCACGGCGGATACGGGTTCATCAAGGATTATCCCGCCGAGAAGTTCTATCGCGACGTGAAGTTGTGCACGATTGGAGAAGGTACCAGCGAAATCCAGCGGCTCGTGATCGCGCGGCAGTTGCTGAAGGATTAGTTCGTGTTTGTGTGTGCCTCGGGAAATACAAACACATTCACCACAAATGACACTAAGGAAAGACCACAAAGGTACACAAAGGAAGATGGCTAGCGGGCAATCCGCGCCAAGATGGGCCCAATAATCGCCAGCAATAACACGTAGGCGGCGGCCAACGGTTCCAACTGCGGCTCCAACCCCATACCCAGTCCTGCGATGACGATCGAGAACTCGCCGCGAGCGATCAGCGCGATTCCCGCCCGCCACGCACTCCGTTCGTCTACCTCGGTACGACGAGCTGCCCAGTAACCGGTGAGAGCTTTCGTTATCGCGGTAACTACTCCTAGCCCAAGTGCATATAGCAACACTCGCGGCAGGGCGAACGGGTCGATTTGCAGACCGAAAAAGAAGAAAAAAATCGCTGCGAAGAGATCGCGCAATGGCGCTAACAAGCGGTGCGACTGCTCGGCAATCTGGCCCGACACCGCGATGCCCACCAGGAACGCTCCGATCGCGGCATCCACGTGGAATCGCTGAGCCACGCCGGCGATCAGCAGCACGGCGCCGAAAATTGTCAGGAGGATAATTTCGTCCGATTCGCTGGCGACCATGCGGCTGATTGCGGAGCCGTATCGCACCGCGAATACCAACACGATCGCGACTGTCGCGATCGCGACAGCTACGGAGATGAGCATGTTCTGTGTGCTGCCCTGGCTTATCAGCACTGCCACAATCGGCAGGTAGACCGCCATCGCCAGGTCCTCCAACACAAGCACAGAGAGAATGGAGGGAGTCTCTGCATTGTCCATCCGGCGGAACTCGGACAAAAGCCTCGCGACTATGCCTGAGGATGAAACCCAAGTGATCCCGCCTAACAGAACGGACGGCAAGAGCCGCCAGCCGAGTAATAGGCCAGCCACCAGGCCCGGGGTAAAGTTTAGAAAAAAGTCGAGGAGTCCCGCTGGAACACCGACCTGCAGGTTGCGCCTGAGTTCTTCGCCTGTGTACTCGAGGCCGAGCATGAATAGCAACAGCAAAACCCCAATTTCGGCGCCCACGTGGATGAAGGTTTCGCTGAAATCGAGTGGTGCCAGGCCTCCTCTGCCAAATGCAAGCCCGGCCAGCAGATAAAGCGGGATCGCGGAGAACCGAAAGCGGTGCGCAATGCGGGAGAGCATGGCGAGTCCGACAATCGCCAAGCCGAGTTCCAGAAACATCGCCGAGGTTGCTTGACCTGAGCTTGCCATAACGAACTCTCGCCATTGTATGCGGTGTGTTCCGCCGGGATGTGCCGCTGCTTTACACTGATCGTTTGAAGCAAGAACTCCAACCCTGGGTTGAGCGTCTCCGGAACGGTGATCCGCGCGCTCTCGCACGTGCCATCAGCGCGGTTGAGAACCGTGATCCGGGTTCATCCGATTTGCTCAAGGCGCTGTTCCCGCACAGCGGGCATGCTCGGATACTCGGCATGACCGGCTCGCCCGGAGCAGGGAAGAGCACCCTCGTCGACCAACTCGCGCGTCATTACCGTCAAGAGAACCGCACGGTAGGCATAATCGCCGTGGACCCAACCAGCCCGTATACCGGAGGTGCCATTCTTGGAGACCGCATCCGGATGCAGGACCACTTCGCGGATCCAGGAATTTATATCCGCAGCATGGCTACTCGCGGTTCGCTGGGCGGCCTGGCGCGTGCAACCGCTGATGTTGCGACCGTGCTTGATGCGTCCGGACGCGACCTGATCATGATCGAGACAGTTGGGGTCGGGCAGGACGAGATCGACATTGTGCGGCTGGCGGACATTACGGTTGTGATTCTCGTTCCTGGCATGGGCGACGACGTGCAGACGATCAAGGCCGGCATTATGGAGATCGCCGACATTTTTGTAATCAATAAAAGTGATCGCGAAGGCGCCGAGCGGGTCGAACGCGAAATTCGGGCAATGCAGTCTCTGGCCACGCGCAGCGATCGCTGGACGCCGCCTATCGTGAAAACGATCGCAAGTGAAAGTAAAGGTGTTGCCGAACTGGCGGCGGCCATAGGACAGTACGAAGCGTATCTGCAGAAGGAGAACCTCGTGCTCAAGCGAAACATCCAGAACTGGCGCGAACGGCTGATTGAAATGCTGCGCGATGCCATGCTGGAACGAGCACAGGCCCATCTTGGGGATGGCGAGGTGGGGCGTTTGGCGGCGGAAGTGGCCGAGCACAAGCGCGACCCGTATTCGCTGGTGGAAGAGATTGTGGGGAGATTGGGGAAGCCGTCATGATCGTGATCGATCACCTTGGAATTGCCGTCAAGTCCGTGCAGGCCGCCAAAAGCCTTTACGAGAAGCTGGGATTGAACGCCTCGGCAGAAGAGACCGTCGAAGGCGAACAGGTGCACGTGGCAATGATCCCGGTTGGCGAGAGCCGGATCGAGTTGCTGGAGCCAACTTCGGAGACGTCCGCCGTCGCCAGGTTTCTTGCCAAACGGGGAGAAGGGCTGCACCACGTCTGCCTGCGGGTGCCCGATCTGAAAGCCGCGGTCGACCGCCTGAAGCGAGATGGAGTTCGGCTGGTATCAGAAGAGATCAAGGTTGGCGCGGGTGGACATCGCTACGTCTTTGTTCATCCCCAGAGCACCGGCGGCGTACTGATGGAATTGGTGGAAGGCCACTGATTCATGCTGCTTCTCGCCGCCGATACCTCTGGAAAGCATGGCAGCATTGCACTCGCGCAGTGCGAGCCGGACGGGACCTGCAAGGTGCTCGACGTCGTGCCGCTCGCAGGGGGAACATTTTCCGCCCAATTAGTTCCGCAGATTGCAGACCTTCTTCGGAAACACGGGTTCAGCAAGAGTGACCTGGACGGTTTTGCGGTAGCGTCCGGCCCCGGATCCTTCACAGGATTACGCGTGGGCTTGGCGGCAATCAAAGCGCTCGCCGAGGTGCTCGGGAAGCCGATTGCGGCCGTTTCGCTGTTGGAGGCGGTCGCCAGTGCGGCGCAGTGCTCGGGCAAAGTGAAGGGCGTGATGGATGCCGGTCGAGATGAGGCCTACGTCGGCGAATACGAGCCGAGCGGCGATGGACTTCGATGCATTTCCGAAGAGCTGCTACGAATCGATGAGTTGCTGCTGCGGAACGACGGGGCGCCAATCGCGACACCCGACAAAGCCATCGTGGACAGGGTAACAGCAAGCGGTCTTCGCGTCCTCGAAGTAGAACGCCCAGGCAGCGACAGGGTCGCCCGGTTAGGATGGCGAAAGATCCTGGGGGGAAATACGATTTCGTCCGAGGACCTCGAGGCCAACTATATTCGGCGGTCGGATGCGGAGATATTTTCGAAGCCGGGTTCGCGGTGAGAAACCAAACAGTTACCGCCAAGTGCGCAGAGAGTGCCATGACAACATGTTCAAGAGATAGGGAGGCACGGGCGCCCTCGCCCGTGCGAAGTCAGGTTCGACTTCGCCACGAGGTTCCGTGAACATTCGTCCTGCCACTCTTGCCGATGTTGCTGCCATCATTGCCATCGAGAAGAAGGCAGTATCCGCTGCGCATTGGAACCCCGAGCAGTACGCAAAAATCTTCGCCCACGATTCTCAACGGTTTTGCCTGGTTATGGAAGATCCATCACGCTTGTACGGTTTTCTCGTAGCTCGGGTCTTGGGTGATGAATGCGAGCTGGAGAACATCGTGGTCGCACCGGCGGATCAGCGCCATGGCATCGGCAGGGCCTTGATGGCAGGCTTGTTGACGGAAGCCGCATCGCGGAATGCCAAAGCGATTTTTCTTGAGGTCCGCGAATCGAATACTGCCGCCCGCAGACTGTACGCCAACTGCGGTTTCGTGGAGAGGGGCCGGCGCAAATCCTACTACTCCGATCCGGTGGAAGACGCGATCCTCTACACCCTGGGCGAGGTCCGAACTTGAAGCCGCCAAGCGGCTACCCCGTTTGCGAAATATGGATATCCCGACTGCCGGTCAATGAGTGTAATCGCCTGTTAACGTCAACTATCATTTCGCGGAAAGCTGGAGGATATCGGTGATGCACACCGGAGTGTGACTAGCTCTCATCATCATCCTTACGCACGTTCACGGAAATTCGACTGGCGTCGCGGACGCGGAGGAGCGTTCCAGCAGAAAGAAAGCGAAATCGGTGGGCAGGGGCTCCGCACCCAACCTTCGAATCATCGAAGCGATCTGGCCACGATGATACGTGGAGTGGTTCGCCAGATGTTGCATGAGGTGCTCTAAATTGAGTTGCTTTTCGAGAACAGGAAAAGATCTTCGCAGAGCTTCGTCTGTCACAGAATCCACGAACTCAGTTTGTTCTTTCTCGACTTCAGCCCATTTCCGACCGACAGCGGTGACGTCGGAAAATGCGCCCGGCCGGAAAAATGGGTTATCTTCATCCCACAGATCTTGCAAAAAAGCAGCGCTGTGGGATGTGGCTTTCCAATATGTGAGCCAACCCCACTCGCTACGGATAATGTGCACCAGAGTATCTCGCACCGAAACAAAGCTGCCACCCAGGTCGCGTGTGAACTGCTCAGGACTGAGTGCCGAAGCTGCTTGCAAAACCCTGCCGTTGGCCCACCGGTCGTATTCGTACAATAGTTGAATATCGTCTTTGATCATTTGCCGGCAGTTTACACCTCGAAAGGATGATTGGCGTAACATCGCGACTACGCTCAATGACCCTGACACGGCGAAGCAAAGGAGGATGATCCTTCATTCTGTTGGAACTCTACTGAACCGGGAGCGCCACACACGCCAGCAGACGATCATCCCGACAACAATCCCAGCATAGAAGCCCAAGAACGCGGCCTCTGCTACGAAAAAAGCTGCTCCACCATCGTGGCCGGCCAAGTGTGCAATGCTAAGAACCACCGAGATCAGAAATGCGAGGATAACTGCGGCAACCGTAGTCGCTAGTACCGCGCAGGCGCCGATTGCGAACCCGTGGAAGACTACGCCCACCTTCTGCGGTGCAGTGAGTGGCATGATGTACATGACTGAACAGTGCCGCTGGACAATCAGGAGGTCAAGCATGGCGATTACCTTCAGGCGAAGGGTTACCAGCCGCCTCGAATCCGTTGTTGGCGTAACATCTCAATTTCACTCATCTTGGGACAGCGAAGGGGCGGGAACTAGCGATAGCGTGAATCAGAAAAGGGCAAAGGCGAAGATGTTCTCGGGGATTCTTCTTCTAATGCTGACGCCGGTGTTCTTGTTTGTAATGCCGGTATCCAGAGCAGCCGTTCTCCGCGATCTTCTGCTCGTGATTTGGTGGGTGTTCCTAGTGTGGCTATTGGTGAGTGGTATGAAAGAATCGAGGCCGACGGATTCAAAGTAGCCCCACAATCCAAGTGTTGATAAATCCCGATTTCACTCACCAATCTGGGGGACCTGGTTCTGAGCGTAATCGCCTGGTAACAACAGTCTGCGGCAGTAGATTTACTGCCCGGGCACTTGTGCTTGTGGTAGCTCAAAATTCCGGTTTCCGATCGGCTGCAATTTCGATCTGCAGGAACGGGCTTCCTCGCGGGTCTATAGCTTTGGCTGTTTCGCCGTCCGCGAGTCTCTAGACTGCGCCCGAGTGCTGCATTTCTTGTGCAATTTCAGTCACTTCGGGGTGTGACGATTCTCCACACCAGCTCTCGGAATTGCGTTGAACCGCCCCTGCCCCTGTGTTACGTTTAGCCCTGTAACGCGATATTCATAATCGCGTGGCAGGAGGTCTGCAGGATGCTCACTCCGAGAGACCAGCTCCTGGCCAGCCATGAGGAATTCCGGCGCCTGGCTCAGGAGCATACGCAGTACGCGCAACGGCTAGAATCTCTCACCCAAAAGCGTTACCTCACCGAAGACGAAAAACTGGAAGAAGTCCGGCTTAAGAAGCTAAAACTGCGGCTCAAAGATCAGATGGAGCTGATTGAGCGCGAGTACCGGCAGACCGCTCATCACCAGGTCGCCTAGGCTCCGTTGTCTAGTCTTTGCGGCCTCGGCCGCTTCAGGATGTTTCTGTTTTCGTGAAGGCGCGCGCTAGCGCCTTTTTTTATTTGAAGTTACAGGCCTCAGCCCAGATTCCAAGTCCCCTGCACTATAATCCTGAGGGGATCCCATGGTTCGCGATGGTTATTACTACGGTGGATTTTTGTTGCTGGCTGCGGTTTTGATCGGCTGGCTGACAAATGCCTGGTGGGCCCTCCCGTGTGTGCTCTTAGCTGCCTTTTTCCTTTGGTTTTTTCGGGATCCCGAGCGGACCGTCACCGATGCCCCCGGAGCTATTGTCTCGGCCGCCGACGGCAAGGTAACGGATGTCTCTCCCGTTACGGGCAGCGGCGGTGAAAAGCGAACACGGATCAGCATCTTTCTGAACGTCTTTGATGTCCATGTGAACCGCAGCCCCATCGCAGGGATAATCACGGATGTTCGTTATCAGCGGGGGAAGTACCTGAACGCGATGAACGAGACCTGCGCTGACCTGAACGAGCAAAACATCGTCACCGTGGAAGGTGAAGGACAGACGGTCGTTTTCAAGCAGATCGCCGGTTTATTGGCCCGGCGAATCGTGTTCACGAAGAACATCGGCGATACCGTCGGACGCGGAGAGCGGGTCGGCCTGATCAAGTTTGGGTCGCGCACCGACATCCTGCTCGATCCCTCGGCCCAGGTGCAGGTTAAGAAAGGCGACCGGGTGAAAGGCGGCGCAACCGTGCTGGCCTATCTGCAACCCAAGTCCAATACGCAGTTGATCGGTGCCGGGTCGATTCGCGAAGGGGGACGTTGATGGAAATGGATGAGGTGGTCAGCCATCCGCTACGCCGTAAAGACGATATCCCACAGCGTCGCATGCGAAAGGGGATGTACATCCTGCCATCGCTCTTCACCACCGCCAACATTGCAGCGGGTTTTTACGCCATCCTGCAAATCATGCACGCCTCTGCGACCGAGTTCTATCACTTGGATTTCGCCGCGAAGGCGATCGGATTCGCAGTGCTGTTCGATGGCTTAGATGGGCGGATCGCCCGGATGACCAAGACCAGCAGCGATTTCGGCCGGGAATTGGATTCACTTGCCGATGTCATCACGTTCGGCGTGGCGCCGGCTCTGCTCGCCTGGATGTGGGGATTCCACCTTTTGCCTCAGACCGGACATCCTGCGCTCCACACGCGAGTAATCCAATTCGGCGCGATTGCCAGCTTCCTCTTCCTGATCGCAGGCGCAAGCCGCCTTGCCCGTTTCAATATCCAAGTAAATCCGCAGCCCTCGAATCCGGGACGACCAGGGAAGAAGTATTTCGTTGGAATGCCCATACCGGCTGGGGCAGGCGTGATTGCTGCCGTCGTGCATTTCTCCGGAGGAGAACCAATCGGAGGCTGGGTGACATCGATCGTCTGGATTCTGATGGTGGTCGCCGTCGCTTACCTGATGGTGAGTACCTGGAGGTTCTACAGCTTCAAGGACATCAATTTCCTGACCCGGCAACCATTTTGGCTGATCGTTATTCTTGGCGGTATATTCGCGCTGGTCTGGTATTTCTCCCAGGAATTCCTTTTTGCGGTTGCGCTCCTTTACATGGCATCGGGCGTGTTCTGGCGTTTGCAGTGGCTATTTCGGAAACGTCAAACCCCGCCTGCGCCTCCGGCGTACACAGAAGCATCTCATCAAACACCATGAGTACTCCCCCAAAACACACGAGCACACAGCCGGAGACCTTTCGCAGCAGCAATCTCTATCGGGTGGCTATTGTCGGCGCCGCCACGTTGAAGGGCAAAGAAGTCGCCGAACTACTCAATGACCGGAACTTTCCCGCGGTCGACGTGAAATTGCTGGATGATGACGAGTCGCTCGGGCAACTCGAAGCCATGGGAGATGAGGTTACATTCATCCAGAGTGTTCGTTCCGAGCAGTTTGAGCATGTTGACTTTACTTTTTTTGCCTCCGATCAGGAGTGCACGCGCAACAACTGGATGAAAGTGCGCCGTGTCGGTAGCGCAATTGTCGACCTCTCCTACGCGCTTGAGGACGAACCTTCCGCGACCCTGCGTGCTCCCTGGATCGAGCGCGAGCTGAACAAGCCGCAGGCGATGGAATTGCAACCAGGTCCTGCGGTGACTGCCCACCCAGCGTCAATTGTCCTGGCGCTCCTGTTATCGCGTGCGCAAAGAGCCGGTCGGGTACAGAAAGCAGTCGCCACTATCTTTGAGCCAGCATCCGAACATGGCCAGCGTGGCATGGACGAACTGCACCAGCAGACCGTCAACCTGCTCTCCTTTCAGCAGCTGCCGAAAGCGGTTTTTGACGCACAGGTGGCATTCAATATGATCACCCGCTACGGCGATAACTCCACTCCTTCGCTGGAGTCGATCGAACGGCGCATCCTGCAACACTATGGGCGCTTGCTCGGGCCCGAAGCTCTTAAGCCGTCGCTGTTGTTAGTACAAGCGCCCATATTCCACGGGCATGCATTCTCGATTTATGTGGAGATGGAAAACACCGTAGCGCTCGGCGACCTGGCGCAAGCGTTCGCCGGTGATCACGTCGTCATTACCCGGTTAGCCGAGGACTCTCCCAGCAACGTGAATGCTGCCGGGCAGGGCGACATCCTGCTCTCAATCGGCCGCGATGCGAATCACGAGAACGGATACTGGCTCTGGGCGGCGGCTGACAACTTACGAATTGCTGCCGTGACTGCCGTCGAATGTGCCGAGTCGTTGACCACCACCCGGCCCCGGGGCCATATTCAATGACCCGAGCCTTGGGGGTTGTGGCGGCACTGCTCTGCTTCCTCTCGCTCGGCTGCGGTTATCACACGGCTGGGCATGCCACAACATTGCCCCAAGATGTTCATACCATCGCAGTGCCGAACTTCATCAACGATTCCCATACGTACCGGCTGGATCAGGTGCTCACCGAGGCGGTGGTGCGCGAGTTCACCACGCGCACTCACTACCGAATCGAGAACGATCCTCGCCGTTCAGCCGATGCGATCCTGCAGGGTACAATTCTGAGCACCATGGCTTCGCCATCGACCTATGATTCGCAAACTGGCCGAGCCTCCAGTGTGATGGTCACGGTTGCCATGAAGGTGGTCTTGACCGACAATCACGGCAAGATCCTGTATCAGAACCCGTCGTATCAATTCCGCGACCAGTACCAGGTCTCACGCGAGCTCTCAAGCTTCTTCGAAGAAGATTCTCCCGCTCTCGAACGCCTTTCGCGATCGTTTGCGCGCACCCTCGTCAGTAACATCCTGGAGGGCTTTTGATGCGCTCCTTCGCTCAGACTGACCGGTTCGTCTCGGAGGTGCAGGCGCGCAAACTGCGCCCCGCCTATGTGTTTGTAGGCGATGAAACTTTCTTTCGGAAACGCTGCCGGGAAGCGATTCTGAAAGATCTGGTTCCTCCGGAACTTCGGGACTTCAGCCTTTTCGAGTTCGATCTCGCGGAAACCGACCTCACCGAGATTCTCGACCGTGCTCGCACGCCTTCTCTCATGGTGCCTTTTCAGCTGTTTTTCGTGAAAGGAGTCAAGAATCTCTATGGCCGGGGGTCGAATGAAGAGAAACTCGCGGCCATCGAGGAGTATTGCAAGAATCCGAATCCCGATGCGCTCCTGATCTTTGTCGCCGACCACATCAGCATTCCTGCCGACGCCCGCCGTATGGATATGACCGATAAAGATCGCTATCAGCGCATCCGCGAGACCCTTGGCGAATTCTGCGGAATCGTCGAGCTGGCGCGTGTCGAAGAGAGTGATGCCGTGCGCTGGTTGACCGAGTACTGCGCGACCCGCGAAGTGAAGATCGATGCTGATGCCGCTCGCGAATTGGTCGACGCGCTCGGCGGCGACATGATGATGATCTCCAATGAACTCGAAAAACTTATGCTTTATGTCGCTGAAAAGAAGCGGATCAGCGTTGGCGATGTTGAAACCATGGTTTTGGCGGCGAAGCAGCGCAGTTTATATGAGCTAACCGATGCGATCTCGGCGAAAGATCGCGTGCGCGCGCTTCAGATGCTGGACGCCATCCTCAGCACCGGTGAAGGCGACGACGCTGCCATCGGACACCTCTACATGTTGGCCAAAACGTTCCGCCAAATGCTCGTCATCAGCGAGCGGAACGTCCGCGACACCCGCATGCTCTGGGCAGCGCTGTGGCAGGGCTTCCGCGTGCCCCCCTTTGCTGCGGAAGACATCATCAAGCAGGCTCGCCGGTACAAATCTAAACGCGACCTCACGCGTGCCATCCGCCTCGTCGCGAAGGCCGATCTAGCCATTCGTTCGAACCCACCCAGCAAACGCATGGTATTGGAAAAACTCATCCTGGATCTCACGACCGAGATCAAGCCTGAGGAAACGGGTTGGCGGCAGGAAGAATTGCCCGTCTAGGCTAACTTGTGCGCGAGCCTTGTGCTCCTGCGATCGGAATGACTCGCGTCCGATACAACGCGGCTCGGCGCGCTGTTCTTTGACGATAGTCGTTATAACGAATACTATTGGGAATGATGCCTAAGGGTCTCAAAACCGAGATCAAGCAGACGAAGCCGTTCGCCAGCTTGGAAGAAGAGGCGATGCTTGCCCTTGCTCGTACGAACGATCGCCTGGCGCGCGAGGCGCATGCTTTGTTCAAGGAGCACGGCCTTACCGCGACGCAGTACAACGTTCTGCGAATCTTACGCGGCGCCGGTAGTGCGGGGCTTACATGCAGCGAAATCGCCGAACGCATGGTAACTCGCGACCCGGACATCACTCGCCTTTTAGACCGTATGGAGCGCACTGGCTTGTGCGCTCGGGAACGCGATGCCAGGGACCGGCGTGTGATCGTTGTCCGAATCAGCACGCAAGGTCTGAAGACGGTGAACGACCTCGATCAGCCGATTAACCAGCTGAATAGAAGCATGCTGGGTCACATGGGAGAGAAGAGACTCCGGTCGCTGTTGCGCCTGCTCGAGGCTGCACGCAACGCTTGATTTTTACAACCTCGTTGATGGGGCTGCAATTTTCGCGAAAAGGACGCCCCAGGAGTAACACACAGTTCGTTTACCGCTTGTAGCCGAATTTTCGCAGCAGTTCTTTGCGTGCGGCCACGTCATCCGTCCCTTCCACGCCCTGGGGTGAATTACCGTCGACAACTCCCATGACCCCCCGGCCCTGCTCTGTGCGTGCGACGATAACTTCGACAGGATTGGCGGTGGCGCAGAAGATGGAGCAGACTTCGTCGACATCGCGTACGGCTCTCATTACGTTGATCGGAAAAGCATTGCGCAGCACGATGGTGAACACGTGTCCCGCCCCGATCGCTTGCGCATTACGAATCGCGACATCCTTGAGTTCTTCATCATTGCCATCGGCCCGTACCAAGCAAGGCCCCGATGCCTCATTGAAGGCCATGCCGAATTTCGCAGACGGCACCGTGCCAACGATGGCTTCATAGACATCTTCCACCGTCTTGATGAAGTGTGACTGTCCAACGATGATGTTCGTGTCGGGAGGGAACTGCAAGCGGACCGCCTCAAATTCGAGCATGCCGAAGCTCCACGCACCGGAAGACGTTGCGCTCTGAACGAACCTGCCGGTTTGCCGTCGTCATCATAGCGCAACACCGGACAGACCAACTTCATCAGCGCTTGGAACGCTTTCGCACGGTCTTCTGGGGGTGCCGACCCTGTCGAATGGCGGTCAGCCTAAGGGTCGCAGCAGCCGCGTTGTACTTGACCTCACTCTTGTCGTCGTACATGTAGAGTGCGACAGTATTGAGGGCCGACGGATCCTCTCGTTTCGCCAACGCCTCCAATGCCGAAGCTCGCACCGTCCAGTCATTATCGCCGGCCGCGTTCATTAAGGCTTTTGTGCTTGTTGGGTCCGGGTCATTCGCCAGTTCCTTGGCTGCCGCAGCCCGCACGCGAGCCCCCTCGTTCTTGCTCATCAATCGGTAGGCTTGCACTCCGAACCCGCCGAACGGGACTACGTTACTGATACCCTCCTCGATCCCTAATTTGGCCAGCTTCTTCGGATCGTGAAGGATGGAAGTTTGCGTCTCGAGCAATCCCTTGCTCGCTTTACGTTCCCCGGTGAGGATTTCGTAAAAAACCTCGTAAGCGGCCTCATCGTGCATGTCCTCCAGCGCGTGCGCGGCGGCCAACACAACCGAAGGATCCTTGTCCTCGAGCATGGAGCGCAATTTTGGAATGCTTGACTTGAATCGCAGCTCGCCGAGAGTGGCAGCGGCTGAGGAGCGCACTTCCGGTTTCTCGTCCAGCAGAGCTGCTTCCGCCATCTTCAAAGCCCGGCTGTTCTCGAGCAGCAAACTTAAGGCTCGAATGGACGTGACCCGCTCGCTGGTTTGATTGCTGTGAGCGGCTGTTTCCAGCAGTTGCCATGCCTGCCGGGTCGGATCCTGGGGGAGTGGTCGTGATTTTGGGGGAGGGGATGGCGGTTCCTCCTCCTGGGCTTTTGGTGCGGGAGCCGGTTCGGGCGGCGCCTCTTTCTTTTCTTGCGCCGGAGCTGCCTCGGGTTTTTGTTCAGCAGGCTGGTTTTGTTCGTTTTCGGCGGGCTTGTTCTGTGCCAGCGAGGGCCGCGCCAAGGCAAATGTAAGAATCAGGGAAATAGCCAACGTTCTGGGCACGGCTGTGAAGTCCATGCTCCTCCTTCGAGGTGCCCAGAGCGGATCGGACTAGCGACGTCGCTTTCTGGCAGAGCTCGTGTTTCGGGCAGCTCGGGGACGGCCGTCCGCAAAGACCCGAGCGAAAATCTTGTCAATGTTCCGCAATTGCCGCTTCAGATCAAATGCCGTTTCGATCTGCTTCCGCGGCACGCGCCCGGTGATCTCCTTGTCTGCCATGACAAGGTCATGGAAGTTCAGGCCTTCCTCCCAAGCGTGCATCGCGTGTCGCTGAACCATGCGATATGCATCCTCTCGCGACACCCCGTGTTCCACCAGGTCGAGCAGCAATTGACCGCTGAATACCAGCCCGCCTGTACTTTCCAGGTTGGCTCGCATGCGCTCAGGGTAGATGAACATTGTCTCGATCAGGTTGGTCGTTTTGTTAAGCATGTAGTCGAGCAGAGTAGTGGAATCCGGGAGAATGATGCGTTCGACAGACGAATGAGAAATATCGCGCTCATGCCAGAGCGCAACATTCTCGAAGGCGGCTTGTGCGTTCGACCGTACGACCCGCGCCAGGCCACTGATTTGCTCGCAGGTAACAGGGTTCCGCTTATGCGGCATGGCAGACGAACCCTTTTGCTTCTCGCTGAAATACTCTTCGGCTTCCCGGACCTCGGTTCGTTGCAGATGCCGGATCTCCGTCGCGATCTTGTCGAGCGTGCACGCGATCACGGCCAGGGTCGCGAGATAGGCCGCATGCCGGTCACGCTGGATGACTTGCGATGAGACCGGAGCAGCCTCAAGTCCTAACCGGGCGCATATCTTCTCTTCCAGTTCCGGGCTTAGGTGCGCGAACGTTCCGACCGCGCCAGAGAACTTTCCGACTCGCATATCGGCGGCGGCTTGATCGAATCGGACGATGTCCCGCCGCACTTCCGCGTACCAGTTCGCCAGCTTAAACCCGAACGTAATTGGTTCGGCGTGTACTCCATGGGTGCGGCCAACCATGGGTGTGTCCTTGAATTCCCACGCGCGTCGTTTCAGCGCCTCGGCCAAGCGTTGCAGATCCTCGGCCAGGATCGCCGACGCTTGCTTTACCAACAGGGCCTGTGCCGTGTCCACTACGTCATTTGAAGTCAACCCATAGTGAAACCAGCGGGCTTGCGGCCCGACAATCTCGGCCACCGCGGTGGTGAAAGCAATGACGTCGTGCCGAACCTCGGCTTCAATCTCCTGAATACGTTCGAGGCTGAAATCCGCCCGCTCGCGAATTGCCCGGGCGGCATCTTTGGGTACAAGTCCGGCTTCGGCGAGTGTTTCGGTTGCTGCCACTTCGACGGCCAACCACGTGCGAAAACGGTTTTCATCACTCCAGATCCGGCCCATGTCCGGGCGAGTGTATCGAGGAATCACGATGATGCTCCTTAACTCGGTGCGGGACTAGGGATTCTAAACGCAGTGCAGCAGTTCACGCTACACGGGCCCTATTTATGGGAGGGACGGGCATCACTGAAAAAGTCGAATGGGGCAGAATCGAGGTATTTAACCTGCCGGCATGTTCCGAAGTGCAGTACTTTCGTTATGTCGTGGTACGATACAGGTACGATATACTCTCCACACGATATAATTTTTTCAATGGAAAAGAACCCCACCTCAGTCGACTTTCAGGCTTTGGCGGAACTCCGGCATCAGATCCGTGCCTTTCTCCACTTCAGTGAGCAGGCAGCACGTGCGTCTGGCCTCGAACCGCGCCAACATCAGCTAATGCTTGCCTTGAAGGGCTTGCCGCGCGGCACGCGCCCGCGCATCGGCGAACTGGCCGACCGACTCCAGATCCAGCATCACAGTACCGTCGAACTTGTAAACCGTCTTGCTGCCGGTGGATTCGTCAAACGCACCCGTGGTGGCAGTGATCGGCGTGAAGTTATGTTGTCTCTCACCCCCAAGGGCGAAAAGGTTTTACAGGAACTGTCGCTCCATCATCGTGCCGAGCTGCGCACTGCTGGTCCGTCTCTGGTGGCTGCGCTCCGCCGGGTCATGCGTGCTCAGGGAACGGGCAATCACCAACGCAAGAAGTCCAAGTAAGAAGGGAATCAGCACGGCATGTCCAATGATGAGGATTCGACAACACATAGCAACGAAGCTGTGCCCGCAGCACCGAAAATGCATTTTCAACTCGGCGGGCATCGTCTCGCTTCTCGCATGCTGGTTCTCTCGCTGCTGGGAATCGCAGTTGGCATCTTTGGCGGCTTCGTTGCCGAAGGCCTGCTTCGCTCGATCAATTTCATTTCCAATCTCTGTTTCTACGGGCGAGTGAGTTCGGACTACCTACCGCCCAACGCTGCTCCTCACCACTGGTGGATGCCCTTGCTACCCGCAGCGGGCGGCTTGCTAGTCGGCTTGCTAATCCATTATTTCTCCCCCGAGATTAAGGGTGACGGGATTCCGGAAGCTATGTCGGTCGCCCTGACAAACCGGAGCATCGTCAAGCCGCGCGTAAGCATATTCAAGCCGATTAGTGCGGCCATCACGGTCGGAAGCGGTGGCCCATTCGGCGCCGAAGGCCCAATTATCCAAACGGGCGCGGCCCTGGGCTCACTTTTGAGCCAGTTGATCCCCTCATCTCCGGCAGAGCGCCGCACCCTCTTGGCCTGTGGTGCCGCCGCCGGACTCGCTGGAGTTTTCAAAACGCCTTTTGCTGGCGTAATGATGGCGGTCGAGCTCCTGGTGTTCGAATTTCGCGCTCGTTCCTTCGTGCCCATCGCGCTAGCCTCCGCCACCGGAACCATGGTGGCCATGGCATTCCGCGGAGGCGATCCGGTTTTCCCAGTCAACACCGCTTATCATTACCATCCCGCTGAGCTACCGTTCTTCGTGCTTTTGGGAGTGATCTGCGCCGGACTTGCATGGGTGATGACCCGGACTCTTTACTTCTCCGAGGAGATGTTCGAGGAGTTCAAGGTTTGGTTCCCCATCATCCCCGCCATCGGTGGCTTGATTGTCGGACTGATTGCGCTGGTCCGGCCCGAAGTCCTGGGAACCGGCTATGCAGTGATCGCTGACATCCTCTCTAAGCCGCATCCGCTTTATGAACTGGTCGCCATTGGTTTTGCGAAACTGATCGCATTCGCCTCCGCCCTGGGTTCGGGCGCCTCCGGCGGTACATTCGCTCCGGCTCTCATGATCGGCGGCAGCTTCGGGGCAGCCTACGGTTCGGTGGTCCACATGTTCCTGCCGAACTCTTCCACGGTCGGCTTGTATGGAATGGTCGCAACTGCCGCTTTATTCGGCAGCCTTTACCGCGCCACACCTAGCGCGATTCTCTTCATGCTCGAAGTAACCGGTGCGTACAACGCTTTCTTGCCGGTATTTCTTGTAGCTGTGGTGGCCGATCTGGCCGCGCACTTCTTCATGCAGCACACAATTAACACCGAAAAACTGGTGCGCCGTGGAACCCTGGTTCCCGAGGCTTACGAGATCGATGCCATGAAGATGTTTCGGGTGCGCGACATCATGAATCCGGAAATCGATACAGTGCGTGGCAATCAGCGCGTGAAAGAGTTTCTTGCGAGCGTCGCCGCCCACGAGTCGGTTCCGGTCGTGGATGACCAGGAACGTGTCCTGGGTATCATCTATCGCCGGGATCTCCTAAAAGCTTCCAATGACGTGACTGCGCTATCCCTTGCCCATCGAGAATTTCCCACCGCTTACACCGACGAAGTCGTTCATGAAGTTGCGCGCCGGTTTCTGGACGGCAACTTCGGCCGCTGTGTAGTTCTTGACCGCGCCAGCGGGGAACTGGCAGGAATGCTCACCGCATTCGACGTCTTAAAAGCCAAGAACTGGGAAATCATGCAGGAGATGCCCGAACCCAGCCGGCTGGCCGGGACCTCGTTGTTACGGTTCAGCGGACGCAACGGCAAGTCGTGATCGTGGTAAGAACCCCAAAAACATCGTATAGCGATATACTTGTTGGAGATAAGGACTAGGTAGTTCCCGGCGACCTTCCGTGGTGGAAAACCGTTCGCGGTTCTCCGCATCCAAGGAAGATCGCCGGGGACAAGGCGCCGAAAGCGTCTCCAGCCTTCATTCTGCCGGCCTATGCCGCCGGTCGGAGTCCCGCCACCGGTTGCTGATTCCTGCGTTTCCGGCGGCTTATACCTTTAAGGGGGTATTCCCGTGGGAAGTCGTGCCGCGTCGTCTTCACACAAACACCCCCGTGAGACCTCCGAAGACCGATCGAGTGGCAACAGCAAAACCGGGCCACAGCTTGTCCCTTCGCCCGCCAGAGCAGGAGAAGAAGTCGAGTTCCGCATGGTAGTGGTGTCCTTGCTTGCCGCGGGGGTTGGACTCCTAGCTGGAGTTGTGGCTTTCGCGCTTTACAAGCTCATCGGATTCTTCACCAATCTGTTCTTCTACCACCGGCTATCCGCCGCTTTCATCAGTGCGCGCGACAACCAACTCGGCTGGATCGTGATTCTCATTCCTGTCATTGGTGGCCTGATTGTCGGATTGATGGCTAAGTATGGCAGTCCGAAAATCAGGGGCCATGGCATACCGGAAGCCATGGAGGCCGTCCTGGTCAATCGCAGCCGAATTGAGCCACGGGTTGCCATCCTTAAGCCACTCTCAGCCGCCGTCGCGATCGGTACGGGAGGACCCTTCGGCGCCGAAGGCCCCATTATTCAGACCGGCGGCGCACTTGGCTCTCTCGTAGGCCAGGTGATGCACACTACGATCGCTGAGCGGAAGGTCCTGCTCAGTTGTGGTGCGGCAGCAGGTATGGCCGCAACTTTCAACACGCCCATTGCAGGCGTGATTCTGGCAATCGAGCTTCTTCTTTTTGAGTTCAAAGCACGGTCCTTCATCCCGCTGGTAATCGCCAGTACGCTTGCTACTGCCGTCCACATGCGTCTTCTTGGGGCCGGTCCGATGTTCGCTGTCACTGCCGTCGACTTCGGCATTCCACGCGCCTTGCCCTTTTACCTGTTGTTGGGAGGTGTTTGTGGATTAGCGGCATACGGATTTACTAAGGGTCTTTACTGGATGGATGACCAGTTCGAGAAGCTTTCTATCGATCCCATGTGGTGGCCGGCCATTGGGGCACTGGGACTCGGTGTGATTGGGTTCTTTGTTCCGCGAGTGCTGGGCGTGGGGTACGACACCATCGGTGACATTCTCAATTCACACCTCGCGTGGCAGTTGCTGCTCGTCGTGATGGTTGCGAAGTTCGCGGCTCTGATCATTTCATTAGGGTCCGGTACTTCGGGTGGGCTGCTCGCCCCGATGTTCATGTCCAGCGCAGCTCTGGGTGCCGTCTTCGCCATGCTCGTGAACTGGATTTTTCCCGGTGTGCATCTTTCCCCGGGAGCCTTCGCGATCGTTACCATGGGCGCGGTTTTCGGCGCCGCCTCGCGGGCATGTTTCACATTCATAATTTTTGCTTTCGAAATCACGCGCGACTACAACTCGGTCCTTCCCTTAATGCTGGTCAGCGTCATCGCCGACGGCATCATGATGCTCCTGATGCCGCGTTCCACCATCATGACGGAGAAACTGGCCCGGCGCGGCCTTTTTATCCACCAGGATTATGAAGCCGACATTCTGCAGCAGATTGGCGTTTCCGAGGCCATGGATGCGAGTCCTCCGACTATTCCGGCAGAAATGCAAGTCCGCGAACTCGCTGAACGGATTTCGCGCCATGACCCAGTGCTGACCAGCCATCAAGGCCTGTTGATTGTCGATAAAGAGGGGAATCTGGAAGGGCTGATCACTCGAAGCGACCTTCGCCACGCCTTCACCGAAGACCCCGCGGGTGATGTGAGCGTGCTCGATGCCGGCACGCGCAACGTAGTGGTTGCTTATCCCGACGAGACCCTTTATGACGCCGCGATAAAGATGTTGCGCTCCGAGGTGGGGCGCTTACCGGTTGTGGATCGCAGCAGCCCCAGGCGGATCGTGGGCTACATAGGGCGGCCCGCCGTGATGGCGGCCCACCGCCGACGCTTCGAGCAGGAACATGTTCGTGAGCCTGGATGGATTAGCCGCTGGCGTAGAGCCTAAGCCGGACTGGACTTTGAGGAGCGCCGAACCGGCGGTTCGTAACTAACGCTTCTTCTGGGCAGCTGTGATCAATGGTTTCAGCGCCTGCACCGATACTCCCAGCGTGCCGCCGGAAAACCCATCGATGTAGGCCGCATTGATCCCGATAACTTCGCCACGGGAGTTGAACACCGGGCCGCCGCTTCCACCGTGAGCAGTCGGCGCATCATAAATCAACTTGTCAACTACGACGTCGCCAAGGTGTCCTACGGTTGCAGACGGCCGAATTAGTGACAAGGCAGCCAACTCGTTCGCTGCTCCCATATCGTCGTGACGATACGCCAGTCTCTCGTAGACCGCGGCGGGCGACTTGGCGACCATACCCGCGATTCCCATGGGGTAGCCGATAACTGTTACCAGGTCGCCAGGCGGAGGTGCAGTCGAAGCCAGCGGTAAAGGCGATAACTCCCGATCCGTGGGCCTCGATTCCAATCGAAGCACCGCCAGGTCGGTGTTTGCAGAAAGCACAATCGGAGTGATCGTCACAGGGGTTGGCGAGCCTGGAAAGAAAGCGATCAGCTTCTCCAGTGTCGGAGTCGACCCACGGCTCATGAGTGCATCCGAATCCGGGTCCTCGTACCAGGGTTCCGCCACGTGGCGATTGGTCGCAATCAATCCGTCCGCGACCACAAAACCTGTTCCCGAAACTCGAGCGCGCAATCCAGGACGCTGCCCAGGCTTCCCAACATGGTAGACGCCATAGATGTAGCAGATCGAGTCACGGTAGCGGTTCAGGACCATGGCCGGCATGGCCTCTTCCTGCTTTAGCTGCTGGATTTGTGCGGATAATTGCTGTATCTGCCGTTCGAGTCGGACGTCGTCGGTTGGTGGTTCCGGGTGACGGACCCCGACCCCGATGGTGCCCAGCAGAATCGCCCCTACGAGAGCAGCAAAAGCGAGGCAAAGGAGCTTTATCCTTCCGGATGCTTGCGGCGGCTGATTCCCCAATTCCATAGCAAATCTCGGCGGGATCGCTGGGGATTGCGCCCGGTGGGCTGTCAAACCTATTTTGCCTGTGGGAGGTACTTGTTCATACGGTACTAAGGATGCTGCCCCGACGGCCTTCGGCGCATGACCTCTAGGATGTTGAGTGAACGGCGTCCCGCCCAAGATGTCGACGCTTCAATATCGCTGATGCCCGTCCCGCTTTGCGGCTCGGAGTTATGGCGTCAAAGGGACGATGAACGTCAGGAGATGCAGGTGCGGTGGGTTCTCGGAAGCAGCTACGACACAATTTTCTTGATCATGTGGATCTCGGTTCCATTCTTATGGAAACCAACTTCGTCCATCAGTTGATTGATTAGGAAAATTCCACGGCCATGGCTGGAAAAGATGTTTTCGCCCTCGCACGGGCTTGGAATCGAGTTGGGATCAAACCCAGGGCCGGGATCGCGCACCATGATCAGCATTCCGCGGTCCTCATCGCAGGCGACAATACACTCGACCACCTTCGATGGATCTTCCTTCGCACCATGAACGACCGCGTTGGCCAGTGCTTCGGTGAGAGCGAGTTCTATGTCATCTTCTTGGCCGACAGCACAGTGCATGCCGCGTACCACTTCCATGATGTTGCAAACTACGGGGTCTACGGCGCTCCGCTCGGCTGACAACGAGACCTTCAGCTTCATTACCAGCTTTGCTGAATCAAAATCGCAACTCGGCGTCGGATTGGTGGACATGCCCCGTTTCTCGTGCTTTATTAGATGCCGCCCTACGTAGCTGGATTCTACCGGGAATGCTGCCACGAAGCTACGTACAAAGGATTACTTTCGGGTTCTCGGTAACTCGCGGCTGGGCCCCGTAAGCATTTCGAGTTGCCGCCGCCAATCGAGCCCCTCCACGAATTCGCGGGATTCCCGCCATCCCGGACGCACTTTGATAAACAACTCCAGAAACACCCTTGTGCGAAGCATCTTCTCGATCTCGAGGCGAGCCGCTGTTCCGATCCTTTTGAGCATTTGTCCGCCCTTACCGACCAGGATGGCCTTCTGGCTCTCGCGCTCGCAATAGATGGTCGCCGCAATGCGAGTAAGGTTGTCGCCTTCCTCGAATTGTTCAACTAGCGCGGTGGTCGAATAGGGTACCTCTTGCTTGGTCGCGAGCAGCACCTGCTCACGAACTATCTCAGACACCATGAATCGTACCGGCTGATCTGTAATCTGTTCCTCAGGGAAGTATCGCGGACCTTTCGGCAGACTGCTGATCACGCAATCGACCAGCACATCCAAACCATTTCGCTTAAGGGCGGAGATGGGGATGATCTCGCGAAAATCGTGGAGCTGTCGCCACTGCTCAATGAGAGGGAGGAGCTTGCTTTTTTCGATGCGGTCGGTTTTGTTGAGGATGAGGAAGACCGGAGTTCCTGCACGTTTTGCCATCTCGACTACGAACCCGTCGCTGGGGCTGAACTTCTGAGTTACATCCGCGATCAGCAAGATTAAGTCGCAACCCTCGATTGCTTCCCGCACCTCTCCCATCATCTTCCGACCCAGAGAACTATCCGGCTTGTGTACGCCCGGAGTGTCGATCAGGATTACTTGCCCGCCTGCAGTGCCTTTCCTGGCCGGAACATGCAAAATTCCTTGAATCCGGTTGCGGGTGGTCTGCGGCTTCGGACTGATGATGGCGAGCTTCTCGCCCACAAGGGCGTTCAGCAGCGTTGACTTGCCCGCATTGGGTCGTCCGAGAATGCATACGAAACCAGAATGGAAGGACATAACCGGGCTGGGCTCTAGGCTGTCTTTAGCCGCCAACTACGAACCTATCACGTTTCGCAGAAATACCACTTGGGCGTCGGCCGTCTAGTGTCTGGAACCGAGAGCTTGTTTCGTGCTGACGCGCACGCGCTCGACACGCCGGTCGGTTGATTCGACGACCTCGAATCGCAGTCCGTCTTCTTCTACGACCTCGCCTTTTTGCGGGATGCGCCCGGCCAATTCACTGACGAGACCGGCGATGGTTGCCGCCTCTCTGCCCTCAGGGCGAATGCCGAACAACTCGTCGAGTCGGTCGACATCCATTGCGCCAGATACCACAAACGTGTGATCGCCCTCGCGAACAATATCGGCCTTGTCATGCTCGTCGCGAATCTCGCCCACGATCTCCTCAACCAGATCCTCGATCGTCACCAGCCCCGCCGTGCCGCCGTATTCATCCACAACGATCGCCATCTTGAGATTGTTCTTTTGCATCTCGCGAAGAAGTTCGCTGCCCAGCTTGCTCTCGGGGACGAAGTAAACGTCGGTGCGCATCAGGCTGTCGACCATGCGGGTCTTGGCTTCCGTATCGGGCACCTGAAGCACGTCCTGAGCCGAGACGATTCCCTTGATGTTGTGTATTGTGCCATCGTAAACAGGGACTCTTGAAAACGGCTTGGACCGCAATAAGTCGACGAACTGCTCGACCGTTGTGTTCATGGGCACTGCCACCATGTCAGGGCGTGGCTTCATCGCTTCCCGTACCGTCTTACCTCCGAACTCGACAACCGATTGGATCAGGTCACGATCGCCCTCGTCCAGAATGCCTTCTTCCTGGCCAGCCTCGATAAGCGCGTCGACCGCTTCCGCCGGACTCTCCGGCTGTTCATCTGCGTGTTCCTTTGTAAGCGAGGCCACGGACTGACAGAAACCGAGCGCCAGAGTTATTGGCAGCATGACGTAATTCAGCAAGCGGAGCAGCAGGGTAAAACGCGTCAGCCACTCGCCCTTAGTACGCGAGAAAAAGACGAACGGCAATAGCCGGTTGAAGAGTACAACCACCAGGATCAATGTCAGTGTTGCCTGAAGGATTTCATGTGTACTCCAGGCCCGATCGCGGAAGACCGTGAAGCCGATCAGCATTGCGATGGTCGCGGTGGTCAGATGCGTGAGGATGGCCATGGACAGCGAGGCGCGCTGACGGCTTACCCCCAGCTGTGGTTCTACCTGCCGTTCGAAGATGTCGATGTTGTCCTGGAACTCGCGGGAGAGAAATTTCCCAATCTCGCTGTAAAGCCTGTCCACGTAGGAGACGAGCGTCAGCAACCCCAACAGGACCAGGATCGTAACTGCCACGGCGTAGTTCATGGCTGGCGAATCGCCCTCGTTCTCGAACTCGACGCCACCTTGGCTCGTTCGATCAGTCCTGTGGGCAGGCCCAAACTGCGGCGCAACCGCTGTTCTTTCTGGGCCATCACTCCATTGTCGCGCTCATGATCGTAGCCCGCCAAGTGCAGCAATCCGTGCAGGATCAAGATTTTCACCTCATCCGACGACTTGTGGCGCAGCATCTTGGCGTTGCGAGCAGCAATGTCGGCCGAAATTGCAATGTCACCGCCAAAGTCCTCGGGCAGCTTCCAAAGCGGTGGGAAAGATAACACGTCTGTTGGTTTGTCCTTGTGGCGGAATTGAGCATTGAGGGCCTGCAATTCGCGGCTGTTCGTCACCAGGACATTCACAGTTCCGCGAACACCCACTTCCCTGGCAGCCTTCTTGAGAAACCGACCAAGACTTGCCACCGTTGTGCCGGGCACTCGCTTGCGCAAGATAACCATGGTTGACGCCCTAGTCTCTGACCGCCATTGCTATCGTAATTACGAGCTTGCTTTGCATTGCCGAATCATCACACAAAAGCAAACAGGAGGGCCCAATATAGGGACCCTCCTGAGTGCCATCTTAGCTCTATTCCGTGACGGGTGCCTCGGGCTGTGCTGACCTTTGCGGCGGCATGCCCTCGGCGCCGTTCGTCTTTCCATTTCCGTTGGTGGCGCTTCCATTCGTGCTGGTAGCCTTCGCTTCCAGCAAGGTCATCTGTTCTTCGACTCGCGCCTTGTGCTCGTCGTAGGCCTGGATAATCCGCTGCACCAGGTGATGACGGACTACATCGCCCTGGTCGAAGTAGACAAACGAAAGCCCCTCGACGCCCTTGAGTATGTCGACCGCCTCGAGCAGACCGCTGCGCCGGGCGCTGGGCAAGTCGATCTGCGTCACGTCCCCGGTGATGACCGCCTTCGAGTTGAAGCCCAGGCGGGTCACGAACATCTTCATCTGCTCGGAGGTCGTGTTCTGTGCCTCGTCGAGAATGACGAAAGAATCGTTCAGCGTGCGTCCGCGCATGAATGCGATAGGCGCGATCTCGATGATGTTTTTCTCCAGATATCGATCGACCTTCTCCGGGTCCAGCATGTCGTACAACGCGTCGTACAACGGACGCAGGTAGGGATCGATCTTCTCCTGCAGGGTTCCGGGCAGGAACCCGAGTCGTTCGCCTGCTTCGACTGCTGGCCGCGCCAGGATGATCCGGTTCACCCGCTTGGCGAGCAGCGCCGAAATGGCCATCGCCACCGCCAAGTAGGTCTTACCTGTACCGGCCGGCCCGATGCCGAACACCATGTCATGATTCTCGATGGCTTCCAGGTAGCGGCGCTGATTCAGGCTTTTCGGCTGGACCGTGCGGCGGCCACCAAACGAACGCTGCTTGCCGGCCTCGGCCAATCCGCGCAAGGTGGAGTTGGGGTCGGCCATCATGACGCGCAGCATGCTGCCCAAGTCGCCATTGGTGAAGGTGTGACCGGAGCGTTGCAGGTGTTCGTAATCGGCGAACAGTTGTTCGGCGCGGGCAACGTCGCGCGCTGCCCCTTCCAGTTCGATGGAGTCGGATCGCAGGTCAATAGTGATGTTCAGGCCGTCTTCCAGCACGTGCAGGTTTTCGTCGCGCGTGCCGAACAGGGTTTCAATATTCGGACTGATCTCGATGTTCTTCTTCATTCAGTACTGGCGCTTCCCTCCTACGCGCCTGGAGCGCATCCGTCCTTGTAGCCGGATGTTTAGATGGCCTAATCGTCCGGCGGGCATACCTGCCCTCGGCCGATTCACATGCACAGGATTTTGTCTGAGAATGAAACAGCCGGAATGTTCGCCACCAAGGGCAACTACCATTGGGCTAAGAGTACCCCCGGTTTTTGCGGTAGTCAATGCTGCCCAAAGCCCATGCCCGGCTTCATTAGATGAAGGACTTACGAAAAAGACGCTAACCACAGAGGGCACAGAGGATCACAGGGGAAGCACGGGGGAACCTCTGTGATCCTCTGTGTCCTCTGTGGTAAAGGTTTTGATTTTGTATGCGGGAGGACGCTACGCCGTAGCACCGTCCGCATCGCAACGCGAAGCCGGGACTGCCCGATTCCGAGCCCATTCCCGGAGCGCCTCGATCTCCTCGGCGCGCGTCGTCGATAACGGCACTGTTGCCCGGAGCGCATTCAGCAGGTGCTCGGTCGTGACCTCAGTTTTCTGGGAGTAGGCGGCATACATGGCGGTCTGAACAGCGGCATCGATTTCCGCCCCTGAATATCCCCTGGCGGTGGCCGCTGCACGATCCAGATCGAAATTGCCGGGGTTCCGGTTCCGTCTCTTTAGCTGGATGGCAAAAATCTGCTTCCGTTCCGCCTGATTGGGCAGGTCGACAAAGAACAGCTCGTCAAACCGCCCTTTGCGAATCAGTTCTGGCGGCAGCACCGTCACGTTGTTGCACGTGGCAGCAACGAAAACGGGCGCTTTACGGTCCTGCATCCAGGACAGAAAAGCAGCCAACAACCGGGAGGAAACGCCGGCATCTGCCGAGGCGGAATCAGGACCACTTCCGGCAAACACCTTTTCCAATTCGTCGATCCACAACACGCAGGGCGCCAGGCCCTCGGCGACCTGGAACACCCTCTGAATGCGTTTTTCGGTCTCGCCAATGTATTTGTCGTACACCGCAGCGGTATCGAACTTGACCAGTGGCAATTTCCACTCGCCGGCGACTGCGCGCGCGCATAAGCTCTTTCCGCAACCCTGCACGCCGAGGATGATCATGCCCTTTGGCGCGTCTAGGCCGAAAGCGCGGGCGTCGTCCTCCCAGGCCCCATGCCGCTGTTCGAGCCAGGCCTTGAGATTCTCCAGGCCGCCGACGTTGGACATGGTGTCGCTGGCATCGATGAAATCCAGCATTTCTGAGCGCTTCAGCAAAGACTTCTTGGCTTCGAGGACGTCGGTGACCGTATCCGCCGACAATGCATAGCGGCTGACTAAAGCCTGAGAAACTGCCCGTTCCGCCTCTTCTTCCGTGAGGCCGCGCAGATTCTCTGCCAGCAGATCCATGCCGGCGGCATCGAGCTTTCGTTGCAGGGTATGGGTGCGGGAGACTCGTACCAAAATCTCGTCGATGATCTCCCGCAGGCGCTGCCGGTCGGGCAGAGGCAGTTCTAAATACTCGACCAGACTTGCCAATTCGGGCGGGATGCTGATCTTCGGTGCAGTCAGAATCACAGTGCGCCGGTTGGTCGCGAATTTCTGGCCGACATCGCGCAATCGCCGTACGACTACAGGATCATCCATGTGCCGGTGGAGGTCCTTGAGAATGAACGCTGCCTCGACGGTAATTCCTTCCAAGTTGCCTAACATTTGGGCCGGTTCGCGGCTGTTATAGAGGGCTTTGGCATTCTGCTCGGTGGCGTCGTGGCCGGGAGCGTAGCCTCCGGGCGAAAGTAAGCCGGTTTCGATCAGGGGATCTCCAACAGTCCCACAGCGCTGGAGGCCGGCCGCGATTGTCCACTCAAATGTCGCCAGGTTCAGAGCGGAGCAGGCGCTTCGTACCATGCGCGTGGCCCTGACCTCCTCGACCGTTTCCATCACGACGATGGGGGTCGAGGAGTCCAGCAGGACCTTCAGCCGATCCAGTACATCTGCCATATGCGTTTGACCACTCAGGACTTACTCCCGTAAAATAACGTATTCGGTACCCGCCGAGATACTTTCCCGAGGAAACGAAGGTAACAGGAGCAGATGGCAAACCACTATTCGGCGCTGAAGCGCGCCCGTCAGACCGTTAAAAAGACTGCCCGCAACCGGGCGAATACCTCTCGCCTGCGCACCGCTTTGCGCAGCTTCCGCGAGACCCTCGCCAAAGGTGATAAACAGGCGGCTACGGAGAGGTTCCGCGAGACGGTTTCGGCCCTTGACAAGGCTATCCAGAAGGGCACGATTCACGAGAACACCGCTTCTCGCTACAAGTCCCGCCTCAGCGCCCGCTTGAACGCGCTTGGCGCAAAGTAGTTGGCCAGTTAAGAATTGAAACGGCAGGTCCTTTGGCCTGCCGTTTTGCTTTTCGAGACTAAGTTCAGCCCCACAAAGAATAAGGCCGGAATCCCCGACAGGATTCCGGCCATTTAAAGCGCTGATTACGACGCTCGTGCAGCGATCTGGATACACTCCTCCAGCACGTCGAGCGCGATGTCTGCCTCTTCCCGAGTGACCACCAGCGGCGGCGAAATGCGAATCGAGTTCGGCCCGGCACCCAGGAAGAGGATGCCGCGCTCGAAGGCTAGTTCGACGATTCGATCCCGCGTTGCCGGGTCTGCCGTCTTGGCGTCTTTATTACGCACGATCTCGACGCCAATCATCAAGCCGCGGCCACGCACATCTCCGACGAGCGGCAACCTCGCTGGCCACGTGCTCAGGCGCTTCATCATGTGAGCGCCGACTTCGGCCGCGTTCTTTACCCCTTCGCGCTCGAGAACATCCAGAGTTGCCAAGGCGGCAGCAATGCAAACCGGATTTCCACCAAACGTGGAGGCGTGTGAACCGGGCACCCAATCCATGACGTCGGATTTGGAGATCACGACGCTGAGCGGCATGCCGGAAGCGATGCCTTTGGCGATGCAGAGAATATCCGGTTGAACCCCGGATTCCTGGATTGCCCACCACTGCCCGGTGCGTCCCATCCCGGACTGCACTTCATCCGCGACCAGCAGGATCCCGTTCTGATCGCAAATGCGGCGCAGCTCCTGCAAAAACTCCGGCGGTCCGGGAAGATATCCACCCTCGCCTTGGAACGGCTCTACGAAGATTGCTGCCACTTCTTCGGGAGGAACTGTGGTCTTAAACAGCTTCTCTTCGATGAAGCGCGCGCAGTCAATCGCGTACTGCCTTGCATCGGTTCCAGCAGGCCGCCGGTACAAGTTCGGATACGGAATGTGAGTTACGCCGGGAACCAGAGGAGCAAAACGGCGCTTCTGTTGCGGCTTGGACGCCGTTAAGGAAAGCGCGCCCATGGTCCGCCCGTGGAATGCGCCGTAAAACGCGATGATCTGCTGACGCTTCGTGTGATACCGCGCCAGTTTCAACGCGCACTCGATCGCCTCGGTCCCGGAGTTACCGTAATAAAACTTATGCGTGCCCGACATCGGGGCGACTTTGCTTAATCGCTCGGCCAAAACAGTCATGCTCTCGTAGTAGAAATCAGTCCCGGACATGTGAATCAGTTCGCCGGCCTGCTTCTGGATCGCAGCGACTACTTCCGGATGGCAGTGGCCGGTGGACGTGACGGCGATTCCGGCCGAGAAGTCGAAGAACTCATTGCCATCGACATCTTCAACCACAATCCCGCGGCCGCGCTTGGCCACCAAGGGATAAGAGCGGGTATACGACGGCGAGATGTACTTTGCGTCCTCTTGCAACACGCGCTTGGCATTGGGACCGGGCAGCGCGGTTTTGATCTGTGGACCTGCAGCAGTGGCGGTCTTGGTAGACATGGCATCCTCCAAAATAGTCGTTAGTGGTTGGTCTGGAATTGTCGGGCTCGATGGACGCGATCGGCGCCCCATCGGCCCATATCAGGTCAGCCTTGGAGGATGGAAGCTAGTCACTGCCGAATAGGCTGGGACGCGCCTGCGACGGCAACGCTGCTAAATGGCCCCGCGGGCACACGAGCATGTGCAACCAGCAGGCCGGCAGGTGAGCGTTCGAGTTGTGCCGCACGCGCATTGGTACTTTCATTATATCCGCCAATTACGGGCACAGGAACCCCTTTGTCGTTGGCCTTTGGGATGTTGGTGTTTGCGTCGTCAAAACGCAAAGACAACGAGCACAAATCGCCTGTTATCTTGGACGCACCGAAATTCCATGTCCCACTCTCAACGCCAACGATGGCTCGTGGTCCTCGCCTTTGGGCTCGTTTACCTATTCTGGGGATCGACTTACCTGGGCATCAAGATCGCCGTAAAGCACATAGCGCCAGCGTTGATGTGTGGCGTGCGGTTCTCGATCGCGGGATGGCTGATGCTGGCCTGGTGCGGCCTGAGTGGACGCAAAATTCGGTACAGCACGTCCGAACTCGTAAAAATGGCTGTAATAGGAAATTTGCTCCTGTTAGGCGGGAATTACACCCTATCGTGGGCCGAGCAAGTCGTGCCGTCAGGCCTTGCAGCGTTGCTGGTGGCGATTACGCCCCTCTGGTTCCTGGTTCTCGACAAACTTCTCCTGGGCGACCACAAGATAACTGCTCGCGGGATTGCCGGCCTGATCCTCGGCATCGGCGGCATGGTGGTCCTGCTGTGGCCGGAACTGCGCGCCACCGGTGGCCTCGGGCGAAAAGAACTGTGGGCGGCATTGATGTTGCCTCTCGGCTCCTTTAGTTGGGCCCTTGGGTCCGTGCTGTCGAAGCGCTGGGACTCCGGCGCCGACCGCTTGAGTTCGACGGCTTGGCAAATGGCGTTTGCTGGGATCGGAAACTTGATCCTCGCCTTCGCGGTCGAGGACGTTCGCAACGTGACTTGGACTGCCACCGGCGTCGGAGCCATCTTGTACCTGGTTGTGTGCGGCTCATGGATCGGATACACGGCCTACATCTACTTGCTGGGCCACGTTCCGACCTCCAAGGTTTCCACCTACGCGTATGTGAATCCCGTCGTTGCCGTCTTTCTGGGCTGGGCGATCGAGCATGAGACCGTGGACCGGTTCATCCTCGCCGGCAGCGCGGTTGTGATCTTGTCCGTGATCCTGGTCACCTCGGCGGAGGTTAAGTCCGCCAAAGATGAAAAACTTGCCGGTGTAGGTGCCCAGAGCGACGACTAGGTCGCCCGAGCGGATCGCGATGCTGTTGTGTCTACGAGCTGGCGAGATCGCTTTGTGGGCATGCAGATGGTGAGAACAAATATGGCGAGCGCCAACCATGCGAACCAATCCCCGAATCGGGAATAAAGCGTTCCCGGCGGTTCGAGCGGCAAAATCGCGACAAGGGTAGCGAACGGTGCCGCACTACTTGACTGCTGGGCCAGCACCCTGCCGCGGTTGTCATTCACCGTAAGCAGGCCCTGCTTCGCAGACCGAACCATCGCGAAACCGCCCTCGACACTGCGCATGATGGCCATCCGGCTGTGAAGCCAACCGTCCTCAACAAAGTCCCAGGCGGGCACGAGCAGTAGCCTGGATCCATCCCGGCTATATTCGCGGCTGAGTTCGGGAAAATCCATGTCCTTGCAAACTTGCAGCCCCCATTTGCCCTCCGGGTCCACGACGACCACGCGACGTGTTCCGGGGCGGTCCCTGTCCTCGAAGATTGGCACGAGATGGTGTTTGTCATAGCTGGCAAGGAGCTTCCCGTCAGGCGAGAACAGTCGCGCCTGATTCAGGGACTTCGCCCCCGCGAATGCGTGATCTACGCCCGCCACGATGTAGGCTCGATTCTGGGCTGCGGCAGCGGCGAACATTTGATCCATTCCGTTCACCGCGGAATCGGATAGCAATGCAATCTTCTCCGGCAGCACAATCACGCGGGCGCCTTGTTTGGCTACGGCGTCCACCTGCTCGGAATATAAGTGATAGACGGCCAATCCGCGGTCGTCGGTGTGCGGGAAGAGGTTGGCGCGAACGTCAGAAGCGATCAGACCTGCTTTGATTGTCGAGTGCGGATGGACGTCATTCAGGCGCCACTCTCCCCATGCAATCACCACGAGGAAAATGACGGTCGTAAACGCGAGCAGCGATCGGCTTTCGCGGGCTCGCACCTTGTCCGACAGACCAGCCGCAAATGCTGCCGGTACGAACATAAGAAGAAAGCTGATGCCCCACACCCCGGTGAGGGATCCGAGTTGCAGCAACGGCAAGAAATCCATCTGCGTATAGGCGAGATTGCCGAATGTACTGTGGGGGGAGAATTCGGACAAGAGGTACTCGTAGGAAACCCAAAGCGCCGCGAAGCCTAATGCCGCTCGCCAGGGTGCGCCTCGAAGTAAGAACCGGCGAAATAGGACTGCGGCGACACCGAAAATGATTGCCGGGAGCAGCAAGAACGCCAGGACCATGACTGCAGGGATTTCAAGAACGGAATGGAAATAATGCCATTGATTCAGGCTTGCCAGGAACCAGGCGATCGTGGCCAATCCGAGAGAAGCCCATGTGGGCACATAGCGCGCGATGAGCAACAGAGGCAGCACCGCGATCCACGTCAGCCAGCACAGCGGCCGCAGGCCGGTGCCCAGGTAAAGCGCGAATGCAGAGCTCAGCACTGCCCCGGTGATGAGCACGTTTCGGCGGAACCCTGTCATGCTATTTCGCGAGGCTGGAATAGACATTTTTCGCCCGATTCAGCATGTCGAGCACGTTATTCTTCTCCGTCTCCGTGTTCCAGTCGGTGTTCTGCTTAGCTGCCGCGATGAGCCGATCTACCCAAGCCATGAAGTACTCGGCATCCGCGCGCGACCCAGCCCGGGTTCCGTCGACCGAGATGTAAATCGGGCTGGTGGTCGCGTACGGGTACATATCCAGGATCGGCTCTTCGGCCTTGTCGCTAAGCGCGCGTAGCAAGCACCAGCCGCTTTGAGCTATTGCCACGGTCCCAGTCACGTCTGCGGAATCGCGGGCCGTGCTCAGCTTCAAATCCTGAACAGGCTCTCCATTGCAGATGACTTGCAGATGATCGACCGGCACAATCGATCGCATCCATGCTGCAAAGTTCACGTTGTGCTTGCCCGCTGGAAGCTTGATCTCATCACCGGGCCGGTGTCCTCCCATGCTGAACCCAAGCAGAGGTCCATTTGTAGCGAACGTGCGCCCGCTCTTGACGGATTCTAACCAGCGGCTAATGTCGAGAGGTCCCGCGCCTACCTCGGCATAGACTCGGTTCAACCCAACCGGGCCTCGCAGCGAAGCAAAGTTCGCCATCGCATCTGTTCCCGCCGCTGCTGGCAAATGAAATCCAAGGTTCAGCAAACGGTACCAGACGTTCGTTGTCGCCTTATGATCACTGAAGCCCAGCGCCTCGATGTAGTCCACCTTCCCAAGTGCCACATCCACGGGTAATTCATTCGTGAGCGATTGATCCTTCGCCGGATCCGGCACGGTATCGAACGGGTGAACATACCCAGCCAATCCCCTTTGTGCGTGTGCCATGTCGGCAATGTCGGCATTGGTGGGAGCCAGACTCGCTGCGGCGGTTCCCGGATAGCCTGCATAGTCCGGCAAAATGAAATGCTGGGTGAGATTCAGAAGGCCGAGATGACCCCAGTAGCTGGTGTGGAACTCCTGCCCGTGCAGTAAGAGGTTGTCCGTGGTGGACGCGGGATCCGGAGTCGTTCGGAAGTACGCGATGTCCGGAATCCGTTGCTCTTTGTTGACTACGAGGTCTTCGATGATATGCAGGTTTTCCGCCGCAGCCTGGTGGACCAGGTGTTCAGGCGTGTTCCGGTACGTTCCGCCGTAATTCATGTGTATGTGAACGTCGCCGCTGATCCACTGTGTACCTGTGTTCTGGGGAATCGGAAGCGGTTGCAGGCGGACCGTGAGCTTTGCCCCCTGCTCGGCGGTAACGTTGATTTCGCGCCTTTCCACGCGAAATTCAAAACCCTTCATCACTTCGATTTGAGTTTTCCCGGCCGGGAGTTGGACGACTGACACCCCGTCAGTGTGAAAGTAATGTGCCTCGAATTTCTGACCTCCGCGTACGAAACTGTCGTCCGCGTGCATCCATGCGTTCTCCGGTGCATATGCACGGCCATCGGCCCCAGTGATGAACACGCGTGCCTTTGTCGGGCGCCCGGCGTCATCGAGCACTGACAGCACGAGGGTGCCGACGGGCTGCTTATACCGGCGGTCCCGAATGAACACTTCTGTTTGGCCTCCGCCCGGAATCTCTTCCATCCAAAGAGACGTGTTTCCATCGCGATTGGAAATAAATGCGATTCGCTTTCCGTCCGGTGACCAGCGAGGATTCGTGTTGTCAAACTGCCCGTAGGAAAGCGGAAACGGATCGCCGCCGGTCGATGGCATGACCCAAAGCTGATTCCAGGACTGGCCCAGATAAGAGCTGTATACCAGCCGTTTGCCGTCTGGCGAGAATTCCGGCCGTGCCTTCCAGGCTGTCTCTTCGTAGTGAATCTCGCGCGCGTCGGCTCCCGGCTCAGCCTTCATCCGCCAAAATCCGCCCGTGCCGTATATATGTCCACGATTGGAGACAAACACGATGTCATTGCCGTCCGGAGACCATGTGGGGCTGATCTCATGGTCGAAGGCGCTGTAGTAATAACGCGGCAACGTACTTTTGTTCTCGCCAGTCAGCCGTTGGATATTCGTCAGATCGCCGTTTGCGAATTGCCCGACGAAGATATGGAAACGTCCGTTGAACGAAGTCGAGACAAATGCAATGCGCTTGCCATCAGGCGAGAATCGCGGCTCGACATTTACCGCTCCGCCGTGTGTCAGTTGGCGAGACTGGCCGGTCTGCAGGTCGAAAGCCCAGAGTTCGATTGCATCGTTGTCATATTTCGCCAAGGCAATCCATCGCCCGTCGGAAGAGACATCGGGTTGATAGTCGTACCCCGGCCCCGCCGTGAGTTGCTCAGCAACCGTCGATCCGACCTCTTGTCGCCACAGCGACCCCGCCATCGAATATATGAGCGCTTTCGAATCCGGCATCCATGCGACCGCATTCGGGCCCGTGGTCAGTTGCGGAAGATACATTTCACGGTAGTAGTAGGGGTGTGGCGCCGCAATCTGTTTCAATACCGGCTCGCGTTGCTGTGCGGAAAGAGAAGTGACGACAGAAACTATCAGCAGGACTGCGGCGGATCGTCCACGCACCCGGGCCTCCCATGGAAAACGCCGGAATTATACGCGAGGCATCCGAGGTAGCTTCCTCACTTGTCGATGATGATCGGCAGGATTACGCGAGAGCCACGCTGGCCGCCAGTGTAGACGCGAATGGTCGCCTTCTGCATCCGGGAAGAGACGGCCTCGAGTTCTCCGCTCTGAAGATTCCTCGAGAAGTTCGGAAAGAAGCTGCCGGAAACCTGCACGCGAATTTTGTGGCCTTTCTGAAAAACATTGCTGGTGAGGAGGTGCTCCAGGCGCAATTCGTATACCTTGCCCGGATTTAGCGGCTGCCGGCCATGGCTAACGTCGCGGTAGCTGGCGCGAAGGACGTCGAGCCCTGGACTCATGAGATTGAACGCTGTCCCGTCGGGCGCTACGTCCAGCAGCCGCGCCCAGAGATCGAAATCCCGGCAGTCGCAGGAGACGAACACGTCTACGGTGATTGGGCCTGTCACGTCGATATCCGCTGCCAATGGTTCGCTGTCGAATGTCAAGACGTCAGGACGGTTCACCAGGTCGCGATAGTCGCGTGCGCCAGACGATCCATACTTATTGAGCACGGGACTCGCCGGATCCGACACAAATGCAAGTTCAGAAGAGACTGGTCTATTGAGCGAAAGCTTTCCTTTCTCGCCAGAAGCCACATTGTTCGTCACCTGGAGATAGTACGAAGTCTCATGCGAAGCCGGTGGCCACGATGTTGCCTCGCGCCACGTATTCGCGCCCATTGCGTAGTAGCGTACCGGCTTGTCACTTTGAACCCCGTTATCGACGCCGCGAACGTAGTGATCCAGCCATCGCAAGACGACCTCGTCGTACTTAATGGCAGCGTTGGCCGCGAATTCGCGGTCGCCCGATTTCGTTTTACCGGTGTTATCGACGCCGTGGACCCAGGGTCCAAGGAGCAGTTGGGTTCGTGCGTCGCCCTGCCCGCGACGGGATGCCAGCAACCCCAAGTAGTTGGTCGTGGCGCCCTCCGGGCCATAGTTGTCGTCGTACCAGGCGGACAGGTTAAGCACCGCTGCATGGACGCGATCGTATTTGTTACGCAGTTCGCACCAGTCCCACCATGGATCGTCGGCGGGGTGCTCCAGCCAGCGGTAATAAAAAGGCGCGATGCCCTTCAATTCGGACAATGATTTGAGAGGCAGTTCGCGCTGCATCTTCGGCCCTGCTTCATTCCAGGCCGCAATCGCTTCGTCATATGTGCGGGGACCCGCAAGATCTTTCTTGACGCGGACGTCTGGCGCAATGTTGTCCCAGATCCATTCGATCCACGACATGTCCCAGGTGCCCCCCGCATAAAAGAAGTTCTGCGGAGTGGAGAACGTCATAGCCGGAACCATCGCTTTCAGGTGTGGTGGATTCTCGATCGCGGCAAGCCACTGCACAGCGCCGGGATATGACAGCCCAAATGTCCCAACCGCGCCGTTCGACCACGGCTGGCGCGCAGCCCACTCAATTGTGTCGTAACCGTCCCGGCCTTCCTGTTCGTAAGGTTGAAACTCACCCGCAGAGGAATATCGTCCACGTACATCCTGGACAACCACCGCGTACCCACGCTGCACCGCCCGTACAAAAGTCGAATACTCCTTCAATGCATTCTCTTTTCCGTAAGGAGTGCGATACACGAGCGTGGGAAATGGTCCAACGCCTTTGGGACGCAACACGTCGGCCTTGAGGGCGACCCCATCGCGCATGGGAACCGCAACCTCGTTATCCAACATGTAATCCGCAGCGGATGAGGACTGAGAAGTCTGGGCGGAGACACCGATCACAACGGAAACGAACGCAAGGAGCAGCAGGGAGCGCATCATGGGTGCGGCTAGGCTATCATCAGCGGCTTGGGTCAACAATTCACAATCGCGGCTTGTCACCTGCGCGCGTCCGGAGAGTTTTTCACCAGGAGCCAGTTCAAAAAAGCGATTGCCAGCGTAGCAAGAAGAATTACCGACTGGTTCAGGTCAACCTGGGTGAGCAGCCCCAGGCATATCACCACTCCTAGAGTGGCGATAACTAGACCGCCGTGCAATCGGAACATCGCTTCTGCTGGTGGCCTTTTCCTGAAAACGATCAGGGCCGCACAGGTGGCGCCATAGCAGAACAGTCGTGCCACTGCCGATAGCGTAACGTTCCACGAGAAGCTTCCCAGCGCCGCGAATATGAAAGTGGCGGCTGCAAACACAGCAATCGAAATGTAGGGGGTGCGAAAACGGTTATGAACCGCCGCGAAAATACTGGGAAAGTCACCCTTCTCGGCCAGCGCAAACGTGATTCTGGGAACTGCGAGCATGTTAGCGCTCAAATACCCGTACATTGAAACCAGCGCTGCAGCAGCGACCAGCGCGCCCCCGCGTCGGCCGAATAAGAGGGAAGCAAGGTCGGCGAGTGGACGAGCGCTCGACGTCGCGTTATCGAGAAGGTGGATTACCATCCATTGCAGGCCGCCATAGACAAGGATGCAAGCCCCAAGCGCTGCAAACAGCGCGAACGCCGAATCTCGGCGCGGATTTTTCGCCTCCGACATTGGAGTTACGGCTGACTCGAATCCTCCGTACGAGAAGAGCATCAACAAAATTGCGCCCGCCCAGCCTTTACTCGTGATTGTCGGTGTCATCGTGTGGACCATCGGGTGTCCGCTGGCGACGTACGCGAGCCCTGCTGCGATCAAAATTGCCAATGGCAACAGTTTGGCGAGCGTAAACAGGTTACTGGTTTGCGTTCCTGCCCGTACGTCGCGGATGTTGATAAATGCCAAGCCGCCAATCAGGAGGAGCAGGATCAGGAGCCTTGGAACCAACCGAGTAGCATCCGGCCAGAACTCGCCCACGTAGCTGACGAAGAGGTTTGCATTGGCGGCGGGCGCGGTAATCCGAACTAGCCAAAACATCCAACCTGTCTCGATTCCCACCAGCCGGCCAAAGGCGACTCGGGCATAGAGATACGGACCGCCGGCCTCGCTGAAGTACGAGCCGACTTCGGCGAAGCACGCCATGACCACTCCGATGAAGAGGCCCGCGACTAGCACTGTTAAAGTGCTGTACGGCCCGACCAGTTTTGCCACAGCCGATGGCAGCCCGAAGATCCCGCTTCCAATAATGGAGTTAATAGTGAGCGCGGCCAGGCTCCAACGACCGATCGCGCGCACCAAATGCACGTGGGTACCCGAGGGTGGTGGATTTTGCGGAGCAGGTGTCAGTTTGTGCCTCCAGCACAAGTCTTGGGTAAGTCGCGAGATTGTAGAATGTGTTCCACTCGCAAAGAATAACAGCGCGGCTGACCGTCGCTGCTCGAGGGCTCACATGAACCGTATCGTCCGCAGCATGATCGCAGCCGTCGTTGCCTTCGCCGGTGCTGCGAGAGCTTCCGACCGTTCCTGGCAACCTTTAGGGCCGGTGACTCAGGTCCGCAAACTGCCCCAGGGTGTCGAATTAGTTGCAGGCAAGGCGGCGGTCCGAGTCACAGCGGTCCGCGATGGCGTTGTTCGTGTACGCGTCAGTCCCTCGGGACAATTTACGCCTGACCATTCGTGGGCGGTCCTTCCCGAAGCGCTCAAAACTCCGCCGACCGTGCAAGTCACCGATTCTGCAGCGGTGGAGTTCTCCTTTCCTTTCGGTCGAGTGCAGATTCAAAAATCGCCATTGCTGATCACCTTCCTCGATCCCAACGAAAAGGTGTTGCTCGCCGACGAGCGTCCGATGGCCTTTAGCGGACGCGCGTTCCGCGTCTGGAAGGTAATGGACCCCGACGAGCACTACTACGGATTAGGTGACAAAGCGGGCTCCATGGATCACCGCGGCCAGGCCTACAGCATGTGGAACACAGACGCGGTCGGATGGGAGGAATCGACTGACCCGCTTTACAAGAGCATCCCGTTCTTTCTGGCCATGCGCCATGGTGTTTCGTATGGACTATTCCTTGACAACACGTGGCGCACCAGCTTCGACATGGGAAAAGCGTCCCGTACGACCTATTCGTTTGGCGCGGAGGGCGGCGACCTGGACTATTACTTCTTTTTCGGCCCGCACCCGAAGAAAGTGTTGGAGTCCTATACCGCATTGGTTGGCCGCGCGCCGCTGCCGCCCTTGTGGACCTTAGGCTTCCAGCAAAGCCGGTGGAGCTATTACCCAGAGAGTCGGGTGCGAGAGATTGCACGGAAATTGCGCGACGACAAGATCCCCGCGGACGTGATTTACCTCGATATCGACTACCAGAAAGAAAACGCCCCTTTCACCATCGACCGCGACCGCTTTCCCACCTTCGAGCAGATGATCCACGATCTCGGTACTGATGGCTTCAAGATCATCGCCATCACCGATCTGCACATAAAGAAGCAAACCGGCTACAAGCCTTACGATGAAGGCATTGCCCAGGACAATTTCGTGAAAAATCCCGACGGCTCTGTGTACGTCGGCAAGGTGTGGCCGGGTGACAGCGTCTTTCCCGACTTCACTCTCGAGCGTGCCCGGCGCTGGTGGGGCACGCTCTACAAGGATTTCGTGGGCATGGGCGTCGCAGGATTCTGGAATGACATGAACGAGCCCTCGGTGTTCGATGGGCCCGGGAAAACCATGCCGCTCGACGTGCAGCACCGGGTCGACTGGGGTGGCAGCGAGCCGCATCGTGCCATCCACAACGTTTATGGCATGGAGAACGTCCGAGCCACGTACGAAGGACTGCGCGTCTTGAGGCCGAACGAGCGCGCCTTCGTGCTTACGCGCGCCGCCTATGCCGGTGCACAGCGGTATGCCGCCACTTGGACCGGCGACAACACTGCATCATGGAACCATCTCCGCATGATGACGCCAACCCTTATCAGTCTCGGGATGTCTGGTTATCCCATGGTGGGCGCTGATATAGGCGGCTTTGCGGGCAGCCCTCCTGCCGATCTGTTAACTCGCTGGTTTGAAGTGGGAGCGTTTACGCCCATCTTCCGCGACCACTCAGCGAAGGGCACGAAAGACCAGGAGCCGTGGGTCCATGGGCCCGAGCACGAGGCGATCCGTCGCAAGTATGTAGAACTCCGCTATCGCTTGCTGCCATACATCTACACTAGCCTCGAGGAAGCAACCCGCACAGGCATTCCGCTCATGCGGCCGGTCTTCCTGGAATATCCGGCAGCCGAGGAGTTTTATCGCGAACTGGACAACAGCTACCTCCCGCTCTACCTGTTTGGTCCCGATCTGCTGGTTGCGCCGAAAGTCGTCGAGATGGTCGACGACATGCCGGTCACACTCCCTCCCGGCATTTGGTACGACTACTGGACCGGCCAGCCAGTCCAGGGTGGTAAAGAATTCCTAATTCCAGTGCCGCTGGATTTTTTACCGCTGTACGTGCGGGCCGGATCGATCGTTCCTCACCAACCGCTAGTGCAGTCTACGAGCCAGAAACCAGAAGGGCCGCTGCAACTGCGGGTTTATCCCGGCCCGGATTGCAAGGGATCGATATATCTGGACGACGGTGTCACGATGAACTATCAACAGGGAGAATTTTTTCGTATGAACTTCTCGTGCCAGGCGGATGGCGGCAAGATAACGCTCGCGATTTCACCCGCCGAAGGGAAATTCAGTCCGTGGTGGACTCAAATCGAGCTACTGATTTACGGCATCGATTCCAGGCCGTCACAGGTACTGTCAGGGACCGCGCCAGTGGCCAATTGGAGCTACGACGACAAGGCCCGAAGCATAACCGCTGCAATCCCGAATTCTTCGAGCGAAATGGAGATTACGATTCGATGAGTTTGTTTTGGCGGTATCGAGGAAGCCAGCTCGACGGCAATCGGGAAAGTTGAGTTACATCTTTCACCTTGTCCTCGAAATCCTCTAGTGGTTTCCCTGAACCATGGCAAACGTTTTTATCACTGGCGGGACTGGATACATCGGACAGGCACTCATTCCGCGCCTTCTGGAGCGCGGTCATAAAGTCCGCGCGCTCGTCCGTCCGGGATCGGAGCACAAGCTCCCAAATGGCTGCACCCCGGTAATCGGCAACGCACTCGATCGCTCGACCTATATTCGACAGATCTTGCCGGTTGACACGTTCATTCACCTGGTCGGTGTCTCACATCCGAATCCGTCTAAGGCCGAGCAATTCCGCAGCATCGATCTCGTGGCTGGACAACAAGCCATAACCGCCGCTGCCGAGATTGCCATTCCCCACTTCGTCTACCTCAGTGTTGGCCAACCCGCACCGGTGATGAAGGCCTATATCGCCGTCCGGGCCGAATGTGAGCGGCTTATCCGTGAAAAAGGCCTGAATGCAACCGTTCTTCGTCCCTGGTATGTCCTCGGGCCAGGGCACCGCTGGCCCTACCTGCTGCTTCCCATGTACTGGGCACTTGAGAGACTCCCGTCCACCCGCGACGGGGCTCGCCGTCTGGGACTGGTTACCCTTGCCCAAATGGTTTCGGCCCTCGCAATCAGTGTCGAGAATCCATGCCCAGGCGTTCAGGTTTTCGATGTTCCGAAGATTCGCGCTTGTGCTGCCTGAAGTCTTTGAAGGTGCCCGGACATGGTCAAACCCCGCGCCAATCCTGCATTTCGCACCAAGGTAACCCAGAATTACGAAAGCGCATGCACAGCGGACATCTATTAACTGGCGCACGTGGGTGAGATGTTGATCGTGCGGTCTGATAGCTGGCCGACGATGAGCGCGGACGACTACATGGACGACATCGACCTGCGAATCCTCCGGGTGACGGAAGATTTGCGAGCCATCCAACGGGAACTGAACTGCGCGGCGATGCAAGCTCCCAACGATCCGGAGCTGATGGAATCCCTCAGTCAATTGGACGAGATGGAGTCGATTCAGACGCTCAAATCAGCGCTGGACCAGATGCGCCACTTCCTGTGGTTCTACTTCCAGGTGATCAGCAGTGAGTCGGAGGGCGAAGAACTTCGCGAGGCTCTGCGCCAGCGCCCCTCGCAGGATATCCCTTCCCAGGCCGAAGCCACAGTGCTGGAAAAAATCCGGCAAGCCGCTAACGCCGCTATGATGCGATACCTGGCCGACGGCAAGGTCCGCAAGCCAAATTAAGCGGCGCACCCTATCGTTCTTCGTAATTGGATTCAAATCGTCGCCAACTCCGACGGTCGAGCACTCCTTAATTTCCGCAGCATCGCCTCCACGGCTCCTGCATTTTCCTTCAGCCCGACCTTGTATACATGTCGGTCGGTGCGGCTGATTTCCCGCAACAGTTCGCGCTGGTGTTCTTCGAGAATGCTCAGCAACAACTCCCGCTCGGAGGCGGTAAGCGTGATGCCTACGGTGACTTCCATATAAGCCTCCTACTGGCAACCGGCTGCACTTTTGTTTTCAGGCCGCCGTCGTTGCGGTTCTGATCGCCAGGCGCATCACGCGCGGCTGCACCAGGCGTTCGAAGTCTCCCCATTCCATCCGCACCAGTTCGCGGTGCGATCCGGCGTTGAATGCGATCTCTTTGTCGTGGGCGAGCGCTTCATCTGCAAAGACCACCATGTCGTAGAGGATTCCGAATGGCGGCATTGCACCTGTGTCGCAATCGGGGAACCGGTCCTTGAACTCCAGTTCTGTCGCTAACTCCACGGTTTTCGCGTTCAGCACCTTTCTCAGGAGGGGAAGGTCCACTTGGCAGGACGCCGGCAGTACGGCCATGAGCATGGCGCCGTCAGCTTTGAGAATGACGGTTTTTGCCAGCTCCCTGCCCGGAATGTGAGCCAATGCGGCGATTCCCTGGGCGGTGTATGCGAGGGAATGCGAGATGACCAGGTATTTCACTTTATGGCTGTCCAGGAACGCCTTTAATCTTGCGAGGGGCACGGTAGTTCTCCTTTCGTAAAGGTGGACGGTACTACTGGGTGCGCACCGGCGGCCGGGCGCTGGCAAGTGCGCGAGAATGACATGCTTCGCACATCATTTGGCCTTGTAGATGATTGAGGTTGCTCTCGACCTCCAGCACAGTTCGGCTTTTTCCGTGCTCCGATTGCTGGCGCTCGATAAAGTTAAGCAGGGTGCGCGTGAGTCGGAGTTGGCGCGAAAGTTGTTCCCGTACGGCAGGATTGGTAGTTCCCAGCTTGGCGGCGTCAAACTCCATCTGCATCACCCGGCCACGTAATGCCTCGAGTTCGGTGTTGTCGGCGGCCGCCACGGCAAGGGGAATGACCTTGATTTGCACGCGCTTCCACATGCGTAGTGTGTCGCCACCACGTTCAGGCACGCGCTGCACGATTTCGGGTAATCCACCCGGCACGGAAGTATGTTGGTTGAGACCAGCCGGGGTTCCAGTGGAAACGGCGAGAAGAGTAACTGCTAAGCAGACGAGGAAGGCTCGCATAGACCACCCCCGTGATTTGTCGATCTATTCTAGTCTCGAACCGTGAACCCTACTCACGAAAGGCCGGAGATCACCTATGTGCGTGACGAACCAGTGGTTTAGCCATCAGGCAGTGAGGCGAACACCACGGGAGTGTTGCTGCACACAAATTTTCCCCACGACATATAATGCGGCTGCTACCGGGACACCACTTCCGCATTGCGTTGAGGTCACATGAACTATCCGTCGGTAATCTTAGGGTTGGTCATCAGCATGTTAATCATTGCCGTTCCCAGTTCTTCGCAGCAGAACGCGAGAGTCAGCAAAGCCCCATTCGGTACCACCAAGGATGGTCACCCGGTGGACGTCTTCACTGTTACGAATTCGCATGGCATGGAGATGAAAGCAATCAGTTTCGGCGGCATTATCATCTCGCTGCGAGTGCCAGACAAAAGCGGCAAACTGGATGACGTTGTCCTGGGCTTCGACAACCTGGCTGCTTACGAGGAGAACAACCCCCACTTTGGCGCTCTAATCGGGCGCTACGGCAATCGCATCGCGAATGGTGAGTTCAAGCTGGATGGCAAGGCCTATCATCTCCCGAAAAACAACGGACCTAATACGCTTCACGGCGGCGTGAAAGGGTTCGATAAGGTGATGTGGGACGTCGAACCTTTCGAAAAAAAGGATGCTGCCGGGCTGGTACTCAGTCGCACGAGCCCCGATGGAGAGGAAGGCTTTCCCGGCAACCTCAAGGTGAAGGTTACCTACACCCTGACCAACAACAATGAGCTGAGGTTTGAATACGAGGCGACTACCGACAAGGCTTCGCCGGTGAATCTAACCGAGCACAGTTACTTCAATCTTTCAGGCGAGGGCAATGGAAACATCCTTGGTCATGTGTTGAAGCTCAATGCCGATCACTTCACCCCCGTCGACAAGAACCTGATTCCCACCGGTGAGATCCGCTCGGTGAAGGGAACTCCGCTGGACTTCACGACTGCAACCGCAATCGGCGCCCGAATTGACGATAAGTATGATCAGCTTGTCATTGCCGGCGGTTACGATCACAACTTCGTTATTAACGGCAAGGCAGGTTCGATGCGTCTCGCGGCCCAAGCGAAAGATCCTAAAAGCGGCCGGGTGCTCGAGGTGTATACCCTGGAACCTGGCGTCCAGTTCTATTCCGGCAACTTCCTTGATGGGACTCTAACCGGAAAGAATGGTCACAAGTATCAGAAGCGCGACGGTTTTTGCTTGGAAACGCAGCATTACCCGGATTCGCCGAATCACCCGAAGTTTCCCTCTACGATTCTGAAACCAGGCCAGACCTACCATACGAAAACCGTGCTGAAGTTCTCGGCAGAATGAGCTGAGTTCGTCTTCGCCCTTGTTCTCAGACGCGCAAATAGAAAGCCCCGGAGATCACCGGGGCTTTTTCGTGAAAGCGTTTCGAGGGATGAAGCATAGCTTCGCCCTGCGAGTTTGATCAACGATGAGCCATAGCTGGTTCGTGAGCTGACTTAAATGCTTCGTAACGCTTGTTGATTTCGTCCCAGTTCACGACGTTCCACCATGCTTGCAAATACTCAGGCCGCCGATTGTTGTACTTGAGATAGTACGCGTGTTCCCAGACATCGTTGCCCATGATGGGGAACAAGCCTTGCGACAACGGGTTGTCTTGGTTGGGGGTGGAGATCACCTGCACTTCTCCGTTGGGCTTGCCAGCCAGCCAAACCCAGCCGCTACCGAATTGCTTCGCACCTGCGTCGTTGAATTTCTCCTGGAATGACTTGAAGTCTCCAAAAGCCTTCTTGATTGCTTCCGCGATCTGGCCGGTCGGTTCACCGCCGCCTTTGGATTTCATGATCTTCCAAAACATTGTGTGATTTACGTGCCCGCCGCCGTTGTTGCGAACGGTCGTGCGAATATCATCGGGCACAGAATTCAGATCCCTAAGCAGATCCTCGGCTGACTTCGATTGAAGATTCGGATGTTTCTCGAGGGCGGCGTTCAGATTCTTAACGTACGCTGCATGATGCATATCGTGGTGCAAGTGCATCGTCTTTTCGTCTATGTAAGGCTCCAGCGCGGAGTAGTCATACGGCAAAGGGGGTAGTTCGTGTGCCATTCTCTTTCCTCCAATTCCTAGGGATGACAGGATACTGCCGAAGGATTCAGTTGGGAAAGGGGGCAGGCTGGCAAAGGACAGAGCGGAGTTCACGAATCATGGAACAAACTCGTTGGGCCTTCCCTGCACTGAGGCAGGCAACTGTGTTCGATCAGCGCACAACGGTTAGGTCTGTCGTTTTTAGAACCGAGTAAAGAAAGCCTTCGGAGACATGGAACACAGAGAGTGATGCGGATATGAGGAGTGACTTGAACAGGCCGATGTTTGATGTCGCTCCGAAACACCCGCAGCAGACTATGCGAACTCAATGAAATCAGGTGGACGCTGTAGACACGCGCACTCGAACAACGCGCGCTGCCATCAGCCTCATCTACATGGACAGAGCGCCACTAAGGCGTCTCGCACGATACGGCGGTGCGGGCGAGCGCTGTGCCAGCGAATCGGTGCGGTTCTCTGGGTGCCCGTACCCGCACCACCGCCAATATGTGCTGCCGGCCTCGGGAAACATGGCCGCTTACCTTACTTCTTCCCAAGCAATCGAATCCTGGTTGTAAAAGCGCGGTGTTGTAAGCCCCCAAAACTCAGGAAAAGCGGCGAATCAATGTCGTTGTTGACCAGGGCCGGATTTTTGCGACCGGTGATATCTATGAATCCTCCCCGTACTGCCCAGTAGCGGCCGAACAGGTGAAAGCGTTTTTCAAGGAAAAGGTTCAAAGAGAAATAGAAAGGAAACCGGTACCGGCCAAGTTCGTTATCGACCAGTTGTGTGGTCACCAGTTCCTGCCGATTATTGACGACGTAAAACGGAAAGCCGTCGCGTGCCTCCGCCGAGTATTCCAGATCGACCTTATGGAGCAGAGGAATGGACACGGGTGCAATCCCGGTCGAAAGAATCCGGTTCGGGGCATCCCACACATATGGGCCCGCCACTTGGGGACTGTATAGAGGATTGTCAATATTGAAGTCGAGCACCTGGTTCGAGCGCGATCGAGATCTTATGTATGACAACGTGACCAGGTATGTCTGGCGGAACGGCTTTCGCGCGCTGATCTGGAGCGAATCATAATGGTCTTTGCGAGTGTTTTGCAGGAAGAAATTGCCGCTGGGCACGGGAGAGCCGGGCGGTGTGTTATAGACGAGCCCGTCCTTCCCATGTCGCTGAATGAACTCTGCCTTGAGGTATACCTCGTACGGAAGCCTCTGCTCAAAAGCCACGCTCCAATTGAAGAAGCGTGGCGCTCGGATTCCGTTCTGGTTGGCTGAAAAGCTTAGGGGGACGGGGCAGGGCGGCGGAATTGTGCCTGGCGGGGGTTGTGCGCAGGCGCCGGTCACAACCGGATTGCCGTTGCCGTCCCAAAAGTAGTCTGTGCGTTGACCTTCGAAAGGGCGGGAAACGAGGACGATGTTGGTCTCGTCATAAAAAATACCCGCCCCTGCCGAGAACTTAGTATTGCCTGAGTTGTTCGGAACATACGTCGCCGCGAGCCTCGGGGAATATAGCGGATCACGAATGATCTCATCCCAGTCGAAACGTACGCCGCCTTCTAACAGTAAGCGCTCGGTCGGCGCCCAGCGGTCTTGCACGTAGCCGCTGAATTGTGCATTGTGCACTTCGCGCTGAGGCCCCATTCGAAAAATTGTGTAGCGGGAACACGGATGAGTAGGCGCGTTCAGGCAAGTAGTGCTGGGAGGATTCAGGTCGGATGGATTGGCCCCGAGTCGCAGGTAAGAGACTGGACTGCGAAAGAACAGCGGATTATAGGCAACTCGATCGATATCTACGCCGGCCTTCAATTCGTGCCGGCCGTGCCACTGCTCAGGCGCGAACGACATGTTCGCCAGTCCTTGCCAGCGGCGAGCGACCGTGTGCGATCGCAGGAAGAAACTTCCGATGTTATTCGCCGAACTGACCAGCGACGGGCCGCTATTGTGGGGAGTGAAGTCGGAAACGTACTCGTCAAAATTGAAGCCATACTCAAGCAGTTCTCCGCCCGCAAAGTAGATCTGGTCTTTTACCTGAAGAAAGTCACCAGACTCCCTATTGCGGGGCGTGCTCGGGGCAGGCGTAAAGATTGATAGCCCGAGGTATTCGTCCGTTTGTCGGTTCAGAAGGTAGCTGGCAGTCAGAATATTGCCGGGCGCCAGATTTGCCTGGATCTTGGCCATGTTCCCGATGCGCCAGAAATTGTCCGTGTCAATCCCGTGCTCGATCTCCCGAATGATTGTGTGGTCGTATTCACCATCCCATCCCTCAAAAAACCAAATCTTCCCTTTGCGCAGGGGACCGGAGAAGGTCACCCGTGGAACCAGGCTGTCGAACGAGAGGCCCTTTGTGAATTGGAATGAAGGGATGAAATTGGTCGCCGCAAATCGAAAGTGGTCATCGCCAATGCCGGTGTTGATTGCCAGCACTCCGGCTGACCCTTTTCCGTATTCCGAGGAAATGCGGCTGCTCTCGACATGGATCGAGCGAATTGCGTCCGTGCTGACCCGCAACAGCAGCTGTCCGTTCGCGGGCTGCGTGATATTGAATCCATCAAGCAGGGTCAAACTTTGGGACGTTTCAGCGCCATTGATGTGAGGCTGTCCGAAGTTGTCCTGAATGACTCCAGGAATGTAGTTGAGGACATTGCGATAGTCATGGCTGGCCGGGTAAGGAGTATTTAAAACATCCATCCCGGTGAGTTGCTCGGTCGACGCGGTCTGCTGAGGGTCGATGCCAGGGGGCGACTCCACCACGTTCACGACTTCGTGCACTTCCTGCAGGTGCGTCAGGCGGACGTCGACGCCTGGCACCTGCGATGTGTTTACGGCATAGCCCGACAACGCGTAAAACCCCTGTTTTTGTACATCGAGCAAATAGTCGCCGGCAGGGGTATTGCGAACATAACAATGGCCAGTAAAGTCCGTTTCGCAACGAACCGTGGAAGAACCGTTCGCAGTATGCAGTAGTACCCGCGCTGACGGAACGGCGACTCCGTTCTCGTCTACGACGGTAATAACCAGAACTGATCCGGAAGCCGGGGAACCGGCGCGACGAGTGGTTTGGCTGAATGCGCTCGCGACGAGGGCCACCAAAAGGCACACTTCCAGCAGGCCCGACGTGCGATGAAAAGAGAGCATGAGTTCAGAGTCTTTGGATATTGTTAGTCCTGCTAGGGTTGTAAGGCAAAGCCACTTGTACTCTCCACTCGCCGATTCCAAGGGTTTGTATCCAGTTTTTGCCCGTTACCTTCGGAACTTTGAGAGATTACCCGCCTGGGAGAAAATCGAAGCCGGAGACTCGTGTGCTCGGCCGAAAAATCCTCTTACTCGCCGCTCTGTGGGTGTTGGCAACGACACTCGTCGCTGCTCGCGACCTCGCGGTTGTCTCGAATAAATCAAATACAGTACAGGAAGTGAGTCTTCCGGAGTTGACCAAAATCTGTAAGGGCCAAACAACCCGTTGGCTCGACGGCAAGCCCATCACTTTCATCATGATGGCGCCCAGTGCGCCCGAAATGAAGACACTGGTACAAAAAGTGTACGAGGCCAATGCATCCGATGTGGACGGTCTGATCGCGACCGCCAACCACGAACGCAAGAATCACCCGGCCGTCGTCGTAGTGGCCTCTCCGGAGGCCGTCGTCCAAAAGGTTGAGTCTACCCCCGGGGCCGTGGGGGTGGTCGATGTTTACTCGATCACCAGTGGAGTCACTGTCCTGAAGGTCGGCGGAAAGCTTCCCCTGGAGCCGGGATACTCGTTGCACGGGAATTGATTGGCTCACGAGAAAATTACCATCATGACCAGCGGATCCGCACCACAAAGATCGTCTCGATCCCGCCGACGGTTTCCTCGCCATCAACTCGACGTACGCATGCTGGTCCACACGTTCCGTGAAGGTGTCAGCAATACCATTTGGGGCCGCAGCAACATGTTAGGTCAGGAAGGCATCGGGGGGACCCTGACCGGAGACCTGGAAATCGGGGAAGTGGTGGGTCTGGAGTTTCCGGTGCCGCTTTCACCTCACCCGGTTAAATTGCGTGCCATCGTGCGCTACAAGAATGGTTTTCAGTACGGTTTTGAGTTTCTTGCCGTTGATTCCGGCCAGCGCCAGTCTTTGTTGCGTGCCTGCGAAATCCTTCCTCTTACCTGACCTGCCGACCTGCTCTGCGGATACCCGATGTACATTTCTTAGCACGTCCGCAATTACCTCAGTAACTTTGTCACAGTGTGTTTGACAACTAACATGCAATTAACTCAACAATTTGGAGGAAGCAGTCCATGGGTGACGAGCGCACCCAATCCGTGTCCCCCGCCGCCATGCTGCGCGCCAAATTTCTCAAGGCGGCGCTGAAGCGGGGCACACCACCCGCTCTGCTTCACACGTCATCGCAACCTGTTGTCGGCAGGCATTCCTGGCTGGACAGTCTCGAACTTCAAAAAGCGCATTTAGACCAGTTGGTCGAGAACGCCCCGGAAGCTATTGTGGTCCTCGATAGCGAGTTACATATCGTTCGCGTGAACGGTGAATTTACGCGAATGTTCGGATTCACCGCTGAAGAAGCCATCGGCCACACCATTCAATCACTCATCGTATCTCCGGAACACCAGCACGAGAGCAAACGAATCGCAGAGACTTTGAGGCAAACCGATACGGTGAGTTTGGAAACCAGGCGCCGCCGCAAAGACGGTTCCTTGGTCGAGGTTTCTCTCCTGGTGACCGCATTGCGTTCCGCCGGAGAGCCGATTGTCTTCTACAGTATTTACCGCGACATCTCCGAACGAAAACGGGCGGAAGCTCTAAACTCGGCGTTGTATCGAATCGCCGAGAAAACTACTTCAGCCGCCGACCTGCAGCAGTTTTACGGATCAGTTCATCGCATCGTTGGCGAGTTGATGTACGCCAAAAACTTCTACATCGCGCTGTTTGATCCCGAAACTCAACTCATAACCTTCCCTTACTTCGTCGACGAAGAGGACACTCCGCCTGCAAGCCGAAAGTGTGGAAGAGGACTTACCGAATACGTCCTGCGCACTGGAGAGCCGTTGCTGGCCACTCCCGAAGTCTTCGAGCAACTCGTCAGGCACGGCGAAGTGGATTCCATTGGTGCTCCTTCGGTCGACTGGCTCGGCGTACCGCTTAAGATCGGCAGAGAAGCCATCGGCGTGGTCGTTGTACAGAGCTACAGCGACAAAGTGCGGTTCGGCAACGGCGAGAAAGAAATCCTCACGTTTGTTTCTCACCACCTGGCCAGCGCGATAGACCACAAGCGCAATGAAGAGGCGTTGCGCCGTTCCGAATTTCGCTATCGTTCGCTTGTCGAAAGTGCTGCTTACGGGATTTACCGCGCGGACCTGGAAGGCCGATTTATCGACGTGAACCCCGCCGTAATCGCGATGCTGGGCTACAATTCTGCCTCCGAGGTTCTGGCACTTAGTCCAGGTGATGTTTTCCTCCATCCCGAGGAGCAGGCCCACCTCGCTCGCGACTTCGCAGCAAACCGCCGGCTCAATAACCTTGAGGTCTACTGGAAGCGCCGAGATGGAGTGGTCATTACGGTGCGTTTGAGCGGCCGTCTTGTTGAAGCGGAAAACCAACAGTTCCTGGAGCTCATGGCCGAGGATGTGACGGAAAGGCGAGCTCTTGAAGATCAATTTCGACAGGCCCAGAAGATGGAAGCTGTTGGTCGCCTCGCCGGAGGCGTCGCCCACGACTTTAACAACCTGTTGATGGTAATCAGCGGCTACACGGAGGTTCTTCTCGGTAACGCGGAGTGCAATGGCTCGCTGCGTCCAAAAGTCGAGGCCATTCAGCAGGCCGCCGACCGCGCCACAACGCTGACCCGGCAATTACTGGCATTCAGCCGCAAACAGCTCCTCGAACTGAAGATCGTCGACGTAAATGTCGTGGTCTCCGATATGGAACGCCTCTTGCGCCCGCTGATCGGCGAGAACATAGAATTGGTAACCCGTCTGGGGGCAGGACTCGGCCGTACGCGCGCCGACGCCGGCCAGCTCGAACAGGTGATCATGAACTTGGTGGTAAACGCCAAAGACGCGATGCCTGATGGCGGCCGGATCACGATTCAGACCAGCAACGCGGAACTTGACGAATCCTACCGCCGTGAGCACACGTACATTCACCCCGGCCCCTACATCCTTTTGTCCGTCGGCGATACCGGTTGCGGTATGGACAAAGAAACGCTGTCGCGCATCTTTGAGCCGTTTTTCACGACCAAAGAAAAGGGAAAAGGTACCGGCCTTGGCCTCTCGACTGTGTACGGGATAGTAAAGCAGAGCGGTGGCTACATTTTTGCCCACAGCGAACTCGGCCATGGGACTACGTTCCGCATCTACCTGCCTCGTGTGGAAGGCACCGAAGAGGCCGTCCATTGCGATTCCAGTGCTATCCCCGAAATGGGTGGCTCAGAAACCGTGTTATTGGTGGAGGACGAAGAATCGGTTCGACAACTTGTGCGTGAGACTCTGCAATCCCGTGGTTACCATGTTATCGAAGCCCAAAATGGCGAGCAGGCGTTGCGGGCTGCCAACGAAATGAACGGGCCTATTCACCTGCTTCTTACCGATGTCGTAATGCCAGGGATGGGCGGAAAAGAACTTGCTCAACAGATCTTGCAGGAGCATCCCGGAACTCGCGTTCTGTTCCTCTCTGGCTACGCTGAAGACACAATGGTGCCGGATGGGATACTCGATTCGGGTAGCGCCTTCCTACAGAAACCCTTCACCTTACAGAATCTCGCACGCAAGGTCAGGGAAGTTCTTCGGGCGGAGAATTGATCCGGGTCGGTCGACATAGGATCCGAACCGCCCCAAAGTTCGCCAAGACGCTCAAAACTGCGGAAATCCCGCAACTTTTCCGACCGCCCGGCGTCTTATCAGATACAAGATAGGCAAAGAAAAGTTTTCTGCGCATCATACTGATGTGGGGGACCGAGTTCCATGCTCATTAAGAAGCCGGCCGATATTGCATCTTCCGAGATCACGCCCAAGAAGTTGTATTTCAATCGCCGCAGTTTTTTGCGGGCCGCTGCAGGTATCGGCGCTGCCGGTCTGGCTGGCGGCGTGGTGAAGGAACTATTCGAACCGTCACAAGCGGTGCAGGCTGGGGAAAAAATCCCTGGAGTTCAGAAAAGCAGTTTCAGTACCAACGAAAAGGTCAGCTCTTACGGCGATGTCGCGACATATAACAACTATTACGAGTTCTCCACCGATAAGGACGGTCCTTCCCAGCTTGCCGGCAAATTCCGTACGCGACCTTGGAATGTCAGCATCGAGGGATTGGTTCAGAACAAGAAGAAACTGGACATAGATTCCATTCTCAAGTTGTCCGCTCCCGAGGAGCGCATCTATCGTCATCGCTGCGTGGAAGGCTGGTCCATCGTAGTTCCCTGGGTTGGATTTTCGCTGAGTACTCTTCTGAAGCAGGTTGAACCGCTGGGCAAGGCCAAGTTCGTCGAGTTCACCACGATCTTGGATCCCAGCCAGATGCCGGGGCAGCGCGGTACCGTACTGGACTGGCCTTACGTCGAAGGCCTTCGCCTCGACGAAGCCATGCATCCGCTCACCCTGTTATGTTTCGGAATGTACGGTGAAGTCCTGCCCAACCAGGACGGAGCACCCCTGCGTTTGGTCATTCCGTGGAAGTACGGCTTCAAGAGCATCAAAGCCATCGTGAAGATCCGGTTCGTCGAGCACCAGCCAGTCAATACATGGAATAAAGCCACGCCAACGGAATATGGCTTTTACTCTAATGTGAATCCCAATGTGGACCACCCCCGCTGGAGCCAGGCCCAGGAGCGCCGTTTGGGAGAATTCCGCAAACGTCCTACCTTGATGTTCAACGGATACGGCGACCAGGTTGCCTCCATGTATGCCGGGATGGATTTGAAGAAAAATTTCTGAGCGCTAAATCTGGCTCCAGAGGACTTGAACGAGTGATTCGGTGGTTCAAAGTCGCGTTGTTCGTGTTGTGCCTGGTACCGCTGGCGCGACTCGGCTGGAAGGGCTATTCGGGCGGTCTCGGCGCCAATCCCATCGAATTCATTACCCACTCGACAGGGGATTGGACCCTGATCTTTCTGTGCGTGACGCTCTCGATCACGCCATTGCGCCAGGTGACGAGGCAGTACTGGCTGATTCGTTTCCGACGCATGTTCGGCCTGTACGCGTTCTTCTATGGGTCGCTGCATTTCACGACGTATTTCTGGCTCGACAAGTTTTTTGATTTCCACGAGATCGTGAAGGACGTGGGAAAGCGTCCGTTCATTACACTTGGATTTACCGCTTTCGTTCTGATGATCCCGCTCGCAATTACCTCGACGAAGGGATGGATCCGCCGGCTCGGAGGTAAGAAATGGAACCTGCTACATCGGCTCATTTACTTCAGCGCCATAGCCGGAGTCATTCATTACTACTGGCTGGTCAAAGCGGACACAACTAAGCCACGCGAGTATGCCATCGTCGTAGGTATGCTGCTGGGTTATCGTTTGGTCAGATGGACTGTATCTCGGCTGAAAAAATCGCCACGCGTCAGGTCGGCCGCAAAGCCCGCCACAGAGATGACGATCGGCGGCTAGTCTAGGTTCGGACGTCAGTCTCCCGCTTGCTGCATGGCGGTCTGCTTTGCGGCTTCTACTTTTACCTTGGCGACACGGTGCCCGTCCATTTCGACGACGGTGAAGCGATGTCCTTCGAAGTCGATAGTCTCTCCGCTGCGTGGAATCTTCTGCATGCGGGCGAGCACAAAACCGGCCAGAGTCTCGAAGCCACCATCCCGTGGCAGGACGATGTCATATTCGGCTTCCAAGTCGCGAATGCTGGTAGACCCGTCCAAGACCATGCTGCTGGGAGTGACCAGTGCAGGTTCCGGCTCAGCCGCGTCGAACTCATCCTGTATCTCGCCGACGAGTTGCGCCACGATGTCTTCGATCGTGATCACGCCGGCGGTTGATCCGAATTCGTCGACGACCACGGCGAGGTGACGGCGCCTCTCCTTGAACTCAACCAGCAAGTCGCTGAGCACTTTCGTCTCCGGCACGACCAGTACATGCCGCATGATATTCCCGATCTGCATACTGGCGATCCGCGCGGACGTGGGCGGACTCACCGTTGCCGTGAGCCGTAGGCGCATCCATCGCATCAAGTCCTTTACATAAAGCACGCCTACGATGTGTTCCGGACCACGCTGTGGATCGTACACAGGAACCCGCGAGTGCTGTTCGGAAACAACCCGAGCGAGTGCGTCATCGAGGGTCAGATCTGCGGGAAGAGCAAAAATGTCCGGGCGCGGGACCATTACTTCCCGAACCGTGGTGTTCTCCAGTTCGAGGGCTTTGTGAATCATCTCTTCCTGGAACTCGGGAATTTCCCCGAAACGTCGGCTGGCCGTAACGATCAGTTTCAATTCGTCCGGCGAATGGACCACACCACGCCCGCTGCGCTTGAGTTCACGCGAGCCAAACAGTTTGAGCGCAAACTTGCCTGCTCCCAGCATTAGAAACAGGAAAGGCCGGGTGAGCTTGAGAAACACATCCATCGGCGCGGCTACCGCGAGCGCGACGCGTTCAGCGCGCTGCAGCGCCAGCGACTTCGGAACCAATTCGCCAAGGATCACGTGCATGCACGTGATCAGAATGAAAGTGATTACGACCGCGATGGTGTGGGAGTATACGGCTGCATGTGGGATCTGGCCGATCCAGCCCTCAAAGATCTCGGCTAGAACCGGCTCACCTAGCCACCCGAGAGTGAGGCTCGTGATCGTAATCCCGAGCTGAACGCCATTAATTACTTCGTCAATATTTTGGTGCAGGCGCTGGACAATGCGCGCGCCGATACGCCTTGCCTCGATCAGTTGCTGGATGCGGGTCTCGCGGACTGACACCAGGGCGAATTCGGCCGCCGCGAAGAAGGCGTTCGCTGCTACCAGGAGAAGGATCAGCAAGATCCGGAGCAGCACATACGTGATCATTTGAACGGCAATTCTAACATTCAAAAGGAACTATAAGCCGTCGCGCTTGGTCCCCAGCGTTTTGTTTTGCCATTAACACTATGCCCGGGGGCAGTACCGAATCGGGAACACGCCTTTGAAGATCTCGTAAGTCCCGATAGGTGAGCGACTTTCCTTCATATACTTTTCTGTACGAGGAGTCCGCTACCGTTTCAGCCTCTCGTCGGTCTAACCAACGGGCTTGACGCAAGTTTCAGCTCGCCTGCGAGTTTTCTGAACATAGCTGGAACAATCCGTATTTCACCTTCGTAACAAGGATTGAGCTCAGGACGCACATCTTTTCACTGCGGGAGGCGGCTGTGAACGGCAACGGCAACGGCAAAAAGAAACGGCGCAAACGGATCATCTATGTGGCCATTGGTGTTGTATTGGTTCTCTTGATTGTTGGTGGCCTGATTGCCGCTACGAGTACCGGCACCAAAATCGATCCTTCGAAACTTGCCAAAGTCGAGAAGGGTGACTTGGCCAAGAGTGTCGTCGCCACCGGGAAGGTCGAGCCTATTACGAAGGTCGAGGTCAAGTCGAAGGCCAGCGGCATCGTCAAGAAGCTGTTTGTGGACGCCGGGGACAAGGTGAAGAAGGGTCAGCTACTGGCGCAATTGGATAAGGAGGAGATCCAGGCGCAGGTCGAGCAGTCCAAAGCGGCGTTGGCTGCGGCCCAAGCCAGCCTGAAGAGCGCGGAAGCCGATTACGAGCGAGCGAAAGTCGACGCCGAAGGCCCGGATGTTCCGCTTTTGAAACGGGCTTACGACCGTGCTAACGGCATGGCGAAGGACGGGGTAGTCTCGGCCTCCGCCCTCGACGACGCCGAGAAGAACTACCAGATGGCGCTCAACAAGCAGAATGTGGCAAAGGCGCAGGTCACGGTACTGAAGGCCAAGATCGCGCAGTCACAAGCGCAGGTGGCGCAGGACCAGGCTAATCTCAAGCAGCTGGAAGAACAGCTTAGCTATACCGACATCGAATCACCGATCGATGGCGTGGTGCTTTCGCGCGACGTCGAAATGGGTGATGCCGTCAGCTCCATCCTGGTGCTGGGTTCATCCGCTACGCTTGTCATGACCCTTGGCGATACCAGCGAGGTATATGTGAAGGGTAAGGTCGACGAGAGCGACATCGGGAAGGTCTATCTTGGTCAGCCGGCGCGGATCAAGGTTGAATCGTTCAAAGATAAAACCTTTAACGGCAAAGTAACCAAGATCTCACCTATGGGGGTCGAGAAGGACAACGTTACCACCTTTGAAGTGCGCGTATCGATTAACAACCCTGGTGGCGAACTGAAAGCTGAGATGACCGCGAATGCCGAGATCATCTTGGAAGAGCACAAGAACGTGCTGCAGATTCCGGAAGGCTCGATCATCTACGACAACCAGAAGAAGGCCTCTGTCGAAGTTCCGGATCCCAAGGGTAAAGAGGGCAAGCGCAAGGTGGCTGTCAATATCGGCATCTCGAACGGTGCGAAAACCGAGTTGCTCAGCGGCCTCAAGGAAGGCGACCAGGTTGTGCTGCAGTAGTCGTTCCGCCAACTCTTGTTGGGCGAGTACACCAAAGACCTAATTTAGCGGGCCGCAGAGATGACTCGCGGCCTAGCCCTATAAACAACTTCAGGAGCGGTGATATGAAAAGCACAGCACTGCGCTTGCTGGCAGCATGTCTGGTTCTCACATGTTTTGCATTTGCCCGGTCCAATGTCCAGGGCACTTTCGAACGCACCTACCAGGTCAGCGGCCCGGCCGATCTGCAGGTGTTTACCCATTCCGGCGACATCGTAGTGCACAGCGGCCCCGCGGGTAGCGTCAAGGTCTCGGGAAAGATTATCGTTTCAGACCGATGGTTGAATGGCGGGAAAACTTCCGAAGTGCAGGAACTCGAGAAAAATCCTCCGGTACGTCAGGACGCCAACAACATTCGCGTCGACTACGTCAACATCCGAAACATAGCCATCGATTACGAAATTACAGTTCCGGCCGATACTAAGGTTCAGACGCACACTGGGTCGGGTGATCAGACCATGGAAGGTCTCAAGAGTGCTCTAGAACTGGAGAGCGGCTCTGGTGATATTCAACTCCGCGATCTGGAAGGCCCCGTCCAGCTGCATACCGGTTCCGGTGACGTTAAGGGTGACATTGCCGCAGCATTCCGAGCGGAGACCGGTAGCGGCGACATCCGCATCGAGGAGAGGGGGACCGGAGACATTGACGTCCGCACCGGATCAGGCAACATCGAGGTTCGAGGCGTCAATGGTGCTCTGCGGGCGCAAGCAGGAAGCGGTGATCTCACTATCGAGGGAATACAGAAAAATAACTGGGAAGTGCACACCGGGTCCGGCAACGTCAGCCTGCGTTTGCCGGCCAGTGCCGCGTTCAACCTTGAAGCCAGAACCAGCTCCGGAGATGTAGTGGTCGATCACCCGGTCAGCATGACGGTTCAAGGCAAAGTGCAGGAGGAACACAAGTCGGTGGTGGGAACCGTGGGCGGGGGCGGACCCCTGCTGAGCGTTCACACCGGCTCGGGGGACATTCATATCGAATGAGCATCCGCGCGGTAGGTAGTTAATCGAGGTGGTGAGACATGCGAAATCAGAAAATCACATTCGCTGCGTTGCTGACGGTCTTTATGGTCGTAGCCTTGGTGCTTCCCACTTCCGCGGCGATTGAAGGTTCGTTTCAGCGCAGTTTAAAAGTCAGCGGTCCGGTAGACATCGATATCAACACGGGGTCCGGCAGCATCACCGTGCGAACCGGTGGAACTGACACCGTAGAAGTCACGGGCCACATTCGTGCGACGGAGTGGTTCAACGGCGGCGCGCGCGACCGAGTGCACCAGCTCGAGCAGAACCCACCTATTCAGCAAAGCGGTAATACAATCCGCATCGGCCATTTGACGGACTGGAATCTTACCCGAAACATCTCCATCAGCTACGAACTGACCGTTCCCCCCGAGACGCGCCTTAAGTCTGAAACCGGCTCGGGCAATCAAACGATCGACGGGCTTCGCGGCGACCTGGACATTCACTCCGGCTCTGGGTCGCTTAGGATCGGTAACACCAGCAGCACGGTTCGCGCGGATACTGGTTCTGGAAGCATCACGATCGATCACATAAAGGGCAATGTTCGGGCAAAGACAGGCAGCGGTTCCATTCACGCCACCGATATAGGCGGTGGATTCGAAGGCAACACCGGCAGCGGCAGCATCCATCTCGATCAGACCGCGCCGGGTGCGGTGCGAGCCGAGACCGGGTCGGGAGAAATGGAACTGTTGGGTGTTCGCGGCTCCCTTGAAGCACGCGCCGGCAGCGGCGGTATCCGTGCCGATGGCGACCCGCGGGGCGGCTGGCTTGTCCATACGGGGTCCGGCAGAGTTCGCCTGGCGATCCCGAATGATGCCGCCTTCGATTTGGATGCACGCACCAGTTCCGGATCGATATCGTTGCAACACCCTGTCACGATCCAAGGGCGGATCACGCGGAAGGAGGTGCGTGGTAAGGTTCGCGGCGGCGGTGTGCAAGTCGAAGTACAGACCGGATCGGGCGATATCGAAATCTTGTAGTTCTCGACGGCCTACGCGGCGCCCATGCAAAAATCTGAGGGCCCGATTCTTGTGGGATACCGCAAGAGTAATGGTGCCATCACCGAACGGGGCACAAGGTGACCATCGAACTCTCCGCGGCCAGCACAGGCGCAACCGCTAGCGCCGACTAGAGGATTACGGGAGTGTCTTGACGTCGCTGTCGCTCGCATTTACCTTCGCATGCTGGGACAAGCTGCGTCTATTGAAAGCAGAGGAGAACCGTGCCACGTTCCCCCGTCATCACTCTTACGACCGACTTCGGCCTGCAAGACCATTTCATCGGCACCATGAAGGGAGTCATCCTTCAACAAGTGCCGGACGCTCAGATCATCGATATCTCTCACGCGGTGCAGCCGTTTGACGTCTTCGACGGCGCCCTTACCATCGCGCAAGCTTATTCGTATTTTCCTTCCGCCACCATTCACGTGGTTGTCGTCGATCCTGGAGTTGGAACTGCGCGGCGGCCGATCGTCGTTTCGACCGAGAAGTACCGCTTCGTCGCGCCCGACAACGGAGTGCTGTCGCTGGTGTACGACCGCGAAGAGCGGCTGCGCGCATACCATGCGACGGCGGAACACTACTTTCTACGGCCGGTGAGCAATACGTTTCATGGCCGCGATATCTTCGCGCCGATCGCTTCCTTTTTGGCCAAGGGTGTTGAATCGAGCAGCATGGGCGACGAAGTTACCGACTTTGTACGCTTCTCAGCTCCGCGCCCCAAGGCCGTTGACGCGCGCACTCTGCGAGGTGTTGTCCTGAAGGTGGACCGTTTCGGAAACCTGATTACCAACATTACTCCGCAGGACGTCCCCTCCGTATTTGCGGAGAACGCTGCCTCCTTCAAAATTGTTATCGGTAAACGCGAGATCAGTGACCTGAAATCTTCTTACGCGGATGGAGCTCCCGGCGAAGTTTTTGGCATCCTCGGAAGCATGGGTTATCTGGAGATTGCTGCCAACCGGGGCTCGGCTTCGAAGTTGACCGAAGCAACCAAGGGTACGGACGTCAACATCGTCCTGGAAGGGTCTGCGGCCGTGGGAAGCTAAGAAGCTTTCGGCTTCGGCCGGGCGTAGCGTTCCATATCACCGGTCCACTTCAGGAACCGCCACAGATTACCGCGTTCACGCCACACAAATTCCCAGAACTCCAGGAAGTGGATCTGTTGCATCTTCACGCCGCAATAGGTCTCCATGCGCCACAGAAGATACGGACTGCGCCACGGAGCCAGGCGATGGCCGCGCGTGGAACGCCAGAGGAATCGAAACATATGGCGCATAGCTTGCAACCAGTATAGCTGGGGAGCACCGGAACGCCGTTGGCCGATGGTCGTTGGCCGTTTGCGACGGACATCCACCGCGGAGCGGCATGACAGCGCACAAGGGGCGCATTGTAGGCGTTCTCTCGGTCTTCCGCGCTGAACAGGCCTTTCAGCTAGAATCGAAACCAATGTCTGACGAAAGTGCCCGCCAGCGCGCCGAAGATCACTATTACGCGGCCCTCGACTTAATGGGGGAGGGCCAAACCGAGGCGGCGGTCAGTGAACTTCGCCAATCCTTAGCCGCTGACCCAACCTTCACTGACTCTCTACATGCATTGACTCGTGCCCTTGAGGACTTGAATCGTTACGACGAAGCAATTGATATTGCCAAGCGCCTGTGCGAGATCGATCCGGACGACGTTTTGCCTCACACACGATTGTCCATCTTGTACCAGAAAAAAGGCATGATCCCGGAAGCCGAAGCAGAAGCAAATAAGGCAAGAATTCTGGGATGGAAGCAGCAGCTGAAGAACAAGTAGTTGGTACTAATGGTTAGGGCTTGCCGGCAAACGCCCCAAGCACCAACGATCACTGACTACAGATCGTACTTCTTCATCAAATGCCGAAACGAGCGATACGAGATGCGCAGGATGTCGGCTGCCTTGGTCTGCACGCCGCCTGATTTCGTCAATGCAGCCTGGAGAAGGGACCGTTCAATATCGGCAACATACTTTTCCATATCCATACCTTCTGGTAAAACGTCCCCTGCAGAAGTAGCTCCGCTTCCGCTGAAGCCGATCCCCGCTGCCGCGGCTCTTGCCTTAGGCCGTTCCGCCGGCAGTTCGACGCGTAACTCCTCTGCGGTTTCCAGAGCAACAGCTCGCTCGACCGTATTCTCCAACTGCCTTACGTTTCCCGGCCACTCGTAGCCACATAGCTCCTGCAGCGCATGTGCGTTTACGCGACTGATATTCCGGGCTGCCGCTGCCGCATACTTTTTCAGGAAGTGATTCGCTAGCAGAGGAATGTCTTCCCGCCGGTCACGCAATGGCGGGACGCGAACAGGGATAACGCTGAGGCGATAGTAAAGGTCCTCTCGGAAACCGCCCTCGGCAACCATCTTGTCGAGGTCCCGGTTAGTGGCTGCAATGACACGCACATCAACCGCAATCTCGTTGGTTCCGCCCACCGGGCGCACTGACCGTTCCTGCAACACACGCAGGAGTTTCACCTGCATGGACAAGGTCATTTCGCTGATTTCGTCCAGGAACAGGGTGCCGCCATCGGCCACCTCGAACAACCCGCGCTTATTTTGGTTTGCGCCGGTAAATGCCCCCTTTACGTATCCGAAAAGTTCACTCTCGAGCAGCGTTTCGGGAAAGGCGCCGCAATTCACCGACACGAACGGCTCCGCCGCCCTCGGCGAGCACACGTGGACGGCGCGTGCTACCAACTCCTTGCCGGTGCCACTTTCCCCCAGGACCAGGATGGTACTGCTGGTCGAGGCCACCGTACGGATGGTTTGCTTCAGCTTTTCCATCGCCGCGCTTACGCCAATGATGTTGTCCAGCGAATTGCGCGTGGCTGCGTCGCGCTTAAACGCGAAATTCTGACGGCTAAGCGCTACTTTCTCCAGCGACCGCCCGATTGCCAGCTTGATCTCGTCGACCAGTCCCGGGCCCTTACGGATGTAGTCGGACGCTCCGCCCGCCTTGACCGCTTTGACGGCTGCTTCGTAGTCGTCTACCGCGGTGATTAGGATGACTGCGGAATCCGGCGACACTTGATGAGCGTGTCGCAATACTTCAATGCCGTCGGTTTTCGGCATCTTGATGTCGGTCACGATGACGTCATAGAGGGCCCCATCAATTTTCTTCTGAGCCGCTTCTCCCGAAGTGACCGTTTCGATCTTGTGACCTTCGCGGCGGAGTGCGATGTCGAGCATTTCGCATATGGAGCGTTCGTCGTCGCAAACGAGGATGTTAGCCACGCGTACCTCCTGGTGCACCGGCCGCGGCGGTTAACGAGAGAGAGGCGATCTGGAGATGTTGCTGCAGCAACTCCGGGGCTACCTCTCCGCTGCGTCTCAACCGCAGCACGAATGTCGTCCCCTGTCCCTCTTTGGACCGCGCCCATACCTTGCCGTCGTGTGCCTGTACGATCTGATAGACAATCGCCAATCCCAGTCCCGTTCCGCCTTCGAAGCCAGATTGGAAGGGCTCGAAAATTCGTTCGGTCTGCTGGGGGCTCATACCCGGGCCAGTGTCGGCGAAATTGATCTGCCAATCCTGTCCGACCGCCTCTATCGATACGGTCAGAGTGCCTCCGCCCTTCATCGCGCGCACTGCGTTCTCGCAGAAATTCCAGAAAACCTGTTTCAGCTTGTCGCCATCGGCCATGACGACTGCTTCCTTTACCTGGAACTTGCGCACGATGTGAATCCCGGTGTTCTGCGCAATCAACCGATTGTCCAGGAGAGTCAGCGTGTCTTCTATAAGCGGGACCAAATCGACTCGGTCGAATTGGTACTGCTTGCCCCGTGAGTAGGCCAGGAAATCGGTAATGATGTTGTTCAACCGCTCTGACTCGCGCGTCACGATATCGACCAGCATGGCCTGTTCTTCGGTCAGGCTCGAAATGCTGTTGAGCATCTGTACAGAGCCGGCAATCGAGGTGAGAGGGTTGCGAATCTCATGTGCGATGCCCGCTGCCAGCCGCCCTACAGCCGCCAGTCTGTCCTGGATCCGTACCTCGCGCTCCAAGCGTCGAATTTCCGTGAGATCGTCGAAGTTGTAGACGTATCCCAGCGAGCCCCGATCGGGCACATTCAAGGTCGAAACAATCACCCGGAATGTTTTCCGATAGTTGTTGGATGCGATCCGCCGCACTTCGCCGTGAGCGCGGTCCTTCTCGACGTGCGGCAGAGGATCAATGAACAACTGCGACATGGGTTTTCCCAGCAGTTCGTTCTCGGTTCGCTCCAGAAGCCTCTGTCCTGCCTGGTTGACCAGAGTGATATGTCCGTCCGGGCCGGTAGTGATAATCCCGCCGCTGATCGACTGGATGATGTTCTCGTGCAGGATGCGGAGGTCGTTCAGCGCGCCGCTGGTGTCCTGTAGCTCAACCCGTACCTGGCGCAGCTTGTTAGCGAGCTGCGTCGCAAGGTAAGCCACCATGAGATAGGCAAACAGGTTGATCAAGATGATCGCCTGCAACGACTTCATATCCGGCCGGGAAGCCGAGTAGGACGTGATCACCCCAAAGTAATTGAACTCGAGGACGCTACCATACAGCAGGAAGGCCAGCATGGCAGTCAGGTAAGCCCACGTACGCGGCAACAGAATCGAGGAGACGATCACGATCAGCGGGTAGAGAAAATTCAGGGAGCTGTCGATCCCCCCCGTATATTCGATGAGCAGAGTCGCCAGCGCCAGATCGGTCACGACCTGGATTACCGCCTGGGCCCGGGTTTCCCGCCAGAACGACAGGATGAGCACGTAGAAGAGCGCGATCGTGTACCAGAGCACAATCGTGCTTACAAACGCGCGAGTTGGTAGCAGCGTGGGGGTGAACTGCGTAATTGCCAGTTCAATGCCGAGCAGGAAAGTCAAGACGATGATACGCGTCTTGACTAGCCACTGTAGCCACTGCCGCTCATCGAACGAGGATTGCATGGGTCCTTGGGTCCTCAGCCGTTGGGCCTCTGCGGGGCACCGGGTGCCCGCGACCCGAAAAACCAACGGCCGAATGCCATTCGTTATCCCGCCAACTTGGCGATCATCGAGAACAGCGGCATGTATAGCGAGATGACGATGCCGCCGATCGTAACGCCCAGCATGCCGATGATGGCCGGCTCGAGCAGCGCCAAGAGGTCCTTGGTGGCCGCGTCCACTTCCTCTTCGTAGAAGTCCGCAATCTTCTGCAGCATCGAATCCATCGCGCCCGTGGCTTCACCGACGCCGATCATCTGTGTCACCATGTTCGGGAATACGCCGCATTCTTTCAGTGGATCGATGATCGTACGGCCCTCTTCAATGGCTTTGCGTACTTTCATCAGCGCTTCTTCGAGAACGGCGTTTCCGGAAGTCCTGGCGGTAATGGCCAGCCCTTCCAGGATCGGTACGCCCGAGGTGATCAAGGTTCCCAGGGTACGCGTGAATCGGGCCACCGCGATCTTTCGCAGCAACACGCCAATGATGGGCAACTTCAGCAGGAAGGCGTCGAAGTAGTACTTGCCCGTCTTGTTCTTGCGGAGCTGCTTGATGCCAAACACCAACGCGACCATGCCGACGATGAAGAACCACCAGAAGTGTCCGATGAACGCGCTCAAGCCGATGACGATGCGTGTGGGAAGGGGAAGCGCGACGCCCAACCCGGTGAACAGGTTGGCAAAAATCGGCACAACCCACTTCAGCAACGCGCCGACGATCAACACCGCGATGCCGACGACGGCCACTGGGTAAATCAACGCGGATTTCACCGCGCCTCGCAAGCGCACTGCTTTTTCCACGTAGGTGGCAAGGCGCTGCAGAATGATGTCGAGAATACCGCCCGTCTCGCCCGCTTCGATCATGTTGGTGCTGAGATCGTCAAAAACGTTGGGGAACTGGCGCATGGCATTGGCCAACGTGGAACCGCCTTCGACGGTTGTCCGGACGCCGGTCAGCGTCTTCTGGAAGGTCGGGTTCTCCTGGTTGGCTGCGAGGATCTCGAGGCATTGCACCAGCGGCAAGCCCGCGTCGATCATGACCGAGAACTGGCGGAAGAATATAGCTATGTCCTTGGTCTTGACCTTGCTCGACCCAAACGTCGGCAGCGCGAACTCCTTGCCTTTTTCCCGAATGGCGCCTGGCGTGATGCGCTCCTTGCGCAGCTGGGCGGCCAGTGTCTGCTTGTTAGCCGCGGTGCGCTCGCCTGAAATCTTCTGTCCGGAAGCGTTCTTCCCTGAAAATGTGAAAACTGGCATGTGCCTCTCCTCGCGATCCTTGCTGATCCTGCACTAAATCGAGTGTCTGTGTGCCTCGTCCTATCTCTTGCCCTGGGCCGCTGCCGCCGATGTCTGTCGGTTCAGCAGGCCAGCCCCGCGGTTAATCATTTCCTGTAATTCGTCTGGCGAACTGGAGCGCAACAGCGCCATCTCCAGCGAGATCTGCTTCTGGAAATAGGCGGTTGCCAGTGCCTGGTTGAATGTCTGCATCCCGAACTTGTCCTGGCCTGATTGCATCGCGGAATAAATCTGGTGAATTTTGTCTTCACGGATGAGGTTGCGAATAGCAGCATTCGGAACCAGAATCTCCATAACCATCGCGCGTCCTTTGCCATCGCCTTTCGGCAGCAGCGACTGGCAAAGAATCCCTTCCAGCACCAGCGACAACTGCGCTCGGATCTGCGGCTGCTGGTGAGCAGGGAAGACGTCGATGATACGGTTGATCGTCGACGATGCTGAGTTGGTGTGCAGCGTGCCAAAGGTCAAGTGGCCGGTTTCTGCAATCCGGAGCGCCGATTCGATTGTCTCCAGGTCTCGCATTTCGCCGATTAGCACAACGTCGGGGTCTTCACGAAGCGCGGCGCGCAATGCGTCGGCAAAGCTCTTGGTGTCGGCGTGCAGTTCACGCTGGTTCACCAGGCAATTTTTGTTCATGTGCACGAATTCGATCGGATCCTCGATCGTCAGAATGTGGTCGTGCCGCTCGCTATTGATCTTGTCGATCATGGCGGCCAGCGTCGTCGATTTACCCGAACCCGTCGGCCCCGTGACCAGCACTAATCCACGCGGCTTATCGCACAGCTTGCTGACAACTGCGGGAAGCCCAAGTTGGTTGAAAGATTTGATTTCAAACGGAATCAGACGATAGACAGCCGCCGTTGCGCCGCGCTGGTTGAACAAGTTGGCACGGAAACGTGCCAGACCTTTCAAACCGAACGAAAAGTCGAGTTCGAGGTTTTCTTCGAAGCGGTGCTTCTGCGAATCGGTCATCACGCTGTAGGCAAGCTGCTTGGTCTCCGCGGGCGTCATTTGCGGAAGGTCCAGCGGCACAAGATGCCCGTGCACGCGCACCTGCGGCGGAGAATTGGTGGTGATGTGAAGGTCGCTTCCCCCCATCTCCAGCATGCGTTTCAATAGATCGCTTAACGAAAGCGCCATAGTCCCTTTTCCGTCCCTTTCTTAATCCAGCTTTAGTGAATCGTTTCGCGTGCTACTTCTTCCAGCGTGGTTAGTCCTTGCGATACTTTGATCAACCCACTGCGTCGCAGCGTGAACATGCCACGCTCGATCGCCTTCTTCTTCAGTTCCACGGCTGAGGCGCCCACCAGTACGAGCTCCTTGATCTCTTCGTCCACTTCCATGACCTCGTACAAGCCAGTCCTGCCTTTGTACCCGGTGTTGTTGCAGGTTCCACAGCCACGGCCTTTTTGGATCTTGACTGTCTTTGCTTCTTCCGGCGTGTACCCTTCCTCGATCAACGTTTGATGGGGCACATCCACTACTTCCGCGCAGTCCTTGCAGATGCGCCGCACCAGTCTTTGCGCACAGATCAGGTGTACCGACGTTGCAACGAGGAAGGGTTCAATGCCCATGTTCATCAATCGAGTAATCGTTTCGGGAGCACCGTTGGTATGCAGCGTAGATAGAACCAAGTGACCTGTGAGAGCGGCCTTGATTGCAATTTCCGCCGTTTCAAAGTCTCGAATTTCGCCGACCAGGATGATGTTCGGGTCCTGCCGCAGGAATGCGCGCAACGCCGCCGCGAAGTTCAACCCGATTTGCTCTTTCATCTGGACCTGGTTGACGCCGCCCAACTGGAATTCAACCGGGTCCTCAGCCGTCATGATGTTCGTGTCGGGCTGATTGAGGCGGGCAATGGACGAATACAGTGTGTTGGTCTTGCCTGATCCTGTCGGACCTGTGACCAGCACCATGCCGTAAGGCTTGAGAATCGCCTTCTCGAACTTCACCAGGGACTCGGGCTCAAAGCCCAGCTTGGTCATGTCGAGTCGCAGGTTTTCTTTGTCCAGCAAACGGAGCACGATCTTTTCGCCCCACAGAGTGGGCAGGGTGCTGACACGGAAGTCGAGTTGCTTTTTGCGCCCGCCAATATTCATCTTCAGCATGATGCGGCCGTCTTGCGGAAGCCGCTTTTCGCTGATGTCCAACTTCGACATGATCTTCAGGCGCGAGGTAATAGCGTCCTTCAGCTTCAAGGGCGGTGACATGATGGTCTGCAACACGCCATCAATACGGAAGCGGACGCGAAATTCCTTTTCGTATGGCTCCATGTGAATATCGCTGGCTCCGCGCTTCACCGCATCGGTGAGCACCAGGTTCACGAGTTTCACGATCGGAGCTTCGTCGGCCGCCTTCTCCAGGTCGGCCAGATCCATCTCTTGCTCTTCTGCTTGTAACTCGACGTCAGCGTCGCCCAATTCGGTCATCGACTGCATGACGGTTTCAAGGTCTTCCTGGCTGCTGGTTCCGTATGCCTTTTCGATGCCGTCGTTGATCGAGCTCTCCGACGCCACCACCGGCTCGATATTGAAGCCGGTCATGAACTTGATATCGTCCATGGCGAAGACGTTCGTCGGATCAACCATGGCGATCGTGAGTGACGCGCCCACGCGGCTCAGCGGCAGGATCTGGTAACGCTTGGCGGTTTCAAAAGGAATCAGCTTGACGACGGCAGGATCAATCTCGAAATACGACAAATTGATCGCAGGCACGCCATACTGGCGCGACAGGAAATTTGTAACGTCTTCGTCCGTCAGGAACCCGAGCTTCACCAGGGCCGAGCCCAGGCGGCAATTGGTCTCTTTCTGGACCTTGGTTGCTTGTGCCAACTGCTCCGGGGTTATGACCTTCTCTTTAACGAGCAGGTCGCCCAGCCGTTGAGACATACCTCAACTCCTGTCTGAGTGGCAGAGAGATAGACGACTAAACATGGCGCGCTTCACCACCTAAGGGGAATATCGGCAGCGTGGCGCGTTGACACAAATTGTCAACGGAAGTTCGTTACGGCAAAAGTAACTTCAGTACCTGTACGCGCTGGCAAAGTGGTGGAAGGAAGAGAGTTGGACAACGTGTTCGAGATTTTGGCCGTCTTTCAAGAGGTTAGAACGGATGTCTTCGCGCAGGTACATGGCCTTCGGTAAGTTCAACGGAACGATCGACTACCCTGATTCACTCGCTTGAATGCCGCGCGCACGCACCGCATCAATTCCGGTATCATGATTTGCTTCGACGCCGACGCTCTAGAGATAGCTCAGCCATGCCCAATCGCGATGTCGACTGCGAAACTCCATGAACCACCGGCAAGGAAAGTAGAGCAGCGCCACTGCAAGAATCCAAACTGCGTAAATTACGGGCAAACCGTGCCCGTATCCTAGCGGTCTCTGAGCGTGATCTGCAATGACGGTGCCGTGCCAAACAGGCTGATGGAACGCCAGCGAGATCAAGATGGCCAGAACATGTATTACGTAAAGGTGTAAGACGTAGTAAAAGAGTGGCACCCGGCCAAAAACCACCAGGACACGGCTCAGGCCGCGCTCTGCTTTCGCTCGGTCACACAATCCCAGAAAAATCAACGACGGTCCGAGGGTCATCAGCAAGTAGTCGAGAGAAGGCGGATACTTGAGCGTGTTGAAGAACGAGATCACCGTTAGAGAAAACGAAGACTGAACGCTCCAGGGCCCGGCCGAACGCGCGTATCCGAACGGCAGCCCCGCGATGCCGTTGCCATACAGATTGACACCCCGGAGAACAAAGAACAGAACTGTCGCGGAGATCCCAATCGTCAAGATCCACTTCCGGCGGTCCGGTCGGAGGAGCACGTCACCGAAAGCAAACCCCGCGGCCATGACTCCAACCCAAGGAATCAACACGTACCTGGTGGAAAACGAGAAATCAGCCGTGATGGGGATCGGACCAGGCGAGTGCAGCAGCATCCACAACCAATACAATTTCCCGAAAGAGGCCGGATTGATACCGTCCAACAGGTTGTGAGCGGCTATCGTGATCAATCCAAAAGCTGCGATCCAGCGCCGGGGAAACCGCACGATCACCGCCATTGCGACCATGCTCCACGCTAATCCCCAGATCACACCCGCATGCGCCCATGGAACAAAACCCCACGCAAAATCAACAATGGTGAGTTCCAGCAACACGAGCCACAAACCTCGAGTCAGAAAGAAACGCGAGAGTTGCTGTACAGACTTCCCCCGCCGAGTGGACAGGAATGCACCTGTTCCTGCCAAGAATGCGAACACAGGAGCGCAGTAATGCGTGATAAACCGCGTGAAAAATAGCGCGACGTTCGTATGAGCGAGGTCTTCAGGCGCGGTTCGCACATAGGTCAAGAAATCCCGCGTATGATCCAGGGCCATGAGGATCATGACGAGTCCACGCAATATGTCCACCGAGACCAGCCGCGGAGCTTGCACCCGAATGAGAGAAGGGTTGTCCTCGAGAGTGGCAACAACCGTTGGGTTGGCTGCGGTCACCATGCGTTCCAACTTAGCGCGTGCAGTAATTTCCCGCTCATTCTTCGATGGTATGAACTGAACCAGCTCTGGTTATCTCCAGGATGTCAACGGATTGCAAAATAACGTTCACGAGCTGTCGAGGGCATCAAAGTCGTACACTCAAGATGTGCAGTCACTGACCGCAGAGCAGAAAATTCAGTCGTTCTATCGCACTTTGTATCGCGCCTGGGGACCTCAGCACTGGTGGCCGGCACAAAGCCGCTTCGAAGTCATTGTCGGGTGCTACCTGACGCAGAATACCTCGTGGAGTAACGTGGAGAAGGCGCTCGCGAGGCTTCGCGGAGCCCGCATCCTGAGCTTGGAGGGGATTCGTAAGACACGCCTGCCCAAACTCGGAACCCTGATCCGCTCCGCCGGATACTTCCGTCAGAAGGCAAAGAGTCTGAAAGCCTTTGTGGGGTTCGTCGACGGGCAGTACGGTGGATCTTTGGATCGCATGTTCTCGCAACCGACGCCGAAGCTGCGCCGGGAACTACTCGACTTATCCGGCGTCGGCCCAGAAACCGCCGACTCAATCCTTCTCTATGCGGGCAACCATCCCGTTTTTGTCGTCGACGCCTATACTCGCCGCATTCTCGCCCGCCACAACATACTTCCAGAAAATGCAAAGTACGATGAAATTCGCGCGCTGTTTGAGACGGGACTTACGCTGCTGGCAAATGATCCCGCCGCCCTGCTGTCTGAAGCGACGGATCCAGTGCCGGGTACTACTCACGCGCCATCCCGCATGAGCAGCCGGAACCGCAGCCAAGTTGTCCAAATCTTCAACGACATGCATGGCCTGATCGTAGGGGCAGGGAAGAACTACTGCCTTAAATCCAGGGTTCTTTGCGAGTCCTGCCCGCTTAACGCGCTCCTTCCAGAAGGGTTCCCCGGCCCGCTATCGGCGAAGGCCCGGCTATAATTGGCATCGATAGCGCTGCTGTCGCATCTTGGTACTCGTGTCTGCAACACCTACAACCCGGCCGCCCGAGAATCGATCGCACCGTCGTACCAGTATCGTGCTCTTGGCCGTCGCGCTGCTGCTGGCGGTAATCATCGTGGTCGCTGAGACGTCGTTTGACCTGCCATTTCTAAACCCCGATACCAATCAACAGCTCCTGTTTTTTGCCGCGGTCACGATTATCGTTTTCCTGCTCTTCGTCCTTCTTACCTTCATTCTCGCCCGCAATCTGCTGAAGGTATTTGCCGAGCGGCGTCTCGGGGTGTTGGGTTCGAAATTCCGCACGCGCATGGTCGTGGTCGGCCTCCTCCTCTCCATCCTGCCGGTTATCGTCATGTTTTGGTTCGCCTATAACTTGATGAACCGTTCGATCAACCAGTGGTTTTCGAGCCCGGTCGAGGAGGTGCGGAAAGATACGGCCGCGATGGCTTCTCTGCTGGCCGACTATGCCGCCCAGAACGCGCGCGCCGAAGCTCGGTCGATTGCCGCGTCTCCTGAGATACAACGCGCATTCGAGGGGCACAGCTACGGAACGGTGGTGAACGAATTCCGCCTTCACGAGTCCACGTTGCAAGGCGGTTTCGCGGTTGCTCTGCAAGACGGGAACCTGGAGGCCAGCCTGGACGCGCCCGCTGCTTGGCCCGTGTTGCGCCCTAGCTTGCCCCTCCTAAAGGCGAGCAAAACGGGTACCGGCCAGTTTGAATGGAACAAAACGCAGTACATCATGGGCACAGCGCAGGTTGGTGAGCATGGCTTGATCATCATTGCCATGCCCCTGCCGCAGAAATTTTCCGAAACGGTTGCCCAAATCAACGCAAGTCAACAGCGATACTGGGAGCTCAGCAAAGAACGCCGGCTCGTGCGCCGCACCTACATGGGCCTATTGATGCTTTTGACGGTACTGGTGCTATTCGCCGCTACTTGGCTCGCGCTGTTCCTCTCAAAGCTAGTTACGCGTCCGCTTGCGGCCCTTGCCGAAGCGACACAGGAAATTTCTCGTGGGCGCCTGGACTACCGAGTAGAAGTGGCGGCCGCCGACGAGTTAGGCGATCTCGTCCGTTCGTTTAATCAGATGGCGGAAGAACTCGAAGCCAGCCAGCAACAACTCGATGCCTCTGCTCGCGACTTGGCCAACGCCAACACTGCCCTGGAACAACGGCGGCGCCATATCGAAACGATCCTGGAGAGTATTCCGACTGGCGTTCTTTCGCTCGATCCGGATCGGCGCGTTTCGCACCTGAACACCGCCTTCATGAGGATGTTTTTTCCTCATGGCGAGCCTACGGATGCCATCTCATTAAGCGGCGCACAATTGAAAGATCTTTTCCCGACGGAGATCCTGGACGAATTAGAACTCCTGCTCCGGCGGGCGGACCGGATGTCGACGACAGGAAGTCATATCGAAACGAATCTTCCTCGAGCCAACCTGAACTTCGCCGTGACCGTTGCTACCCTGCAACACGGCGAACGACGCCACGGGTATGTGCTCGTGTTTGAAGATCTATCGGACCTGCTGCGCGCCCAGAAACAGGCCGCTTGGCGCGAAGTAGCACGCCGCGTGGCTCACGAAATCAAGAACCCACTTACTCCGATCGCTCTCTCCGCAGAACGAATTCGGCGGCATCTTGACCGGGGAACTACTCCCGATCCGCAGTCTATTGAGGTAATCCGCAGTTGTGCTGACACCATCGGTAGTGCAGTTGAGACTGTGCGGACCTTGGTCGACGAGTTCTCGACCTTAGCCCGTTTTCCTGCTGCACAACCGAAGCCCGCCAACATAAACTCGATTATTGAGAATACGCTTTCCATGTTCAACGGCCGGCTGGATGGAATTCGCGTTCGTACGGATCTGGCTCCCGATCTGCCGAACGTAATGGCCGATTCGGAGGCAATCAAACGCGCGCTGGCGAACCTTGTGGACAATGCCGCCGAGGCCATGCAAGGAGCTCTGGTTCGTGAGATTCAGATCGGAACTACCTTGGTGAGTAATCGCGACATGGTGGAAATCGCAGTTGCCGACAGCGGACACGGTGTTACCCAGGAATTGAAAGAGAAGTTGTTTCTGCCCTACTTTTCGACAAAGAAGCGCGGCACGGGACTCGGTCTCGCAATCGTGAGCCGCATCATTGAAGACCATCACGGCTCAATCCGTGTGGAAGAGAATAAACCTGTCGGCGCGCGCTTCATCGTCGAGCTTCCAGTCGCGACCGAATCCAGTCCCGCCACCGCCCTGCATGCATAACATTCTTATCGTCGACGACGAACTTGGCATCCGGCAATCGCTGACCGGCGTTCTCGAAGATGAAGGTTATCGCGCCAGCGCCGTCGAGAGCGGCGAGGCTTGTCTCGAGGTTCTCCGCAAAAAGTCTTTCGACGTGATCTTACTCGACATCTGGCTGAATGGGATGGACGGCCTGGAAGCTCTGCAGAAGATCAAACAGCTCGATGGCTCTCCGGAAGTGATCATGATTTCCGGCCACGGCACGATTGAAACGGCCGTACGAGCCACTAAGCTCGGGGCTTTCGACTTTCTCGAAAAGCCCCTCTCAGTCGAGAAGACGCTGATCCTGGTCAAGAACGCGATCGACGCCAAGCGGCTCCGCCAGGAGAATGTCGACCTCAAACGGCAGCTCCAGGCCAAGAACGTGATTGTCGGGGATAGCGTCCCCATGAAAGCTCTTCGCCAGCAGATCATGGTCATGGCCCCGACCAATGGCCGGGTGCTGGTCTACGGGGAGTCGGGTACGGGAAAGGAGCTGGTGGCTCACGCAATTCACGCGCAGAGTCTGCGAAAAGACGGCTTGTTCGTCGAGCTTAACTGTGCCGCCATCCCCGAAGACCTGATCGAGAGCGAGCTGTTTGGACACGTAAAGGCTTCCTTCCCGGGCGCTTCCGTCGATAAGGAAGGGAAGTTTCAGAAAGCAAATGGCGGGACACTATTCCTCGACGAAGTGGGCGACATGAGCCTCAAGACGCAATCGAAAGTCCTGCGCACACTCGACGAGCAGCGCTTCACCCCCGTGGGCGGCGATGAGCCCGTCACAGTCGATGCTCGCGTCATCGCCTCAACAAACAAAGATTTAGAAGACGAAATCTCGAAAGGGAATTTTCGCGAAGACCTTTTTTATCGGCTTAACGTGATTCCCTTTTATGTTCCCCCTTTACGTGAGCGCAAAGAAGACATTCCCCAACTAACGCGCTACTTTCTGAAGGAGTTCTCTGCCGCTTACGGAAGGCGTCCACGCGAAATCACCGACGACGCCATCGATACGCTTATCCGCTATGCCTGGCCAGGAAATGTTCGCGAGCTGCGCAACGTAATCGAGCGCATCGTAATCATGAATCCGACGACAACGAAATTCGATCGCAAGCACCTCCCGCCACTTGTCTACCGCGACGGAAGCCGGCGTGCTGCCGGTACCGAGTTCTCTACTCTCCATCAAGCTCGCGCCGCTTACGAACGCGATTACATCCTCAAAAAGCTCGACGAAAACCATGGCAACGTAAGCCGCACCGCTGAAGTTCTCGGCCTCGAACGCAGCCATCTTTACCGGAAGATGAAGACACTGGGAATTGCGGTGAAAGAATAAGCTCACGATTTTCACAGTTCAGTTGGCGCTTTGGTCCGCGTTCATCCGTGAAAATCCGCGGCTGCTTTGTCTTAAACCCGGTTCAATTTGTGCAAGGTCAGTTCGTTTTCGACGTTCCCAGTATTGAGCGTCGATGCCGGCTCAAAAAGCAGGACACAGGCTTCCTTCTCCGCAACAGGCCTGTGCTCCACACCTCGCGGTACGATGATGAACTCACCTTCGTTCAAAGTGACTGAGCGGTCGCGAAAATCGATACGAATTTGGCCCTTGGTGACCAGGAAAAGCTCGTCTTCGTGCTCATGATGATGCCAGACGAAATCGCCCTTGAACTTCCCTAGCTTGACGTACTGACCGTTGAGTTCCCCCGCTATGTGCGGCTTCCAAGGCTCGGGGATTTGCGTGAATTTCTCGGCGATGTTGATCTTGTCCATGAGTCCTCCAGGGGTGTGGTGGATAGGATTGTTGTGGCAGAGCCCAGGTCGCAGGGAATTAATTACGGAGAGGGAGGTACGGGGGCCCTTCCGACTGCGCTCAGGGCAGGCTCTCGCCCGTATGGGTCAGCAGGTGGCGCCCCTACGGGGCTCAGGGTCTCTGCGGGGCTTACCCGGGGCTTCCGCCCCGGGCTATCCTATGCCGCCGCTCCGCGGCTGTGGAATTGGAGAGGCCAGATCCGGGCTTTCCGTACAGGATTGGAGCCGGACCAATCTCGAGCGCAAAAAAATGTCCGACACCAAAATTGCCTCAAAAAAAGAAGGGAGCGGTTTTCCCGCTCCCCGCTTCCATGGTATGGAAGTCTTGCTTGCTCGAAGCCAGCAGCTAAAAGCTAACCGCTAACTTTCGTACAGCAGCACGCCTTCGGTCTCCTGCGAATCCACTGGCCGGTAGTACAGCTTGCCGTCGTCGAGGAAGACCTCGATAAACGCGGGCCGCACGTTGATCGTGCCCTGGATCAGGGCCTCCGACAGCGGGTCCTCGATGTACTTCTGCAGGGCCCGACGCAGCGGACGCGCGCCGTAGCTGCGGTCGCCGAGCGTCTGGTTGAGGATCCACTTCTTGGCCTCATCGTTCACCGTGATCGTGATCGACTTCTGCGCCAGGTTCTGGTTCAGCTGGGTAATCATCAGCTCCAGGATCTGGATCAAGTCAACCTCGCTCAGGGCGTTGAACAGGATGATCTCGTCCAACCGGTTCAGGAACTCGGGATTGAAGGTTCGCTTCACCTCGTTCTTGACCAGTTCTTCGATCTTCTCCGACACCATCTCTTCCTTCTGCGACTGGAAGCCAAGCCCCTCGCGCTTCTGCAAGTGGCGGGCACCAATGTTGGAAGTCATGATAATGATGGTATTTTTGAAGTCCACCGTGTTGCCGAGGCCGTCGGTGAGCTGTCCGTCTTCAAACACCTGCAACAGGATGTTGAAGACATCCGGGTGCGCCTTCTCGATTTCGTCCAGCAGGACCACCGAGTAGGGCGCGCGCTTCACGCGCTCGGTCAACTGGCCACCCTCTTCGTAGCCCACGTATCCCGGAGGCGAGCCGATCAGCTTCGATACCGAGTGCTTTTCCATGAACTCGGACATGTCGAAGCGGACCAGCGACTTCTCGCTGCCGAACATGAATTGCGCCAGTGTGCGTGCGACTTCGGTTTTGCCGACGCCAGTCGGGCCGAGGAAGAGGAACGAACCAATCGGCCGGTTCGGGCTCTTCAGACCGGCACGCGAGCGGCGGATAGCGCGGGCCAAGGCAACGATCGACTTGTCCTGCGAGATCACCCGCTTGTGCAGCTCTTCTTCGATGCGCAGCAGTTTCTGCGACTCTTCTTCCTTGATCGAGGCGATCGGCACGCCGGTCCAGCGCGATACCACGTCCTCGATGTCCTCCCGACCGACAACGCCGGTGGAGGATTCATCGAGGTGGTATTTTTCGCGAAGGGCGCGCAGGTTCTCGCGCTCCTTGCGTTCC
>Ga0070741_10000252_pt1 | contig 205236 bp, 202 predicted proteins | sample Coa_R1_4_FD_66440 | JGI IMG/M metagenome (GOLD analysis project Ga0070741, IMG submission 66440) | Surface soil microbial communities from Centralia Pennsylvania, which are recovering from an underground coalmine fire - Coalmine... | ecosystem: Environmental > Terrestrial > Soil >... | reverse complement strand
CGGCCGAGGAGAGCGTCCGGCTGGCGGCGAGCATTCCCGCGCTCCTCGAACGATCCGGCTCACCGCGACCGAAACGGTCGCGCTGAACCGGATCGATGGCCCGCGGCCGCTCGTGATCGCGCCGCCCGGCTGGCCGATCGCCCACGGCGTACGCTCGCCCGCGAAGCACCGCAGAAGAAGAGGAGCGCCGCCGCCATGCCGAAGATCGTCCACTTCGAGATCCCTGTCGACGATGCGGATCGCGCGTCGACCTTCTACCGGGACACATTGGGATGGCAGGTCTCGGGCTACGGCGACATGCCGTACTGGCTCGTCCAGGCCGGTGGTGACGACGAGCCGGGTGCGGACGGCGCGCTCATCGCCCGCGGGGACATTCACCGCACCCCGATCCTGATCGCGGGAGTCAAGGACGTCGACGAGACGTTGCGGCGCGTCGAGCAGGCGGGCGGCCAGATCGTGCAGGGTCGCATGCCCGTCCCCGGTGTCGGCTGGTCGGCCTACGTCCGGGACACCGAAGGCAACACGATCGGCATCTTCCAGCCCGATTCCGCCGCCGCCCCGGCCTGACACACCGGTCGGGCTCGGCTCCGTTGACCGCCGAGGTGCACGCGCCGAACCTCGATGGCCTCGAGCGGCTCGATCATCGACCTCACGAGAACGGTCTTGGACCATCGTCGTTGCGGGAGTGCTCGGGGGGGAGGACTCGAACCCCCAATAACAGGGCCAGAACCTGTCGTGTTGCCGATTACACCACCCCCGAAGGTGGACGCGTCACCTTACCGGACCGGGCTCAGCGCCCGAGCCAGCGATCGAGCCGGTCGTAGCCGATCAACCGCCCGACGGCCACCGCGACCGTCTCCCGGAGCTCTGCCCGCAACTCGGCCACGCCCTTGACAGGGCTGGTGCGGGTCGGTGACACGTAGGCGTTCAGGCCGACGCCGTCGGCGATCGCGTCGATCCGGAAGGCGTGGAACGGATCGGACACGAGCAGCACGTCGCGGACGTTCTGCTGGTGCAGGAACCTCGCCGCCGCCGCGATCTCGTCGCGCGAGTTCCTGCTCGTCGTCTCGAGTTGGATCGCGCTCGCCGGGACGCCCTTCGACTCGAGGTACGCCGCCGATGCCGCCGCCTCGGTGAAGCGGTCGCCAGGCTGGCTCCCGCCCGTGACGACGAGGATCGGCGCCAATCCCTGCTCGTACAGATCCGCCGCGTGGTCGAGGCGCGCACGCAGCACTGCCGAAGGCCGGCCGTCGAACTGCGCGGCACCGAGCACGATGATCGCCTGCGCGGGGCGCGCATCGTCCTGGCGCGACGCGTGCCACACCTGGATGAACGTGACCGCGAGATAGCCCACCACCACGACGACGAAGACACCACCGGCTGTGAGAACAGGGTGGCGGCGCCACCACGTCATCCGAGGCGCGCCCGTCCCGCCCGCAGCCGTGCCAGCGTCTCGTCCCGACCCAGGTAAGCCAGCAGCTCGAACAGCGGCAGACCGACCAACCGGCCAGTCACCGCGACCCGGATCGGACCCTGCAGCTTCGATGGACTCGTCTCCAGTCGCTCGGCCAGCGCCATGAAACTTGCGTGCAACTCGTCAGGGTTCCACGGCGCCGTGTCGTACGCCTCGATGATGCCGTCCAGCGTCGCGCGCGCGACCGGCAGCTTCATCGCCTTGTCCCACGACCGCGGGTCGTCCACCACGCCGCCGACCCAATCGAAGTACGCAGGTAACTCATCGAGCACCTTCACCCGCTCCTGCGCGAGCGGCCCGAGCGCGCCGAGCGCGGCTCGCTCGGCCTCCCCGTGCACGAACGCCGACGCGCGTTCGACGAAGTCAGCCCGGTCGAGACGCCGGATCCACTCGCCGTTCACATAGGTCAGCTTCTTCAGGTCGAAGAATGCAGGTGAGGGGTTGACGTCCTCCAGCCGGAACAGCTCGACGATCTCCTCGATGGGACGAACCTCGACACCGTCCGGAGGCCCCCAACCCAACAGGGCGAGGTAGTTGCACATGGCTTCGGCGAGGAAGCCTCGGTCCTTGAACTCCGCGACCGAAACGGGATCCCGCCGCTTCGAGAGCTTCTTGCGCTGCTCGTTGACGAGCAACGGCAGGTGCGCGAGCGCCGGTGGCTCTCCCATCCCGAGCGCGGCGCGCAACAGCAGGTACTTGGGCGTTCCGTTGACGTGGTCCTCGCCGCGGATGACATGGGTGATCGCCATGAAGTCATCGTCGATGACGTTGGCGAGGAAGAACGTGGGGATGCCATTCGAGCGCAGCACCACGAAGTCCTCGATGTCCTTGTTGTCGAACGCCACCGGACCACGGATCACGTCGTGCCAGCCGGTGGTTCCCTCGTGGGGGACGCGGAAGCGCAGCGCGCGGCCGGGACCCGGTTCGAGCCCGCGGTCGCGGCAGAACCCGTCGTAGCCAGGCTTGCCCCCACGCTCCTTGTTGCGCGCCTGGACCTGGTCAGCGGTGCAGTCGCACCAGTACGCAGCACCGGCGGCAGCGAGGCGCGCGGCAGCGCGCTGGTACTCCTCGATGCGTGCCGACTGGTGCAGCGGCTCGCCGTCCCAGTCGAGGCCGAGCCACCGGAGCATGTCGAGGATGTTGTCGGTCAGCTCCGGGCGGTTTCGTTCCGCGTCGGTGTCCTCGACCCGCAGCAGGAACGTGCCGCTGTTGCCGCGGGCGAACAGCCAGTTGCACAGCGCCGAGTGCGCGTTGCCGACGTGCAGGTAACCGGTCGGCGACGGCGCGAACCGGCAGCGGATGCCGGAGCTCACCGCGGGTCGCGACCGAAGAAGGCGATCATCCTCACCTGCGGATCCATGTCGTCGCCGGGGCACGGGGTTCGTCAGACATCGAGCAGGGAGCGCCAGTCGGACGCGTGGGCGCGCTCCACCTCGCCGGGGGTCATGCGCAGCGTCGTCTCCGGCACGAGCGCCGCGATGCGCAGCCGCTCGCGGTAGTGCCCGGCGTGCGCGACCTCGCCGAACACCTCGCGCCGGAGCCGCACGAGCTCTGCGTCGGGCTCGTCGTCGAGGAACCCCCACACCCGGAACGCGATGAGCAGGTCGTGCACGACTGGCGCGCGCCCCATCATCGCGGCCCGCTTCAGCGCGACGGGCACAGCACCGTGGATCACGTCGTCGAGGTCCTCGCCGGGCTGGAGCCGGATGCGGTCCTTCACCAAGGAGGCCAGGCGCAGTGCGTAGCCCTGGTCGGGACCGGGGTTGCCGAAGTTGCGCCCGTGAGGCTGGCCGGTCTGGAGATCGCCGGGACGGCGCGCCAGCCACGAGCCGGGCCGCCGCGGCGGCGACTCGTAGGCGCGGACCTCGTCCATCGGCTTCGCCGGCACGTACTCGGGTGCAGCCATGGCCGGAGGCTACCGGCGCTCGGCGCGGCGGCGTGAAGTCCGCTTCAGGACGCGTGGAGCAGCCCGAACACGTACGCGTCGTCGAGGGCCTGCCAGGACGCCTCGATGATGTTGGTGGACACACCGATCGTGGTCCACACCGCGTCACCGTCGGTGGACTCGATCAGCACCCGCACGACCGCACCGGTGTCGACGACGTTGTCGAGGATGCGGACCTTGTAGTCGGTCAGGTGGAGGTCACGCAGGCGCGGGAGCTGCTTCTGCACCGCCCGGCGGAACGCGGCGTCGAGCGCGTTGACCGGGCCGTTGCCCTCGCCCACCGCGATGTGCCGTTCGTCGCCGACCCACACGCGCACCGTCGCCTCGGTCTCGACCGCGCCGCCACGGTTGTAGGTCGTCACCCGGTACCGCTCGAGCTCGTACCACGGCGGTGTCCAGCCCGCGGCCCGCCGCATCAGCAGCTCGAGCGACGCATCGGCAGCCTCGAACACGAAGCCCTCCGCCTCGAGCCGCTTGAGCTGCTCGGTGAGCTCACCCGCGGCGCGCTCGTCGAGCTCGATGCCGAACTCGGCGGCCTTCATCGCCATGCCGGCGCGGCCACCGAGGTCGGAGACCAGCACACGGGTGTGGTTTCCGACCGTGGCCGGGTCGACGTGCTCGTACGTCGCACCGCCGGCCTTGCCGAGCGCCGACGTGTGGAGGCCGCCCTTGTGCGCGAACGCCGAGGCGCCGACGTACGGGTCCGCGTCGTGCGGTGGCAGGTTCACGATCTCGGCAACGTGGCGGCTCACCGCTGTCAGCCGCTCGAGCCGGCCTTCGGGCAGGCAGCGCACCCCCATCTTCAGCTCGAGATCGGGGATGCAGGTCATGAGGTTGGCGTTGCCGGTGCGCTCGCCGTACCCGTTGATCGTGCCCTGCAACTGCGTCGCGCCGGCGAGCACCGCGGCAAGCGAGTTCGCGACCGCGCACCCCGAGTCGTTCTGCGTGTGGATGCCGATCTGCACGTCGCCGCCGAAGTAGTCGTGGATCTCGCCGACGATCCGTTGCACCTCGTGGGGCAACGAGCCACCGTTGGTGTCGCACAGCACGAGCACCTCGGCGCCGTTCGACGCCGCCGCCTCGAGCACCCGCAACGTGAACTCGGGGTTGTGCTTGTAGCCGTCGAAGCAATGCTCGGCGTCGAAGAACACCCGCAGGCCTTCGTCGCGCAGGAACCGGACCGACTCGCCGACCATCGCGACGCCCTCGTCGAGGGTGGTGCGCAACGCCTCGGTGACGTGGAAGTCCCACGACTTGCCCACGATGCACGCGATTGGCGCACCCGCCGCGACCAGCGCGCTCAGGGTGGGGTCGACGTCGACCTTGCCCAGGGGCCTCCGGGTGGAGCCGAACGCGACGAGCGTGGCCGTCTCGAAGCGCAACTCGGTACGGGCGCGGCGGAAGAACTCCTCGTCCTTGGGGTTCGCCTGGGGATACCCACCCTCGACGAAGGCGACGCCGAGCCAGTCGAGTTGCTCGGCGATGCGCAGCTTGTCGTCGACGGTGAGGCTGATGCCTTCGAACTGCGCGCCGTCCCGCAAGGTGGTGTCGAACACATCGACGTGCGCAGGTGTCCGCGCGTCACTCGTTGACATGTTCGACCCAGTCCTTGTACGCGTCGACCTCGCCTCGCACCGCGCGCGCGAATTCCTCCGCGATGGCCGCCGTCATCGGGCCGGGGCACGGGATCGGGCGGTCGTCGACCGAGTTGACAGCGCTCACCTCCGCCGCCGTGCCGCACACGAACATCTCCTCCGCGATGTACAGGTCGCTGCGGGTGAGCTCGCACTCGCGGGTCGTGTACCCGAGGTCGCGGGCGATTCGCATCACGGAGTTCTGGGTGATGCCTTCGAGCGCGCCCGACGTGAGCGGCGGCGTGAGCAGCTCGCCATGGCGGGCGACGAAGATGTTCTCACCGGTGCACTCGGACACGAGACCCTGCGGGTTCAGCAGGATCGCCTCGTCGTAACCCGCCTTCAGTGCTTCGACCTTCGCGAGTGACGAGTTGACGTAGTTGCCGGTCGTCTTCGCGGCGGGCGGCATCGTGTTGTGGTCGTGGCGCGTCCAGGAGCTGATCTTCATGCGCACGCCCTTGGTGACCGCGTCGTCGCCGAGGTACGCGCCCCACGGCCAGCACGCGATGGCGACGTCGACCGAGCACGGGAGAGTGTTGAGCCCCATCTCGCCGTAGCCGAAGTAGGCGATCGGCCGGATGTAGCAGCCGGGGAGCCCGTTCTCGCGCACGGTGAGCTTGGTCGCCTCGACCAGCTCGTCGACGGTGTAGGGCAGTTCCATGAGCATGATCCGCGCCGAGTTGTGGAGCCGCTGGATGTGGTCGGTGAGCCGGAACACGGCCGGGCCGCGCTTGGTCTCGTAGGCGCGTATTCCCTCGAACACGCCCATGCCGTAGTGCAGCGAGTGGGTGAGCACGTGCGCCGTGGCCTTCTCCCACGGGACGAGCTCGCCGTTCATCCAGATCTTGTCGGTGGGCGTGATCGGCATCCGATGCTTCTCCTCTAGACGCGAGCGGCGACCGCGTCGCCGATCTCCGATGTGGACCCGGCGAGCGCGGTGACCGCAGTGCACGCCTTGCGGACTCGGGCGGCGGCGTCGGCCTCGCCCAGGAACTCGAGCATCATCGCCGCGCTCAGGATGGCGGCGATCGGGTTGGCCTTGCCCGTCCCCACGATGTCGGGCGCCGAGCCGTGAACCGGCTCGAACATGGACGGGCCGGTGCGGTCGGGGTTCAGGTTGCCGCTCGATGCGAACCCGATGCCTCCGCTCACCGCACCGCCGAGGTCGGTGAGGATGTCGCCGAAGAGGTTGTCGGTGACGATCACGTCGTAACGCTGCGGCGACTCGACGAAGTAGATGCACGCGGCGTCCACGTGGTTGTAAGCGGTGTCGACGTCGGGGTAGTCCTGCGCGACGAGGTCGAAGGTCCGCTGCCACAGGTCGCCAGCGAAGGTGAGCACGTTGGTCTTGTGCACGAGCGTCAGGTGCTTGCGAGGCCGCGACTGCGCCAGGTCGAACGCGTACCGGACGCAGCGTTCGATGCCCATCCGCGTGTTCACCGATCCCTGCGTGGCGACCTCGTACGGGGTGCCCTTGCGCAGGAAGCCGCCCTCACCCGCGTACGTGCCCTCGGTGTTCTCCCGGATGACGACGAAGTCGATGTCGCGCTCGGGCAGGACGAACGGTCGTTGGTTGACGTACAGGTCGAGGTCGAAGCGCATCTTGAGCAGCAGCCCGCGTTCGATCACCCCGGGTGGCACGTCGGGCGTGCCGACGGCACCGAGCAACAGCGCGTCGAGGCCACGCCACTCGTCGACGATCTCGTCGGTGAGGACGGTGCCGTCGCGCAGGTACCGCGCCCCGCCGAGGTCGTAGTCGACGGTGTCGATGTCGACGCCGGTGGCGCGCACGACCTTGAGCGCTTCCGCGACGACCTCCGGCCCGATGCCGTCGCCCCCGATGACGCCGATCTTGTAGGTCACTGCCGCTCCGTGTCGATGATCGAACCCTGAAAACTGAGAAACCGCCCACCGAGGTGGACGGTCGAGGAGCGCACGCGAAGGAAACCCGCGTGCGCTATTGAATGATGATTACGGAGAACTGCGTCCCGGCCATCGCCACCGAGTGTAGCCGACGGCCGCCGGCCGGTCCCGATGCGAGCCCGTCGAACCGGCAGAGCCGCCCGCAACGACCAGTAGCATCGGGTCATGCCCGATACCCATCACCTGTCGCGTGCAGCGTACGAGCGGCTGCAGCAAGAGCTGGAGGAGCTGACCACGAGGGGCCGGGTGGAGATCGCGCGCAAGATCGAAGCCGCCCGGGAGCTGGGCGACCTCTCCGAGAACGGCGACTACCACGCCGCGAAGGAAGAGCAAGGGAAGATGGAGGCCCGAATCCGCCACGTCGAGGCGCTGCTGCGTGACGCCGAGATCGTCGAAGGCGGCGCCGGCGACGTCGTCACGGCCGGGTCGGTCGTCACGATCCGCTATGAGGGCGCCGACGACGTCGAGCGGTACCTGATCGGGTCGATCGAGGAGCAGCACGACCATCTCGAGGTGGTGTCCCCCGGGTCGCCGCTCGGCCAGGCCCTGCTCGGCCACCGGGTCGGCGACGTCGTGGACTTCGAGGCGCCGGCCCGCACCCTGAAGGTGGAGATCGTCGGCATCGACACCTGACCTCAATATCCCCCTCCAATGTTGGTGCACTTCGGCCCCTATGGGGGCCGAAGTGCACCAACATTCGAACGCCATCGAGACGAAATCGAGAACGCAACAGGAGCATCACCGCATGGCCGCACCTCGCACCCTCAGCCAGAAGATCTGGGACCGGCACCTCGTGCATGCCGGCGAGGGTGAACCCGACCTTCTCTACATCGACCTGCACCTCGTGCACGAGGTGACCTCGCCCCAGGCGTTCGACGGCCTGCGCCTGTCCGGCCGGCGGGTGCGCCGGCCCGAGCTCACCATCTGCACCGAGGACCACAACGTGCCGACCGAGCACATCGACCAGCCCATCGCCGACCCGATCAGCCGCAAGCAGGTCGAGACGTTGCGAGCCAACGCCGCCGAGTTCGGCCTCACCAACTACCCCATGGGCGACCCCGGGCAGGGCATCGTCCACGTGATCGGCCCCGAGCAGGGCCGCACCCTGCCGGGCATGACGATCGTGTGCGGCGACAGCCACACGTCGACGCACGGTGCGTTCGGCGCGCTCGCGTTCGGCATCGGCACGAGCGAGGTCGAGCACGTGCTCGCCACCCAGACGTTGCCTCAGCAGCCGGCGAAGACGCTCGCCATCACCGTCGACGGCACCTTGCCGGCCGGGTCGACGGCGAAGGACATCATCCTCGCGATCCTCGGTCGCATCGGGACCGGTGGGGGCATCGGCCACATCGCCGAGTACCGCGGCAGCGCGATCCGTGCGCTGTCGATGGAGGGTCGCATGACCGTGTGCAACATGTCGATCGAAGCGGGCGCAAAGGCCGGGCTCGTGGCGCCCGACGAAACGACCTTCGCCTACTTGCAAGGCAGGCCGCACGCACCGAAGGGCGACGCATGGGAGGAGGCCGTCGCCGACTGGCGGACGCTGGTGACCGACGAGGACGCGGTGTTCGACAAGGAGGTCACGCTCGACGCAGCCGAGATCGTCCCCCACGTCTCGTGGGGGACGAACCCCGGCCAGGTCGTGCCGATCGACGCGCGGGTGCCGTCGCCCGACGACTTCGGCGACGCCGCCGCCCGCGGCGCCGCCGAGCGCGCGCTCGAGTACATGGGCCTCACCGCCGGCACACCGATCCGCGACATCGCCGTCGACACCGTGTTCATCGGCTCGTGCACGAACAGCCGCATCGAGGACCTACGCCTCGCCGCCGGCGTCGTGCGGGGACGGCGCGTCGCGTCCGGCGTGCGCACCCTCGTCGTCCCCGGCTCATGGGCGGTCAAGAAGCAGGCTGAGCAAGAGGGTCTCGACCAGGTGTTCCGTGCCGCCGGCTTCGACTGGCGCGAGCCGGGTTGCTCGATGTGTCTCGGCATGAACCCCGACACGCTGTCGCCCGGCGAGCGCTGCGCATCGACCTCCAACCGCAACTTCGAGGGGCGCCAGGGCCGGGGTGGCCGCACGCACCTCGTGTCACCCGCGGTCGCGGCCGCGACCGCGATCCTCGGCCGGTTCGGGACCCCGGAGGAGCTGAACTGATGAAGCCGGTCAGAATCGTGCAAGGGACCGCAGTGCCCCTCGATCGCAGCGACGTCGACACCGACCAGATCATCCCCAGCGACTGGCTCAAGCGGGTCGAGCGCACCGGCTTCGAGAAGGGGATGTTCGCCGAGTGGCGCGACGACCCCGCGTTCGTGCTGAACGACGAGCGGTTCGCCGGAGCGCGCATCCTCGTCGCGGGTCCGAACTTCGGTACGGGCTCGTCGCGCGAGCACGCGGTGTGGGCGATCCAGCAGGCGGGGTTCGAAGCCGTCGTGTCACCCCGATTCGGTGACATCTTCCGCAACAACGCCACCAAGAACGGCCTCGTGCCCGTGGTGGTGCCGGCCGAGATCGGCGCGCGGCTGCTCGCCGCCATCGAGGCGGACCCGTCGCTCGAGCTGACGATCGACGTCGAGCGGCGGACCTTGGAGGCGCCCGCCATCGACCTCGAGGTGGCGTTCCCCCTCGACGACTCGGTGCGGCACCGGTTCCTCGAAGGACTCGACGACATCGGCATGACGCTGCAGCACGAGCACGAGATCGCCGCCTACGAGGCACGCCGGCCGGCGTGGCTCGCCTCACGCGGGTAGCTCGGCCGGCGCGGGCCCGCGCAACCAGGCGTCGAACAGCGCGACTGCGGCTGTCAGGACTGGCGGTTCACCGCGCTGACGACGGCACGAAGGCCGGCGGCGAGGATGCTCTCGTGCACGCCGACGCCCCAGCGCACGACGCCGTCGGGGCCTTGGGTCTCGACGTACGCGACGGCCTGCGCGTCGGTGCCGGCCGTGATCGCGTGCTCGGCGTAGTCGAGCACCTCGACGCTGATACCGAGCTCGGACAGCGCGTGCACGAACGCGGCGATCGGGCCGTTGCCGGTGCCGACGATCGTGCGGTGCTCGCCGTCGAGCAGCACCTGCGCGGTGATCGTGGCGCCGTCGTCCTTCGTCGTGACCTCGTGACCGAGCAGTTCGAGCCGGCCGTCGGGACGGAAGTACTCCGCCTCGAATGCCGCCCACATCTCCGCGGGCGTGATCTCCGTACCGGTGTCCTCGGTGATGTGCTGGATGGTCTTCGAGAACTCGATCTGCAGCCGGCGAGGCAGGTCGAAGCCGTGCTCGGTCTTCATGATGTAGGCCACGCCACCCTTGCCCGACTGGCTGTTGACGCGGATCACCGCCTCGTAGGTGCGCCCGACGTGCTTCGGGTCGATCGGCAGGTACGGGACCGCCCACGTTTCGTAGTCGGCGGGCGTGACACCGGGCTTGTCGCTCGCGCCGATCGCCTCGATCCCCTTCTTGATCGCGTCCTGGTGCGAGCCCGAGAAGGCGGTGTAGACGAGGTCGCCCGCGTACGGGTGGCGCGGGTGGACCGGAATGCCGGTGCAGTACTCCGACGTGCGCCGGATGGTGTCGATGTCGGTGAGGTCGAGCCGCGGGTCGACGCCCTGGCTGAACAGGTTCATGGCCAGGGTGACGATGTCGACGTTGCCGGTGCGTTCACCGTTGCCGAACAGCGTGCCCTCGATGCGGTCCGCGCCCGCCATGACCCCGAACTCGGCAGCGGCGACGGCACAGCCGCGGTCGTTGTGGGGGTGCAGCGACAGCACGATCGAGCCGCGGTCACGCACGTTGCGGTGGAAGTACTCGATGACGTCGCCGTACACGTTGGCGGTGTACATCTCGACGGTCGCCGGCAGGTTGAGGATCAGTGGCCGTTCGGGAGACGGCTCGATGACGTCCATGACCGCTTCGCAGATCTCGATCGCGTAGTCGATCTCCGTGCCGGTGAAGCTCTCGGGGCTGTACTCGTAGCGGATGTCCAGCCCGGGCACGGTGCCTTCGAGCTTCCGGCAGAGGCGGGCGGCATCGGTGGCGATCTGGGTGATGCCCGCGGTGTCGAGCCCGAACACGACGCGGCGCTGCAGCTCCGACGTCGAGTTGTAGAAGTGCAGGATCGCCCGCCTGGCGCCGCGCAGCGACTCGTAGGTCCGCTCGATCAGCTCCTCGCGGCACTGAACGAGCACCTGGATGGTGACGTCCTCGGGGATGAGATCGTCGTCGATGAGCTTGCGGATGAAGTCGTAGTCGGTCTGGCTGGCGGACGGGAAGCCGACCTCGATCTCCTTGAACCCCATCTTCACGAGCGTGTTGAACAGCCGCAGCTTGCGCTCGGGATCCATCGGGTCGATCAGGGCCTGGTTGCCGTCGCGCAGATCCACCGAGCACCAGATCGGGGCCTGCTCGATCTGCCGGCTCGGCCACTGCCGGTCGGGCAGGTCGAGCGGGAGCGGCCGGAATGCCCGGTACTTCTCGAAGGGCATCCGTTTCGGGATCACGGGATCCGGTGGCATCGCTCGCTCTCTTTGCACTCGTGGGACGGAAATCGGGGCCGAAAACTGAACAACCCCCTGCGGGCGCAGGGGGTCGACGAACGCGGGTGGGCGCTCGTCGCTACGGAAGGAGGAGGTCCTGGGCTGCGGTCATGACCTGTTCACGATGACAGCATCCCAGCCATGCCGTCAAGCAGGCGCGTTACTGTCGCCCCGTGATCCGCCGTGCGCTGCGTCTCGGTTTGTGGGTCGCGCTGGCTGCCGGCGTTGCCTATCTCCTGTCCAGGCTGATGCGCCCGGAGCCGCCGCCGTCCACCCTCGAGCTCGGCGACCGAGGCGGCTCGCTGGGCCGCAGCCCCGACGCGTGGCCGCCGCTCGAGGCACCGGAGCCGACGTTGAGCCCGGTCCAGGTCCCGGACCCCGAGACCGGCCCGGTCGCAGGCACCACCGAGCCGGGGCTGATCACAGTCGGGGCGGAGCCGTTCCACACGCCGCCCGAAGACCAGCGCGTATCGCTGTCCGCCGCGCCGGCCGCGAAGGCGGCGCCGGTGAGGAAGGCGGCGAAGAAGAAGGCCGCCGCCAAGAAGCCCGCACCCGCGAAGAAAGCCGCACCCAAGAAGGCCGCACCGGCGAAGAAGGCCGCGAAGCACAACGTCGCGAAGAAGCAGCCGCCGCCCTCGCCGCCGACGGGCTGACGACGAGCGGCGCGGGGATCAGTCGGTAGCGAGGGCGTGGACCGACACGATGCCCGGCACGGCCCGCAGCGTCGCGAGCACCGACTCGGGCACGGGCACGTCGGTGGCGAGCACCTGCATCGCCGCCTTGCCGTCGGGCGAGTGGCCGAGATGCATGTCGTCGACGTTGATGCCGGCGTCGGCAACCGCTCGCGTGACCGCCGCGATCATGCCGGGCACGTCGTCGTTGCGGACGATCAGCATGTAGCGGGATGGCGGGAGGTCGACGGTGAGGTCGTCGATCATCACGATGCGCGGGTCGCCCCGTAGGCCGACCAGTGATCCGGCGATGGCGTGGTCGCCACCGCGGACCGTGACCAGGTTGACGTAGTCCTGCGCGGTCGACGACGACGACTCCCGCACCTCGACGCCGCGCTCCGCGGCGATCTGCGGCGCGTTCACGTACGACACCGGCTCCTCGCTGACACCGCCGAACACGCCCTTGAGCACCGAAAGCGTGAGGATGCGGGTGTCGTAGTCGGCGAGCTGGCCCTGGTACTCGGTCTCGAGCCGGGAGGGCGTGCCCTCGTTGAGCGCGACGAAGATCCGGCCCAGCCGTTCGGCCAGCGGCAGGAAGGGACGCACCGTCTCGCTCGCCTCCGCCGCCGACACGTTGACCGCGTACGGCACGAAGTCGCCGGCCAGCGCGAGCGCGACCTGCTCGGCGATGGCGTCGCCCGCCTTGTCCTGCGCCTCACGGGTCGACGCGCCCAGATGGGGCGTGACCACGACCGAGTCGAGCTCGAACAGCGGCGACTCCGTCGTCGGCTCCTCCGCGAACACGTCGAGCGCGGCGCCCGCGACCCGCCCGGAGCGGATCGCGTCGGCGAGCGCGTCCTCGTCGACGATGCCGCCGCGGGCCACGTTGATGATCCGGATGCCGGGCTTCGCCTTCGCGAGCAGCTCCTTGCCGACGAGGCCGATCGTGTCCTTCGTCTTCGCCACGTGGATCGTCACGAAGTCGCAGACGCGCATGAGCTCGTCGAGCTCCATCAGCTCGACGTTCATCTGGCGGGCCCGTTCCGGCGCGACGAACGGGTCGTACGCGACCAGGCGCATGCCGAAGGCGTGCGCCCGCTGCGCGACGAGCTTGCCGATGCGACCGAGGCCGATGACGCCGAGCACCTTGTCGGCGAGCTCGACACCCTCCCAGCGGCTCCGCTCCCAGCGCCCGGCGGTCAGCGCCGCATGTGCCTGCGGGATGTTGCGGGCCTGCGCCAGCAGCAAAGCGATCGTGTGCTCGGCGGCCGACAGGATGTTCGACTGCGGCGCGTTGACCACCATCACGCCGCGCTTGGTGGCGTGCTCGACGTCGACGTTGTCGAGGCCGATGCCGGCGCGGCCCACCACCACGAGGTCGGTGGCGGCGTCGAGCACCTCGGCGGTCACCTTCGTCGCCGAGCGGATGATCAACGCGTGAGCCCCCCGCACCGCCCGGAGCAGCTCGTCGGGGCTGAGGCCGAGCCGGACGTCGACGTCGTGGCCGGCGGCCCGCAGCCGCGCCAAGCCGCCCTCGGCGATCTCTTCGGTCACGAGCACGCGCGACATGCCGCTATCCAACCAGGTCAGCGATCCGTTGCAGACCTTCGCCGAGGTCGTCGTCGCCGAGCGCGAACGACAGGCGCGCGTAACCCGGCGTGCCGAACGCCTCGCCCGGCACGATCGCCACCTTCACCTCCTCGAGCAGCAGCGCGGCGAGCTCGAGGGTCGACGACGCGACCCGCCCGTTGATCGGACGGCCGAGCAGGCCGGTGAGGTTCGGGTACGCGTAGAACGCACCCTCAGGCTCGATGCAGGTGACGCCGTCGATCGCGTTCAGCATCTTGTGGGCGATGCCCGCCCGGCGCTCGAACGCGGCACGCATCTCCGCGACAGCGTCGAGCGGGCCCGTTAGGGCGGCGATCGCTGCCCGTTGGGCGACGTTGTTCACGTTCGACGTCGAGTGCGATTGCAGGTTGGTGGCGGCCGCGATCACATCGTTCGGCCCGATCATCCAGCCGACGCGCCACCCGGTCATCGCGTAGGTCTTGGCGACCCCGTTGACCACGACACACCGGTCGGCCAGTTCGGGCACGAGCACCGGCATGGAGTGGAACTCGCGACCGCCGAACGTGAGGTGCTCGTAGATCTCGTCGGTCACGACCCAGATGCCGTGCTCGGCGGCCCAGCGACCGATCGCCTCGATCCGGTCGCGCTCGTACACCGCGCCCGACGGGTTGGACGGCGACACGAACACGAGCAGCTTGGTCCGCGCGGTGCGGGCCGCCTCGAGCTGCTCGACGGTGACCTTGAACCCGGTGCTCTCGTCGGTGGGGATCACCACCGGCGTGGCGCCCGCCATCCGCACCGGCTCGGGGTAGGTCGTCCAGTACGGGGCCGGCAGCAGCACTTCGTCACCCGCGTCGAGCAGCGTGAGCATCGTGTTGTACACGGCGTGCTTGCCACCGTTGGTCACGAGCACCTGCGACGGCTGCACCCCGTAGCCCGAGTCGCGCCGGGTCTTCGCCGCGATCGCCTCGCGCAGCTCCGGCAGCCCCGGGATCGGGGTGTACCGGTGGTTCTTGGGGTCGCGGCACGCGGCGGCCGCCGCCTCGACGATCGGGGCGGGCGTCGGGAAGTCGGGCTCCCCAGCGCCGAAGCCGATGACCGGCTCGCCCGCTGCCTTCATCGCTTTCGCCTTCGCGTCGACCGCGAGCGTTGCCGACTCGGCGATCGCGGCTATGCGGTGGGAGATGCGGGTCACGTCCGCGATAGTTGCATCTCATGGGTACCCCCGAGATCACGATTCCGAGCGACCTGCTCCCCCGCGACGGCCGGTTCGGCTCCGGGCCCTCGAAGGTCCGGCCCGAGGCAGTCGAAGCGCTCGCGAAGGCCTCGTCCGGGTACCTGGGCACGAGCCACCGGCAGGCCACGGTGCGCTTCGTCGTCGGTGCGCTGCGCAACGGGCTCGCCGAGCTGCTGAACCTCCCCGACGGGTACGAGATCGTGCTCGGCAACGGCGGAACGACCGCGTTCTGGGATGCCGCGGTGTTCGGGCTCATCGAGCGGCGCAGCGAGCACCTCACGTTCGGCGAGTTCTCCGCGAAGTTCGCGGCCGAGGTCACCGCCGCGCCGTTCCTCGAGGCGCCGGTCGTGATCGACTCTCCCCCCGGGACCCATCCGCTGCCGGTGGCCGACCCGAGCGTCGACGCCTACTGCCTCACCCACAACGAGACGTCGACCGGCGTGGCCATGCCACTGGGGCGCCCCGAGGGCGCGACCGAGAACCAGCTCGTGGTGGTCGACGCCACGTCGGCGGCGGGCGGCATCCGCTTCGACGCCGCGCAGGTCGACGTCTACTACTTCGCTCCGCAGAAGAACCTCGGCTCCGACGGCGGCCTGTGGATCGCGGCGATGTCGCCCCGTGCCATCGAGCGGGCCGAACGGGCCGACCGTTCGGCGACCCGGTGGATCCCGTCGTTCCTCGACCTGCCGACGGCGATCGACAACAGCCGCAAGGACCAGACGTACAACACGCCGGCGCTGGCCACGCTGTACCTCGCGGTGGAGCAGATCGAGTGGATCAACGGCAACGGTGGCCTCGAGTGGGCCGCGTCGCGCTGCGAGCGGTCGGCGGAGATCCTCTACGGGTGGGCGGAGGCGTCGACCTTCGCGACCCCATTCGTGGCCGACCCGGCACAGCGCAGCCCCGTCGTCGCCACCATCGACCTCGACGAGTCGATCGACGCGCCGACGGTGTCCAGCGTGCTGCGGGCCAACGGGATCGTGGACACCGAGTCGTACCGGAAGCTCGGTCGCAACCAGTTGCGCATCGCGCTGTTCACCGCCATCGACCCCGACGACGTGGAGGCGCTGACCCGCTGCATCGACTTCGTGGTCGAGCGCCTCGGCTGAGGCGGCACGACCGCTAGCTTCTGTCGCCATGCCCACCGCCGCGGAGATCAAGCAGCAGCTCACGGGCCCGGGAGGCCCCTTCGAGGTCGTGGTCGAGGAGGTCCGCGGCCGCCCGATGCAGGTCTACAAGGAGCGGATGAAGGCACTCCGCCAGATCTGCGAGATCGCGATCGGCCGGGGCGACGAGACCTTCATCGTGTACGGCGACCGCACGATCAGCTTCCGCGACTTCGTGACGTCGTCCTACACGGTCAGCCGTGGCCTGCAGTCGTTCGGGGTGCAGCACGGCGACCGGGTGGCGGTGCTCAGCCAGAACAACCCCGAGTGGTGCCTGACGTTCTGGGGGACGGTCAACACCGGCGCGATCCTCGTCGGGCTCAACGGCTGGTGGACCACCGACGAGATCGTCTACGGCCTGCAGGACTCCGGCGCGAAGGTCCTCGTCGCGGACGCGAAGCGCTTCGAGCGCATCGCCGGCAACCTCGACGAGTGCCCCGAGCTCGAGGCGGTGTTCCTCGTCGACGCCGAGCCGTCCGAGTTCCCGAACGCGGACAGGACCGGCAAGCTCCACCGCTTCGACGACCTGCTCTCGGAGCCCACCACCGCCCCGCCGGACGTGCCGATCGACGAGGACGACTACGCGGTCATCTTCTACACGAGCGGGACGACCGGCAGGCCGAAGGGCGCGATCAGCACCCACCGGAGCATGATCGCCAACCTCCAGAACACCCTCTACAACGGAGTCGCCGGCTCGATGGCAGGCGGCGGTGCGCTGCCGCAGCAGGGCGGGCAGACCGTCGCACTGTTCACGTCGCCGCTGTTCCACGTGTCGGGCTGTCACTCGACGCTGGTGGTCGGGCTGCTCGCCGGCCTCAAGCTCGTGATGATCGAAGGCCGCTTCGAGCCGGCGAAGGCGTTGCAGCTCATCCAGGATCACAAGGTGACCCTCTGGGCGACGGTGCCCACGATGGTGTGGCGGGTGTGCGAGTACCCGGACCGCCACGACTACGACACGTCGTCGGTGGTGAGTGTCGCGTTCGGCGGGTCGCCGTCCGCCGACGAATTGCAGCGGAAGGTGCGCGAGACGTTCCCCAACGTGCGGTCGACCACCAACGCGTACGGGCTCACCGAGTCGTCGTCGGTCGCGACCGCGATCTCGGGCCAGGACGCGATCGACAAGCCGACCTCGGTCGGACCGCCGGTGCCGACGATCGAGATCAAGATCCGCGACGAGCAGGGCAACGAGGTGGCCACCGGTCAGACCGGCGAGGTCACCATCTACGGCCCGCTGATCATGGCCGGCTACTGGAACAAGCCCGAAGCCACGGCCGAGACCGTCCGCGACGGGTGGCTGTACACCGGGGACATCGGCTACGTCGACGAGGACGGCTTCCTCTACATCACCGACCGCAAGAAGGACATGATCATCCGCGGCGGCGAGAACATCTACTGCGTCGAGATCGAGAACCGGCTCGTCGAGCACCCCGCCATCGCCGACGCGGCGGTCATCGGCGTGCCGCATCCCGAGCTCGGCGAGGAGGTGAAGGCGTTCGTGCAGGTGGAGCCGGGCGCCACGCTCACCGAACAGGAAGTGAAGCAGTGGGTCGCGCAGGCGCTCGCGAACTTCAAGGTTCCCGCCTACGTCGAGCTGCGCGACACCAAGCTCCCTCGCAACGCGTCCGGCAAGCTGCTGAAGAACGTCCTGCGCGGCGAGGGCGAGGTCAGCTTCGCAGAGACGATGTAGGCGCGGCGCGGGTGGAACCCACGCGGGCGTTGCGCGTCACCGCGATCGCGGTGTGCGCCATCTGGGTCCCGGTCCTCGTGCTGTGGGGGCCCGCGCCGTTCACCCTCACCTTCGACGACGCGTTCTACTACTTCCAGATCGGCCGGGAGCTCGCGCTCGGCCACGGCTCGACGTTCAACGGCCTCGACCACACCAACGGCTACCACCCGCTGTGGCAGGGCATCTGCGCGCTCGCGTTCGTGGTCGGGCTGTCCGGCATGGCCGCGGTGCGCGCTCTGCTCGTCGTGCAGCTCGTGCTGTACGGCGCGACCCTCTGGCTGGTCGCCGGCCTCGTCGGCCGGCGCATCTCGTCCCGCGCGGCCGCGACCGTCGCCGTGCTGCTGGCGGTCATCGCCGGCAGCCCTGCGGTGCTGAAGGTGTTCGTCAACGGGCTGGAGTCCGGTGCGGTCTCGGTCGCCTACGCCGCGCTGCTGGTCGCGGTGGTCGACCGGCGTGACCGGTGGGTCGCACCGCTGCTCGTGGTCGCGTTCCTGTCCCGCACCGACGCTGTGTTCGTGATCGGCTGCTACGTCATCTGGTCGCGTGCGTGGCGCCGCGCCGTGCCGGTGGCAGTGGTCGCAGCCGCGTACCTCGCCGCCAACTGGGCGGTGTTCGGCGAACCGCTACAGGTGAGTGGTGTGGTGAAGCGCCAGCCGCTCACCGTGGGCCGCGCCGCTGCGATGGCGGTGGTCGCTCTCGTGGCCCTGGCCGTGGGGTTCGGTGCGCGGCGGCTGCGCTCGCGCCGGTTCGCGGGCACGGCCGCGTTCGTCGCTTCGACCGGCTGGTTCGCGGTGGCCTGCGTGCTGCTCGCCGGCTACTACCGGGTGCTGTCGGCGGAGGTCTACCTCTGGTACTACGCGCCCGTGGCGCTGTACCTGGTCGTCGTGGTTCTGCAGCTCGCGGGCGACTTCGTCGACGCGGTCATCGCGGAGGGCCAGTCGCTGCGGGCGGTCCAGGCGATCCTCGCGTTGCCGTTCGTGCTCGCGGTCGTGCTCGGGTTGCGCCAGCTCCTCGACCCGCACCTGCGCTCGCTCCAGCAGGGCGACCGCACAGCCGCCACCTGGGTTCGCGACAACACGGAGCCGGGCACGGTGGTCGCGTCGTGGGACGCGGGCATCGTCGGCTACTTCAGCCACCGGCCGGTGGTGAACCTCGACGGCGTGGTGAACTCGTTCGAGTGGAAGGACGCGCTGGACCGCGCGCCCGGTGCGACGCGCGCCTTCCTCGACGCCCGCAACGTCGAGCTGATCGTGAACCACGGCGAGCTCGAAGCCGGCGAGGACCCCGACATCGGCCGCAGCGTCGAAGCCCTGTGGGGACCGGGGGTCCCGCTGCACCAGGTGCACCGGGTCGAATACGTGTACGCGGGCACCGCTGGCGGCCGCAGCGGCGCCCGCCGCATGGCCACGTTCGTCTACTCGGTCGGCGAGTAGGCGCGGCTCACACGTCGGCGCCGCCGGACACCTCGGTGACCGACTGCTTGCCGGCCGAGATCCACGGCATCATCGCCCGCAGCTCCTTGCCGACCTTCTCCACCGGGTGCTCGGCACCCTTGGCGAGCAGTTCGTGGAAGCGCTTGCGGCCACCGCGGCTCTCGGCGATCCACTCGTCCGCGAACCGGCCGTCCTGGATCTCGTCGAGGATGCGGCGCATCTCCGCCTTCGTCTCCGCGGTGATGATGCGCGGCCCGCGGGTGAGGTCGCCGTACTTCGCGGTGTCGGAGATCGAGTAGCGCATGCCCGCGATGCCTTCCTCGTACATGAGGTCGACGATCAGCTTCAGCTCGTGCAGGCACTCGAAGTAGGCGGACTCGGGCTGATAGCCGGCCTCGACGAGCGTCTCGAAGCCCGCCTGCACGAGCGACGTGAGCCCGCCGCAGAGCACCACCTGCTCACCGAACAGGTCGGTCTCGGTCTCCTCCTCGAAGGTGGTGTCGAGCACGCCGGCGCGGGTGCCGCCGATGCCGTTCGCGTACGACAGGGCGAGCTCCTTGGCCTTGCCGCTCGCGTCCTGCGCGACCGCGACCAGGCACGGCACACCACCGCCTTCGGTGTAGGTGCGGCGCACGAGGTGGCCGGGACCCTTCGGCGCAACCATGGCCACGTCGATGTCCGGCGCCGGCTGGATCTGGCGGAACCGGATGTTGAAGCCGTGCGCGAAGAACAGCGCGTCGCCGCCGTTGAGGTTGGGCGCGATCGCCTGCTCGTACACGTCGCGCTGTTCGGTGTCGGGCAGCAACATCATCACCAGGTCGGCTTCGGCCGCGGCCTGCTCGATCGGCACCACCCGCAGCCCGGCCGCCTCGGCCTTCGGCTTCGACGACGAGCCCTCCCGCAGTCCCACCCGCACGTCGACGCCCGAGTCCTTCAGGTTCAGCGCGTGGGCATGTCCCTGCGACCCGTACCCGACGATCGCCACCTTCCGCGCCGCGACCAGCGCCGGGTCGGCGTCCTTCTCGTAGTACACGTTCGCCATCTGTTCGCCTTTCCTAGGAGACCTTCGCGATGCGGGCCCGTGCCTGACGCTCGAGCCTCGGCAGCGCCACCCGGCCCGTCCGTTGCAGCTCCACGATCCCATACGGGCGCAGCAGCTCCTCGAAGTCGTCGACCTTCTCCGGCGCTCCCTCGATGCTGATCGTGAGCGCGTCGGGCCCGACGGCGAGGATCCGGCCGCCGAAGACCTGGACGAGCTCGATGATCTGGCCCCGGATCTCGGGCGCGGCGGACACCGTGACCAGCAGCAGCTCCCGCTCCACGGACTCTCGGGGGTCGAGCTCGGTGATCTTCACGACGTGGATCAGCTTGAAGAGCTGCTTCACCATCTGCTCGAGCGGCGCCGACTCGACATCGACGACGATCGTGAGGCGGGAGAAGCGGTCGTCCTCGGTGGGCGCCACCGCCAGCGAGAAGATGTTGTAGCCGCGCCGCGCGAACAACCCCGCGACGCGCGCCAGCACACCCGGCTTGTTCTCGACGAGCACGGACAGGATGTGGTGGCGGAACTCGTCGCCCCGCTCGCTCACTGCACGACCTCGCGGTGCGCCTGGAACGTGATGATGTCGTCGTTCGACGCGCCGGCCGGCACCATCGGGAACACCTTCTCGCGGCTGTCGGTGCGGAACTCGATGACGACCGGGCGGTCATCGACGTCGTTCGCCTTCTCGATCGCCGGCTGCACCTCCTCGGGAGACTCGACCCGGATGCCGATGCAGCCCATCGCCTCGGCCCACAGCTTGTAGTCGGGTAGGTCGGGCGACAGGTACACCTCGCTGTAGCGCTCTTCGTAGAACATCTCCTGCCACTGGCGCACCATGCCGAGGTACGCGTTGTTCAAGATCGCCACCTTGATCGGGATGCGCTCGGTCGACGCGGTCACGAGCTCCTGCGCAGTCATCTGGAAGCAGCCGTCACCGTCGACCGCCCACACGGTGCGGTCGGGCCGGCCGACCTTGGCGCCGATCGCAGCAGGAACGGCGAAGCCCATCGTGCCGAGCCCCCCCGAGTTCACCCACGTGTAGGGGTGGTTGAACTTCCAGTACTGCGAGGCCCACATCTGGTGCTGGCCCACGCCGGACACGACGATGGTGTCGTCGGGGGTGGCGTCCCGCAGCTGCTCGAGCACGAACTGTGGCTTCAGCGCGTCACCGGGCCGGGACGGCTCGTACTCGAGCGGGTACCGCTCCTGCCAGCCGGAGATCGTCGAGCGCCACGCGCTGCGATCCGGTTGCGCGTCGCGGCCGCCGAGATCGCGCAGCGCTCGGACCAGCTCCTCGATCACCAGCCGGCAGTCGCCGACGATCGGCACATCAGGGCGGCGGACCTTTCCCAGCTCGGCTGGGTCGATGTCGACGTGGATGACCTTCGCCTCGGGTGCGAACGCGGGGATCTTGCCGGTCACGCGGTCATCGAAGCGCGACCCCAGCGCGATCAGCAGATCCGATTTCTGCATCGCGGTCACCGCGGTGTAGTTGCCGTGCATCCCCGGCATGCCGAGGCACAGCGGGTGGTCGTCGGGAAACGCGCCCCTGGCCATGAGCGTGGTCACGACCGGGATCTCGCACAGCTCGGCGAGCTCGCGCAGCGCCTCGGCGGCGCGGGCCTTGAGGATGCCGCCGCCCGCGTAGATCACCGGCCGGGTCGACTCGACGATGAGCTGGGCCGCGTCGCGGATCTGGCGCGGATGGCCCCTCGTCGTCGGCCGGTACCCGGGAAGCCCGGCCGCCACCTCGTCGTCGGAGGGCCAGTACCACTCGAGCGCCGAGCGGGGGTTCTTCGGGTCGACGATGTCCTTGGGGATGTCGAGCAGCACCGGGCCGGGCCGGCCGGTGGTGGCGATGTGGAACGCCTCCCGTACGGCCCGCGGGATGGCGGCCGCCTCGGTGACCAGCTCGTTGTGCTTGGTGACCGAGCGCGTTATGCCCACCGTGTCGCACTCCTGGAACGCGTCGGTGCCGATCGACGGCGTGCCCACCTGGCCGGTGATCACCACCATCGGGATCGAGTCCATGTACGCGTCGCACAGTGGCGTGACGATGTTCGTCGCCGCCGGACCGCTCGTCACCATGGCGACGCCGGGCCGGCCGGTCGCGTGGGCGAAGCCCTCGGCCATGTGCCCGGCACCCTGCTCGTGGCGCACGAGGATGTGGCGGATCGGCGAGTCGATGATCGGGTCGTACACGGGCAGGATCGCGCCGCCCGGCAGGCCGAACACCACCTCGACACCCTCCATCTCGAGCGCTTTGATGAGGGCCTGGCCCCCGCTCATCTGGGTGGGTCTCGTGGTCTCGGACATGATCTCGGTCTCCGGGTCGGGATGGCGGGCTTCGGGCGGACAGCGGTGGAAAACGACAACGACCTCCCGGCTGGGAGGTCGTGGGCGCGCACGCGGCGAGGGATCGAGGCGTGCGCTAGGTGACTACGAGGAGCTGGCGGGGGCCGGGCATCGGCGGGCATGATGCCACCGGCACACGAACCCCGGCAACTCGCCTGGGTGGCCGGCCCCGAACACGGCCCCGATTCCCGGCCCGGGCGGGGAAGGAATCCTGGCCGGGCACGCCGAACTCAAAGCCCGAACAGCCGTCCTAGGGAGAGAGAACTGGTGCGCATCACGACTTCGGCCGTTGCCCGGCTGCTGGCAGCCGCCTTCCTCGCGCTGGTCATGACCCTTTCGATGGCGGGCGCTGCCCACGCGCAGAGCGGCCCGTCCGGACCGTCGGGACCCTCTGGCCCGTCCGGACCCTCGGGCCCGACGGGCGGCACCAACCCCGGTGGCGGTGGTGGCGGCTCCGGTGTCGAAGGGACCACGACGGGCGGCAGCGGCCAGCTCGGCCGAACCGGCGCCGACCTGTGGATCCCCCTGAGCGTGGGCGGCACGACGCTCGCGATCGCGATCGGCACCCGGTCGCTGCTGCGCTCCCGCGTCCTCTGAGCCACTGACCGCCCAGCTCGTCGGTCCCAGCCCCGGGCGATCGACCGTGGCGCCCCGGCGACGCGCGCCCCGCCCGCGGTTGCGCACCACACTGCTGGCGCTCGTTCTGGCGGCGGTCGGGCTGGCGGTGCTCGCCGGCATCGATCTGTGGCGGGTCCGCGGGGAGCTGGCGCGGGGCCGCGACCGGCTCGGCGCACTGGACTTCCGCAGGGTCGACGAAGCGGGTGGTGTCCGGGTGGTGGCGGCTGACGCGGCCGCGCACCTTGCCCGCGCCGACCGGATCGCGCACCACAGCCCGTGGCTGTCGCTCACATCGCACGTGCCGGTGCTCGGCAACCAGGTCGACGCGGTCCGCGACCTCGCCGCGACCGCCGACCGGGTCGGCGCCATCGGCACCGGCACCGCGGAGCGGGTCCAGGCGGCCATCGACACCGCGTCGACGCGCGGCCCGGCAGGCCGGGTCCCGCTGGTGGACGAGGTGCGCGCCGCAGCCGCCGACCTGCGCGCCGCACTCGCCACCGTGACACCGCCGCAGCGCACTGGCCTGCTGCCCCTGCTGTCGTCGGCGCAGGCGTCACTGCGGGACGACCTGGCCAAGGCCGACCGCCAGCTGGCCGACGCCGACCGCTCGCTGGCTGCGGCGCACAGCCTGCTCGCCGGTCCCCGGCGGCTGCTGATCCTCGGGGGCAACAACGCGGAGATGCGGTCGGCCGCGATCGCGACGACCGCCGGCATCGCGACGATCTCGAACGGGTCGATCGACGTCGGCGACTTCGTGCAGACCGCGGACGTGAACCTGGCGCCTCCCGGTGTGCCGCTCACCGAGGAGTGGCGGGCGCTGTACGAGTGGCTTTCCCCCGGGCGGGCCTACTCGTCGACGGTGATGTCCCCGAACTTCCCGCTCGCGGCCGCGATGTCGTCACAGATCTCCTTGCATAACTTCGTGGGCCACGTCGATGGTGTCGTCTTCGTCGACACCATCTCGCTGCAACGGCTGCTCCAGCTCATCGGGCCGGTCAGCGTCGACGGCGAGACCTACGACGGCACCAACGTCACCCGCAAGCTGCTGAACGAGAACTACCTGCGGTTCCCGACCACGTCCGACTCGCCGGAGCGGCGCGAGGCGCAGAGCAGGGTCGCGAAGCAGGTCTTCGAGGCGATCGACGAGCGACCGATCCCGCTCCTGCAGCTCGCGTCGACGCTGCAGGACTTGGGGAAGTCGCGGCACCTGATGGCCTGGTCGGCGGATCCGGCCGAGCAGCAGCTGTTCGTGGACACCGGCGTCGACGGCTCGCTCGAACCGCACGACCTACTCATCGCGTCGCAGAACCTCAATGCCAGCAAGCTCGACTACTACGTGACGATGCGGGTCGACGGCGCCGTCTACGACGAGGGCGACGACCATGCCATCGACCTCGCGGTGACCCTCACCGACCCGAAGCACTTCACCGGCAGCAGCTACATCGAAGGCGGTGGCATCTACGCAGCACCCGGTGAGTACGCGAGCTTCCTCGTCGCATACCTGCCCCCGGAGGCCTACGACCTGCAGATCCCCGGCTATGGGGTGGGCCGGGCCGGTCCCGACGGACCGGTGCATGCCTATTCCACCGTGGTGCGGGTGCCGGAGGGGACCTCGGCGACCGTCCACTTCCGGTTCCGGCTGCCCGACTCGGTCGACGAGGTGCGGATCATGCCCGCGGGCAGGTTGGTGCCGACGACCTACAAGTTCGGGACCTACACGACGTCGGACCTGTTCCCGAATCCCCTTGACCTCGACGCGGTCGCGGTGCACGACGCCGCCGCGGTGCCGTGGTTCGTCGTGGGGCTGCTGCTGTTCGCCGCGGGCGCGGCGTTGATGGGCGACGCGAAGGGCCGGCTCGCCGTCGCCGCCGCGGTCGATCCCGGCTCGCGTGTGGCGCGGCGGGCCCGCATCGACCGGAAGGTGGGCTGGTTGGTGCTGGCGGTGGGACTGGCGATGATGGCGGGCGCCGTCGCGCTGCAGGTCGTCAGGCTTCGGTGATCGCGCCGCGCTCCGCGCCTTGCGCGAGCCGCGCGTACTTTGCGAGCACGCCGGTGGTGTAGCGCGGTTCGGGCAGCTTCCACTCGGCGCGCCTGCGGTCGAGCTCCGCGGGGTCGACGTCGAGGTCGATCGTCGCCGACTTCACGTCGATCACCACACGGTCGCCGTCGCGCATGAACGCGATGGGGCCGCCGTCGACCGCCTCGGGCGCGACGTGGCCGATGCAGAACCCGTGCGTGCCGCCCGAGAACCGGCCGTCAGTCACGAGCGCGCAGTCCGCGCCGCGGCCGACGCCCTTCATGGCGCCGGTCACCGCGAGCATCTCGCGCATGCCGGGGCCACCCTTTGGGCCTTCGTATCGGATCACCACCACCTCGCCGGGCTGGATCGAGCCGGCGAGGATCGCGTCCATTGCCGCGTCCTCGCCGTCGAAGACGCGCGCCGGTCCCTCGAAGTGGTCGAAGTCGATGCCCGCCACCTTGACCACCGCGCCCTTGGGAGCGAGCGAGCCGGTCAGCACCTTGATGCCACCCTCGGGGTGCAGCGGGCGGTCGAGCCCGCGCACGACCTCGCCGTCGGGGGCGGGAGGGTCGAGTGCGGCAAGGTTCTCCGCGACGGTCTTGCCCGTGACCGTGAGGCAGTCGCCGTGGAGGAGCCCCGCGTCGAGCAGGTGGCGCAGGACGACGGGCACGCCGCCAACGCGGTCGAGGTCGACCATGTGGAAGCGGCCGTGCGGCTTCATGTCGGCGAAGTGCGGCACCCGGGCCGCGACCCGGTTGAAGTCGTCGAGGCCGAGCTCGACCCGAGCCTCGTTGGCGATGGCGAGCAGGTGCAGGACCGCGTTCGTCGAGCCACCGAGCGCCATCACCACCGCGATGGCGTTCTCGAACGCCTCCTTCGTCATGATCTGGCGCGGGCGGATACCGAGCTCGAGCAACCGCACGACCGCGATGCCCGACTCGTAGGCGAAGTCGTCACGCCGGTGATCGGGCGCCGGTGGCGACGACGAGCCGGGCAGCGACATCCCCATCGCCTCGGCGACCGACGCCATCGTGTTCGCGGTGAACATGCCGGCGCAGCTGCCCTCGGTCGGGCAGGCATTGCACTCGATGCCGTGCAGGTCCTCGTCGGACATCGTGCCGGCCGCGTGCGCGCCGACGGCTTCGAAAACGCTGACGATGTCGAGCTTCTCGCCCTTGTACTCGCCCGGCAGGATCGACCCGCCGTAGAGGAACACGGACGGCAGGTTGAGGCGGGCGGCGGCCATCAGCATGCCGGGCAGGCTCTTGTCGCAGCCGGCGAAGGTCACGAGCGCGTCGAGCCGCTCGGCGTGCATGACCGTCTCGATCGAGTCCGCGATGACCTCGCGCGACACCAGCGAGGCGCGCATGCCCTCGTGGCCCATCGAGATGCCGTCCGAGACGGCGATGGTGGTGAACTCGATCGGGTAGGCGCCCGCGGCACGCACCCCTTCCTTGGCCCGCTTGGCGAGCCGGTCGAGCGGCAGGTTGCACGGCGTGACCTCGTTCCACGACGAGCACACCGCGACCTGGGCCTTGTCCCAGTCGTCGTCGGTCATGCCGATCGCTCGCAGCATCGCCCGCGCCGGTGCGCGTTCGACGCCGTCGGTGACCTCGTGGCTGCGGGGCTTCATCTCTGCCATGGTGACGAAGGTTAGGTCCTCCCCCACCGGCGAACTCCGGGTACGAATCGCCCCTATAGGGGCGCAACTTGCCCGGAGTTCGCAACCTCGGGGGGAGGAACCTCGCAGGGGGGCGGAGTTCGCGCTCGGTCGGCTCAGAAGCCGGTGTTGCAGTACGGGAGCGGCTCGGAGCCGAACAGGAGGTCGGCCCGCCGGGCGGCTTCAGGGGCGGCGTCGAGTCGACCGGCGGCAGCGAGCACCGATGCCCGCACACCGCCGAGGTAGAGGCTGCCGAGCGCGGACACGTCGAGGCGCAGGTCAGGGTCCGCAGTCGCGCCGACCGGTCGGCAGGTGGCGCCGTCGGGGCTGCCTTCGAGGCGGAATTGGCCCTGCGCGGCACCGGCCGGCCGGAACGGGTCGTGCACCTCGAGCACCAGCGTGCCCTCGGTCGCGTAGCGGCGCGCCGTGAGGGCAGCCGGCACGTCCACGATGCGGGTCCACAGGAAGTCGTTCACGTGCACCACCCGGTAGGCGCGGTGGTCGGTGAGCAACCACGGCAGCAGGGCGTCGACCGGCTGCACCTGGACGTCGAGGCTCTCGCACAGGTCGATGTCGAGCAGGTACCGCCACAGCGCCGCCTCGACGCTTGGGTCGCGGGCAATGACCTCCTGCGCGACGGTGGTGTTCGCGCCGTCGTGCTTGCCTTCGCGCACGCGGTACGACACGTACCCGTCAGCGGTCCCCGCGTCGTCTTCGTGCACCGCGGTGAACAGTGCCGACGCACCGTCGCGATGACGTTCCCGGTCACGGAAGGCGAACTGCCACCTGCCTTCGGAACGGTGGATCGACCCGGGCCGCTCGCGCCGCCACGCGTCGAACAGCGGCGGGAGGATCTTCTCCCGCTCCTCGCCCCACACGAGTCGCATGCGCCCACCGGCCCGCGGCGGCTCCACGAACGCGGCACGCGCCACCGGCACCTTCGCCCACACCGCCTGGGTGGACAGGCCGTAGCCAAACCGGCCGTAGATGACGGCCTCGGACGCAGTGAGGATGGCCACGGCCTCCCGCCGCGCCGCGATGTCGTCGAGCTGGTGGGCCATGATCCGCGTCAGGATCCCCCGCCGCCGGTGCGACGGCAGGCATCCCACCCACGTCACGCCCGCGACCGGGATCCGGGTCGCGCCCGGCAGCGTCAGCTCGAAGCTGTAGGCGCCCGCGCCGGCGACGGAGCGGCCGGAGTCGCGCACGCCGATCATGCGGTCGTACTCGACCGTCAGGCGCTCGTCCTCGATGGCCTCGGGAGTCGGCACCTCACCGAACGCGGCCGCGACGGTGCGATGCAGCTCCGGGAGGTCGTCCGGCTCGATGCGGGTGAGCTCGACGTCCACCCGTGCGGTCTAGCGCGCGGCCGCCGCTTTGCGCTCCTGCAATAGCGCGTTGACCGCTTTGCCGTCGGCCTTGCCTTGCGTGGCCTTCATCACCTGGCCGGTCAGGAATCCGCCCGCTTTGCCGTCGCCGGCGACGAAGCGCTCCCACACGTCCGGGTTGGCGGCGAGGACCTCGTCGACCACCGGCGCGAGCTGCTCGCCCGCCATCGCCTCGAAGCCCTTCTCGGCGGCCACCGCGGCCGGGTCGGTCGCGCCGTTCACCAACTCGGCGAGGACGACCTTCGCCTGCGACGCGGTCAGCTCGCCGTCAACTTCCATGCGCGTGAGCCGGGCAAGCGCGGCTGGATCGACCGACGCGGCGCCCTCGACGGCGAGGTCGTGCTCGACGTGGGTGAGGACGCGGGCCGGGTCGCCGCCGGCGTCGATGGCCGCGACCGCCAGGTCGTCGAGACCGCGGGCCACGGCGATGACGACCCCGCTGGCGGCGGCGTCGGTGCCGGCGCGGTCCGCCAGCCGGGCTCGCCGTTCGGCCGGCAGCGGCGGCAGCGTGGCCGCGATCTCCGCGACCCACTCCGGGTCGGGCTCGAGCGGCACGAGATCGGGCTCCGGGAAGTACCGGTAGTCCTCGGCCTCCTCCTTGCTGCGCCCGGGCCGCGTGCGTCCCGCGGCCTCGTCCCAGTGGCGGGTCTCCTGCCGGACCCGCTCGCCCGCCTCGATCAGCTCGATCTGGCGGCGCGCCTCGTAGTCGATGGCGCGGCCGAGCGAGCGCAGCGAGTTGAGGTTCTTGATCTCACAGCGGGTACCGAGCTCGGTGTCGCCGGCGCGCCGCACCGACACGTTCGCGTCGACGCGCATCGAGCCCTCCTCCATCCGCGCGTCCGACACGCCGGTAGCGACCAGGATGTCGCGCAGCTCGCTCACGTAGTCGCGCGCGTCCTCCGCGCCCCGCAGGTCGGGACGGCTCACGATCTCGACCAGGGGGACGCCGGCTCGGTTGTAGTCGATGAGCGAGTAGTCCGCGCCGTGGATGCGACCGTCGCCACCGACGTGGGTGTTCTTGCCGGTGTCCTCTTCGATGTGTGCGCGCTCGATGCCGACGCGCTTGCCCGACGCCAGCTCGAGCCACCCGTCGACGTTGGTCGGCAGGTCGTACTGCGAGATCTGGTAGTCCTTTGGCATGTCGGGGTAGAAGTAGTTCTTGCGCGCGAACACGCCGGGTCGCACGGTGCAGTGCAGCGCCTGGCCAAGGCGGATCGCGAACTCGACGGCCTTCTCGTTCAGCACCGGCAGCGAACCGGGCAGGCCAAGGCACACCGGGCACACGTTCGTGTTCGGCTCGTCACCGAAGGCGTTCGGGCAGCCGCAGAACAGCTTGGTCTTCGTCGCGAGCTCGCAGTGGACCTCGAGACCCACGACGATCTCCCATCCCTCGAGATCGGTCATCGTCGCTCCTCCCGGAGTTGCGCGCGAAGCACGAACTTCTGGATCTTGCCCGACGCGGTGCGGGGGAACGCGTCGAGCGTGCGGATCTCCTCCGGCCACTTCTGCTTCGCCAGCCCTGCCGCCGCCATCGCCGCTCGCACGTCGTCGAGCGACGGTGCCGTGCCGCGCACGAACGCGCACGCATGCTCGCCCAACCGCTCGTCGGGGGCGGCGACGACCGCGCACTCCAAGACGCCGTCCATGCGAATCAGCACCTCCTCGATCTCGGCCGCGCTGATGTTCTCGCCACCGCGGATGATCACGTCCTTCTTCCGGTCGGTGATCGTGAGATAGCCATCGGCGTCGAGCACGCCGATGTCGCCGGTGTGGTACCAGCCGCCGTCGTCGAAGGCCGCTTCGGTGAGCGCGGGGTCGGTGTACCCCATGCAGCAGTCCGGCCCGCGGCTCAGGATCTCGCCGTCGGCATCGAGGCGCAGCTCGCAGCCCGCCAGCGGGCGGCCGTCGGTGCCGGCGCGCTTGTCGAACGGTTCGTCGTGCGTCGACCCGGTGGTCGACGGGTGCTCGGTCGATCCGTACATGCGCACGATCGAGATGCCGAGCGCACGTGCCCGCTCGGCAACCGCGGCCGGCACCGGCGCGCCACCGAGGCCGATGTGACGCATCAGCGGGAGGTGGACGTCGGGATCGAAGTCGGGATGGTCGAGCAACGAGGTGAGGAACACGGTCGCTCCGGTCCCGGCGGTCAGGCGCTCGGTCGCCATCTGGCGGAGCACGGCGCCGGGATCCCACACGTCGACGAGGTGGATGGGCTTGCCCTGCACGACGGGGATCAGCAGCGCGGCGAGCATGCCGATGGCGTGACCCACTGGCGCGCCCACGATCGCAGGAGGGGCTGCCGCCGGTTGGAGCGCCGCGAGCTGGCGAACCTCGCAGCCGATCGTGCGATGCGTGTGGATCACGCCCTTCGGGTCCGCGGTGGTGCCGCTCGTGTACGCGACCAGCGCGGGGCAGGCCGGATCCGCGGGCGCGGGCGCGGCGAGGGGCTCGTCGTACCAGGCGTCGAGCGGCTCGAACCCCGCGGGGTCGTCGCCGACCACCGCAACCGCTTCCGGCAACGGCGCGCCGCAGGTGAGCAACGTGTCGGTGCCGCGCAGGGAGCCGAACGCGTCGAAGGTCACGAACGCCTTCGGCGGCGTGCGCGTGAGGATGTAGCCGACCTCCTTCGTGCCGTAGAAGTGCACGATCGGCATCACGACCGCGCCCACCAGCGCGGTCGCGTAGAAGACCTCGGCGGCTTCGACCCAGTTCGGGAGCTGGAACCCGACGACATCGCCGGCACCGACACCCCGAGCCCGCAACCCGCCCGCCAGCTCGGCCGCGCGGTTGCGCACCTCGGCGAACGTCGTGCCCGCCGGGCGCTGGGCGGACCGCACGGTGAACGCCGCGCCGCCGGCCTCCGTGAGGCCGCGGTCGAGCAGCTCACCGAGCGTCTCGTCGGTCCACCAACCGTGCTCGAACCAGCGCCTCTCCAGCGCGGGGTCAACGGTGCGGAGTGGCCAATCCGGGCTCACGGCTTCATGCCGGCGCGGCTGGCTCGGCCGCGGCCGCCTCGAGCGCTGCCGCCACCCGGAACATCGTCGCTTCGCCGAGCGCCGGTGCGAGCACCTGCACGCCGACGGGCAGGCCGTCGTCGCCGGCACCGAACGGCACCGACATCGCGGGATGCCCCGCGAGGTTCGACGGGATCGTGAACACGTCGTTGAGATACATCGCGAGCGGATCGGCCTTCGCGCCGAACTCAAAGGCAGTCGCGGGCGCGGTCGGGCCGAGCAGCGCGTCGAACGACTCGTAGGCGCGCTCGAAGTCGCGCAGGATCAGCGTACGGACCCGTTGCGCCTTGCCGTAGTAGGCGTCGTAGTAACCGGCCGACAGTGCGTAGGTCCCGAGCATGATCCGCCGCTTGACCTCGGCGCCGAAGCCCGCGGTGCGCGTGGCGGTGTTCATCTCGGCCGTGGTCGGTGCGTCGACTCGCAACCCGTAGCGCACGCCGTCGTAGCGCGCGAGGTTGCTCGATGCCTCGGCCGGCGCGATCAAATAGTAAGCGGACAGGCCGTACACGGTTGACGGCACCGACGCTTCCTCCACCTTCGCGCCGGCCCGTTCGAGCGCCTCGGCCGCGTCCCGGACCCGCGCCAACACGTCGGATGCCAGGCCCTCGGCTTCGAGGAACTCGGTGACCACGCCGACGCGGAGACCGTCGACACCCTCGTCGAGCGCGACCTGCAGCGCCGGCACCGGTTCGGGGATCGACGTGGTGTCCATCGGATCGTGACCCGCGATCACCTCCAACGCGAGCGCGGCGTCGGCCACCGTGGTCGAGAACGGCCCGATCTGGTCGAGGCTCGACGCGAACGCGACCAACCCGTAGCGCGACACCCGACCGTACGTCGGCTTCACGCCCACGACGCCGCACAGCGCGGCCGGCTGGCGGATGGACCCGCCCGTATCGGAGCCGAGCCCGACGGGCGCGAAGCCGGCGGCAACGGCGGCCGCGCTCCCGCCGCTCGACCCGCCGGGGACGCGGGTCGGGTCGTGGGGGTTGCGGGTGGGGCCGAACGCGGAGTTCTCGGTGGACGAGCCCATCGCGAACTCGTCGAGGTTCGTCTTGCCGATGATCACCGCACCGGCGGCGCGCAGCTTGGTCACGACGGTCGCGTCGTACGGCGGCCGCCACCCTTCGAGGATCTTCGACGAGCACGTCGTCGGGGTCCCGCGCGTGCACAGGTTGTCCTTCAACGCCACCGGCACGCCCGCGAGCGGCCCTGGATCCTCGCCGCGCGCCACCGCCTCGTCGATCGCGGCCGCCGCTGCACGCGCCTCGGCCGCAAGCACGAGGTTGAACCCGTGGATCTCGGGGTCGCGGGCCGCGATGCGATCGAGATGCTCCTCGACCACGTCGGTGGCACGCCGCGTGCCCGATCGCACCGCCGCCCCGAGCTCCCTGGCGATGGTCACGGCTCCTCGCCGAGGATCGGCGGCACGCGGAACCGGCCGTCCTCCACGTCGGGCGCGGCCGCGAGCACCGCGTCGCGGTCGACGCCGGGCCGGACCTTGTCCTCGCGGAACACGTTGCGCAGCGGGTACGGGTGCGACGTGGGCGGCACCCCGCCCACGTCGAGCGCCTCGACGTCGGCGGCGTGGTCGAGCACCGCCGCGAGCTGCGACGTGAACAGCTCGAGCTCGTCGTCGGTCAGTTCGAGTCGCGCCAGCCGGGCGACGTGGGCGACCTCTTCTCGGCTGATGGCCGGCATCGCCTCAGGTTGTCACCTTCCGGGCGAACGCCACCACCGCCTTCTCGACCTCCGCCTTGTCGTAGTCGAGCGTCGCGACGTGATAGCTGCGGTCGAGCCAGATGCGCTCGACGGGCCCACGCACCTGCGCGGCGAGATCGTCGCTGTTCGACGGTGGTACCACGTGGTCGTTGCGGCTCGTGATGATCAGCGACGGGCAGGTGATCGCGCCGAGCCCCGGTGTGGTCTCCGCCTCGGCCTCGAGCAGCGACAGCAACGGCCGCAGCGGCGTCTTGTCGTAGGCCAGCTCGGTCGCGTCGGGATCGGCGATGTCGGAGCCGATACCGTCCATGTACTCGGTGCCCGCGTCGAGCATCGCCTGAACGGCCTCCCGCATCTCGGGCGGCATCGTGATCGCCGCGTTGATGAAGGCCAGGCCCGCGAGTTCCGGGTGACGAGTGCCCAACCAAGCGGTCAGCGACCCACCCATGGACAGCCCGGCGACGACGACCTTGCCCTCGACGCGAGCTTCGAGCTTCTCCAGCGCCTCCTCCGCCGCCGATGACCAGTCGCGCCACGTCGTCGTGTTCATCTCCTCAACGGTGGTGCCGTGACCCGGCAGCAGCGGCAGCTCGACGGCGAACCCGGCGGCCGCCAGTGCGTGCGCGATCGGGCGCATCGAGTTGCAGTTGCCGGTGAACCCGTGCAGCACCAACGCGCCGTGCGGGCCTCCGTCGATCGACTCCGGCTCTGCGCCCGGCAGGATCGGTGCCGCCATCTCGCGCCTCCTGTGGATCAGGTGTTGGGTCAACTGGGCTCCGCTGGGGTCAGCGGTACGGGTCGTCGAGTGCCGGCTCCTCCCACCAGTCGTCAGGGGCCGGCTTCCAGTCCGGGTCCTCGACGATGCAGTCGACCGGGCACACCGGCGGCAGGCACTTGCCACAGCCCGAGCACAGCTCGGGAATGATGATCACGTCGATGCCGTGGTTGAAGATCGCGCCGAACTGCGGCGGGCAGTGCCGGATGCAGGTGTCGCAGTTGATGCAGATCGACATGTCGATCCGCAGCGGCGGGTTGTGCCACTTTGGGTTCCGCTCGCGGCTGTCGAGTCGCTCCGCCCGGGTGGCTGCTGCCATCCGCACCACCCTACCCGTCGACATTGACTGGCCGGTCAAGCAACGGCTGGACTGGCGCGCGATGAGTGGGGACGAGCGGCAGTTGACGCCGCAGGGCCAGGAGCGCAAGCGCCAGCTCCTCGACTGCGCCGCGCGCCTGTTCGCCGAGCGCGGCTACGCCGACACCCGCGTGATCGACATCGTGCGCGAAGCCGGTGTGGCCAAGGGGCTGTTCTACTGGTACTTCGAGAACAAAGAGCAGCTCTTCCGCGAGCTGGCGAGTGAGATCCGTCTCCGGTTGCGGCGCGCGCAGGCGGAGGCGATCGATCCGTCGGCCGACGCGCTGACCCGCATCCGCCAGGGCGCCGAGGCGTCCGTGCGCTTCATGGCAATCAACGCCCCGTTCTTCGCACTGCTCGAGGTCGAGAACATCGACCGCAAGTTCGTCGACGTGCTCCGCACCGGCACCGACATCCACGTCGCCGACGTGGCCGCCCTCGTGCGCGAGGGCATCGATGCCGGGCTGATCCGCGACGAGGATCCGGTCCTGCTCGCCCGCGGCGTGGTCGGCGTCGTCGGGATGTACAGCCACTTCCATCGCACCGGACGGATCGATCTACCGATCGGCGAGCTGGCGAGCTTCGTCGGCCGCTTCGTGGTCCGCACCCTGGCCGCCGACGACGAGATCGCTCGTGCCGCGGCCCGCAACCGGCGGAGCGGCTAGCCAGCGCAGTACCTTCCATCCACCCAACCAACCGATTCACCGACAACCGAACCGCGAACAAGGAGTTCCTCGTGCCCTATCAGTTCCTGACCGACGAGTGGGTCGCCGAAGCCAAGAAGATCCGTGAGGAGTTCGAGGGCCAGGGAACACCACCCGCCCACGCCGTCCGAATGAACCAGATCATCACCGACGTGCCGTTCGGCGACGGGACGATCAACGCCCACCTCGACACCTCGAACGGTGACGTCGAGCTCGACCTCGGCCACCTCGACAACGCTGATCTGACGGTCACCCTGGACTACGAGACCGCCAAGGCGATCATCGTCGACCAGAACCCGCAGGCCGGGATGCAGGCGTTCATGGCCGGAAAGATCAAGGTGCAGGGCGACATGACCAAGCTGATGGCCATGCAGTCCGGCGCCCCCGACCCGACCGCGCAGAAGGTGGCGGAGCGGATCAAGGAGATCACCGCCTAGGGCGGATCCGCACGCAGCGGAGGCGAACCCGCAGGGTCTGCTGGGGCGGCTGCCTCATCGCGGCGGCTGGGGAACACCGCGTCCAGCAGGACCGCCCCAGCGGACCCTGCCGATCTCGTCGAGAACCTGCGCACTCTACACGGGTTGCCTACGCTCCGTACAGGCACGCCCCGCGCGCTCAGGCGGGCGACGGCACCCAGTTGCCGTGGAAGCCGTAAGGCACCCGCACCGGGAGCCGCACGCGAGCCACGTCGTCGAGCGTCGCCGCGTCGAGCACGACGAGGTCCGACGCGCCTCGCTCGGGGTCGAACACGAAGCCCATCACGACCCCGTCGTCCTCCCCCGCGTCGTCCGACGACGGCACCATCACGAACTCACCGGCGCCCGCGCGCGGGAAGCGACGCACGGTCGTGGTGCCGGTGACCATGTCGTGCTTGATGAGCGCGTTCGACGCGAAGTCGAGGTGGTCGTCGCCGTCGGTCACCACACCGACGGCATAGCCGTACCGATGACGCCGGCCGACCACGCGCTCGTCGACTCGGGGAAACTCCTGGCCACGGTCGTCGAGGCGCTCCTCGATCACCTTGCCCGCGGTGAGGTCGACCGTCCACCGGTCGAGGGTCGGGATGCCCTCGTCGGGCCCGAGGCGGTTGCGGTCGAACATGCGCGGGTGGCGCACCACGTCGAGCACGACACGGTCGCCGTCGTCGTAGGCGTTCAGCGGGTGGAAGACGTAGCAAGGCTCGACGTCGAACCACCGCACGTCGGCCGCGTCCCCCTCGCGGGGCAGCAGGCCGATGCGGGCCGCGTAGTCGGGATCCCACGCGTACGGGATCGAGGCACCCGCCATCGCCAGCTCGAGGTTGAACACGACGGGTAGGTCGTAGATGACCGCGTAGCGCTCGGTGAGCGACATGTCGTGCAGCATCGGGCTCGCGCCCACCTCGACATCGACGGTGCGGCGAACCCGCCCGTCGGTGCCGATCACCGAGTACTGCACCTTGTTGCCCCAGCCCCAGAAGTACGACACGGCGTGCAGCTCGCCTGTCGCCGGGTCTCGCTTGGGGTGCGCGGTGTAGCCGCCGGGTAGCGTGCCGTCGAAGTCGCACACGCCGACGGTCTCGAGGTCGTCGGTCAGCTCGTACGGGCGGCTACCGGCCTCGACGATGGCAAGCGTGCGGCCGGCGTGGCCGATCACGTTCGTGTTCGCGGCGAAGTCGAAGTCGCCGTGGACGGGGCCGCCCTTCCACGGCTCGCCGAGGGCGGCCGCGACGGTCTGGTTGCGGACCCACCGGTTCCGGTACCAGTGCGCCTCGCCGTCGCGGATCCGCACGCCGTGCACCATGCCCTCGCCGCTGAACCAGTGGTACGTGGCGGGGTCGGCGGCGAGCGGATTGGGTCCGTTGCGCAGGTAGCGGCCGTCCAGGTACGCGGGCAGCGTCCCGGTGACCGCCAGCTCGGTGACCGTGACCTCCTCGGTGACCGGCGCGTAGTTGCCCTGGAGGTACCGGCTCGAGACAGATGTCATAGTCCGAATCAGATCATAGATGGCGGGTCCTGTCAATGGCGCGGCCCGCCGCTCACAGCAGCTTCGGGAGCGCGTCGGCGAGCTCGGCGACGGTCCAGCGGCGGTCGAGCTCCACGCCGTCGCCCATGTGCCAGCCCTGCATGCGCTTCACCGTCCCGCCCTGCACGAAGAACGTCGCGCCCGTGAACGGGCAGTCGGCCGTCGCCAGGTACGCGACCAGTGGCGAGACGTTCGCGGGATCCCAGATGTCGAACACCGACTCGTCGTCGGGCGGCTTCACCATGTCGCCGAGCCCGGGCGTCGCCTCGGTCAGCCGCGTGCGCGCCGCCGGCGCGATGCAGTTGACCCGCACGCCGTAGCGGCCGAGCTCCTGGGAGATGATCCACGAGAACGCGCCGATACCCGCCTTCGCCGCGCCGTAGTTCGCCTGGCCGGGATTGCCCAACAGCCCCGACGTCGACGAGGTGTTGATCACGTTCGCCTTCACCTCGACGCCGGCCTTGGACTGCTCACGCCAGTACGCGGCGGCCCATCGCGTCGGCACGAAGTGGCCCTTCAGATGGACGCGGACGACGGCGTCCCACTCTTGTTCGGTCATGTTGACCAGCACGCGGTCGCGCAGGATGCCGGCGTTGTTCACGAGGACGTCGAGGCGGCCGAACGCCTCGATCGCTGTGTTCACCAACCGCTGGCCGCCTTCCCAGTCCGCGACGTCGTCGCCGTTGGCGACGGCTTCGCCCCCCATCGATTTGATCTCGTCGGCGACGTGCTCCGCGGCAGTGCGGTCGCTGCCCGCGCCGTCAGGGGCGCCGCCGAGGTCGTTCACCACGACCTTGGCGCCCTCCGCGGCGAACAACAGCGCGTGTTCCCGACCGATCCCGCGGCCGCCACCGGTGATGATGGCGACCCGTCCTTCCAGTGCTCCCATTTGCGGGAGCGTATTCACCCGCGCGTGACGAGGACGATTCCGGTGCCCTTCGGGACGAGCGTGCCCTTCGGCGGGTCGGTGCCGACGACCGTGCGCGTCGGGTCGCCTCGCACCTGGGTGACGGTCAAGCCAATCGACTTCAGCTGCGCGGTCGCGTCGGCCACCGACTGGCCGGACACGTCTGGGACTGCGACCGGCTGCGGGCCCTTCGACACGAGGATCTTCACGGTCGAGTCGCGCGGCACCTCGGTGCCGGCGGGCGGATCGGTCCCGATCAGCTGGCCGGCCGGCACGGTGTCGCTGAACTGTTCCTCCGGCGCACCCTTGAGCTGGACCGCCGCGATGGCGGCCTGGGCCTGCTCGACCGTCATCGACGGGTCGAGCTGCGGCACGGTGCGCGGCGCGGGCCCGTCGGAAACGATGAGGTTGACCTTCTCGCCCTTCGGCAGCTGTGCCGGCGTCGCCGGATCGACGGCAATGACCACGCCGGCCTTCACGTTCTCGTCGTGCTGCGGTGTCTGCGTGCCGACGTCGAGGAAGGTCGCTTGCAGCTCGGCGACCGCGTCCTCGACCGTCTTGCCCGGCAGGTCGGTGGGCACCGCGACGAGCGTGTTGCCGAGCGACACGGTGATCGTCACGGTCTTGCCTTCCTTGAGCGAGGTGTCCGCCCTCGGGTCCTGGGCAATCACGTCACCTGGGCGCGTACCGTCTTGACGGCCCTCGAGCCTGCGCAGCTTCCAGTGGTGCGCGTCAACCTGGGCACGCGCCTGCTGCTCGGTGAGCCCGACGAGCGTCGGCACCTTGTGGCTTGGAACCAGCAGGTTCGTCCACGCGAACGCGGCACCCCCACCCAGCGCGACCACCGCGAGCGCGACCAGCAGCGGTACGAGCCACCGCCGCCGTCGGGTCGCGGCCGGCGCAGCCGCGTCGTCCGGCGGCGCGACCTCCACGTCGCCGGTCGGCGCCACCGCGGGCGAGGGAGGCGGAAGCTGTGTGGGGTCGCGGTCGACGACCGCGATGTCGCCGAGCGCGGCCGTGGCACCGACGAGCGGCAGCGGGTCGGGACGGGGCAACTGCTCCGACGCCGCCAGCAGCCGGGCGCCGAACTCGGCGGCGTCGGGACGCTCCTGCGGGTCGGGGCGCCCGGCGCGCTCGAGCGCCGGACGCAGCGGACCGAGCTCGTCGGGCACGAGAACCGGTGTGTCGACGCGCGCCATCAGCGTTGCGATCGTTGTGTCGGCGGTGAACGGCACCCGTCCGGTGACCGCTTCGATCAGCACCAGCGCAAGCGAGTAGACGTCGCCCTTGCCGTCGACGATCTGGCCCCGGGCCTGTTCCGGGCACGCGTAGCGGGCGGTGCCGATCATCGCTCCTGCCGGTTCGGTCCACGCCGCTTCGGCGAGGGCGCGGGCGAGGCCGAAGTCGCCGATGCGCAACCGCCCCTCCTCGTCGAAGAGCAGGTTGGCGGGCTTGATGTCGCGGTGCACGAAGCCGCGAGTGTGGGCGTACTCGAGGGCGCGGGCGGCGTCGAGGCCGACCAGCAACGCCTGCGACACCGAGAGCCGTCGGCCTGCGTCAAGCATGCCGCGCAGGCTGCCGCCCCCGAGGTACTCGGTGACCAGGTATGGCTCGTGGCTGTCGTCGCCCCAGTCGTACACCGCGAGGATGTGGGGGTGGTTGAGTGCGGCGGCCGACTGCGCCTCGGCGCGGAACCGGCGCAGGAACGCCTCGTCGTCGGCGAGGCCCTGGTGCAGCACCTTCACCGCGACGCGACGGCGCAGACGCGTGTCGTCGGCCAGGAAGACCAGCGCCGACGCGCCGGTGCCGATCGGGGCGATCAGCCGGTACCGCCCACCGAGCACCCGCCCGACCTGGTCGGCCATCCGGGAAACAACCATGTTGCTGTCGAGCGTACCGGCCGCCTTCGCCGTGGCTGGGGAACCGGACCGGCGCCGTGGGAGGATGACCCCATGCGCGAGGAGCTGGCCGACGAGCTCGAGGAGTTCGTGCGCCTCGGTCACCTGTGGAGCAACGACGACTGCGCGGCGATGGTCGAGCGTCTCGCACGGGAGTCGGACGAGACCGGCGATCCGCTGCCGGCGCGGCTCGGCCGCTTCCTCGACGCGGTCAACCTCCGCACCCGCATCGGCGAGGTGCCGTCCGCGCTGCGTGTGCAGATCGACGCGATCGTCTACCCGAGGGTGTGGAAGCTGATCGAAGCGATCCGCGACGGCCTTCCCGACACGGAGCTGCGAACCCGGCTCGAGGTGATGAACCGGCGCCTGGCCCGGCTGTTCGTCGAGGAGACGACGTGACCCGGCGTGTCGCGGCCGGCGTCGTGGCGGCCCAGGTTGTCGCCGAGCTCGTCGCGATCGGGCTCCGCCACGACCTCGCCGGCACCGTGCGGGTGTTCCAGATGGCCGTCGTGGTCCTGCAGGTCGTGTTTGCGTGGGGCGTCCTGCGCTACTCGGCCGGGAGCGTGTTCGGGCTCCTCGTGCTCGAAGCGGTCACGGTGCTCGCCGCGATCGGCACTGACGCGCCCGGGGTGGAGCGCGGAGCGCTCGCGGCGTCGGCGCTGGCGGTGATCGTGCTCGTGCTCCGGTCGCTCGCGGAGTTCCCGCCAGCGCCGTTGCCGAGATCTCCGGGATCGGTGAGCCGCTCATGACCTCGACGTCGAGCCCGCCACCGTTGGAGAGCCCCGCGCGGGTGGTGATCCGCCGGCTGGTGATCCTGCTCATCGTGATCGCATGCATCGCGGGGATGGCGGTGGCGGTCGCGCACACCCGCCGCGGCGACGTGGTGCCGACGATCGCCGGCTCGCCCAACGTCGTGGAGCTGCTTGCGCCCACGCCGGGTAGCACGGTGCTGTCGCAGGCGCAGATCGAGATCGACCTCACGATTCGCTACGACGCCCACCTCGTCGTGAACGGCGTCGCCATCCCGGAGGACCAGCTGCAGCGACGGCCCGAGCTCAACCAGGTGACCTTCACGCCGGGGAAGGGCAAGGTCTACGAGCAGCTCCCGGCGGGGCAGAACTGCGTCCAGGCGACGGTGTTCCGCGTCGACGGCGTGAACGAGACTGTGCCTCCCGTCTCCTGGTGCTTCAACGTGACCTAGCCAATGTTGGTGCGATGTGGCCCCTATAGGGGCCACATCGCACCAACATTCGACGAAGAACGGCCACCACATTCAAGACGGCGGTAGCTCGCCGGTCTCGAGCAGCTTGGTGAACGCGGCCTCGTCGAGGATGGGGATACCGAGCTCCTCCGCCCTGGTCAGCTTCGCCACGCCGGGCGCATCACCGACGACCACCGCCGTCGTCTTCTTCGACACGCTGCCGGGCGCCTTGCCGCCGCGGGCCTTGATCGCCTCTTCGGCGTCCTCACGCGAGTAGCCCGCGAGCGTGCCGGTGACGACGATCGACTTGCCCGCGAGGACCTGCGGCAGCGCGGGCGCGTCCGGCCCCTTCAGGTTCACCCCTGCGGCCCGCAACTTGTCGATCACGACACGGTTGCGGTCGTTGGCGAAGAACTCGTGCACCGAGCGGGCGATGATCGGCCCGACCCCTTCGACGCTCGCGATCTCCTCCTTGCTCGCCGCCATCAGCCGGTCGAGGTGACCGAACGCCTTCGCGAGCACCCGGCTCACCGTGCCGCCCGCGTGCCGGATGCCGAGCCCGACGAGCAGGTTCGCCAGCGGGCGCTGCTTCGACGCCTCGATCGCCTGCTGCAGGTTGGCGATCGACACCTCGCCCCATCCCTCGAGCGCTCGCACCTTGTCCCAGTCGAGCGTGTAGATGTCAGCGGGATCCTCGATCAGCCCGTGTTCGAGGAACTGCGACACCGTCTTGTCTCCCAGCCCTTCGATGTCCATCGCGCCGCGGCTCGTGAAGTGGCAGATGCGCGCCCACCGCTGGCCGGGGCAGTCGACGTTGGTGCAGAACGTGTCGCTCTCCCCTTCGAGGCGCACCAGCGGCCCACCGCACTCGGGGCACGTCTTCGGGAACGTCCACGGCCGCAGGCCTCTCGGCCGCTCCTCGAGCACCGGCCGGACGACTTCGGGGATGACGTCGCCGGCCTTGCGCACGACGACGGTGTCACCCGGCCGCACGTCCTTCGCGCGCACCTGGTCCTCGTTGTGCAGCGTCGCCAGCCCGACGGTGGACCCGCCCACGAACACCGGCTCGAGCACTGCGAACGGCGTTGCCTTCCCGGTCCGACCGATCGACACCATGATGTCGGTCAGCCGGGTGGTGCGCTCCTCGGGCGGGAACTTGTACGCGATCGCCCAGCGCGGCGCCTTCGACGTGAACCCCAGCTCGTCACGTAGGCGTAGCTCGTCCACCTTCACGACCACGCCGTCGATCTCGTACTGCAGGTCGTGGCGGTGCTCCTGCCAGTACGCGCAATACTCGCCGACCTCCTCGAGGGTGGCGAGGTCGCGGATCTCCGGGTTGGTCGGCAAGCCGAGCGAGCGCATCCAGGCGAGCGTCTCCATGTGGCTGACGAACGATGGACCGCCCTCGACCGCGCCGAGCTGGTAGGTCCACAGCGACAGCTCGCGTGACGCGGTGATCGACGGATCCTTCTGGCGCACCGAGCCCGCCGCCGAGTTGCGAGGGTTGGCGAAGAGGCGCTCGCCCGCTTCGGCTTGGCGCTTGTTGAGTCGCTCGAACGCGGCGATGGGCATGTAGATCTCGCCGCGCACCTCGAGCAGGGTGGGCGCGCCGGCGGGCAACCGCTTCGGCACCGCTTCGATGGTGGCGACGTTTGCGGTGATGTCCTCGCCGACCTCGCCGTTGCCGCGGGTGGCCGCCTGGACGTAGCGACCGTTCTCGTAGGTGATCGAGATCGCGAACCCGTCGATCTTCAGCTCGCACACGTACGAGACGTCCCCGGCCTCCGCGCCGAGGCGGCGCTCGACCCGCCGGCCCCAATCACGCAGCTCGTCGAAGCTGAACGCGTTGTCGAGCGACATCATCGGCACGCGGTGGCGCACCGGTGTGAACTGCGACGACGCGAACCCGCCGACGTGCTGGGTCGGCGAGTCCGGCGTGATGAGCTCCGGATACTCGTCCTCCAGCTCGCGCAGCTCACGGACCAGCGCGTCGAACTCGGCGTCGGAGATCGTCGGGGCGTCCTCGACGAAGTACCGCCGGTTGTGCTCCTCGATCTCCTCACGCAACTCGGCCACACGGGCCTCGACATCAGGAGGAGCGGCCATCGATTTCGACGCTACCCCGGGGGTGCGCCACAGTTCGCGGCGTGTTGCTCGCCGTTCGCATCGGTTGGTTCGCCCTGCCCGTGACCGCCGGCCCGGCCGTGGCGCACGGCGTCGCGGACGCGAGCACGCCGGTGCAGATCGTCGCCGCGGCCCTCGCCTGGCTGGCGTGGGGCACGGTGGCAGTCGCGGTGCTCGTGCCCCGCACCGTGAGCCTGACCGCCCTGCGGGTCGCGGCGCCAGCGGCGCTCGCCGTGGCGGTGTGGGTCACGGCCCGGCACGGCGCCGGACCGGCCGAGATCGTGGCGCTGGCCTGGACCGCGCTGCTCGCCGCGGGGGTGCTGTTCGTGCCGGCGGTGACCGACACGTTCGTCGATGGCTCGTCGTACGGGCCGGAGCGGCGCCTCGCGCTGCGGGTGCCGGGACCGCTGCTGCTCGGGCCGGTCGAGCTGGCCTGGGCGGTCGCGGTCGCCGGGATCGTGGCCGGCCCGCTGCTGCTCGCGGCGCGGTCGTGGTTGGCGGGCGCGATCGCGACCGCGGCCGGACTCGTGATGGTCCGGCTCGCGCTGCGCTCGCTGCACCAGCTGTCGCGGCGCTGGCTCGTGTTCGTGCGCGCGGGGTTCGTGCTCCACGACCCGCTCGCGCTCGCCGACCCAGTCCTGTTCCAGCGCCAGGACGTCGAAGGGCTCGGGCCGGCACCGGTCGAGGCGGCCGCGAGCGCGACCGATCTCACGCGCGGCGCGCTCGGTCTCGTGCTCGAGATCCGGCTGCGCCGCAAGGTGACGGTCGGGCTGGTCGAGCGGCGCGGCCAGAGCCGCAACGTCGAAACCGACCACCTGCTGTTCGCGCCGCTGCGGCCGGGCGTGCTGCTCAGCGAGGCACGCGAGCGGGGGTTGTGCTGACTGCGCCGCCCACCACCTCGTCGCCGTCGTAGAAGACGACCGCCTGCCCGGGCGCGACCCTCCGGTGCGGCTGCGCCCAGCGCAGCTCGCTGGCATCGAAGTCGAAGCTGGCCCAGGCGGGTTCGCCGTGCGCGCTGCACTGCGCGAGCAGCGGACCGTCGACCTGCCCGTCGGTCCACACCACGTCGCGCACCGCAGTGGCGGCCTCGCACAGGTCGTGGGGGCCGCCGACGGTGACCGTGGCTGCCGCGACGTCGACGTCGACCACATAACGCGGCGTGGCGTCGCCGCCCGTGAGGCCGAGGCCGCGGCGCTGGCCGATCGTCACGAGCTCCACCGCGCCGACCCGGCCGACCTCGACGCCGGAGGGGTCGACCACCCGGCCAGGGGTCATCCGGAGCCGGTCGCGCAGGAACCCCGCCCGGCCGCGCGCGGAGGTGATGAAGCACACGTCCTGGCTGTCGGGCTTCGACGCGGTCGGCAGGCCGAGCGCGGCGGCTCGTGCCCGCACCTCGTTCTTCGTCAGCTCCCCGACCGGGAACCGGACGCGCGCGAGCTGGGCCTGACCCAGCATGAACAGCACGTAGCTCTGGTCCTTGGCGCGGTCCACGCCGCGAGCGATCCGGCGCCGCCCGCGGCCGTGGTCGACGATCCGCGCATGATGACCGGTCGCGACCGCGTCGAAGCCGAGCGCGTGTGCCCGGCGGAGCAACTTGTCGAACTTCACGTGCCGGTTGCACTCGATGCACGGGTTTGGCGTCTCGCCGAGGGCGTGCGCGTCGACGTAGCGGTCGACGACGTCACGGCCGAAGCGGTCGCCGAAGTTGAACACGTGATGATCGATGCCGAGCTTGCGCGCGACTCGGCGCGCGTCGTCGACGTCGCTCACTGAGCAGCACCCGGTGTCGGACTCGCCGCCCCACAGCTTCATCGTGACGCCGACGACGTCGTGGCCCTCGTCGCGCAGCAGCGCGGCCGCCACCGACGAGTCGACACCGCCCGACATGGCGACGAGCACCCTCACGAGCCCAGCTCCCGCAGCCGGCGCACCGCGCCCGGTAGCACGTCGAGCGCGCGGTCGACGTCGGCGTCGGTGGTGGACGGTCCGAGCGACAGCCGCAACGAGCCGCCGGCGAGCGAGCGCGGGAAGCCGAGCGCGGCAAGCACGTGCGAGGGATCCTGCGCGCCGCTCGCGCACGACGAAGCGGCCGACGCCATGATGCCAGCCTCCTCCAGCAGGAACAGCAGTGCCTCGCTCTCGACACCGTCGAAGCACACGTGGCAGTTGCCCGCCACCTTGATGCGGCGGTCGCCGCTCTCGACCGTGCCGGGCACGGCGAGCAGCCCGTCGGCGAGCCGGTCCCGGCGTGGCGTGACGGCATCCACGACCTGCTTGCGCTCGGCCACGGTCAGCTGCGCCGCTTCGGCCATCGCGACGATCCCCGCCACGTTCTGCGTGCCGCTGCGGCGCTCGCGCTCCTGGCCGCCACCGATCTGGCGCGGCTCGAGATCCACCCCGTCGCGCACGACGAGCACGCCGTTGCCCTTGAGACCGCCGAACTTGTGCGCGCTGATCGACACGAGGTCGGCCGGAGCGGCGAGCGACGCGACGTCGAGCCAGGGGAACGCCTGCACGGCGTCGGTGTGCAGCACGGCGCGCGGCGCGCGGGCGCGCACGACCTCGGCCACCTCGTCGAGCGGCTGGATGGTGCCGATCTCATTGTTCGCGAGCATCACACTCACGAGCGAGACCCCCTCGTCGAGCGCGTCCGCGAGCGCGTCGAGGTCGATAACACCCGACGGGTGCACCGGCACGACGCGGCCGGCGCAGTGCCGGACCGGCTCGAGGACGGCATGGTGCTCGATGGCAGAGCAGACGACGGTGCCCCGGCCGGCCCGGCCGAACACGGCGGTGTTGTCCGCCTCCGTTCCTCCGCTCGTGAACACGATCTCGCCTGGCCGGCAGCCGAGCGCGTCCGCGAGCACGACCCGCGCGTCGTCGATGGCGTCACGTGCCGCACGCGCCATGGCGTGCGCGCCCGACGGGTTGCCGTACGACTGGCTCAGGTAGGGCAGCATCGCGGCAACCGCCTCCGGGCGCGCCGGGGTGGTGGCCGCGTGGTCGAGGTACACGATCGAGGCGTCCGGCACCGGGCCAAGGCTAACGAGCGGGTGCCGGGCTCCATTGGGGCGCCCATGGCGGCAGTGGCACCGGCGGGCCGCCGTGGCGCAACTGGTACGCGGCCGCCACCGACACGAGGAACGTCTCCGCGCTGACGCCGGGCGGTGGCCGGTGGTGCATGGCACCTGCGAGCGCGTTGGCCAGCCGGGTGCCGAGATGGGCGCGCGCCGGGGGCGACAGCTGCGTCACCCGGATGAGGAACGAGCGCAGCAGGGCGTACTGCTGCGGTGTGATCCCGCCCACGTCGAGGCTGCGCGCGTACTGCTCGTAGCCGGGCGGCGGCGGGAACGACACCGGCACCGGGAACGCCGCACCCGTCCGCTCTCGCAGCACGATCGTTCCCGCGAACAGGTCGCCGAGTCGCTGGCTCCGCCGGCTCAGCAGCACCGAGATCGTGGCGGCGACGCCGAGCGGCGGGACGAAGAAGTCGACGACCGCGACGATCGAGCGGATCGCGGCGTGCCGGAACGCGACGGGTGCCCCCTCGACGGTGACGACGCGCAGGCCGAGCGCACGCTTGCCGATCGTGCGGCCGTTCCAGCGCGTCTCGAGCACCGCCGGGTAGCCGAACAGCAGCAAGAAGATGGCGACGATGAGCAGGACGACGACCGCGGTCGTGCCTGTCGCGCCCGCGATGGCCGAGGCCACCAACACGATCCCGTAGAGCAGGCCGAGGCGCACGGCGAGATCGATCGCCTGGGCGAGCGCGCGGGAGCCGACGCTCGCGGTCTCGAACTCGAGGACGACCGCCTCGGGTGTGATCACGCCGCGAACGTGGTGAGAGGCCATGCGCACGGCCACGGCCACGTACGGTACAGGTGGCCGTGGACATCGACCGTTTCATCGTGCGCAACGAGCGCGCGTGGCGCCGGCTCGACGAGCTCGCCTCCCGCGCGCGACGAGGGGCGGGCCGCGGTCTCGCGCCCGGCGAGATCGACGAGTTCGTCAAGCTGTACCAGCGGACCGCGGCGCAGCTCTCCTACGCCCGCCGCTACTACGACGACCCTGGGCTCATCGCGCGGCTGACCACGCTCGTCGCCGCCGCCAACGCCGCGCTCTACGGCGTGCGACCGCTGTCGATCCGCGGTCTCACCCGGTTCTTCACCGAGACCTTTCCCGCCGCGGTCTGGTACGCGCGCCGTTCCGTGCTCGCCGCGGCGGTGCTCATGTTCGTGCCGGCCATCCTGTTCGGCGCGTGGATCGCGACCTCACCGCGCGCGCTCGACGTCGCGATCCCGAGGGAGGAGCAGGAGGCGCTGCTCCAATCCGAGTTCGAGAACTACTACTCGTCCACGCCCGCGGGCGAGTTCTCGACCCGCGTGCTGGTCAACAACATCCAGGTGTCGTTCCTCGCGTTCGCCGGCGGCGTCCTTCTCTGCGCCGGCACGGCGGTGATCCTCGTGCAGAACGGCATCAACGTCGGCATCGCCGGTGGACTGTTCGTGCACGCGACCCAGGCCGGCAAGTTCTTCGGCCTGATCCTGCCCCACGGCCTCCTCGAGTTGAGCAGCGTGACGATCGCCGGCGCCGCGGGCCTGCGCCTCGGATGGGCGATCATCGCACCCGGCGACCGACCACGACGCGACGCGCTCGCGGACGAGGGCCGTCGGTCGATCGTGATCGTGCTCGGGCTGATGCTGTGCTTCGTCGTCGCCGGCCTCATCGAAGGGTTCGTCACCCCGAGCGGCCTCCCCACGACCGCCCGCATCGGCGTTGGCGCGGTGGTCGAGCTCGGCTTCGTGGTCTGGGTCGTCACCCGCGGCCGCGAAGCGGTCGCCGCGGGGCTCACGGGGATGTTCGGCGAAGAGCGCGCCCCGGAGCCGCTCACAGCCGTCCCGTCGCCTTGAGCCGCAGGTAGGCGTCGGCCAGCGCCGGCGCGAGCGTGCCGGGCGCGGCGTCGACCACGGTGACCCCGAACGAACGCAACCGTGCCGCGAGCCTTCGCCGTTCCTCGAGCGCGGCGATCGCCGCGGCGCGACGGTAGGCGGCGTCGGTGCCCGAAGCTGGCTCTGTGGCCCACCGCTCGACTTCGGGGTCGCGCACCGCGCCGAGCACGATCACGTGCTGGCGCGCGATCAGCGGCAGCGCGGGCACGAGGTACTCCTCGGCGGCTTGCTCGTTCAGCTCGGTCAGCAGCACGAGCAGCGCGCGCCGGCGGAAGCGCACGACCGCGGCGGCGAAGGCGCCGCTGTAGTCGGTCTCCACCAGCTCAGGTTCGAGGTCGAAGAGCGCGTCGGTGACGCGCCCCACGTGCGAGCGCGCCTTCGACGGTGCGAGCGCGGTGCGGACCGCGGCATCGAACACGAGCAGGCCGAAGCGATCGCCGAGGCGGGTGGCAACGGTCGCGAGCAGCAGCGCCGCGTCCATCGCGTGCTCAAGGCGCGGCACCCCGTCGACTCGGCCCGCCATGACCCGCCCGCTGTCGAGCAGAACGGCGACGGACTGGTTGCGCTCAGCGCGGTAGGTGCGCACGATCGGCTTGCCGGCCCGCGCGGTCGCGGCCCAGTCGATGCGACGGAACTCGTCGTCGGTCGAGTACTCGCGCAGCGACTCGAACTCGGTGCCGCCGCCGCGACCCTGCGCACTGCGCAAGCCGACCTCCAACAGCCGGGCCCGGTTGATGCGCAGCTCTGCTTCGTCCTTGGATCGGAATGGCGGGTGCACCCGCAGCAATGCGGGCACCTGGCGGCTGCGCTGGCGGGCGACGAGACCGAGTGGGCCCTCGACGCGCACGACGATCTCGCTCGGCACGAACCGGCCGCGCCGCGACGGTTGCAGCGGCGCGCGCACCGTCGCGGCGCCCCGCGGCGGAACGCCGACGGTGACACGCCGGGTCGCCGCGCGCAGCGAGGGCGCGAGCTCGTCGGCGAAGCTGACCCGGAGCCGGAGGTTGGTCGGGTTGGTGACCCGCCACGAGATCTCGGCTCGCTGGCCGATCGTGAGCACCGCGGGCAGCGTGCGCTCGATGCCGATCCGGCCCGGCGGCGGGGTGAGGAGCCAGTCGGCGACCATCGCGGCGAGCAACCCGCCGTCGAGCAGCAGCAGGCTCTCGGTGAACGGCGCGTCGGGCAGCAACAACCGCACGCCGGCGAGCGCGGCTGCGACGGCGGCGAACCGGCGGGTCGGGACGGGCACGTCAGCCGCCCTCGGCGGTCACCGGGGCGCGGGCACCGACGCCATGATCCCGTCGAGGATCCCGTCGGCCGTCGTGCCCTCGATCTCGACCTCGGGCCGCAACTGGATTCGGTGGCGCAACGTCGGCTTCACCACCGTCTTGACCTCGTCGGGCGTGACGAACCCCCGGCCCGACAGCCATGCCCACGCCTTCGCCGCGTGCAGTAACGCGGTCGCGCCGCGAGGAGACACGCCGAGCGCCAGCGACGGCGTGTCGCGCGTCGCCCGGCACAGCTGCACGATGTACGCGATCACCGGAGGCTCGACGCGCATGGCATCGACTGCGGCGCGCGCGACTGCGAGGTCGGCCGCGGTTGCAACTGGCCGCACACCTGCGGCGACCAGGTCGTGCGGGTCGAGACCCGCGTCGTGGCGGGCCACGACCTGCTGCTCCTGCTCGAAGCTCGGGTAGTCGACGTGGAGCTTGAACAGGAAGCGGTCGAGTTGTGCCTCGGGCAGCGGGTACGTGCCCTCATACTCGATCGGGTTCTGCGTCGCGACCACCACGAACGGGTCGGGCAGGGGCCGCGCGTCGCCTTCGACCGACACCTGCCGCTCCTCCATCGCTTCGAGCAGCGCGGCCTGCGTCTTCGGTGGCGTGCGGTTGATCTCGTCGGCGAGCAGCAGGTTTGTGAACACCGGGCCCGGCCGGAACGTGAACAACCCGCGGTGCGCGTCGAGGATCGCCTGGCCGATCACGTCCGACGGCATGAGGTCCGGTGTGAACTGCACGCGCCGGAACTCGAGGTCGAGCGCAGCCGCGACGGCCTTCACGACGAGGGTCTTCGCCACGCCGGGTACGCCTTCGAGCAGCACATGGCCGCGTACGAGCAACGCGGACACGAGCCCCGACAGCGTGCCGTCCTGGCCGACCACAACCTTCGCGACCTCGTCGCGAAGCGCGAGCACCGCCGCGCGCGGATCGGTGCTCGGTTCAGGGCCGGCTGCCATCCAGGACCTCCTTGCGGATCATGTCGAGATCGTGGACGACCGCGACGAGCGCGGCTTCGTCCTCGACCGGCGCCGCCGACAGGGCGGCCGCGACACGTTCACGGTCGAGCCCCGTGCGCTCGGCGACGACATCGGCCAAAAGACTTGCAGGTGCGGTGGCGGCCAGACCGTATCGATGGCGGGCGAGGCGACCGACGTCGTCACGGATGGCGGACGCAGCCTGGCCCGCGGCGCGGGTGCGCTGCCCGAGCAACCCCACCGCGCGCACGAGCTCGGAGCCCGAGATCGCGACCGGCTGGGGTTCGACGACGGGCCGTCCGAGCCGCCGCGCGCGCCAGAGCGCGTAGAGCACGAACGCGATGCCGAGCTGGATGACGGTCTGCCACACGCGTTCGGAGATCAGCTCGAACAGCGTGGTCTCGCCCGTCCCGGGTGTCGAGGGCGCGACGATCGACACCGGTTGCGAACCGCCGGGTTGCAGCAGCCGCACCGCGAGGACGCTGTTGTCGGCCTGCGCGACGAGCGCGTTCGTGAACAGCGCGGGCGCGCCGACCGACACGACCGTCCCGGCACCGAGCCGGTGCGCGACGACGTAGGCGTTGACGCCGTCGCCGAAGCAGGACGGGTCGCCGTCGGTGGCGTAGAGGGTGCCCGCGCCGAGGTCCGCGGTGGTGTCCACCGTGCCGGCCCGGAGCCGCTCGACGCCGTCGATGCCGGCGAGGTCGCATGCGCCCCGCTCGATCGTGAACGGGGCGGGCGCAGTGCGTCGCGCCGCGAACGGCGACGTCGCGTCGGTGACGACGAGCGTCCCGCCGTCGCGGATCCAGGCGTCGAGCTCGTCGTGCCTGCGGGAGTCGAGGTCGTCGCGCGCGAGCAGCGCCACCCGGGTATCCGAGTCCGGTACGCGCTGGCCACCGCGCACGTCGGCACCGAAGCTGTCGAGCAACAGCGCTAGCGCGCGCAAGCCGTCCGGGTCGGTCGACGCCGGCGACAGCGGGGTGTCGTCGCTCGACGTGCGGCGCCCGGCGACCAGCGCGGCGACCAGCAACGCGACCGCGACGATCACGCCCACGGCGAGGGTGCGCCTCGATCGACGGACGCCGCCGACCGCGGTCATGGCGCCGCGACCGGCTGCAGGTCGCGGGCGCGGGCACGCTCGATCACGACCACAGCCGCTTGCCGGGCGCGTGCCAGCTCGTCCGGTCCGGTCGCCGCGCCGCCGTACCACGCCGCTTCGAACAGGTCGGTGACCAGCGCGAACGCATCCGCCGCGTCCGGGCGCGCCTCGGCGAGCTCGGTGCGGTACTCCCCCGTCGTGCGCCCCGGCACGTCGTCGAGCACGCGCTCGTCGACGAGGGTGCGGACCAGTTCCGCGTAGCGGGCCCGCAGCGCGTCGCGCCACCGGCCCGCCGCTTCCAGCCGCTCGGCTTCGCGCCGCCACCGTTCGGCACCCCAGGAGGCGGTCTCCTCGACGGTGACCTCGTCGAGCGCGTCGATGGACCTCGTGGGGCGCAGCGACCGCACGAGGACGATCACGAGCACGATCGCCCCCGCCACCAGCAGCACGCCGATCAGGTCACCGAACCAGCCAGGACCGTGACCCGCGCCGAACCGGAAGCGGCTGAGCTGGTCACCGATCCAGTCGAGGATGCGCTGCACGAGGCTCTTGTGCCGGTGGAACTCCGACCGGCCGAGGATCTCGCCGGCCCGGTCGCGGATCGCGCCCGGTTCGGGCACCGGCGCGATCACGGCGAGCTCAGCGAGCATCGGCGAAGTACGTGGCGATGCCGAGCTCGAGGTCGAGACCCTCGGACCGCACGCGGAGGTCGAAGTAGATGAGCGTCGCGGTCGCGGCGACGAACGGCACGGTGATCAGCGCGCTCCCGGCCGAGCAGAACGCGTCGATCGTCCAGCCCCAGTCGAACGACCGGAACGCGAGCGCGACACCGGACAGCGCGACGGTGAGCACGAGGTCGATGACCGCGACCAGCAGCACCCGGCCGAGCACCATCCCGTAGTGCGGCTGGACGAGGCGCATCGACCGCCGCACGGCGCGCCACGGCCCGAGCCGCTCGATGGCGATCGCCGGCGCGGTGACGGCGAACAGCGGCATCACCAGCACCGCGCCGACCGCGAGGCCAACGAGACCAGCGGCTTCGAGCACGTGCACCGCGAGCCAGGCGACGGTGAGCGCCGGCACGCAGCGGAACGCGGCGGCGAGCGCCTCGCCGGGCCGCTCGTCGCAGTCCGCATACCACGCGCTCATCAGCGTGGCGATGGCGGCGGTGACGATCGAGAGCGCGACACCGGATAGCACGAACAGCACACCGGTGGTCGCGGTGATGTCGGCCACCGGTGACGTGGTCGACGACGCCGCTGACAGCGCGCCGCCGAGACCCCGGTCGGCGAGCGTCTCGCGCTGGAGCCACGCGCTCAGCAGCTCGAGCGGCACCACGATCGCGGCCGCGATGCCGAGCACGGCGCGGGGCGCGGCCTTGATCACCTCGATCCCGCCGTCGAGGACATCGCCCGCGGTCATGGGCCGCAGGGGCATCGGCCGGGGAACGGTGGGCTCCGGCGCGGGGCGAACAGCCATCGACGCGAGGGTAGAGGGTGTCCTGCGGGCAGGCCGGGGCCGGACCGTCGGGCAAGATCGGCACATGGAGGGATACGGGCCATCGACGTACGGCGACGGGATGGCCGCGGTGTACGACGACTGGTACGCGACGCGCGGCGACGTCGACGGCACGGTCGCGTTCGTTGCCGCACTCGCCCGGGCGGCAGGCAGCGGGCCGGTGCTCGAGCTGGGCATCGGCACGGGCCGGCTTGCGGCACCGCTGGCGGCCGCCGGCATCGAGGTTTGGGGCATCGACGCGTCCGCCGCCATGGTCGAACGGCTCCGCACCAAACCCGGCTGCGCGACGATCCCGGTCGCCGTCGGCGACATGGCCGCGCTCGATCTCGCCGGCCTGCCCGGCGGGGACACCGCACGCTTCGCGGTGGTGCTCGCGGCCGACAACACGCTGTTCAACCTCACGACCGCCGATGCGCAGCAGCGCTGCCTGCAACGCTGCTGCGCCGTGCTCGCGGCCGACGGCCGTCTCGTCGTCGAAGCGTTCGTGCCCGCGCTCGACGCTCCACCCCGCTCGGTCGACGTGCGCACCATCGACGCGGAACGGGTCGTGCTCAGCGTTACCGAGCACGACGCCGCCGCGCAGACCATCGCCGGCCAGTACGTCGAGATCCGCGAGAGCGGCAACCGGCTGCGCCCGTGGATGGTCCGCTACGCGCTGCCTGCCGAACTCGACGAGATGGCGCGCGCCGCAGGCCTCGTGCTTGTCGAGCGGTGGGCCGACTGGCGCCGCCGCCCGTTCGGGCCCGACGACGCGCAGCACGTGTCGGTGTACGCGGCGGCCCGTTGAGAGGGCGGTAGCGTCGCAGCTCGTGGACGCAGGAGCGCGACGTTGAGCCAGCTCCGGCTCAACCCGCTCACCGGCCGCTGGGTGACGATCGCGACCGAACGATCGGTGCGCCCGGTCGACTTCGCGCCTCGGCAGTTGCCGATCGAGGCCGACCCGAGCCGGCCGTGCCCGTTCTGCCCCGGCAACGAGGGCTCGACCCCGCCCGCGCTCGAGACGTACGCGCCGGGCGGCGAGTGGCAGGTCCGGGTGGTGCCGAACCTGTTCCCGGCGTTCTCCGGCGAGGGCCCGATGACGGTGTCGAACCTCGGTCCGGTGTTCACGCAGGCGACAGCGAGCGGCATCCACGACGTGCTCGTGCTGTGCCCCGACCACGACAAGGAATGGGCCGACCTCGACGAGGCCGAGGCCGGTCTCGTCATGGCGGCGTTGCGCGACCGCATCGAGGAGCACGCGCGGCATCGCAACGTGCGGGCCACGCTCGGCATCCTGAACCACGGCCGCGAGGCGGGCGCGTCGCTCGCCCACCCGCACGCGCAGTTGATCGGGGTGCCGTTCATGCCGGGCGACCTCGCCGAGGAGCGCTCCGGGTTCGTGCGCTTCGAGGGCTCCTGCCTGTTGTGCACGATCGCCGACGCGGAGCGCCGGGCGGGTCACCGTGTCGTGGTGGACGGCGACCGGGTGCTGGCCGTGTGCCCGTTCTGGAGCGGCACGCCCTACGAGCTGCTCGTGATCCCGAACGACCACCAGCCACAGCTCCAGCGCGCCGCCCCCCGGGACCTGGCCGCGACCGGCCGCACGATCCGGCTCGTGCTCAGCCGGTTGCGTCACATTCTGGGCGACGTCTCGTACAACCTCGTGTTCCACAGCGGCGCGCACCACCAGCCCGAGGACCAGTTCCACTGGCACGTCCACGTCCTGCCCCGGCTCATCTCGACCGCAGGCTTCGAGCAGGGCACCGGCGTGCTGATCAACATCGTCGCCCCGGAGGCGGCCGCGGAGCACCTCGCCACGACCGGCTGAGCCCGCCGGCGCCGGCGCCGCTCACGCCGCCACCGCCAGGGCGGGCGCCGGGCGCTCCTCGGGCACGCACGGGCACGGCGGCTCGAGCGCCGTGCACGACAGGTGCCAGTCGTGGGCCTCGTGCGGGACCCGGCAGGCGGGGTCCATGCACTCCGTCGAACCGTCGGCGTGCTCGATCGACACGTCGTGACAGTGCTCGATCCCTTCGAGGCAACGACCGCAATGACCGTGTGCATCCATGTCCCCGATCATGCACAGGGGGTGTGACACTCCCGATGAGCGGGTGTCCGGCTGGTACGGGATCCATCTGGCTGACGAGCAGCCAGGACTCAGGGCATCCCCTGTCAGGTGAGCCCGGACGCGACCATCAGCGAGGCGGCGACGCACACGACGCCGACCGCCGCGACGATCACGGTCGGGATCGCCGGGTGGGCACGCATCCGGGGCGTCAGCTCGTAGAGGATGAACCCGCACACCCAACCGCCGGCGAGACCGCCGATGTGCCCGCCGATCGAGATCCCGCTGACCCCGAACGTGAACAGCAGGTTCAGCACGAGCACTGCCCCGAGTCCGCTCTGCCAGATGTTGATGCCACGGGCCCGCTGGTAGGCAACGGCGAAACCGAGCAACCCGAAGATCGCGCCTGACGCGCCGACGGTGACCTCGTGCGGGCTGACGATCAGCACGCCGAGCGAGCCGGCGAGCAACGACACCACGTAGACGAGACCGAACCGCACCCGCCCGACGATCGGCTCGAGCTGCTCGCCGAGCCACCACAGCGCCAGCATGTTCAGCCCGATGTGCCACAACCCGACGTGCAGGAACCCGGAGGTGACGAGCCGCCACCACTCGCCGTGCGCGACGCCGACCGCCTTGGTCGAGAACCGCCCGACCCGTTCGAGCCCGGAGCCGATCATCCCGTAGTCGTCGGCGAAGGGGCTCGCGGTCGACAGCAGGTCGGCGCCGGCCTTCGCGGCCCCGGCGAGGAACACCGCGACGTTGATCGCGATCAGCGCCTCGGTCACGATCGGCTGCTTGCCGCCGAACAGCGTGCGGGTCGTGTACACGCGCTGGCGCCCGCCCTTGGAGCACTCGGGGCAGTGGAAGCCGACCGACGCCTGGTTCATGCACGATGGGCAGATCGGACGATCGCACCGCTGGCACGTCACGCCCGCGCGCCGGTCAGGGTGGCGGTAGCAGGTCTGGATCTGACTGACCATGAAGGTCGTTCACGCTACCGGCATCGACGGCGAGGCCGAGGTCGGCACCGAGCCGGTACAACGCCCGGCTGGTCGTGCCTTGCTCGATCGCCTCGAGCACGACCTCCTGGCAGCGGGCGAGGTCGATCGCGAGGCCGAGCTGGTCGGTCAGGCGCAGCAGCCGCAGCGCGGCGGCGACCCGCAGTGGGTCCGGGTCGTCCACCGCCCGCTCGACGGCGGCGAGCAGCGTGCGGCCCATGCTCGCGGCCGCGCTGGGAGTGGCGAGCTGGAATCCTCCCTGGCGGGCCTCGCGCGCGATCGCGTGTGCGGCGTCGAACGAGCCGGCGCCGGCATCGTCGTCGACCGCCTTCGCGATCTCGGCCTCGAAGCGGCGGGCCAGCGCGAACTCCGCGGGGGCGCGCAGCTCGGGTGGTAGCGGGTAGCCGGCGGTGATGAGCGCGTCGAGCAGCGGCCGGTGGTCGGTGTAGAGCCGCTCGTAGGTCGCCCCGAAGCGTTCGGCGAGCTGCGCGGCGGCACGATGCACGATCTGGTCGCCCGCGTCCGGCAGCGCCGATTCGAGACCGAATTCGTGCGGCCCGAACCGCTCCGCGATCAAGCGCAGCAGCGTGGTGACCCGCGCGCCGGAGTCCACGGCGTCGGCGAGCTCGTGGAAAAGCGCGGCGTCCCGCTCGGGATCGGCCGGCCGGGTCGCGCCGAACACCTCGAGACCGCCCAGGTGGATCGCGGCGTACACGTGCACGGTCCGCCGGTGCGTGCGGCGGTGCACGAGCGTCACCTGGCCGGCGACACCGGCGAGGCCGCCGCGCTCGGCGACGCGACGCTGGCTGTCCTCGACGTCGAACGCGGCGAGCCGTGTGGGTGGGTCGCGCATGTCGAGCAACGTGATCAGCGCGAGGTGCGCGACGACCCGCTCGGCGTCCACCCGAGACGGCTCGACGTGGTTGAGCCACACCGCCCGGCCGTCACCTTCGGCTTCGACGTTGCTGCGGGCGCCGGCAAGCACGTCGAGAAACCGGTCGATGTCCGGTGGTTCGCCGAGCTCGCGGAGCAGGTCGATCACCCGTCCCGCGTATCGCAGGATCTGGACGGTCTCGAGGCCGGCGAGGTCGTTGAAGAACCAGCCGCAGGACGTGTACATGAGCAGCGCGTGCCGTTGCGCTTCGAGCAGCGTGAGCGCTTCGACCCGATCGGCGCCGCGGCGGGCATGCTCGCGGAGCAGATCGTCGGGGCTACGTCGTCCGAGCACCACGTCGATGTAGTCGTCCCGGGCGCGCCACGGGTGACGCAGCACCGCGCTGCCCCGCCGCTCGAACACCTCCGCGGCGTGGTCGCGCAACAGGTCGAGTGCGGCGCGCAGGGGCCGGCGCCACGCCTGGTTCCAACCGGGCGCGCCGCCGGTGTGGCAACCGCAGTCGTCGGCCCAGCGTGCCACCCCGTGCACGCACGACCACGCGCTCTCGCGAATGCGGACCTCGTGCGTGGGTGGCATCTCGGCGATCAGCTCGGCCGCGTTCATCACCCGCACGCCGGCCGCGTCCGCCTCGTGGTGGAACGCGTAGGCGAGGGCGCGCTCGGCGAACTTGTGGTGGTGACCGAACGTCTCGCCGTCGGTCGCGAGGCAGACGGGCGCGCCGTCCGCTGCGGCGGCGACGACACGACGCACGAGCTCCTGGCTCGACAGCCCGGTGAGACCGAACGCGAGGTCGCGGGAGATCGGATCGTCGTAGAACACGATGTCGAGGAAGCGCCCGCTCCCGTCGGGGTGGAACCAGCGATGGGGCCGGCCGCCGGCGATCGACCCGTCGGACACGTCGACCCAGTCGCCGCCGTCGAGCGGGCGGACCGCGACCGCCTGCGACGGTGCCAGGATCGTGAACCCGACGCCCTCCTCGACGAGCACGCGCAGCACGTCGTCGTTCGCCGCCGTCTCGGGCAGCCACATCCCGCGGGACCGCCGGCCGAAGCGGTGCTGGAAGTCGGCGAGGCCCCACCGCACCTGGGTCCGCACGTCGCGCTCGCTGGCGAGGGGCAGGATCATGTGGTTGTAGGCCTGCGCGATCGCACCGCCGCCGGCGCGGTCGGCCTCGAGGATCCGCTCGTACACCGCCGGCTCGTGCACCTCGAGCCACGACATGAGCGTCGGCCCGACGTCGAAGGACAGGTACGCGTAGTTGTCGACGATCGCGCTGACGCGGCCGTGCTCGTCGAACACACGGGCCCAGCCGTTCGGGCGGTAGCACTCCGCGGTGATCCGCTCGTTCCAGTCGTGGTACGGGGCGGCCGACTCCTCGCGTGACACCTCCTCGGTCCACGGGTTCTCGCGCGGTGGCTGGTAGAAGTGCCCGTGGACGACGAGGCGGACGTCAGCCATCCCGTCCGAGGATACGGGTGGTCACGCCGGCGCCAGGTACACGACCGCGAGCGGCGGGACCGTCATGGCCACGGACTGCGGCTGACCGTGCCAGGCGACGTCGTCGGTCCACAGCTCGCCGTTGCCGACACCGGCGCCGCCGAACACCGGGGCGTCGGTGTTGAGCACCTCGACCCAGCGCCCGGCGACGGGCAGGCCGAGCCGGTAGCCGTGCCGGGGAACCGGCGTGAGGTTGGCGACGCAGGCGATCGGCCTCGCCGTGCCGGCCGGGTCGAAGCGGAGAAACGAGTACACGCTCTGGTCGCTGTCGTTCGCGTCGATCCACCGGAACCCCTCGGGCGTGAAGTCGGCGGCCCACAGCGCGGGCTCGGCCGCTTCGACACGGTTCAGCTCCCGCACGAGCGATTGGATGCCGCGGTGCATGCCGTCGCCGAGCAGGTGCCAGTCGAGACTGCGGGCTTCGGACCACTCCTGGTCCTGCGCGAGCTCGCCGCCCATGAACAGCAGCTGCTTGCCGGGATGCGCCCACATCCAGCCGTACAGCGCGCGCAGGTTCGCGAACTGCTGCCAGCGATCACCCGGCATCTTGCGCAACAGCGAGCCCTTGCCGTGCACCACCTCGTCGTGGCTGAGCGGCAGCACGAAGTTCTCTGAGAACGCGTACATCAGGCCGAAGGTCAGGTCGTGATGGTGGTAGCGGCGATGGACCGGATCGCGCTCGAAGTAGGAGATCGTGTCGTGCATCCACCCCATGTTCCACTTGTGGCCGAAGCCGAGGCCGCCGAGATGGACAGGTCGCGACACGGCGGGGAACGCAGTCGACTCCTCCGCGATCGTGTCGACGCCGGGGCACCGGCCGAACACGACGGTGTTGAGCTCCTGAAGGAAGTGGATCGCCTCCAGGTTCTCGCGACCGCCGAACTCGTTCGGCACCCACTCCCCTTCGTTGCGCGAGTAGTCGAGGTACAACATCGACGCGACCGCGTCGACCCGGAGGCCGTCGATGTGGAACTCCTCGAGCCAGTACAGCGCGCTCGCGAGCAGGAAGTTTCGGACCTCGTGACGGCCGAAGTTGAACACGAGCGTTCCCCAGTCGGGATGCTCACCCTGGCGCGGGTCGGAATGCTCGTACAGCGCAGTGCCGTCGAAGCGCGCCAGCGCCCAGTCGTCCTTCGGGAAGTGCGCGGGAACCCAGTCGACGATCACGCCGATTCCGCGTGCGTGCAGCGCGTCGACCAGCGCACGGAACTCGTCCGGCGTCCCGTACCGCGCCGTCGGCGCGTAGTACGACGTGACCTGGTAGCCCCACGAGCCGCCGAAGGGGTGCTCGGTGATCGGGAGCAGCTCCACGTGGGTGAAGCCGAGATCGGCGACGTAGTCGGGTAGGTGCGCGGCCAGCTCGAGGTACGTGAGCGGCCGGTCGCCCTCCTCGGGCACGCGGCGCCATGACCCGAGGTGCACCTCGTAGATCGTCATGCGCTGGTTGATCGGGTCGCGCCGGCCACGTTGCTCGAGCCACTCGCCGTCGCGCCACTCGTAGGTGCCGTCGGCCGCGACCACCGAGGCGGTGCCGGGCGGAACGTCGGTGGCCCGCGCCATCGGGTCGGCCTTCAGGCGCAGCCGGCCGTCGGCGCCGAGCACCTCGAACTTGTAGCGGGCACCCATGGGGACGCCCGGCACGAACAGCTCCCACACGCCCGACGAGCCCATCGTGCGCATCGGGTGGATCCGGCCGTCCCACAGGTTGAAGTCCCCGACGACCCGCACCGCCCGCGCCGCCGGCGCCCAGACCGCGAAGGCGGTGCCCTCGACGCCTTCGTGAACGCGGTGATGGGCGCCGAGCACGCGCCAGAGCTGCTCGTGGCGTCCCTCCCCGATCAGGTGGAGGTCGAGGTCACCGAGGGTCGGCCAGAACCGGTAGGGATCCTCGACCCGCAGGACGGTCCCATCCGGGTACCGGACCTCGACCGTGTAGCGCACGACCTCGTCGGGCACGCGGGCCTCGAACAGGCCGGCTTCGTGGACCTTGTCAGCTCGGGTGCCGTCGACCAGGACCTTCGATGCCCCCGGCCGCCACACCCGGACGAGCCCACCGTGGTGACCGAGGAAGTCGTGCGGGTTCACGTGCTCACCAGCCACGATCGCAGCGACCTCGGCCGCGAGCAGACGTCGTGTCACAGGCTCGGATGCAACCACATGGCGGCCCTACCCGCGCCATTCCGGTGCCCAACCGGACCCAAACCCGAACTGGTGTGCATCGAGCACCGGAATCCGGTGCTCGATGCACACCAGTCCCCCAACTCGCCCCACGAGCGCGGGACGAACAGGAGGACTCGGGTCAGAGCACGCCGAACAGAGTTCCATGAGGGGTGGCGCGAAGACGGTGGCGGGGCTGGTCGCCTGCGTGGTGCTCTGCGCAGGGATCACGACGGCGACGGCGCGCGAGCTGGCCGCTCGCCGCACCACGACCGAGCACCCGGGACCGAACGCGAGCCGGTTCCTCGCGCTCACCGGCGACGCACCCGACGCGCCACGAGCGGCACTGGCCGCTGCCGGCCGCGCCGGCGACGACGACGAGGTCGTCGGTGCCAGCCCCCAGCTCGACGGCGACCGCACGCCAGCCGGTTTCGCGCTGACCCCCGCGGGGTCGCAGATCGACGTGCTGCGGTTCCCGCTCGGGCTGGTGGCGACACCCGACCAGCGCTCGGTCGTCGTGTCCTCGGACAGCGGCGGCCCACAGGGCCTCACCGTCATCGACACCGCGTCTCGAACCGCGGTGCCGACCCTCGCCGCGAACCTGTTCATCGGGCTCGCCGCAACCCCGTCGGGCCAACTGTTCGCGAGCGGCGGCAACGCCGATCGCGTGTTCCGCTTCCGGCTGGCGGGACCGCTCGCGGTGCCGCTCGACGCGACCGAAGCTGCCGTCGTCCCCGTCCACAACGCGATCAACGCGCTCACCGGCCGGCTGGCCGGGCCGAACGGCGAGGCGCTCCCGATCGGCGACGGGATCGGCGTGCCCGGCTACCCCGGAGCGATGGTGCTCGACGGGTCGATCCTCTACGTCGCCGGCACGTTGAGCGAGGCGTCGAGCCCGGCCAACCCGTGCAGCGACGGGCTGCCCGCGTGCGCGCACGTCACCGTCGTCGACACGGCGACGTCGACCGTCCTCGCCCGCCCGCCGGTCGGGCTCGACGCGTTCGGGCTCGCCGTCGACCATGCGCGGCACCGCCTCTACGTCGCGAACTGGGCCGACGAGGCGGGCCGTGGTGGATCGGGCGGTGGCACCGTGTCGGTGCTCGACATCCACGATCCCGCGCACGCGCACGAGATCGCCGTGGCCGGCGTCGGTCACCACCCGTCCGCGCTGCAGCTTTCGGCAGACGGCACCACGCTGTTCGTCGCGAACACGAACGACGACACGATCAGCGTGCTCGACGTGTCGGGCGACGGCCCGCCATCGGTGCGCAACGTTGAGTCGGTCAAGCCCGAAGGTGCGGTGCCCGTCGGCGCGCACCCCGACGCCTTCGCGCTGTCGCCGAACGGCGACACGCTGTTCGTCGCGCTCGCCGGGTTGAACGCGATCGAGATCCGCGACGGCCGCACCGGCGCGCGCATGGCCGGCCAGCCGCTCTACATCCCCACTGGCTGGTACCCGTCGGCGCTCACCGTCACCGGCGACGCCACGCACTACACGCTGTGGGTCGCGAACGCGAAGGGGACCGGGTTCGGTCCGGGCTTCAACGGCAGCGTGCTCGTGCAGGGCACACGGACCGGAGGCTCGGTCAGCGCAATCGACCTGCCGGTGTCGACCGACCAGATCACGAAATGGACGGCGCAGGTGCGCGGCAACGACCAGCTCGACCGCGCGCCGGTCGACGCATGCGCGCCGGCCCAGGGCGTGACGGTCTCGGAGGTGCTCTGCCCCCCGCCGGGCCGGCGCTCCCCCATCCGCCACGTCGTCTACATCGTCACCGAGAACAAGACCTTCGACCAGTACTTCGGCGACATCAACCTGACCGGTGGGCATGGCTACGACGCCGATCCGACCTGGTTGCTGTACGGCCAGCCGGTCACACCGAACCGTCACGCGCTGGCCGCCGCCTACAGCCTCGGTGACCGGTTCTTCTCCGACGCCGAGGTGTCGGTGACCGGTCACTCGTGGACGTCGGGCGCGATCGCCACCGACCACAACGAAAAGACCTGGGCCGCCGACTACGACCAGGGCATCCGCGGCACCCACGGCAACGGCGACCCGGTGAAGGCGGCCGCACCCGGGGACGCGGGCAACCTGATCACCGAAGCGGAGGACGAGCTCAACGATCCCGAGGGCGGCTACATCTTCGAGGCGTTCGCTCGAGCCGGTGCGCAGCCGCCGAGCGACAACCCCGCACCGCTCACGATGGCCATCTACGGCGAGCACACCGCTCGCGAGTCGGGCAACTCACTCGACGCGTTCAAGGTCGGTCCGGCGTGGCGCCAGGGCGAGCTCGGCTTCTTCGACTCGTGCCGGGCGGCCCTGTTCGTCGACGGCGTCGCGCCGGACGGGCCGGTGCCGAACAACCTGCCCGAAGGTCCGTCGTTCAACGGGCACACCAGCGTCAACGACTGCCAGGGAGTGTCGATCCCGCCGCAGTTCTCCCTGCGGCACTGGGAGGACGTGTACGCCGCCACCGGCCGCGATGTCATGCCGAACTTCTCGTACCTGACGCTGCCCGTCGACCACACCCTCGGCACGAACCTGGGCAGCCCCACCCCGCAGTCGATGGTCGCCGACAACGACTACGCGATCGGCAAGATCGTCGACGCGCTCAGCAAGAGCCCGTTCTGGGACTCGACCGCGGTGTTCGTCACCGAGGACGACACCCAGCTCGCCGGCGACCACATCTCGCCGCTGCGCGACTACCTGCTCGTGGCGAGCCCATGGGCGAGGCCGGGCCCGAACCACCAGTGGGGTTCGATGCCCGCGCTGCTACGGACGATCGAGACGATCTTCGGGGTCGAGCCGATCTCGCTCTACGACAAGGTCGCGATCCCGCAGCACGGCGCGTTCCTCACCCACCTGAGCGATACACCGAACCTCGCGCCGTACACCGCCACACCGTCGCTCGTGCCGTTCGCCCTCAACGAGCCCGGCGCGGTCGGCCAGGACGTCTCGATGGCGATGGACTGGTCGAAGATCGACCTGATCGACGAGGGCACGCTCAACCACATCCTGTATGCCGCAGGCCGGGGCTGGCCGCTCAACCTGGGTGAGCCGCTGCGAGCAGGCGGCTGACCGCCTCGAGGGGGATGCGCACCCAGTCCGGGCGGTGTGCGAGCTCGTAACCGACCTCGTACACCGCCTTGGACAGCACGAACGCCTCGAGCACCCGGCGGCGGTCGGCCTCGTCGCGGGCCAACAGGTCGTCGATGCCGGCGGTGCCGAAGTATCCCGCGCAGAAGGCCCCGGCGACGTGCTGCTCCCATCGCTGGCCGAGGGCGCGCAGCTCCTCGTCGCCGGCGGACTCCCCCCGTTCGACGAGCGCGACCTCGGCTGCATAGTGGAACGAGCGCAACATGCCCGCCACGTCGCGCAAAGGTGACGACGTACCGCGCCGTTCCGCGAGCGGCACCGCCGGCTCGCCTTCGAAGTCGAGGATGTACCAGCCCCGGTTGGTCCGCATCGTCTGGCCGAGGTGGTAGTCGCCATGGATCCGCATCTTGCGCCCCGCGTCGCGCACGTCGCCGAGCGCGTCATAGGCAGCCGCGATCGCGTTCGCGTCGAGCGCGCGCGCTCGTGAACGAGCGAGGTTGGCGCGCATCGTCTCGCGCCACACCGTCGCGTCACCCGGCTCGGTTCCGAACGCGCGCGCCAGCGCCAGATGCATCTCGGCCGTGATCCGCCCGAGCCGTCCGGCTTCGGGTCCGAAGTTCCCCCCGGCCTCGGCCGGGTCGGTCCGGGTGTCATACATGTCACGCAGCGAGGTGAGTGCGAGCTGCCAGCCGACGGTGCCACCGGCCAGGAACTCGCGCACCACCGCGAGGTCGCGGCCGCCGCGCCGCCAGGCCGCGACGGGTGCGCTGATGTGCTCGAAGCCCTGCGCGGCGAGCGCCTCGGTCATCTCGACGTCGGGGTTGGGCCCGAGCGCGACCCGACGGAACACCTTCATGATGAGCCGCTCGTCGTAGACGACAGACGTGTTCGACTGCTCGACGTTGAGCGGCCGCACCCGGTTCACCTCCTCGGCCGGCGCGACGTGCCGCACGAGCTCGAGCGCGAGCTCCGGGTCGACAAGCGCGTCGTACACGAGCACGGGGCCTTCGTCGGTGTCGGCATCGCCGAGGAACGAGCGGCCCTTGCCCTCCAGGAACCGCTCCGTCTGCTCGAGCGGGCGGAGCCCGACCGGTACCTGGAACGTCGCGGTCGACCCGTCGTCGAACTCCGCGTCGACGAGCAGCCACACCAGCTTCGGCCAGGCGTCCCGCAGCTCGTCGTGCACGGCGATCTCGACGCGGCGCAACTCGCGGTCGGCAGCGCCGTACCACCGCTGCCGGGGCAGGAAGTCCGGCAGCAGCGAGGTGATCGCGTCGAGATCGATCACCGCCGGTTACCCCTCATCGTGCAGGGTGAACCAGTAGAAGCCGTAGGGCGGCAGGGTGACGAAGTACGGCAGCTCGCCGATCGGCGGGAACGGGACGCGGCCGATCATCTCGATCGGAACCTTGCCGGCGAGGTCGGCCATCATCAGCTCGACCGGCTGCGCGAACCGGCTGACGTTGTTGACGCACAGGATGATCGACTCGTGCCCGTCCTCCTCCACGAGCCGGCGCTGGTAGGCGAGCACCGACGGGTTCTCGGCGGAGAGCACTTCGAACGTTCCGATGCCGAACGCGGGATGGTTCCGTCGCACCTCGAGCATGCGGCGCAGCCAATGCAGGAACGATGACGGGTTGCGCGTCTCCCCTTCGACGTTGACCGCCTGGTACCCGTACACCGGGTCCATGAGCGGCGGCAGGTAGAGCTGCGCGAAGTCGGCCCTGCTGAAGCCCGCGTTGCGATCGGGCGTCCACTGCATCGGCGTGCGCACCCCGTCGCGGTCGCCGAGGTAGATGTTGTCACCCATCCCGATCTCGTCGCCGTAGTAGAGCACCGGGCTGCCGGGCAGCGAGAACAGCAGCGCGTGGAACAGCTCCGCGATGCGACGGTCGTTGTCGAGCAGCGGGAACAGCCGGCGGGAGATCCCGATGTTGCGCCGCATGAGCGGGTCGCTCGCGTACTCGGCGTACATGTAGTCGCGTTCCTCGTCGGTGACCATCTCGAGCGTCAGCTCGTCGTGGTTGCGCAGGAACAGGCCCCACTGGCAGCCGTCGGGGATCTCCGGCGTCTGCGCGAGGATCTCGGTGATCGGGTACCGCTGCGCCCGGCGCACGGCCATGAACATGCGCGGCATCAACGGGAAGTGGAAGCACATGTGGCACTCGTCGCCTTCGCCGAAGTACTGCACGACGTCGGCCGGCCACTGGTTCGCCTCGGCGAGCAGCACCCTCCCGGGGAACTCCGTGTCGACGACCTGGCGGATGCGCTTCAGGTACTCATGGGTCTCGGGCAGGTTCTCGCCGTTGGTGCCGTCACGCTCGAACAGGTACGGCACCGCGTCGAGCCGGTACCCGTCGAGGCCGAGGTCGAGCCAGAACCGCACGACGTCGAGCATCGCTTCCTGCACCTCGGGGTTCCGGTAGTTCAGGTCGGGCTGGTGGTGGAAGAAGCGGTGCCAGTAGTACTGCTCGCGCTGCGGCTCGTAGGTCCAGTTCGACGGCTCCGTGTCGACGAAGATGATGCGCGCCTCGCTCCACCGCTGATCGTCGTCGTTCCACACGTACCAGTCGGCCTTCGGGTTGTCGCGCGACTGGCGGCTCTCCTGGAACCACGGATGCTGGTCGCTCGTGTGGTTCATGACGAGGTCGGCGATGATGCGGATGCCGCGACGGTGGGCCTCCTCGATCAGCTCGGCCGCGTCCTTCACGTCGCCGTACGCGGGCAGCACCGACAGGAAGTCGCTGATGTCGTAGCCGCCGTCGCGCAACGGCGAGTCGTAGAACGGCAGGAGCCAGAGGCAGTCGACGCCGAGCCACTCGAGGTAGTCGAGCTTCTCGGTGAGGCCCTTCAGGTCGCCGGTGCCGTCGCCGTTCGAGTCCGAGAACCCGCGCACGGACACCTCGTAGAACACCGCCCGCTGGTACCACCGGGCGTCGCTGAAGTCGATCGGCCGCCCCATCAGCGCCTCAGCACGGAAAAGACGTGGCCAGGGGTGACCGCAGGGTCGAGGCGCACATACTGGCGCTCACCGGACCACGTGTAGCGCGCGCCGTTCAGCAGGTCGTGGACGTCGAACGGCGCCACCGGGTCGACACCGAGCAGCCCGAGGTCGAGCGTCACCGTGGCTTCGTGCCACGCGTGCGGGTCGAGGTTCACCACGCACAGGATGACATCGTCGCCGTCGGCGGAGCGTTTCGAATAGGCAATCAGGGAGTCGTGATCGACCGGGTGGAAGGCGATCGTGCGCAGCTCCCCGAGCGCTGGGTGCTGGCGCCGGATCTCGTTCACCTTCGTGATGAACGGCGCCAGCGAGTCGGGCCGGTCCCAGTCGCGCACCCGGATCTCGTACTTCTCCGAGTGCAGGTACTCCTCGTTGTCGTCCGACGCGGGCTCGTTCTCGCACAGCTCGTAGCCCGAGTAGATGCCGTAGCTCGGGCTGAGCGTGGCGGCGAGCAGGAGCCGGAGGCGGAAGGCCGAGGGGGAGCCGTTGCGGAGCGGGCCGGACAGGATGTCGGGCGTGTTCGGCCAGAAGTTGGGCCGGAACCAGTCGGCCATGTCGCCGTGGGCGAGCTCGTTGACGTACTGCTCGAGCTCCCACTTCTCGCTGCGCCAGGTGAAGTACGTGTAGCTCTGGGTGAAGCCGATCTCGGCGAGCTTCGACATGATCCGGGGCCTCGTGAACGCCTCGGCGAGGAAGATCACGTCCGGGTGCTGCTGGCGGACCGCACCGATGACCCACGCCCAGAAAGCGAACGGCTTCGTGTGCGGGTTGTCGACGCGGAAGATCCGCACGCCGTGTTCGATCCAGTGCTCGAGGATCTCCCTGCACGCCTGCCAGAGCGCGACGCGGTCGTGGTCCTCGGCGGGCCAGAAGTTGATCGGATAGATGTCCTGGTACTTCTTCGGCGGGTTCTCCGCGTACGCGATCGACCCGTCGGCGCGGCGGTGGAACCACTCGGGATGGTCCCGCACCCAGGGATGGTCCGGCGAGCACTGCAGCGCGTAGTCGAGCGCGACCTCGAGGCCGTGGGCGCGGGCTTCGTCCACGAACGCGTCGAAGTCGTCGATGGTGCCGAGGTTGGGGTCGACCGCGAGGTGGCCCCCGTCCTCGTTGCCGATCGCCCATGGGCTGCCGGGGTCGTCGGGACCGGCGCCAGGTGTGTTGTTCGGTCCCTTGCGAAACGTGTGGCCGATCGGATGGATCGGTGGGAGGTACACGACGTCGAAGCCCATCGCGGCGATGTCGCCCAGCCGCTTCGCGGCGGTGACGAGGCCACCTTCGCTGCGCGGGAAGAACTCATACCAGGCACCCTCACGCCCGAGACGTCGATCGACCCACAGCGGCAGCGACCGCGACCGGGTCAGGTCGACCGGGTCGGGTGCGTCGCCGACCAGCGCGGCCACGTGGTCGTCGAGACCGGCGGTGAGCCGCGCGTCGAGCGACCGGCTCGGGTCACGCAGGCCCGCCGCTGCCCCGGCCAGCGCGGCGCGGGCCCGCTTGTCGACCCGCCGCGCCGCAGCGTCGAGGAGTCGCGCGCCCTCGGCCAGCACGATCTCCAGGTCGGGATCGCCGGCGGTCGCCTTGATCTGCGCGTCGTGGCGCCACGTGGCGAAACGATCGGTCCACGCCTCGATCTGCAGCTCGTGCGGGCCGACCTCGTCGACCACGAACCACCCTTCCCACCGGTCGAGGCCTGGCTCGACGAGCCGTAGCGGAGCGGTCTGCCACACCTTCGCGCCCGCCGCCCGCCAGCGGACGCGCGCCGCGAGCACGTCGTGGCCGTCGCGGTAGATCGCGGCACGGACCGGGACACGCTCACCGACCACGGCCTTCGCCGCGAATCCACCCGGGGTACTCGGATGGATGTCTTCGATGATGAGGCGCGACAGCAACGCCCCAGCCGTACCAGATGGCCGGGACCGAGATTCGCGACCACGCATCACCGTGCAGCTCCCAGCAGTGACGTCATCTCTGCCCACCCTACGCACACATCGCTCAAGGCGGTCGAACTGCAAGCCGATCAGGGGTTCGAGCACAGGGGGAACCGGACCATTTCCAGGCAGCCAGGCGGGAACCTACGGCCCATGCGGGACGACCCGAGGGCGGCGCGCGACCTGTTGGCCGCGATGGCCGGCGTGATCGTGGTCACCGCCGCCGCCCTGTCGACCGACCTCGTCGACCGGGTGATGTCCACGTCGGTGCTCGCCGGGTTCGACCCGAAGGGCGCGGTCGCGCTGCTCGTGGCCATCCCCGTGGCCGCCAGCGTGTTCTCGTACCGGCGCTACCGCGACGCGGCCGCCGCCCGCCGCGAGCTGGCCGCGATCTCGATGCTCGACAGCCTCACCGGCCTCCCGAACCGGCGGTCGCTACCGGAGTGGTACGCGCAAGCCATCCGCCGCGTCATGCACACGGCGTCGCCGATGGCGGTGCTGTTCGTCGACCTCGACCGGTTCAAGGCAGTCAACGACACCCACGGCCACGATTGCGGCGACCTCGTGATCACCGAGGTGGCCCGCCGGTTGCGTTCCGCCGTGCGGCCCGGTGACCGGGTGATCCGCTACGGCGGTGACGAGTTCGTGATCCTCTGCAATGACATCGTGACCCCCACGACCGCCATGCGCCTCGCGCAACGCATCGTGGGCGTCGTCGAGATGCCGATCGACATCGCGAACGGCAAGGTGTCGCTGTCTGCGAGCGTCGGGATCTCCATCGTGGACGGCGAGCACACGACGATGGATCAGGTGCTGAGCACCGCCGACAGCGCGATGTACCGCGCGAAGTCGGAGGGCACCGGCCGTTGCGTCATGCTCGAACCGCGCGCCGCCAACCACGCGGCCACGCTGGCACCCGCCGACGAGCTGCGGCGCGCGCTCGAGGCGAAGGAATTCGTCCTCCACTACCAGCCTGTGGTGTCGCTCGCGAACCGTTCGATGGTCGGTGTCGAGGCGCTGCTGCGGTGGCAGCATCCCGAGCGCGGGCTGCTACTGCCCGGCCTGTTCGTCGAGGACCTCGAGACGTCGGGGCTCATCGTCGACGTCGGCGCGTGGGTGCTCGAGCAGGCCGCGCGCCAAGCGCGCGAGTGGCACGACGCCCATCCCGACCAGCGGTTCAAGGTCGCCATCAACGTCTCCGGACGGCAGCTGTCCGATCCCGACTTCCCGCAGACGGTGAACGAGATCCTCCGCTCGACCGGTGTCCGCCCCTCGGTGCTCTGCTTCGAGATCACCGAGGGTGCGATCATGGACGACATCGACGGCGCGTGGGCGACGTTGCGCAGCGCGAAGGAACGCGGCATCCAGCTCGCCCTCGACGATTTCGGCACCGGGTACTCGTCGCTGAGCTACCTTCGCCGGTTCAAGACCGACGTGCTGAAGATCGACCGGACCTTCGTCGACGGGCTCGGGCGCGGCAGCGAGGACGCAGCCATCATCGAACACGTCATCGGGCTCGCGCACGCGCTCGGCATGATCACCGTCGCGGAGGGCATCGAGCGGGAGGACCAGTACGCCCAGCTCGTCCGCTTCGGCTGCGACCAGGGCCAGGGCTTCTGGTTCAGCCAGGCCCATCCGCCGGACGTGATCAGCTCGTTGGTGCGGCTGAACGGCCGGCGTTCCCGCGACTTCGTCGTGGCCGACCTCGTCGGGTCGCCCTGAGCCGTCCGCACCACAGCTCCCGCGTTTCCGGCCAGCGTTAGGGTGCCGTCGATGAAGGCGCTCCGCAGCTTCACCGTCCGCCCGAGCCTTCCCGCGGAGCTCGAGGCGCTGGAGACCCTGGCGATGAACCTGCGCTGGTCGTGGGACAGCCAGACCCGTGACCTGTTCCGCTGGGTCGATCCCGAGCAGTGGGACGCGAGCATCCACGATCCCGTGCGGTTGCTCGGCAGCGTGTCACGGGAACGGCTCGAGACGCTGGCCAACGACCCGGGGTTCATGCGCTTCCTCGACGAGATGCACTCCGAGCTGGCCGGCTACCTGTCCAAGCCGCGCTGGTTCCAGTCGCGCGACGACGGGTCGCCGCTGCGGTCGGTGGCGTACTTTTCGCCGGAGTACGGCATCGCCGAGGCGCTGCCGCAGTACTCGGGCGGTCTCGGCGTGCTGGCCGGCGACCATCTCAAGGCGGCGTCCGACCTCGGCGTGCCCCTCGTCGGCGTCGGGCTGTTCTACCGCCACGGCTACTTCCGGCAGGAGCTGTCAGTCGACGGCTGGCAGCAGGAGCGCTACCCGGACCTCGACCCGTACGCGATGGCGCTCACCCTCGTCGAGGGGGTGCGGGTGCAGGTCGACCTCGCCGGCCAGGAGCTGCTCGCCGCGGTGTGGCGCGCCGATGTCGGGCGGGTGCCGCTGTACCTGCTCGACGCGGACATCGAGGAGAACAGCGACGACCTGCGGCGGGTGACCGACCGTCTCTACGGCGGTGATGCCGAGCACCGGCTGCGCCAGGAGATCCTGCTTGGCGTGGGCGGCGTGCGCGCCCTGCAGGCGGTCGGCGTGGAGACCCAGGTGTTCCACACCAACGAGGGCCACGCCGGCTTCCTCGGTCTCGAGCGGATCCGCCAGGCCGTCGTCGAGCACGGCCTGACCTACCCCGAAGCCATCGAGGCGGTGCGCGCCGGTAACATCTTCACCACCCACACCCCGGTGCCCGCGGGGATCGACCGCTTCCCTCGCGAGCTCATCGAGAAGTACTTCCGGTCGTGGGCCGACGAGTGCGACGTGTCGCTCGACGACCTCATGGCGCTCGGCCACCGCGCCGGCGACCCGCCCGAGGAGCGGTTCAACATGGCGGTGATGGGCCTGCGGCTGGCGGGCCGCTCGAACGCGGTGTCGCAGCTGCACGGCGAGGTCAGTCGCGAGATGTTTGCCGACCTGTGGCCGGACGTTCCGAAGCAGGAGACGCCGATCATCGCGGTCACCAACGGCGTGCACGCGCTCACGTGGGTGTCGCCAGAGATGAACGACTTGCTGGAGCGCTACGTGCTGCCCGAGTGGAACATGGCTGGGCCCGAGCGGTGGAATCGCATCGACGAAGCGCGCGACGACGAGGTGTGGCGAGCGAAGGAGCAGGGTCGCGAGCAGCTCGTGGCGTTCGTCCGGCGCCGGCTCCGCGAGTCTGCGCTGTCGCGTGGCATGTCGCCCTCCGACGTGGTGTGGTGCGACGAGGTGCTCGACGGCAAGGCCCTGACGATCTGCTTCGCGCGCCGGTTCGCGGCCTACAAGCGGGCCACGCTGCTGCTTTCGCAACCGGAGCGGTTGGTGTCGATGCTGCTTGCGGGTGATCACCCGGTGCAGTTCGTGTTCGCGGGCAAGGCCCATCCGGCCGACGAGACCGGCAAGGAGATGATCCGCCAGATCGTGTCGTTCGCCGCCGACCTCGGCATCCGGCACCGGTTCGTGTTCCTCGAGGACTACGACATCTCGGTGGCGCGCGCGCTGTACCAGGGTGCCGACGTGTGGCTCAACAACCCGCGCCGGCCGCAGGAGGCGTGCGGCACCTCGGGGATGAAGGCAGCACTGAACGGCGCGCTCAACTGCTCGATCCTCGACGGCTGGTGGGACGAGCTGTTCGACGGCGACAACGGTTGGGCGATCTCGTCGGCCGAACAGATCGACGACGCCGAGCGCCGCGACGAGATCGAGGCGAACTCGGTGTTCGAGTTGCTCGAGCGCCAGATAGTGCCGATGTTCTACGAGCGCTGGGAAGGCCCGGTGCCGCGGCGCTGGGTGCGCCGCATCAAGCACTCGCTGCGGACGCTCGGCCCGGCCGTGATCGCGACCCGCATGGTCCGCGACTACGTCGAGAAGCTGTACGAGCCGACGGCGGCGCAGAGCGATCGCCTGTGGAGCGACGGCCTGGAACCGGCCAGGCAGCTCGCGGCGTGGAAGGCACGGGTGCACGCGGCGTGGGACGGCGTCGAGATCCTCTCGGTGGAGAGCGACGTCGCGGTCGCGAGCCTCGGGACCGAGCGCGTGGTCGAGGCCGAGGTCGCGCTCGGCGAGCTGGGCCCCGACGACATCGCCGTGCAACTGGTGCACGGCCCGGTCGGCCAGTCCGACGAGATCGACGACCCGGCGCTCGTCACGATGGAGGCCATCGGGCGCACGCCGACGGGCAACCTGCGCCTGCGGGGTCGCTTCTGCTGCGACCGGGCGGGACGCTACGGCTTCACGGTCCGGGTCGTGCCCGCCCATCCCGACCTGGCGTCGCCGGTCGAGCTCGGCCGGATCGCCTGGGCATGACGGGCAGCGCCGGTCACGCGAGGATGGGCCGATGACCGAGCGCATCGAGGTCCAGCGGGCCATCGCCGCCGAACCGGCCGCCATCTTCGCCGTCCTGCGCGATCCGCATGGACACGTGCGGATCGACAGCAGCGGCATGCTGATGGACGCGACCGGCGAGCCGGTCAACGCGGTCGACGACACGTTCGTGGTCCACATGGACCGCGAGGCGCTGAACGACTACCCGCTCGGCCTCTACGACGTGACCGTGCGCATCGTGAAGTTCGAACCGGACCGGGAGATCGCGTGGACGATCGAGGGTCAGTTGAACATCGGCCACGTGTACGGCTACCGGCTCGAGCCGATCCCCGAAGGGACGATGGTGACCTCGTACTACGACTGGTCCGGGATCAGCCAGGAGTGGAAGGACGCCAACATCTTCCCGGTGATCCCCGAGCGGGCGCTGGCCGCGACCCTGGGGATCCTGGCGAGGACGGTCGCGCCCGGCAAGGCCCGCCCGCTCGCCGTCTGAGCGCGCTGCGCAGCTCGCTCAACCGGGCGGCGCCGGCCCCTCCGTCGTCGGCGGCGGATACTGCGGTGGCGGCTGGGACTGCGGTGGTGGCGGCGGCGCCGGCGGCGGATACTGGGGGTACTGGGGGTACTGGGGCGCAGTTGCTCGCGCCGCCAGGGACGCTTCCTGGCGAGCGGTGAGCGTGCGGACCATGCCGATGGCGAGCGCGGCCGCGACCGCGTAACCGAACATGCCGGCCGCCGCGAGCCGGTCCGCGCGCGCGAAGTCGTCGATCGAGCTACGGATCGTCGCGCCGCGCCGGATGTCGTTGTCGTCGGGCCGGGTGTTGCTGCCCACGGCGAACAGCAGCGCGCTCAGCCCGAGCACCACCGCCCACGCCACGATGATCCCCGGCGCCCGCCCTTGCGGACCCCCCGACGAATGTTGGGTCACTTCGGCCCCTATCGGGGCCGAAGTGACCCAGGGTTCAGGGGGGGAGGCGGGGGACACGGGGTCGGACGCCTTCGCCGCCTGGCTGAGCTGGACGGCGGGAAGCACGTAGTTGGCGAGCGGGATGAACCAGCCGCCGATCGCCCACCCCGGTCCGAGCGGCAACCGGCCGCGCAGCAGCTCGGCGTTCTTCGCGTGCCGGTACTGCCAGACGATGAACACGACCGCGCCCGCGACGAACGCGACGAAGAACAATGCGACGAACGCCTGGACGCGATGGTCGGCGTCGTCGAGCTGGCGCAGCGTGGTGTTGCCGTCGAGGAAGTCCTGCGCGAGCCGTGCCCGGCTGAGGAACAACGCGGCCGCGCCGAGTGCGAAGAGTGCGCCGAGCCCGAGCACCACCGTGACACCCGTCGCGACCCCTCCGAGCGGCTGCGGTCGCGGCGCGGCCGGCACGTACGACGGCGGAGGCGGCGGCTGATAGCTCATCGCGCGACGGTACCTGTCAGAACTTCGAGATCACGTCATCCGCGAAGCGCCGGATGCCGTCGATGCGCTGCTGCTCGTCGGAACGGAAGCCCGTGTAGAACACCCACGGCCAGGTCAGCAACACGTCGACACCTGCCTCCTCCAGTCGCCGGTACCCGTCGACGTCGACGGCGTCGTTCGACGAACCGACGACGGTGAACGGCCGGCCGGCGGTACCTGCCTCCTCGCGGTAGCGACGCAGCGTCGCGCACGCCTCGGCCAGCTCCGCCGAGCTCTGCAGGTCGGAGATCCACCCGTCGTGGCGCGCGGCGCGGCGCAACGCGGCCTCGGACAGCCCACCCACGAAGATCGGCACCGGCTCGGCCGGCGCCGGGTTCATCTCGAGCGCGTCGAAGTCGTAGAACTCGCCGTGGTGCTCGACCCAGTCGCCGGTCCACAGCGCCTTGATCACGTCGAGCATCTCGTCGCCGCGCTTGCCTCGCCGGGCGAACGGCTGGCCCATTAGGTCGAACTCCTCTTCCATCCACCCCATGCCGACACCGAGCGCGACCCGGTTCCGCGAGAGCACGGCGAGCGTCCCCCAGGCCTTCGCGACGGCGAACGGCGTGCGCAGCGGCAGCACGTACACGTTGGTGAAGAAGCGCAGCCGTTCGGTCACCGCCGCCATCGCCGCGATCGCCGCCACCGGATCGGGCCACGGCGTGAACGGCTCCCACCGGCGATCGCCGCTCGCGGTGTACGGGTAGCGCGACCGCAGCGTCTTCGGGTTGGCGACGTGGTCCGAGCACGCGCAACCCCACCAGCCTGCTTCGTCGGCGGCGCGGGCCATCGGCACGTAGGACGACAGATCCATCCACGTGGCGGCGTACGCGAACTTCATGACAGCGTCGCTCCGTCGACTCGGACGTCCTCGCCGTTGATGTGCGCCGCGTCGCCCGATGCCAGGAACGCGATGGCCGCGGCAACGGTCTCCGGCCCGCGGGGGCGGTCGAGCGCCATCATGCGCTGCACCAGGCGGGTGTCCACCCCGTCGGGAAGAACGAAGTCCTCGGTGATCGGCGTGTCGATCGAGCCTGGGCATACACAGTTGCAACGAAGGCCCTGCCGGCCGTACTCGACCGCGATCGTCCTCGTCAACGCGAGCACGCCGCCCTTCGACGCGGAGTACGCGGCGGCCCACGGGCTGCCGGCCAGCGCCGCGGTCGACGCGACGTTCACAATGGTGCCGCCGGTCGCGAGGAGCGCCGGGATCGCGGCGCGGCAGCACAGGAACGTGCCGGTGAGGTTCACCGCAAGCACGCGGTCCCATTCTTCGAGCGACGACTCGTGGGTGATCGCTGTGCGGAGGATGCCCGCCACGTTGGCGAGCACGTCGAGTCGGCCGTGACCGTCGACGGCACGGGCGACGAGCGCGGGTACGAACTGCCGGTCGGTCACGTCGCCCTCGACGATGTCGATGCTTCCGATGCCGTCGATGTGATCAACGAACCTCGCGGTGGCCGCGAGGCCGGCGCGGTCAATGTCGACCGCGATCACGTGCGCACCTTCCGCGGCCAGCCGGGCTGCGGTGGCGCGGCCGATGCCCGAACCCGCGCCGGTGACGACGGCCACCTTGCCGTCGAAGCGCCGCCCGAGATCCGCGCCGTCGCTCATGTCGAGAACGTCTTGAACACGTACTCGGCCATCGGCGTGCACTGCAGCGTCGAGGTGTCGGCGAACGTCGCCATGTGGTCGTTGACGCGGGCGATGTGGTCGCGCAGTGTCGCCTTGTCGCCGCCGGACCCGAAGAACCGATGTAGGTCAACCATGTCCTCGGCCGTCGGCGTCGCCTCGTACACGTAGGCGCGGATCGGCGGCGCTGCGCCGGGGTCGGTCACGGGGCGCACGACCGTGTTTCGCACGTAGAGCCACAGCGGGTGGATGTCGAAGCTGAGCGGTGTGTGCTCGCCGTGCCAGATGCGGAAGAAGTCGGTGTCGGGCAAATCGCGCTTCTTGTCGAACACCGTGGTGATGGACAGGCCAGGGCTGCGCTCGCCGTCGGGCCAGGTCCGCGCCTCGCCATAGGCCAGCGGCACCGACTCGGTCACCAGCCAGCCGTGGACCTCCGCCGCGGGAGCGGTGCGGATCACCTGCTCGGCCGCGCCGCGCCCGTCGAGCGAGTCGAGCCAGATCGACACCGAGCCGCACAGCAGGTTGCCCGTCCCCGGTTGCGCGCCGACGCGCAGGATCGCGCCGGCCGGCTCCTCCACCAGCACCCGCACGCCCGGCAGGCCGAGGTCGACGAGGGCGGGCCCGACCTCGCCGACGAGCGCGCGCTCGATCGGGTCGAGCGGTGCTTCCGCCCTACGCCAGAGTGCGTAACAGAGCTTCTCCACCCGCGCCTCACCGGCCCCGGAACACGGCGCGACCCGGCCCGTGCTCGCGGAACGACGCCACCCCGGCGGCAGCATCCTCGGTCGAGAACACCTCGGCGAAGAGCCGTTGCTCGAGCGCGAGCCCGTCGGCGAGCGTGCCGTCGAGGCCTTCGTCGATCGCGTGCTTTGCGAGCCCGTGGGCGACGACCGGTCCCGCGGCAAGCGCCGCGGCGCGCTCGAGAGCACGCTCGAACAACGCGTCCGGCTCGACGACCTCGTCGACGAGACCGATGGCCAACGCCTCCGACGCGTCGATCTGCCGTCCGGTGAGCACGAGGTCCTTGGCGCGGGCGACACCGATCAGGCGCGGCAGCCGTTGCGTGCCACCTCCACCGGGGATGATGCCGAGCAGGATCTCCGGCTGGCCGAAGCGCGCGGTCGTGGACGCGATGCGGAAGTCGCAAGCGAGCGCGAGCTCGCAGCCTCCGCCGAGCGCGTACCCGGCCACCGCGGCGATCGTCGCGCGCGGGATGGCGGCGACGGCGTCGAGCGCGTGCCGGAACGCGCCACTGACGCGCGCCGCCTCCGCCGGTCCACCGAACTCGCCGATGTCGGCGCCGGCCGCGAAGACCCGGTCGCCCCCGCTCACCACGACCGCGCCGGGCGGGTCGGTCGCGAACCCGCGGGCGACCTCCTCGAGCTCGCCGAGCAGCGCGGTCGACAGCGCGTTGACCTTCGGGTTGTCGAGACGGACGACCGCGACGGCGCCGCGATGCTCGACGTGGACGAGCCGGTCGCTCATGGACGGGGCACCCTAGCCAGCAGCTCGTCGGCAGCGGTCCACGGGTCGATCTCGCGGGCGCGCACCGCATCACACATGCGCGCGAAGTCGGCGCCGTCGCGCAGCGCGCGGACCTCTTCGACCACCCGCTCGCCGACGATCGCGAGCAGCTCGTCACGGATACGTGCCGCCCGCTTGGCCTCCAGCCGCCCTCCGCCCGACAGCCAGTCGCGGTGGCGGTCGATCGCCGCGGACACGTCCGCGATCCCATCGCCGGTCGGCGCGACGGTCGTCACGACCGGAGGTCGCCACGCGTCGCGATCGAGCGCGGCGAGGTCGAGCATGTGCTCGAGGTCGCGGCGCGCGTCGTCGGCACCGGGCCGGTCGGCCTTGTTCACCACGAACAGGTCGGCGATCTCGAGCAGCCCGGCCTTCGCCGCTTGCACCGCGTCGCCCCATCCGGGATTCACGACCACGATCGTGGTGTCGGCCGCGCCGGCCACTTCGACCTCGACCTGGCCGACGCCGACCGTCTCGATCAGGATCCAGCGGAACCCGACCGCGTCGAGCACGCGCACCGCTTCAGGTGTCGCGAGCGCGAGGCCGCCGAGATGGCCGCGGGTCGCCATCGACCGGATGTACACGCCGGTATCGAGCGCGTGGTCCTGCATGCGCACCCGGTCTCCGAGGATCGCGCCGCCGGTGAACGGTGAGGTGGGGTCGACGGCAAGCACCGCCACCTCGTCGCCTGCGGCGCGCCGCACCGAGATGAGTTGCGTGGTCAGCGTCGACTTGCCCGCACCGGGTGCTCCGGTCAGCCCGACGGTGTAGGCCTGGCCGGCGAGCGGGAACGTCAGCCGGCCAACATCGCGGGCGGTTTGCCCGCCGCGCTCGACGAGCGACAGCAGTCGCGCCAGCGGTGCTCGGGCGCCGCTGCGGGCTGACTCGAACAGCTCGGCGATCGGAGGGTCGGGTGCGCGGGACAGAGACGCGGAAGCTACAAGCTCTCGACCTACAGCGCGAGCGGGGTGCCTTCGAACTGGTCGTCGCCGGCGTTGATGACCTCCGTGACGCCCTCGACCCGGTCCTTCAGGATGCGCTCGATGCCTGCCTTCAACGTGACGGTCGACGCGGGACAGCTCACGCATGCGCCGACCAGCTCGACAGTGACGACACCGCGCTCCTCGTCCACCTCGAGGAGATGGATGTCACCGCCGTCGGCCTGGATCGCGGGCCGGATCGCCTCGATCGTCTGCTCGACCTTCGCTCGCGACACGATGCTCACTGGACAGATCCTCGCGCTGGGAACCGGAACGGTGCAGGCAACGCGGTCTGCAACCGCGGTCGTAGCCAGGTTGTTCCCGACTCGTGCGACCTGGGATCCTGGGCGCCGTGGTCGGCGTGGTCCTGGCACACCAGGGCGGGTGGGACGAGATGCTGTTCGTCCTCATCCCGATCGCGCTGTTCGCGTTCCTGCTGTACCTCGCGAACAAGCGGGCCCAGGCGCAGCTCGACGCTGCCGAGGATCGAGACGAGACCCCCGAACCCGACGATCGGTAGCGTTCTGGGTGCGCTGCCCGTCCAATGCTGGAATGTTGGTGCACTTCGGCCCCTATAGGGGCCGAAGTGCACCAACATTGAGAAGGATCAGACGGTGCGGCGGGTCACGTCCGCGCCGAGGGCGGCGAGCTTGTCGGCGAACGCCTCGTAGCCACGGTCGACGTGGTGCGCGTCGAGCACCAGGGTCTCGCCCTCGGCGCGCAGGCCGGCGAGCACGAGCGCGGCGCCGGCGCGGATGTCGGGGGCACGGACCGGCGCACCCGAGAGCTGCTCGACCCCGCGGACGACGACATGGTGCGCATCGGTGCGCACGTCGGCGCCCATGCGGGCAAGCTCGTCGACGTAGCGGAACCGTCCGCTGAAGATGTTCTCGGTCACGATGGCGACGCCGTCGGCGAGCGCGAGCAGCACGACGAACAACGGCTTGTAGTCGGTCGCGATGCCTGGATACGGCAGCGTCGCAACGTCGACCGAGTGCAGGCGCTCGGGTGCCATCGCCCACAGGCCGGTCGACGTCGGAGAGATCCGCATGCCCATGTCGGCGAGCTTGTCGATCAGCATGTCCATGTGATCGGCGCGCGCGCCCTCGACGGTGATCTCCCCGCCCGCGACACCCACCGCCGCGAGGAACGTCGCGGCCTCGACCCGATCAGGGATCACCGTGTGGTCCACGGCGCTCAGCGTCTCGACACCCTCGACCTTGATTGTCGACGAGCCCGCGCCGAGCACGCGTGCGCCCATGCGGTTCAAGAACGCGGCGAGGTCGGCGATCTCGGGCTCGCGTGCCGCGTTGTCGATCACCGTCGTTCCCTTCGCGAGCACGGACGCCATCAGCGCGTTCTCCGTCGCACCCACGCTCGGGTACTCGAGCAGGATGCGCGAACCCGTTAGCACCTCGGCGCGTGCTTCGATGAACCCGTGCGACAGCTCGAAGCGAGCACCGAGCTGTTCGAGGCCCTTCACGTGCATGTCGATCGGGCGGGGTCCGAAGTCGTCGCCTCCCGGCAGCGCGACCCGCGCCCGGCCGAAGCGCGCCAGCAGCGGGCCGAGCACGACGATCGACGCCCGCATCCGCTCGACCAGCTCGTACGGCGCCTCGGGGGTCAGGTCCGCAGGACGGTCGATCGTCAGCTCGTGTGGGGCGGTGCGCGTGACGGTCATCCCCATCGACGCCAGCAGGTCGGCCATGCACTCGACGTCGGTGATGGCGGGCACGTTGCGCAGCACGTAGCGGCCCTCGGCCAGCGTCGTCGCGGCCATCAGCTTCAGAACCGAGTTCTTCGCACCGCAGACGTGCACGGTGCCCGACAGCGGGCCCGACCGTCGCACCGCGATCGCTTCCACCCGGTAACTATCGCGCCGTGCGAGTGACCGTCACCCACCCGCGGTCTGCCGAGGCGGCGCTGCGCGTCCCCCGCACCGACGTCGTCATCGAGCGCTCCGATGATGGGCGCTTCGTCGCCGAACGAGGCCCGTTCTCGCACTACGAGCGCTGCCTGCACGTCGACGGCGACCACGTCGTGGAGACCACCGAGTTCCACCTGGCGGTGCCGTTCTGGTGGTTCCTGTTCGTGCTGCCGTTCCGCAGCGCGCTGCGCCGCCCTGCCCAACGGCGGTCACGGCGGCCGTGGTGGGCGCCGCCCGAGCCGCTCGACCAGCGAGCGTCGACAGTCCTCGGGCTGCTGTGCCTGCTGGTGCTGATCGACGGCTTCGTGGGGACGTTGCTCACCCAGACGCTGACCTACGCGGCCCGAGAATTCGGCGTCGACCGCGGCGGTCAGGGCACGGTGCTCGCCGTGGCGCGGGTCGGGGCGCTGGTCGCGCTCGGCGCCGGAGTGCTGTCAGACCGTCTCGGGAGGCGGCGACCGATCGTCGTGTGCGCGGCCGGCGCGTGCGTGTTCGCCGCGCTCGGCTCGGTCGCTCCGCACGTCGCATGGCTCACCGTCACCCAGGTCGCGGCGGCCGGCTGCGCAGGGGCACTCGGCGTGCTCGTCGCGATCGTGTCGGCCGAGGAGGTGCCCGCCGGATCGCGTGCGTACGCCTACAGCCTGATCATCATGACCGGCGGGCTCGGCGCGGGCATCTGCGTGTGGGCGCTGCCGCTGGCCGACACCGGCACACGCGGCTGGCGCTGGATCTACGCGATCGCGATCGTCGGACTCGCGCTGGTCGCTCCCGTCGCGCGGCGGTTGCCGGAAAGCCGGCGCTTCGCGCCGGAGCTGTCCGGCGCACCGCGGGGGTCGCAACCGACGATGGCGGACCATGGCCGCCGCTTCTGGCTGCTCGCCGCCGCCGGGTTTCTCATCGCGTCGTTCGCGTCACCGGCGTTCCAGTTCCAGAACGACTTCTTGCGCCAGGACCGTGGCTTCTCCGCGGCTCGCATCGCGCTGTTCACCGTGGTGACGGGCACGCCCGCGGGTGCGAGCATCCTCGCGGGAGGCCGGCTCGCCGACGTCCGCGGCAGGCGGTTGGTCGGTGCCACCGGCATCCTCGGTGGCGCGGCCGGCACCGTGGGGATGTTCGCGATCGCGGGGTGGCCGATGTGGGGCGTGTCGATCGCGGGCAGCGTGGTCGGCGGGTTCACGGTTCCGGCACTCGGTGTGTACCGGCCCGAGCTCTTCCCGACCGCGTTGCGGGGCCGGGCCGCGGGCGCGCTCGAGGTCATTGGCGTGTCCGGCAGCGCCGCCGGCCTGCTGTTCGTCGGCTCGCTCGCCGACCGCTGGGGCAGCTACGCCGGACCGATCGCGCTCGCCTCGATCGCGACCATCTTCGTCGTGGTCCTCGTGCTCGTGCTTTTCCCCGAGACCGCGCAGCGCTCGCTGGAGGAGCTGAATCCCGAGGACCGCCCGCCGCGATGAGCAGGCCATGCCCGGTGCGGTCAGCGAAGGCCGGCGAGCCAGTCCCTGACGGTGGCCGCAACGGCCTCGTCGTGCCGCTTGAAGTCATGGCCGCCGCCGTCGATCCACACGTGGGTGACCGGCGCGGGGATCGCCTTCGTGTGCACCTCGAGTTCGGCCGGGGCGGCGAACGGATCCTTGGTCCCGCTCACGAACAGGCACGGCACCTGGATCTCGGGGAAGTGCTCGACCCGCAGGTTGGCGGGCTTGCCCGGCGGGTGGAGCGGATAGCTGATCAGCACCAGCGCGCGGGCGGGGAGGCCGTCGGCCACCGCGAGCGAGCACATGCGCCCGCCCATCGAACGACCACCGAGCGCGAGCGCGGCCGGGCGGATCCGCGCGCCGGCGACGAGCACCGCCGCCTCCTCGCGGATGGTGGCTATCAGTTTCGGCGGACGATCCGGCGCGCGCCGGCCCTCCTTGCGGTACGGGAAGTCCACGCGGGCGACCGGCATCGGGGCGACCGCCGCCTCGATGGCGCGCAGCGCCGGATGGTTCCGGTCGCTGCCCGCACCGGGCGTCAACAGCAGCGCACCGACTCGCAACCCGGGAACTCTCGTGTGCTCACGTGCCGATCAGGATCCGGCGTGCCTCGGCGAGCTCGGCGATGCGCTGCGCGGCGCCTTCGGACTGCGCCCCATGGTCGGGATGCGCGTCGCGGAGCAACCGGCGGAAGCGGCGCTGGATCTCGCGTTTGGGCGGCGTGCCCTCGAGGCCGAGCAGCTCCAGCGCCCACTGCGTCGGGTCGAGGTAGGCGACGGCCGACAGCGGCGGTGTCCCATGCCGGCCGGCGAGATGCGCGACCAGCGGCGGGCCGATCTCGCCGCGCCAACGCAGCGCCTTGCGCAGCACGTCGAAGGTGCGCGGCCGCACCGACGCCGCGAGCTGGCCGGCGGCGTAGGTCGCGGCGAGGGCCATCTGCAGCGGCGAGCCGTTCCCTTCGAAGTCGTAGTGGAGCTGCTCGCCTCGGCCGAGGAGCCGCCCGACGGTGCGACCGAGGCCGTGCGTGTCGGTCTGGAAGCGGTTCCGGATGCGGGGCTGGACGATGCGCTGGCCGTGCTCGAGCTGAGCCATGAGCACGAGCAGCGCGTCGTGGTCGTCAGCGGGCAGTTCCTCCGCCCCGACCGCGACGATGCCGCCGAGCAGCAGCGGCCCGAACCCCGGCGGCGGCTCGACCGGCAAGGTGCGGCGCCCGAGTGCGATGCGCCGAGTCGGTGAGTAGGCCCGGCTGTGGAACACTTCGAGCTCCGACAGGATCACGGCCCGACGTTACCGGCGAGGGCTCGGCTACACGAAGTTCCGCAGCGTGGTGCGCAGGGCGGCCGCGTGCTCGATGATCTCGTCGTCATCGACCTGCTCGTCGGGTGACGACGTCTCGAGCGCGGTCTGCAACCGCTTCACCTGTCCGAGCAGGTCCTGCCACACCGCGGGTGCGAATCCGTACGGCAGCGGCAGCGATTCGGCGAGGCGCGCCGCGTCGACCAGCGCGAGCACACCCTCGTGGTCGAGCGGGTCGTGCATGAGCCGGTCGGCGGCGACGAACAACTCCGACAGCACGTCCTGCGGGTCGAGCCCCTCTGTCGCCAGCTCGCGTTCCGCTGCGGCTTCCCGGTCCTCGAGCTCCTCGTCGACCGGGAGCTGTTCGGGGAATTCGATCGCGTCGATGATCGCGTCGACCCGTTCCTCGTCGGCGTCGAGCACGATCAGCTCACCGTGCTCGTTCCACGCGTGCTCGATGCCGCTGGTGTCCAGCGCCTCGGCCAGCTCTGCCCGCAGGTCGTCGTCCCAGCCGGCGAGGTCGTAGGCCACCTGCTCGGCGTCGCCGGCGAGGAACGCCTCGCGGTCGGCCTCGTCGATCAGCCGGTCGGCCTCCTCCTCGTCCTCGGCGCGCACAACCAGCGACAGGCCGTCCCACGCGTGAGGGAGACCGTGCCCCGCGAACAGCTCGGCGATGGCGAACCGCTGCATCGGTTCGAGATCGTCGAGCTCGTAGGCGATCTGCTCCCCGTCGGGCCCGGTGAGCTCCTCGAGCGACAGCGGCCGGCGGTCGCTCAGCGGCACCAGGCAGTCCGCGCACTCGAGCACTCCCTCGACGTACTCGGCGCTGCACAGCACACACCACCTGGACATGGGGCGACACCGTTGCAGATCAGGGGGCTTCGTGCAGGACGTGGAGCCGCAAGAACGCGTCGATGCGCTCCAGCTCGTCGACCATCGTCTCGGGACGCAGCCATCCGTGCCCTTCGCCCTCGTAGATGTGCAGCTCGACGGCGCGGCCGAGCGAGCGCAACCGGTCGGCGATCGCCCGGGACTGCGCGGGCGGCACCACCTCGTCGGCGTCGCCTTGCAGGATCAGCAACGGCTTGTCGATGCGGTCGACCACCGCGATCGGCGAACGCTCCCGATAGCGGTCGAACGCGGCGGGCAGCGGGCCGACGATCGAGTGGAGGTAGTGGGCCTCGAAGCGGTGGGTCGTCTCGTTCAAGTTGACGAGATCCGCGACGCCGAACAGGTCGATGCCCGCGGCGCACAGGTCGGGATGCCGCGCCAGCAGGTTGAGGACGGTGAACCCGCCCGCCGAGCCGCCCATCGGCACCATGCACGCGGGGTCTGCCCACCCGTTGGCGGCCGCGGCGCGCATGCCGGCCGCGGTGTCACCGACGTCGAGGTCGCCCCAGCCGCCTGCCATCGCCTGCGTGTAGGCACGGCCGTGGCCGGTCGAGCCCCGGTGGTCGGGAAGCAGCACCGCCCACCCGCGGTCGACGAAGAACGCCAGCCGGTTGTTCCACGCGACCGCCGTCTGCGAGGTCGGCCCGCCATGGATCCACACGAGCAGCGGCGGTGGGTCGCGCCGGGCGCGGCCGGGCGGTGGCCGGTGCAACCGGCCGTGGATCACCGCCCCGTCATCGGCGTGCCAGGTGACCGCTTCGGGCTCGGACAGCTCGAGCGCCTCGAACCCACCGAGCGGGCCCCGCGCGACGGTGAGCCGGGTCGCGCCATCGCGCACCACGACCTGGGTCGGCGTCCGCGCCCCCGAGCGGATGGCGGCGATGCGCCCGCCGCACCACGACAGCCCGCCGTGCACGCCGGTGTCGAGCACCTCGACGGCGCCGCTGCCCACCTCGACGCGGCACAAGGACCCGAAGCCGCGTTCGTTGCGGGTGAACACGATCGCGGTGCCGTCGGGCGACCACGCGAACGACCGCTGTCCGAGGCCCCAGCACGGATCGCCGTGCTCGACGGGCTCGTCGACCAGCGGCTCGCCGTCGACCCACAGGTTCAGCCATCCGGTCTCGTCGCACAGGTAGGCCAGCCGGCCGTCGGGCGAAAAGCGCGGCTGCTGCACGCTGACGCCCGGCGCGCCGGCAACGACCGCCGGATCGTTCGCGCCGGCGGCGTCGCGCCACACGATGCGGCCCTCGTCCCACGGCATCGCGGGCACGTCCCACTCGTGCCACACCACCCGCTCGCCGTCCGGCGACCACGCCGGGTCGAAGCAGAAATCCGCTGTCGTGGACAGCCGCACCGGCCAGGCCGAGCCGTCGAGCGTGGCGATCGCGACGTGCTGCTGGTTCACCACGAACGCGACGTGACGGCCGTCGGGGCTCACGGCCGGCGCCGCGCACGACCCCGCAGGCAGGCGCGGCACCACCAGCCGGGGCGCACCACCCGACGACGGCACCGACCAGAGCCCACCGTCGACGGCCGCGTACACGAGCGCGCCGCCGTCGGGCGCCCAGTCGAACGCGCCGCCGCCGTACGCGGCGGCCGGCTTCGGTGCGGGATCGCTCGACACCACCAGCTCCGGTCCGCCCGCGGCGGGGACGACCACGAGCTGGCCGCGCCCCGCCACGTTGGCGAGCAACGCGACGCGATCGCCGTCCGGCGACAGCCGCGGCTCCGCGAGGGTGCGTCCGTACGCACACATCGCCGCGGTCACCCGCGGCTCGGGCCGGCTCACGGATCCTCTGTCCCGTCCGTCACAGGACGGGACGCTCGACGTACCGCCCGAACACGTCGGCCAGCGCGGCCATGATCTCGCCTTCGGTGGCGTAGGTCCTGACCGCGTCGATCAGCACCGGCATCAGGTTCCGTTCGGGATCGGCCGCTGCCGCCCGCACCTCGTCGAGCGCGCGGGTCACCGCGCCGGTGTCGCGGTCCGCCTTGACCGCCTGCAACCGCTTGACCTGGTGCTGCTCCTGCTCGTGGGTGATCTGCAGGATGTCGAGGTCGTCCTCGTCGTTGCCCTCGGTGAAGCGGTTCACCCCGACGATGATGCGACGGCCACTGCCCACCTTGCGCTCGAACTCGTACGCGGCCTCGGCGATCGCACCTTGGAAGTAGCCGTCGTCGATGCCTTGGTAGACGCCTTGGAGGATCGAGCCGTGCCCCAGCTCGTCGAGGCGGGCGAAGATCGCCTCGGCCTGCGCTTCGAGCTCGTCGGTGAGCGCCTCCACGTACCACGACCCGCCGAGAGGATCGGCGACGTGCGCGACGCCGGTCTCGTACGCGATCACCTGCTGAGTCCGCAGCGCGAGCCGCGCCGCCTTCTCGGTCGGCAGCGCGAGCGCTTCGTCCATCGAGTTCGTGTGCAGCGACTGGGTGCCGCCGAGCACACCGGCCAGCGCCTCGATGGCGGTGCGGGCGATGTTCAGCTCAGGCTGCTGCGCGGTGAGCGACACGCCCGCGGTCTGTGTGTGGAACCGCAGCCGCAACGACCGTTCCTGCCGCGCGCCGTAGCGGTCGCGCAGCCACCGCGCCCAGATCCGCCGCGCGGCGCGGTACTTCGCGATCTCTTCGAAGAAGTCGATGTGGGCGTTGAAGAAGAAAGACAGCCGGGGCGCGAACGCGTCGACATCGAGGCCCGCCTCCCGGGCGAGCTCCACGTAGGCGAACCCGTCGGCGAGCGTGAACGCCAGCTCCTGGGCGGCGGTCGAGCCGGCCTCCCGGATGTGGTAGCCGGAGATGGAAACCGGATGCCACCGCGGCATCTCGGCGGTGCAGAACGCGATCGTGTCGCGCACGAGCCGCATCGACGGTCGCGGCGGGAACACGAACTCCTTCTGCGCGTGGAACTCCTTCAGGATGTCGTTCTGGAGCGTGCCGCCGAGCCGCGACCGCTCGACGCCGTTGCGTTCCGCCACCGCGATGTACATGGCGAGGATCACCGCCGCCGGCGAGTTGATCGTCATCGACGTCGTCACCGAGCCGAGGTCGATGCCGGCGAAGAGGTCCTCCATGTCGGCGAGGGTGTCGACCGCGACGCCGCACTTGCCGACCTCTCCCTCGCTCGCGGGATCATCGGAGTCACGGCCGAGCAGAGTCGGCAGGTCGAACGCGGTCGACAGCCCGTCGCCGCCGGCTCGGAGGATCTCGTGGAACCGGCGGTTCGTGTCCTCCGGGGTGCCGAAGCCGGCGAACATCCGCATCGTCCAGAGCTTCGAGCGGTACATCGACGCGTACGGACCGCGCGTGTACGGGAACCGGCCCGGGAACTCCCCGTCGTCGGGCCCGTAGACGGCCTCGACCGGGATGCCCGACATCGTCGCGAACTCGGCGTCCCGGCGAGGTGACGCGTCGTACGCCTGCTGCCAGTCGTCCTTCGCCGTCATGGGTCCAGTATCGCCGGAACTACTGTCGATGCATGACGGACAAGCAGGTTCCCGATCGCAACCTGGCTCTCGAGCTGGTGCGGGTGACGGAGGCCGCCGCCCTGGCCGCGGCCCGCTGGATGGGGCGGGGCGACAAGAACGGGGCCGACGGCGCGGCCGTCGAGGCGATGCGCACCGTGCTGCACACCGTGCCGATGGACGGGATCGTCGTGATCGGCGAGGGCGAAAAGGACGAGGCGCCGATGCTCTACAACGGCGAGCGCATCGGCGACGGCACCCCGCCCGAGACCGACATCGCCGTCGACCCGGTGGAGGGCACGACGCTCACGTCGCTCGGCCGCGGCAACGCCATCTCGGTCATCGCCATGAGCGAGCGGGGCACGATGTTCGACCCTGGGCCCTGCGTCTACATGGAGAAGATCGCAGTCGGCCCCGAGGCCGCCGGCTGCATCGACCTCACCGCCACCCCCACCGAGAACCTCCACGCCGTCGCCAAGGCCAAGGGCGAATCGGTTCGCGACGTCACTGCGGTCATCCTCGACCGTGACCGTCACGCCGACCTCATCGCCGAAGTCCGCGCCGCCGGCGCGCGCATCCGGTTGATCCCCGACGGCGACGTGATCGGCGCGGTCTCGACCGCGTGGCCCGACACCGGCGCCGACATCCTCTTCGGCATCGGTGGCACCCCCGAGGGCGTGATCGCGGCCGCAGCGATGAAGTGCATGGGCGGCGAGATCCAGGGCCGGCTATGGCCGCGCGACGACCAGGAGCGCCAAGCGGCCATCGACGCCGGCTACGACCTCAGCCGCGTGCTCACCACCGACGACCTCGTCGCCGGCGACAACTGCTTCTTCGCGGTGACAGGCATCACCGATGGCGAGGTGCTCAAAGGCGTTCACTACGACAAGCACGGTGCCACCACCCAGTCGCTCGTGACCCGCTCGAAGACGGGTACGGTCCGGTTGGTCAACGCTCGCCACCGCCTCGACAAGCTCCGGCAGTACGCCGCCATCGAATTCGGCTGATTCGCGGCTGCTGGCGCGACCCGCGCGGGCACGGCTCACGGTGCCCGAGCGCCGCCGCCGCGGCCCGCACCTGCGAGCGGCCCGGCTCGGCGGTCGCGCTCGGTCTTGCCGTGGTGGAACGCCCAGCATCGCGACGCGAGGTTTCGATGCTCGGTCAGCCCCCCGTGCGCGGCCGGGTGGACATGGTCCCACTCGAGACCGCGCGTGCGCCCGCAGTCCCCGCAGCGGACCCCGTCGAAGGCGGGCGGGTCACCCAGCTCGAGCGCTGTGCGCAGCACCGCAGGGACATCGCGCCCGTAGTGGGCGACCGTGTCGATCTTCGTGCCATCGTGGAGCACCGCCTTGACGAACGCGTCCTGCATCGCGTCCCGAACCGCGCCGGCCGGGCCCGGCCCGCCCCCGACCACGTGACTCCGACCACTGCCGATGTCGTGCACGAACACGACGTCGGCACGGCGCGCATGCGGCCGTCCGCCGCCACACACGAGCCGGACGAGCGCGTCCGCCGCGAGACGCTCCCGCGGCTCACGGCCGGCGCCCTGCCGCGTGGCGGCCCGCTGGGCGCGGCCGGTCTCGGTGTCGAGCCGGCTCAGGAACGCAATGCCGTCTTCCGGTGGCAGCGCCCCGGCGTAGCGAACCATGCCGTGCTCGTCGCGCCAGTGGCGATAGAACCGCGCCGCCCGCTGACGGCGATGCAGTTCCTCGACATCGCTCGCCGCGAGCCGCCGCCTCCGCCCCTCGTCGCGCAGCACGCGCAGGTCGCCCGTACGTGCCACCGCGAGCAGCTCGCGCTCGTCGCCGGGGTAGGCGACGAGCGTGCTCGCGATCTCGCGCGTCTCGTCGAGTGACAGCTCGCCCGCCATCGCCGCATCGCGGGTTGCGGGGAGCCGGTCGAGCTGCTCGACGGTCTGCAGCGCCCGCTGCGCGGCGGCGACCGTGGTGCCCGCCTGCCGGGCGAGCCAGTCCGCCGCGTGCCCGAACCCCTTCGAGTGGTGCGCGCCGCACGCGCCCGCCCGTGCCGCGGCCCGCACCCGGGCCACCGCGCACGCCTTCTCGACCGGAGCGAGGACCTCGACGAGCGCCGCGCAGCCCTCCCCGGTGTGGCATGCGGGCTCGAACGACTGCAACTGCTCGAGCAGCGCTTGCGCCGCCGCGTGAAGCCCTCGTGCCGGCATGCGTCTCCCCTGTTCGTGCTGGACAGATCGCGGAGAGCGTCGGACCCGCTCACGAGGTCGGCAGAAGGTTATCGAACTGATGTTCGGTTGTCAACCCGAACATTGTAGGCGCCTCCCGCGTCGGCCTCGGCCGGAGCCGGTCGCCCTCGCCCAGGCTCGTCGCCATTCCCCATTGTCCGCAGGGGTTGTGACATCACCCGAGGACCGAACGAACCCGCGCCGAACCGAGCCGCGCCGCGAGCGACTGCTCGGCCGCCCTCAGCAGCACGCTCGTGAGCTCGCCGTCGCCCACGACCTCGTCGAACACCGGAGCGCCGTCGACGACCGAGCCGCGCGCGCCCGCCACGACCGCGCCGTCGCTCCGGGCGACGACCACAACCGGCTCCGCCCGAGGCTCCGACCGCGGCTCGACCCCAGGGACGATCACCGGCACACCGCGCTCAGCGAACCACGCCACAACCTCGGGATCGGCGATCGACGACACCGTCACCTCGACCTCGCGCCCGCCGCGTCCGACGACCAGCGGCGGCTCGAAGCGCGCGTCGGCGATCGGGTTCCATCGCCGCGGCCCGGGCGAACGGTCGCGCAAGAGATGCACACGGTCGACGCGCACCTCGACCGTGTAGCCCGCCAGCGCCCGCAGCGCGGCGTCGATCCTCTCGGGTGCGCACGCCTCGTGCAGCGTGACGTGCGGGACGAACTCGTGAACCAGCGGCCGCGCCATCGGTCCTCTTCGGAGCGCGGCCTGCAACCGGCGCACGCCGTCGATGTCTCCGTCGACGGGCAGGTACACGACCGGCGTCGCCGGCGCGAACGTGGCCGGCGGCCCGAGGCGCAGCGTCAGCGGCACCGAGCCGGCGGCGGCGGCCCGGATCGAGCGCAGCACGTCGACAACGTCATCGAGCCGCACGTTGACCGGCGGGACGAGCGTGAGGTGGGGAACCACACTGTCGAGGCCCGGGTCACCGAGCGCGCGCCGCAACCCGTCGATCTCCACCGCCGCGTCGCCCGGTACGAGGAGCGCGACCGCCAGCCGCAGCCGGGGCATGTCACCGACGGTATTCGGGTAAGGAGCCGGAGCGGGCCATGCTGATCGACCGAGGAGCGAATGACGTGCCGTTGCACAAGGCCGAGTACGGGTACCGCACACTGGACGACGGGCGGAAGCTCACCTTCGAGGTCCGCTGGACCGAGGAGGTGAGCAACGGCGAACGGCTCAGCGAGCACGCGACCAAGGGCAAGCTCGACGGCGAGCCCGTGAGCGACGACGAGCTCGCGCAGCTCCTGCAGCTCTGAACGCACACTCGGGCTCAGAGGGCCCCGACCGGCGCGACTACTTCCCGGCGACCTCGAGGCGCACGAGCGCTCGCGCCAGCGCGGCCTTCGCTTCGTCGTCGTCGTCGTTGGCGCGCAGCGCGACCTCGGCTCGCTCGCGCGCCTGTTCGGCGCGGGCCCGGTCGATCTGGTCGGCGGCCTCGGCCACGTCGGACAGCAGCGTGACCCCACCCTCGGAGACCTCGACGAAGCCACCGTGCACCGCGAACCACAGCTCGCCGTCGTCGGGCGTCGTGACCTTCACCGGCCACGTCTCGAGCGCGCCGATCAGCGGGGCGTGTCCGGTGAGGAACGCGATGTCGCCGCCGTCGACGGTGCGGCACAGCACTTGGGTCGCCTCCCCTGCGTAGAGGACGCGCTCGGGCGAGACGAGCTGCACGTCGAAGGCCATCAGCTCTCCTGCAACTGCTTCGCCTTCGCGCGGGCGCTGTCCGCGTTGCCGACGTTGAGGAACGCCTGCTCGGGCAGATCGTCCAGCTCGCCGTTCACGAGCAGCTCGAACGACTCAACCGTCTCCTCGATCGGCACGTTGATGCCCTTGAGGCCCGTGAACACCTCACCGACGAAGAACGGCTGTGACAGGAACCGCTGGATCTTCCGAGCGCGGTTCACCGTCACGCGGTCCTCTTCTGACAGCTCGTCGAGGCCGAGGATGGCGATGATGTCCTGCAGCTCCTTGTAGCGCTGGAGGATCTCCTGGGTCCGGGTCGCGACCCGGTAGTGCCGCTCGCCGACGACCTCGGGCGCGAGGATCGTCGACGTGGAGGCGAGCGGATCGACGGCGGGGTAGATGCCCAGCGCGGCGATCTGGCGCGAGAGCTCCGTCGTCGCGTCGAGGTGCGTGAACGTCGTGAACGGCGCCGGGTCGGTGTAGTCGTCGGCCGGCACGTACACCGCCTGCAGCGAGGTGATCGAGCGACCGCGGGTCGACGTGATGCGCTCCTGCAGTTCGCCCATCTCGTCGGCGAGCGTCGGCTGGTATCCCACTGCCGACGGCATCCGGCCGAGCAGCGTGGAAACCTCGGATCCGGCCTGCACGAAGCGGAAGATGTTGTCGATGAACAGCAGCACGTCCTGACCCTTCACGTCACGGAAGTACTCCGCGACGGTCAGGGCCGAAAGCGCGACTCGGAGCCGGACGCCCGGCGGTTCGTCCATCTGGCCGAACACGAGCGCGGCCTTGGTGAGCACCGGCGTCTTTCCGTCGCCCATCACGGTCTCACCCATCTCGATGAACAGGTCGGTGCCCTCGCGGGTGCGCTCGCCGACGCCGGCGAACACCGACACGCCGCCGTGTTGGGTCGCGACCCGGTTGATCATCTCGGTGATGAGCACGGTCTTGCCGACGCCGGCCCCGCCGAACAGGCCGATCTTGCCGCCCTGCAGGTACGGCGTGAGCAGGTCGATGACCTTGATGCCGGTCTCGAACATGATCCGCTTGGGCTCGAGCGTGTCGAAGGCCGGTGCCTCGCGGTGGATCTCCCAGCGGTCCTCGATTCCATCCAGCGTCGGCACGTCGAGCGGTTCGCCGAGCACGTTGAGGACGTGACCGAGCACGCCTTCGCCGACCGGCATGGCGAGGCCGCGGCCGAGGTTGCGCACGGGCGTGCCGCGACGGAGGCCGTCGGTCGGCTTCAGGCAGATCGCGCGCACCCGGCCCTCGCCGATCTGCTGCGCGACCTCCGCGGTGATCACCACCTCGTTGCCGGCGAGGTCGACGGTGAACTCGAGCGCGTGGTTGATCTCCGGCAACGAGCCGCGTGGGAACTCGACGTCCACCACGGGTCCCGCGATGGCGACGACCTTGCCGTCCTTCAGTTCGGTCTCGGTGCTGGTGGCGGGTTCGGTGACAGTCATCGTGGGTGACCTCATGTCCTCGTGGAGCGTGACGGAGAGGATGTCTTGGCGTGAAGCGAAACCGTGAGTGAGTCAGCCAGGAGATCGAACGGGATCACGTTGTCCGGCAACGTGTCCTCCGGCCCGGACGCCGCCTGCCGCAGCGCCTCGGCACCGCCGACGATCTCCATGATCTCGGTCGTGATCGCGTCCTGACGGGCGCGGTTCATGGCGCGGCTGAGCGTCTTGATCAGCTCCTCCGCGTTGTCGGTGGCGGACTTCATCGCCCGCTGGCGAGCCGCGTGCTCGGAGGCCGACGCGTCGAGCAGCGCCGCGAAAAGGCGCGCCTCCACGTAGCGGGGCAGCAGCCGCTCGAGGATGACCTCGGGGCTCGGCTCGAACTCGTAGCTGCCGGCGACGCCTTCTTCGGTGGCGCGCTCGAGCTTCGACGTGTCGAGCGGCATGAGCCTGCGCACCACCACACGTTGGGTTCCTGCCGACAGGAACTGCGTGTAGACGAGCTCGACCGTGTCGACCGCCTCCTCGGCGAACGCGCCGGACACCGCCCGCGCGATCTCCCGCGCCTGCTCGTAGCGGGGCTGGTCGGTGACGCCGAGGAACGCGCGCTCGATCGGCGTTCCCCGGAACCGGAAGTAGTTCTGCGCCTTCTTGCCGACCACGTACAGCTTCGTGTCGCGTCCAGCGTCGCGGTCGGCGCGCATCGCCCGCTCGGTGGCTCGGACGACGTTGTTGTTGTACCCACCGGCGAGGCCCCGGTCGGCGGTGACGGCGACGTAGGCAACCGTGCGGATCTCGTCTCGCGGCTTCAGCAGCGGATGGTCGAGGCCCGCGCCACCGGCGGCGAGGTTGCGGATGACCTCGGTGATGCGTTCGCTGTAGGGCCGGGCGGCCGCGACGCGCTGCTGCGCCTTGACGATCCGCGACGCGGCGATGAGCTCCATCGCCTTCGTGATCTTCTTCGTCGACTCGACGGTCTTGATCCGCCGACGAAGAATGCGCTCCTGGCCGCCGGCCATGGCCTACTGCCTCACTCGCGGTCGCCGTCGGCCGTTGCGGTCTCGACGACCTCGGTCGGCTGGAACTGCTGCTTGAAGGCGCGCACCGCCTCGGCGAGCACGTCGCCCTCGGGCAGCGCGCCGGTGGCGCGGATCGTCTCGAGGATGCCCGGATGCCGCGTGCGGATGAACTCGTGCAACTCAGTCTCGAACCGCCGCACGTCGCCGACCGGGATGTCGTCGAGGTAGCCGCCGGTGCCCGCGAAGATCGACACGACCTGCTCCTCCACCGGCATCGGCGAGTTCAGGTTCTGCTTGAGGAGCTCGGTGAGCCGGTAGCCACGCTCGAGCTGCGCGGCCGACACTTTGTCGAGCTCCGAACCGAACGTCGCGAACGCCTCGAGCTCGCGGAACTGCGCGAGGTCGAGCTTCAGGGTGCCGGCGACCGCCTTCATTGCCTTGATCTGTGCCGCACCACCGACCCGCGACACGGAGATGCCCACGTCGACCGCCGGCCGCACACCCGACTTGAAGAGGTCGTCGACGAGGTACACCTGGCCGTCGGTGATGGAGATCACGTTCGTCGGGATGTAGGCCGACACGTCACCGGCCTTCGTCTCGATGATCGGCAGCGCGGTGAGCGAGCCGGCGCCGCGCTCGTCGTTGAGCTTCGCCGCCCGTTCGAGCAGGCGGCTGTGCAGGTAGAAGACGTCACCCGGGTATGCCTCGCGGCCCGGTGGCCGGCGGAGCAACAGCGACAGCTGCCGGTACGCCTCGGCCTGCTTGGACAGGTCGTCGTAGACGATCAGCGCGTGCTCGCCGTTCTCCATCCAGTGCTGGCCCATCGCGCAGCCGGCGTACGGCGCGAGGTACTTGAACGGAGCGGAGTCTGAGGCGGGCGCGGAGACGACAACCGTGTAGTCGAGTGCGCCGTGCTCGGCGAGCACGCTCACGGTGTTGGCCACGGTCGAGCCCTTCTGGCCGATCGCGACGTAGATGCACTTCACGCCCTGACCCTTCTGGTTCAGGATCGTGTCGACGCACACCGTCGTCTTGCCGGTCTTGCGGTCGCCGATGATGAGCTCACGCTGGCCGCGCCCGATCGGCGTCATCGAGTCGATGGCCTTGATCCCGGTCTGGAGTGGTTCGTGCACGGGCTTGCGCCCCGTGATGCCCGGCGCCTGGATCTCCATGCGGCGGGTGGACACGTTGGTGATCGGGCCCTTGCCGTCGATCGGCTCACCGAGCGCGTTGACGACACGGCCGAGAAGACCGTCGCCGACCGGCACCGACAGGATACGGCCGGTCGCCTTGACGCTCTGGCCCTCCTCGATCTGGGACACCTCGCCGAGGACGACCGCGCCGATCGACTCCTCGTCGAGGTTCAGCGCCAGCCCCAGCGTGCCGTCCTCGAACTCCAGCAGCTCGTTGACCGCCGCGTCGGGGAGCCCCGAGACGCGGGCGATGCCGTCGCCGACCTCGAGGATGCGCCCGACCTGCGACACCGACATGTCGGGCTTGAAGCCGGCGAGGTTCTTCTCGAGCGCGGCTGCGATGTCGGAAGTGTTGATGGTGAGTTCAGCCATGGCTGCTCCCTAGAGCGAGTTCTTCAGTTGTTCGACCCGGCTGCGGACCGACCCGTCGATCACGGTGTCGCCAACGGTGGCAACGAGACCGCCGAGCACGGACGGGTCGATGACGACCTTGACCTCCACCGCCTTGCCGGTGGCCTTCTGGATCGCCGCCGCGAGCCGCGCCCGCTGGTCGTCGGTCAGCTCGATCGCGGAGCGAACCTCGGCGACTGCCTTCTCCTGGGCCTCGGCCGACTTGCGCACGAGCGAGTCGATGATCGTCGGCAGCTCGCGGGCCCTGCCCGCGCCGACCACCATCGACACGAGCGCGGTCGTGACGTGCGTGGCGCGCGGGCCAAGCAGGTCTTCGACGATCTGCTGGCGGCGGCTCGATGGGATGTGCGGGTCGGTGAGTGCCTCCCGCAACTCGTCGGAGCCGTCGAATGCCCGCGCGAAGCGGAACAGCTCGTCTTCGACCTCGCTCAGGATGCCCTCGGCACGAGCAACCTCGAACATCGCATCGGCGTACGCCTCGATTCGCTCGTTCATCGCAGTCCGCTCACGATCGATCAGTTGCTCCGGCTCGCGACCTGGTTGATGTAGTTCTCGACGAGCTGCACCTGCGTCTCCCGGTCGAGGTTGCGCTGGACGATCACCTCGGCCGCACCGATGGCGAGCGACGCCACCTCACCGCGCAGGTCGGCGATCGCCTGCTGCTTGGCCGACTCCACGTCGGCGGCGGCCCGCTCGCGCATCGCAGCCAGCTCGGCCTGGAGCCGCTGCTCCTGCTCCTTGCGCAGTGCGTCCGCCTGCTGGCGGGCCTCCTCGATGATGCGTGCCGCCTCTTCCCGGGCACCCTGCAGCTGAGCCTTGTACTCGTCGAGGACGCGTTCGGCGTCGACCTTCGCCGTCTCCGCGGCCTGCAGGTCGGCGCGGATGCGCTCGGTGCGCGACTCCATGCCCTTCTTCAGTCCCGGCCACGCGAACTTCCACAGCAGGAGCACGAGCACGAGGAACGAGATCGATGCCCAGATCAACTCGTTGCGCTCGGGGAGGATCGGCGACGGCGCCTCCTGGCAGTCGTCGATCTTCTTGCCTTCCTCGAGGAGCTTGATGCACTCCTCCTCGGCCTTGCCGCGGGGGTGGCTGGTGGTCTGCTCGGTCGTCGCGCCCGGCGCCGGGGTCTCCTGCGCGAACGCGGGAGCGCCGGCGGCGACAAGGGTGGCGAGTCCGAGGACCGATGCCACAACGAGCGTGCGGATGCGCATGTGAGGGCTCCTAACCCGAGATGATGAAGGCGAGCACGAACCCGAAGAGCGCGAGCGCCTCGGTGAAGGCGATGCCGAGGAACATCGTCGTCTGGACCATGCTGCGGGTCTCCGGCTGGCGGCTCATGGCCGTGATCGCGTTGCCGACGACGAGGCCGATCCCGATGCCGGGGCCGATGGCCGCGCCTCCGTAGACGACGCCTCGACCGATGGCCGTGAGCCCCGGGGTGATGTCCGGCGTCGATTGCGCCGCTTGGGCAAGGACGTGCAGCACGTGATTCTCCTTAGTGCTCGGGATGCATGGACTGGCCGATGTAGACGCCAGTGAGGATGGTGAAGATGAACGCTTGCAGGAACGAGACGAGGACTTCGAAACCGGTGAGCGCGACCAGCATGAAGCCCGAGAACGGGACGATCACGATCTGCCACTGGATCGCCCACAGCGTCGCGGAGATCACCGCGAAGGTGATCAGCAGCAGGTGACCGGCGAACATGTTGGCGAAGAGCCGGACGAACAGCGACAGCGGCTTGGTGATGAGCATCGTGACGAGCTCGATGAGCATCATCAGCGGCAGCATCGCCTTCGGCACGCCAGGTGGGACGAGCGACGACTTCAGATAGTGCAGCAGTCCCTGACGCTTGATCCCGATGAAGTGGTAGAAGAGGTAGGTCAGCATCGCCATGAAGATGGGCAGGGCGATGCGGGCGTTCACCGGCATCTGCGCGACCGGGATGACCTCCCAGATGTTGCAGACGAAGATGAAGCTGAACAGCACGAGCAGGTAGGGAGTCCAGTACAGACCCTCCTCGCCCATCGTCTGCAGGATGATGCCGTTGCGGATGAAGTCGACGGCCGACTCCGCGACGTTCTGGACGCCGGTCGGCACGAGCTGCTGGCGGCGGCTCGCGGCGTAGAAGAAGCCGAACACGACCACCACCGACAGCCACATCAACAGCACGACCTTGTTGACGCCGAACCACTCACCGCCGAACAGCGTGCGCCACTCGACGGCGTGGCTGATCGGGGGGAAGTCGATCGCGAAGGTCATCGGGCGTCAGCCTCCTTTGCGCGAAGGCGCGAGTCCGGGGAAGGCGAGACTTGCGCTGACGTAGCGCGTCTCCCAGATCAGCAGTCCGAGATGGGTCACGAGGATGGCGACCGCGAGCGCCGTGAGGTCGACCCACGGGAGATCTTTGACCGCGACCACCACGATCGTGACGAGCGTCATCCGCACGAGGAACCCGCCGAGCGCGGCGCCCATCAGCACGGCCGGCGAGATCCTCGCCGCCCACGACAGCGACAGGGCGAGCAGCAACAGGTTCACCGCGACGACGCCGACTGCGAGCAGCGCCGACCAGGCTCCCTGCGATCCCCAAGCCAGCCAGCACAGCGCGACCACCGCCGGCGCGAACGGCACTGCCCGCTTGACCATGTCGAGCGCGAGCTGGGTGGCGACCGCCTCGTCCGCCAAGTCGCTGCCTGCTTCGGCGACGGCGGGCGCCACGCCGTGGCGCTCGGTCACCGGCCTGCCTCCCGGCCACCACCGGGCAGGCGCTGCTGGTGGGCATCCATCCGGGCGTCGTAGTGCCGGTACAGCTTCCAGATCTCGTAGCCGAGCACGAACGTGAAGAACGTGACGGTGAACAGCGGGCGCGTGCCGGTGCGGCCGTCGAGCAGCCAACCGAGGAAGGCGAACACGAGCGGGTTGACCACCAGCTCGAAGGCGCGGGTGAGGGCGTTGGCGAAGCCGTCGCTCAGTTCCCGTCGCTCGCGGAGTTCCACTGGCATCCCCGTCAACCGTGCCGACCGGCGTGCAGACCGGCTTGTGAATGCTTTCGCAATCTAGAACACCGGGTTTCGACGCTGCAAATTCCGTGTCCGGCACCCCCGAAATCGGGCGCGCACACGGCGAACGGGACGAGACCGGCGCGGGTGACGGCGGACGACCCTAGTGGTGGGCCTTCGCGCCCGCCAGCGGCGCCGGCGCCGCGCCCGTGCCGTCGGGGCTGCCCGGCTCGCGCTTGTCCTCGCCGTTCTGGCGCGCCTGGCGTGCCCCCGGGTGGAAGACCGTGTAGAGCGCGAGGCCGAGCCCCGCGATGCCGAGCGGCACGATCGCGTCACCCCGGCCGGTGTAGGTCGGGTACAGCACGAGCCCCGACAGCAGCGCGGTCCAGCCCCAGAGGATGAGCACGCTGCGGCGCTGGCCGTGGCCGAGGCGCATGAGCCGGTGGTGCAGGTGCGCCTTGTCAGCGGTCGCCACGCCGGCCCGCCGCGACGCGCGGCGGACGATGGCGAACATCGTGTCGATCATCGGCACCCCGAGGATCACGAGCGGGATGAACAGCGGTGCGAAGAAGAAGAACGACTGACCGCTGAACGACGTGTCGGTCGAACCGCCGACCGAGATGGTCGACGCGGCCATCAACAGTCCGAGCAGCAAGGCGCCCGAGTCGCCCATGATGATCTTCGACGGGTGGAAGTTGTACGGCAGGAACGCCAGGCACACCGCCGCGGTGATGAGCGCCAGCAGCGGGCCGATGTTGCCGGGCACGAGCACGCCGACGTGGTCGAGGCGCACCACGTATACGAAGAACGACCCGGCTGCGATCGCGGTGATGCCCGCGGCGAGACCGTCGAGCCCGTCGACGAGGTTGATGGCGTTGGCCATGCCGGCGACCCACAGCACCGTGATGAACGCGGACAGGTCGGGCGTGAGCGAGAAGATGCCGAGGAACGGCACGCGGAAGAAGATCGTGCTGACACCGGCCAGCGACAGCACGCTGCCGGCGAGCACCATCCCGGCGAGCTTGGCGGGCGCGGACACGCCTTCTCGATGGATCTTCCGCACGTCGTCGATGAGGCCGGTCGCGCAGATCACGACCGCACCGATGACCACGCCGACGGGCACTGAGCTCGACGCGAACACGTCGTCGAAGTCGCCGAGCAGCGCGGCGGCACCGAGGCCGGTCAGGACGCCGGCGAGCATCGCGAGTCCGCCGACGTTCGGAAGCGGCTGTTCGTGCACGGCCCGATCGCTCGGCGCCAGCAGCGCGCCACGCCGCTGCGCGACGCGGCGCACGATCGGCGTGAGCGCGAGCGTCGTGACGAACGCGACGGCGAAGACGACCGCGTAGGACCAGGTCATCAATAAGGCCGGAAGCGCGTGCAGAGGTCGCGGACCTCGGCGCGCACCGCAGCGAGCTCGCTGTCGTCCTCACGGCCAACGAGCACTCGGTGGATGAGGTCGCCGATCGTCGCCATCTCGGTCTCCTTCATCCCCTGCGTGGTGGTCGCTGGGGTCCCGATGCGCAGCCCGCTCGTGATGTACGGCGGGCGCGGGTCGTTCGGCACGGTGTTCTCGTTGAGGCTGATGCCGGCGCGATCGAGCGCGAGGCGGGCCTTCTTACCGGACAGGTCGGGATCGAACGAGCGGAGGTCGACGAGCATCAGGTGGTTGTCGGTCCCACCCGACACGAGCCGCAGCCCGTGCCCGGCGAGCGAGCGGGCGAGCGCGTCGGCATTGCGCACGATCTGCGCGGCGTACTCCTTGAACTCGGGTTGCGCGGCCTCGAAGAAGGCGACCGCCTTCGCCGCGATCACGTGGTCCAGGGGGCCACCCTGGAGGCCGGGGAACACCGACTTGTCGATCGTGTCGGCGAGGGCCGCGGTCGACAGGATGCAACCGGCGCGCGGACCACGCAGCGTCTTGTGTGTGGTGAACGTCATGATGTCCGCGCCGTGCTCGATCGGGTTCGGGTGCTGGCCACCGGCGATCAAGCCGGCGACGTGAGCGGCGTCGAACAGGAACAGGGCACCGACCTCGTCCGCGATCTCGCGGAACGGCCGCGGGTCGATGATTCGGGGATACGCCGTGGCGCCGGCCACGATCATCTTCGGACGCTCGCGCCGCGCGACGTCGCGCACCTGGTCGAAGTCGATCCGCTCGTCGGACTCGGTCACGCCGTACGCGACGAAGCGGAAGAGCTTGCCGCTCGCGTTCACCGGCGAGCCGTGGGTGAGGTGACCTCCCTGGTCGAGGCGCATGCCGAGCACGGTGTCGCCAGGGGTCAACAGCGCGAGGTACACCGCCATGTTCGCGTTCGCCCCCGCGTGCGGCTGCACGTTGGCGTGCTCCGCGCCGAACAGCGACTTGGCCCGCTCGCGAGCGAGCTCCTCGACCTCGTCGATGACTTCGTTGCCGCCGTAGTACCGCTTGCCGGGATAGCCCTCCGAGTACTTGTTGGTGAGCACCGAACCGGTCACCTCGAGCACCGCGGGGGACGTGAAGTTCTCGGACGCGATCAGCTGCAGCGTCGTGTTCTGCCGCTCGAGCTCGCGCTCGAGGATCGCGAACAGCTCGGTGTCGCGCTCGACCGGCCAGTGATACGCCGCGTGCTCGCTCATGTCGTTCTCTCTTCCTCTTCGATCTGCGCGAGCTGCGCGACCCGCGCCGCGTGACGGCCGCCGTCGAACGGCGTGTCGAGCCAGACCTTGAGGATCTCCTCGGCGAGGCCGTACCCGACGATGCGCCCGCCCATGGAGAGGATGTTCGCGTCGTTGTGCGCGCGCGACAGCCGGGCGGTGAACAAGTCGTTGCACAGCGCGGCGCGCGCACCACGAACCTTGTTGGCCGCGAGCTGCTCGCCCTGGCCGCTCCCACCGAGCACGATGCCGCGGTCCGCGTCGCCCCGCACGACCGTCCGGGCCACGCCGGCGCAGATCGCGGGGTAGTCGACCGTCTCGTCGCTGAACGTGCCCTGGTCGTCCACGTCGTGGCCGAGGTCCTTGAGCACGCCGATCAGGTGCTGCTTGAGCGCATACCCCGCGTGGTCGGAGCCGATGGCGATGCGCATCTCAGGCCACCACCTCGTTCGTGCCCGTGTGCCTCGGCCAGGCGAGGTCGACGAGCTGAGAGACGAGCCCGTCGAGCTCCGCGATGCAGCGCTCGTACACGTCGCGCGGGGACAGATACGGATCGGCGACGTCGTCGTCGGGCGAGTGACCGATCAGCTCGATACGGCGGCGGCTCGCGCCCACGCGCCGCAGCCACGACGGCAGCGGCTCGTCGGCGCCCCGCGGCCCGGTCTGGCGGCCGCGGCGCACCAGATCCTTCAACGTGAAACAGCGTGGCAGCACCTGGTCGTCGAGCGCGAAGGCCTCGCGGGCATGCATGCGCTCCATCGCGATCACCAGGTCGGCCTCCCGCAGCATCGCCGCGTCGAGAACCCGGCTGCGGTGCCCGCTGATGTCGACGCCGTACGCGGCAGCCGCCTCGACGGCCTCGACGGTCGCGGGGCGTCCGTCGAAGGCGAGACCGGCCGACGACACCGCGACGTCGAGGCCACGAGCCTCGAGCCGGTTGCGCAACAGCCCTTCGGCCATGGGCGACCGGCAGATGTTGCCGGTGCACAGCAACAGCACCTGGTCGGGCGCGTCGGACGAGTCGATGACGGGATTGTAGGCAGCGGCAGGGGCGGGCCTACCGTTGCGGTCGTGGCGAATTCTGCGCGAATCGACCCCCGGACGCCCGTCATCGTCGGCGCCGGCCAGCACAACCAGCGCACCGATCGAGGGGACCCGGTTCGTGAGCCGGTCGACCTGATCGTCGAGGCCGCGCTGCATGCCGCCGACGACGCGGGCGCGCCAGGCCTGCTCGGTGCGCTCGACTCGATCCGGATCGTGTCGCTGCTGTCGTGGCGCTACCGCGACGCGGGCCGGCTCGTCGGCGAGCGCGTTGGGTCGCCGTCGGCTCGGACGCTGGTCACCCAACCCGGGGGCAACATGCCCCAGTCGCTCGTCAGCAAGACGGCGCGGGACATCGCATCCGGCGCGGCCGACGTGGTGCTCGTGGGCGGCGCCGAAGCGTGGCGGACGCGCATGTCGTTCCGGGCCGCCGGTGAGCGCCCGGCGTGGACCGTCCAGGACGGCACCGTGCCTGAGGCCGAGGTGTACGGCGATCCGTTCGAGATGATGCACCCCGCCGAGATGGCGCGTGGCATCGCCATGCCGGTGCAGGTGTACCCGATGTTCGAGCAGGCGCTGCGGATCGCGGCCGGCCGCTCGATCGACGACCACCTGGTGCACATCTCCGAGCTGTGGGCACGGTTCAGCGAGGTGGCTGCCCGAAACCCGAACGCGTGGATCCAGCGGGCGTACACCGCCGAGGAGATCCGCACCGCCGGCCCCGACAACCGCTGGATCGGGTTTCCGTACCCGAAGCTGATGAACTCGAACAACGCCGTCGAGCAGGCCGCCGCGCTGTTGCTGTGCTCGGTCGAGGCCGCCGAGCGGTTCGGGGTACCACGAGACCGGTGGGTGTTCCCCCACAGCGGGACCGACGCGCACGACACGTCAGCGGTGTCGAACCGCCAGGACCTCCATTCGTCCCCCGCCATCTGGGCGGCGGGTCGCCAGGCCCTCGCGCTCGCCGGCATCGGCATCGACGACGTCGCGCACGTCGACCTGTACTCATGCTTCCCATCGGCCGTACAGATCGCGGCGCAGGAGCTCGGCCTCCCCGATGACGACCCAGGCCGGCCGCTCACCGTGACCGGCGGCCTGTCCTTCGCCGGCGGCCCCTGGAACAACTACGTGACGCACGCGATCGCAACGATGGTCGGTCGGCTGCGGGAGCACCCGGGCGAGTACGGCATGTGCACCGCGAACGGCGGGTTCGTCACGAAGCACGCGGTCGGCATCTACTCGACGGAGCCGCCGGCGTCGGGGTTCCGGTGGGCGGACGCGCAGGCCGATGCAGACGCTCGCACGACGCCCCGCGAGGTCGCGGCGGACTACGAGGGGCCTGTCGAGGTCGAGGCCTGGACGGTGATGCACGACCGCGACGGCGAGCCGGACAACGGGCTGGCCGCGGTACTGACCCCCGACGGGCGGCGCGCCTGGGGCACCACGCAGGACCAGGAGGTGCTGAAGGCGATGACCGTCGAGGAATTCGCCGGCCGCCCCGCGCACCTGTCCGCCGACGGCACCCTGCGTTTCTAGCCCCGAACCCCTCCCGGCCCCTTCGAACTCCGGGTACATGTGGCCCCTATAGGGGCGACATCGACCCGGAGTTCGCCCGGGCGGGAGCCCGTCAAGCGAGGTCGAGGTTGCGGAGGCGCTCGCTCAACTTGGACATGATCGCCCGGTTGGCCTTCGGCATCTCGTCGAGCAGCATGCGGAACCGCTTGGCGTCGAGGGCGAGCAACTTCATCGCAGTGACGGCCCGGACCGTTCCCGACCGAGGGCGGTTGTCGATCAGCGCCATCTCCCCGATCGGCTCGCCGGGATGGATGCTCGCCTTCCTCTCGCCGCCGACCTCGAAGACGGCCTCGCCCTCGACGACGATGTAGCACTCCTGGCCCGGCTTGCCCTGCTCGGTCAGGACCGCACCCGGTTCGGCCTGCACCTCCTCGACCAGCTCGGCGACCCGCGCCAGCTCGGCGTGGCTGAATCCCTCGAACAGCTCGATCTTCGCAAGCCGTTCAGCTCCGTCGTCGGTCTTCTTCCGGAACGGCATCGGTTGATCCCCCCTCGGCCAGTGCCGTCACCGTAGCGCGACGGCGGCGACGTCCTCGGGGCGAATCGGACCGGCGCGCAGCACCGGCAACGTCTCGTCGGTCCCGTCCACGACCGTCGACGCCACGCCGTCGCAGCGCCCTCCGTCCACGACGAGGCCGACCTCGCCGTCGAGGCTCCCGGCCGCCTCCCGCGCCGTGACCGGTGTCGGCGCGCCGTGCCGGTTGGCACTGGTCACCGCCAGCGGACCGATCCGTTGCGCCAGCGCGCGCACGAAGGCGCGGTCGGGGCAGCGCAGGCCGACGGTCCCCTGCCCGTCCCGCCGCGGCAACACCACCGTCAACGGTCCCGGCCAGAAGGTGTCGAGCAGGCGGGCAACCGGCGGCGACGGCGGCTCGGCGATCGGTTCGAGCTGGTCGGGGCCGGCGACGAGCAGGGCGATCGGCACCGAGTCCGGCCGGCCCTTCAACCGGTAGAGCTCGCCGACCGCCCGAAGGTCGGTGGCCAGCGCGGCCACGCCGTAGATCGTGTCGGTCGGCAACACGACGGTCCCCCCGGTGGTCAGTACCGCGGCGGCCGCGTCGATGGCATGCTCGTCGTGCTCGGACACCACGTCAGGCACCGAGCCAGTGTCGCACAGGCGGCCGACGGCTCATGGCGGTGCCGGGCGTGCCGACGGAGCTGGGCCCACCGGAGGAAGCGGGATCCATGAGGCACCCGAAGGTGCGCTGCGTGTACTGCGGCGCGAAGAACAGCGACCCGGAGCTGGACCGGTGCCGCATCTGCGGCGGCCTGCTCCCCGACGCCGCGCAACGGCGAAAGCAGACGCGCGACCCGGGCGAGTCGTTCAAGACGATCGTCGAGGCCGAGGTGGCGACCTGGCGCGAGTACGGCGGCCGTCTGGGCAGCACCGTGAAGTCGCGCCGCCCGGCCGAGCTGCCGCCGCTCGATGCGCTGCGCGGGATCTCCGGCGACGAGCGCGACACCGGGTCGTAGCCCCGCCTCAGCCCGCGAGCGCGGCGACGGCCACCCGCGGCCGCCCTGCGAGGTCGGGGTGGACCGCGACCGTCGCGAACCCCGCGGCACGCGCCAGCGCGGTGACCGCGTCGCCCTGCGTCTCGCCGATCTCGACGACGGCGACACCGCCCGGACGCAACCACGCGGGCGCGCCGCGCAGGATGCACTCGATCGCCTCGGTCCCGGTGGGGCCAGCGACGAGCGCGCGACGCGGCTCCCAGGACGCCACCTCGTCGGGTAACACCTCGCCAGCGGCGACGTAGGGCGGGTTGCTGACCACGACGTCGATCGTGCCGCGCAGTTTCGCCGGCAGCGCGCCGAACCAGTCACCCGTGGCGAGGCGCACCCGCGTCGCGGCCCGCCCTATGCCGGCGAGGTTGGCCGTCGCGACCGCGATCGCGGCTGGTGAGCGGTCGGTCGCCCACACCTCGACGCCGGCGCGCTCGGCGGCGATCGACAGCGCGATCACTCCCGAGCCCGTGCCGAGATCGACGACGAGGCGCGCCCCGATCTCGTCGATCGCCGCCAGCGCGTGCTCGACGACGACCTCGGTCTCCGGGCGCGGGATCAGCACGCGCCGGTCGACGTGCACGTCGAGCCGGCGGAACCCCCAGCTCCCGAGCACGTACTGCAGCGGCTCGCCGCGGGCGCGCCGGTCGACCATCGAACCGAACCGTGCCTGCGCCAGCGCAGCCGGACGTTCGTCGAGACGCGCCGACAGCTCGGCCGCGGCGCACCCGGTCGCTTCTTCGGCGATGCGGCGGGCGTCGGCGCGATCCCCGAGGCGCTCCGCTGCCGCGTCGAGCAGCGTCCGCCACGTCTGCTCAGACACTCGAAGCCGACAGCCGGCGCGCCTGCTCCTCGTGCACGAGCGCGTCGGAGATCTCCTCGAGCTCGCCCGCGAGCACGCGGTCGAGCTTGTACACGGTCACGCCGATGCGGTGGTCGGTGACGCGGTTCTCCTTGAAGTTGTACGTACGGATCTTCTCGCTGCGGCCGCCGCCGCCGATCTGTCCGCGCCGCGCCTCGGACGCCTCCGCCTCCTGGCGGTCCTGCTCGAGCTTGAGCAGCCGAGCCCGCAACACCTGCATCGCCTTGGCTCGATTCTGGATCTGGCTCTTCTCGTCCTGCATCGACACCACGAGGCCGGTCGGCTTGTGGGTGATGCGCACCGCGGAATCGGTGGTGTTGACCGACTGGCCGCCGGGGCCGGAAGACCGGTACACGTCGATCTGCAGGTCACGCTCGTCGATGGCGATGTCGAGCTCCTCGGCTTCGGGCAGGACCGTGACCGTGGCCGACGAGGTGTGGATCCGTCCCTGCGACTCGGTGACCGGGACGCGCTGAACGCGGTGCGGGCCGGCCTCGTGCTTCATGCGTGTCCACACGCCGTCGCCGGACAGCAGGAACGTGACCTCGTTGAAGCCACCCATCGCCGACGGATCCGAGCCGAGCACCTCGAGCTTCCAGCCCATGCGCTGCGCGAACCCCTGGTACATCTGGAACAGGTCGCGGGCGAACAGGTTCGCCTCCTCCCCACCCTCCGCGCCGCGGATCTCGACGATCACGTTGCGGTCGTCGTTCGGATCCTTGGGGAGCAGAAGCACCCGCAGCTCGGCGTCGAGCCGCTCGATGTCCGCGGTCGCCGCCTCGATCTCGGTGCGGGCGAACTCGCGGTCCTCGCCCGAGGCGTCGGACAGCATCTGCCGGGCGGCTTCGAGGTCCTCGGTCCGGGCCCGCAGCTCGCGGGCGCGTGACACGATCGCTTCGAGCTCCTTGTGCCGGCGGGCAAGCTCTGCGTAACGCGCCTGGTCGGCGAACACCGCAGGGTCGGCGAGGCGCGCCTCGACATCGGCGAACTCGTCCTCGAGGCCCCGAAGTCGGTCGAGCACGCGTTGGAGGCTACGACTCGGCGGCGCTCAGGAGCGCCAGTCGCCGGCGACCGTGACGATCTCGGCGGGGTCCGACAGTGATGCGGCCAGCGCGCGGGTGATCGGGTGGTCGTCACGCTCAGGCACCACGAGCAGCAAGCGCGCGTCCGGGTCGAGCGCCGAGCGCGTCTCGGCGGCCGCCGGTACGAGGTCGAGGTCGACACCGACCGAGAACACCGCGACGACGCCGTCACCGACCGCTGTCGCGATGTCTCGCTCCCGAAGACCGCGTCGCGGCAGCGCCGACGGGCTCGCGTCGAGATGACCCATGCCGACGCGCGCCGGGTCGTTGCGCACCGTCCAGCGCAGCCACCGTTCCGGTACGAGCTGGTTGAGCGGATGCCGGGGTGCGCCGGGCCGGCGCTTGTCGCCGACGATCTCGGCCACCCGTGCGAGCGCGGAGGCCGGGGGGAGGTCGCCGTGCACCATCGCCGTCAGCTCGCGATCGGCGGCGCCGACACCGACCTCGAGGCCATGCGCGGTCACCCGCGCCACCTCGAGGCCGCGCAGCTCGCCCGCGAGGTGGCCGTGCTCGGCCACGACGTCGAGGCCCGCGTTGATGAGCAGGCCGGCGAGCTCCGGCGCGTCCGGTGGTTGCTCGACCGGCGGTGCCGGCTCCGGGTCGGCTCGGTGGAGCGCCGCGCCCTGCAGCCACCAGACCGTGACCGGCGTGTCGAACAGCGCGGCGCGGCGGGCGAGCAGCCCCGCGTGGCCGTCCACGACGAGATGCAGCTCATCGAGCGCGTGCTGGCGCGCCCAGGCGAGCGCCCGGCCGAGCGAGCGGGCGGGGTCGTCGGCCGGGTGCACCCATCCCGTCGACCCGCGCCGGCGAGCAGCACCGCCGGGGAACGGTGCCGGCGTGGTGTCACCCCGACCGAAGTGGGCGGAGACGACGAGGCCGAGCTTGCGCTCGGCCTGCGCGGCCAGCCGATCGGTCTCGATGGGGCTAGGACGACTTCTTGCGCCGCCCGTAGCGACGCTCGAAGCGGTCGATGCGGCCACCCGAGTCCACCAGCTTCTGCTTGCCGGTGTAGAAGGGATGGCACTCGCTGCACAGCTCGACGTGCAGGTCACCCTTGGTCGAGCGCGTCGTGAACGTGTTGCCGCACGAGCAGCGGACCTGCGTCACGACGTAGTTCGGGTGGATGTCGGCCTTCATAGGGAACGGCCAGTCTAAGCCCGGCGCCGTGGCATCACGCAGCTCAGCCGGAGATCGACGGCGCCTTGGCCACCTCGGCGAGGAACTCGTCGTTGGACTTGAACGTCTTCATCCGGTCGATGAGCAGCTCGAGGCCGGCGCCGGCGCTGCCACCCTCGCCGCCGGACAGCCCGGAGAGCACCCGCCGCAGCTTCCACACCATGCTGAGCTGGTTGCGGGCGAACAGCAGCTCCTCGTGCCGGGTGGACGACGCGTCGACGTCGATCGCGGGGTAGATCCGCCGCTCGGCGAGCCGGCGGTCGAGCTTGAGCTCCATGTTCCCGGTGCCCTTGAACTCTTCGAAGATGTGCTCGTCCATGCGCGAGTTGTTCTCGACCAGCGCCGTGGCGAGGATCGTCAGCGAACCGCCCTCCTCGAGGTTGCGGGCCGCACCGAAGAACTTCTTCGGCGGGTACAGCGCGCCGGCGTCGATGCCGCCGGACATGATGCGCCCGCTCGCCGGTGCGGCGAGGTTGTAGGCGCGGGCCAGCCGGGTGATGCCGTCGAGGATGATCACGACGTCGTCGCCCATCTCGACCATGCGCTTGGCCCGCTCGATCGTCAGCTCGGCGACAACGGTGTGCTCCTCAGACGGGCGGTCGAAGGTCGACGCCACGACCTCGCCCCGCAGCAACCACCGCCGGAAGTCGGTCACCTCTTCGGGTCGCTCGTCGACGAGCAGCACGATCAGCTTCACCTCGGGGTTGTTCACCTCGATGGCGCGGGCGATGTTCTTCATGATCGTGGTCTTGCCGGCCTTCGGCGGCGACACGATCAAGCCGCGCTGGCCCTTCCCGATCGGTGCGATGAGGTCGATGATCCGGTTCGTCATGTTCGACGGATCGTCGGCCAGCTCCATCTTCAGCTTCTCGTCGGGGAACAGCGGCGTGAGCTCCTCGAACCGGCGCCGGTTGCGCGCCTGTTCGGGATCCATGCCGTTGACCGAGTCGATGCGCAACAGCGCCGGGTTCTTCTCGTTGCGCGACGCAGGCCGGCTGGCGCCCTTCAGGTAGTCGCCCTTGCGCAGGCCGAATTGCCGCGCCTGCTTCACGGAGACGTACACGTCCTCCTTCGACGGCAGGTAGCCGTTGACCCGGAGGAACCCGTATCCCTCGTCGCGCAGATCGAGATAGCCCTCGACCTCCACCGGCTCGCCGGTGAACGGCTCCTCGGGCTGGCCCGAACCCGGACGGTCACGATCGCGGTCGCGGCCCCGGCGACGGCGCCGGCGATTGCCGGTCTCGCCGTCGTCGCGCGGTCCGGGCCAGGTGCCGTACGTTTGACCGTCGTCGCGCCTGGCTTCGCTCGCGACGCTGCCGTCCGCACCGCGCGCCTCGCGGCCGTCCTGGCTGTCGTGTCCGTCGAGGGCCGGCGCGCTTGCCGGCGGGGCGGGCGCGACGTCGGCGGCCGCTTCAGCCTCGAGCTCCCACGCCGCCTTCGCCTCCTCGTCGAGGGGGGACGGCGCGTCCGGCGCGCGCACGGGCGCGGCAGGTACCACGGCCTCCGCGGTGGCACCGTCGGGACGGTCACCGTCGGGCCGGTAGCCGTGGTCCGCGGGCGCTGTGCCATCCGCGGCGGCGGGGCGTCCGGCTCCGGCGAGCTCGAGCACGAGCTCGACGAGATCGGCCTTCTTCGCGCGCGAGCCGGCCTTCCCACCCATCGCTTCGACGATGGCGGCGAGCTCGCCGCGATCCTTCTGCTCCAGCTTCGAGCGTGAGAGTGCGGTCTCCTCGACGCTCATGTTGCACCTCGTTTCTGAGGGGGTCTGCCGTCCGTGCTCCCCGTGACGGCGAAGGTCACCGACGCAGGCAACTCATGCGTTCGGTGGGGTCCCGCGGGATCTCCGGGGTCTGCCGCGCAGGCCCGGCGGAGGAATTCAGCTGCACCGACCTGCCCGGAACGGGGCGTTCGGCGCGAACTCATGGTAGCGACCGCCGCAGAACACGGGCAACAAGAGCCATATTCCTGCGAGGCGAGCGCTCGGGCTCGACCAGACTGGCCCGCCGATGGGGGTCGTGCTCGAAGCGCGGGGCTTGCGCAAGACGTACAAGGACGTGCACGCGGTCGACGGCGTCGACCTCGTCGTCGGCGCGGGCGAACGAGTGGGCCTGCTCGGACCCAACGGCGCAGGCAAGACCACGACGCTGCTGATGCTGCTCGGCGCGGTTCTCCCCGACGGCGGGTCGGTCGAGATCCTCGGCCACCGGCTCCCGAAGGAGCGCTCGGCGGCGATGAGCGAGGTCGGCTTCGTTGCCGGCTACCTCCCACTCCCCGACCGGTTGCGCGTGCGCGAAGCGCTGTCGGTGTTCGCGGGGTTCTACGGGCTGCGCAAGCGCGAGGCGGACGAGGCAGTGGCACGCGGCCTGGCCCGGTTCCGCATCTCGGGTCTCGCCGACCGCATGTGCATGGAGCTGTCATCGGGGCAGCGCACGCTGGTTGGCATCGTGAAGGCGTCGCTGCACGGGCCGCGCCTACTCGTACTCGACGAGCCCACCGCGTCGCTCGACCCCGACGTCGCGCACCGGGTGCGCAGCGGCCTGCTCGACATCTGCGCCACGGACGGAACCGCGCTGCTCATCACGAGCCACAACATGCTCGAGGTCGAACGGCTCTGCGAGCGCGTCGTGTTCATCGCCGGCGGCCGCATCGTGGCCGACGGCACGCCCGACGATGTCGCCGCGATGTTCGGGCACGGTGATCTCGAGTCGGTGTTCTTGCAGCTCGCGGGAACCGACATGGAGCCCGAGCCATGAACTGGTTGCGGATCCGCACCGTCGTCCGCCGCCACTGGTACGTGCTCTGGCGCAGCCCGAACCGTTGGTTCGACATCGCGGTGTGGCCGGTGTTCGACGTCCTGCTGTTCGGCTCGCTCGGTGCGTTCGTCGCGCAGGAGAACGACGCGTCGCGCGCCGCGGCGCCGTACCTGCTGGCCGGCATCATGCTGTTCCACGTCCTGTTCCAGTGCCAGATCGCGGTGACGACCGGGTTCATGGAGGAGACGTGGTCGCGCAACCTCCTCAACCTCATGACCACACCGATCACCGAGGGTGAGTACGCCGCCGGTCTCGCCCTGTACGCGTTCATGAAGCTGGCGATGGCGATGGCGACCATCTCGCTGGTCGCGCTCGTGACCTACCAGTTCCACCTCGACACCGTCGGTTGGGGTCTCGTGCCGATCGTCGGTGTGCTGCTGCTGGTCGGCTGGGCGGTGTCGCTGCTCGTGATCGGCCTCATCCTCCGGTACGGGCAGTCGGCCGAGATCCTCGCGTGGGGCACGAACTTCGTGCTGCTCGCGCTGTCGGGCGTGTTCAACCCGATCTCCGCGCTGCCCGGCGCGGTGCAGCCGATCGCGCGGATCCTGCCCACCACGTTCGGGTTCCGGGCCATGCGGACCCTGCTCGACGGCGGGCCGATCCCATGGGGTGACCTCGGCTGGGGCTACCTCGGCGCGCTCGTGTTCTGCCTGTTCGGCTACTGGTTCATCATCCACATGCTCGAGACGTTCCGCCGACGCGGCTTCGTCACGCGGTTCAGCTGACCGGCGACACCAACCGGCGCAGCAGGGAGTGGCCCGGCACCGGCCGGCAGCCCGCAGTCGCGGGTTCGGAGTACACGCCACCTGGACCGGCGGTCTCGGAGTCCACGAGCAGGTACGGCACCGAGTCGGCCGTGTGGGTCTTCAACCGCAGCGGTGTCGGGTGGTCGGGCAGCAGCAACAACCGCCATGGGCCCAGCGCGTCGAGCCCTTCGACGAGGCCGGCGAGGATGCGCCGGTCCCAGTTCTCGAGCGCACGCACCTTCTCGTCGACGTCGCCCGCATGGCCGGCTTCGTCCGTTGCCTCGACGTGGACCAGGAACAGGTCGAGCCCCGACGCGAGCGCATCAAGCGCCGCGTCCCGCTTGCCCTCGTAGTTCGTGTCGTACCAGCCGGTCGCGCCTTCGACGTCGACGATGTCCATTCCGGTCAGCACGCCGAGGCCGCGTACGAGGTCGACGGCGGTGCACAGGCCGCCGCGCACGCCGTGCTCGTCGCGGAACGCGGGCATCTGCGGCTGGAAGCCCTGCCCCCACAGCCAGATCTGGTTCGCGGCGATCGGCGCGCGCGAGACGATCTCGCGCGACGCATCCATCAGCGCCTGCAGCTTCGGCGCAGCCGGGCCCGACGGCCACACGACCGGCTTGTCGGTGAGGTCGTGCGGCGGCGTGCACGTCGCGTCGGCCCAGTCGGCCGGCGCGACGACGATGTGCCGGTACTGCACGCCCGCGTGGAACGACACCCCGTCACCGCCGAGCTCGGCATCGAGCTCCGCGATGACCGCCTTGGCGTCGTCGATGCTCGGATGCCCGCCGGCGAAGTCGTCCATGGTGCCGCGTGCGCCGACGGTGACGAGATTGCACCGGTACGCCACCTGGTCGGGTCGCAGCCGCAGGCCGAGCGCGGCGGCTTCGATCGGGGCCCGGCCGGTGTGGAACCGGGCCGGGTCGTAGCCGAGGATCGCCATGTTGCCCACGTCGGAGCCGGGCGGCATCCCCGGCGGGATGACTGCCGCTCGGCCGACCTCGCCGCGTGCCGCCAGCTCCTGCAACACCGGCATCGAGGCAACCTCGAGGGGCGTGCGACCACCGAGCGCGTCGACCGGCTCGTCGGCACACCCGTCGGGCACGCACACCACGTACTTCACGGGCGCCATCTTTGCGCACATGGGATGATGTCGGTCATGCCGTATGCAGAGGGCCGCGTCTTCAACGACGCCGACAGCCATGTGATGGAGACGAGCGACTGGCTCGTCACCTACGCCGACCCCGACATCCGTGAGCGCCTGCGGCCGCTGCAACTCGGCGGTGCCGGACGGCTCGCCGAACAGGCTGTCCGCGAGGCGGATGCCCGCAAGGCCGGCACCGTCACCCTCGACGACATCGAGGACACCCTCATGGCCCGCAAGGGATGGAGCGCCTACGGCGCGTTCGATCCTGCCGAACGGAGCCACGCGCTCGACCTACTCGGCTTCGCGAAGCAGCTCGTGTTCTCGACGTTCGCCCCGACGCAGTTCCTCGACGACGATCCCGACCTGCTCTACGGCGGCACCCGCGCCCACAACCGCGCGATGGGCGAGTTCTGCGCGGACGACGACCGGTTGATCGCGGTCGGCTTCGTCCCGCTCCAGGACCCGGTGCGTGCGGCGCAGGCGGTCGAGGAGGCACTCGCGTTCGGGTGCGGCGGGATCCTCGTGCCGTCACACCCACCGCGCACGCACTCCCCGACCCATCCCGATCTCGACGGCGTGTACGCGCGGCTGCAGGACGCCGGCGTCCCGCTGCTCCTGCACATCGGCGGCGGAGGCCGGCCCCTGCGGCCGAGCTTCCACGAGAACGGCCGGCCCAAGCCGACGGACTTCCTCGGCGGCGGCGAGAACATCCGGTCCAAGGACTACATGGTCCTGCACAACCCGCCCGAGATCTTCGTGGCCGCGATGGTGCTCGACGGCGTGTTCGACAAGTTCCCGCGCCTGCGGTGCGGGGTCATCGAGCAGGGTGCGCTGTGGGTGCCCGCGCTGCTGCGCCGACTCGACATCGTGCAGTCGACGTTCAAGAAGACCGAGCCGTTGCTGGCCGAGCTCCCGCTGCGCGCGTCGGATTACGTCCGGCGCCAGGTGCGGTTCACCCCGTTCCCGACCGAGCCGGTCGCCTGGCTCATCGACCAGGCGGGCGACGAGCTGTTCCTGTTCTCGTCGGACTTCCCGCACCCGGAGGGCACGAAGGACCCGCTCGCACGGTTCGAGGCGTCGCTCGAAGGGGTGAGCGACGAGGCGAAGAAGCGGTTCTACTCGCTCAACTTCGAAACGCTGTTCGGATGAACCGCTTCACGGCCTCGACGTCGTTGCCTACCACCTCGTAGCGCTCTTCGCCGTCGAGCACTGCGGCGAGGCGCTCCGGCACCGGCGGCGCCTCACCGATCGCCTTGCGCACGGCGTCGGGGAATTTGGCGGGATGCGCAGTCGACAGGCACACGACCCGCTCGCCGTCCCGCCGCAGCGCGCGTGCCGCGCCGATCCCGACCGCGGTGTGCGGGTCGACCAGGTAGCCGTCGCGCTCGTAGACGTCGCGGATGATCGCGATCGTCTCGTCGTCGTTGACCCGTGCGCCGGCGATGGCCGGATCGCGGGGAGCTTCGACCGCGCCCAGCTCGCGGAAGCGGACCATCAACTCGGCGGTGCGGTCGCCGTCGCGGTCGACGAGCTCGAACAGCAGCCGTTCGAGGTTCGACGACACCTGGATGTCCATGCTCGGGCTCCACGTCGGCACGACCTCGCCGGCGACGAGCGACCCGGTCTCGATCCAGCGGGTGAGGATGTCGTTCACGTTCGACCCGATGATGAGCCGCTCGATCGGAACCCCCATCCGGCGCGCGTACCAGCCGGCGAGCGCGTTGCCGAAGTTGCCGCTCGGCACCGAGAACGTGCACGGCCTCCCGACCGCGAGCTGGCCGGTGACGTAGTACGGGATCTGCGCGATGACGCGGCCCCAGTTGATCGAGTTCATCGCGCCGAGCTGCAGCTCGTCGCGGAACCCGGGGTCGGCGAACATCGCCTTGACCAGGTCCTGGCAGTCGTCGAACGTGCCCTTGACGGCCAGGTTGCGAACGTTCGGCGCGTCCACCGTGGTCATCTGCCTGCGCTGCACGTCGCTCACCCGCCCCGCAGGATGCAGCACGACGATGTCGAGGTTCGCCCTCCCGACGCAGGCCGCGATCGCGGCAGACCCGGTGTCGCCGGAGGTGGCGACCACGATCGTCCGCCGCTCACCCCGCTTGGCCAGCTCGGCGTCCATCAGCCGGCCGACGAGCTGCAACGCGACGTCCTTGAACGCGAGCGTTGGCCCGTGCCACAGCTCCTGCACCCACAGGCCCTCGTCGAGGGCGCGCACCGGGCACACCTCCGGGTCGTCGAAGGTCGCGTACGCCGCCTCGAGGACGCCCCGCTCGATGCCGGTGACCGCGGCGGCGACGTCGACGTAGGAGCCGCGCACGTCCGCGCCGAGCTTCGGCAGGCCGTCGGGCACGTACAGGCCGCCGTCGCGGGCCAGGCCCTCGAGCAGCACGTCGTCGAAGCCGAGCGCCGGCGCCCTGCCGCGGGTGGAGACGAACTTCATGCGAGCTTCATGCGACGACGCGCAGCAGGGTGCCGACCCGGTCGACCACGTCGAGGCCGCGCAGATCGCGCAACGTCGCCTGCACGTCAGCCTCGCGCGCGGTGTGGGTGATGAAGATCAGCCGCGCCTCCTCACCGAGGCCCTCCTGCTCCATCGCCCGGATCGACACACCGTGGCTGCCGAACACCCCGGCCACGGCGGCGAGCACGCCGGGCCGGTCGGCGACCTCGAGGTTGAGGTAGTACTCGGACTCGGCCTCGTCGATCGGCCGGATGGGCTTGGGACTGAGCGTGCCCACCGACGCGCTCGATCCCTTGCGCAGGTTGGTCGCGGCGTCGATGAGGTCACCGAGCACCGCGCTCGCCGTGGGCGGCCCACCCGCGCCCCGCCCGTAGAGCATGAGATTGCCGACAGCTTCGCCTTCGATGAACACCGCGTTGTAGCTCTCACGGACGCTGGCGAGCGGGTGGTGGAACGGCACCATCGCAGGGTGGACACGGACGCCCACCGCTCCGTCGACCGCTTCGGCGATCGCCAGGAGCTTCACGACGTAACCGAGCCGCCTCGTGTACGCGATGTCGGCCTCGGTGATGCCGCTGATCCCCTCGTGGTACACGTCGCCGGCCACGACCCGGGCGCCGAATGCGATCGACGCGATGATCGCGACCTTCGCTGCCGCGTCGAACCCTTCCACGTCCGCTGTCGGGTCGCGCTCCGCGTAGCCGAGGCTCTGTGCTTCGGCGAGCGCGTCGTGGTACGACACCCCTTCCTCGGTCATGCGCGTGAGGATGTAGTTGGTCGTCCCGTTCACGATGCCCATCACGCGCGTGATCCGCTCGCCGACCAGCGACTCGCGCAACGGGCGGATCAAAGGGATGCCGCCGGCGACGGCCGCTTCGAAGAGCAGGTCGACTCCTGCATCGTGCGCGGTCTCGAACAGCTCCGGTCCAACGTTGGCCAGCAGCTCCTTGTTGCCGGTGACGACCGGCTTCTTCGCCCGCAGCGCGACGGCGATCAGCGACTGCGCGGGCTCGATGCCGCCGATCAGTTCGACGACGACGTCGATGCTCGGGTCCTCGACGACGGCGCGTGCGTCGGTGGTGAGCACGCCGGGAGGCAACTCGACCGTCCGCTCCTTCGACGCGCTACGCACCGCGACAGCGGCCACCTCGAGCTGCACGCCGGTGCGGGCCGCGATCGCCGCGCCGTGGCGGGTGATGAGCTCGACGAGCGGGGCGCCGACGTTGCCGCAGCCGAGCACCCCGACGCGGATGTGGTGCGCGCCGCTGGCCTGCTCCTCGCTGGTCACGGTGCGCCACGGTACCGGTCGCCAGCCCCGGCGCCGCTCGCAGTTCGAACGGCGCCGGGGGGCCGACCGTCAGAGCCCCAGCAGCCCCAGCAGGCCGAGCGGCAGCAGGCTGCCGCCGAGGTCGATGGGTAGCTGCGAGCCGTTGAACGGCTGCGTGCCAGGCACGAGCTGCACGTTGCCAAACGACGAGTGGGCATGCATGTAGGCGAGCTCCTTCGCCAGGTCACCCACACCGTTGCTTCCGGCTGCCGGCGCGAGCTGCAGCGTGCTCAGGATGCCGAGCGCGGCGCCGTTGGCGCTGAGGAAGGCGCTCCCCGAGTCGCCGGGGATGCCGGGGGTCACCGTGAACACGTTGTGCGACCAGCCGCTGCCTTCGTCGCCGAGGCTGACACCTTCCTTCGGGCTCAACGCGGTGGCGCCGCCCCGCAGCGAGGAGTTGCCGTACGAGTACACGGTCTCGCCCGCGGCGGTGCCGTTCGTGTCGAGGCCGGTGGGGCCACCCCAGAACGGGATCGATGGGTTGACCTTGCCCTCGTCGGCCGGATCGAGTCGCACGAGGGCCAGGTCGTTGAAAGCGCAGGTGTCGGGGTCGGTCTCGCCGAGCGCCTGCATGGTCGCCCACGCGTTGTAGACCATCACGCCGGGCTTCGAGGCGCCGCCGACCTCGACCGGTGTGCCGACGGGCAGGGTTCCGGAGCTGCACCCGTCGGTCGCGGTGTTCCCACCGGTACCGGAGCAGTGCGCTGCCTGGCCGATGTAGACGTTCGCGCCGTCCGTGAAGATGAAGTTCGCGGTGCACTGGGCGCCGTTGGTGATCGTCTGCACGCCCGGATGGATCGGCGCCGTGGCTGCCGGGGCCCACGGGGGAGGCGGCGGCGCGGCTTGCGCGCTCAGCGCGCTCAGTCCCGCAGTGCTGGCGAACAGCAACGCCGCTCCAGCGGCGACGCCGAGCAGCCGATGTTTGAGGTCCAACGCATCCTCCTCGACAGCGCCCGCGCACTTCCGGCCACCAGATTCGACGCCGAGTCGCGCTTTCCTACCCGGATGGGGGAATCGCCGGTCTCAGCCGAGATCGGTGGCGAGGAGATCCTCGTACCGTTCGCGCCGCACCACCAGCCTGGCGTCGCCGCCGGCCACGAACACGACGGCGGGGCGCAGCACCTTGTTGTAGTTGGAGCCCATCGAGTGCCCGTAGGCACCGGTCACCGGGGTGGCGACGAGGTCACCGACCGCGAGGTCGGCCGGCAACGTCGCCTCGCGGACCAGCACGTCGCCGGATTCGCAGTGCTTGCCGACGATGCGCACGACTCGGGGGCGCTCGGCGAAGGGCGCGCGCGGCAGGAACGCCTCGTACCCGCTGCCGTACAGCACCGGCCGCGGGTTGTCGCTCATGCCCCCGTCCACCGACACGTAGGTGCGCACGCCGGGGACGTCTTTGATCGTCCCCACGGTGTACAGCGTGACCGCCGCGGCGGCGACGATGGCGCGCCCGGGCTCTGCGGTGATCCGTGCGTCGATCCCCGCGGCCGCGGCCGCGTCGCGAACCGAGCGCGCCCACTGCGTGATCGTCGGCGCCTCCTCACCGTCGAGGTACGCGACGCCGAGACCACCGCCGATCGACAGCTCGTCCACGCCGACGTCGTGCAGGAACGGCGCGACCACTTCGATCGCCTGGTGGAAGAAGTCGGCGACGAAGATCTGGCTCCCGATGTGCAGGTGCACGCCGGCGAGGTCGGTGGCGTGGCTCGTGCGGGCCCGACGGATCGCCGCGGCCGCGTCGCCCGACGCGACACCGAACCCGAATTTCGAGTCGATCTGGCCGGTGCGGATGAACTCGTGCGTGTGCGCCTCGACACCGGGGGTCACGCGGATGAGGACACGGGGCACGATCCGATCATCTGCGTAGAGCGCGTCGAGCCGGTCGAGCTCATCGAAGGAGTCGACGACGATCGTCGCGCCGAGCTCGCGCGCGAGTTGAAGCTCCTCGACGCTCTTGTTGTTGCCGTGCATGATGAGCTGCTCGCCGGTGGCGCCCGCGGCAACCGCGACGTGCACCTCGCCTGCCGTGGCCACGTCCAGCAGCATCCCCTCCTCGAGCGCGAGCTTCGCCATCGCCCGGCACAGGAACGCCTTGGTCGCGTACGCAACGCCGTCGGGAAACCCGGCACGGGCCTCACGGCAGCGCGTCCGGAGATGCGTCTCGTCGTACACGAACAGCGGCGTACCGAACTCGTGCGCGAGATCCGCCGTCGAGCAGCCGCCGATCGTGAGCCAGCCGTCGTCACCGGAGGCGGCGGTGTCGGGCAGCAGGTGGCGCGGCAGCGGGCCGCTCACATCGACTCCGGCGCGGACACGCCGAGCAGGCCGAGGCCGATGGTGAGACCGACGCGGGCCGCTTCGACGAGCCAGAGCCGGGCCTGCGTCAGCGGCGGCGCGACGTCGTCACCGATCACGTAGCAGTCGTGGTAGAAGCCGTGGAAGCGGTCAGCGAGCTCGCGCACCCACGTCGTGATCTTGTGTGGCGCGCGGTCCTGACACGCGACCGCCACCGTGTCCGGTAGCTCGGAGAGCACGCGCAGCACCTCGAGCTCACGGTCGTGCGCGAGCAGCTTCAGGTCGACGGCCTCGAGCGGCTGGCGTTCGACACCGACCTCGGCAGCGTGGCGCGCGATGCCGGCGATGCGGGCGTGCGCCATCTGCACGTAGAACACGGGGTTGTCCATCGACTGGGCGGTGATCGCGGCGATGTCGATGGTCTGGCGGGTGTCGAGCGACTGCAGCAGGAACGTGAGGCGCGCGACATCGGGCCCGACCGCGTCGAGCAGATCGTCGAGCAGCACCAGGTTGCCGGCCCGCTTGGAGAGTCGCACGGGCCGGCCTTCCTGGATCAGCGTGACGAGCTGGCCGAGGATCACCTCGAGCTCGTCGGGATCGTGACCGAGGCAGCGAAGGCCAGCCTTGATCGACGGAACGTAGCCGTGGTGGTCGGCGCCCCACACGTCGATGAGCAGTTGGAAGCCGCGAGCGAACTTGTCGCGGTGGTAGGCGAGATCGGGGAGCAGGTACGAGGGCTCGCCGTTCGACCGAACGATCACCTGGTCCTTGCGGTCGCCGAACTGCTCGGTGCGGATCCACGTCGCACCGTCGGCGTCGTAGGCCATGCCTCGCTCGCGCAGCTCCGCGAGGGTCGCTTCGACCGCGCCGGATTCGACGAGGCTGCGCTCGCTGAACCACGTTTCGAAGCGCACGCCGATGCGCTCAAGGGTCTCGCGCAGGTCGCGCTTGACCCGCTCGTAGGCCCACTCCACCGGGTCCACTTCGTCGGGCATCTCCGCGGCCCACTCGAAGATGTACTCGCCCTGGTAGCCGTCCTCCGGGATCGGCTCGCCCGCCTTCGCCGCCGCCAGTGACGCGCCGAACAGCTGCATCTGGGTACCGCGGTCGTTGAGGTAGTACTCGCGGCTCGGGGAGTAGCCGCAGCGGGCGAGCAGGTTGCAGAGCGCGTCGCCGTACGCGGCCCACCGCCCGCCGCCCGCGTGCAATGGCCCGGTCGGGTTCGCCGACACGAACTCGACGTTGACGCGCAACCCGCAGCCGAAGTCGTGGCGGGCGTAGCCGTCCTCGCCGCCGGTGACGACGTCGCGGAGCACCTCGTGGAGCCAGCTCGGCCGGAGGTGGAAGTTGACGAAGCCGGGGCCGGCGATCTCGACGCGCTCGACGTGGGGCGGCCGGTGGCTTTCGAGATGAGCGACGAGGTCCGCGGCGAGGTCGCGGGGCTTGCGGCCTGCGACCTTGGCGGTGGCGAGCGCCACGTTGGACGACCAGTCGCCGTGCTCGCGGCGGGCGGGTCGCTCGAGCTGGATCGACACGGGCGGCGTGACCCCGGCGGCGGCCAGGGCATCGCGCAAGGACTGCTCGAGGACGTCACGGACCATGGTCGACCGGCCCGGTCAGGAGGATCGCTTCGAGGGCCGGGTCGACAGCAACCGGTTGACCCGGTCGACGAGGTCCAGCGGCTCGAAGGGCTTGGTGACGTAGTCGTCGGCGCCCGCGTCCATGCCGGAACGGACGTCGGCGGTCTGGGCCTTGGCCGTGAGCAGGATGATCGGGATGTCGGCGGTGGAACGGTCCGCCTTCAGCTCGTCGACGAGCTCGAGACCGGACTTCTTCGGCATCATGATGTCGCTCACGATGATGTCGGGCTGCTCGGTGCGGGCGACCCGTATGCCCTCCTCGCCGTCGCGGGCGATGACGACCGTGAAGCCCTCCATCTCGAAGTTGACCTCGAGCAGCTTCAGGATGACCGGGTCGTCGTCGACCACGAGCACGGTGCTGTCCGGCATCCGTCGCATCCTAGGTGACGTGCCCTGTCCCCCCTCGTCCACATTGGACGATCGGCGACATTGCCGTCGGGGTCGCGCGCCCCAGAATCGCCGGTGCGTGCTCTGGGCACCGTGGGAGACAGTTCCTGTCGCCAAACCGCCCAAGACGCGAGCCCGCGTTCTGGGAACCGTTGGCGACAGTTCCTGTCGCCGATCCGCCGAAGGTCACCGGTGGCGCCTTCTGGGTGATGCGGTGACTCCGAGCCAGCGGCCGGAGGTTCCCCCGGACCGCGTCGCGACCTGCGTGGAGGTGCGTCTCGCTCGGGCGCGGTTGGTGCCCGCGCTCATGAGCGCGGGAAGGCCGGGTTCGTTGACTCCTGGGGTGCGGAGGTCGTCGAGCACGTCGGCGGCACCGGCGGTCTCGGAGCGGATCCGGTCGACTTCCGACTGCACGTGTGCGAGCTCGACGGCACCCGCATCGCACGGGAGCAGGTCTGGCTCGATGTCAGCGCCGGTCGCGCACACCATGCTGATCATGATCTGGCACGTCCTCAACGACGACACCGACCACATCGAGTTCGGCCCCTTTTCGTTCGACCGCCACAACGACGCCGGAGCCCACGCTGGTCGCCTCGTGCACCAACTCGACAAGCTCGGCCACTGCGTCACCCTCGAACCCGCCGCCTGACCGCAGCCACAACCGCGGCTTCGGGCTACGCCCCGACCCTCAGCCGCGGCGTCCCCCTGTCGCCCGAGGCCCGAGTCATTCTCGTCTCCGAGCCGAGGGAACCGCAGTGCGCCCCCGGCGCGAATCGAACGCGCGCACACGGCTCCGGAGGCCGCTGCTCTATCCGCTGAGCTACGGGGGCAGGACCGAAAACCCTACCCCGGTCAGCAGTCGACTCCCGGCGGCGCCTCACCGGGCGTGATGCCGACCACGGTCGTCGTCGTGGACGACGACACCATCGGCGGCACCGCCCCGTCGGCCGGCGTCGCCCCCGACCCCGCCACCGTGGTCGTGGTCGTCGTCGGCCGGGGCGTCTGCATCACCGTGGTGAAGTCGGCACCGGTCACGAGCGTGAGGTGGTTCGCCGCGAGGGCCTGGTCCACCACCTCCACTGCTCCCGAGGTCAGGTGCCGCGCCAGCAGGTCGGCTGCTTGCTCCGACCCGGGCGCGTACCGGATCAACGTGCGGGCGGTCGCAGCCGCGTTCCCGGCAGGGCCCACGTCGAAGCCCACCGCGCTCAGCGCCTGGCCGACATCGTGCGCCTGACCCTGCTTGCCGGTCCCGTTCAACACGTTGACCGAAACCGCACGCTCGGACAGCTCCCCCGGGTCCTTGCCCCGGAAGATGTCGAGGGTCGCCTGCGCCTCGGCTTCGTCGAGCAGCAGCACCGACGCGCCGCCGTTGGTGACGTGGTTGCGCACCGGCAACGAGTACGACTGGATCTGGTCGGGCTGGAGCTTCTCGAACCGCACCCGCAGGGCGTTCAGGTCACCCCGGTCGAGCGTCTGGTCGATCGTCACGCTCTTGGTCGCCACGCTCAGCAGCTCGAAGAACGTCTTCGGGTCGGTCAGCAGCCCCACCGACATCGCCTTGTGGAGCGCCTTGCGCACGAAGATCTGCTGGCGGGTGATGCGGCCGAGGTCGCCCGTCGGGTCGTCCTGCCAGCGTCCCTTGCCGTCCTTGAACTGCAGGTGCCGGGAGCGGGCGAACGCCAGCGCCTGGTCGCCGTCGAGCGTGACGCACCCCGGCTGGCCCACGTCGAGGCCGGTGTTCGCGTCGCGCATCGCGGTGTCGAAGTACATCGGCACGCCGCCCAGCGCGTTCACCAGGTCCTTGAAGCCGCGGAAGTCGACCTCGATGTAGTTGTTGACGGTCACGCCGAAGTCCTTGCGGATCGTGTCGACGAGCACCTGCCGGCCCCGCCCGTACGCGGCGTTGATCCGGTCGTTCTTGCCGGTGTCGGCGATCGGCACCCACAGGTCCCGTGGGAACGACAGCATCTGCACCGTCCCGTTGATCGGGTCGATGCGGACCAGCAGGATCGTGTCGGACCGCTTCCCCGCCGGCTCACCCGGACCGAGGAACGCGCCCGCCTGGGGATCGTTCGGGTCCACGTTCTCGCGGCTGTCGGACCCGATGATCAGGTAGTTGCGCGGCTCGTTGCGGCCCGCGCTGTCGAGCGTGAGGTTGGCGCGCGCGAACCGCCCGGTGGCCCAGTAGACGTAGCTGAGAAGACCAGCTGCGACGAGGCACAGGATCGTGAGCAGGACGCCGCCGCTGATGGCCACGCGCTGCGGCCAGGTTCGCTGCGAGCGGCCGGCCATATGTCTCGGGCCGGTCGACATGTCGGCGGTCGACCGTAGTGGACGGCTCGGGTGGTGCCGTAGTCACCCCTCCGGGCGCGGCTCCTTCGGCAGACCGAGGACGCGCTCGCCGACGATGTTGCGCTGGATCTCCGCGGTCCCGCCCCAGATGGTCTCGGACCGCGAGAAGAAGAACGACGCCTGCAGCATCGACACGGGATAGTCGGCCCGGCCGCGGCGCCGGCCATAGCCGGGAAGGTACTCGTCGTCGTCGCTGACCTTGCCCGTCAGGATCTGCGCGTAGGGGCCGAGGATGTCCATGGCGAGGTTCATCGTGTCGCGGTGGGTCTCGGACCAGAACATCTTGTTCGTGGCGCCGAGGGCGGCGATCGCCGGATCCTTCGTCCCGTGCACGGTCGCGGTCAGCGTGCGGTACCCGTTGATCCTCATGATCTGGATCTTCGACCACTGGCGCATCAAGCGCTGGCGAACGGTCGGGTCGTTGATCGCGCCGTTCTCCCGTGCCTTGGCGATGATCTCGTCGAGCTCCTTCTCGAACCGGCGATGGCTCGTCGTCGCTGACGAGCCACGCTCGAACCCGAGCGTGGTCATTGCGACCTTCCAGCCGTTGTTGAGCCCGCCGACCACGTTGTCCTTCGGGCAGCGGGCGTTCGTGAAGAACACCTCGTTGAACTCGGCCGACCCGTCGGGCTGGACGATCGGCCGGACCTCGATGCCCTCCTGCTTCATCGGCACGAGCAGGTAGCTGATGCCCGCATGCTTCGGCGCGTTCGGGTCGGTGCGTGCGAGCAGGAAGATGTAGTCGGCGTACTGCGCCTGTGTGGTCCAGATCTTCTGGCCGTTGATCACCCACTCGTCGCCGTCGAGCTCGGCGCGGGTCTTCAGGCTCGCGAGGTCCGAGCCGGCGTCGGGTTCACTGAAGCCCTGGCACCACGAGATCTGGCCGGCGAGGATCTTCGGCAGGAACTCCTTCTTCTGGTCCTCGGTGCCCCACTGCAGGATCGTCGGCCCGACGAGCGTGTCGCCGAAGAAGTCGGCTCGCAGAGGTGCGCCAGCGCGCGCGAACTCCTCGTTGAGCACCACGTTCTGCATGATCGACAGGCCCTTGCCGCCGTACTCCTTCGGCCACGACGCGCAGATCCAGCCACCGTCGAAGAGCTTCTGGGTCCACTCCTCGTGGAACTTGCGCCGCTCCTCGGGGGTCATCGAGAAGCCCTCGTCGAACCAGCCCTGGGGCAGGTTGGCCTCGAGCCACGCACGGATCTCGGCGCGGAACTCCTCCGCGTCGGGCGGGTAGTGCAGATCCATCCCGCCATCTTGACCGCCGGGTCAAGATGCGGTCCAACCGCAGCCGGCTCGTAGGATCGCCTCCCATGACCGTGACGGAGGACGCCCCGGCACCTGCGCGCGAACGATGGACCGCGCAGTGGAAGGAGCTCTACGACGAGGTGGTCACCACCGGTCTGTGCACCGGGTGCGCCGGCTGCGTGATCGTCTGCCCGCACGACGTGCTCGGCTACGACGACAGCGAGGGTCGCTACAAACCCTTCCACCTCGAAGCCGAGCTCGGCCCCGGCGACTGCACGCACGGCGTGAAGGGCTGCACGAGCTGCACCCGCGCCTGTCCTCGCTTCCGCGCCTGGGAGCCTGAGGCCGACGAGCACCTGTTCGGGCGGGTGCGCAAGCCCGACGAGCCCGCCGGCATCTACCAGGACATCCTCCTCACCCGCGCCAGCGACGACCACATCCACGAGACGGGCCAGGACGGTGGGTTCGTCTCCGCGATGCTGATCTGGCTGCTCGAGCACGACTACATCGACGGCGCGCTCACCTCCTACCTCGAAGGCGACAAGGGCGACTGGAAGGCGATCCCCGGTGTCGCGACGACGAAGGAGGAGGTCCTGAAGGGCGCGGGCTCCCGCTACACGTACTCCGCGAACACGCTCGCAGTGAAAGAGGCGGAAGCGCGCGGGCTGAAGCGGCTGGCGCTCGTCGGCATGGGTTGCCAGACCTCGAGCCCGCCGGTCATGTGGACGCGCAAGGTGGGCAAGGCCGGCAAGCCGTTCCTGTTCACGATCGGGCTGCTGTGCTCGAAGAGCTTCGACGACGCGATCTTCGAGGAGCTGTTCGAGACGAAGTACGGCCTGCGCAAGCAGGACATGGTCAAGATGAACATCAAGGGCGTGTTCCAGATCTGGATGCGCGACGGCCGCTACCACGAGATCAACCTCAAGGAGTGCCACGCGTGGACGCGCGAGGGCTGCAACGCCTGCCCGGACTTCGCCGCCGAGCACGCGGACATCTCCACGGGCGGGATCGGCAAGGACAACGACTGGACGCTCACGATCGTGCGGACCGAGCTCGGCCGTGAGGTGATGAGCCGGATGATCGCGGACGGCACGATCGTCGCACGTCCCGGCGACGAAGACCCCGGCGCGATCGCCTTGCTGCACAAGCTGTCGAAGAAGAGCCGCGAGCGGTGGCCCGCGAGCGCGGTCGACTTCCCTCGCTAGCTCGAACCCGCGCTCGAGCCCATCGACGGCGAGCTTGAGCCGGTGTCGACCCGCGACGCACAGTCGGCGACGATGCGCAGCAGTTCGTCTGGCACCGCCTTCGGATCCTTCTGCAGCTGCTGGTCGAGCTCCACGTAGCGGTCGAAGGGGATCTGCTGGGTGATCTCGTCGTACGTGCACCGGCAGATCGCTTCTGGCTGCTGCTGCTTCACCGCGCACGACTCCATGAAGGCACCGCGGGTGTCGTTGCCGTAGCCGCTCGCACCGCTGGAACACGCTGCAACCGCGGCGAGCACGCAGCCGGCGAGCAGTACGCGAGCACGGACCGTCGAGATCAACACGCCGACGTTACGCGACGGCTCCGCTGAGCCGGCGCGCACGGTTGAACACCTGGTCGAGCATGGGCTCGGTCAGCTTCCCGGTGAACGTGTTCTGCTGGCTCACGTGGTACGAGCCGAGCAGGGTCCGCCCGTCGGGCAGCGCGACTTCGGCACCATGCCCGAACCGCGGCCTCGGGCGGAGCCGGTGATGCGTGCACACCGCGTCCCATCCGAACTGGCCGAGTGCGACGATCACTCGGACCTCGGTGAGTAGCGCCAGCTCGCGCTCGAGGTACGGGCGGCACGCGTCTCGCTCGGCCGGAGCAGGCTTGTTCTGCGGCGGGGCACACTTGACCGCCGCGGTGATGTAACAGCCGTCGAGGCGCAGGCCGTCGCCGCGGTGCTCGCTCACCGGCTGGTTGGCGAACCCGGTGCGCCAGAGCGACGCGAACAGGAAGTCGCCGGAGCGGTCTCCGGTGAAGATGCGCCCGGTGCGATTGCCCCCGTGGGCCGCGGGTGCGAGCCCGACGACCAGCACGGTCGCGGACGGATCGCCGAAGCCCGGCACCGGCTTCGCCCAGTAGTCCCACTCGCGATAGCGGGCGACCTTGTCGATCGCGACCCGCTCGCGCCACGCGACGAGGCGCGGGCAGGCACGGCACGCCACCACGTCGCGCTCGACTCGTGCGAGGGAGTCCACCGCGCCCCACGGTAGGTTGAGCCGGACATGCCCCGAAGCAAGCCCAAGCCGCCGCCTGCGACGCTCGTCTTGCTGGTGCGTCACGGGCAGACACCGACCACCGGGACCGTGCTGCCCGGACGCGCCGCGGGGCTGCACCTCGCCGACAAGGGTCGCGCGCAGGCTGCACAAGTCGCGCAGCGGATCGCGCCGTTCGGTGATCGTGTCGCCGCGGTGTACGCGTCGCCGCTCGAGCGCACGCGCGAGACGGCGGCGCCGATCGCGAAGGCGCTGGGCAAGCGCGTGCGCGTCGCGCGCGGCCTGCTCGAATGCGACTTCGGCGAATGGACCGGCCAGGACCTCAAGGCGCTGATGAAGCGCCCCGAGTGGAAAGCGGTGCAGCGCTACCCGAGCGGGTTCCGCTTCCCCGGCGGCGAGTCGTTCGTCGACATGCAGTCCCGCATGGTCGACACCGTGACCCGATTCGTCGCCGCGCACCGCGGCAACGTCGTGGTGGCGGTGTCGCACGCGGATCCAATCAAGGCGGTGGTCGCGCATGCGATGGGAGTGCATCTCGACCTGTTCCAGCGGATCGTGGTGTCGCCGTGTTCGGTGACCGCGGTCGCGTACGGCGACAGTGGTCCGATGGTGCTCTGCGTCAACTCCACCGGCCGCGACCTCACGACCCTCGTCCCGTCGTGACGTGATGAGCGAAGGATCATCGTTCGACATCGTCGACCCGATGGTGTTCACCCCTGGCACCGTTGGCCCGCCCGGGCAGCGGGTGTTCTATCTCCAGGCACAGACCGCAAACAGCGTCGTGACCCTGAAGGTCGAGAAGCAACAGGTCGGTGCGCTCGCCGACTATCTCGCGGGGTTGCTCGCCGACCTGCCGACCGTCGACCCCGCGGAGGTGCCGACGCTGCTCGAGCTCGTCGAGCCGGTGGTGCCGGAGTGGACCGTCGGCACGCTCGCGGTCGCGTGGGACGACGTGAACGACCGGATGGTGCTCGTCGCTGAGGAGCTCGTCGTCGAGGACGAGGACGAGCCTTCCGCGGTCGCCACCGAGCCGGCTCGAGCGCGGTTCCTGCTCACCCGCGCCCAGGTGGCCGCGTTCGTGCAGCGAGCCCGCGAGCTGGTCGCAGGTGGCCGGCCAAGCTGCCCGCTCTGCGGCGGCCCGATCGACCCCGAAGGCCACGCGTGTCCTCGGCTGAACTGATCGCGCTGCTCGAGCACGGCGACCTCACGGTGAAGGGCCGGATGCCGTGGAGCTCGAACGCGACCTATCTCGCCGAGGTGTGCCTGGCCGGCACCACCGCGCTCGCGGTGTACAAGCCGGCGCGAGGTGAGCGACCGCTGTGGGACTTCCCGTCGGGGCTCGGCCGGCGCGAGGTGGCCGCGTACCTGCTGTCCGAAGCGCTCGGCTGGGGCGTCGTGCCCGAGACCGTGTGGCGGGAGTCGGCGCCGATGGGCCCAGGGTCGGTGCAGCGCTTCGTCGACGCCGACTTCGAACACCACTACTTCACGCTCTACGAGCACGAAGACGAACGCTGGCACGACCAGTTGCGCCGCATCTGCGTCTTCGACCTGCTCGCCAACAACACCGATCGCAAGAGCGGGCACTGCCTGTACGTGCCGTCCGAGGGCGACGGCGGGCGCATCTACGCGATCGACAACGGGCTCAGCTTCCATGCCGAGTTCAAGCTGCGCACGGTGATCTGGGAGTTCGGCGGGGAACCGATCCCCGACGACCTGCTCGCCGACGTCGAACGCTTCGTCGAGGCCGGGATCCCCGACGACCTCGCCCGCCTCCTCGACCCCTTCGAGCGTGAGGCGCTCCTCGCGCGAGGCCGCGCCCTCGTGCGCGAGCGGCGCTTCCCGATCGACGGCACCGGCAGGCGCTACCCCTGGCCGCTGGTATGAGACCGCCGGACGCCGCAAGCACGCGGGCCGGGCGCCGTTCCAACTGGCGTGCGTGCTGACACGCTCGACACCACGACCCGCGCGTACATCCCGTCGCTCGACGGGATCCGCGCCGTCGCGGTGCTCGGCGTCATGGCGTACCACCTCCGGGCGTTCGTCGTCCCCGACTCGAGCTGGCTGCCCCGAGGCGGCTACCTGGGCGTCGACCTGTTCTTCGTGCTGTCGGGCTTCCTCATCACCTCGCTGCTTCTCGCCGAGCGGGAGCAGACCGGCAGCGTCCGCTTCCGCGGCTTCTACCGCCGGCGCGCGTTCCGGCTGTTCCCCGCGATGGTGGCCTTCGTCATCGTGCAGGCTGCGGCCGCGGCCGCGGCAGGCCAGAGCCTGACCGACGAGGTCCACTTCTGGCTCGGCGCGCTGACCTACACGTCGAACTGGGTGATGACCGCCTGGTCAGTGCCCGCGAACACCGGGCACGTGTGGTCGCTCGCGGTCGAAGAGCAGTTCTACCTGGTGTGGCCGGTGCTGCTGGTCGTCGTGGCACGACTGTTCGGCCGGCGCGCGATCGCGGTGGTCGCCGCCACGGGTGTGGTGATCGCGGTCGTGATCCGCGCCGTGCTCACCCACCGCTGGGGAACCGGCTACCCGATCGTGTACCTCCACACCGAAGCGCGCATGGACTCGTTGCTCGTCGGCGCTCTGCTCGCGTACACCTGGGAAGCGGGCTGGCGACCGCGACGGTCGACCGCGCAGGTCGCCGGGTGGACCGGCGCCGCGGTGGTCGGGTGGTACGTGCTGTTCACGAACCCAACCGACACGTTCCTCTACACGCAGGCGGGTTACACGGTGCTGGCACTCGCGGCAGCAGCATTGATCCTCGGCGCGCTCGACGACCGCTGGACCGTGACCCGCCTGCTGTCGCTGCGCCCGCTGATCGCGATCGGCCGACTCTCCTACTCGCTGTACCTGTGGCACATGCTCGTGCTGTTCGTGCTGCTGTCGTTCCTGCAGCACCACGGCACGGTCGCACGCGTCGTTGTCTACACGGGAGCCTCGTTCACGCTGGCGTGGATCTCGTATCGCTACGTCGAGCACCCGCTGCGCGGGTTCGGGCGCCGGCCGCTGCGCGTACGAGAAGCCGCGCCGGAACCGGCCAGCGTCGCGCGAAAGCCCCGCGCGGTTGGCCGCTCGTCGAAGCCCGCGTTCGCGCTGGCAGGTGCCGGCGCCCTCGCGCTGGTCGTGCTCGGCGTCGTGCCCGCGTACGCAGCGCGCGACGCGATCCGCGGGCGCGACGAAGCCGTGGCGCGGGCGCTCGCCCGCGAGCACGCCATCGCGGCGGGGGCCGTCGATCCGATCTCGCAGTCCGCAACCGCGGGCACTGTGGACTCGGTGCCGGCCTCCGCGTCCGTCTTCGAGCCCGAGGCCACCGGTCCGGCCGGCAGCGGCAGCGATTCCGCGGCGGCCTCGAGCATCGGCGCTGGCACCGGCGTGGCGCCGGTCGCTTCGGTGCTTCGAATCGACGCGCCGAGCGTCGACCCGTCCGACCCGCTCACGCCACGGCTGGTGTTCGCGGCCACGCTGCAGACGGCGGGCGGCACCGCGCTCGAGGGCCGGTCGGTCGAGTTCACCAGCGACATCGGGACGTGCCGGGCCACGACCGACTCCGGTGGGCACGCTCGGTGCACCGTGCCGGCACCGGCGCCGCCGCCCGGCGTCGACACGTCCACCGTTATGGTGACGGCGACCTTCGCAGGCGACGCGAGCACCGCGGCGGCGCGGGCGTCCTGGCCGGCGTGAGGCCGGCTCGCGGCCGGCTCAGCCTGCGATCGGGCCGAGCACGCGGTCGAGGTACGGGTTCGTGAACCGTCCTTCGGGGTCGAGCTTCGCCCGCAGCGCCGCGAACGCCTCCCAGTGCGGGTAGCGCGGCGCGAGCGTCGCGGCCGACTGGAAGTGCAGCTTCCCCCAGTGGGGCCGGCCGCCGTAGCTGTCCATGATCCGCTCGACGCCCTGGAAGTACTGGTCGTACGGCGTGCCCCAGTACACGTGGACGGCGATGTAGCCCGTGGCCTCGCCGTACGCGGTCGACAGCGCGATGCCGTCGGCGGCGACGGCGCGCACCTCGACGGGGAAGCTGATCGGAACACCGAGCTGCTCGACGAGCTCGCGCACCCGGCCGAGCGCCTCGGGGACGGCGGCAAGCGGGATCGCGTACTCCATCTCGTAGAAGTGCACGAGGCGCGGGCTGGTGAAGACCTTGTCGCTGCGGTCGGTGTAGGTGATGGGGGTCGGCGCCGACGGGAGCAGCTTCGCCAGTCGCGGGATGGCGCGCGGCCAGCGGCGACCGAGCCGGCACATCAGCCCGAACGACCCGTTGGTGAGCACGATGTCGTCGAGCAGCTCCGCGAACTTCGAGCGCGGTGCCGGCGGGTCCTGCGTGCGGGTGTTGCGCTTGGTCAGCGCCCACCGGGTTCGCGGCACCCAGTAGAACTCGACGTGGTCGGCGGAGCGCATGAAGCTGTCGAAGTCCACGAGCACCTCGTCGACCGGCACGAGGTCCTCCACCGCGTGCAGCCGGAACGCGGGGACGCACTGCAGCGTGATCGTCGAGACAATCCCGAGCGCGCCGAGCCCCACGCGACCAACGTCGAAGATCTCAGGATGCCGCTCGCGGTCGCACTCGATGACCGATCCGTCACCGGAGACGAGCCGGAACCCCACGATCTGGGTCGACAGGTTCCCGAACCGCACGCCCGTGCCGTGCGTCGCGGTCGCCGTGGCGCCCGCGATCGACTGGTACGCGATGTCGCCCATGTTCTCGAGCGCGAGCCCCCGCTGGTCGAGCTCGTCGCAGAGGTCCTGCAGGCGGATGCCGGCCTGCACGGTGACGGTGTGGCGCACCGGGTCGTGCGCGAGCACGCGCCCGTAGCGCGACAGCTCGACGAGGTAGCCGTCGGTGCACGCGATGCCGGTGAACGAGTGACCGGCGCCGACGACCTTGACTCGGCGACCCTCGGTGGCGGCGCGCCGCACGACGTCGACCAGTTCGTCCTCGGTGGACGGCTGGACGCGCGCCACCGGCGCGCACGTCTGGTTCCGGGCCCAGTTCCGCCAGAGCTTGGGGACAGGACGCGGCACGATGCCGGACCGCAGGACGGTCCGCTCAGGCTCTCGCTTCGAGGGCCTCGATGAGCTTCGGGACCACCTTGTGCACGTCGCCGACGATGCCGAGGTCCGAGATCGAAAAGATCGGTGCCTCGGGATCCTTGTTGACCGCGATGATGTTCTTGCTGCCCTTCATGCCGACCATGTGCTGGGTTGCGCCCGAGATGCCGAGCGCGATGTACACCGTCGGCTTCACCACCTTGCCTGTCTGGCCGACCTGGTGGCTGTAGGGCACCCAGCCGGCGTCGACGATTGCACGCGACGCGCCCGGTGCGCCCTTGAGCAGCCGGGCGAGGGTCTCGACCATCTCGTACTTGCTCGCCTCGCCGAGCCCGCGGCCGCCGGAGACCACCACGGCAGCCTCGTCGAGCTTGGGTCCGGTGGCCTGCTCGACATGCCGGTCGACGACCTTGGCCGTGCCGGTCGGGCCGAGATCGGGGACGGGCAGCGCCTCCACCGCAGCCGGGCCGCCGCCGGTCTCCTCGGCGGTGAACGACTTCGGCCGTACGAGCACGATGTTCGGTACGCCCGCGGTGAGCTTCGTGCGGACGAACTTCGTGCCGCCGAACACCGGTGTGCTGGCGATCACGCTGTCACCGTCGACGGTGAGCTCGGTGTTGTTGCTCAGCACCGGCTTGTCGAGCTTGACCGACAGCCGCGCCGCGACGTCCCGGCCGTCGTAGGTGGTGCCGAACAGGATGAGCTCGGGCGTGTTGCCGCCCTTGATCGCTTCTGCCATCGCGGACGCGACGGCCACGCCGGGCAGCCGGCCACCGAGGTCGCCGGTCGCGTACACCTTTGACGCGCCGTTCGCGCCGAGCACAGCGGCAACGGCGTCGCCCTCACCACCGAACACGCACTCGACGGTGTCGCCGACCTCGCGCGCCTTGGCGAGCATCTCGAGCGTGATCGACTTGGCCTTGCCGTCGTCGGCTTCAGCGAACACCCAGACCTTGGACAGACCCATCAGATGACCTTCAACTCTTCGAGGAACGAAACGATCTTCAGGTAGCCCTCGCCGTCGTCTTCGATGATCTCGCCGGCCTTGCGCTCCTCCGCGTCGTCGACCGCGACGATCTCCTGGCCGGCGCCGGCCCAGCCCACCACCGACGGATCGATGCCGAGATCGGCGAGCTTGACTTCGTCGACCGGCTTGTTCTTCGCCGCCATGATCCCCTTGAAACTCGGGTACCGGGGCTCGACCACACCGGCGGTGACCGAGACGACCGCGGGCAGCGGGGCTTCGACCTCGTCGTAGCCGGCCTCGGTCTGGCGCTGCACCTTCACGGTGCCGTCTGCGACCTCGATGTGCTTCGCGAACGTGATCGACGGAAGCTGCAGCAGCTCCGCGATCTGCTCGGGGACGGTGCCCGTGTAGCCATCCGACGATTCCGTGGCGGCGATGACGAGATCGAACTCAGTGCGCTTGATCGCGGCGGCGAGGACCTTCGCCGTGTCGAGCGCACCCGCGCCCTTGAGCGCGTCGTCGCTCACGAGCACGGCTTTCGCGGCACCCATGGCGAGCGCGGTGCGCAACCCCGACGTCTCGCTGTTGGGCGCCATCGACACGAGCGTGACCTCGCCCCCACCGGCCTTGTCGACGAGCTGCAGGGCCATCTCGACGCCGTACGAGTCGGACTCGTCGAGGATCAACTTGCCCTCGCGCTTGAGGGTGTTGTCGGGGTTCAGCGCCCCCGGCTCGGCCGGGTCGGGGATCTGCTTGACGCAGACGGCGATGTTCATAACGGGCGATGTTGCCACCGGCGGCGCCGACCCAACCAAATCGTCCGGCCGCACCACGGCGAACTCCGGGTCGATGTCGCCCCGATAGGGGCGACATCGCACCAACATTCCTGCACCGGCCCGGCCGCACCACGGCGAACCTCGGGTCGATGTCGCCCCGATAGGGGCGACATCGCACCAACATTCCTGCACCGCACCCCAGGTGGGTATCGTCCGGGCGCGTGCGGTTGCTGCTCATCGTGAACTCGTCGGCGTCGTCGGTGACAGCGCGGGGGCGGGTCGTGATCCAAAAGGCGCTGTCCGCCGACCACGAGGTCCGGGTCGCGGAGACCAACCGGCGGGGGCATGCCACCCGGCTCGCCCAGGGCGCGGCGAACCAGGGCGTCGACGTGGTCGTCTGCCTCGGCGGCGACGGCACGCTCAACGAGGTCGCCAACGGCCTCGCTGGCACCGACACCGCGCTCGCGCCCCTACCCGGCGGGTCGACCAACGTCTTCGCCCGCACCCTCGGTCTTCCCAACGACCCGATCGAGGCGACCGGTGCGCTCGTCGACCTGCTCGCCCGCGGGCGGATCGCCCCCGTCGGGCTCGGCTCGGTCAACGGGCGCTACTTCTTGTTCCACGTCGGCCTCGGCTTCGACGCGGTCGTCGTCCAACAGGTCGAGCGGCGCGCCGCGCTGAAGCGCTACGCGAGCCACCCGCTGTTCATCTACGCGGCGTTCGCGACCTGGTTCCGCTACTACGACCGCAGCCGCCCGCGGTTCGCGCTCCACTTCGCCGACGGGAGCATCGTCGACGACGGCTACTTCGCGATCTGTCTCAACACGAACCCGTACACGTACCTCGGAAACCGCCCGTTCGACATCGCCCCCGAGGCGACGCTCGACCGTGGGCTGTCGGTCCTGACGTTGCGGTCGCTGTCGCTGCCGGTGCTTCTCGGCGCGGCGTCGTCCGCCCTCGGACTCGGACGCGACCTGCGCCACCATCGCCGCGTCGATCTCCGCAGTGACCTCGACAAGCTGGTCGTGCAGGGCTACGGCCCGTTCCCCTACCAGGTCGACGGCGACTACCTCGGCGAGACAGAGCACCTCGAGTTCCGCCACGAGCCCGCCGTCCTCCGGCTCGTGCACTAGGCACCAGACAGTCGCGCCCGCCTACGCCAGCGTGCGAAGCACCTCCCGCGCCACGTCGGGCACGTTCGTCACGATGCCGTCGACGCCGAGCGCGACCAGCTCCGCGATGCGGCCCGGATCGTCGACCGTCCACACGTTCACGGCGAGACCGAGGTCGTGGCACGCGGCGACCAGCGCCGCGTCCACCGGCGCGTCGTAGGGGTTGAGAGCGGCGTGCCCGGCCGCGGCCACCGCGTCGACGGTTCGGGCAACGTCGTGGAGGGCGAAGGTGACCAACGCGGTCGCGATCGACGGCTCGAGGTCACGCATGCGGTCGAGCGTCTCGGAATGGAACGACGACACCAGGATCGGCTGGGCCCTCGCCCCGACCGCGGCCACCACGCCGTCGACGATCGCGCACGTCGGGTCGAAGTCCGGGTCGCCTGGCAGGTTCTTGATCTCGACGTTCACGCCGAGCGGCTCGCAGGCGTCGAGCGCGGTCACGAGGTCGGGCACGTCCGCGGGCAGGTCCGAGGCCGCGACCTCGACGATCGTGCGGCCGTCGGCCAGGTGGGCGTCGTGGTGTACCGCGAGCCCACCGTCGGCAGTGCGGCGCACGTCGAGCTCGACCCAGTCGGCGCCGAGGTCGCGGGCGGCCCGAAAGGCGGCGACGGTGTTCTCCGGGAAACGGCCCGAGGCGCCGCGGTGCGCGATGACCAGGGTCACTTCACGGTTCCTGCACGAAGTCCTTGCCGGTCCGGGCGAGGCTTGTTACCCTCTGAAAACTTCCAGCCGCACCCGCCTCGCGCCGATCACGGGGCGGCATGTGAAGGATGTCACAAACGCCCCGTGTGACGCTGGACCGCCTGGAGGATCGGTGGCGCTTCCATTGTCTGCTGAGCCGTTCTCGATCGAAGACGACGAGTGGCGTGACCACGCCGCCTGCCGCGACACCAACCCGGATCTGTTCTTCCCCGTGGGCACGACGGGCCCGGCCATCGAGCAGATCGAGCAGGCCAAGGCGGTCTGCCGCACCTGTCCGTCGCAGGCACCGTGCCTGGAGTTCGCCCTCGCCACGAACCAGGACTCGGGCGTGTGGGGCGGCACGTCCGAAGAGGAGCGGCGCAAGCTGCGCAAGCAGTGGCTGGCGCGCCAGCGCCGCGCGTCGTAAGGGCGTCTCGAACCACCGCGCCTCGCTCATCCCGGTTCCCCGTGGCCGATGGGGACATGCAGCTCGGCAACCGTGCCGGGGCGGCCGTCGCGCCCGCCGCCCGAGCCGAGCGTGATCGTGCCGCCGAGCTCGGAGGTCACCAGCGTGCGCACGATCGACAAGCCGAGCCCGGGCGAGCGATCGAGGTCGAAGTCGGCAGGGAGCCCGGCGCCGTCGTCGGTCACTCGCACGACCAGCTCGCCGTCGTCGCGGGCGAGCGTCACCACCACGTCGCCGCTGGCGAAATGCTGGTCCTCCGGGTAGGCGTGGTCGAACGCGTTCTGGAGCAGCTCGTTCAGCACCACCGCGAGCGGCGTCGCGATCTGGGCCGGGAGCTGGCCAACGTCACCGCGCACGTGGCAGCGCACCGGACGGTCGGGCGAGTGGAACGCCTCTTCGACCATGCGGCACACGGGCCGCACGATCTCGAGGAACGGCACGTCCTCACCGGTCTCGCGGCTCAGGATCTCGTGCACGAGCGCGATCGACCGCACCCGGCGCACCGACTCCTCGATCGCCGCCTTTGCCTCGGGCGAAGCGAGGCGCCGGCCCTGGAGGCGCAGAAGCGACGAGATCGTCTGCAGGTTGTTCTTCACCCGGTGGTGGATCTCGCGGATCGTGGCCTCCTTCGACAGCAGCAGGCGGTCACGCCGGCGCAGCTCGGAGATGTCGCGCAGCAGCACGACCGCGCCCGACACCTCGTTCTGCTCGACCATCGGGATGCACCGGAACAGCACGCTCACCTCGGGTCCGGCCTCGACCTCGTTCGTGACCGGGAGATGGCGGCTGAACGCGGTGTCGATCGGGCTCTCGTCGAGGCCGAGCTCGGCGAGGCGCGTGCCCTCTGCGTTGCCGTGGACACCGACGCGGTGCAGCGCGGACACCGCGTTCGGCGACGTGTAGACGACCCGACGCTGCGCGTCGAGCAGCATCACCCCGTCACCCACCCGTGGTGCTTCCTCCGGCTCGGGCTCGTCGGTGTCGAACGGGAAGGCGCCGGTGGCGATCATCCGCGCGAACCGGTTGAAGATCTCCACGTAGGTGCGCTCGAGCTCGCCGGGCTGCCGGCCGAAGGTCAATGCCGACTCCCGGGTCATCACCCCGATCACGCGACCGTCGTGGCGGACCGGGATCGCGAGCACCCGCACCTCCTCTTTCATCTCTGGGATCGTCAGGTTGTCCTCGACGATCTCGCCCAGCCGGTAGCAGCGGGCGACGACCGGGCGGTCCTCGTCGTCGACGACGGTGCCGATCCAGTCGCGGCGGTGCACGGTCTGGGTGGTCGCCGGCCGTATCTGGCCGAGGATCACGAAGCGCGAGCCGGCCGAACCGCGTTCCGGTGCGTACAGGAGCAGGTCGGCGAAGCAGAAGTCGGCGAGCAGACCCCACACGCTGACGAGCCGTTGGAGGTGCGCGACCACGCCGGGGTCGAGGTCGGTCCGCAGGCGCGCGAGCTCGGCGAGGGAGGCCATGGTCCCGCGAGCCTACGGTCGGCGCCCGCGAACGGAACGATGGGTCGCGTCAGGCCGACAGCAGCTCCGCCTCGGTGGTCTCCCACCGAGCGAAGCACGACGGGCAGTGCTGGTACATCACCCGTTCCTTGATGTCGATGCTGTCCAGGTAGCCATGCGCGCCGCACTCGGGGCACGGGGTCGGGAGCCCGAACTCGAGCCGTGCGGGTTTGCGGACCGGCTCGTCGCGCAAGTCGATCACGCCCGGCTTGTCCCGCTTCTTGCCGAACCAAGCCATCACTGCCCCTCCTCCCAGGCTCACGCGCAGTGTACGACCGCGCCGGGCGCCGCACCACCACCTGCGGAGCGCGGGGTGCCGGCGGTCAGCGCCAGATCCGGTCGCCGAGGCGGATCAGGCCGGCAAGGTCGTAGATGTCGCTGTCGAAGTACGGCACCGAGGCGACCACGTCGGGCGTCGAGGCCAGTTCGGCCCGGGTCTCCGCCTCCCGCTTCGCGACCACCTGGAAGTTCAAGAAGCTGTTGCCGATCTCACGCAGCACCCGCTCGACCACTGCCGGATCGTCGCCGTTCGCAACCTTGGCGGCGATCACCGCGGCGTCGCTGCACATGCGCTGGGCGGACTGGGTCGCGTCCGGCTCGAGCAGGTACGGCGGCAGCACCTTGTTCAGCACGACCGCGCCGAGGTGCAGGTTGCGCTGGCGCAGTTCGGAGATGAAGTACTGCGCTTCCCGTACGGGTGCGGACTCGAGGGTCGACACGACGACGAACGTGGTGCGGCGGTCGCCGAGCACACGCGTCACGGCGTTGGCCCGCTGCACGAACCCGTCGTACATCGACTGGAACAGCAGGAAGAACTCCGCGATGTCCTCGAGGAACTGCGACCCGAGGATCCGGTCGGCGATCGTGTAGAAGGGCCGTGACGCGTAGTTCAGGACGCGCGACCGGGCGGGGACGGTGAGCCACCGCAAGAACCGGCTCGAGAAGAAGTCGGCCATGCGTGCCGGTGCTTCGAGGAAGTCGAGCGCGTTGCGCGTCGGAGGCGTGTCGACGACGATGAGGTCGTAAGTACCGGAGCTGTGGATGTCGTAGAGCCGCTCCATGGCGATGTAGTCATGGCTCTGCACGAAGCGACCCATGAGGTTCTGGTACAGCGGGTTGGCGAGGATCGCGTCACGGGTCCGCTGGTCAGGCGCGTGCCGGCGGATGAGGTCGTCCCACGACTGCTTGGTGTCGAGCATCGCCGCGTAGAGCTCGCCACGAGGCTCGACACCGGCGTCGGCGAACGCCTCGGCGGGGACGCGGGTCTCGACGTTGCCGAACTCGGCGAGGCCCAGCGCGTTCGCGAGGCGCTTGGCAGGGTCGACGGTGAGCACGAGCACGCGCCCACCGAGGTGGATCGCGGCCTCGGCCGCGGCGGCGGCCGCGGTCGTCGTCTTGCCGACGCCGCCGGAACCGCAGTGGATGACGATCTCCTTTGCCGCGAAGAGCTGCTCGAGCGACGCGAGCCGTTCGCCGTTGCGCGCCCGTGGCATCAGGTACCCAGCTCCTCACCGAGTGCTTCGGCCACGAGCTGGGTGGCACGCACACCGTGATGGCGGGTGAACAGCTCGGGCACGTAGAGCAGGTTGGTGCCTTCGCGCAGACCGGCGCGCAGGCGGGTCAGGTGTCCGGCGCGGGTTCGGCGCAACCGGACGGCGAGCTCGGCCGCATCGAGCACCGCCTGCACCGGGCCGTGTACCGCAGCCTCGAGCTCGCCAACCCGCGGCGGCTGGCGCAGCTCGTCGAACACCGCCTCCTCGCCGCGCCCGAACAGCTCGGGCAGCACCCGGTTGACGACGACCGCGGCCAGCTCGACGTTGGTCTCCTCCTCGATGCGGCGCGCCAGCTCGATCGTCTCGCTGACCGGCATCTCCTCCGGCGACGCGACGATCACCGCACCGGTGCGCGCCGGATCGCCGAGGATGTCGAGCATCCAGCCGGTCTGGTCACGGACGAGACCGACCTTGACCAGCTCCCGGATGTGGCTCGGCGCCGCGAGCTGCGCGACGACGTGGCCGGTGGCGGCGGCATCGACGACGACGAGGTCGTAATGGCGCTCGCGCACCTCCCACAGGAACTTGCCGACGGTGAGCACTTCCTTCACGCCTGGGGCGGCCTGCGCGACGAAGTCGAAGGTGCGGGCGAGCGGGCCGATGCGCGCCACCAGCGGCACCTTGAGCTGGAGCCGGAGGTACTCCTTCAGCGACTCCTCGGTCCGCATCGACATCGCCCACAGGTTCGGCGCGATCTCGTGGGGTTCGAACTCGCTCTCGCCGACCTCGAAGAAGTCGGCCAGGTTGCCCTTCGCGTCCACCTCGGCGACGAGGGTGCGCTTGCCGTGCTGCGACGCCAGCAGCGCGAGGCCGGAAGCGATCGTCGACTTGCCGACGCCCCCTTTGCCGGTGACGAAGAGCAGCTCCCGGTCGAGGAGGTTGTGGGATCCGCGAACCACCACGAACCGGACGCTACCGGCGCGGCTAGGGCGCGCCGAAGCCGATGCGGCCGAGGTCGGACGCGGTGCCGAGCTCCATCCACGCGAGCTTGTCGAGAACGATGCCGATCTGGCGGCCCTTGCGGTCGGCGAGCCACAGCAGAGCGCGCCCCTGCGAGACCGCGTCCTCCACCGCCTGCTTGACCGAGTCGGCGTCGCGGTCTTCGGGGAGCTCGATCTCGATCTCACGAGGGTTGTACGTGACACCGATGCGGACGTGCACGGGCTTCGCTCCTGGCGGATGGACGGTCGGGGCGCCTTCGCGGGCGGCGCACCGCATCGTACGCGGTGCGACGGCGACCTCTATCGTTGTGCACGGTGGACGATGCCAGCGAGGCGGCAACGCGGGCGCTCGCGGAGATCGACTGGATCCGGGACCGCGTGATCCACGTCGTCGGTCACGCGCTGCGGACCCCGGTCACGACTCTGTGCGGCATGGCTCGTTCGCTGGCGGAGACCGACGACCCGGCGCTGCGACACGAGCTGGCTGGGGGCGTCGTGCGCAACGCCGAGAAGCTCGAACGGCTGCTCGACCGGCTGCTGGTCGCAGCCGAGGTGTCGACGGTGTTCCCGGTGGGGGACCCGGAGTCGATCGACGTGGCCGGCGCGGTCAAGGTCGCGTGGGACGACCTCGAACCGGCAGCGACGTTGACGTTGCACGGTGCCGCCACCGTGCACGCCCGCGGGAGGTCGGTCGATCAGATCCTTCGCTGCCTGCTCGACAACGCGGCCAAGTACGGCGACGGCAAGGTGACGGTGAACCTGGCACAGGGCGACGCGACAGCGACGATCGACGTCGAGTCGCGCGGCGCCGTCCCGACCGACGACGAGATGGCCCACGCCTTCGAGCTGTTCGTCAGAGGCGAGCATGCGGTGACGTCGGAAGCCGGTCTCGGGACCGGGTTGCCGGTTGCCCGACGGCTCGCGCGCCTCGAAGGCGGCGAGGTGACCTTGCACCGCCAGGGCGGCACGGTCGTCGCCAGGGTCGTGCTCCCGGCATGAAGGCTGACGGTTCGCGCCCGATCCGGGTGCTCATCGTCGACGATGAAGAGGACGTGCGGCTGCTGTTGCGGGTGCAGCTCCTTCAGGCCGGCTTCGAGGTCGTGGGTGAGGCGGCGGACGGCCGCGAGGCGATCGAGTGCTGCGAGCGCACCCCCGTCGACGCGGTGGTGCTCGACCTGCTGATGCCGGGCATGAGCGGCTTCGAGGCGATTGCGCCACTGCGCGAGCTGAACCACGACGTCGCGATCATCGCCTATTCGGCGGTGGCCGGTGACTACGTCCGCAAGGAGATGGCGCGCCTGGCCGTTCCGTTGCTGCTCAAGAGCGGCGACCCCGCACCACTTGTGCGCAAGATCAACGAGAGCGTGAAGCTCCGCTGACAGCGCCGGTCAGATCAGCTTCAGCTCGGGATGCGTGCGGCGGGTCGGCGCGAGCTCGACGTCGATCGTCTCCGCGATGGCGGCAAATGCGCGCGCTGCCTCACCGTCGGGTTGGGTGATCACGATCGGCGCGCCGATGTCGCCGCCCTCGCGCAATGCGGGCACCAGCGGGATCTGGCCGATCAGCGGGACTTCGAGCGCGGCCGCGAGCTGCGCGCCGCCGCCCCGGCCGAACAGCTCGTAGCGGGTGCCGTCGTCGCCGGTGAACCACGCCATGTTCTCGATGACGCCCTTCACCTCGAGGTTCACCTTGTTCGCCATGAACCCGGCCCGCTGCGCGACCCGCTGCGCTGCCGGCTGGGGGGTGGTGACGACGTACATCTCCGCGCGCGGCAGCATCTGCGCGAGGGAGATCGAGACGTCGCCAGTGCCGGGCGGGAGGTCGACGAGCAGGAACTCGGGGTCGTCCCAGTAGACGTCGGTGAGGAACTGCTCGAGCGCCTTGTGCAGCATCGGGCCTCGCCAGATCACCGGCTGGTCCTCGTCCGCGAAGAACCCGATCGAGATGCAACGGACGCCGTGCACCTCGGGCGGCAGCAGCATCTCGTCCAGCACGACCGGCGGGCGGTCGACGCCGAGCATCTTCGGGATCGAAAAGCCCCACACGTCGGCGTCGACGACGGCGACCGACCGGCCTCGCTGCGCGAGGGCGACCGCGAGGTTCGTGGTCACCGACGACTTGCCGACGCCGCCCTTGCCGGACGCGACCAGCAGCACCCGAGTACGCGACGCGGGGTCTGCGAACGGGATGGCCCGACCCTGCGCGTGCCCGTGGGCGGCGTGGGTGCCTGCCGTCGAGGCCGGGTCGCCGTGGAGCCGCTCGCGGAGGGCCCGCAGCTCCTCCTCGCTCATCACCGTGAAGTCGAGGGTGACGTTCTCGACACCGTCGAGAGCACCGACGGCATCGGAGACCCGGTTGTCGATCTCGGCCCGCAACGGGCAGCCGGGGACGGTGAGCGCCACGAGGATGTGGACGTCACCGCCGTCGATCCGGACGTTCTTGATCATGCCGAGCTCGACGATGCTGCGGTGCAGCTCAGGGTCCTGGACCGGCCGGAGCGCGTCGATGACCTGAGCCTGGGTGACCGCCATGCCCGTAGACTCTACAAACGTATGGACGCCGGCCCGCTCTCGCCGACGGAGTTCGCGTCGGCGGTCACCGCCATCACCTCGGCCTTCGGTGATCCCACGCGCCGGGAGATCTACCTGTTCGTCCGCAGTGCTGAAGGAGGTGTCACTGCAGCGCAGGTGGCCGATCGCTTCGCGCTCCATCCGAACGTCGCACGCCACCACCTCGACAAACTCGCGAGCGGCGGCTACCTCGAGGTCGGCATCGAGCGTGGCGAGGGCGCGAGCGTCGGTCGCCCCTCCAAGCGCTACCGCGTGACCGACAAGGACATGACGATCGAGTTGCCCGTCCGCCACGACGACCTGCTCGTTGCACTGCTCGGCCGCGCGCTCGCGCAACTCCCGCGCGAGCAGGCCGAACTGCTCGCCGAGCAGGTCGGCGTCGAGTACGGCAAGGCCATGGCGGCGTCGGTCGGCGGATCGCCGCAAGGCGAGTCGATGCAGCGTTCGTTCCGCTCCGCGCTCCAGGCCGTGGCCAACGCGCTCACTGCCCACGGCTTCGCCGCGCACGCGGAGAAGCGCGGCAACGCGCTGCGGATCGTGTCCGAGCACTGCCCGTTCGGTGACGCGGCGATCGAGCATCCCGTGATCTGCGCGGTCGACCGGGGGTTGGTCAAGGGCATGCTCGCCGCGCTGTACGGCGAGGCGAGCACCGCCACGAAGTCGTCGCTGCCCATGGGCGACGACGTGTGCGTGACGGCAGTCGACTCACGCTGAGTCAACATTGGCGCGCCACTACCTCGACCACGCGTCGACGTCGCCGGTGCGCCCTGCGGCGGTCGAGGCGATGGTCGCGGCGCTCGACGGGCCCACCGGCGACCCCGGGCGCATCCACGAAGAGGGCCTGTCGGCGCGGGCCGCGGTCGAGACCGCCCGTGACCGGGTCGCCACCTTCTTCGGGTGCCGGTCGAGCCGGGAGGTGGTGTTCACGAGCGGCGCCACCGAAGCGATCGCGACGGCGGTGCACGGTGCAGCCGCTCGCGGTGCGCACCAGGTGCTGACCGCCGTGGAGCATTCGGCGGTGCGGCTGTCGGCCGAGGCGATCGGGCGCACCACGGTGGTCCCGGTCGACGCGCTCGGTCGCGTCGACGTCGACGCGCTCGCCGCCGCGATCGAGCCCGACACGAGTTGCGTCCACGTGCAGTGGGGCAACCACGAGGTCGGCACCGTGCAACCCGTCGCCGCCGCGGTCGCGGCCTGCCACGAGCGCGGCGTTCTCGTGCACGTCGACGCCGCGCAGGCGAACGGCCACGTGGCGATCGACTTCGCTGCGCTCGACGCCGACCTGGTCTCGGTGAGCGCGCACAAGCTCGGCGGTCCTCCCGGGATCGGCGCACTGCTGGTGCGGCGAGGCCTTCGCCTGCCTCCCCTGCTGCGCGGCGGCGACCAGGAGCGGGCGCGCCGCGCCGGACTCGAGAACGTGCCCGCGATCGTCGGGTTCGGCGCCGCAGTCGCGTCGATCGACCTCACCGCCGAGGGAACGCGCCAGCGGTCGCTCACCGATCGGATCCTCGAGCGCGTCGACCTCGTGCCCTACGGCGACCCGGTCGACCGGCTCCCCCATCTCGTGTGCTTCGGGGTCCCGGGCATCGAGCCGCAGGCGGTGCTTCTCGGGCTCGACCGGGCCGGCATCGCCGCGCACTCCGGGAGCGCGTGCTCGTCCGAAGCACTCGAACCGTCGCCGGTGCTGGCCGCGATGGGTGTCGACGCGCACCGTTCGCTGCGCGTCTCGGTCGGCTGGTCGACCACCGACGACGACGTCGACGCGTTCGTCGACGCGGTCCCCCGCATCGTCGCCAGCCTGCGCCGGCTCAGCGGTTGACCGGCGCCCGCCGGCGTCGCCGCGCATTGGCGGCGACCTCGTCGGGCACGTCGACCTCCATGCGCAGCAAGCTGGCCGAGAACGTCTTGCCGAGGTTGTCGGACCGCAACGAGCGCGGCGCACCACCGCCGAGCGCGTCGTGCAGGACGAACTTGAGCGCGAGGACATTGCGAGCCTCGAAGCGCTCCACCGGCCCGCGCACGAGCGCACCGAAGTGATCGCGCACCCGCTCGACGGTCACCGCCGCGCGGATCGCCTCGTACGCGGCCTCGTCGTCGGCGAACAGCGAGATGTCGCTGATGTCGCCCTTGTCGCCACAGCGCGCGCCGCACAGGTCGCGGAGCTGGATCCTCGTCATGCCGGCTGCTCCTCAGGTCGTGGCTCCCGCTCGTCATCGGCTCGCTCCGGCGCAGGGTTGGGCCGGCTGACCTCTGGGTCGAGCACGACGATGGTGCCCGCGAACGCGTCCCACAGCGCGCGCCGGTGCGGGTCGAGCAATGCCGACGCGATGACCATCGCGAACCATGCGAGCGACAGTGCGACCAGGTATGGACCGAGCCTGGAGTCGCCGCCGAGCAGGTACAGACCGGCGGCGAGCGCACCACCCGCGACGCCTTTGCCCACCGCCTCCCGCAACGCCATGCGGGCGAAGCCCGGCAGCTCGCGGGTGCCGGTGCGCACCACGCGGGTGTGCAGCACGGCTTTGGCGGGGCTGCTGCCGTGCTCCCATGCGAGGATCCACCACACGAGCCAGCCCACGCCGACCGTGCACACCACGAGGACGGCGTCGAGCAGCAAGCCGCCGAGCCGCCACGATGCAGGCGCGACGGGAACGTCGAGCCAAGGGCTCGGCGCGGCCGGCTCCGGTGACGGCGCGTTCACGGCCGCCGGCTCATCAGACGGTGACGACATCGACCCGCACCTGGGCGTCGACCAGCGCGCGGTCGACGGCGAAGGCCTTCACCGCGAGCAACTGGCTCGGTCCACTGTCCCGTACCCGGCCGAACCCGGAGATCGTCGGTGGTCCCGACAGCCCAAGGACGCCGGCGCCTCGCCCGACGAGCGCGGCGGTGTCGCGATCGGCGGTGCGCCAGGCGAGCCGGCCGATCACCTCGGGGGGCTCGCAGTCGTCGCGCCGTTCGACGGTCGGTCCGCCGAAGGCGTTCACGCCGAAGTACTCCTCGAGCCACTCCTCCACCGCGAGGCCGGCGCGTTCGGCTCGCTCGCGCAAGAACGCGACCGCGGCCCGCGCTTTGGCCTCCGCGTCGGGCCAGGAGTACGCAAACCGTGCCTCGCCCGCCCATCCGGCCGGCGTGCACACAAGACCCTTGTACGTCTCCGGTGGTGGCCCGCCCCGCGTGTCGGCCACCCGGACGCGATCGAGACCGAGGTCGTCGAGGCGCAACGAGGTGAAGTCGGCGGTCACGTCCGGGTTCAGGTACCTGGACGGGTCGTGCACCTCGTAGAGCAGTTGCTCGCGGACGGTGTCGAAGGTGACCATCCCGCCGGTGCCCTTCGGCTTGGTGATGACAGCCGTGCCCTCCTCGTCGACCTCCGCGATCGGGAAGCCGATCCGCAGCGGATCCGGGTTCTCCCACCAGGCGCCGGAGTAGTTGCCACCGGTGACCTGGCCGCTGCACTCGAGGAGGTGCCCGACCACGACGCCGGCGGCCAGGACGTCCCAGTCGTCCCACGCCCAGCCGTACTCGTACACGAGCGGTGCAAGGAACAGCGAAGCGTCCGCCACCCGGCCGGTGATGACGATGTCGGCGCCCGCCATGAGTGCTTCGACGATCGGGCGCGCACCGAGGTAGGCATTGGCGAACAGCGCGTCGTCGGGCAAGCCGAGCGCCGCGGCATGAGGTCGCACATCGTCACCGACGACCGTCGCGACCGTGACACCCGAGCCGCCGAGCGCCTTGACCGTGTCGACGACGGCGCGGCCCGCGGCGATCGGGTTGATGCCGCCCGCGTTGGTGATGAGCTTCGTGCGGCGATCGAGCACGTAGGGCAGCGCAGTGCTGACGTACACGGGCAGGTCGCGGGTGAAGCCGAGCGACTCGTCGCGCTGGCGATCCTTCTGGAGGATGGCCAGGGTGAGCTCGGCGAGCGCTTCGCACACGAGGTAGTCGACCCCCGCGGCGAGGAGGTCGGCGACCGGCTCGTGGCCGTCGCCGTAGAATCCCTGGCCGCCACCGAGCCGGATCATCCGCCGCTCGACCCCGACGATGACGTCGAGCACGGCGCGGCCGACGCGGGATCGCCCAGCGCCTGCTGCACCTGCGAGCGGAGCCCGGCCACCTGGTCGGTGATGAGCGGCGACGGATGCAGCGAGTCGAGACGCTTCAGCTCGGCCGCCGCGTCGGTGGCGCACCCTGCACGGAACAGGACGACGGCGAGGAACGCGTGGACATCCGGGTAGCTGCCGTCGAGCATCACGGCTTGGCGCAGGTCGCTCACCCCACCCGTGTCGCCGTTGATGAACCGGATCCAGCCGCGATAGGTGAGCGCCTCGACGTTGTCGGGCGCGTCCTTCAGGACGTCGGTGTAGCAGTCGATCCCTCGCGGCGCGTCTTCGCGGGCCATCACGAGACACTGCGTGTTGCGCTCGCGGGCGGTCTGCGCGACGTTGCCGGTGATCGTGGCGCCGGTATCGCGGCGGCCGGCGCTGCGGGCGACGAACACCCCGCAGAGCACCGCGAAGACAACGACGCCGGCGGCGATCGCGATGGTCCGGCCGCGGCTCGCGGGCGGGCGGGCGCTGGCGAGCTCGGCCCTGCCCTCCTCGACAGCCCGGGTCACGGCCGCGAGCCGTTGCCGGTAGTCGTGGGCCAGCGTCTCGTAGTCGGTGTCATCGAGGTCGCCGGCTTCGTGCTCGCGCTCGAGGTCGACGAGTGACTGCTGGAGGAAGCGTCGCTGCTCCTCGAGCGTGGCGAGCGCGTCAGGGTCGAGCCGGACCATGCGGCGTCCGGTGGAAGCAGGCGCCGTCACGTCGCCCACCGCCGCCATCGCCAGAACGCGAAGCCCACGCCCGCCACCGCCAGCACCAAGCCGGCGACCGGCAGGATCCACACCAGCCCGCCGAGCCCGCTCGACGGCGGCCGCAACAGGATGTCCTCGCCGAGGTTCTGCGCGAAGTACGCGCGGATCTCGTCGTCGGACTGACCCGCGGCGATCCGCCGCTCGATCTCGGTGCGGATCGCCTTCGAGGCCTCCGAGTCGGACTCGGCCACCGACTGGCCTCGGCACACCGGGCACTTGATCGACTGCTCGAGTGACACGGCGCGCTCGGCCGGCGTTGGTGTCGCCTGGGCGCGTGTGCCCGCGACGAGCGCGACCGCGAGCACGACCGCGAGCAGGCCGTAGCTCAGCTTCAGCTTCATCCGCCGCCCCCGGTCGAGCTGGACGGCGACGCCGACCCGTAGAGCTGCTCGGAGAGCTGAGCGATGATGATGTCGAGCTCGTCGCTGTTGCGGACCGGTCGCTGCAACCGGTCACGCACGATCCCGAGCGGGTCGATGATGTACGTGTCGGGCACCCGCACGACGGAGTAGTCGAGGGCCATGCGGCCCGAGTCGCCGGTCACCACCGGCCACGTTCCCCCGCGCTGCGCGAAGAAGTCGCGGACCTTGTCGAGGTCGTCGTTGAACACCACGCTCACGAGCTGGACGCCGTCGTTGGCCTGCTGGTGCCGCTGAGCGAACTCGAGGAGATCGGGGTGCTCCTCCTGGCAGGGGACGCACCACTGTGCGAAGAAGTTGAGCACGACCCAATCGCCACGCAACTGGTCGAGGTCGAACGGTTTTCCGTCGAGCGTGGTGCCGACGATCGCCGGCGCAGGCTGATTGTGCAGCCTGTCGAAGTCGGCGCGGTCGGCCGCGCTCTTGCGCGTAACGAGGATGGCGACGAGCAGCACCACCACGACGGCGACCGGGATCGCCACGAACAGCGCAGCACGGCGTTTGCGCGGAGGCTGGACGAGCGCGGTGTCTTCCATCAGTCGACGGTGGTGAGTGCGGGCTCTTCTTCGTCCTCGGTGGGCGGAGCCGCGGCCGGCTCGTGGCCGGCGGTCGGCACCGGTGCCGACACAGGATCGAGCGGGTTGCGCCGGTGCCCCGGCCACGCCGCGAGCGCGGCACCGACGGCGATGATGCCACCGCCGATCCACATCCACATCGCGAGCGGCTCGATGATCACCCGGAGGTTGACGGTGTCACCGTCGGCCGGCGGGGTGAGCAGCGACAGGTAGACGTCGTCGACCACCGTCGAGCGGACCGACGGGGTGCCGATCGTCTGCGCCTGGTTGGGGAACTGGCGCAACGACGGGGTGTACACCTTGCCGCCGTCGACCTCGATGCGGGCCGCGACGCTGGAGAAGCGGTCGCCGACGTGAGTCGCGCTGCCGAGGTAGTGCACGCGGTGCCCTTCGACGGTGACGGTGTCGCCGGGGGCGAGCCGGACCTCGCGTGAGGTCTGGAACGACGTCGACGACACCAGCCCGACGACGAGCACGACCACGCCGAGGTGCACGATCATCCCGCCGTTGGCGCGCCCGACGAGGCCCCGCCATCCCTGCCGGCGCGTGGCCAGCACCACCTGGCGGATCGCGGCGCCGGCCGCGAACCCTCCGAGACCGTACGCGGCGAGCGGCGCGAGGCCGCGGGCGTGGACCAGCTCGGCGAACACGATCGTCCCCACGCCGGACCACGCAGGCCAGTGCAGCCGGCGGGCGAGCGTCTCGACGTTGGTCTTGCGCCACGGCAGCACCGGTGCGATCGCCATGAGCCCGAGCAGGCACAACCCGAGCACCATCCCGAAGAAGTCGAACCAGGGCCGGCCGACCGAGAGCCGCTCACCGTTGACCGCTTCGACGATCAGCGGCCAGGTCGTGCCGAGCAGCACCGCGAACGCGAACGCGGCGAAGAACAGGTTGTTGAAGAGGAACGCGCCCTCGCGGGACAGCGGGCTGTCGATCCGTCCGGGTGCACGGAGCCGGTCGCCGCGCCAGCCGATGAGGCCGACGCTGACGAGGACGACGAAGGCGAAGAAGGAGATGATCGACAACCCGATCCCCGACTCGGTGAACGCGTGCACCGAGTCGAGCACGCCGGATCGGGTGAGGAAGGTCCCGAGGATCGTGAGCGCGAACGTCGCACACAGCAACGCGAGGTTCCAGACCCGCAGCATGCCCCGCCGCTCCTGCACCATCACCGAGTGCAGGTACGCGGTCCCGGTGAGCCACGGCATGAACGAGGCGTTCTCGACCGGGTCCCACGCCCACGCTCCGCCCCATCCGAGAACCTCGTAGCTCCACCATGCGCCGACGACGATGCCGATCGACAGAAAGGTCCACGCGAACAGGGTCCAGCGGCGCGTCTCGAGCAGCCAGCCTTCCCCGAGCCGGCCGGTCATGAGCGCGGCGATCGCGAACGCGAAGGGGACCGTGAACCCGACGTAGCCGAGATACAGCATCGGTGGGTGCACCGCGACGAGGATGTTGTTCTGGAGCAGCGCGTTCGGGCCGGGGCCGTCGAAGCCGGGCGGAATCGCGAACGTCGTCGCCTTGAACGGGTCGGCAGGGCCGATGCCCGGCAGCATCAGCCCGAAGAAGAACAGCGCGACGACGAACATCGTGAGCGTCGCCCACGCCACCAGCGGGTCGGTGGCGCGGCTGCGGAATTTGACCGCGGTCGCGACGAGGTAACCGGCCAGCACCGTCGCCCACAGGATGATCGACCCCTCGAGCGCCGACCACAACGTCGTGACGTTGTACGGGAACGGCGAGTGCCGGCTCGCGTTGGTCGCGACGAAGTTGATCGACCAGTCATGGGTCAGCAGCGCGCGCTCCATGAACGCGAACGCCACGAACGCGCCGAGCGCGACCAGCCACACGTAGGTGCGACCGGCGATCAGCAACCGGCCTCGCCGGCGAACAAGTCCCGCTCCGAGCGTCGCGATCCCGCCGAGGGCCGCGACGAAGCCGAGGATGATTCCGCCAGATCCGAGCGCGGCGTTCATGAGGCGGAGGTCAGCGTGCGATCAGGGTGCATTCGACGACACGCGGTCGGGGTTGTCGGCCTTGTACTCGGCCGAGTGCTTGATGAGGATGTTGTCGCTGGTGAAGAACTCGCCGCTCTTGTCCCAGTGACCCTCGAGCACGACCGGGATGCCGGCCTTGAACAGCTCGGGCGGGTCGCCCCCCACGTGATGCACGGGCACCGTCGCGCCGTTGAACGCGATCGTGAAGTCGATCTCGTTGCCGTGGTCCACGACCGGTTCCTGGACGGTCCCCTGGACTCGGAACCGGTGCGTGCCGAGGCTGGCCTTCTGCGCGACGGCCTCGTCGGCGTTGCGGTAGTAGAGCGCGGCGTTGCTCAACCCCTTCACGAGCACGAACCCGATCGCGGCGACCACGACGGCGAGCGCCAGCCACACGAGTGGGTGGCGACGGCGCCGGCGGATGCCCGCCCCGGCACCGTCGCGCGGGACGCGTGGCGTGAGGTCGGGCTCGGGGCCGGCGTCGGGTGTCGAGTCGCTCGGCGACGCGGCAGGGACCTTCACATCCACCGCCGGTCCTCCGGGGGAACCCGCTTGGACAGCGCGCGGCCGCGCAGGAGCACCCGCAGCGCGTACGCGGCGAGCACCGCGAACACGACGACGTAGCCCACGGTCACGTAACCCCAGTCGCTCATCGCACCACCGCCACACCTGCTTCCGCTGCTTCCGCGCGCCGTTCGGTGATGGCGAGATCGAGCCCGTGCGCTTCGACCTCCTCTTCGAGCCAGGCGAGGCGGAACCGGTGCACGAGCAGCCACGCGAACCCCAGCGTGAACACGAACATCCCGAAGACGAGCGTGAACAGCATCGACCCTTGGATCTTCGTGTCGAGGCTGAGCGTCGCGCCCTGGTGGAGGCTTCGCCACCAGCTCACCGACTCGTACACGATCGGCACGTCGACGAAGGCGAGCAGCGCGACATAGGCCGACCGCCGGTTGCGCACGACCGGGTCGGCCGGCAGCCGCCGCACCACGAGGTAGCCGAGGTAGAGCAAGAAGAGCAGCGCGGTGCTGGTGAGGCGCGCGTCCCAGGTCCAGTAGACGCCCCAGATCGGCCGCCCCCACACCATGCCGGTGAGCAGGGTGAGGCCGGTGAACACGACCCCGACCTCGGCGGACGCGACCGCAACCGTGTCCCACCAGCGCGACTTCTTCCAGAGCCACATCGCGCTGCCGAGCGCGGTCAGGACGAAGCCGATGTTCATGACCACCGCGACCGGCACGTGTACGTACATGAGGCGTGCCGCGTCGCCTTGCACCTCGTCGGGCGGCGTGATCGCCAGCGCGAGCGCGAGCAGCATCGCGATTCCGGCGAGCGTCAGCGCACCGAGCAGCCGCGTGCCGCGCGACCCCGTGTGGTCGGGAACGGCAGGGGCGGATGACGTCACGATTCCTCCAAGAGCGACCCGAACGCGAGCACGCCGAAGGCCACGTAGATGACGGCGAACGTGGTCAGCAGGGCCACCCACGACCACCCGTCGGACGGGTTGTGGTCGAGCGCGGCCTCGAACGACCGGGTCGCCCCGAGCAGGACCGGCGCGACGACCGGCAGCAGCAGGAGCGGGAGCAGCGTCTCTCGCACCCGCAGACCGGCCGCGAGCACGCCGTAGAGGCTACCGGCGGCCGCCACGCCGACCGTCGCGACCACGCACGTGGTGAGCAGCAGCACCCAGCCCGTGAGGGTCGTGCCGTACAGCACGACCACCCCGAAGCCGAGGAGCACCTCGAGCGCGGCGAGCTCGAGCGCGACCGCGCCGGCCTTGCCGAGGAAGATGCCGGCGGGAGCGAGCCCCGACAGGCGCAGCGCGTCGCGGTTGCCGTCGGCGGCTTCGACCGCGAACGCGCGCTGCACCGAGAGCAATCCCGCGAAGAGGACCGCGACCCAATACAGCCCCGAGGTGGCCCGCCCGAGGAACCCGCGATCGGGATCGAGCGCGAACGCGAACAGCACGAGCACCAACAGCGAGAACGGGGCCACCTGGTTGGTGGTCACCCGGCTGCGCCACTCGAGCCGGAGGTCCTTGCCGGCGACCACGGCCGCGTCACGGAACACGGGCCACCACCACGCTCTCGTCGTCCTGGCGTCGACCGGCTGGGATCGATGCGGCGGCCGATGCCACCACGGAGCCGGATGTGGAGGGATCGACGGTGACGGTCGTGCCGCCGGCGATCGTCACGGTCCGATCCGCGATCGCGCCGGCCCGGTCCAGCTCGTGCGACGCGACGACGACGGTCGCGCCGGCGGCGGCAGCCGAACGGATCAACCGGTCGACGAGGTCACGGCCGGGCTGGTCGAGCCCGGCGTGGGGTTCGTCGAGCAGCCACAGTTCGGCGCGCCGGGCCACCAGCACGGCGATCGACGCGCGCCGGCGCTGACCGGCGGAGAGCCGGGCCACGGTCACGCCGGCGAGCCGGCCGTCGAGGCCCAGCGCGTGCAGCGCGGCGTCCGCCTCGGCGCGCGTCGCGCCGCACGCCCGTGCCCAGAACCGCACGTTGTCGGCGACGGTCAGATCCTCGTACAGGCCGGTGGCGTGGCCGAGCAGCCCGACCCGCGCCCGCACGCCGCGGCGGCCCTGCGGGGTGCGCAGGTCGTGGCCGAGCACGACCGCCTCGCCGTCGAGGACCGGCACGAGCCCGGCGCAGGTGCGCAGCAACGTCGTCTTGCCCGCGCCGTTCGGACCCTGCACGAGAACGACCTCACCTCGGGCGACGTCGAGGTCGAGACCGGCCAGCGCCGGGAAGCGCCCGAGCAGCGAGACCGCGGCACGAAGGTGGACGGCAAGGTCCTTGACAACGGGCTCCATGGAACGACGCGAGGCTACTGGCGCCCGGAAACGCCGACCAAGGCAGCCGCCAGGATGACCGGGCCGGTGGGGCGCGGCCCCGTACGATCACCCACCGTGCGGCTGGCCCGGGTCTTGAACGTCGTTGGGCGCACGATGATCACCGCCGGCGTGCTGATCCTGCTGTTCGTCGCCTACCAGCTCTGGGGCACCGGGATCCGCGAGGCACAGGCCCAGGACCGCCTGCAGCGCCAGTTCGACCGCAAGGTGGCCGAGGCCGCGGGCGACCGCGACAACGCTGTCGTCTCGGGCGACTCGGGTACCTCGTCTCCGCCGCCGTCGTCGTCGCCGTCGTCCACCACCACCCCGGTGACGACGACGTCGGTGGCGCCACCGCTCGCCGCGCCACCGGAGGGCGAGGTCCTCGGCAAGATCGAGATCCCGAAGATCGGTTTGAGCGCGTACGTGGTCGAAGGAGTCCGCGACGCCGACTTGAAGAAGGGCCCCGGCCACTATCCCGAGACACCGCTGCCCGGCCAGAAGGGCAACGCCGCGATCGCGGGGCATCGCACCACCTACGGCGCTCCGTTCGCGAACATCGACGACCTCAAACCTGGCGACACGATCACGGTGACGACCTTGCAGGGAACGTTCACCTACGCGGTGACCGATCCCCCGCACGAGATCGTGGCGCCCAGCGCGGTCGAGGTGCTCGCCGACAAGGGCGACAACCGCCTCACGCTCACCGCGTGCCACCCGCGCTACAGCGCGAGCCAGCGCATCATCGTGTCCGCGCTGCTGCAAGGAACCCCGGTGCCGGCGCCGCCGCGCACGGCGCCCGCCCCACCACCGCGCCTCGAGACCGGTCTCAGCGGCGAGCGCGCACCCAAGCTGCCCGCCATCCTGTTCGGCGCGCTCTGCGCCGCGATCTGGTTGCTGGCCTGGCTGGCCGGGAAGCGCTGGCGCAAGTGGCCGTCCTACGTGATCGCGCTGCCGTTCTTCCTCGTCGCTCTCTTCTACTTCTTCGAGAACTTCAGCCGCCTGCTTCCCTCGAACTACTGACGTGGTGGTCCGCGCCGCGCTCGCGCTCGCGTCCTGCGTCCTGCTCACCGCCGCTGCGTGTTCGGACGACCACCCCGCCGCACCGGCGACACCCGGACCGTTTGCCAGCACCGCGCCGGCGCATGCCGCAGCCACTGGCACCGGTGGCGCCCGCCCGGCACCGTCGCTCACTCCGGCTGCGCTGCACCCCGGCGAGTGCTTCGACGCCGACACGTACTCGGCCGCCGCGGGTCTCGACCTGTCGACGGCACGTCTCGTCGACTGCGCGGCGCCGCACCAGCACGAGGTCTACGCGGTGTTCGTCAACCCGTCGGACCCCGGCGCCCCGTATCCCGGCGACGACCAGCTCGCCGCGTTCGCGGAGGACCACTGCCTCGCCGCGTTCACGCCGTACACCGGGCTTGACTACCGAACGTCGAGCTACGACATCGCCGACGCGCGACCCGACCGCGAAGCGTGGTACCACGGCGAGCGCCACGTCGTGTGTGCGCTGCACGATGCCGACTTCGGCCTGCTCACCGGATCGGCCGCAGCGGCACCGACGACTACTCGCCCTTGAAAACCGGCGCCCGGCGCGCACCGAACGCGTCGAGCCCCTCGCGCAGGTCCGCGCTCGACCAGGCGCGCGCGAACGCGGCCGCGACCTCGGGATCGTTGCCGGCCTCGGTCTCCAGGTGGTTGAGCGCGAGCTTGTGGCCCTGGATCGTCAACGGCGCCAGCGTCGCGATCTCCGCCGCCCACGCGAGCGCGTCGTCGAGCACGCCGAGGCGCTGCACCAACCCGAGCCCGTGCGCACTCTGGCCGTCGAGCACCTCCGCGGCGAGCAGCATCGCCCGCGCCGGTCCGTGACCGGCGAGCAGCGCGAGGCGCTGCACCGTCCACTGGTCGACCATCAGCCCGAGGCGGGCGGCGGGGATGCCGAACCGGGCGGCCGGCGTCGCGACGCGCAGGTCGCACGCGATCGCGAGCTGCGTGCCGGCTCCGAGTGCTGCGCCATCGACGGCGGCGATCGTCGGGAACGGCGCCGTGCGCAGGGCTTCGAGCACAGTGCGCAGCGCGGTCGCGAAGCTCGCGTCCTCCACGCCGGTGAGGTCGGCGCCCGCGCAGAAGTGCCCGCCCGCGCCGGTGAGCACCAGCGCCCGCGTGGCCGGCTGCGCGGCGGACGCACGGCCGAGCGCCTCGACGAGCTCGTGCAGGGTGTCGTGGTCCACCGCGTTGCGGCGCGCCTGGCGGTCGATCGTGACCAGCGCCACCGCGCCGCGCTGGTCGAAGTCGATCACCGGGCGATCACTCCTCGATCATCCGTGATCACTCCTCGATCACCGCGATGAGGTCACCCTCCTGGACCTGCGTGTCAGGCGCCACCGCGATCTCGCGCACCGCGCCGGCCACAGGAGCGACGACGGGGATCTCCATCTTCATGGACTCGAGGATCACCAGCTCGTCACCGACCTCGACGTGCTGGCCCGGCTCCACACGGACCTGCCAGACGTTCGCGGTGATCTCTGCACGCACTTCGGGCACGGCGGCGCACGTTAGCGGCAGGTAGCCTCACGGCCGGACGGGCTCGAAGGGGGACGCACGCATGGAGCTGCACGGCAAGCGGGTGCTCGTCACGGGAGCGTCGCGCGGGATCGGTGAGCACCTGGCGCGGCGGTTCAGCGCGGCCGGCGCGACGGTCGCGCTCGTGGCGCGGTCGGCCGACAGGATCGAGAAGCTGGCGGCCGACCTCGGCGGCACCGCTCATCCTGCCGATCTCGCCGACCCGGCTCAGGTGGCGACGCTGATCAACCACGTCGAGGACGTCGCCGGCCCGATCGACGTGCTCGTGAACAACGCCGGCATCGACGTGACGAAGTCGATCGTGGATCACCGGGCCGATGAGTTGCTCCGGATCGTGCAGGTCAACCTCACGGCGCCGATGGAGCTGTGCCGGCAGGTGCTACCGCGGATGCTGCACCGGGGCCGCGGGCACATCGTGAACATCTCGTCGCTCGCGTCCTGCGGCGTGTACCCAGGCCTGGCGTCGTACTCGGCGACCAAGGCCGGCCTTTCTCACTTCACCGCGGGATTGCGCGCAGACCTGAAGGGCCTGCCGATCGGTACGACGTTGGTCGAGATGGCCGGTGTGCCCACCGACATGCTCGCCAACGTCGACACGTACGAACCGACGCGGCGATCGTTCCAGCGCGGGTACCGGCTCCACCTCGTGACCGACACGCCGCTCGACACGATCGTCAACGCGACGGTCGAAGCAGTTGAGAAGGACCGCCGGCACGTCCGTTATCCGCGACGGGCAGTGCTGTTCCCGCTGATGGCGGAGGCGCCGCGCCGCATCACCGAGGTGCTGTTGACCGGGATCAAGTCCCAGCCTTGAGCTTGACCCCTTCAATGTTGGACTGGGACGACGACCGCCGCGACGTCAGACCGGCAGCACGCCGTGCTTGCGCCACGGGCGCTGGACCGTCTTCGTCGCCGACACCTGCAACCCGCGCCAGATCGCGGCGCGGGTGTCGGCCGGATCGATCACGTCGTCGACCTGGGCGTGGCCCGCGGCGATGTACGGATCGATGTTCTTGCGGAACTCCTCCGCCATCGCGATGCGGGCCGCGTCCCGCTCCTTGCCTTCGGGGATCTGCTCGAGCTGCTTTCGCATCGTGATGTTCACCATCCCGTCCGGGCCCATCACGGCGATCTCAGCGGTCGGCCAGATGACGAGGTAGTCGGCCTCGTAGGCCAGGCCGTTCATGACGAAGTAGCCGGCGCCGTAGCTCTTGCGCAGGACGACCGAGACCTTCGGGACCGTCGCCTCCGACACCGCGAACAGCATCTTGGCGCCGTGGCGGATGATGCCCTGCTTCTCCACCGCGGACCCGACGATGAACCCCGGCACGTCGTGGAGGAACACGAGCGGGATCCCGAACGCGTCGCACAGCCAGACAAACCGCGCGCACTTGTCGGCTGCGTTCACGTCGAGCGCCCCGCCGAGCACCATCGGCTGGTTCGCGACGATGCCGACCGGGCGCCCGCCGACCCGCGCCAGCGCCGTGACGACGTTGCGCGCCCACTGCGGCTTCAGCTCGAGGAAGTCGCCGTTGTCGACGACGGCCTCGACGACCTTCTTGATGTCGTACGCGCGCCGTGGCGCGGTCGGGACGACGTCGTAGAGCTGCTCGCAACGGCGGTCGACCGGGTCGAGGCACGGCACGACCGGCGGTGCCTCGGTGTTGTTGCTCGGGAAGAACGACAGGTAGTGCCGCACCATGGCGAGGCACTCCTCGTCGCTGCCGACCTCCTGGTCGGCGACGCCGGAGATCTTGTTGTGGACCTCCGAGCCGCCCATCTCCTCCTCGGTCACGTCCTCGCCGGTCGCCGCCTTCACCAGGTGCCGGCCGCCGAGGGCCATCGACGACGTGCCCTTGACCATCGGCACGAAGTCTGTGAGTGCCGGGATGTACGCCGTGCCGGCCGCGCAGTGCCCGAGCAGCGCGCCGACCTGCGGCACGACCCCCGACAGCGTCACCTGCTCACGGAACAGCGCGCCCGCGCCGGCGAACGTCGAGCCGGAGGTCGACTGGATGCGGGCACCGCCGGAGTCGAGCAGGTACACGAGGGGGATGCGCTGGCGCAGCACCAGCTCCCGGATCCGGGCCGTCTTCTGCTCACCCACATTGCCCATCGAGCCGGCCATCACGGTGAAGTCGTAGGCGATCACCGCCACTCGCCGGCCGTCGATCGCGCCGATGCCGGTGACGACACCGTCTGCCGCCAGCGATCCGCGGTCGGCCAGCGCGGGATCCATGTGGTCGGCGAGCAGGCCGTACTCGACGAACGAACCGCTGTCGAGCAGCAGGTCCAGCCGTTCCCGCACCGGGAGCTTGCCCAGCGAGCGCTGGCGGGCGACCTTGTCCTCGCCACCCATCTGGAGCGCCCGGCTGGCGCGCGCCCGCAGGTCGTCGACCAGCGGGCCCCAGTCGTGCAGGTTCGGCGCGTCGGCCATCTACCGTCCCTTCCACTGCGGCGCACGCTTCTCGGCGAACGCCGCGATGCCCTCCGCGGCATCTTCGGTCCCGGTCGTGATCGTCAACATCGAATGGAGCAGCCGCAGCGCGTCCTCCGCGGGCTGGTCCCACACCGCGTAGAACGAGTCGCGGCCGAGCTTCATGATCGCCGGTGACTTCGCCGCAAGCGTCGCGGCCAGTTCGGCCACCGCGGCGTCGAGTTGATCGACGGGCACGACGCGGGAGACGAAGCCGATCTGCGCCGCCTCGGTCGCGTTGACGCGCCGGCCGGTCATCATCAGCTCGAGTGCCACCTTGGGCGGCATGGAGCGGATGAGCGGAACGGTGATCATGTACGGCCACAGCCCGACGTCGATCTCGGGCGTACCGAACTGCGCGTCGTCGGCGGCCACGACGAGGTCGCACGCGAGGCACAGGCCGAACCCACCGGCGAGTGCATAGCCCCGCACGCGAGCGATGATCGGCTTGCCCAGCTCCCACATCGTGCGGAACAGGCGGGCCAGCTCTCCCCGGGCGTCGTGCATCGCCGCGTAGCCCGCGCCTTCGCTCATCCCGGTGAGGTCCGCGCCCGCGCAGAACGCCTTGTCACCGGAACCGGTGAGGACGACGGCACGGACCTGCGGGTCGCTCTTGGCCGACTCGAGCGCGTCTCGCAGCTCGGTCATCACGGTCCACGACAGCGCGTTGCGCCGTTCGGGCCGGTTGATGGTGATGGTCGCGACACCGGCCTCCACGCGGTAGAGGAGCGCCTCGTAGGACATGAGCCGGGAACGTAGTGCCCGGCGTGCACGGATGCAGATGCCGAGGTTGGGTACGGTCGACCAAGTGCTGCTGACGCTTGTCGCCGTCGCGCTCGGTGTGGTGGCCGGACGCCTCGCACCACCTCGCGCGGCCCGCTTCGCACGGCCCACGCTGCGCGTGCCGTGGGTGCTGATGACGGGCGTCGCGCTCGAGGTCGCCGGAGCGCGCACGCACGGGAGCATCGCGTTCGGGCTGGTGATGGCCAGCTCGGCGATGCTGATCGCGTTCGCGTGCGCCAACCTGCACCTCACCGGAATGGGCGTGCTCGCGATCGGCGTCGGCGCGAACGTGCTCGTGATCCTCGTCAACGGCGCGATGCCAGTGCGGGCCGATGCCCTCGCTGGCGCGCACGTCGTCGCGCGCGACCAGCTCGACCGCGTCGAGCTCGACGGCGCGCGCCATCTCGAAAGCGGCGGCGACCATCTCGTCGTGCTCGCCGACATCATCCCGGTGCCGGCCGTCCACCAGGTGGTGTCGTTCGGTGACCTCGTGATCTTCGTCAGCACCGCGGACGTGGTCGCCAACTTGGTGCGCCGGCAGGCCCGGCGCCGCCGTCACTCCGCGTCGCCCGAACCGGCCATCACCAGCGCGAGCCCCGCCCAGGACTGCGGCGTCGCGCCGAGGCCGGTGCCGTCGTCGGGATCCCAGAACTCCGACAACCCCGACGCGATCGCGCCGCGCACCGTCGCCGCCGCGACCGGTGCACCCGCGAGCCACAGCAGGTAGGCGAGCTGCGGCCACACCGGGCCGCGCCAGTACCGCCGCGGGTCGAACGCGGGCTCGCCGCGGTGAACGCCGGCCGGCCCGTACCGGCCCCCGAAGGCGTTGGGATCGGTGATCGTGGCGAGCGCGGCGGGCTGGTCGATCAGCAGCAGCGGCAGCAGCGCTTCGAGGGTGCGCACCCTGCCCGACGTCGCGGCCGACGCTCCGGCGTCGACCCACGTCGCGAGCTCGCCGTCCCACTGCTGCGCGAGCGCGCCGACCAGCTCCGACGTGTCAACGCCGACGGCACGGCCGTTCCACGCGACGAGCGCGGTGAACGACACGGGTGCGCAGTCGAAGCCCGCGCCGGCCGACGCGACGAGCGAACCCTTCACGTCATACCAGCGGGCGGAGACACCCGCTCCCCAGTGGTCGAAGCGGGGGCTGTCGTCGCAGCCGGTCTCCCACGGGTGGATCACGCGCACCAGCCCCGACGGGTGGCGCCGCTCGCGCAGGTAGAACGCGATGCCCCGCTGGGCGCGCTCGACGAGCTCGTCGGGAACGGCCGCGCCGTGCGCACGCAGCACGTCGATCGCATGCCCGTACATCGGCGGCTGGGTGATCGTCGACGAACCGGGTCGCCCCCAGAACCCGGCGTGGTGCGCGGGGTCGCGGCGGTAGTCGATGTGGGGGATGAACCCTCGATCGTCCTGGGCCCGCAGCACGTGCGCGAGCTCGGCAATGCTGCGCTCGGGCTCGCCGAGCGCAGCCCAGATCACCGCGTGGAAGCATGAGTCCCACATCCACCGGAACGGGTAGGTGACGGCGTTCGGCACGGTGTAGCCCTCGGGCTGCCAGTGCGCGTCCATGACCTCGCGCACGCGCGTCCTCAGTACCGTCATCGCGCCATGCCCGTGTGCGCCATCGTGTCGTTCCGCCTTGGCCTGTCCGACGGCGTCTCGATCGTCGCCGAGTCCTGGCGGCGCGCGCTCACCGAGCTCGGCTTCGACGTGATGACCGTGGCCGGCGAAGGACCGGTTGACCACCTCCTGCCCGGGCTCGCGATCGGTGCCCCCGTCCCGCCGGAGGAGGCCGACCTCGCGGCCGCGCTTGCCGGTGCCGACCTCGTCGTCGTCGAGAACCTCTGCACGATCCCGCTGAACCTACCGGCGACTCGCGTGGTGGGCCGCCTGCTCGCCGGCCGCCCCGCGGTGCTGCACCACCACGATCCGCCCTGGCAGCTCCCCCATCACGCGCACGTTACCGAGCTGCCGCTGCACGACCCGGCGTGGCGGCACGTGGTGATCAACGAGCACACCCGCCGCGAGCTCGCAGACCGCGGCATCCATGCGACCACGATCTACAACGGCTTCGACCCCAACCCACCCGCCGGCGACCGGCAGGCGACGCGCGCGGCGCTCGGCATCGCGGACCACGACCTCGTCGTGATGCACCCGGTGCGAGCGATCCCTCGCAAGAACGTCCCCGCCGCGGTCCGGCTCAGCGAGGACCTCGACGCCACGTACTGGCTCCTCGGCCCCGCCGAGGACGGCTACGGCCCGCAGCTCGACGCGATCGTCGCCGCGGCACGCTGCCGTGTGATCCACACGCCCAGCCCGGGCACGATGCACGACGCGTACGCGGCGGCGGACCTCGTCGCCTTCCCGTCGATCCGCGAAGGCTTCGGCAACCCACCGGTCGAAGCCGCGCTGCACCACCGGCCGGCCGTCGTCGGGCACTACGCGGTCGCCGAGGAGCTGCGGGCATTCGGGTTCCGGTGGTTCGACCTCGCCGACGTCGAGGCGATCCGGCGGTACCTGCGTGAACCCGACCTCGACCTGCTCGAGCACAACCGGCGCATCGCCGCCGAGCACTTCTCGCAGCAGCGGGTCGTCGCAGATGTGCGGCAGCTTCTCCGCGAGGCAGGCTGGCTGTCGTGAACGACGACCCGGTCCGAGCGCGCCGGGCGCGCATCGCCAGGATCGCCGAAGCCGGCCAGCGCACCGGCTACACGCTCTTCGGCGTGGCGATCGTGGTGTTCGTGATCGGCTTCGTCGTCGGTTACTCCGGCACGCTCGTCGCCGTCATCGTCACGAGCCTGGTGGTCGGATCGGTCGTGCTCGCACCGTCGATCGTGTTCTCGTACGCCGCCAAGGCGGCCGACCGCGAAGACCGTGAACTTGGTCGTTGACGGGGCGCGGTGCAAGAGTCGCTGCCAGCCACTCGACCCAGCAGTCACAGGGGGAACACCATGCCGAAGGCAGCCGTCTGCGTCGGACTGAACGAGCCGCTCGAGATCCAGGAGCTCGACCTCGAAGGGCCGCGCGCTGGTGAGGTGAAGGTCAAGATGGGCGCGTCGGGCGTGTGCCACTCGGACTTGTCGATCCAGAACGGCACACTGATGGGCTCGTTCCCGATGGTCCTCGGACACGAGGGCGCAGGGGAGATCGTCGAGGTGGGCGAAGGCGTCGACGGGCTCGCGCCCGGCGACCACGTCGTCGTGTCGTGGGTGCCCCAGTGCGGCCAGTGCTACTTCTGCCAGCACGGGCAGGGTTACCTGTGCGAGGCAGGGGCGATGGCAATGGCCACCGGCGGGCTGATCGACGGGTCGACGCGCTTTTCCCGCAACGGCGAACCGGTCAAGCAGATGGCGTGCTCGGGCACGTTCGCTGAGCTCTCCGTGATCCCCGCCATCGGCGCGGTGAAGATCCCGAAGGACATCCCGTTCGAGATCGCGGCGCTCATCGGCTGCGGCGTGCTGACCGGCGTCGGTGCCGCGCTCAACACCGCGGACATCGCGGAGGGCGACACGGTCGCGGTCGTCGGTTGCGGCGGTGTCGGCCTCAACGTGATCCAGGGAGCGAAGATCGCGGGCGCCGGCGACATCATCGCCATCGACATGCTCCCGAACAAGCTGGAGATGGCGAAGGAGTTCGGCGCCACGACGCTCGTGAACGCGAGCGAGGGCGACCCGGTCTCCAAGGTGATGGAGCTGACCGGCCAGCGCGGTGCCGACGTGGCGTTCGAGGTCATCGGGCTCAAGCCCACGATCGACCAGACGATCACGATGACGCGTCGCGGCGGTCAGGCGATCCTCGTCGGCGTGCCGCGCATGGAGGTGATGCTCGAGCTGCCCGCGTTCTTCGGTGTCGTGCTGATGTCCAAGACGATCAAGGGCTGCTGGTACGGCTCCTCGAACGTGCAGCAGGACGTCCCGCGGCTCCTCGAGTACTACAAGAACGGCCAGCTCAAGCTCGACGAGCTGATCTCGCGGCGCATCGCCGTCGACGACGTGAACGAGGCGTTCAAGGCCATGGAGGCGGGCGAAGTCGCCCGTTCGGTCATCAACTACTGACCGCCCGCGATCGATCGCCGGTCACGCGACCGCGCCGCCGGTCACCAACCGGCGTGGCCGGCCCGCGGCGGCAGCGTGCCGCGGTATCGGCGGCGACGGGCACGGGTCGCGAGCAGGCTGACTCCCATCGAGCGCGCCGGCAGCGGCCGGAACGGCTCCGGCGGCCGCCGGGTCGTCGACGCGGGCACCTGCCGGGCTGGCCTCACGGACGTTGGGTTCGCCATGATCATCGGCGAGTCCTCCCGCACCGAGACGCCATGCAACCTCGCCCACCCGCCCCCCGTCTGCCCGCCGCCCGCCGGCGCCGCCAGCTGCTCGACGTCGCGCTCGAGCTGTTCGCGGACCGCGGCTACCACGCGACCGCGATGAACGACATCGCGGAGGCGGCCGGGGTCACCAAGCCCGTGCTGTATCAGCACTTCCGGTCCAAACGCGAGCTGTACCTCGAGCTGCTCGAGGACGTCGGTGGCCGGTTGCGGGACGAGATCGGCAAGGCGACATCGGAGGCGACGAACCCCCGCGACCAGGTCCATGCCGGGTTCGCGGCTTACTTCCGTTTCGTGTCCGAGCAACGTACCGCGTTCCAGCTGCTCTTCGGCGGCGGCTCACGCCGTGACAGCGAGTTCGCCGATGCCGTGCGCGGCGTCGAGGTGTCGATCGCCGAGAGCATCGCGAGCCTGATCGACGTCGAGGGTCTCGAGCCCGCGGAGCGCCGCCTGCTCGCCCACGCGATCGTGGGGCTAGCGGAAGGCGCGAGCCGCCACTGGCTCATGAGCGGCCGGGCGGGCGAACCCGACGAGCTCGCCCGCCTGGTGGCGCGGCTCGCGTGGGCCGGGCTGCGCGGCGTCCGAGGCTGAGCTGACCGAGCTGCCGGTTCAGCTCGCCGGCACGACCTCGGCCTCGATCTCGATCGCGACGTCCTTGCCGACGAGGACGCCACCGGTCTCGAGGGGCTGGTTCCAGGTGAGCCCGAAGTCCTCACGATTGATCTTGCCGGTGGCGCTGAAGCCGAAGCTGGTCAAACCCCACGGCGCGACCGCGGCTCCCTGGTAGGTCACCTGCAGCTCGATCGGCCGGGTGACGCCGTTGAGGTTCAGGTCGCCCTCGACGGTCCAGGTGTCACCCTTGCCTCGCCGCACGCCCGTCGAGCGGAACGTCATCGTCGGGTTCGCGTCGGTGTGGAAGAAGTCCGGCGAGCGAAGGTGTGCGTCACGCTTCTCGTCGCCGGTGTCGACGCTGGCCAGGTCGACTTCGACCTCCACCGAGGACTCGAGCGGATCGTCCGCGATCGTCACCGTGCCGCGGAACGAGCCGAACGTCCCCCGCACCTTCGACACCATCAGGTGCCGGACGTTGAAGTCGATGTGCGTGTGCGATGGGTCGAGCGTGTAGGTGCCGGGCGCGGGGATCTCCATGCCCTCGTAGGTCCGGGTGACGGGATGGCTGGTGGTCTGGCTCATGGGGAGCGGTCCTTCCAGAGTTGTTGCTCATGCACTTATTGTCGACGCAAGAATCTAGCGAGGAATCGTTGCGCGCGCAACCTCCTGTTCCTACCCTTGGCGGTGTGGACACGAACCTCGACGACGACCGGCTGACCCTTGCCGGTCTGCTGTTCGAGGCCAGCGCAGGGCTGGCGACCACGCTCGAGCGCGAGCTCGCCACCGACAGCGGCCTGTCACAGCAGTGGTTCGAGGTCCTCCTGCGCCTGGCCCGCACCCCGGGGGGCAGGTTGCGGATGGTCGATCTCGCCCGCCAGGTGCTGATCACCCCGAGCGGGCTCACGCGCGCCGTCGATCGCATGGAGGACGCGGGGCTCGTCCGGCGTGAGGCGTGCACCACCGACCGGCGGGTGCAGTACGCGGTGCTCACCCCCGCGGGGCACCGACGGATCGAGCGGGCGCTGCCCGATCACGTGGGCCACATCGACCGGTACCTGACGAGCCTGCTCGATCGGCGCGAACGAACAGCACTCGAAGCGGCGTTGCGCAAGATCCGCGACGCGCTTCGTCCGGAAAGCGAGGCCGGCGCGGGCGCGGAGGCCTGAGCATGGAAACGCTCCGAGAAGTCCTCGTGCCCTCGTTGCCGCTCGCGCGCCTTCGTCCGCTGATCGGCGAGGAGCGATTTGAACGGCTCGAGGACGGCGCGGTCCGCACGCGCGAGCTCGTCGACGGCGGCGTGGTGTGGAACGTCAACTCCACCGCGTCCTGCGGCGGCGTCGCCGAGATGCTCCAGGTGATCGTGGGCTACGGCCGCGGGGCCGGCCTTGACGTGCGCTGGCTCGTGGCGAAGGGTGACGCGGCGTTCTTCGGGATCACGAAACGGATCCACAACCAGATCCACGGCATGCCCGGCGACGGGGGTCCGCTCGGCGCGAGCGAGCACGCCCGCTTCGAGGCCATATCGGCCCGCAACGCTGCCGCGCTGGTCGACCTGGTGCGGGCCGGCGACGTCGTGATCCTCCACGACCCGCAGACGGCCGGGCTGTGCGAGCCGCTCCAGGCCCGTGGCGTGCACACCGTGTGGCGCTGCCACATCGGCAGCGACGTCACGAACCACTGGACCGAGCAGGCGTGGTCGTTCCTGCTTCCGTACGTGAAGGGGGCGGACGCGTTCGTGTTCTCGCGCCACGAGTACGTGCCCGCGGGCATCCCACGTGAGCAGGTCTTCGTCATCCCGCCATCGATCGATCCGTTCTCCCCGAAGAACCGCGAGCTCACGCCCGACACCGTCGAGCGCATCCTGCGCACGATCGGGCTCCATGCCGGCGGCGAAGGCGGACCGCTGGCGACCTTCGAGCGCGCCGACGGCACGCGAGGGCGGGTCCGTCACCGCGCCATGGTCGTGGGCGACGCGCTGGCGGATCCTTCGTTGCCGCTCGTCGTGCAGGTCTCGCGGTGGGATCGCCTGAAGGACATGCACGGAGTGATGTTGGGCTTCGCCGAGGCCACCGTCGGGCGCGTCGACGCCAACCTCGCGCTGGTCGGTCCATCCGTCGACGGGGTTGCCGACGATCCCGAAGGTGCCGCAGTCCTCCACGAGTGCATCGACGCGTGGCACAGCCTCGACCCGTCACGGCGCGCCCACATCCGCCTGGTGTCGTTGCCGATGAGTGACATCGAAGAGAACGCGATCATGGTCAACGCCGTGCAGCGCGCCGCGACCGTGGTCGTGCAGAAGAGCATCGCGGAGGGTTTCGGCCTCACGGTGGCCGAGGCCATGTGGAAGGCAAAGCCGGTGGTGGCTTCCGCGGTCGGCGGCATCGTCGACCAGCTCACGCCCGACACTGGCGTGCTGCTAGACGACCCGCACGACCTGACGGCGTTCGGCCACAGGGTCGCCGGCCTGCTCGTCGACCCGGAACGGCTGGCGCGACTCGGTCGCAACGCCCAGGCCCGAGTCAGGGACGACTTCGTCGGCGACCGTCACCTGCTGCAGTACGGGACGTTGCTGGCGTCCCTGCTCGGGAGGCGCCGCTAGCGCGAGCGCGCCGCGCCAGCTCGAAGTGTCAGCGCGCCCGCGTCAGCCCGCGGCCGCGAGCATCTCGGCCAGCATCGCCTCGAAGCCGGCCGCGTCGGGTGCGACGAACGGCTCGGCGTCCGGAACGGCCGACAGCACGCTGGCCAGCAGTTCGAGCGCGGCACCCGGCGCGGCGGGCAGGTGGGAACCGAGAAGCACGGTCGGTTCGAGCTGTTCCAGTGCGTCGATCTCGGCGTCGAACCGGGCACGGTCCACGAGATGGAGCCAGGGCGAGTCGAACGTCGCCCATCCGGTCATACCCCCGACGAGTGCGTCGCGCGGAACTTCGTCAACGTGTTGCGCGACACCGGGCAGCAGTGCGCCGAACGTGTCCACGCAGAACACCGCGCCGGTCGACTCGTCGACGAAGCCGACGGTCGTGGGGTTGTCGAACACCGGCGGCCGGATCGCGTACAGAGTCCGGTCGCCGACGTCGAGGACGCCACGAGGGCGCACGGCATGGACGCGATCGAGCGGCAACGGCACCGCGGTCGACAGCCGCAGCGCCCCCAGCCCGTGCATGGCGATACGAGCATTGGGGGCGCGCTCGAGCACGGCGACCAGGTTGCCGGTGTGGTCGAGGTCGTCGTGCGTGATCCAGATCCAGCGCAGCTCGGCGGGGTCGATCACCTCTTCGAGGGCGTCGATGAACGCTGCACCGTCGGCGCCAATGCCGGTGTCGATCAGCACCGGCTCGCGTGCGTGCAGCACGTACGCGTTGATCGTCATCGTGCCCGCACCCGGGATGACGAGACTGCTCGGCAGAACGCTGACGTCGGGCGCCGGACGGTACGTCGGATCCATGGCCTCCTCCTCATTTCGCGTCGGCCTCCCGGACGGTACGGACGGCGCGGTCCGGCGACCATCCCTCATGACGCGGAACCCATCCCCCGATTGCGGGGTGGCGCGACCTCGGGCGCTTCCGTACGGTTTGCACCGTGGGCATAGACGCGCTCGGTCGCGCCCGAGACCGCCTTCTCGCGCTCAGCGGCGGCCGTTCGGAGATGGTCGACGTCCTGCGCGGCACGCTCACCGCGCTCCACGACGTCGCCCGCTTCGACTGGGCCGCGCTCATGACCGTCGACCCGCAGACGCTGCTGCCAACCGGTGGGCTCGTTGAGGGCTTCGATCCGGCGAACTGCGCGCCGTTCTGGGACCATGAGCTGCTCCTGCCCGGCTACAACAAGTTCAGCTCGCTCGCCCGCAGCACCGACGTGGTCGCGACGCTGAGCGACGCCACCGACGGCGACCTTCGCCGCGCCCCGATCTACACGTCGATCTATGCGCCGCTGGGCGCCGCCGACGAGCTTCGGGCGGCGTTCAACGTCGGCACGACGTGCTGGGGTGTCGCCTCGCTCGTTCGGGCCGCGTCCGACGGCGTGTTCTCCGATCGTGAGGTCGCCGACGTCCGTGCGCTCGCTCCCCTGATCGCGCGTGCGCTGCGCACCGCGACCTGCCGCCTCGATGCCGAGACGAACGGGTCGGCGACGATGCTCATCGTCGACGCCGCCAACAACATTCGCCACCGCACGCTCGATGCCGACACGGTGCTCCGCGACCTGCACAGCCTCGGCATCGACGAGCCCGCCTTGCCGACGTTGATCGCCGCCGTCGCCACCCGCGCCCGGCACCACCGGTCGTCGAGCCACCTCGCGACGCGGGTGCGCGGCAACTCGGGCCGATGGCTGCGCGTGACCGCGGTGCCGACCGAGGACGAGGACGGGACCGTCGCCGTCATCATCGAACCGGCCCGGCCGATCGACCTGCTTCCGATCATGCTCGAGACGTACGGGCTCACGGAGAGGGAGACCGACATCGTCGTGATGCTGGCGCGCGGCTGCGCGACCAAGGAGATCGCGGCGGAGCTGAGCTTGTCGACGCACACGGTGCGCGACCACATCAAGTCGATCTTCGACAAGACCGGAGTGAGCAGCCGCGGCGAGCTCGTCGCCCGACTGTTCTCCGACCATCTTGTCGACGCGTTCCACGCCGCGGTCCACACCGTCGGGTGAGCGCGGCGTGCCGGCATCACGTTCTTCTCCGAGCCTCGCCACGCACACCGCCAGCATCTCGAGCGACCGCGGCGGTGGTCGCGGCTTGCTCTTCGCCGATCCTGATGGTCACAACCTCGAGGTATTCACCCGGCCACCGTTGTGAGGCCGTTTCGGCAGGCCGCGTGATGGGCACGCGTCCTCTGAAGGAGGAGCGTCATGCCGAATGACACGAAGCAGGACCTGCCCGACACGATCCAGCGTTCACCCCGCAAGGCGCGGCGCACGTACGCCGAAACGCTTGAGTCGGCCCACGAACAGTACGACTCTGAGGAGCGGGCTCACCGCACCGCGTACGCTGCGTTGAAGCACAGTTTCGAGAAGGTCGGCGACCACTGGGAGCCGAAGAAGCACAAGGGCCCGTCCGACGAGCGCGCCAAACGGGGTCAACGACAGCGACCGGGCGGGGAATCGGCAGGCGGTGTGGACGTCGAGGGACACACCAAGGACGAGTTGTACGCGCGGGCGAAGCGGCTGGGCATCCGCGGCCGGTCGAACATGTCGAAGTTGCAACTGGCGCAGGCGATCGCCCGCAAGCAGAACTGACCACGCGCTGGCGCAACCGCACGCGCATCGCCATGGACGGGGGTCGCAAGGCGCGCTAGTCGATACGCATGCCAGAGATCGCCCGGGCGATCACCAGCTGCTGGATCTGCTCGGTGCCTTCGAAGATGTCGTAGATCTTCGCGTCGCGGTGCCAGCGCTCGACCGGGTACTCGCGGACGTAGCCGTAGCCACCGAGGATCTGGATGGCGCGCTCGGTCACCCAGACCGCGACCCGTCCGGCCTTGAGCTTGGACATCGATCCTTCGCCGTTCTTGAACGTGCCGTTGCGGCCGAGCCACGCGGCGCGCCAGACCAGCATCCGGGCAGCGTCGATCTCGGTGGCCATGTCGGCCAGCGTGAACGCGATCGCCTGGTTCTCGATGATCGGCCGGCCGAACTGCTTGCGCTCCTTCGCGTACTCGAGCGCGTACTCGTAGGCAGCACGCGCGATGCCGATCGCCTGCGAGCCCACGATCGGTCGTGACGCCTCGAACGTCGACATCGCCGCCTGCGTGTGCGAGCTCTTGCCTTCCCGGGCGCGGGCGAGACGCTCGTCGAGCTTCTCCTTGCCCCCGAGCAGGCACGAGCCCGGCACGCGCACGTCGTTCAGGATCACCTCCGCGGTGTGCGACGCGCGGATGCCGAGCTTCTTGAACTTCGACCCCTGGGACAGGCCCGGCGTCCCCGGCGGCACGACGAAGCTCGCCTGCCCGCGTCCTTTGAGCTCGGGATCGACCGACGCGACGACGACATGGACATCGGCGATGCCGCCGTTGGTGATCCAGGTCTTCTGGCCGTTGATGACCCACTCGTCCTTCGCCTCGTCGTAGACCGCGCGGGTCTTCAGCGACGAGACGTCGGAGCCGGCGTCGGGTTCGGACACGCAGAACGCGGCGAGCGCAGGCTTGTCGGGCGTGCCGAAGCACTGCGGCACCCACTCCATGATCTGCTCCGGCGTCCCGTTCCCGAAGATGCCCGCCACACCGAGGGTCGACCCGACGATGGCGAGGCCGATGCCCGCGTCGCCCCAGAACAGCTCCTCGTTGAAGACCGGCATCGTCAGCCCGGTCGGGTCGGAGAACGCGTTCGCGATGAAGTCGAACGAGTACAGCCCGATCTTCGCCGCCTCCTGGATGATCGGCCAGGGCGTCTCCTCGCGCTCGTCCCAGTCGTGGGCGGCGGGACGGATCACGTCCTCGGCGAAGTCGTGGACCCACTTCTGGATCTGGAGCTGGTCCTCGTTGAGGGCCAGAGAGAATTCAGCCATCGGTACCTCGGAGGTCAGGGGCCCCGGCCTGGTGCCCGAAGTTACCAGCCGGTAACCGAAAGCTAGAGGGCCGGTGAGACCCGGGCAATTTCGGGCTCGGTAGGGGCGGGAACGAGCACGAGGGCGGCGCCGGCGAGTACCGCCCCGGCCAGGTAAGGCGCCGGCACCGACCAGCCGAACAGGATGCCCGCGAGCGCCGGGCCGACCGAGCGGGCAAGGCCGCCCGCCGCTTGCTGCACCCCGAGGTTCGCGCCCCGCCGGTGGTGGTCGGAGCGGCCGGCGACGAGCGACGACAGCGTCGGCGCCGCGAGCCCCTGCCCCACGACGAGCGCGACAAGGGCGGGCGCGAGCGTGAGCCAGCCCGCGTCGGCGGCGACGAGCGCGAGCCCGATGGTGTTGCAGGCAAGGCCGGCCCGGACCGTCGCGATCTCGCCGAGCCGGGCGACCACGGGATGGATGAAGCCGCCCTGAACGAGCACGAGCCCGACGCCGATCAAGAAGAACACGCCGTAGGTCGCGCTCTCCGACAGGTGGAAGCGGGCCTCGGTCAGCAACGAGAACGTGGCTTCGAAGCCGCTGAACGCGACGAGCGACACGAACGTGACGAGCACCAGCCGCCGCAGCCCGGCTCCGCCCGTCCCTTCCCGCGTCACCGGCGCCGCCGATCCGACGCCGTCGACCTCAGGATGCAGCGGGCGGGTCTCCGGGAGCCGGCGGACGGCGGCGACGGCGTTCACCGCGGCGATCGCGGCAGCGACGAAGAACGGAAGGCGGTGGCTCACGAGCGCGGCGATGCCACCGATGGCAGGCCCGAGCGCGAACCCGGCCCCGAACGCGGCGCCGAGCAGCCCGAGCAGCCGGGCCCGCTCCTCCTCGGGGGCGACGTCGGTGACGGCGGCCTGCGCCACCGACACGCTCGCGCCGCTCGCGCCGTCCAGGATCCGGCCGCCGAACAGCAGCCACAGCGGCCCGGCGAGGCCGGTCAGCAAGCTGCCGATGGCGGTGCCGACGAGCGACAGAATGATCACCGGCTTGCGCCCCAACCGGTCCGACAGGCGCCCGGTCAGGGGCGAGCACACCAGTTGCGCGATCGAGAACGAGGCGACGACGAGCCCGGCCGTCGGCGCCGACGCGCCCGCGTCACGGGCGTAGCGCGCGAGGACGGGGAACAGGATGCCGAAGCCGATCAGGTCGAGGGCGACCGTCGTCCAGATGACCCCGAACCCCGGCGGCAGCGGCCGGCGCGTTCGCCTCGACCGAGAACCGCGCACGACGGCCAGCCCATGCCGCCGGACGCCCGCCCGTCAAGTCCGCCGCTCACGGGCAGGGAACCGGCCGCCGGGTGGCGAATGCAAGCCGCGGACACGACTCCACCACCGCAGCAGCCGCAGCAAGGGGGGCGCATGGGCACGACGGCCCCGCACCGGACGGACCAGACCGAAGCGCAGATCGTCGAGCGGGCGCAACACGGCGACGAGGCTGCGTTCCGCGAGCTCTACCGGCGCCACGGCCACCCGGCGTGGCGGGTGGCGCTCGCCGTCGGGGCCAGCGCGGCCGTGGCCGAGCATGCCGTCACCAAGGGGTTCACCGGCGCGCTCCGCCGGCTGCGCAAGGGCACGACCAGCCTCGTCGTGCCGTTCCGGCTCCAGGCCGTGCGGGCGAGCCTCGAGGTCGCCGCCACCGCAGCCCGCCACGACGACGCTCCCGTCGACCCCCCCGTCAACGAGCACGTCGCCGCCTTCGGCGAGCTGCCCGAACGCTGGCGTGCCGCGATCTGGCTCACCGCGGTCGAAGGAGGGACCCCCGCACAGGTCGCGCCGATCCTCGGGCTCACCGAGGAAGCGACCGCGAACCTCACCGCCCGCGCCACCGCGGGGTTCCGCGAGCGGTACCTGCGTGACGGTCCGGAGCGCGTGTTCGACGACATCCGCGACGCGGCGGTGCCGCTGCGGGCCCTCGTCGTGGCCGTGCCCCCGACGCTCGAGGCGCGCGTGGTCGAGCAGTGGGCCGCGTGGCAGGAAGAGCTCGCAAAGGACGAGGGTCACCGGCTCGCGGCGATGCTGCCGTTCGGTCCGTGGGCCGAACGGGCGGTCGCCGGTGCCGCGGCGGCCGTGTTCGCCGGTGGCGTCGCATGCGCGATCGCGCTCAGCTCGAGGCCGGCGCGCAACGCGCCCGAGCTCGCCGCGCCCGTGTCGAGCGGCCAGCTCGCGAGCGGCGCCGGAACGGCGAACATCGGCGGCGCGTTCGGCAGCGAGATCACCGGCAACCCGCTCGTGGCCGGCAGCAGCGCGCACGTGCTGGCAACGAACACGGCTCGGTCGATCGCCGGCACCGTGTCGGGCGTCGCGCAGCCGGCAACGCCGGCAACGTCCGATCCGGGCACCGGCACGACCCCGACCAGTCCTCCGCCGTCCGGTTCGTCGCCCACCACCCCGTCGGCACCGGCCGATCCCGCCGACCCACCCGCCACCAACCCGCAGGCCGGCGTGTCCGCCAGCACCGATGTCGCCGGCACGCCGATCGCTGTGCAGGTCGGCGGCAACGGCACCGGCATCACCGTCGGCGACACCACCATCGGCACGCCGCCGCCCCCGCCGTCGGGCGGCACGACCGTCACCATCGACACCGGCCTGCTGCCGCCGATCACGCTGACGCTGCCCTGACCGTCAGCAGGTCAGCGCATCAGCGCTTCCGGATCGTCAGCGCTTTCGCAGCTCGGTCCCGGCGGGGGTGTCGGCCACCTCGTAGCCCATCGCGTTGAGCTGGTCGCGCAGCGCGTCGGCGCGGGCCCAGTCCTTCGCGGCGCGGGCCTCGTCGCGGGCGCGGGCGATCGCGAGCGCATCCTCACCGATCTCACCGGCGTCGGTTCGCAGCTCCAAGCCGACGGCCCGCGCGATCTCGAACGCGGCCGCGGCCGCGGCGTGGTCGCCGCCGGCGTTCGCGCGGCGCACGAGATCGAAGAGCAACGCCATCGCGGCCGGTGTGCCCAGGTCGTCGTCCATCAGCTCGCGGAAGCGCTCGAGCGCGGCCGCATCGGGTGAGCCACGGCGCGCCGGCGCGAACCGGCGAGCGAACGAGTCGAGCCGCTCGAGCGCTTGCTCGGCGTCGGCCACGGTCTCCTTCGACACTTCGATCGGGGCGCGGTAGTGCGCACGCAGCACGAGCAGCCGGTAGGCGCGCGGGTCGCTCTGCTCCACGACATCGAGCAGGTTGGTGAAATTGCCGAGCGACTTCGACATCTTCTCGCCGCCCACCTCGACGAAGCCGTTGTGCACCCAGTGGCGGGCGAACTGCTTGCCGCAGGCCGCGGCCTGGGCCCGTTCGTTCTCGTGGTGCGGGAACGCCAGGTCCTGGCCGCCGCCGTGGATGTCGAATCCCTCGCCGAGCAAGTCGAGCGACATCACCACGCACTCGGTGTGCCAGCCCGGCCGCCCCGGCCCCCATGGGGACGGCCACGACGGCTCACCCGGCTTCGCCTTCTTCCAGAGCGCGAAGTCGACAGGAGATCGCTTCTCCTCGACGGTCTCCACCCGCGCACCGGCGCGCAGCGAGTCGACCGATTGGCGGGCGAGCAACCCGTAGTCGGGAACCGACTCGGCGACGAAGTACACGCCGTCGCTCGTCTCGTACGCGACACCCCGGGCGACGAGGTCTTCGATCAAGGTGATCATCGCCTCGATGTACTCGCTCGCATGAGGATCGACCGTGGGTCGCTTCACCCCGATCGCGTCCATCGCCTGCCACCACACCTGCTCCCAGTGGGTGGCGACGTCGGTCCAGCCGACACCCTCGCGGCTGGCGCGGTTGATGATGTTGTCGTCGACGTCGGTGATGTTCGAGACGTAGCACACCTCGAAGCCGCACCATTCGAGGTACCGGCGCAGCACGTCGAACACGAGCGAGAACCGGCCGTGACCGAGATGGGGTTCGGCGTAGACCGTCGGGCCGCACACGTACATCGACACCTTGCCGGGCTCGCGCGGCTCGAGCGCCACGACCTCGCCCTTCGCGGTGTCGAACAAGCGCAGCATCCCGCCGACGTTAGAGGCAATGTTGGTGCAGTTCGGCCCCTATAGGGGCCGAACTGCACCAACATTCGTGTCTGGGCCGGGCGCAGCCCGGCCCAGACGTCACGCTGGGCCGGGCGCAGCCCGGCCCAGACCCGACCACCGGGCCGGGCCCGGCCCGGCCCGGTCGACGGCAACTCGTCAGACGACGACGGGCAGCGACTTGAGGCCGCGCAGAACGAAGTGGTCCCGGTACTCGACCTCGGCCGCGGGGACGGCGAGCTCCAACGTTGGGTAGCGGGCGGCGAGCGTGCCGAACACCACCTGGCCCTCGAGCCGGGCCAGTGCGGCACCGAGGCAGTAGTGGATGCCGTGGCTGAAGGCGAGGTGCTGGTTGTCCTCTCGACCGATGTCGAGCCGGTCGGGATCGGCGAAGCGCTCCGGGTCGCGGTTCGCGGCAGCGAGCAGCGCAATCACCTGACTCCCGCGCTCGAACCGCTGGCCGTCGAGGTCGAGATCCTCGGTGGCGATCCGGCCGGTCACGTGGACGGGGCCGTCGTATCGCAGCAGCTCCTCTACTGCGGACGGCGCAAGCGACGGATCGGCGACAAGCCGTTCCCACTGGTCGCGATGCTGCATCAACGCGAACAGGCCGTTGCCGATCAGGTTCATCGTCGTCTCGTGTCCGGCGAGGAACAGCAGCAGCACGATGCTGCGCAACTCCTCCTCGCTCAACACGTCGCCCGACTCGTTCACCGCCAGCAGTCCGCTGACGAGATCGTCGCCGGGGCTGGCGCGCCGCTCGTCGAAGAGGATGTTGAAGTAGTTGATGAAGTACATCGCCGCGATCACGCCGCGCTGCAACGTCGCCTCGTCGATGTCCCCGTCGAGCAGCCGCGTGGCATCCGACGACCAGCCTTCGAACAGGTGACGGTCGCTGACCGGCACGCCCATCAGCTCGCAGATCACGATCACCGGCAGCGGGTAGGCGAGCGTGCGGATCACGTCGAACGGCTCACCCGGCCGCACCTCGGCGAGCAACTCGTCGGTGATGTCCTGCACGTGAGCACGGAGCTGTTCGATCCGCCGGGGCGTGAACGCCTTCGACACCAGGCGCCGCAGCCGCGTGTGGTCGGGCGGGTCGAGGAACAGCAGGGTTTTCACGCCCACCGCGACGAACTCCTCGACCTGGGGGCCGGCAGACGGACGGTCGCCGCGGTGCTCGGGGTTGCTCGACCACCTCGGGTCGCGCAGCACCGCCTCGCAGTCCGCCCACCGGGTCAACACCCACTCGTCGACCTCGGGGTTGTAGGCGCGCGGGTGCTCGGCCCGCAGCCGGTGGTAGAAGGGGTGTGGGTTCCTGCGGGTCTCCGGCGACAGGATCGCGGACAGATCGATCGTTCCGGCTTCGGTCCCCATGGACGGACAGTACGACGCACCAACGCGTTCGAGCCACGTGACAACGTTCACTACCCTCGACGGTTGCTATGTCCCCGGTTCCCGACAAGCCGTCGATCGAGGGCCTCGAGGCGAAGTGGCGCGAGCGATGGGCCGCCGACGGCACCTACCGCTTCGACCGGACGAAGAGCCGCGCCGAGATCTACTCGATCGACACCCCGCCGCCCACGGTGTCAGGCTCGCTGCACATCGGCCACTGCTGCTCCTACACGCACACCGACCTGATCGCGCGGTACCAGCGCATGCGGGGCAAGGAGCTCTTCTACCCGATGGGTTGGGACGACAACGGGCTCAACACCGAGCGGCGGGTGCAGCTCATGCTCGGCATCGCGTGCGACCCGTCGCTGCCGTACGACCCTGACTTCCGCCCGCCGGACGAGCCGCCCGACCAGCCGATCCACGTCAGCCGCCCGAACTTCGTCGAGGTCTGCGCGCAGGTCACCGCTCAGCTCGAGGAGGCGTACTTCGAGCTGTGGTCGAACCTCGGCCTGTCCGTCGACTGGACCCAGACCTACACCACGATCGGCGACCACGCGCGACGCACCTCGCAGCACGCGTTCCTCCGGTTGTTCGAGCAGGGGCGCGTCTACCGGGTCGAGTCGCCGACGTTGTGGGACGTCGACATGCGCACCGCCGTCGCCCAAGCCGAGCTCGAAGACCGCGAGATCCCCGGCGCGTACCACCGGCTGCGTTTCACGCACACCGCCGACGGCGCGCCGATCATGGTCGACACGACCCGGCCCGAGCTGCTCGCGGCCTGCGTCGCGCTGGTCGCGCATCCCGACGACCCACGCTACCAGCCGATGTTCGGCTCGACGGCGCGCTCCCCGCTGTTCGACGTCGAGGTCCCGATCCTCCCCCACGAGCTCGCCGAGCCGGACAAGGGCTCAGGCATCGCGATGATCTGCACCTTCGGTGACACCACCGACGTCACCTGGTGGCGTGAGCTGCAGCTGCCGATGCGGGCGATCGTCGAGAAGAACGGCCGCATCGCGGAGATCCCGCCCGACGCGATCACGAGCGACCGGGGTCGCGCCACCTACGCGGCGATCGCGGGCCGGACGGTGAAGCAGGCGCAGCAGCGCATCGTCGAGGCGCTGCGCGAGTCGGCCGAGATGGAAGGCGACCCGAGGCCGATCACGCATCCCGTCAAGTTCTGGGAGAACGGCACCAAGCCGCTCGAGATCGTCACGAACCGGCAGTGGTACATCCGCTACCCGCCGAAGGACGAGCTGCTCGCGCGCGGCAAGGAGCTGCGCTGGTGGCCCGACTTCATGCGCATCCGCTACGAGAACTGGGTCAACGGCCTGATCGGCGACTGGAACATCACCCGCCAGCGTTTCTTCGGCGTCCCTTTCCCGGTGTGGTACCCGATCGACACCGACGGCAACGTGCTGCACGACCAGCCGATCGTGGCGCGTGCCGAGCAGCTGCCGGTCGACCCGTCGAGCGACGTGCCCGACGGCTACGACGCCGACCAGCGCGACAAGCCGGGTGGTTTCACCGGCGACCCCGACGTGATGGACACGTGGGCGACGTCGTCGTTGACGCCGCAGATCGCGGGCCACTGGGTCGACGACCCCGACCTGTTCGCGCGGGTCTTCCCGATGGACCTCCGCCCGCAGGCGCACGAGATCATCCGCACGTGGCTGTTCTCGACGATCGTCCGCAGCCACTACGAGTTCGACTCGCTCCCGTTCACCAACGCGGCGATCTCGGGCTTCGTCATCGACCCTGACCGCAAGAAGCTCTCGAAGTCGAAGGGCAACGCCCCCGACGATCCGGTCAACGTGCTCGCCGAGTTCGGCGCGGACGCGGTCCGGTACTGGGCCGCGGGCGGCCGGCTCGGCATGGACGTCGCGTTCGACCGCAACCAGTTCAAGGTCGGCCGGCGACTGGCGATCAAGATCCTCAACGCGTCGAAGTTCGTGCTGTCCTTCGGCGAGCCTGCGGGCGAACCCTCCGCGACGAACCCGCTCGACCTCGCCATGCTCACCGAGCTGGCCGCGATCGTCACCGAGGCGACCGACGCGTTCGAGGTCTACGACTACGCACGGGCGCTCGAACGCATCGAGCCGTTCTTCTGGTCGTTCTGCGACGACTACCTCGAGCTGGTGAAGGGCCGTGCTTACAACGGCGACAGGTCCGCTCTCGCCGCGCTGCGCACCGCGCTGTCGGTCCTGCTGCGGCTGTTCGCGCCGTTCCTCGCGTTCGCCACCGAGGAGGCGTGGTCGTGGTGGCACGACAGCTCGGTCCACCGCGCGCCGTGGCCCACGCCCGCCGAGCTGCCGGCCGAGGGCGACCCGCAGGTCCTCACGGTCGCGAGCGCGGTGCTGGCCGAGGTGCGCAAGGCGAAGACCGCGGCGAAGAAGTCGCTGCGCGCCGAGGTCGCGAGCGCGCTGGTCACGGCGCCGGCCGAGCAGCGCGCCGCGCTGGCGGCCGCCGAAGCCGACGTCCGCGAAGCGGGTTGCATCAGCGAGCTCACCACCGGACCCGGCGACGAGCTACGCGTCGAGGTGACCCTCGCCTGAACCGGGCGGGCCGGCCGGCTCGTCGACACCGGCCGCCGGGTCGCCCGCGCCGGCCTTGTCGTCGCGCGTCCAGATGATGCGCCGCAGAGCCGGGAACTGGATGCCCTCGCGGTCGAAGGTCTCCTTCAGCCGCGTGCGCAGCTCGCGCATGACCTGGAACTGCTCGGACGGCTTGGTCTTGATGACGATGCGGATGTCGATCCCGTCGGAACCGAGGTTCTCGACCCCCCACAGCTCCGGCTCCTCGAGCAGCCGGTTCCGCCACTCCGGGTCGTGCCACATGCCGTCGGCGACCTGTTTGATCACGCTCTCGGCACGGCGCAGGTCGGTGTCGTACGACACCGACACGTCGATGAGCGCCCGCGCCCACTGCTGGCTGAGGTTGCCGACCCGCGCGATCTGGCCGTTCGGCACGTACCAGACGGTGCCGTTGACGTCGCGCAGCTTCGTGGTACGCAACCCCACCGCTTCGACGACGCCGCTCGCCTCACCGACGTCGATGATGTCGCCGACGCCGTACTGGTCCTCAACGAGCATGAACATGCCGGCCAGGAAGTCCCTCACGAGGCTCTGCGCGCCGAAGCCGACAGCGACACCGGCGATGCCTGCGCTCGCGATGAGCGGCCCGAGGCTGATGTCGAGCTCGCCGAGGATGGTGATGAAAGCGATCCCGTAGATCACCGCGGTGCTGAGGCTGCGCAGCACCGAACCGATGGTCCGGGCGCGAGACGCGGCCCGGACGCTGGTCTCGATCGGGACCCGCGCGGTGGCGGCGCCGCTGGTGATCGACTCGGTGAACCGCCGGATCGCGCGCCGCACGAGCCGGCTGGCGATGAACGCGACGACGAGGATCACCAGGATGCGCACCGGCGCGCCCACGAGGTAGTCGACCGCACCGGCGAGCCCCTTGTTGCCGGTCGCGTCGAAGACGCGCCGGCACAGCCAGCTCGGTGATGCGCCGCATGCGTCGAGCAGCTCCGGCGACGGGGCGGCCTGGAGGAGCACCGCCGCCGACCCTAGCGATCCGCGGCCACCGACCCGTTGCTCATCGCGGCCGGTGTCCGGTCACCGATCCACTCGATGAAGATGCACTCGCCGGGGCAGTCCTCGGCCGCCAGCACCACGTCTCTCTCGAGATGCTCGGGCACGGAGGCGAGGCTGCCGGCGCTGCCGGGGTCGTTCAGGACACGGTCGCCTTCCCGCACGTAGGCGATGCCGTCCTCGAGCAGGGTGAACACGGCCGGCGCGTGATCGGTGCAGAGCCCGTCCCCGGTACAGAGATCCTGGTCGATCCACACCTTCACGGTTCCACAACAGCACAGCTCGCACCGGGTGCCCAACTCGGGCCGGCAAGAGATCCCGCTATGGATCGCCGGTGGCGGGAATGCCGCCTTGGACCCGCCCGTGCGGTCGGTAAGAATGCTGGCTCGCAGGTTCCCTCGACCACCAGGTCTCCGACGGGAGGACGCGACCACCATGGCCACCGAGCTCGCCCCTGACGCGCCTGCTTCGGCGCGCCGTGGCGGTCTCGCCGGGCCGTTCCCGGTGGTCGGGTTCCTGGGCGCACTGCTGATCGCGGTCACCGCGCCCACGTGGCGGCTCGCGTTCATTGGCACGCACGAACCGTGGCGGCTGACCCTGCCCGGCGTGCCGTCGAACGGCACCCGCCCGTTCACCGCCATCGCCTTCCTCGCCGGCGTGGTCGCACTCGGCGTGGCATGGCTGGGTCTCATCGCTCGGCTGGAGCGGAGCGCCGCGCCGGCCCGCGACCGCATGCGGACGGTTCTCGCCACCGCGCTGCTGTGGTTCGCGCCGGTGATGCTCGGCCCGCCGCTGCTCAGCAGCGACGTGTACAGCTACGCGGCCGAAGGCGCGATGGTCACCCAGCATCACGACCCCACGTCCCAGGACATGGCGAAGCTGCGGTTCGGGTACCTGGCCCACGTCGACCCGGTGTGGCGCAGCTCGCTCGGCAACCCGTACGGGCCGGTGCAGATGGGCGCGTCCGCCGCGATCGTGAAGGTGGCTGGCAACGACTACGACGCGGCCATCTGGGGGTTCCGGTTCCTCGCGCTCGGCGGGGTGCTGCTGTCGGTGTGGGGCATCGCCGAGATCGCGCGCCACTACGGCGTGTCGCCGCCGGTCGCGGTCGCCATCGGGATCGCGAACCCGATCGCGGTCCTCCATCTCGTCGGTGGCGCGCACAACGACGCGCTGCTGATGGGCCTGCTCTGCACCGGCTTCGCGTTCGCGCTGCGACGACGGTTCTGGCTCGGTGTCGCCTTCATGGCGCTGGCCACCGCGGTGAAGCTCCCTGCCGCTGCCGGCATCGTGTACCTCGCGTGGTGCCATCCGGGCGCGCGGGCGGCGCTGAAGGAGCGCGTGAGGCTCGTCGCGCACGCCCTCGCGGTCGCGACCGGGTTGATCGCCACGCTGTGCCTGGTGGTGGGCATCAGCTTCGGTTGGGTGCTCGCCATGAAGAACAGTGGCATCACCACCGGCACGCTGTCGTTCACGACACGCAGCGGCTACGTGTTCGCGTCGCTGCTGCGCACGGTGGGTCTGCCCGCCCACGACGCGACGTGGATCGGCCTGTTCCGGATCGCGGGGCTGGGTGTCGCCGCCTACCTGTGCCTGCGGCTGCTGGGGCTCGCCGTGCGGATCGGTCCGGTCGCCGCGACCGGGCTGTGCCTGCTCGCGGTGATGCTGCTCGGTCCGGTCGTGTGGCCGTGGTACCTCGGCCCGGCGTTCGCGCTGCTCGGCGCGACCCGACTCGGGCGGTGGCGGGCGTCGGTGCTCGTGCTGTGCGCGCTGTTCGCCGCCGAAGTCCTCCCGGTGGGCGTCAAGTCCAAGCCGGTGCTGGAGGGCAACCACTTCGTGAGCGTGCTGGTGATCCTGTTGATCGCGGCAGTCACCTTCGCTGCGCCGCTGGCAGTCGAGCGCTGGCACGACGGGGACCATCCAGTCGTGGATCGCGGGCCGGCTCGAAGCGCGCAGCCGGACCGCGCCGGTGTTCAGCGGCGAAGAAGCCGGCTGAGCCGGTCGCCGTAGAACGCGAGCGCGTTGTCGCCGAGCACGGCCTGTTCGGCCGCGGCACCGAGGTCGCGGGCGCGCACCGCCTCGACCGCACCCGGGTACACCGCGTCGTAGTGGGGGTAGTCGCTGGCGAAGCAGACGTTCGCTCCCCAGCCGGCATCGAGCACGCTCGGCAGCGTCCGCTCGTCGACTTCGAAGGTCAGCCACGTGCGCGACGGCAGCGTGCCGGCCGGGTCACCACCTGCGAAGTCGTCGGGTGCGAGTGCGAAGTGCTCCTCGATGCGCTCGGTCCAGTACGGCGCCCACCCGCAACCTGCCTCGAAGAACCCGAGCCGGAGTCGGGGATGCCGTTCGAGCACGCCCGCGAGGCAGAGGGCGAGCATCGCGGACATCTGCTCGAACGGGTGGCTGACCACATGCGCGCCGGCGTAGGTGCGCTGCCGGTCCTCGCCGACCGTGTCGATGCCGCCGAAGTACGCCTCGTGCAGCACGACGGGCACGTCGAGGTCGACCGCGGCCTGCCACACGGGCTCGAACGCGGCGTCGTCGACCGTGCGCCCGCCGACGCGGTTCGGGCGGATGACGCCGGCCACGAAGCCGTAGCGATCGACGGCGCGGGCGAGCTCGCGCGCCGCGAGAGTCGGGTCCTGCTGTGGTAGGAGCGCGACACCGGCAAGCCGGGACGGGTCGGTCGCGCAGTAGCGCGCCAGCCAGTCGTTGTTCGCGGCGCACAGCGCAGCCGCGACCTCCGGGTCCTCGTAGAGCGCGTACATGAGCCCGAGGCTCGGGAACAGCACCGCCGTGTCGATGCCCTCCTCGTCGAGGACCCGTAGCCGCTCGACCGGGTCGCGCCCGCCGGTGCGCGCCGCGCCGCCGGCGCTCACGTGGGTCTTCGACCCTTTCGGGAGCCGGAACCGCGGCCGCCACGGCCTGCCCTCGATCAGGTTGACGCTCCGGCCCTGTTCGTCGCGCTCGAAGCGAGGCGCGAGCGGCCGGATCTCCGGTCCGAGCTGTTCGACGATCCAGGTGAGGTCTTCGTCCACATGGCCGTCGGCGTCGATCACGAAGCTCATCGGGGCCCGTCCGTCTTGATGAAGATGTCGATGCGGGCGATCGCGCCTGCTGCGTCGAGCTGGAACACCAGCGCCTCCTCGGTCCGCAGCGGGGCGCCACCAACGATGACCGTCTCGGCCAGCTCCGCGAACGCGAGCCGGCTTGCCGGTGCGTAGGTCACCCGCGTGATGTCCATGGCGTAGCCCGGCAGCGCCGGCATCAGCTCGGCGAGGAACGCGACGTACGCGTCGCAGCCGCGGTACTCGTCCCGGTAGGGCCCGACGCGCACGACGTCGTCGCGAACGCACGCGCGCACCGTGTCCCAGTCGTGGCTCGAAACGGCCGCGAGGTAGCGCTCGACGACGTCCATCAGCCCGCGGCGAGCTCGACCGATGCGCCGTCCCGCCAGCAGCGCAGCACGAGGAACTCGCCCTTCAGGGCGCCGTGATCCCACGTGCCGAAGCCCATCGTGGTGCCGTCCCGCCCGCTCGCCGCAGGCAGCCGCTTGACGCGCTCGAGGCCTTCGGTGATGCCGTCGCGGGTGAGGTGATCGGTGCGGGCGATCGCCTCGCCGAGCAGCCGGCCGATGTCGTAGCCGGCCACCCCGACGGGGCCGGCAGCGCTCTGGCGGCTGCGCTCCCGCAACGCCGCCCGCTCGCGGTTGGTGTCGCTGACGGTGTCGACGTACACCCAGCCGTCCCAGCCGGGTCGCCAGTCCTTGCGGGCGTAGCCGAACATCAGTGCGGAGTTCGCCACCACCGGCACGCGCCAGCGCGCGTCCTGCATCGCGACCGCGATGGTGCGTGCCGCGACGCCGAGGCCGAGGTACACGAGGGCCTGGGGTGCCGAGACGGCGAGCCGCGCGACGAGCGCGGACGCGTCGGTGGCGAGCGGGTCGATCGTGCCGCTCGCGGTGATCTCGACACCCGCGCTGGTCCGGGCGAGATCGAACCAGCTGGCGTAGTGGCGGCCCACGGGCGACCGGTCGTGCACGAGGGCGACTCGCTCGAAGCCGCTCGACGCGAGGTGCGCGGCGAGCACGGCCGGCTCTTCCTCGAGCGACCCGACCTGGTAGTGGAACATCCGCTCGCCCCGCGTGACGGCACCGCCCGTGTAGTTGATGCACGGCACCCCTTCCCTCGCCGCGAGGTCGCGCACGATCAGCCCGTTGTCGCTGATCGACGGGCCCACGATCGCGAGCACACCCTGCTGCACGAGCGCGTCGAACTTCTGCTCGACGTCGTGCGCGGTGCCCGACGGCAGGCCCGCGGCCAGCTCGCGAACCAGCTCGACGGGACGGTCGAGCGGGACGGTTTCGAGGCCGAGCGTGACCGCCGTGTGGAAGCTGTCGCCGCCGTCGTGCTGCGGGAAGTCGAACAGCAACCCGACGCGGATCGGCGCGACCGTCATGGGTCGATCACCTCGAACAGCGGCAGCGCGGCGGCGTCGGACACCTGCTCGAAGCGGACGCGGACCCGCGCCCCGATCTGCACCTCCTCGGGATCTCGACCGACGATGTTCGTCATGAGCCGCGGGCCCTCGTCGAGGTCGACGAGCGCGACCGCGATCGGCAGCAGGTGGCGGAACGACCGGCTCGGGTTCTGGCGGATGACCGTGCGGCTGTACACCGTGCCGAGGCCGCTGGCGTCGACCCACTCGATCGTGCCGGCATGGCAGCGCGTGCACCGCGCCCGCCCGTAGAGCTGGTGGTGACCGCAGCTCGTGCAGCGTTGGACGACGAGACGGTCCTCGAGCGACGCGGCCCAGAACGGCTCGGACTCGACATCGGGGACCGGTGCGGGCCGCGGCTTCGCGCCCTCGGGCAGCGGTGCGGGTGGCACGGGCATCAGCGGCGCTCCTTGGCGAGGACGAGGGTCGCGCCGGTGGACAGCATCCCGCCGGTGCCGTGGCACAGCGCGATCTCGACATCGGGCACCTGGCGGGCGGTTGCTTCGCCGCGCAACTGGCGAACGGCCTCGACGATGAGGAACATGCCACGCATGCCGGGATGGCACGCCGACAGCCCGCCGCCGTCGGTGTTGGTCGGCAGCGGACCGTCCCAGCGCAACCGGCCGCCCTCCACGAACGCGCCACCGTCGCCCTTCTTGCAGAAGCCGAGGTCCTCCAGCGTCAGCAGCACGGTGATGGTGAACGAGTCGTAGATCTCGAGCACATCGACGTCGTCGACGGTGATGCCGGCGCGCTGCATCGCGAGTGGACCCGACTGCGCGGCCGCGGTCACGGTGAGGTCGGGCATCTGGCTGATGTTGAGGTGGTGCGTCATCGCGTGCGCGGCGCCGAGCACGGCGGCGGCCGGCTTGGGGAGATCCCGGGCGCGCTCCTCGGTGGTGACGACGCAGGCGGCGCCGCCGTCGGAGATCACGCAGCAGTCGAGGACGTGCAAAGGATCGGCGACGAGCCGAGACGCCAGCACGTCGTCGACCGTTATCGGGTCGCGGTACTGCGCGAGCGGGTTGGCGCTCGCGTGGTCGCGCATCGTGACCGCGATCTCGGCGAGCTGCTCGGAGGTGGTGCCGAACTCGTGCTGGTGCCGTGCCGCGGCGAGGGCGTAGTTGCCGACCAGGGTGTTGCCCCACAGCGCGTCGGCCGCGGCTGGGCCGGAGGGCGGCGCGGTCCGGCCACCGGTGCCGAGTGAGCGTCCCATCTGCGAGAGCTGGACGCTGCCGTAGGTGATGAGCACGACCTCGGCGCGGCCGGTCTCGACGGCGGCGGCCGCGTGCTCGACGAGCACCTCGAACGACGCGCCTCCGATGTTCGTCTCGTCGAGGTAGTGCGGTTGGATACCGAGGTACTCGGCGAGCTGCACCGCGAACATCGGGAAGAAGCCCACCGTCGCGAGACCGTCGACGTCGCTCCAGGTGAGCCCGGCGTCGTCGAGCGCGCGCTGCGCGGCGACGGCGTGGAGGGCGAACTCCGTCGTGCCGGGATGGTGGGGATAGTCGGTCGTGGCGACGCCGGCAACGACCGCACGACGGTTCAGCATGGCGCGAACCTCGGCAACGACAGGCCGGGGCCGCGGTCGTCCCACACGACCGACACCTTCATGCCGATCTCGATCGTCGACGGCTCGCAGTCCACGACGTTGCTGACGATGCGGGCACCGCCGCTCTCGTCGAGCTCGATCGCTGCTACCACGTGAGGGACCTCCAGGCCCGGGACGAAGGACTGGTGCACAACCGTGAACGTGTAGACGACGCCGGTGCCGGCGACCTCGACCCACTCGTGCGCGCTCGCCCGGCACGACCAGCACCGCGGGCCGGGCGGGTGCCGGGTGGCGCCGCACTCGACGCAGGTCTGCACCACCAGCCGGTGCTCGGCAGCCGCCTCCCACCACGGCAGGGTGTGGGGGCTCGCCCACGGCGACGGCATGACGTCGGGGAACCCGAACCGGCTCACCGCGCCCACCATCCCCCCGCCCCTTCGCCGATTGATGTGCATCGAGCACCGGATTCCGCTGCTCGATGCACACCAGTTGCGAGGGGGAGGGTGCTCATGCCGTCGCCAGGATCAGCGCGCTGGCCGGCACGCCGGCCGCCGAGGTGACCAGGACGGTCTCGCAGCCGTCCACCTGGCTGGTCGACTCGCCGCGGAGCTGGCGGACGCCTTCGACGACATGGTTGAGGCCGTGGATATACGCCTCCGACAGCGAACCGCCGTGGGTGTTCACCGGCAGCGTCGTCTCCGCGAACCACGGGCCGCCCTCGCCGCGGGGGCAGAACCCGAAGTCCTCCGCTTGCAGCAGCACGAGGCCGGTGAAGTGGTCGTAGATCATCGCCGCGTCGACCTCGCCGGGTGCGAGCCCGGCCTTGGTCCACAGGCGCCGGGCGAGCGGCGCCGACCCCCCGCTCGCGTACAGCTCGTCGACCATGTTCACGTTCACGTACTGGCCGTGCCCGAACCGGTGCGGCGACCCCTGCGCCGAAGCGAGCACCTGGACCGGTCGGGTTCGCGCGTCCGCGGCACGAGCCGGCGACGTCACGACGACCGCGCACGCGCCGTCGGTCTCGAGGCAGCAGTCGTACAGCCGGAACGGCTCGGCGACCAGCCGCGATGCCTGGTGGTCCTCGAGGGTCATCGACGATCGCATCACCGCGCGCGGGTTCGCCTGCGCGTACACGCGGGTCCGCACGGCCACGTTGCCGAGATGCTCAGTCGTCGTGCCGTAGAGGTGCATGTGCCGCTGCAGCACCATCGCGTACGCGATCGGCGGGTTCAGCATCCCGAAGGGCATCGTGAACGCGACCTGCTCCTCGAGCAGGCTGTGGGCGCGGCGCAAGCCCGGCGGTCGCGGCTCGCGGCCGGCCTCACGGCTGGCGGAGCGGACCGCGCCGGGACCCTGCCCGAAGCGATGGAACTGCCCCTGGCAGAGGCTGCGGTACGCGACCACGACCTCGGCCTGACCGGTCTCGACCGCCATCGCTGCGTTCGCGACCGACGCGCACGCGCCGCCGCCGCCGGGCAACCAGCTCATCAGCGCGACCTTCAGCTCGGGGATGCCGAGCTCCGCGGCGAGGAAGATCGCGCCGTTGCGATCGTCGGCAAACGACGACAGGCCGTCGATTTCGTCGACGGTCATGCCCGCGTCCGCGATGGCGGCGAGGATCGCATCGAGCGCGAGCTCGTGCTCGGTCTTGTCGGTGATGCCTCCCCACTTCGTGTACCGGGTCTCACCTACACCCACGATGCATGCGGTCATGCTGGCGGCCCACACTCGAACCGGAACGGCGAGGCGGACGCGACGTAGGGCGCTTGCGGGTACGGCAGCCCGTCGAACTCCGCCCAGTGACCGCGGGCGCGGAGGTGCCGGTCGTCGAGCACTTCCTCCGGCGCGCGGATCACGCCCCACGGCAGCCCTGCCGACTGGCCGAGGCGCCACAGGTCCTCGCCCGTGTGGCCGGCGGCGAGTCGTTTTATCGCGCGGTGGATCTCGCCGTAGTGGGCGGCGCGGTGACCTGCGTCGTCGAACGCGGGGTCGGCGAGCGGCCCGGCGACGCCTTCGGCCACGAGCAGGTCGCGCAGCCGCGCGAACACGTGGCCTCCGAGGAAGTCGGGCGTCAGCGTCGCGACCCGCCGGCCGTCCGCGGCCTCGGTGGCGGGGTGCGCGAACCGTGGCATGGGCTCGCCGGTGCACAGGTAGGTCATCACGTGCCACTCAGTCATCGACGCGGCGCACTCGTGCGCGGACACGTCGATGAACTGCCCGCCGGTCTCGTCGCGACACCACAGCGCGGCGAGCACTGCGATCGCTCCGTAGGTCGACGCCGTGCGCCAGGCCTGATCGCCGTCGCACGCCAGCGGCGGATCCTCACGACCGTAGCCGCACGCCGCCATCGACCCGCCGAGCGCCATCAACACGAGGTCGTCGGCCTCGTAGTCGCACCAGGGACCCGACTGCCCGAACGGCGTGATCGCGCACACGACCAGCCGGTCGTTCAGGGCGTGAAGCGCGTCCCACCCGAGCCCGCGCGCTTCGGCCTCTCGCGGCCGGAGGCTGTGCACGAGGACGTCCGCGTCCGCGCACGCGGCCCGAACTGCGTCATCGCCGTCCACCACCAGCGACCGCTTGCCGACGTTGTCGGCCATGAACCGCAGGCTCCGGCCGTCGGGCCCGAACGGCCCGATCCGCCGGGACGGCGCACCGCCGGGTGGTTCGAGCTTCACCACGTCGAGCCCGACCCCCGCGAGCAGCCGGCCGCAGTACTCGGCGGTCTCGTCGACCAACTCGAGCACCTTCACGTCAACACCCCTTCGTCGCGGAGCGCGGCGATGTCGCCGGCACCGAGTTCGAGGACCCGCTGCAAGACCTCGTCGGTGTCCTCACCGAGATCCGGCGGCCCGCGCCGGATCACCCCGCCGGCGTGCGGCGGCGTCGCCGACATCCGGAACGGCACGCCTTCGAGCGGCAGCTCGCCGACCTCGGTCGAGCGCAACGGCGTGAAGTGACCGCGCGCCGCGAGCTGCGGGTCACGCTCGAGCCGGTCCGCGGCGTCCTGCACGGCGCCACACGGAACACCGTGGGCCTGGAGGAGATCCATCACCGCGTAGCGGTCGCGTGTCGACGTCCATGCTTCGACGTGCGCGTCGAGCTCGGCGGCGTGCTCCACGCGATCGGCGAGCCATGCGAACCGCTCGTCGGCGGTCCACGCGGGTGCGCCAATGGCGTCGACGAACCGTCGCCAGTGGTCCTCGGTCGTACAGGAGATCACGACCCAGCGGTCGTCGCCTGCGGCACGGTACGCACCTTGCGGCGCGCCGCCGCGCCGGTTGCCTCGGGCGCGGTAGCGGGTTCCGTTCACGACGAAGTCGAGCAGCACGGGTCCGAGCAGAGCGGTGGCCGGTTCGAGCTGCGAGACATCGACGTGCTGGCCCTCACCGGTGCGGCGGCGGTGGTGCAGCGCGTGCAGCACCGCGAAGGCGCCGAGGTACCCGCCGACGTGGTCGAGATAGGAGAAGGACCAGCCGGCGGGCGGCCGGTCGGGCAGGCCGACCATGGCGGTGAGCCCGGTCAACGCCTGTGCGGTCGGGCCCATGGTCACACACGACGAGTCGGGCCCGCTGTGGCCGAACCCGCACATCGACACGTACACGATGTCGGGCTTGATCGCCCGCAACCGGTCGTAGCCGAGCCCCCAGCGCGCCATCGTGCCCGCCGCGAAGCTCTCGGTCACGACATCGCTCACCGCGACGAGTCGCTCGAGAAGAGCGCGGCCGCCGGCCGTGCGCGCGTCGACGGTGATCGAGCGCTTCCCGCCGGTGTTGTACTTGAAGAAGGTGCCGCCGCGGTTGTAGCTGCGTAGCTTCGTCGCGGTGGCGAGCGACGCGTTGCCGAACCCTTCGCCGCGTTCGCCCCGTACGGGTACGAGCGGCGGGATCAGCCGGACGCCGTCCGGGTGTTTGGTCGACTCGACCTTGATGACCTCCGCCCCGAGGCACCCGAGGATGAGGGTGGCCTGCGCCCCGAACCCCAGCCGGGTGAAATCGAGCACGCGGATGCCGTCGAGCGCCGCCGGACTCCCCACGAGGCGGGACACTACCCTGACACCAGCGTCAGGGATCCAGCGAGAGCCGGGGGTGCCATGCAGCTCGAAGACCTCGTCCTCGTGAGCGTCGACGACCACGTGGTGGAGCCGCCCGACCTGTTCGACCGGCACCTGCCGACCAAGTGGCGCGACGCCGCGCCGAAGTTCGTGACCCGCGACGACGGCACCGACGTGTGGCGCTACGAGGACAACGAGATCGTCAACATCGGGCTCAACGCGGTCGCGGGACGGCCGCCCGAGGAGTACGGCATGGAGCCGACGTCGCTCCACGAGATGCGGCGCGGCTGCTACGACATCCACGAGCGGGTGCGCGACATGGACGCGAACGGCGTGCTCGGCTCGATGTGCTTCCCTTCGTTCCCGAACCTGTGCGGACAACTGTTCGCGCGCTCGCACGACAAGGACGCCGCGCTCGCCATCGTCAAGGCTTACAACGACTGGCACGTCGACGACTGGTGTGGGACCTACCCAGGCCGCTTCATCCCGCTGATGATCCCGCCGCTGTGGGATCCCGACGAGATGGCGGCGGAGGTTCGCCGGCTCTCGGCCAAGGGTTGCCACGCGGTCACGTTCTCCGAGAACCCGGCGAAGCTGAAGCTGCCCAGCCTGCACGACGATCACTGGGACCCGTTCTGGCGGGCCTGCTCCGACGAGGGGACGATCGTGTGCCTGCACATCGGCTCGTCGTCGTCGCTCGTCGTCACCGCGCCGGACGCACCGATCGACGTGCTCATCACGCTGCAACCGGTGAACATCGTCCAATGCGCTGCCGACCTGTTCTGGTCGCCGGTGCTGCGCAAGTTCCCCGACCTGCGCATCTCGCTGTCAGAAGGTGGCATCGGGTGGATCCCGTACCTGCTCGAGCGGCTCGACTGGATCTACACGCGCCATCACGCGTGGACCGGCCAGGACCTCGGCGGGCGGTTGCCCAGCGATGTGTTCCGCGAGCGCATCGTCACGTGCTTCATCGATGACCCGGTCGGGCTCGTAGTGCGCGACCGGGTCGGCATCGACGGCATCTGCTGGGAAGCCGACTACCCGCACTCCGATTCCACGTGGCCGGCGTCGCCGGAGTACCTGATGAAGGCCTTCGACCAGGTGCCCGGCGGGATTCCCGACGACGACATCGACGCGATCACGCATCGCAACGCGATGCGGCATTTCCGCTTCGACCCGTTCTCGGTGCGACCACGACGGGAGTGCACGGTGGGCGCGCTGCGGGCTCGTGCCGCGGCGGCTGGCGTGGACACGTCGCCGCTGAGCGTGGAGCAACGGCGGGGCGAGGCGAAGGACACGAGCGCGGCGTACCTGCTCAAGAAGCACTGAGATGCCGGCCACGCTCACACGCGACGAACTGCTCGACCGAGGCATGGCGACCGCGGTGCACGCCGCCGAGGCACCCGAGCGGCTCGCGGTCGTGTCGCCCGCCGGCGAGCGCACGTTCGCTGCGCTCAACGGGCGGGCGAACCAGCTCGTCCGGGCGTTGCGCGCCCGCGGCGTCGGGCCGGGGTCCACGGTCGCGCTCGTGTGCTCGAACCGGCCGGAGTTCGTCGAGGTCTACGAGGCGGTGCTGCGCGGCGGCATGCGGCTGACGCCGATCAACTGGCACCTGACCGCGGAGGAGATCACCTACATCGTCGACGACAGCGAGGCCGCCGCGCTGGTCGGCGATGCCCGCTTCGCCGAAACGCTCGCCGACGCCGGACGCGCGATCGCACGCGACGACCTGGTGCGGCTCGCGGTGGGCGGCGAAATCGACGGCTTCGCATCCTTCGACGACGCGCTCGCCGCCGCGCCGGCCGACGACATCGGCGATCCCCGCCCCGGGACCACGATGCTGTACACGTCCGGCACGACCGGCCGGCCGAAGGGCGTGCGCCGCCCGATCGCCAAGCCGCCCGCCCTGTACCGCGCCTACGTGCGCAACCCCCTCTTCGACGGTGAGCTGCACCGGTCGCTGTGCACCGGACCCCTGTACCACGCCGCACCGCTGTCGATCTCGCTCACGGCACCGCTCGCCGCGGGCGCCGGTGTGGTGCTGATGGACGGATGGGACCCGGAAGAGACGCTGCGGCTGATCGAGCAGTACCGCATCACCACCACACACCTCGTGCCCACGATGTTCCATCGCCTGCTCGCGCTGCCCGATGAGGTGAAGCAGCGCTACGACCTGTCGTCACTGCGCCTCGTGGTCCATGGCGCGGCGCCGTGCCCGGTGACCGTCAAGCAGCGGATGATCGAGTGGCTCGGCCCGATCGTCGAGGAGTACTACGCCGCGACCGAAGGGGGCGGCACCTACGTGCGGGCGAAGGAGTGGCTCGAGCGACCCGGGACGGTCGGCCGGGCCGGACTCGGCCAAGAGGTGCGGGTGCGGGACGAGTTCGGCAACGACGCGCCGGCCGGTCAGGTCGGGATGGTGTGGCTGCGCCGCTCCGCCGACGAGCCGTTCGAGTACCACCGCGATCCGGACAAGACCCGCGACGTGTACGACGGCGAGTTCTTCACCCTCGGCGACATGGGGTGGATGGATGAGGACGGATACCTGTTCCTGACCGGCCGCACGGCCGAGCTGATCATCTCGGGCGGCGTGAACATCTACCCCGCGGAGATCGACGCCGTGCTGCTGGAGCACCCGGCGGTCGCGGACGTGGCGTGCGTGGGTGTGCCCGACGACGACTGGGGCGAGACGGTCAAAGCCGTGGTGCAGCTGCGCGCCGGTCACGAGCCGACCGACGAGCTCGCGTCGGCGCTGATCGAGTTCACCCGCGCCCGGCTCGCCCATTTCAAGTGCCCGCGTTCGGTGGACTTCGTCGACGAGCTCCCCCGCTCCGAGACCGGCAAGATCTACCGCCGGCTGGTCCGCGAACGGTACACGCCGCAGAGCTGACGTACCCTCGCGGCGACGGCTTCCGTCGACGGAAGGAGGCGCCATGCGTCGCATCCTCGTCGTAGCCCACCGGACCCTCGGAGGCGAGCACCTGCGAGAGGAGCTGAAGCGCCGGATCGAAGAGGGCGAGTGCTCGTTCCACCTCCTCGTGCCCGAGCGGCACCCGAACGACCATGCGTGGACCGACGGCGAAGTCCGGCGGGCCGCGGCCCAGGTGCTGGAAGAAGGGCTGCGGGCGTTCCGCGAGCTCGACCCGACCGGCCGGGTGGCGTTCACCGGTGAGGTGGGCGACGCGAACCCGGTCCACGCGGTCGACCTGCTGCTGCTGCGGGGCGAGCGTTTCGACGAGATCATCGTGTCGACGCTGCCGCCGCGGCTGTCGCGGTGGCTGCGCAAGGACGTGCCGACCCGCCTCGCCCGGCAGTACACGATCCCGATCACCCACGTCGTCGCCGACCGCGTGCTCACCCACTGACCGACCGTCCCTTCCCCACCGACTGGTGTGCATCGAGCACCGGAATCCGGCGCTCGATGCACACCAGTTCGCGTAAAAGCGGCTACGGTGCCGGCAATGCCCTCGCACTTGCGAGTCCTTGGCGCTCTCAGCCTTGCAGTTGCCATGTTTGCCTGCGCGGGAGGGTCCGGGTCGGGTGGGCACCTCACGGTCTTCGCCGCGGCATCGCTCACCGCCCCGTTCTCGGACGCCCAGCCGTCGCTGCCGGCCGGCCTGTCGGTCACCTACAACTTCGCCGGGTCCCAGCAGCTCGCCCAGCTCCTCGAGCAATCCGCGCCGGCCGACGTCGTCGCGACGGCCGACATGGTCACCATGCAGCACCTGGTCGACGAGGGGATCGTCGAGCAACCCGTCGTCTTCGCCCGCAACCGGCTCGAGATCCTCGTCGCCGCCGGCAACCCGGACCACGTCGAGTCGCTCGCCGACCTCGCCCGCCCCGACGTCACCGTCGTGCTCTGCGACGAGGCCGTCCCCGCCGGCCGGTACGCGAGCCAGGTGCTACGACGGGCCGACGTCGAGGTCACGCCGAAGTCGCTCGAACCCGACGTGAAGTCGGCCGTCGCCCGCGTGCTGGCCGGTGAGGCGGACGCAACCATCGTCTACGCCACCGACGTACGCGATGCCGGCACCCGCGCGGCCGGTGTGGAGATCGGCCCCGACGACAACATCGTCGCCGAGTACCCCATCGCGATCGTGAAGGCGACCACGCAGCACGCCGCGGCCAATCGCTTCATCGAGGCGGTGCGGTCCGGCGCAGTGCGCGATGCGCTCCGCGCCCACGGCTTCGAGGTCTAGATGCCGCACTACCGGATCGGGCAAGCGGCCGAGCTGCTCGGAGTGAGCGTCGACACGATGCGGCGCTGGGCTGACGCGGGACGGGTGAAGACGACCCGCCGGCGCGATCGCCAGCGCGTCGTCGACGGCGCGGATCTCGCCCGATTCGCGATCGAGCTTGCCGAGACCGGCGGCGAGGACACGGCGACGATGCAGTCGGCGCGCAACCGGCTCCCCGGCATCGTCACCCGGGTGGTGAAGGACGACATCGTCGCCAAGGTGGAGCTGCAGGCGGGGCCGCACCGGATCGTCTCGCTCATGACCCGCGAGGCGGCCGACGAGCTCGACCTCGAACCGGGCGTGCTTGCCACGGCGGTCGTCAAGTCGACGAACGTGATCATCGAGGCCCACCGACCATGAGCACGGTCCGCCGGCGCGTCGAGCGCTCGCCGTTTCCCGCGGCCGCGATCGCGGCCCTAGCCGTTGCGCTGTTCGCGCTCCCGCTGGCCGGACTGCTGTGGCGGGCTCCGTGGTCGCGGGCGAGGCACGTTCTCGCTTCGAGCGACGCGCTCGACGCGCTGCGGCTGTCGCTCGTCACGTCCACCAGCGCGACGCTCGTGGCCCTCGTGCTCGGCGTCCCCCTCGCCTGGGTGCAGGCTCGGGTCGACTACCGGGGCAAGTCCGTCGTGCGCGCGCTCACGACGCTGCCGATGGTGCTGCCACCAGTCGCGGGCGGGGTGGCGCTGCTGCTCGCGCTCGGCCGCAACGGGATCGTGGGCGACCAGCTCGACGCCGCCGGCGTGCACCTGCCGTTCACCACGGCCGGTGCGGTCGTCGCCGAAGCGTTCGTGGCCATGCCGTTCCTCGTGCTCACCCTCGAGGCCGCGTTCCGCACCAGCGACCGCCGGCTCGAGGACGCGGCACGCACACTCGGGGCCCACCGCTTCACGGTGTTCCGGCGGGTGACGTTGCCGCTCGTGCGGCCGTCACTCGTTGCGGGGACCGTGCTGTGCTGGGCACGCGCGCTCGGCGAGTTCGGTGCAACCATCACCTTCGCGGGCAACCTCCCGGGGGTCACGCAGACCCTGCCGCTGTTCGTGTTCATCAAGTTCGAGAGCACGGACGCGGACGCGGCAATCGTGCTCAGCCTCGTGCTGGTCGCGATCTCGGTCGCGGTCATCGTGGGCCTGCGTGACCGCTGGCTCGTCACCCGATGACGCTGCAAGCCGACGTCCACATCACCGCCGGACGGTTCGAGCTCGACGTCGCGCTCGCGGTCGAACCCGGACGGACCGTCGCCGTGATCGGCCCGAACGGCGCAGGCAAGACCACGCTGCTGCGCGCGCTGGCCGGGCTCGCGCCGCTCGACGCCGGACGCGTCGCCCTCGACGGTCGCGTGCTCGACGAACCCGCGAGCGGCGTCTTCGTCGCGCCGGAGCACCGCCCGGTGTCGGTCGTGTTCCACGACCAGCTCCTGTTCCCGCACCTCAACGCGGTCGACAACGTGGCGTTCGGCCTCCGGGCACGGGGCGTCCGCCGCGCCCGCGCCCGGGCGGTGGCACGCGAGTGGCTCGGCCGGGTGCAGCTCGGCGGTCGTGAGGCAGCGTTTCCTGCCGAGCTGTCGGGTGGCCAGGCCCAGCGCGTCGCGCTCGCGCGGGCGCTCGCGGTCGAGCCGTCGCTGCTGCTGCTCGACGAGCCGCTCGCCGCGCTCGACGCACGCGTTCGCACCGACGTCCGCCGCGAGCTGCGCGCGCATCTCGCCGAGTTCTCCGGCGTGCGGATCATCGTCACGCACGACCCGGTCGATGCCGCCGCGCTCGCCGACGACGTGGTCGTGCTCGAACACGGTCGCATCACCCAGCGCGGCACGCCTCCCGAGATCGCGGCCCGACCGCGATCGGCGTGGGTAGCCCACCTCGTCGGCACGAACCTGCTGCGCGGGACGGCACGAGGCGGCTCGATCGAGCTCGACGGCGGCGGGGCCCTCGCTGCCGCCGACCGCCCGGAAGGGAACGGCCGCGTGGTCGCGGTGGTGGCGCCGCGGGCCATCGCGCTGCACCGCGAGCGGCCGGCCGGCACGCCACGCAACGTGTGGGGTGTGGTGGTCCGGAACCTCGAGGCCGGCATCGACGACGTGCGCGTCCAGCTCGACGGGCCACCGGACCTCGTCGCCGCCGTCACCCCGCAGGCCGTGCGCGAGCTCGAGATCCGGCCCGGCAGCCGGCTGTGGGCGGCGGTCAAGGCCACCGAGATCGACGTGTTCGACGACTGACCCGGCCGCCAGCCCGGCCGCGGCCCGAGGACGGCGCGAAGTCAGCCCGTCACCTCGTCCCGCGCGGCGGCCAGCTCGCGTGCGACCGAGTCGCGCAGCAGGCGCAGGTCGACGCCGAAGGTGACCATGCGGAACCCCATCGCCGCGTAGCGGCGCGCGGTGGCGCCGTCGTAGGCATGGATGGCAGGGATGATCCCGTGGTTGCGGCAGCAGTCGAGGACACGCGCGACCGCGTCCGCGTGCCGGCCGGGGATCAGCCCACCCGGCCGCTCGCCGAAGCTCACCGCGAGGTCGGCGGGCCCGATGTAGACGCCATCGACACCGGGGGTGGCGCAGATCTCGTCCGCGTTCTCGACGCCGGCCTCGGTCTCGATCATCACGAAGCACATGACGTGGTCGTTGAGCACGTCGACGTCGCCCGAGCCGACCACCGCGCTGGCCCGCACCGGACCGTAGCTGCGAGTTCCGCGGGGCGGGTAACGGCACGCAGCCGCGACACGCGCGGCCTGCTCCGCATCTTCCACCATCGGCACGATGACCGCGTCCGCGCCCGCATCGAGGACCTTGCCGATCACCGCAGGGTCGTGGCCCGCCACCCGCACGATCGAGGTCACGCCCGTGCGCGCCATGCCGTGCAGCATCATGACCATCGCGGCGTAGTCGACAAGGCCGTGCTGGCAGTCGATGCACACGTAGTCCGGCCCGGTGAGGGCAACGGTCTCCGAGACGGCCGCCGTGGGCAACGTGCACCACGCACCGACCGCGGTGCCGGACGTGGCGAGCTCCCGGAGCCGGTTCGGCGACATCAGCTTCTCGGAACCTGCGACCACGGCAGGTCCTTGTCGAGGCGCGGCTCCGGCGGTAGGCCGAGCACGCGCTCGCCGAGGATGTTGCGCATGATCTCCGACGTTCCGCCGGCGATCGACGCCTGTGGGCTGTTCACGAACGACCGCTGGATGCTCGGTGCCGGCCGCTCGTCACCGTCGAGCACCATCTCGTAGGTGTCGTAGAGGGTGCCGTAGGCGCCCAGCACGTCGACGCCGAGCGCGGCGACCGACTGGCTGACGTTCGCCAGCCCAAGCTTGCCGACCGATCCCTCGGGACCGGGTGAGCCGGTCGAACGCGCGTCACCGGCGCGCAGCGCGGTGAGCCGCCCGACCTCGACGTCGACCCATGCGCGCAGCAACCGGTCGCGCGTCGCCGCCGCTCGAGGGTGCTGGCGCCACGCGTCGACGACCGCGGCGATCGGCCCTTCGCCGCGGCGCGGCGCAGTCGGCATGTTGTAGCGCTCGTTCATCAGCGTCGTCGTGCTCACTCGCCAGCCGTCGCCGACGGCGCCGAGTCGCTCCGCGTCGGGGATGCGTACGTCATGGAAGTAGACCTCGTTGAACTCGACCTCACCGCTCATCTGCCGAAGCGGCCGCACCTCGACGCCGGGTGCGTGCATGTCGACGACGAAGTATGTGAGGCCCTTGTGCTTCGGGACCTCAGGATCAGTGCGGGCGAGCAGCATCCCCCAGCGCGCCTTGTGCGCGAGCGTGGTCCACACCTTCTGGCCGTTCACGACCCACTCGTCGCCGTCGCGCACGGCGCGGGTCGACAGTGACGCCACGTCGGAACCGGCGCCCGGCTCGCTGAACAGCTGGCACCAGATCTCCTCGCAGGTGAAGTTCGGCCGGAGGTACCGGGCTTGCTGCGTCGCGGTGCCGTGGGCCATGACCGTGGGCCCCCCCATGCCGTAGCCGATCGGGTTGTGGAAGAACCCGTCGGGCGCGCCGGCCTCGTCGAGCCGGCCCTTGACCAGCGCCTGCAGGCCAGCGGACACGCCGAGGCCACCGCGGCCCTCGGGGAAGTGCACCCAGGCGAGCCCGGCGTCGAACTGCGCGCCGAGAAACTCGGTGAACCCGGTGGTGGCGGGCGGGCATTCGGCGAGCAGGCGCTCGATCGCGGCCTCGACCGTCGCTTCGTCGCTCCGCATCACGAGAAAAGTAGGGTGCGCGGCATGGCTGGTGTCGAGCGCGTCCCCTACGACGAGTTCTCGATGTTCCACGAGAACGCCGAGGAGTTCGGCATCCCCTACGAAGGTCCGCCCGCGGTGCGCCGCGAACGCATCGAGGTCGAACCCGGCCGGGCGCTCAGCGCGCTCGTGTGGGGCACCGACGAGCCGGAGATCGTCTTTCTCCACGGGGGCGCGCAGAACGCGCACACGTGGGACACGGTCGCGCTCGCGCTCGCCCGGCCGCTCGTCGCCATCGACCTGCCCGGGCACGGACACTCCGACGGCGGGCGCAACGGGTCGCTCGCCGTGCAGGACAACGCGGAGGACGTCGCGGTCGTGGTGCGCGCGCTCGCGCCTCGCGCGAAGGCGGTCGTCGGCATGTCGCTCGGCGGAATCACCACGATCGCGTTGACCGACGCGCATCCCGACCTCGTGCGCCGCGTGGTGCTGGTGGACATCACACCGGGGGTGAACCGGCAGAAGGCGTCACAGATCACCGCGTTCATCAACGGGCCCGAGAGCTTCGCCGACTTCGACGAGATCCTGGCCCGGACCATCGAGTTCAACCCGACCCGCACGGTGTCGTCGCTCCGGCGCGGCATCCTGCACAACGCGGTGCAGCGCGAGGACGGCAGTTGGGTGTGGCGGTACCAGCGGTTCCGGTCGTCGGAGCCGGGCGCGTCCGGCGGGCCGGGCGGTGCCGGTGCCGCGGCCGGTCATCCCGACTTCGGCGCGCTGTGGGACACGCTCGGGCGGATCACCGTTCCGGTGATGCTCGTGCGGGGGATGCTGCCGCAGTCCGTCGTCGACGACGAGGACGAAGCCGAGTTGCGGCGCCGCCTGCCCGGAGCGCGCGTCGAGCACGTCGAGGGCGCGGGCCACAGCGTGCAGGGCGACAAGCCGGTGGAGCTCGCCGCGCTGATCGCGGACTTCGTCAAGGATGGCGGGTGATGCCCCCGTCGACTTTGAGGAGCGCGCCGGTCGTGTAACTCGACGCGTTGCTCGCGAGGTACAGCGCGGCGCCGACGATCTCGCTGGGCTCGCCGAGCCGCTGCAAGGGGACCATGCGGCCCGAGCGCATCTCGGGTGTCCACGCCTTCGTGATGTCGGTCGCGAACGCGCCGGGGAGGATGCCGTTGACCCGCACGGTGGGAGCGAACGCTTCCGCCAGCCCGACCGTCATGAGGTTCAAGCCCGCCTTCGCGCACGCGTACGGGAGCTCGTTGACGCTCGCCATCACCGAACCAACGGTCGACACGTTGATGATCGAGCCGCCGCCGGCGGCGACCATCCGGGTGCCGATCTGCGTGGCGAGCCGGAACGGGCCCTTCAGGTTCACGGCGTGGGTCTTGTCGTAAAGCTCCTCGCTGATCGACGCGAGATCCGGGTAAAGCGGCGACATGCCCGCGTTGTTCACGAGCACGTCGACGCGGCCGAAGCGCTCGTACACGGTGTCGACGAGACGGTCGCAGTCGTCCCAGTGGCCGACATGACACGCGACCGCGACCGCGGTACGGCCCGTGCTCGCCTCGACCTCCTTCGCCGCTCGCTCGCAGTTGTCGAGCTTGCGACTGGCGATGACGACGTCCGCGCCCGCCTCGGCGAAGGCCTGCACCATCGCCCGCCCGAGACCGCGGCTACCGCCGGTCACGACCGCGACCTTGCCGGTCAGATCGAAGAGCTCCATGGCTGTCACGCCGCCCATTCAAGCCGCTGCCCACCACTAAGTTCCCACCGGTGCGCATCGACCCGTTCGCCCCTGCCGCGCTCGGCCCCGCGACCTTGCGGAATCGGGTCATCAAGGCAGCCACCTTCGAGGGTATGACCCGCAAGCACGTGGTGACCGATCGGTTGATCGACTACCACCGCGCGGTCGCCGCCGGTGGGGTGGGCATGACGACACTCGCGTACTGCGCGGTGTGCGAGGATGGGCAAGGCGCGCCCGGCGAGATCGTCGTCGACGACGGCGCGGTCGACGGCTTGGCGCGATTCGCCGCCGCGATCCACGAGTGCGGCGCGGCCGCCAGCATCCAGCTCGGCCACGCCGGGCCAGTGGCGTCGAACACCGGGCGGACTGCGCTGGCGCCGTCGCGGGTCTTCGCTCCGCAGGCGATGAAGTTCACGAAAGCGGCGACGGTCGACGACATCCGGCGCATCACCGCGGCGTTCGCGGCCGCCGCCCGCCGTGCCGCCGATGCCGGCTTCGACGCCGTCGAGCTGCACTTCGGCCACGGGTACCTCGTCAGCTCGTTCCTGTCGCCGAAGCTCAACCGGCGCAACGACGAGTACGGCGGCGACCTGGCGCGCCGGGCGCGCTTCGCTCGCGAGGTCGCGACCGCGGTGCGAGCCGCGGTCGACGGGCGGATCGCCGTGCTGGCGAAGCTGAACATGGCCGACGGGGTCCGCGGTGGCCTTTGGGTGGACGAGAGCGTCGCGGTCGCGCGCCTGCTGGAACAGGACGGCTCGCTCGACGCGCTCGTGCTCACCGGCGGCAGCTCGTTCTCGAACCCCATGTACCTGTTCCGGGGCGACGCGCCGATCCAGGAGATGGCGGCGACGTTCCCGCCGAAGTTGCGCCTCGGGTTCCGGCTCGTGGCGAAGCGGTTCCTCGTCTCCTACCCGTTCGAGGAGGCGTACTTCCTGCCCTACGCCCGCCAGTTCCGCGCCGCGCTCGACCTGCCCCTCGTGCTGCTCGGCGGGATCAACCGGCTCGAGACCGTGCAGGCCGCACTCGACGAGGGCTTCGCGTTCGTGCAGCTGGGCCGTGCGCTGCTTCGCGAGTCGGACCTCGTGCGCCGCTGGCAGAGCGGCGACCACCGCGACGGCTTGTGCATCCACTGCAACAAGTGCATGCCGACGATCTACCGAGGGACCCACTGCGTGCTCGTCGCCCCCGAGAACCGCCCGGGTCACCAAGCACCGGCGACCTGACGTCGCGATCGCCGCGATGATGGGCGGCATGGACTTCGAGATCCCTCAGGACCTGCGCGACTACCTCGACGAGCTGGATGACTTCATCGAGCGGGAGATCAAGCCGCTCGAGCAGGAGAACGACAACATCCGCTTCTTCGACCACCGCCGTGAGGACTCCCGCACCGACTGGCACCGCGGCGGGCTGCCGAACCCGGAGTGGGAGGCGCTGCTGCGCGAAGCCCGCCGCCGAGCCGACGCCGCCGGTCACTACCGGTACCCGTTCCCGAAGGAGTACGGCGGCAAGGACGGCACGAACCTCGGCATGGCAGTCATCCGCGAGCACCTCGCCCGCAAGGGTCTCGGTCTGCACTGCGACCTGCAGAACGAGCACGCGATCGTCGGCAACAACGTCGGTCTGCTGCTGATGCTCAACTACGGCACCGAGGAGCAGAAGGCGGAGTGGATCGACGACCTCGCGGAAGGCCGCCGCGGCTTCGCGTTCGGCATCACCGAGCCCGCGCACGGGTCGGACGCGACGTACATGGAGACCACCGCGGTCCGCGACGGCGACGAGTGGATCATCAACGGCGAGAAGACCTGGAACACCGGCATCCACGCTGCGCAGTACGACCTGATCTTCGCCCGCACGAGCGGCAAACCCGGCGACGCCGAAGGGATCACCGCTTTTCTCGTCCCGACCGGCAGCCCCGGTTTCGAGATCGTCGAGTTCCTGTGGACCTTCAACATGCCGACGGACCACGCGCACATCCGGCTGACCGACGTGCGCGTCCCCCACAGCGCGATCTTCGGCGGTGAGGGTCGAGGGTTGCAGGTCACGCAGCACTTCTTCAACGAGAACCGCATCCGCCAAGCCGCGTCCAGCCTCGGCGCCGCGGAGTTCTGCATCGACAAGTCGATCGAGTACGCGAAGGTTCGCGCACCATTCGGCAAGCCGCTCGCCCAGAACCAGGGGATCCAGTTTCCCATCGTCGAGCTGGCGACGCAGTGCGAGATGCTCCGCGCGTTGATCCACAAGACGGCTTGGTCGATGGATCAGTACGGCCCGTTCTCAGTGTCCGACAAGGTCTCGATGTGCAACTACTGGGCGAACCGGTTGTGTTGCGAGGCTGCCGACCGAGCCATGCAGATCCACGGTGGCCTCGGCTACTCGCGGCACATGCCCTTCGAGCACATCTACCGCCACCATCGCCGCTACCGGATCACCGAAGGTAGCGAGGAGATCCAGATGCGCCGTGTCGCGGGCTACCTGTTCGGCTTCATGAAACAGCAGGCCCCGAAGGGCGTCGCCAGCGTCCGCGGCTGACGCCCGCGGTGCCCCGGCCGTCAGGAGCTACACGAAGTCGAAGTCGGTGGGATCGGGCGCGAGCGTCCTCTGCCAGTACTCGAGCAGCGTGAACGGCCAGTTCTGCGCGACCCGGCCGTGCTCGTTCTTGTACCAGCTGTTGACGTCGGACCAACCCCACGCCATCCGCTTGTTCTCGGCGTCGACCCGCTCGTTGAACTCGTCGTGGACGTCCTTGCGCACCGACACCCCACGGTGCCGGCCGGCCAGCACGAGCTTCAGCAGCCCGAGGATGTACCGGACCCCGCACTCGGAGAAGTACACGATGCTGCCGTTGATCACGATGTTCGTGTTGGGGCCGTAGAGCAGGAACAGGTTGGGGAACCGCGGGATCGACACGCCCAGGTACGCCCGCGCGTCACCTGCCCACTCGTCGTGCAGGTCGACGCCGCCCTGACCGGTGATGCGCATCGGCGTGAGGAACTTCGACGCCTGGAACCCGGTGCCGTACACCAGCACGTCGATGGGGTGCTCGACCCCGTCGGCAGTCACGATCGCGTGCTCGGTGATCTCCCGGATCGGCGTGGTGATCAGCTCGACGTTGTCCCGCTTGAGCGCACCCGCCCACACCCCGTTGTCGCGCAGCATCCGCTTCGCGCCAACCGGGTAGTGCGGCGTCACCTTCTCGAGCAGGTCGGGCCGGTCGCCGAACTGCTCGGTCAGGTACTGCACGAGCATCTGGCGGGCGAACTCGTTCATCATGCTGACCGACTCGCCCTTCGGCTCCCACTCCGGATCGACGCGCACGCCGTCGAGCACGCCGTCACCCATCCGCCAGAAGATCCAGAACCGGTTCCACTCGCTGTACGACGGCACGTGCGCGTACAGCCACCGCAGACCCGGGGCCACCTCGTCGTGGTAGTTCTCGGTCGGCCCGAGCCACGGCGGCGTCCGCTGGAACACCAAGAGCTTCCCCGCCACCGGTGCGATCTCGGGGATGAACTGCACGGCGCTGGCGCCGGTCCCGATCACCGCGACCCGCTTGCTGTCGAGCGTGACGGATTGGTCCCAGCGTGCGGAGTGGAACGACGGGCCCGCGAACCGCTCGCGCCCGGGGATGTCGGGGTACGACGGGCGGTTGAGCTGGCCGACCGCGCTGATCAGCGCGTTGGCGTCGAGAGTCTCCTCGCGGCCGCCGGCGTTCCGCACGACGACGTGCCACAGGCCCTCGTCCTCGGACCAGGTCGCGCTGCACACCTCGGTACGGAACCGGATCTTGCCGCGCAGGTCGAACGCGTCGGCGCAGCGCCGGAAGTAGTCGAGCAGCACCGGTTGCGTCGAGAAGTGCAGCGGCCAGTCGTGCCGCTGCGCGAACGAGTAGCTGTAGTTGTGGTTCGGGTTGTCGACGCGGCAGCCGGGATACTTGTTCTCGAGCCACGTGCCGCCGACGTCGTCATCCTTCTCGATGATCAGGAAGTCGATGCCCGCCTGCTGCAGGCGGTGCCCGGCCAGCAACCCGGACATCCCCGCGCCGATGACGAGCACGCGGAACTCGACGTCCGGTGCGATCTCCGCCTTGTGCCAGTCCGGCGCGCGACGGTCCTCGCCGCGCGCGGCAAGCTCCTCCTCCAAGAGCGGCAGGTAGTCGGCCATGTTCGTGCCACCCACCGCGAACTCCATGATCTGGAGCATCTCGTCCTCGGAGATGTCCGCTGGCGGCGGGCACCCGGCGTCGCGGTAGCCCACGAGCACCTCGAGCGCGAGCGCGCGGGCCTCGGCCTGCTGCTGGTCGGTGAGCCCGCCCTGCGGCATCGCCATGAGCAGCGGGTCGGGCCGAAGCTCCGGCCGCAGCAGCGACAGGTCGCCGGTCAGGTACGCGAGCGCCGGCAGCAGCGGCGGCACCTCGGCGTCCTCGAGCGCGCGGCGGATCTCTTCGTCCGATGCGGTGATCGGCTCGACCGCGCCGACGAAGGGGCTGGGGGTCAGGACGTGACTCACGGTTCCATCCTGCCCCATCGCTCAGCAAGCTGGCACTGCCGGGGCCCCCGATGCAGGCCAGCGAGCTGTTGGTACAGCCACCGGCGCGGTACAGCAGCAGCGGCCACGTCCCGCTGCTGCCACATCCCGCTGCGGAAGGCGTCGCGCTGGCGGACGATCGACTGCGCAACGTGAGAGGCCCTGAGCGCTCGACCGGCGATGCCGGCGACGAGCGACCCAGGGCCACTCCGTCGGCCGCGATCCACCAAGCGATCGTGTCGAGGCGTTAGCCTCTCGGCGATCACCCACATCGCCCGTCGGAGCCGAGGCCCGGCGGGCGATGCCCATTTCCGGACCGCCCACCGAGGCGGCCGGTCCGTTCCGCTGGTCGGGAGGTCACCCTCGAGACCGTGGCGGTGGTGGATCTGCGTCCTTCCGCAACGCCGATTGCGAGTCGATCCGGAGAGATGTCCTCGCCGCGTGTCGCTGCGGTGATGCGACTGTCGACCTCTTGCGCCCGCGCGTCAAGAGGCTGGCGCGAAATCCCCAACGCTGTCCCCGAAGCTTCGTCGTTTTCCCCAGACGCGAGCCCGTGGTCCACCGTTTGACCACAGGAAACGCACAACCCCGCGACCGCGCCGTAACGACCCCCTCGGTGGTGGACAGTCAGGCTGCTGAATTGAGTGTGGTCAGGGCCGCTGCTCGTGCTTCGGCCGGGGTCCGGTCGCGGAGCGAGTCGTGCGGCCGGTGCTCGTTGT